>Ga0209233_1000142_pt1 | contig 192193 bp, 178 predicted proteins | sample AraplaCL_Cvi_mCL_FD_184269 | JGI IMG/M metagenome (GOLD analysis project Ga0209233, IMG submission 184269) | Arabidopsis root microbial communities from the University of North Carolina, USA - plate scrape CL_Cvi_mCL (SPAdes) (version 2) | ecosystem: Host-associated > Plants > Roots >...
TTCTATAAACGCCTCGTCGCCAACGGCAAAAAACCCATCGTCGCGCTCGTCGCCGTAATGCGAAAGCTCATCGTCATCGCCAACGCCAGACTACGCGATAAACTCGCCACCATCTGAGTTGATGACGGCTGGGGGAAATAATGTCGTCCGAACCGGCCGAAACCTTCTCCACCCGCCCGACCGGATCGCGCGTCCTCGGTTGTGCGGTCGCGTTGTTGATCCTCGTCGGACTCCCCGTCGCCACCATCCTCTGGATGACCGCCGTGCCGGGCCGTTCCCATGCCGGCCCCTTGCCCCCGCTCGACGCCGGGCAGCGCCAGATCGCAGCCAATCTCGAAGCCCATGTCCGCGCGATCGGCAGCAAGCCGCACAATATCGAGCATCCGGCCGCGCTCGAACTGGCCGCGCTGCATATCGAGAATGCCCTGACCGATCTGGGCTATGCCATCCACCGCCAGCCGCTCGGCATGGACGGAAGCGAACGGAATATCGAGGTGGTGATCGATCCGGCCACACCCACCGCGCAAACGCTCATCATCGGCGCGCATTATGACAGCGCTTTTGATGCGCCCGGCGCCAACGACAACGCCACCGGCGCCGCGGCGGTGATCGAGCTGGCCCGGCTGCTCGCCGATCTGCGCGGCAAATCGGCCTTGCGCATCCGGCTGGTGCTGTTCGTCAACGAGGAGCCGCCCAATTTCCAGACCGCGAATATGGGCAGCCTGGTCTATGCCGAACGCCTGAAGCGCAGCGGCGAGCCGGTGATGGGCATGCTCTGCCTCGAAACGCTCGGCTATTACAGCGACCAGCCGCGCAGCCAGCATTACCCGGCGCTGCTCGACATCCTCTATCCGAGCACCGGCAATTTCGTCGCCTTTGTCGGGCTCACCTCATCCCGCAGCTTCGTGCGCAAGACCGTGGGTGCGTTCCGGGCGCAGGCCGCATTCCCGAGCGTCGGCGGCACCGCGCCGGGTTTCATCACCGGCATCGACTGGTCGGATCACTGGTCGTTCGAGCAGGTCGGCATCCCGGCGGTGATGATCACGGACACCGCGATCTTCCGCTATCCCTGGTACCACACGCGCGACGATACGCCCGACAAGGTGGATTATGCGAAGCTCGCCCGGGTAGTGTCGGGGCTCGAGCGGGTGGTGAGGGGCTGGGCCGCCGCGCCGGGAAGCGCGATTTCGGACCAAAGCCCGGTTCACGCCGGTCTGTTCGGCGGCACATGGCGCCGGATCACGCCGAGCGATACGCAGGTGACCGCGAGACCGGCGGCCAGCGCAGTGAAGAACGGCACCCAGCCGCCCAGCGCCATCGCCTCGGTCGCGACGAACGGGCTGATCACCGAGCCGAGGCGTCCCATGCCGACGGCCCAGCCGATCCCCGTCGCCCGCAATGCGCCGGGATAGACATGGGAGGCGACTGAATAGATCATGATCTGCAGCCCGCCGATCAGGAAACCGGCGATCGTCAGCAGGACGAGCAACGGGGCCGCACTTCGGCTGGGGTCGGCGGCATATTGGGTGAGGCCGAGCGTCAGCACCACGCCCGCAGCCGCCATCCCCATCAACGCCACCCGCGAACCGAAGCGGCTGACCGCGGCGACGCCGATGACACAGGCAAAGATACCGCCAAAGGCGAGACAGGAGGATGCGATGCTGGCAACCTTGGGGCCATAGCCCCGGCCGGCGAGGATCGTCGGCATCCATTGCGATTCCATATAGAGGCACAGGAGGATCGCGAAGAAGGCGACCCACAGCCCCAGCGTGTCGCGCGCATAGCCCCTGGCGAAAAGCCCCGCGGACGAATCGTCATCATTGGCCGCGGTCCTTTGCACCGAGCGCGCCGGGGCTTTCTTTCGCGCCAGGAAGTCCGGCGATTCCGGCAAGGCGAACCATTGCAATACGCCGATACCGATCGCGACCACACCGCCGACGAGGAACAGCGCGCGCCAGCCCGGTGTCGGCAGCAAGGCGGCCCCGAGCAGTCCGGACAGGGTTCCGCCGATCGGGATGCAGGTCATGCCGAGGATCACCGCCGTCGCGCGGTGACGCGGCGGCGCGAATGCGGCGATCATCGCGGCGGATGCCGGCATCAGCGCGCCGAGCCCGAGCCCGGCAGCGAAGCGCACCACGATCAGCTGAGTCACGTCAGTGACGAAGGCGTTGATCAGGGTGACGACGCCGAACAGGATGACGCTGCCGAGGATGGTCGGGCGGTGGCCGATACGGTCTCCCACCATGCCGCCGGCCACCGTCCCCAGCGCCATCCCGATCAGTCCGACCGAGGTCGCGAGCGCGAAGTCGTCGCGCGATGCCCCCCATTGCTTCAGCAACGGGGGGATCGCCAGGGGAAGCAGCCGGTTGTCGAGCCCGTCCATGACGACGGCGATGGAGATCAGGAGAACGACCCACAATTGACGGCTGGTCCAGCCTTCGCCTCCGGGCCCCGCAGTATCGCTGGCCTCGCCCGGAACGCGAGTCATGTCGTTCGCCATCATCTCTCCTCGGCCGCGCAGGCTTTCGCCGGCCCGATTCTCAATTCTCCAGCTGGAAGATTTTGCGGGTTTCGGCAACGCTTGCCGGCTCGCGTCCCCAGAAAGCGGCGAGATCGACGATCTTGTCGACGAGATCGGCGTTGGTCTTGCCCGGCGTTCCGTCCGGCAGGTAGATATTATCCTCGAAGCCGACCCGGACTGAATCGCAATTCATCGACAGGCCGAGATTGCAGACCCAGAACTGGTCCTTGCCGGTCGCGGTCGTGCCCCAGAGCGAATTCGGATAGAGCTTGCGGCTCTCCTGCACTGCAAAGACGATATGATGCGGCAGGCAGGGGCTGTTGCCGAAACCGCAACCGTGCAGGATCCAGAGCTTCGAGCTCATCGGATCGAAAGCGCCCGTCGCGGCGACCCGCAACATGCGATGCAGGGTGGCCGCGTGCGGCACCTCCCATTCGACGATCGAGCCCATCGCCAGCACTGTCTTCATTGTCTGGCTGACCAGCTCGAGCGAATTCACATAAGGCGTCTCGACGGTGTAACCGCCCTCGGGATTGTAGAAGTCGCCCGAGCCGCACGCGATGCCGAACAGATCCTGGCGCGGATTGAGATCGAGCAGGCCGAGCCGCTCCTCGTCGTTCGGCCAGATATAGCGGCCGGTCGCCTTGTCGTAGCGGATGCCGATGCCGTTGGTCGTCTGGATCAGGATGTCGCATTTGTCGCGGATGCGCTCGATGATCTCGGCATAGATGGCCTTGTCGCCGGTGTTCTTGCCCTCGGCATCACGCGCATGGATATGGACGACCGAAGCGCCGGCCTGCCACACGCGATAGCTCTCCTCGGCGATCTCCGCCGGCGTGATCGGGATTTTTGCCCCTTCGCGGTCCTTCTGCATACCGCCATTGATGGCAGCCACCACGATCACCTTCTTCTTCACATCCGTCTCCAAAACCTGTGCTTGTCGTCGGCGGATTAGCCCCGGCCCGGAACAGCGTCTGTCCACCGGCTGGGATACAAGGGTTGCCTATCCCGCTTCGCGCCAGATATGGTGCCAGTCGGATCGGGGAGGGAAAACAACAGCATGCAATTGTCCCATCTCGCGCAGCCACCCCTCAGCGACGCCGTGATGACCGCCTATCGCGATGTGGTCGGCGCGTTCGGCTCGACCGGTGCGCAGAACAGCATCGATCGTGCGATCAACATGATCGCGCCGATCGACCGTTTCTACGTATCGGAGCGCAAGGACCCGACCGGCGCGCCTCATCTCATCGCGCATCGCGTCGAAACGATGCTTTCCAATCGCATGGACGATTATCTCGAGCGCTATTTCCGGCGCGACCCGGTGGCGCAGGCGATCGATGCCGCGCGGGAAAGCGGCGATACGGTGGTGCTGCGGGTCGGCCCGCAGGACATTCCCGAGGCCGAATATCGCCGACCGTTCTTCGAAGAGGCTGCGATCATCGAGCGCGTTTCGTTCGTGCAGCGCATATCGGACCGCTGGCTGATCATGAATGTCGCGCGGCGCGCGCCGCTGCAGCCGTTCAGCGATGCGGAGATGACTGCCCTTGCCAGCCTGAGCCTGTTGCTGCTGCCGCTGGCCGCACGCCAGGCAAAGTTCGAACCCCAACCGGGTCTGCGGCGGAACCCGAGCGTCGCTGAACTGGAGCAACGTTTCGCCGACAGCTTTCCCGAATTGAGCCTGCGGGAGCGGCAGGTCTGTGCGCGGACGATCATCGGCATGACCTCCGAAGCGTCAGCGATCGATCTGGGCATCGGCATCGGCTCGGTCCAGACCTATCGCAAACGCGCCTTTCAGCGGCTCGACATCTCCAGCGCGTTCCAGCTGGCGCCGCTGGTCATGCATTGACGGACGCGGCGCCGGTCCGTCGCATCGCCTTGTCCCCTAGCGGGTAGACAGACCCGTTTTCGCAGACCTGATAGCTCCTTTCCAACGCAGGCAGAGAAGGCCCGAACAACCGGGTCCGGCGCGTCGATGCTCGACGACTGCGCTGCAGGGAGAGGTTATGAAGAAAATCGCACTTTTGTCAGGGACCGCAGTCCTTCTGTGTGGCGTGCCGATCGCCGCCCATGCCGCCGACCAGACCACCCAACCGCCGGCGCAGGCGAATAGCGGCGACCAGGCGTCGCCGCAGCTGGAAGACATCGTCATCACGGCGCAGCGGCACTCCGAGGACTCGCAAAAGGCAGCGCTGGCGATCACGGCAGTGTCGGGCGAGAAGCTCGTCAATGGGGGCATCACCAATGTGCAACAGCTCGCCAGCGTTGCGCCCGCGCTCCAGATCACGTCCGGCACCGGCGCCTATACATGGTTCGCGGTGCGCGGCGTCACCAACACCGGCGCGAACGCCTTTGCCGACCCCGCGGTGGCGGTGAATCTCGACGGCGTCTATCTCGCCACGCCGACCGAGATGCAGGGCATGATGTTCGATCTGCAGCGGGTCGAGATCCTCAAGGGCCCGCAGGGCACGCTCTATGGCCGCAACGCAACGGCGGGCGCGATCAACCTCATATCGCGCCAGCCGACCTTCGACACCAACGGCGAAGCATCGATCGAGCTGGGCAATTACAAGGAGGTTCTCGCCCAGGCTGCGCTCAACATGGCCCTGGGCGACAAGGTGGCGCTCCGCATCGCCGGCCAGGGATCGCGGCACGACGGCTATTATTCGGACGGCTCGGGCGACGAGGACCTCGTCGCCGGGCGTGCCACCCTGTTGTTCAAGCCGACCGACACGCTTTCAGTGACTGTGTCGGGCGATTTCACTGAACAGGGCGGGCGCGGCCCCGGCTCGACCGTGATCAAGGATTGCGGCGGCCAGGGCTGTTTCGTCGTCGGCCCATGGACTGGGCTGGCCGATGCCTCGGCGCAGTTCGCGCCGCTCGCGCCCAAGAGCCGCAACACCTATCTCAAGGACCATTATCGCGGGGTGATGGGCCATGTCGACTGGGATACCGGCATCGGCACGCTGACGGTCATCGCCTCGCACCGCTGGGCGCAGATCCATTATTACAGCACCACCACCGGCATCCTGATCGATGAGGACCAGCATCCCCAGCAGAGCTCGGTCGAGGCGCGCCTGGCCTCGCCGAGCGACCAGAGGCTGCGCTGGCTGGTCGGCGGTTATTTCCTCCATACCGACATGACGGCCCGTTCGCTGAGCGAAAACCCGCCGGCGAAATCCTTTGGCGACCAGCGCACCAATACCGGCGGCACTGCCTGGGCTGCGTTCGGCCAGGTGACCTGGGCAGCGACGGACACGCTGCGACTGGTGGGCGGCCTGCGCTACACCACCGAGGAGAAATATTCGAAGAGCCAGCGCTACAACGTCACCAATGTGGTCGGGCCGGATCCGGTCATCCCGCTCACCCCGACTTCGGCACCGGTGTACAATGTGGACGAAACGCACAATTGGCACGACACCAACTGGAAGCTCGGCGTCGAGTGGGACGTCGGTCCGCGATCGCTGCTCTATGCCAATGCCTCGACCGGCTTCAAGGCTGGCGGCTTCTATTCAGGCCCGGCCGGCAACGACACCTATGCGCCCGAGCATCTGACCTCCTATGTGATCGGCTCGAAGAACCGGTTCCTCGACAACCGGCTGCAGCTCAATCTCGAGGCTTTCTATCTCGATTATCGCGACCAGCAGATCTCCTACACCAAGGTCGTCGGCGTCGCCTCGGTTTCAGTGACGGAAAATGCCGGCAAGCTGACGTCCAAGGGCGTCGAGGTGGAGGGCAACTGGCTGGTCACGCCGACCACGCAACTCGGCGCCCAGGTGCAATATCTCGACGCGAAATATGATTCGCTGACCTATTACACCCCGTCTCCGCCGGCAGCGCAGAGCCTGTGCATCCTGACGCCGGGCCAGCCCGGCGGCACGACATTGGTGAACTGCAACGGGATGCAGGCGCTACAATCGCCCAAATGGACTTTCAACGGCAGCATCGACCAGACCATCCCGCTCGCGACCGGCGCGAAGGTCATCGCGCATGTCGCCATGCTGACCGAGAGCAAGCGGTTCAACCACATCTCCTATATCCCGGACACGATTTCCCGGCCCAATACGCGCTGGGACGCGTCGCTGACCTATCAGCCCGCGGCGGGGGCATGGCGTGTGACTGCGTTCGTGCGCAACGCGACGAACACGGCGACGCCGACCTATATCCTGCCGCCGCCCGGCTATAACAACAATCTCGCGCTGGTCGCGGTGCTGAAGCCGCCCCGCACCTATGGCATTCGCCTCGAGGCGAAGTTCTAGCCCTTTCGGCCCTGCAGCTCCCGCCCGGCGGGCGGGCGCGCTCATCGAGAACCGGACATGACCCAGCTCAACGAAACCCATGACCCGACTGCGCTGAGCTGGGTCGCCGGTGCCGATCAACACAGCGACTTTCCGCTCCAGAACCTGCCCTTTGGTGTCTTCCGCCACGGATCGGATTCGCCGCGCGGCGGCGTCGCGATCGGGAGCGAAATCGTCGATCTCGCGGCCTCGCTCGACGCCGGGCTGTTCGACGGCGAAGGCGCGGCGGCAGCCAAAGCGGCAAGCGGGCCGACGCTTAACCCGTTGTTCGACCTGCCAGCCTCGGCGACATCGGCGTTGCGGCGCCAATTGTTCGCCGCGCTGAAACGCGGCGCCGACGAAGGCAAGCCAGTCCTCATCGCCCGGTCGGAGGTCGAGATGATGGTGCCGGTGGCAATCGGCGCCTTTACCGATTTCCTTTGCTCGTACCATCACGCCTTCCGGGTGACCGGCGGCAACCCCGCGCCGGCATTCGAATATCTGCCGATCGCTTATAACAGCCGCGCCAGCTCGGTCGGTATCGGCCCGACGGTTCGGCGCCCACTCGGCCAGTCGCGCCTGCCCGACGGTTCGGTCCAGTTCGGGCCTGAGCCGACCCTCGACTATGAACTCGAAATCGGCGCCTTTCTGCGCGCAGGCAACACGCTCGGCCAGCCGATGACCATGGCCGAAGCGCGCGACGCGATCTTCGGCTATTGCCTGCTCAACGACTGGTCGGCGCGGAGCATCCAGTTCTTCGAGACTCAGCCGCTCGGCCCATTCCTCGGCAAGAATTTCGCCACGACGATCTCGCCCTGGATCGTCACCGCTGAAGCGCTGCTGCCTTTCCGGTCGCCCGCGACGCCGCGGCGCGATGGCGCGTCGTCGCTCGCCGCCTATCTTGCCGACGAGGTCGATCAGGCGCGCGGCAATCTCGATGTCGAGCTCGAGGCATGGATCAGCAGCGAGCGCATGCGCGCCGCCGGACAACCCGAAATGCGCCTGGTGCGCACCAACGCCAAGGTTTCCTATTGGACCGTCGCGCAGATGATCGCGCATCACGCTTCCAATGGCTGCAACCTTCGGCCCGGCGACCTTATCGGATCCGGCACGCTGTCAGGGCCGACGGACGAGGCCCGCGCCTGCCTGCTCGAGACGAGCCAGCGCGGCACCGCCCCCTTCCCTCTGCCCGGCGGCGAGACGCGCTGCTATCTCGAGGATGGCGACGAGGTCGTCTTCCGCGGACATGCGCGGCGCGCAGGTACGGTCTCGATCGGCTTCGGGACCTGCCGGGCGCGTGTCCTGCCGGCGCCGGTGCAATGAGCGCCCTCACGGCCCGGGCGGTGCGGTGTCTCGGCTGGGCGGCAGCTTCGTGCGCAGTTTCGACGGCAGCGCTGGCGACGCGAACGGCGGGACCGTTGATGATCGAGCGGCAGGGATCGTTCGAGGCCGGCGGCACGGTGGTGGGCAGCCCCGACACATCGCTGTCGTGCGACCATGGCCATGTCGAATTCGAAATCCCCGTTCACGCCCGCGCCTTCCCGCTCTTCCTGTGGCACAGTTCGAGTGCAGCCGTGTGGCAGCGGCGGTGGGACGGCGGCGAGGGCTATCAGAGCATCTTCCTGCGCCGCGGTTTCTCGACCTATATCTGGGACGGACCGCGCGTCGGCCGTGCCAATGACGGCTGTGCCGAATATAGCTACAAGCCCAAGCAAGGGCAGGATCAGGACAATTTCCGCGCCTGGCGCTTCGGCGACGGCTATATGAAATGGTTCCCCGGCATCCAGTTCCCGACCGGCGATGCCGAAGCCTGGAACCAGGCAACGCGCGAGCGCTATGACGAGTTCGACGCCGTCGCCAATGCCCAGCTCGAAAGCGACGCAGCGGCCAGGGCGCTTGACCGGATCGGACCCACGGTACTGGTGACCAACTCCGCCGGCGGATTCCGCGCGATGCTGACCGCACTCAAGACGCGCAATGTCGCCGCGATCGTCGCTTATGACAATCCAGGCTTCGTCTTTCCCCAGAGCGACGGCCCGCGCATGGATGTCGGCCTTTACGGCCCGGCCTATGTCTCCGACGCAGAGTTCGCCGCGCTCACCAGATTTCCGATCCAGCTGGTGTGGAGCGACAATATCGAGAAATTCCCCGGCTGGGTCAGGGTCTACAAACTCTCGGAGGAGTTCGTCCGGATCGTCAACGCACATGGTGGCCATGCCGAGATCCTGCGCCTTCCCGACCGCGGACTGCACGGCAACACGCACCTCCCCTTTGCCGACATGAACAATGTCGCGGTGGCCGATCTGCTGTCCCAGTTCCTGCACGAGCACGGCCTCGATCGTCGTTCGACGGTGCGGCGATGATCGCGCGCGCGTGCCGGATCGCGGCGGCAGCCTTGCTCGTCCTGATTTCGCTCGACGCATCGGCGCAGTCCACCCACGGCCCCCGCACCACCTGGGAAGCCTATGATGCCGACCGGCCCACGCCGCGCGCACCGTCGATCGACCAGCACCTGTCCGACCCGATCCTCAAGGGCGCGATCGACCTTCATGCGCATTTCGGGCCCGATGCCTATCAGCGGCAATGGGATGCCTTCGAGATCGCGAAGCTGATGCACGAGCGCGGCATGCGCGGTGCGGTCTTCAAGAACCATTTCACGGAAAGCGCAGGCCTCGCCTTTCTCATCCGCCGCTATGCCCAAGCCGGCGATTTCGAGGCATTTGGCGGGCTGGCGCTGAATACCGAGGTCGGCGGCCTGAATCCGCAGGCGATCCGCTATTTCGCGGCGGTGGAAGGGCATTTCGCACGGATCGTGTGGATGCCGACGCATGATTCCGAGCATGAGGTGAAGGCGCTCCACCAGGCCATTCCCTCTGTCAGCGTGTCGCGCGCTGGCAAGCTGCTTCCCGCTACGCTCCAGGTTCTCGACGTCGTGAAGGAAAAGGGCCTCACCCTGGCGACCGGCCATGTCTCCGCCGACGAAATGCTGATGATCGTCGCGGAAGCGCACCGGCGCGGGATCGAGCACATCATCATCACGCACCCCGATCTCGGGCCGCAATTCACCGACGCGAGCCTCGAACAGTTGCAGCAGGCTGTGCGGCTCGGCGGGGATATCGAGATCGTTGCAGGCGAGCTGTTCGGCACTCGTCAGGCCGAATTCCTGGCCAGGATCCGCAGCATCGGCCCGGCGCATTGTTTCATTTCATCGGACAGCGGCCTGGTCGCCACGCCGAACCATGCCGACGCCTTCGTGATGGCGATCCGCATCCTGCGCAAGGCGAGCTTCAGCGAGAGCGAGCTGGACCTGATGTTCCGCAGGAATCCGGCGCGGCTGATCGGGCTGCCGGTTGCCCCGTAACCACAGCGGAACTCACGCCGCGCGCGCGCGGCCCGCCGCCTGCTCGCGCCACACCAGGGGCGACTGTCCGAACTCAGCCACGAACCATCGGGTGAAGGCGCTCTGCGAGGAATAGCCAGCCAGCCTCGAGATGGTGGCGAGCGAGTGATGCGCGCCGATCAGATAGCGTTGCGCGAGCTCGCGGCGCGTCTCGTTCAGCAGCTGGGCGAAGGTCCGCCCCTCGCGCTCGAGCTGCCGCTGTAGCGCGCGCGGATGCACACCGAGCGTCTCCCCGACCTTTTCGACGGTCGCACCGCCGCTATGGACGAGGAGGAAGATGGCGTGCCGCACACGCTCGATCACTGAACCCACCGGCCGCCCCACCGGCACCATCCCGAGCAGCCGCTCGGCATGGGCCGCCAGGGGCGGATTGGCCAGGACATTGGGCATGTCGAGCATCGCGCTCGGGAAGGACAGCCCGATACAGTCGGCGTCGAACTCAAGCTCGCACTGGAAGACCCTTTTGTGCCACATGACATCGTCGGGGCGCAGATGGGTGAAATGGGCGTTTTCGGGATGCCAGCGCCCGCGCGTCACCTCGCTGAACGAGTGCAGGCCGATCGCCACGGAATATTCGACCCATTGCGGTTCGGCGAATTCGGGCAGGAAATCCCAGCGTAGGAGCGCAGTCTCGCCATCATCCTTCAGCGACAGGTTCACCACATCGCTGAAGTGCCGCTGGGCGCGGATCGCGGTTTCCATCATGGCGCGCACCGTCGGCTGGTGCCGCAGCAACAGGCTGGCCGGCCCGAGCGACGAGAGCGTACGGCACTCCGCCATCAACAGACCGAACCCGGCAAAGCCCGAGGCCTTTGCCGAGTCGGCGAAGAGCTTCACCACCGGCCGGGCGGGAATGCGCACGTCCGGATCGTCGCCCAGGTCCGGGTCAAGTCCCGCGCGCAGCAGCATCGCGCGCGGATCGAGCCCGGCGAAGCGCGCCACATCGACATAATTGGTAAGCGACACGGCACGGAGAGTCGGCTCCGGCGCGGTCACGCGGCACGCGCACGCCAGGTCGTCGGGGATTCGCCGAATTCCTGCGCGAACCAGCGCGTGAAAGCGCTCTGGCTCGAATAGCCCGCAAGCGCCGAGACATCAGCGATCGAATGGCGCGCCGAGCTCATATTCTGCTGCACGAAGTCACGCCGCACCTCGTTGATCAGCGCGGCGAAGCTCTGGCCTTCCTTGCCGAGCAGGCGCTGCAGCCGGCGCGGATGGACGCCGAGATGGGCGGCGACATGCCCGATACTGGCCTGCCCGTCCGGCATGAGCAGATGGATCGCGTGGCGCGTGCGCTCAGCGATCGAGCCTTCCGGGCTCGTCAGCGGGACCAGGCCCATGAGTTGCTCGGCATAGCGCGCCAGCACCGGGTCAGCGCTCGGATTGGGCAGGTCGAGCAGCGCCGACCGGCAGGTCATGCCGGTGAACGCAGCGTCGAAGGCGAGCGGGCTTTGCAGGATGCGTCGGTGATGGGTGAGATCGTCCGGCGCGGCATGCGTGAAATGGATCATGTCGGGACGCCAGGACCCGCGCGAGACTTCGCTCAACGCGCGATAGGTGGTCGCGAGCGCATATTCGACCAGCTGCGGTTGCACCGCCGCGTCGATGACGCCGGCGCGGATCGTCGCGGTCTCGCCATCATCGTCGAGGCCGAGGACGAGGATGTCGCTGAAGTGCCGCAGGAACCGGATCTCGGCCTCGATCATCGCGCGGACGGTCGGCTGATGCTCGAGCAACAGGCTGACCGGGCCGGTGCTGGCGAAGGTCCGGCACTCGACGAGCAGCAGCCCGAAGCCCGCGCAGCCGGATTCCTCCACACAGGCCGCGAACAGATCGACCAGCGCGCCGGCGGGCACGCGCGCCTCGGGATCGTCGAGTGAATCGGGCGCGATCCTGACGCGCTTGAGCATGGCGTAGGGGTCGAGCCCGACGAAACGGGCGACCTCGACGAAATTGATCAGCGAAACCGCGCGGACCTGCGGCAGCACGCCACTCTCCCCAAAACACGCCGCGCGCCCGCCGGTCTCACCTCTCCCGAACTGGGCCACGTTCATGGCATCGACTGTAAAGACCCTGTCGCGATCCGTAAATGCGGCGCGCCGGAACTGTCCCTAGTGCGGCCCGATCGTGCGGGCCTTGTCGGGCAGCAGGCGTCTTCGCCTCGGTCGGCGCGCAACAGGAGAAAGACATGGCTTGCCAAAGCTCGGCCCGGCGCGGTTCGGAGCGCACGGCCGACCTGGTCCAGCCGGGGCCGCAGGCCGCCAATGACGCCAACAGGGATCGGGCCCGCCGCATGCGGCTCGATATACTCGAAGGACTTGCACCGATCCTGATTCACGAACTGTCGCAACCGATCGGTGCGACCACCGCTGATCTCGACGCCTGCATCACGAAGATCCGCCGGAAGGATGCGGAACTGGAGAATGTGCTCGAAGCGATCGAGCGCGCCAGGGCGCAGGCGATACGCGCCGGCGATATCATCCGGTCGATGCGCGATTTCGCGCTGCACGGGAAGGTGACGACCCGAGCGGAGGACCTGCGCGGCATCGTCGACGAAGCGCTGGCCGCAGTGCCGGGGATCGAGACCGTGGAAGTGTCGTTCAGCTATCACGCCGCCGGCGTCTATGGCGTCGTCGATCGCATCCTGTTTCGCCAGGTGCTGACCAATCTGTTTTCCAACGCCCTTGAGGCGATGCAGGGCAGCCATGTCCGGCAGCTGCGCATCGTCACGGGCGAAACCGTCGGCGATTGCACCCGCATCCGCATCGAGGACACCGGCCCGGGGCTGGCATGGGACGTCTTTGCCGGACTCTTCGCGCCGTTCGTGACGACCAAGCCGCACGGCACCGGCCTCGGCCTCCCGATCTGCCATGCGATCGTCGAAGCGCATGGCGGCCGTTTATGGGCCTCGACCCCCGAGGCCGGGCGCGGCGCTGTGTTCAATCTGCTGCTTCCGGCCGGGATCGAGGCGGAGGCGGCATGAGCCTCGCGATGCTCTTCGGCCTGCTTTCCCGCCGCGCCGCGTCTCCCGGGGTGCCGAAGCGCGGGCCGGCGACGGCCGGGTATCTCGAATTCCCGGTGGTGCTCCGGCGCCAGGTCGCGGGCGCAGACTGGGTGATCGCGGAAGGCCCGCTCGGCGTGATCGCCGAAGCGATTGCCTGCCTTCCGACCGAGCGCCGCAACGAATTCACGATCAGCTTCGCCTTTCCGACGGGCTGATCTGAACCCCATTGGCTGGCGCACCCCTCCCCGCGTCGGTCAAAGGCCCGGCCGGCCCCTTACCCCCCCCGCCGGCCGGGCCACCCCTTGCGCCGCGCCTGTATCCCGGGATGGTGTAGCGCGCGCTGAATCCGCTATCCTTCGAAACCATGGCGGAGGTTGCGATGGATGATCAGACCATAAGGGCTGCGCTGGAGCGCCATTGGCAGGCCTCGGACGCGAGCGATTTCGCAGCCGAGCATGAGATCTACCGCGAGGACGCAGTGCTCGATTATCCGCAATCGGGCGAACGCATCCGCGGCCGGCACAACATCCGGGAGAGCCGGACCGTCCAGCCCAGCACCAAGCGTTTCACCGTCCGGCGCATCCGCGGCAGCGGCGATCTCTGGGTCACCGAGTTCATCCTCAGCTATGACGGCGCGCCAACTTACGCCGTGAGCATCATGGAATTTCGCGACGGGCTGGTGGCCAGCGAAACGCAATATTTCGCGGAGCCGTTCGCGCCGGGCCCCTCGCGCGCGCATCTCGTCGAGCGCGCATAGCAAACTCGCCGTTCACCACAAGAATTGCCCATGTGCGGAACCGCCATGGCGCGCCGCAGGTTCTACAGGTCCACGCCGGCAATCAGGCATATGCTTGATTCAGGCCTGTAATTCAGCGCCATAGAAGGAACATAGCCATGTCCGACAACACCGACATCTCGAAGCTGGACGATCTCATCGTCACGACCATCGACAGCGTGAAGGGCTATGAGCATTCGGCTGAGCACGCAGCCGCCGCGCGCTATGCGGATCAGTTCCGCGCGCTTGCCGCCGAGCGGAAGCAGGTCGTCGCCTCGCTGCAGGCCCGCAGCCGCGCGCTGGGTGGCACGCCCAATGACTTCGGCTCCGCTGCCGCCACGGTGCATCGCGGCTTCGAGGATCTGCGTCGTGCCCTGGGCGGCGGCGACGAAGCGATCGTCAAGGAAATCGAACGCGGCGAGGATTATCTCAAGGAGGAGTTCGAACGCGCGCTCCGCGACGACGCGATCTCGCCGGAGACGCGCACCGTCATCCAGGACAATTTCACGATCGTCAAACGCGGCCATGACGCAATGAGCCAGCTCAAGCATCAGCTTGCCGCTGCACACTGAGCGCTCGATATCTCGTAAAGACAGCCGCTCCGCGCATGATCGCGGAGCGGCTGTTTTCGCATTCCCACGGATCGACTGCTATTGGACGGGCAACGCCGACCAGGAACGATCCGATGATGTTCGCCAAACAGCTGCGCGAGGCCGTCATGCGCGGTGAGATCACCTGCAGCGTGCGGATCTGGCAAAGCCGCAGGGTGAGGGTCGGCGGCCGCTATCCCCTCGGCCCCGGCGCGATCCATGTGACCTCGGTGCGCGAGATCGGCTTCGAGGATATCACGCCCGAGCTGGCGCGCCGCTCCGGCTTTCTCGGCGTCGTCGATCTCCTCAAGACGGCGAAGCACGGCCCCGGCGAGAATGTCTATCTCGTTGAGTTCGAATATCGCGAATGACTTGGGGCCGTACAGCCGCGCGCGCGTTATACCCTGTATCCCTCCACTGGCCGGAAGGTGCATGGTCCCGCGTGTAAAAGGATAGCCCGATGCCTAGCGCCCCGAATCCAGTTTCGCGATCGGTTACCGGCTGAATGACCACCGAAGATATGAACGAGCAAGGCGTTACCGGAGAGTTCAAGACCGCAGACTTCGCCGCGGTCGATGGCGATGACCGTCCCTATCGGATCCTCGTCGAAGCCATCAAGGATTATGCGATCTACATGCTCGACCTGAACGGGTGTGTCGTGAACTGGAATGCGGGGGCGCGGCGCTTCAAGGGCTACAGCGCTGACGAGATCATCGGCCAGCATTTCTCGCGCTTCTACAGCGAGGAGGATCGTACTGCAGGCCTGCCGCAACGCGCGCTGCAGATCGCCAGAACCGAGGGGAAGTTCGAGGCCGAAGGCTGGCGCGTCCGCAAGGACGGCACGCGATTCTGGGCCAGCGTCGTCATCGATCCGATCTTCAATGACGACGGCGCGCTGATCGGCTTCGCCAAGATCACCCGCGACCTGACCGAGCGCGAACAGGCGCTACGCGAGCTCGAACGCGCGCGCGAAGCCCTGTTCCAGTCGCAGAAGATGGAAGCGATCGGCCAGCTCACCGGCGGCGTCGCCCATGATTTCAACAATCTGCTGATGGCGACGCTCAGCAGCCTGGAGCTGCTGCGCAAGCATATCGGCGACGACAATATCCAGGCCTTGAGGCTGCTCGAGAACGCCGTCCAGGGCGCGGAGCGCGGCGCGACCCTCACCCAGCGCATGCTCGCCTTCGCGCGGCGCCAGGATCTGACCCCTGTCCGGGTCGATGTGCCGGTGCTGGTGCGCGGCATAGGCGACCTGATCACGCGGTCGCTTGGTCCTTCCATCGCGATCGACACGCGCTTTCCGCTCGACCTCGCGGCCGTCACCGCTGACGTCAACCAGCTCGAAATGGCGCTGCTGAACCTGGTCGTGAACGCGCGCGATGCAATGCCCGATGGCGGCGAGATCATCATCGCCGCGCGCAATCGCCAGATCGACGCCAACGGCCCGGCCGGGCTCGCGCCGGGCAACTATATCGCCCTCAGCGTCATCGACAGCGGCTCCGGCATGGATGCCGAAACGCTGGGCAAGGCGATGGAACCCTTTTTCACCACCAAGGGCGTCGGCAAGGGGACAGGGCTTGGCCTCGCCATGGTGCACGGCCTGGCCGAGCAGCTCGATGGCCGCTTCGTCCTCGAAAGCCGGCTCGGCAAGGGCACCACGGCAACCTTGTGGCTTCCCGCCGCCGGGCCGCAGGAAGAGGATATCGCTGCGCCAGCGGCGCCCGAGGCGCTCGCCGAAAGCAGGCCGCTGAAAATCCTGGCGGTGGATGACGATGCCCTGGTCCTCATGAATACGGGCGCGCTGCTCGAAGACCTCGGCCATACCGCCTTCGAGGCGATGAGCGGGGCCGAGGCGCTCGAGATCTTCAAGCGGGAGCCGGACATCGACCTGGTGATCACCGATCAGGCGATGCCGCAAATGACCGGAGTGCAGTTCGCCGCCGTAGCGCTGGCGGAACGCCCGGGCGTGCCCTTCATCCTCGCGACCGGCTATGGCGAAGTGCCTGCCGGGACCGAGACCCGCTTTGTACGGCTCGGCAAGCCGTTCCGGCAGATCGATCTCGTCCAGGCGATTGCCCAGGCGATGGAGCAGGGCGCGCGGTGAGGCCGCTCAGCCCGTTTCGCCCGCTTCGCTGGCAATCCACCCCGAAAACGCCTGCATCGCCGGGGTCGGCTGGCGGGAGCGCAACCGGGTGAGCCAATAGCTGCCGGTATCGATCTCGACGGCAAAGGGCTGCACCAGCCGCTCAGCCATCAATTGATCGAGGAACATCGCAGGCGGCGCCAGCGCGATGCCGAGCCCGGCCTCGGCCATCGCCACCATCGGGATCGAGCTGTCGAACACCGGCCCGCGCAGCGAAGGCGGCGTCACCCCGGCCGCATCGAACCAGCGCGGCCATTCATCGGCGCGGTAGGAGCGCAGCAGCGTCTCGCCGGCAAGCGCCTGCGGGCTGCGCAGCCGCTTCGCCATGGCCGGCGTGCATAAGGGGCTGAGCGGCGCCGGCATGATCGGCTCGGCATGGGTGCCGTGCCATGCGCCGTCGCCGAAGCGGATCGCGAGATCGAGCCCCTCGCCGGCCAGATCGACGCGGTTGTTGTTGGTCATCACCCGCAGATCGACCTGCGGACAGGCAGCGGAGAAGCGATCGAGCCGCCGCATCAGCCAGCCCGTCGCGAAGGTCCCGACCACGCCGACCGTCAGCACATCGCGCAGCCGGCCATCGGCATAGCGATCGAGCGTTGCGCCGACCCGGTCGAACGCATCGGCGACCACCGGCACCAGCGCCTGCCCCTCGTCGGTCAGCGCAAGGCCGCGCGGCAGCCGGCGGAACAAAGGCACGCCGAGCTGCTGTTCGAGCAGCGCGACCTGATGGCTGACCGCGCCCTGGCTGACGCAGAGCTCGATCCCGGCGCGGGTGAAGTTGAGATGGCGCGCGGCGGCCTCGAAAGCGCGCAGGGCATTGAGGGGCAGTCGCGAGCGATCCATGGGCTCGAGCCATGAACTGGATTCATGACTGTGTCGAGAATTGATGCTTTGCCGTGACGGGCAATCCAGCGCCAGAATGCCGCTCCAGCAAGGGGATTTCGCGATGAAGGGACAGGCACTCAATATCGGCGTTGCGGTTTTCGCAATCGCGTTGATGGGGTGTGGCTCGCCCCCTGGCCAGAGCGGGGCGGCAGCGGCGAGCCCTCAACAAAAACAGGGGCAGGCCGTGGAAATCGCCCTCTGGCCAGAGGGGCTGGCGATAACGAGGCCGGAGCTCGAAAAGCCTTCGACGGACGGAACCGAGACCAAAGGCTCGGGCACCAGCCCGGTTGCCGGGCGCCCCTGGGCCTATATCGGCAATGCCTGGCGGCCGAGCATGACCATCTATCCGCCCAAGGGCGAGAACCGCCATGCCGCGATCATGGTCTATCCCGGCGGCGGCTATCAGGTCCTGGCGATCGACCTCGAGGGCACCGAGATCTGCGACTGGGCGACGGCGAAGGGCATGACGTGCGCGGTGCTCAAATATCGCGTGCCCCAGACCTGGCACCATTCCGATTGCCACTGCCAGCGGCAGCCGAATCCGTTCCTGCCGCTGCAAGACGCGCAGCGCGCCATCGGCCTGCTGCGCGAGCGCGCGGCGAGCCTCGGCGTCGACCCGCACAAGATCGGCGTGATCGGCTTTTCCGCTGGCGGGCATCTGGTGACGGCGATCAGCAACGCCACGGGGCGCAGCTACAGGCCCGTAGACGCAGCCGATGCGCTGAGTGCGCGGCCCGATTTCACCATGGCGCTCTATCCCGGCCATCTCTGGTCGGGAAAGGGCACCGAGCTTTTCCCGTTCGATCCGGTCAGGGCCGATGGCCCGCCGACCTTCATGGTCCAGGCCGAGGATGATCCAGTCGACGATGTGCGCAATTCCATCTCCTATTTCCTCGCGCTCAGGGCCGCGAAAGTGCCGGTCGAGATGAACATCTTCGCCCATGGCGGCCACGCCTTCGGGGCGCGGCCGACCGACCAGCCGATCACCCACTGGCCCGCACTGGCCGAGACCTGGCTGCATAGGATCGGCGTGCTGTGAATCGTGGCAACGCGGAAAGGAGAAGCAGCTCAACCTTGACTTCACCGCTCCAGGCGGCACTATCGGCTCATGGGGAATGCGGTCTCCCCACGAGGCGACAGCCGAAGAATCGCGTCCCGAACTCCAAACAGAGGACGCGCCATGCCTGTGCTGAATTCCATTGCCGTCGACAAGCTGGTCCGCCTGCTCGGAACGATGAATGCGCCCCTGATCATCGATCTGCGCACTGACGCTGACTTTGCTGCCGACTCGCACTTCATTCCCGGCGCGATCCGGCGGGACGCCGCCGACATCGCCGCCTGGGCAAAGTCCATCATCGGTCGAAACGCCGTCACACTCTGCGCTGACGGCCGCAGCGCCAGCCAGGCGGCCGCGGCCATGCTGCGCCATGAAGGCATTGCCGCCGAAGCGCTTGAAGGCGGCATCGCAGGATGGCGCGCGGAGGGCCTGCCGCTGGTGCCGGAAGCCCCGCTGCCGCCGCGCGATGCACAGGGGCGAACGATATGGGTCACACGCGCCCGGCCCAAAGTCGATCGCATCGCCTGCCCCTGGCTGATCCGGCGCTTCGTCGATCCGCATGCCGTGTTCCTGTACGTGCCGCCGGCCGAAGTGCTGGCGGTGGCGGCGCAGCTCGGCGGCGCTGCCTATGATCTCGAAGCCGACGGCGTTTTCTGGAGCCATCGCGGCGAGAACTGCACCTTCGATCTGATGGTCGAGCAGTTCGGCCTTGGCGCGATCGAGCCGCTGACCCATCTCGCCACCATCGTGCGCGGCGCTGACACCGGCCGCCCGGAGATCGCGCCCGAAGCGGCGGGCCTGCTCGCTGCCTCGCTTGGCCTGTCGCGCATGTACGCCGACGACCTCGAACAGCTCGAAGCTGGCATGGCGCTCTACGACGCCTTTTACCGCTGGTGCCGCGATGCGCGCGGCGAGACGCATAATTGGGTATCGCACACGCCGAAAGCGAAGGCCCGGGCATGAATGCGACCATCGCGGCGGCGAACGCCCCGGTGCGACCCGCCGCGGTATCCCTCGGCGAGGCCTTTTGGGTCTGGCTGCGGATCGCCGCCCTCTCCTTTGGCGGCCCGGCGGGGCAGATCGCGGTGATGCACCGCATCCTGGTCGAGGAGAAACGCTGGATCGGCGAGGGCCGGTTCCTCCATGCGCTCAACTATTGCATGCTGCTGCCCGGCCCCGAGGCGCAGCAGCTCGCGACCTATATCGGCTGGCTGCTCCACCGGACGCGGGGCGGGATTATCGCCGGCGGGCTGTTCGTGCTGCCCGGCATGGTCTCGATCATGGCGCTGAGCTGGATCTATGTGCTGTTCGGCGCGGTCGGCGTGGTGTCTGCGCTGTTCTTCGGGCTGAAGGCAGCGGTGCTTGCGATCGTGCTGCAGGCCGTGATCCGGATCGGCAGACGGGCGCTCAGGAACCTGCCGATGCGCCTGCTGGCGGCATCGGCCTTCGTCCTGATCTTCCTGTTCGGCGTGCCCTTTCCGCTGATCGTGCTCGGCGCGGGGCTGATCGGCTATATCGGCGGGCGCAGCGGCAACGCTGCGTTCAGGGCCGGTGGCGGGCACGGCGCCGGCGGCGGCGCGATGGTCGCTGACGCGGAGACCTTGCTCGGCGAGGAACTCCCCGCCCATGCCCGACCATCGATCGGCCAGTCGCTGCGCGTGGCGGCGCTCTGGCTCGTGCTCTGGCTTGCCCCTGTCGCTGCCCTGATTCTGCTGCTCGGGCCGGGCAATATCTTCAGCCAGATCGCCCTCTTCTTCTCGGCCATGGCGACGGTGACGTTCGGCGGCGCCTATGCCGTGCTCGCCTATGTCGCGCAGGAGGCGGTGCAATCCTATCACTGGCTCTCGCCCCGCGAAATGCTCGACGGGCTCGGCATGGCGGAAACCACGCCCGGCCCGCTGATCATGGTGCTCCAGTTCGTCGGCTTTCTGGGGGCCTATCGCCACCCCGGCCTGTTGCCGCCGCTGCTCGCGGGAACCCTGGGCGGCCTGCTCGCGACCTGGGTGACCTTCGTGCCCTGCTTCCTGTGGATTTTCCTCGGCGCGCCGTTCATCGAGCGGCTGCGCGGCAATATTGCATTGGCTGGGGCGCTGTCGGCGATCACGGCGGCGGTGGTGGGCGTGATCCTCAACCTCGCCATCTGGTTCGCGATCCATACCCTGTTCCGGAGCGTCGTGCCGGTCGGGCTGGGGCCGCTGCGCTTCGATGCGCCTGTGTTTGCCAGCGTTGACCCTTGGGCGCTGCTGCTCTCGGCCGCGGCGGCGTTTGCGATCTTCCGCTTCGGCGCCGGGGTGCTGGTTACGCTGGCAGCGACGTCAGCGGCCGGCGTGCTACTGCATGTGGCGGGCGCGCTTGGATGAAATCGTCAATGCGGCGGGACCTTTGGCGCCCGGTACGGGCTGCAGAAGAAGACCGCCGCCCCGACTATCCACATCGCCCAAGAGTAACGGTGAAACATGCCGGCGTTTCCACCAGCGCGATCGCCATACTCCACGACGGCGCAAACGAGGTAAAGCACCCCGACCACGAAACTCCATTGCTTGAGCGACCATTTCATTTGGGTTCCCCAACCGGTTCATGCTTCACCCGGCATCCTCTCCGCCGCTGCCCTCGACACGAAACCTTACAGCTGCAACCCGAACCTCGGCCCGAGCCAGGTCATCAGCGTGTAAAGCAAAATGGTCAGCACGCACCCCGAAACCAGCGCGACCCAGAAGGAAATCCCATGCCGCAGCAGCGCCGGGATCAGCAGGAACATCGGCAGCGACGGCAAAACATACCAGAAGGTCGCCCCGGCATGCGCCGCCATATTCTCGGCATCGGGCTTTTCCGACCACAGCCAGATCATGCCCAGGACCGATACCAGAGGCAGCGACGCGATCAGCGCGCCGAAGCCCGGATAGCGCTTGGCGATCGTCGAGGCGGCTGCGATCAATATGCCCGAGATCAGGGCTTTCAGAGCGAGATAGAACATCGCGCCATAGTGGGCGCTCCGCCAGCAATGGCAAGCTTCCCGTCGACGGTCACAGCCGTACGACTTCCCCATCCTCCTTGGTGAACTCGGCGGGCCTGCGATCCAGCAGATCGAGCACCGCTTCGGACGGCCGGCAGAGCTTCGTGCCCCTGGGCGTCACCACGATCGGCCGGTTCACCAGGATCGGGTGCGCGATCATCGCGTCGAGGATCGTCTCGTCGGAGACTGGGCCGAGCAAGCCCAGTTCGGCGGCCGGCGTGCCCTTCTCGCGCAAGATGTCGCGCGGCCCCGCACCCATCGCCGCCAGCAGCTGGACGAGCTGCGGCCGCGTCCAACCCGTCTCGCGATAAGGGACGATAATCGGCGCATAGCCGGCAGCCTCGATCATCGCGAGCACGTTGCGCGACGTGCCGCAGTCCGGGTTGTGATAGATGGTGATGGGAAATGCGTCGGTCATTGCCTGGGGTCTTCCTTCAACAGCCAGCCGAACAGGCCGATCGCGGCGAGCGTCCCGACCAGCTGCCCGGCGATGAACCCAGGCGCCGAGTGCGGCGCGATCCCGGCAAAGCTGTTCGACAGGCTTCGCGCGATCGTCACCGCCGGATTGGCGAACGCGGTGGAGGCGGTGAACCAGTAGGCCGCGGTGATGTAGAGCCCGACCGCCATCGGCGTCACCTCGGGCCGGTTGCGCTGCGTGGCCAGGATCGTCCCGATCAGCCCGAAACTCGCGACGCATTCGGCAAAGCCCTGCGCCCAGCCGTCGCGCGCCTTGGCGGAGATCTGCAGGATCGGCTCGGCGAACATGGCATGCGCGATCCACACGCCGATCACTGCGCCCGCCAGCTGCGCGACGATGTAGAGAATGCCGACGTGCACGGTCATCCCGCGCTTCAACAGAACGGCCAGAGTCACCGCCGGGTTGAAATGCGCGCCCGAAACCGGCCCGAACATATGGATGAGCACAACCAGCCCCGCCCCGGTCGCGATCGTGTTGCCGAGCAGCGCGATCGCGACATTCCCGCCGGCGAGCCGCTCGCCCATGATCCCCGATCCGATGACGATGGCGAGCAGCAGCGCGGTGCCGAGCAACTCGGCAACAAGCGGGCGCGCCTGAGTCATGCGGCGCAACAGCCGGCGCTATCGGCGAGGCTGCCGAGCGAACCGCAGATCTCGGGGCGCCCCGCGCAGCAATCGGCGACCAGGAAGCCCAGCAACTCGCGCATGCGACCATAATCGGCGGAGTAGATGATCGAACGGCCCTCGCGCCGCGAGCGGATCAGCCCGGCATGGCCGAGGATCGTCAGATGGGTCGACAGCGTGTTGGGCAGCGCCCCGATCTCGCGCGCGATATCCCCCGCCGCCATGCCGTCCGGCCCGGCACGCACCAGCAGGCGGAACACGGCCAGTCGGCTGGCATGGGCAAGCGCGGAGAGCGCGTCGACGGCGATCGGCAATTGCATCAGCAGCACGCCGTCCTGGCGGGCTGCGGCGCGCAACAGGCGGTGGAAGTGTCGGGAATGACTTCGTCTTCGCCATAAGCGGTCGCCTCGCCATGGGTGAAGAAACTCTCCCAGCGCACGCCCGCGGTATCCGTCACCCAGGACTTGTCCGATTTCGCATAGCAGCAGGTCGTCGCCTCCTGATCGAAGGTCGTCGATCCCGCCGCCTTCAGCCGCGCGGCAAGCACGGCGAGTTCGTCGGCACTGTCGACCTGCACGCCGACATGATCGATCCCCGCTGCACGCGCCCGCGACGAGATCGCGAGATTGATGCACGGATCTTCCAGCATCCACTTCGCATAATCCGGCTTCACCACCGAGGGCGGTGCATCGAACATGATGCTGTAAAAGGCGATAGCTTGTTCGACGTTCGGCACGCTGATGTGCAGGTGAATGCGTTTCATGGCGGCGCTCCAATGATTCGATATTTCCCGTATCATCGAAATGAACTCGCGACAAGCGATGCGGTCGTGAAGGGGGATGGCAGCCCCGGTCAGCCTTTATCTCGTGGCGTCACTCCATATCATGCCGTCACCCTGAACTTGTTTCAGGGTCCAAGCTTGAACTTGATATGCCGCTGCTTGTGGCACGTTGGATGCTGAAACAAGTTCAGCATGACGGCAATTTGGGGCGATGTTATTCGAGCAACCAGATCGCCACACCAACCGCCAGCGCCGTTGGCAATCCGGCGCTTGACTCCTCCGAACAGATTAGTACTAAGAGATTAGTAGATTCGGAGTTAGTGATGGAACCCCACCCCACCGAGGGCGAGCTGGCGATCCTGCGCGTGCTGTGGGCGCGGCGTGAGCCCGGCACCGTGCGCGACGTGCATGCGGCGCTCAGCCGGACCAAGGACACCGCCTACACCACCGTCCTCAAGATGATGACGATCATGGCCGAAAAGGGTCTGGTGCAGCGCGACGAGAGTGCCCGGAGCCATCTCTACCGCGCCGTGCATCCCGAGCCCGAAGTGCAGTCCGCGCTGCTCAAGGATCTCCTGCAGCGGGCCTTCAGCGGATCGGCGGTGCAGCTCGTTCAGAGCGCGCTCGATGCCGATGCGGCCAGCACCGACGATCTCGACCAGATCGCGCGGATGATCGCTGACGCCAGGGCGCAGCGGAAATGATCGCCGCGCTCGCCTCCGCGCTGCTGGCGTCGCTCTGGCAGGGGGCGGTGCTGGCCGGCACGGCGTGGCTGGCGCTGATGCTGCTCGCCGGGCGCTCGGCGGCGCTGCGTCATGGCGTGGGCATGGCCTTTCTGCTGGCGATCGCGCTCCTGCCGATCGTCACCTTTGCCGAGAGCCTCGCGGCGCCCATGCCGGAAGGCTCAGGCATGGGTCTGGGCGGGACTGAACTGCTCCCCCCTGCCCTGCTCGCCTGGCTGTGGAGCGCCGGCGTCGCCTGGAAAATCGCGCGTCTGGCCAGCGGCTGGCGTGCCTTCCGCCGGCTCGAGACGCGGAGCTTCGAGACTTTGCCACCGGAATGGCTCGAACGCATCGAGCGGCTGCGCCACCAGCTGGGCATCGCGCGGCCGGTCGCGGTCCGGTTGGTGGCCGGCATCCTGCCCTGCTCGGCGCGGCTGCTGCGCCCGGTGATCTGGTTGCCCGCGACCCTGCTCACCCGCATGGCGCCGGACCAGATCGAGGCGATCCTCGCCCACGAACTCGCCCATGTCCGGCGCCTCGACTGGCTGTGGAACGCCCTTCAATGCGGCGTCGAGACGCTGCTCTTCTACCATCCCGGCATATGGTGGCTGTCGCGCCGCATCCGCCAGGAACGCGAGAATGCCTGTGACGATCTCGCTGTCCATGCCTGTGGCGATCCGATCCTCCTCGCTAAAGCGCTGAGCGCGCTCGAGACGATCCGCCGCCCGATCTTTGTCCTTTCCAGCCAAGGAGGTTCGCTGATGAAACGTGTTTCCCGTTTGTTGACGCCCGGGGCCAGGCCGCGCGCGGGATGGAAGGTCCCGCTCGCCGCAATCGCCCTGGTCAGTGCTGGCGTCGCGGCACTGGCCCTGCAGTCCGGCGCCTCCGCCAATGGCGAGATCGCGCCGCACTGGTGGCAGCGCCACGGCGATGGCGCCGCCCAGCTCAACAAGACCGTCGGCAGCGAACGGCGCGGCTATATGCGCTGGCATGACGGCAGGGGCCAGGTTCGCGAGCGCTATCTCGTCAACGGCCAGGCCCGGCCGATCGACGCCTCTGTCCGCCAGTGGATCGCCGAGGCGAGCGTGGTGCCGCCACCCCCGCTTCCATCTGCCCCACCGGCGCCCCCATCGATGACGGATGATCCCGCCTATCGCGCCGCTGTCGCCGCGCTCCGCAATGACCCCGGCATGCGCGCCGCCCTCGGCACGCCGGCAACCGTCCGGCTCGCCGGCCCCAGCCGCATCGCACCCGACGCAGCGGAACTGAGCCTGACTGCCACGGGGACGAACGGAGAAATGCGTCTCAAGGCAATCCGGGAAACCCGGAATGGTGCGTGGCGCTTCGAACGCGCCCCGACAGCCGGGACCTGATCCCCTTTTTTGCCCTGAAGTACTAATCGATTAGTAGATGGAGACCATGATGCGACGTGCAATAGCAGATCTCGATAAGCGAGCCTCCTCTCCCCCGTTCGCCCTGAGCTTGTCGAAGGGCACTTGTGGGCGAAACGCGGCGCCCAAAATCCGGGCTTCGACAGGCTCAGCCCGAACGGTGGATTGGTTTCGCTTAGTGCCGTTCCTGCTTGCCGGCCTGTTGTCCGCCCCCTTGTTGTCGGTTGCACCCGCAACAGCCCAAACGCCACCGCCGGCCGAAGCACCGCTGACGCCCGAAGCGCGATCTGAAGTGGTGCAGGCGCTCGGCGCGAAGCTGCGCGAGCAATATGTCTTTCCTGACGTTGCCCAGACCGTCGCCGCGGCGCTCACCGCCAAGCTCAGGCATGGCGGCTATGATGCGATGGTGACGCCCTCGGCTTTCGAGGCGGCACTCACCGCCGATCTCCGCGCCCTCGGCAAGGACGGCCATCTCCGCGTACGCTTCCAGCCGCATTTCCAGGCGAGCCCACCGCCAGGATCGGCACCCCCGCCCGAGCAGCTCGCGGAAATGCGCAAGCAGATGGCGCAGCGCGGCTTCGGCGTCTCGCGGGTGCAGCTGCTCACCGGCAATATCGGCTATCTCGATATTCGCGGCTTCTTCCCCACCGAATTCGCCGCGCCCACCATCTCGGCTGCGATGACCCTGCTCGGCGGGACGGACGCGCTGATCATCGACCTGCGCCGCAATGGCGGCGGCGAGCCCGACACGGTCGCCTATCTGCTCAGCCATTTCTTCGCCGAGGGCGATGCGCGGCACCTGAACGACATCTATACCAGGCTCGACGGCTCGACCCGCTCCTATTGGACGGTGCCGTCGGTCGGCGCCCGCTACACCCGGCCGATCTATGTGCTCACCGCGCATGACACTTTCTCGGGCGGGGAGGAATTCGCCTATGACGTGCAGACGCAGAAGCGGGGTACCCTGGTCGGCGAAACCACCGGCGGCGGCGCCAACCCGGGCGACTATGTCGCGCTCGCGCGCGGCTTCATCGCCTTCATTCCCACCGGCCGGGCGATCAACCCGATCACCAAAACCAACTGGGAACATGTCGGCGTCACCCCCGATATGCCCGCCCCGGCGACCGACGCGATGCGGCTTGCCTATGTCACGGCGCTGAAGGCGGTCGCCGCAAAGACGATGGATGCCGACGACCGGAAGGAGCTTACCGATACCGCCGCCCGCGCGGAGCGGGGCGAGATCGAGCTGCCGGGCTATACGCCGCGGCGGTGAGACGGTTTTGCGCGCTCCCGTCGCGCCAGGATCTGTGGCATGCCCCGCACAAGCGGCGATTCAATTGCCGCCTTGGGGGAACGAACATGATGATGGAACATCGCCTGACCGCCCTGGTCACGATCCTGGCGCTGCTGCTCTATTTCGCCATGAGCCTGCAGGTTGGCCGGGCGCGCGGCAAATCCGGCATCCACGCGCCGGCGATGACCGGCGATCCGATGCTCGAGCGCGCGGTCCGGGTGCATATCAACACGCTCGAGTGGCTGCCGCTGTTCCTGGCGGGGCTCTGGCTCTTCGCGATCTACTGGAACGAGCTGGTCGCGGCCGGCCTGGGCGTCGTCTGGATCATCGGGCGACTGCTCTATTCCTCCGGCTATATGGCCGATCCCAGCAAGCGCAGCACCGGGTTCCTGATCCAGTTTCTGGCGACCGCTGTCCTGCTGCTGGGCGCGTTCGGCAGGATCGTCTACAGCCTGGCGACCGGCGGCGCCTGACAGCAAGTCCCGGAAGGACCCTATGGTTGAGATGACCCGACCCGAGCAGGCAGCCAGGGCGTTCCAGGATGCCTGGAACGCCCATGACATGGCGGCGCTTGGCAGGCTGTTCGACGACGATGCCAGCTTCGTGAACCGCTTCGGCCATTATGTCCGCGGCGTTGAACAGATCATTGCCCTGCACGCGCCAATCCATGAAACCATCTACCGCGATTCCACACTCGAAAACGAAGTCATCGATGTGGTGCCTGTCGGCGAGGACGCGACCGTGGTGCATTTCTGGAGCCGATTGACGGTCGGCGCGGCGCATCCGGCGGGCCCGCATGCCGTCGATACGCTGATCCTCGCCGTGCTGATCCGGCGCGACGATGCCTGGCGCATCAAGGCGCTCGAGAATGTGACCTTGACCAATCCCCGAACCGGAGAGGCTGTCCTCAGACGCTGAACCACCGGCTGCGCGGGGCAATGTCTCGACCGATCAGGAGGATAAATGACGAAGCACCGCATCTATTCGGCCAGCGTCGCCAGCGTATACCCTTTCTACGTCGCCAAGGCGGAGAAGAAGGGGCGCACCAAGGCAGAGGTCGATATGATCATCTGCTGGCTGACGGGGCACAGCCAGGAGACACTCGACGCGCAGCTGGCGAACAAGACGAACTTCGAGGATTTCTTTGCCCACGCCCCGCGGATGAATCCGTCGCGATCGCTGATCACCGGCGCAATCTGCGGCGTCCGCGTAGAGGAGATCGAGGAACCGATCATGCGGGAAATCCGCTACCTGGACAAACTGATCGACGAACTCGCCAAGGGTAGAGCGATGGAGAAGATCCTGCGGGCTTAGGCGGTCCTCGGGATGCGCGTTCAGAGCAGCCGCTGACGCTGATCCTCGTCCAATAGCGCGCAATAGTCCGCCTTGCCGAACCAGCGGTAGCGATTGCGGGCGACCAGGCCATAGACTGCGTCCCGCAGACGTTCCGGAACGATCGCCGCGGCGCGTGCAAGGCGCCAGGGCCCGCCGAGAATGCCGGCAAGCCTCAGATATCCAGCCGAGGCCGTGAATGCTTCCCCGTCGCTGATCACCAGATAGCTCTCGTCCATGACAATGCCGTAGTGGCGGTAGAGCGCCTGGCCGGTTGGCGACTGGGCGGACATGAAATTAATGCGGACGCGCCTGTCGTGCCGCATGAGCCAGCGGACGCCGCCGGAGCACAGCACGCAGACACCGTCGAAGACGAACAGCGCCTTGCCGTCCTCGAATTCGGGAATCGCCGGATCGTCGCGATAGCTGAAGGGCGCGCTCGAAATCCTGGGCATAGCGGGAATGTAGGGCCGCTGCGCGGATCGCGCGATCGAAAAGACGCGCTGATCAAGGCCCGCGCCCGATTCAAGCCCGCGCCGCATTGGCTATCATGCGGCGCCCGGCAACCCGCGCCGGGATATCGAGGGCGTAGCGATGGACAATAGAGCTTTGAGCGGTGCGTTAACTCTCAAGTACAGTATCAACTATATCCGATACCACTCGCATAATGTTTCAAGAAATCATCAAAAACGCCCGGCCGATTTCTTCGAAGAGCTTTTCTTGTCCATCCAACACCAATACGAGCCTATACTTGCAGCCTCGCGCAAACCGCCAATAGCGCCGAATTTCGACCCTCTCGCAAATGGGTCGCATAAATCAGCGACTATTTGGCCGTTCCCGGCAAAGTCCAACGCTATGACTTGGCGCCTAAACCACGAGCATCCACTCCAGCCCGGCATTCTCCACGACCTGGCTGAGCGCCGCGACCAGTTCGCCCTGGCGGAACGGCTTGGCCAGTCTCGGGATATCGCCGGCATCGCCATCCGTCACATCGCCGAAGCCCGAGATCAGCAGCACCGGCAGCTCCGGCACGATCAGCCGGGCCTCGGCGGCGAGCTCCATGCCGGTCATGCCGGGCATCAGATAGTCGCTCACCAGCGCGTCATATTGCCCGGCGCGCAGCAGCCGCAGCGCCTGTGCGCCGGAGCCGGCCTGCACGACCTCATGCCCCATCTCGATCAGCATCTCAGCGGTGCCGTGGCGGACCAGCTCCTCGTCATCGACCAGCAAGATGGTGAGCGGGCGCATCTCGACCATCGCCTCGTCGCGGTGCGCGGTCATCTTCTCGGCCGGCATCTCAGCGACCGGCAGCCACAGCTCGGCAGTGGTGCCGATGCCCGGCGTCGAGCGCAGCGCCAGCGCGCCGCCCGATTGCGCGGCAAGGCCGTGCACCATGGACAGGCCGAGCCCGGTGCCCTTGCCCACGCCCTTGGTCGAATAGAAAGGCTCGACCGCGCGGCGCAGCGTCTCCTCGTCCATGCCTGTCCCGGTATCGGTGATGCGCAGCACGATATAGCTTCCCTCGGCCAGCATCGGGGAATTGTGCCGGGACTCGTCGTCATCGACCTGTTCGGCCGAAACGGCGATCGACAGCCGGCCGCCCTCCGGCATCGCATCGCGGGCATTGACGGAAAGGTTGAGCAAGGCCAGCTCGAGCTGGTTGGGATCGACCATCGCCGCGGGCAGATCCTCCGCCATGTCGAGTACGATTTCGATCTGGGGCCCGAGCGTGCGGCGGACGAAGTCGAGCATGCCGCCGATCACCAGCGCGGTATCGATCGGCCGCGCCTCGAGCACCTGGCGCCGGGCAAAGGCGAGCAGCCGCGAGACCAGGGTCTTGGCACGCTCCGCGGCTTCGAGCGCGCTGCCGAGCAGGCGCTGCGAGCGATCGTCCCGATGCACGCGGCGCAACATGTCGAGATTGCCGATCACCGGCGTGAGCAGATTGTTGAAATCATGCGCGACGCCGCCGGTGAGCTGGCCGAGCGTTTCCAGTTTCTGTGCCTCATGCAGCTGCGCGGACACTGCCTCGCGCTCGGCCGCGCCCTCCTCGATCCGCTTCTCGAGATCGGCCGCGAAACGGAGGAGCGAAGCTTCTGCGTCACGCCGCCCGGTCACATCGTGCGACACCCCGACCAGCCGCAGCGGCTTCCCGTCCGCGCCGCGCTCCACCCGGCCGCGCGTCTCGATCCAGTGGAGCGAGCCGTCGGGCCAGATACAGCGATATTCGCCGTGATAATCCTCCCCCGTTTCGAGCGACCGTTCGAGCAGGCGATTGCGGTTTTCGAGATCGTCGGGGTGAATGGTACCGACCAGAGTATCATAATCCGCCCGATCGCCCGGGCGGCGCCCGAAATGCGCCAGGCATTCGGACGAGGCCTGGAAGGTCCGCGTCGCGACATCGAGCACCCAGGAGCCGAGATCGCCCGCCGACAGTGCGAGCCGCAACCGCTCCTCGCCCTCGCGGATCGTCTCCAGCCGAGTCCGCGCTTCATATTGCCGCAACCGCGCACGAAGGGCTGCGCGGGCCAGGCTGATCAGCGTCGTCGGGTGGAACGGCCGTTCGAGGAAGGTCACGTTGCCGAGGATTTCGAGCAGACGCACCGCGGTCGGATTGCGCTCCAGCCCGCCGCCGCGCTCGGTCAGCACGATGAAGGGGAAATCGGACCATTCCGCCTGGTCGGCGAGGAAGGACGCGACCTCGCGCAGGTCAGTGCTGCGCAACGCCTCCTCGGTGACGATCGCGAAGCCCGCTCCGCCCCGCAGCGCCCTGACCAGCTCGGGCACGTCAACGGTGGTCCGCGCTTCCAGCCCGGCCTCGCGCAGCATCGCCTGCGCCACCTGCGCGTCGCGGCCGTGCGGTGCGAGGATCACCGCGCTCTGGGCATTGGTGCGGTTCAACGGACCGTCACGCCTGTTTCACATCGAGCAGGCCGCCATCGCCCACCAGAGCGGGCACGCCACGCAGCACGCCCTGGAAACCGGTCAGCGGTTCGCCGAGCGTGACGCCGTTGCTGCCGATCATGAACTCGCGGATCGTGTCCTCATGAGAGCCGGTGCGTTTCTTGACGACCGAGATCGCCCGCCGCACCCGCCCCTGCGCCTCGAAATAGCGCAGCAGGATCACCGTATCGGCCAGATAGGTGACATCGACCGGGGATTTCATATCGCCGACCAGCCCGTGCTGCGCCACCGTCAGGAAGGTCATCACGCCCTGGCGGTTCAGATATTGCAGCAGCTCGTGCATGTGCAGGATCAGCGCCTGCTCCTCGGGCATCGCTGCCTGATAGCCATTGAGACTGTCGATCACGACCGTGCGCGCGCCGTACTTCTCGACGCAGGTGCGCACCCGCTCGGAGAATTCGCCCGGGGTCAGCTCGGCCGCGTCGATCTGCTCGATCACCAGGCGCTTGCTGTCGACCATCTCCTGCAGATCGATGCCCAATCCCCTGGCCCGTTCGAACAACAGGCCAAGTTCCTCGTCGAACGCGAACATCGCTGCATTCTCGCCGCGCCGGATCGCCGACTGGATGAAGCTGAGCATCAGCAGCGACTTGCCGGTGCCTGCCGGGCCGAGGATCAGCGTGCTGGATCCGCGCTCGAAACCGCCGCCGATCAGCGCGTTGAGCGGCGCGTTCTCGATCGAGACGGTTTCGCGGCGGAAGCTGCCGCGATGCTCGGCCGAGACCAGCCGCGGGAAGATGCGCACGCCGCCGGTGTCGATCACGAAATCATGATAGCCGCCGCGATAGCGCCGCCCGCGATATTTGAGCACCCGCATCCGCCGCCGTTCGGCGCCGTAATTGGGGGACAGTTCCTCGAGCCGCAGCACGGCATGCGCCACGCTGTGGACTGTCTTGTCCAGCATGTCGGCGGTGAGATCATCGAGCATCAGCACGGTCGCCTCATGCCGCGAGAAATAATGCTTCAGCGCGAGGATCTGACGCCGGTAGCGCAGCGAGCTCTGCGCGAGCAGGCGGATTTCGGACAGGCTGTCGAGCACGATGCGCGCCGGCTTGATCCGCTCGAACGCCTCGAAGATGCGCTTGGTCGTCTCGCCCAACTCGAGATCGGAGGAATAAAGCAGGCTCTGCTGCTGCTCGTCATCAAGCAGGCTTTCGGGGGGAACCAGCTCGAACACCTCGAAATTCTCGCCGAAGCTCCAGCCATGCGAGGCAGCGCCGTCGCGCAGCTCCTCCTCGGTCTCGGAAAGCGTGATGTAGAGTACTTTCTCGCCGGCCTCGGCGCCTGCCATCAGGAACTGGGTGGCAATCGTGGTCTTGCCGGTGCCGGGGCTGCCTTCGAGGAGGAACAACCTGCCCGGAGCAAGGCCACCTGACAGTATCTCGTCGAGACCGGATACGCCGGTTGCGCAATTCGACATTCAACCTCCGCATTCGTTGCGGGGCCGCTAGCACAGACGGCCGGACCCGCGCTTGATGGAGGTCAATGCCGGAAGCCGCAAAAAGTTTCGGGGTCGTTATGGATGAAGGGCTGTGGGAGGGGTTCAGCCCCCCGGTCCATCAGCCTTCGGAAAGTCGAGCTGGCCCACGGTAAAGCCGTCGAGACGTGCGAGGTTGAACGTCCCGCCAAGCTGCGATGCGCGCGCCTTCATCAGCTTCTGGCCGAACCCGGCATCGGCGATCTTCGCGTCGCGGAAACCGACGCCGTCATCGACCACCTTGAGCTGCCAGATGCCGATCCGCGCCGGATGATCGTGGAGCGTCACGGTGATCGTGCCGGGCCGATCGTCCGGAAAGGCATATTTGGAGGCGTTGGTCAGCAGCTCGTTGACGACCAGCCCGATCAGCACCGCCCGCCCGGCGCGCACGCTCACATCCATCACATCGACCGCTACACCGATCGGCCGTACGCTGAGATGCGCGAAGCGGAGATCCTCGCACAGCCCCTCGATAAAGGCCCTGAGGCCGATCATGGCGTTGGCGCTGCGCCCGGTATCGAGCCGGGCATAGACGGCGGCGAGCGCATTGATCCGGTCGCCCATGGCGCCAAGCGCCTCGCGGGTTTCGGGCCGTTCTGCGGTGGCCGAGCGGAGTTGCGCGGTCGCAATCAACCCGCTCAGATCATTGCGCAGCCGGTGGGAGAATTCGCTGACGATCGCGCGCAGCCCGGCATTCTCCTCGCCGAAGAACTGCGCCTCTTCGCGCGCAAAAGCGAGGCGTTCGCGCATCCGGCCGACAAAGGCGACGATCAGCACGCCGGCTGCGATCAGCCCGACCAGCCCGGTCGCGTCGACCGGATCGGCGACCGCGAAGCCGGCGCCGCGCAGTGCAAACAAGGCCACCGCCAGCGCGCCCCAGGCGAGCGCAGCGTAACCGGGGCCGCGTCCTGCGACCATCGTGATGCACAGCAAGGCGCCGAGCAGCCACGCATAATATTGCGATGGTGCATCAGGCACCTGCACGACCATGCCATAGACGATCACGCTGACCAGGAGCAGCGAAACACAGTAACGGAGCGCGAGCCCGAGCGCGTATTTTCTCATCGATACCCACCCATCATGAAAGATGCGCTCCCGGGTGGCATCGCCGATGCACGCGCGAACCTGAACGGGAGAGAAACGAACCCGATTGACCGCACCCGGCATCCCCTGCACGATGCGAGCGAAGGGGCCTCATCATGCGCCGATTGCTTGCCCTCCTGACAGCGATGATCGCGATGCCCGCCTTCGCCCAGCATCCTGCATCGCTTGTCGGCCATTATGACGGCCACCAGATGGAAATGGGCGCGGAGCTGATCCTGAACGCGAACGGCCGCTTCCAATATGGCGTCGCATACGGCGCGCTCGATGAGGAAGCCGAGGGAACATGGGTGCTGCAGGGCGACCATGTCCTGCTCACCAGCGACCCCGTCACCCCGCCCCGCTTCGTCTTTCTCGGCCAGAAACCGGCGCCGGCGGGCACATTCCGCCTGTCGCTCGAAGCGCCGCAGGGCATGTCGCTGCAATATTTCGATGCGATGCTGACCTTCGCGCACCGCGAGCCCGAGGGCGGGCAATTGAAGGATGACGGCGTGTCGGTGCCGTTCGATCCGAAGGACCCGCCCCTCACCGCGCATCTGTTCCTCCCGGTGTACGAGCTTAAGGGCGATGCCGTCCCGATCGATCCGGCCAAGGGCTATTGGCTGAGCTTCCGCTTCGAGCCGCATGATCTCGGCAAGGCCGATTTCCGCGCGACGCCGCTTGCGCTCGACCAGGGCGATCTCCTGCTCGAGCGGTTCGGCCGGACCATCCGCTTCCACCGCGACGGAGACGTGCCGCCGCCGGAATGAGCTGACCGCTACAGGCGGCGCATCAGGTCGGTCAGCAGCGGCCGCAAGCGCCTGAGTTCGGCGCGGTGGCTGGCGGCGAGCGAGGCGAGCACCGTTCGCCCCATCTCGGTCAGCAGGATATGGACCTGCCGCCGATCGCCATCGGCCCGGCTGCGCTCGACCAGCCCGAGCCCCATCAGCCGATCGACCAGCCCGCTCGCGCTGTGCGGGCGCAGCATCAGCCGCTCGGCCAGCGTGCCGACCAGCATCGAGCCGCCCGGCGCCGCGCGCAATGCCAGCAACGCCTGGTGCTGCTGCGCGGTGAGCCCTGCCTCCGCCGCCGCATTCTCGCTGAAATGGAGGAAGTGGCGCAGCTCGTAGCGGAAGGTCGCGAGCGTCGCATAATCCTCATCGCGGACTTCGTCCCCGGCCATAAACAGTCTTCCCGAACCCGGCGTTGCCCGGCTTGCAATATATCGCACTGCGATATAGCTGGCGCCTCTTTTCAGGCAAGAGGAAAGCCGTGAACCCGTCAACCCCGCATCCAGCCCCCGGCACGATCATCGCGCACCCGCCCCGGCTCGCCGATCACAGCGCCGACCTGCGGATGCTGCTGCTCGCCGCGATGGCGGTCATTGTCGGGACCGGCGGCGTCGGCGCCGCCTGGGTCCTGCTCCACCTGATCGCGCTGGTGACGAACCTCGCCTGGTTCGGCCGCATCTCGGCCGGCCCTGCGCAGATCGTCGATGCCGCAACGGGGCCGTTGACGATCGTCATTCCGGTGATCGGCAGCCTGATCATCGGGCTGATGGCGCGCTTCGGCTCGGACAAGATCCGCGGGCACGGCATCCCCGAAGCGATCGAGGCGATCCTTTATGGCGAGAGCCGGCTGTCGCTGAAGGTAGCGATCCTCAAGCCGATCTCGTCGGCGATCTCGATCGGCAGCGGCGGGCCGTTCGGCGCCGAGGGTCCGATCATCATGACCGGCGCCGCGATCGGATCCCTGTTCGCGCAGCGCTTCCACCTCACTGCTGCCGAGCGCAAGACCCTGCTCGTCGCCGGCGCCGCGGCCGGCATGACCGGCATCTTCGGCACGCCGGCCGCGGCGATCCTGCTCGCGATCGAAGTGATGCTGTTCGAGTGGAAACCGCGCAGCTTCGTGCCGGTAATGGTCTCGTCGCTTGCCGCGCTTGCGTGGCGGCCATGGCTGGTCGGCAGCGGCGCGCTGTTTCCCTTTGCCGGTGGGCTGACAACCAATGGCGAGACCCTGGTCCTCGCAGGCCTACTGGGCGTGGCCGCCGGCCTGCTCGCGGTAACGCTGTCGTTCGCGCTCTACCGCATCGAGGATCTGTTCCACCGCCTGCCGATCCACTGGATGTGGTGGCCTGCGCTCGGCGCGGTCGTGGTCGGGCTTGGCGGGCTGGTCGAGCCGCGCGTGCTCGGCGCAGGCTATAACAGCATCCAGGCCCTGCTGGACGGATCGCTGATGCTGAAGGCGATCATCCTGTTGCTGGTGGTCAAGGCGATTGTCTGGCTGGTCGCGCTCGGATCGGGCACGTCGGGCGGCATATTGGCGCCGCTGCTGATCCTCGGCGGATCGCTCGGCGCGATCGCCGGGCAATGGCTGCCTGGCGGCTCCGGCGCATGGGCCTTGCTCGGCATGGCGGGCGTGATGGGCGCGGCGATGCGCGCACCGCTCACCGCTGCCGTGTTCGCGGTCGAGCTCACCGGTCGCTTCGACGCCCTGCCCGTCACGCTCGCCGCATCGGGCGCCGCCTATGCGGTCGCGGTGCTGTTGCTGAAGCGATCGATCCTGACCGAGAAGATCTCGCGGCGCGGGCGCCATGTGCTGCAGGAATACAGCATCGATCCGCTCGCATTGACCCAGGCCGGGCAGATCATGACCGAGGCCCCCGAGACTTTGACCGAGAGCATGACGGTGCGCGACGCCATCGCCTTTTTCGAACAGGGTGCGCGGCATCGCAGCTATCCCGTGGTCGACGCGCAGGGCCGCCCGCGCGGCATCGCCTCACGGTCGGACGCGCTGCGCTGGCGCCAGGCCGATCTGCCGGTGGAGGTGACGCTGGGGGACCAGCTTTCCGACATCTCGATGCCGGCGGTCTATCCGACGACACCCGGGAGCGACGTCGCCAATCTCATGATCACCGAGGATATCGGCCGTGTCTGCGTGATCGCCGCGGACGATGGAAGGCTCGTCGGCATCATCGCCCGGCGTGACCTGCTCCAGCCCCGGGCGAACAGCCTGCGCGGCGAACGCCACCGGGCCGGCGGAGCAAATCCCGGCCTCGCGCATTGATGGGCGAGCGTCGCCCATCTCATCGAGCGAGCAAGGCGGCGTTAGGGTTTTTTCGTTATAAATTCGGGGCAATAACCGATTTTCACGACCAACAAATTTTGTGGCGGCCATTTCTGGTTACGCTATCATGAACTCAACTGGCCGGGGGGCCGCATCTGGCGGGGGGAGGATAAAGCGTCAGGGAGCACAAGGTGAACATCGAAAACCCCCGCGAGTTTCTCGACCGCCGTCAACTCGTCTCCGCGTTTCGCAGCCTGCGACGCGGGGATTTCTCCATTCGCCTGCCCGATGATCTTTCCGGGCCAGACGCCGAACTTGCCCAGCTCTTCAACGAAGTCGTCGGCCTGAACGAGCAGATGACCGAAGAGTTCGAGCGGCTCTCCAAGGTCGTCGGCAAGGAAGGCAAGATCAACCAGCGCGGCCGGGTGAAGAACGCCACCGGCGGCTGGGAGAGCGCGATCCGATCGATCAACGAGCTGATCGAGGACATGGTCCAGCCGACCGCTGAAGTCGCCCGCGTGATCGGCGCGGTGGCGAAGGGCGATCTTTCGCAAACCATGACGGTCGAGATCGACGGCCGCCCGCTGCGCGGCGAATTCCTGCGCATCGGCAAGGTGGTGAACACCATGGTCGAGCAGCTCGCCTCCTTCGCCTCCGAAGTGACGCGCGTGGCGCGCGAGGTCGGTACCGAGGGCAAGCTCGGCGGCCAGGCGACCGTTAAGGGCGTTGCCGGCACCTGGAAGGATCTGACCGACAACGTCAACGCGATGGCGACCAACCTGACGGGTCAGGTCCGCAACATCGCCGAGGTGACCACCGCCGTGGCATCGGGCGACTTGTCCAAGAAGATCACCGTGGAGGTGAAGGGCGAGATCCTCGAGCTGAAGAACACCATCAACACCATGGTGGACCAGCTCAACAGCTTCGCCTCGGAAGTGACGCGCGTGGCGCGCGAGGTCGGCACCGAGGGCAAGCTGGGCGGTCAGGCGCGGGTGGAAGGCGTCGCCGGCACCTGGAAGGATCTGACCGACAACGTGAATCTGATGGCCGACAATCTCACCGGCCAGGTGCGCAACATCGCCGAAGTGACCACCGCGGTGGCCTCGGGCGACCTTTCCAAGAAGATCACGGTGGACGTGAAGGGCGAGATCCTCGAGCTCAAGAACACCATCAACACCATGGTGGACCAGCTCAACGGCTTCGCCTCCGAAGTGACGCGCGTGGCGCGCGAGGTCGGTACCGAGGGCAAGCTCGGCGGCCAGGCGCAGGTGCCAGGCGTCGGCGGCACGTGGAAGGATCTGACCGACAACGTGAACCTGATGGCCGACAATCTTACCGGCCAGGTCCGCAACATCGCCGAAGTGACCACCGCCGTGGCGCTTGGCGATCTGTCGAAGAAGATCACCGTCGATGTGAAGGGCGAGATCCTCGAGCTGAAGGACACCATCAACACGATGGTCGATCAGCTCAACAGCTTCGCCTCGGAAGTGACGCGCGTGGCGCGCGAGGTCGGCACCGAAGGCAAGCTCGGCGGCCAGGCGCGGGTGGAAGGCGTGGCGGGCACCTGGAAGGATCTGACCGACAACGTGAACCTGATGGCCGACAATCTCACCGGCCAGGTGCGCAACATCGCCGAAGTGACCACCGCCGTGGCCTCGGGCGATCTGTCCAAGAAGATCACCGTCGACGTGAAGGGCGAGATCCTCGAGCTCAAGAACACCATCAACGTGATGGTCGATCAGCTCAACGGCTTCGCCTCGGAAGTGACGCGCGTGGCGCGCGAGGTCGGTACCGAGGGCAAGCTCGGCGGTCAGGCGCAGGTGCCGGGCGTCGCGGGCACCTGGGCCGATCTTACCGATAACGTGAACCTGATGGCGGCGAACCTGACCGGCCAGGTCCGCAACATCGCCGAGGTGACCACCGCCGTGGCGCGCGGCGACTTGTCCAAGAAGATCACCGTCGACGTGAAGGGCGAGATCCTCGAGCTGAAGGACACCATCAACACGATGGTCGATCAGCTCAACAGCTTCGCCTCGGAAGTGACGCGCGTGGCACGCGAGGTCGGTACCGAAGGCCGGCTCGGCGGTCAGGCGCAGGTCGAGGGCGTCGGCGGCACGTGGAAGGATCTCACCGACAATGTGAACGCCATGGCCGCGAACCTGACCGGCCAGGTCCGCAACATCGCCGAGGTGACCACCGCCGTGGCGCTGGGCGATCTGTCCAAGAAGATCACCGTCGACGTGAAGGGTGAGATCCTCGAGCTGAAGGACACCATCAATACGATGGTGGACCAGCTCAACAGCTTCGCCTCGGAAGTGACGCGCGTGGCGCGCGAGGTCGGTACGGAGGGCAAGCTGGGCGGCCAGGCGCAGGTGCGCGGCGTCGCCGGCACATGGAAGGACCTTACCGACAACGTGAACCTCATGGCCGATAATCTCACCGGCCAGGTGCGCAACATCGCCGAGGTGACCACCGCCGTGGCGAAGGGCGACCTTTCCAAGAAGATCACCGTCGATGTGAAGGGCGAAATCCTCGAGCTGAAGAACACCATCAACGTGATGGTCGATCAGCTCAACGGCTTCGCCTCGGAAGTGACCCGCGTGGCGCGCGAAGTCGGTACCGAAGGCAAGCTCGGCGGCCAGGCGCAGGTGCCGGGCGTGGGCGGCACGTGGAAGGACCTGACCGACAACGTCAACCTGATGGCGACCAACCTCACCAACCAGGTCCGCGGCATCGCCGACGTGGTGACCGCGGTGGCGCAGGGCAATTTGAAGCGCAAGCTGGCGGTGGACGCCAAGGGCGAGATCGCCGCGCTTGCCGACACGATCAACGGCATGATCGAAACGCTCTCGACCTTCGGCGACCAGGTGACCAACATGGCGCGCGAGGTCGGCATCGAAGGCCGGCTGGGCGGCCAGGCGCGCGTGCCGGGCGCTGCCGGCCTGTGGCGCGATCTGACCGACAACGTCAACCAGCTCGCCGCGAACCTGACCAACCAGGTCCGCTCGATCGCCGACGTGGCGACGGCGGTCACCAAGGGCGATCTGACGCGCTCGATCGCGGTGGAAGCCTCGGGCGAGATGGCCTCGCTCAAGGACAATATCAACGAGATGATCCGCAACCTGAAGGAGCAGACGCTCAAGAATGCGGAGCAGGATTGGCTCAAGACCAACCTCGCCCGCTTCTCGCGTATGCTCCAGGGCGAGCGCGATCTGACCACCGTCTCGAACCTGATCATGTCCGAGCTCGCGCCGCTGGTGGATGCGCAGTACGGCGTCTTCTACGTCACCAACCGCGACACCGACGAGACGGTGCTCGAGCTGGCGGCAAGCTATGGCGCCGAGAATCGCGACGAGCTGAAGCGCGAGTTCAGGCTGCGCGAAGGGCTGGTAGGCCAGGCGGCGGCTGACAAACGCCCGATCCTGCTCAAGAACGCGCCAACCGACTTCATCCGGATCGGCTCAGGCCTCGGCCATGCAGCACCGGCGCATGTCAACATCCTGCCCGCCCTGTTCGAGGACGAGGTCAAGGCAGTGATCGAGCTCGCCTCGTTCAGCGAGTTCAACGAGACCCATCAGAGCTTCCTCGACCAGCTGATGGAATCGGTCGGCATCGTGCTCAACACGATCGCGGCGACGATGCGCACGGAAGGGCTGCTGAAACAGTCCCAGCTGCTCACGCAAGAGCTCCAGGCCCGCCAGACCGAACTTACCACCAAGCAGGAAGAACTCCACGCAACCAACGAAGAGCTCCAGGAAAAAGCCCAGCTCCTCGAGAATGAGAAGAAGCAGGTCGAGGCGAAGAACCTCGAAATCGAAATGGCCCGCCGCGCGGTCGAGGAGAAGGCCGAACAGCTTGCCCTCACCTCGAAATACAAGTCCGAATTCCTCGCCAACATGTCGCACGAGCTGCGCACCCCGCTCAACTCGCTGCTGATCCTCTCGAAGCTGCTGGCGGACAATCCGCAGGGCAATCTCAACGACAAGCAGACCGAATTCGCTCGCACGATCAACTCGGCCGGCTCGGATCTGCTCAACCTGATCAACGACATCCTCGATCTCTCCAAGATCGAATCCGGCACCGTCTCGATCGAGATCGGCGACATGCGGCTGAGCGGGCTGAAACAGCATATGGAGCGGACCTTCCGCCAGCTCGCCGCCGACAAGAATCTCGATTTCCGGGTCGAGTTCGGCGCCGACCTGCCCGCCGCGATCCGCACTGACGAGAAACGGCTCCAGCAGGTCGTGCTCAACCTGCTCTCCAACGCCTTCAAATTCACCTCGCATGGCAGCGTCACGCTCGCGGTGCGCGACGCCAAGGCGGGGTGGAGCGCCAATCATCCTGTGCTGCGCAGCGCCGAACGCGCGATCGAGATCGCCGTCACCGATACCGGCATCGGCATCCCGAAGGACAAGCAGAAGCTGATCTTCGAGGCGTTTCAGCAGGCCGACGGCACCACCAGCCGCAAATATGGCGGCACCGGGCTCGGCCTCTCGATCAGTCGCGAAATCGCCCGGCTGCTCGGCGGCGAATTGCAGGTGCGGTCAGTCCCGGGCGAAGGATCGACCTTCACTTTGTTCGTGCCGCTCCATGCTGAATCCGAGATCGGCCTGCTGCCCGGCACCACGACCGCGCGCTACGACAATAGCGGCGCGATCGTGCCCAACGCCCTGCCCACCCAGATCGACGTGACCGACGACCGCGATGCGCTCGACGGCTCGCCCTTCGTGCTGATCGTCGAGGATGATCCCGACTTCGCCTCGATCCTGCTCGACATCGCCCGGGAGCAGGGCCTGAAGGGCGTCGTCGCGACGGCGGGATCGGGCACGCTCGCGCTCGCCCGAAAGCTGCAGCCCGGCGCGATCACGCTCGATCTCGGCCTGTCGGATATCGACGGCTTCGTGCTGCTCGATCTGCTCCGGCACGACCCCCAGACCATGCATCTGCCGATTCATGTCATCTCCGGTGCCGAGCGGCTGGCGACGGCACTCAACATGGGCGCGCACGGCGCGACCGAGAAACCCGCCAGCGCGGCGAAGCTGGCCAAGGTCTTCCGCGATCTCGCGGAAACCATCCGCACCAGTACGCCGGTCACCGTGGTCGAACTGCTCGACCGGATCGACGTGAATTCGTCGCTGCCTCAGGTGCCCGAGCTTGCCGGCGCCAAGATCCTGATCGTCGATGACGACATCCGGAACATCTATTCGCTCACAAGCGTATTGGAGAGCTACGATGTCGAAGTCCTCCATGCCGAAGGTGGGCGGGACGGGCTGCTGATCCTCGAACAGACGCCCGATGTCGACCTTGCGCTGATCGACATCATGATGCCCGAGATGGACGGATACGAAACGATGCAACGCATCCGGGAGCAAGCCGCCCTCGCCGAGGTTCCGCTGATCGCAGTCACCGCCAAGGCGATGAAGGGCGACCGGCAAAAATGCCTCGACGCGGGTGCCTCGGATTATATCGCCAAGCCGGTCGATATCGAGCTGCTGCTGGCCCTGCTCCGGGTGTGGATCGCACGGTCGCGCGACCGCTCACCGTCCGACCGCGCGGCGCTGACCCTCGTGGCAAAGTGACCGCTGATGCGCACCGCCACCCTGCCCTCCGCCGCTGCTCTCTCCGCCGCGGGCGCGCGGCGCGGGGCGCCCGAGATGCTTGACCAGATTCCCGAGCCTGGCGATCGTGCCCGCATTCTCGTCGTCGATGACGACGAGAACAACCTGCTTGCGATCGAGAATGTGCTTGAGGATGTGGGCGAGGTCGTCGTCGCCAAATCGGGCGAGGAGGCGTTGCGCCATCTGCTCAAGAGCGATTTCGCGGTCATCCTGCTCGACGTCTATATGCCCGGCATGGACGGCTATGAGACGGCGCAACTCATCCGCCAGCGCGACCAGTCGAAGCGAATCCCGATCATCTTCCTGTCGGCGGTCAACAAGGAGAATGAGCATCTGATCCGCGGCTATGCGATGGGCGCGGTGGATTATGTGTTCAAGCCGGTCGAACCGGTGGTGCTGCGCTCCAAGGTCGCGGTGTTTGTCGACCTGTTCCTGATGACGCGCGAGATCCAGCGCAAGGCGCGGCAGGAGCAGCTGCTGCTCGACGACATGATCCGTGCCGATGGCGAGCGATTGAAGGCCGAGGCGGAATTGCGGCTTTCGGAGCAGCGCCAGGCGGCGATCATCGAATCGCTCCCGATCGTGCTGTATCTCGAAGCGGTCGGCATCGTGCCGCGCATGCCGCAGTTCGTCAGCGGCGATTTCGCGGCGCTCACCGGCTTCGCCTTTGACGAGCTGCAGCGATCGCCGACCCTGTGGCAGGACCGCCTCCACCCCGACGATCGCGACCGTGTGCTCGACGCGATCGAGGCACGTCAGCACGGGCTTTCGCTTGCCATCGAGTATCGCTGGCAATGCGCCGATGGCCGCTACAAGCATTTCCTCGACCAGGCAGTGTTGCTTCGCGATGCGGACGGCCAGCCGCTCGAATATGCCGGCACGCTGCTCGACGTGACCGAGCGCAAGGATCTCGAGACCCAGTTGCTCCATGTCCGCAAGATGGATGCGATCGGCAAGCTGACCGGCGGTATCGCGCATGATTTCAACAACCTGCTCGCGGCGGTGATCGGCGGCCTCGCCCTGATCGAGCGCCGGGTGCCGATGGACGCTGAGCAGCATAAGCTGCTCGCCATGACGCAGCACGCCGCCGGCCAGGGCGCCGATCTTGTCGCCCGCCTGCTTGCCTTCGCGCGCAAGCAGAAGCTCGAGCCGGCGGCGATCGACGTGACCTCGTTGTCGACCTCGGTCAGCAACCTGCTGTCGCATACGCTGGGCGGCCTGGTCGAGATCACCTGGGATATCGATCCCGATGTCGCCTATCCCTATGCCGATGAAGGCCAGCTCGAGCTCGCGCTGATGAACCTCGCGATCAACGCGCGCGATGCGATGCCCGAAGGCGGGACGATCCGGATTTCGGCGCGCAATGCGGTCGCGGCGCCGAAGGACGAGCTGGGCCTGGCGCCGGGCCGCTATGTCGCGCTCGCAGTGGAGGATACCGGCTGCGGGATCTCGGCCGACCTGGTCGAGCGCGTGATGGAGCCGTTCTTCACCACCAAGGAGGTCGGCAAGGGCACCGGCCTCGGCCTCTCAATGGTCTATGGTTTCGCCAGCCAGTCCGGCGGCGCGATGCGGATCGAGAGTCGGGAGGGCGCTGGCACGACGGTGGAGCTATGGCTGCCGCGCGCGCCGCGCAGTATCGCCGCGCCCTGCCCGGCCGAAACCGTGACGGTCTATGGGCCGTCCGAACCGCTCAACATCCTGCTGGTCGACGATCATGACGGCGTGCGCGAAACGACCGCGGCCCTGCTCGCCGATTTCGGCCACAGTATTTCGGTGGCGGCCGACGGGCTGACGATCCTGGAAACCTTGCGCGCCGATCCCGGCGTGAACCTGATCATCAGCGATTACGCGATGCCGCATCTTTCGGGGTCCGAGGTCATCCGCAGGGCGCGGAAGATCAGGCCCGGGCTCTCGGCGATCATCATCACCGGCTATGCCGAGGATGACGGCCTCGATCTCTCGAAGGAAGACGTCGTCACCCTCAACAAGCCGTTCAGCCCGAACCAGCTCAGGGCCGCGATCAGCGAAGCCATGGCGATGCGCGTACCGGCCTGACTATTTGGCTGCGTATTGCCCGGGCTCCGCGCCGAAATGCTCCTTGGCATGCGCGCGAGCGGCGGTTGCGGTCGGGAAGATCTCGTCCTGCAGCGTCGAGGTGACGATCGGGTAATTCTGCGAATTGTAACGGGTGTCGCGCACCGTCAGGCGATAGCTGCCTTCGTCGTTCTTCTGGATCAGAAAGGGCTTTACGGGAATTCTCGACATAGGGTTCTCCATTCAATTCAGTCAGCCTCATCCACCGCCGTCACCCCGGACTTGTTCCGGGGGCCATCGTGCCGCAAAAACCGCGGTGCCTGAGGGCCGATGGATGCCGGAACAAGTCCGGCACGACGTTGGTGCATAAGGCTCAGTAAGCGCCGCTATCCGCGGTCGCAGTCGTGTCCTCGACCCAGTCGGCGATCGCCGCCTCGGTGGTGATCAACAGCCCCGCCACCGATGCCGCATCCTGCAGTGCCGAGCGCACCACCAGGGTCGGGTCGATCACGCCGGCCCGGACGAGATTCTCATAGACTTCAGTCTGCGCGTTGAAGCCGAATTCCTGATCATTGCCGTCGATCAGCCGCCCGGCGACCACGCCGCCGTCATGTCCGGCATTTTCGGCGATCTGGCGCAGCGGCGCCTGCAGCGCCTGGCGGATGATGTCCACGCCGCGGGTCTGGTCGTCATTGGCACCCTTGAGGCTGGCCAGCGCACGGCTCGCATAGAGAAGCGCGGTGCCGCCGCCGGGAACGATCCCCTCCTCAACCGCGGCGCGCGTCGCGTGGAGCGCGTCGTCGACCCGGTCCTTGCGTTCGGTCACCTCGACCTCGGTCGAGCCGCCGACCTTGATGATCGCAATGCCACCGGCGAGCTTGGCGAGGCGCTCCTGGAGCTTCTCCTTGTCGTAATCGCTGGTGGTGTTCTCGATCTGCTGGCGGATCGCCTCGACCCGGCCCTTGATCGCATCGGCATTGCCGGCGCCGTCAATGATCGTCGTCGTGTCCTTGTCGATCGTCACGCGCTTGGCGGTCCCGAGCATGTCGAGCGTCACGCTTTCCAGCTTGGTCCCCAATTCCTCGGAGACGGTCTGGCCAGCGGTGAGGATCGCAATGTCCTCGAGCATCGCCTTGCGGCGATCGCCGAAGCCGGGCGCCTTGACCGCCGCGACCTTCAACCCGCCGCGCAGCTTGTTGACGACCAGGGTGGCGAGCGCATCGCCTTCGATATCCTCGGCGATGATCAGCAAAGGCCGGCTCGTTTGAATGACGGCCTCGAGGATCGGCAACAGGGCCTGGAGATCGCCGAGCTTCTTCTCATGGACGAGGATGTACGGATCGATCAGCTCGGCCGACATCTTCTCGGCATTGGTGACGAAATAGGGCGAGAGATAGCCGCGATCGAACTGCATGCCCTCGACCACGTCGAGCTCGAACTCCATGCCGCTGCCGTCCTCGACGGTGATCACGCCTTCCTTGCCGACCTTTTCCATCGCCTCGGCAATCCTGCGGCCGATCTCTTCATCGCCATTGGCGGAGATGATGCCGACCTGGGCGATTTCGTCGGTGCCCGAGACCGGCTTGGACCGCGCCTTCAGATCCTCGACCACCGCCGCGACAGCGAGATCGATGCCGCGCTTCAGGTCCATCGGGTTGATCCCGGCCGAGACTGACTTCATCCCCTCGCGGACGATCGCCTGGGCGAGCACGGTCGCTGTGGTGGTGCCGTCACCGGCATGGTCGTGCGTCCTGGACGCGACTGCACGGAGCATCTGCGCGCCCATATTCTCGAACTTGTTGCTGAGCGTGATCTCCTTGGCGACGGTGACGCCGTCCTTGGTGATGCGCGGCGCGCCATAGCCCTTGTCGAGCACGACATTGCGGCCCTTGGGCCCAAGCGTCACGCGCACGGTATTGGCGAGGATATCGACGCCGCGGGTGATCGCTTCGCGGGCGTCGCGGGAGAATTTCACGTCTTTGGCTGCCATGTGGCTATTCCTTGTGTCCGTCGCCCCGGCGGAGGCCGGGGCCGTTAGCGGCTAGGCGCGCGCGTCGTAACGCAGCGGCCCCGGCCTTCGCCGGGGCGACGGCAAGATCAGCCCAAAACGCCCAGCAGGTCGCTTTCCTTCATGATCAGCAGGTCCTCGCCGTCGAGCTTGACCTCGGTGCCGGACCATTTGCCGAACAGGATCTTGTCGCCGGCCTTGACGTCGAGCGGCTGGATCGTGCCGTCCTCGAGACGCGTGCCGGTGCCGACGGAGACGATCTCGCCCTCTTGCGGCTTTTCCTTGGCGGTTTCGGGGATGATGATGCCGCCGGCGGTCTTGGCTGCGGCTTCGAGGCGGCGCACCAGAACGCGGTCGTGCAGGGGACGGAATGCCATGGGCAAGTTGCTCCACGCTGGGCCGCGACCATCACGAGGTCGCTTTCACAAGCGGTAGCCAGCGCTGCCGGAAGCGATCTGGCACTCGCAATGCGGGAGTGCCAACATCGCTGATATCGGCGCTTGGGAGCCTCGCGTCAATGGCGGCACGGCGAAACAGCTTCATGCCGGGCATATTGAGCGGGATGGCACGGTCGCCCCCGTCACACGGGGCGGCGAAACCCTGTTCGCCCTGATGGCGTGCCGGATTCCCTGAGGGGGCCCAACGCACTTTCGTCGCTTTCGTCGCTTGGTCGCATTCCGGACGCAGCCGCCGCGCCGTGCGCGCCGCTTTGCGTCATCCTCCCCTCAACATCATGCGCGCGGGCTCAGTCTTGATCCGGGCGCCTGCTGGATATGGGAGCACATAAAGGGCCATAGAGCCCAAGAGGGAGCGATCGATGGCAACGCAGATGGCGCTGGGGGCGCCCGTCAAGACCCGCGAATTCCACAATCATCACTTCGATTCCACGGTCTGGAATGATTTCGCCTTTCGCGACGACGACATCGTCATCGCGACCTATGGCAAATCCGGCACGACCTGGATGCAGCAGATCGTCGGCCAGTTGATCTTCAACGGCGATGCCGAAGTGAATGTCGCCGAGCTTTCGCCCTGGGTCGATCTGCGTGTGCCGCCCAAGGAGGTGAAGCTGCCCGCGATCGAGGCGCAGATGCACCGCCGCTTCCTCAAGACGCATCTCCCGGTCGATGCGCTCGTGTTCGATTCCGTAGCCAAGTACATCTATATCGCGCGCGACGGCCGCGACGTGATCTGGAGCATGCACAACCACCATGCCAACGCCAATGCGGCCTGGTTCGCGGCGATCAACGACACGCCGGGCCGGGTCGGGCCGCCGATCCCGCCGGCCGATCCCGATCTGCGCCGCTATTTCCGCACCTGGTTCGACAATGACGGCGAACCCTTCTGGCCGTTCTGGGAGAATGTGCGGAGCTGGTGGGCGATCAAGCACCGTCCCAATGTGATGCTCGTCCATTATCAGGACCTGAAGCGCGATCTGGCCGGCGAGATGCGCCGCATCGCCGAGTTCCTCGACATCGATCTGGATTCGGCGCGCTTCCCGGCAATGGTGGAGCATTGCAGCTTTGACTGGATGAAGGCCAATGCGGCCAAGTCCGCCCCGCTCGGCGGCGTGTTCTGGGATGGCGGCGCTGAGACCTTCATCAACAAGGGTGTCAACGGCCGCTGGCGCGACACGCTGACGCTGCGCGACAACAAGGAATATGAGACCCGCAGCGTGCTTGAGCTCGGCCCGGATTGCGCGCGCTGGCTCGCAGGCGGCGCCCGCGCGGTGTGATCAGGCGACCGGGGCCTGAAGGTCCCGGTCGGCCTCCCCCTCCGCGACAGGCGGCTGCGCCGGTGGCAGGAACGGTTTGGCGAGGCCGTGATAGAGCCTTTCGCGGCAGATCAGCGCGCTCACCATGTCAGCGATCAGCGCTGCGGCGAAGAGCGGGATGATCAGGCCGCGGCTCGCGGTCGTCTCGCTGATGATGATCACCGCGGTGAGCGGCGCGCGGACCACGCCGGTGAAATAGGCGATCATGCCGAGTTCGACGATCGCGCCCGCCGGATCGCCCGGGAAAAGCGCCGCCAGCAGATTGCCGACGCCTGCGCCGACCGACAGCGACGGCGCGAACACGCCGCCCGGCGCGCCGCTGAGCGTAGTGGCGAGCGCGGCGACGAACTTCATCGGGCCGAACCACAGGCTCTGGCCATGCCCCTCGACCAGCGCGCGCGTCGGCTGATAGCCGGTGCCCCAGGTCATGCCGTGACTCGCCAGCCCGAGCACGGCCACGACCAGCCCGCAAAGGCCCGCGAACAGGACCGGCCGGGCCCGCACGACCTTGATCCAGCCGCGCGTCGGCGCGGCGAAAGCGAGCACGATCCGGCTGAACAGGCCGCCGGTCAGGCCCCCGGCGATGCCGGCAAGCGGCGTCACCAGCAGCATCGCGCGCAGGCTCAGCGTCTGCCCCATCGCGCCGAAATAGACATAGTCGCCGGCGATGCCGAGGCTGACCAGGCCTGAGATCATCACCGCCGCCATCACCAGCAGGGTCACGCGCTGCTCATAGGCCGAGGCGAGCTCCTCGATCGCGAAGGCGACCCCCGCCAGCGGCGTGTTGAAGGCAGCAGCCACGCCGGCCGCGCCGCCCGCGATCAATACCCCCGCAGTGATCGGCACGCGCAGGAAGCGGTGTACCGCCACCATGATCGCCGCGCTCAGCTGTACGGTCGGCCCCTCGCGCCCGACCGAGCCGCCGACCAGCAGCATCGCCAGCGTCATCGCCGTCTTGGCCCCGGCGGTGCGCAGCGACACCAGCGGGCCATGGGCTGCACGGACCGGATCGCGCGAGGCCGCGATCACCTGCGGGATGCCCGATCCGCGCGACTCGGGAAACCGGCGGCGCATGATGTGGACGACGCCGGCAAAGACGAGCGGCGTCAGGATCAGCGCGGCCCAGGGCCAGGCTGCTTCGATCGCGCGGAAGCGCGCCTGCGCCAGATCGCCGAGTTTCGCGAAAGCGAGTGCGGCAAGGCCAAGCAGGACGGCGCCGGCGCCCGTCGCCAGCCGGCGATTGAATACGGGCAGTGCCTCGCGCGTGCGGCCCGTGCCGATTTCCATGTGCCGGCGAAGGCGACGGACCCAATCGTTCGACGGCAAGATCATGCGCCCTTTCGAACCAGCGGGTGAGCAGACGCAAGATGAATTTGCGCTTGCGCGTACGCCGGCACCCGAGTCCCGGCGTGGGAAATGCCCGCCCCCGATTCGGGTACGCGTCGGAAGCGCGGGCGGACGATCCGTGCTAAGGACGTGCCATGTCGGCGTTCACTTCATCCATGTCCAACTGGTCGCGAGGGCGCCTGTCCCGGTGACGCGCGAAGAGATGGACCGCGACGCCGCGCCCGCCCCACCAGAGACACCGTCACGCCGCCCGGCCGGGGACGCAAAGCCGCCGGCAGGCGCTCCGTCCCTGCCTCGTGTCGTGCACATCATCGGCGAGAGCGACGAAATTCAGGACCTGCTAGGCGTGCTGATCAGCCGTCACCCCGAAACGCATGTCCGGTGCTTCGGCTCGGCCGAGACGTTTCTCGATCGGCTGGGTGAGCGCGGACAGGGCCTCGAACCGGGCGTGGTGCTGCTCGATTTCGACCTGCCTGGTATTCATGGCCTCGACATATTGACCAGGATCCGCTGCTTCCCGAATCCCTTCCCGGTCATCATCCGCTCGCATCGCCACAGCATCGCGCACGCGGTCGAGGCAATGAAGCTCGGCGCGCTGGATTTTCAGGAGAAGGGGCATGATCCCAAATCGCTGTTCGCCGCGATCGAGGACGGTTTCGGCATAATCGAGGCCCGCGCCCTGATCGAGCGGCAGAGGAACGCACGGCCGGGTGATGGCGGTGATGCACCGGCCGACAGGGCCGGGCGTAGCTGATACTCCGGCCGCCGCTCGCGGAAAGAAACAGGTCGCGGGATTACGAACTCGAGTTCGTTCGCGTGACATTGGTGTAGGCAATCTCCAGCGTCTCGGTCAGCACGTCGCTGGTGTTCGAATCGAGCTGTCCTGTTTCCCATCTGACCGGCCAGGCATGTTCGAACGTCCAGGTCACCAGTGGCTGCCGCGTCGCGCCGAGCAACGTCACCGCGATCGCGTGCGTCTGGATCGACGAGCCAAGCGTCGAGCCGGTAACCTGGCCGGCCCATTGCGCCAGCGCTGACGATTGCGTGACATGGCCGCGCTTGAGCACGAGGTTCGAACTCCCGGCGATCCCCGGCCGGGTGTGGACATATGCGTTCCCGCCCCTCTCGGCAGGGTCCTCGATCTCGACATGCGGATCGATCCCGGAGACTTGCTGGAACTCGGCATCGATCACCCTGTGCTGCAGGCCCGACGCCGGCACGATCGCGACCGCGAACGCGAATGCCGGCGGCGGGTAGTCGGGAGGCGCGCCGGCCATGACGGTCTCCGCCTCAGGCGAACAGCAGCCGGTCGTTGATCTTGCGCGGATCGGTCCAGTCCTCGGACCACCAGGCCGTCTCGCCGGCGGCGGGCGGGCGCTTCAGCTGCAACGTCGCCTTGCGCTTCGTCGCATCCTTCTGCGCCACGCGGAACTCGTAATGGTCGATCATGCTGAGCGCCTCGACCATATAGGAGGTGGCGACGCGCCCGTCCTTGATCAACACCAGATTCTCGCCGTTCGAGCCGTCAGCCGCCTTCGACATATTGTACGAGCCGAGATAGACCCGCGCGTTCGGCGTGTTGAAGTCGATCACGATGAACTTGTGGTGCATCCGCGTTCCCACGCTGCCGACCAGTCCGGTCGGCTCGGCGCTGAACGGCGGGGGCACATCCTTGTCGAGCGGCTCGACAAAGGTCGGCGGCGCGTTGGAGCTGCCCGACGCCACAGCGATGCCGGTGCGCTTGTCCGAAATACCCGCCACGAACAGGTTCGGCTTGCTCGTCTGCGCCGCAAGCGCGTCGCGGATCACCCCGGGCGTGGTGGAGAGAAAAGCAAGCGAATAGAAGATCGAGGAGCCGGCACCCGCGATATCGGTCGCGATGCCGTTCAGCACTGAATTCGCCTTGGCATGCGGCGAAAAGGCGATGCTCGCATCCACGCCGTCGAGCCCGAACGGCGTCCAGCTTGCCGAAGGGCTGGTGGGAAAGCTGTCGGGATGATCCCAATATTGGTCGAACGCTGCCTTGAAGATCGCGACTGCGCCCGCGCCCCGCACGATCACTGCATTGTTCGACTGCACGAACAGGCCGCGCCAGCTCATATTGGTCGAACCGCAGATGACGCGCTGCAACGTCGGCCCGTCGACATAGAGCGTCTTGTTGTGCTGCAGCGAGCTCATATGCTGGCGCTTGACCGGAATGCCGAGCGCAGTGAGCGCCGCCTCGGCGCCGTCTTCGGAGGCGCCGCCGCCATGATGGGCCCCTGAATCGTCGATGATGACGCGCACCCGGTCCTTGCCGAGCTGCTTCACCCGATCGACGATCTCGGGAAGATCGAAATCATAGGCGACGATCCCGACCTGGGCGGCAGGGTCGGCGATGGCCGCGTCCAGCGCGGCCAGGATTTCCGCATGCGCCTCGAAGCCCATCCATTTATAGGCCTCCGCCGCTTGCGGGTGGGTCGGCACGAAGGTCAGGCCGCCTTTGCTCGAAGCCGGCAGCAGCGTGCTGATCGGCCCCTGGGCGATGTAGCGATCGACGAATGCCTGGGAGGAGACGAAGCCGCGGGTGAAGGCGACGTTGAGCACGCCCGGATAGGTCTCGCGCGCCAGCTCAAGGCTGGCGATCTGGGCGACGCCCTGGCTGACCTCGCCGGCGGCGTTCATCATGATTGGCGTCACCCGATAGGTGAACAGGCCGGGCAGGTCGGCATTGAACGGGAAATGCACCCAGCGGAATTTCTGGATCGGCGCGACCAAGGTGGAGAAGCTCGGCGGACGCGACGCCGGCGGCAGCGAGCCGGCGCTGCCCTCGAAGGTGAGGCGGTTCTTCACCGCGAAGAAGGCGGTGCCGCCGGGCTCCTGATATTCGATCGCGAAGCCGACGAATTCGTCGGGCGGCTGGCCGGTGCGCCAGTTCATCGCCAGCAGCGCCATGCCCTCGCCGCGGTGGATCCTGAGCGTGAACGGTGCCTCGGCGACAGTCCCTTCGACGGAGCATTCGACAGCCATTGCTGTTCCCCTTCTTACTCTCCCGGCCGACCCTGCCATGCCATGCCCGCACCGGGACGCCCACCGGTTTCATATCCGCATCGGGGCTAGTTGGGCGAGACTCTCTCTCCCCGTTCGCCCTGAGCTTGTCGAAGGGCCTTATGGACGGAACGGCGCACCAAGCCATGGGCTTCGACAGGCTCAGCCCGAACGGAAATGTGGTTCGATCGAAGCGAAGTCGAAATGCTCTTCAGCCGATGTTCTTCAGCGCCTCGCGCCGGCTGAGCCCGCTCAGCCGGTCCTCATTGGCAGCGACATAGCGCTTCACCTCGGCCGGATCAGTCCAGGCATATTGGCGCAGCGCCCAGCCGATCGCCTTGCGCAGGAAGAATTCCTGCGAGCCGAGCGAGGGCTCGATACAGGCATAGAGGAAATCGAGATCAGTCTCCGCCTTGGCTTTGAGCTGGCTCAGGATCGCGCTGCGGCGCTTCCACATATCATCGTCGCGGGCCCAGGCGAGCATGCGACGCTTCATCGCGGCAGGATCATGCTGGAGGATCGGCCAGAAGCGCTGGGTGACGATGGAGTCGACATAGTCCCACCAGGCACCGGCAACGATCATCTCCTCATACAGGCCGAGCGCCTCCAGCGTCTGGAACGGCCGCGCGGCGCGGATGCCGGTCAGTTCGATCGCTGCATGGCGCTCCTCGCGGAACTGCGCGCCGCGCCAGATATCCAGCACGTCGCGCTGCCATTCGGCCTGGTCGGCATAGCGCAGATCCGCGAACACGGCCTTGCAGACGGCGCGGAGCGGCACTGCCGAAACCCCGAGATAAGGCATCGCCGATTTCATATAGGCCTGCATGCCCGGCGCGCTGGCGGGATCGGCGACCGCCCTCAATCGAGTGCGGAGCGTTGCGGCGAGGCTGTCCATGCCGTGAGGATTAGCAGCAGGTGACGGGGCGCCGCCAGAAGCGATCGGCACCAAGCGGAAGAGGAAGATTTTGGTTCACCCGCACGCCAGTGAAGTAAAACGCACAGGAAAACAAAGCTCTTGTTCCCGATCGAACAACGCAAAGTGCACGACGGCGAAGGTCGGCATGTTGCCGGGAGGCGGCACTGCCAATCATTGCGGGGGTCATCGGGGGGGATTCAGCCCACACGAATCGCCGCCGTGCGATATTAATATAAGCCCAACTTGCCCATATTGGACAGAAGTAATTTGGTGATTAGCGTCATTGTCGCCCTAAACGACTGACATACACGCTATTCATGACTATTATTGCCGCTGTTATTGCACGCGTACTGCCATAATATAGGAAATTACGCGTATAGGTTTGCGGGGATGGCAGGCCCCGGCCGGACCCCGCCCGGCCGGGACGCGCACATCAGAACTCAGCCGTCACGCCGAAGGTGAAAGTTCGCCCGCTGGTCGTATAGACTTCGGTGCGATCCGAACCGCCGATCAGATCGGCCGCCTGCTGGATCGGCTCATTGGTGATGTTGATCCCCTCGGCCACCAGCCGGATTTTCGGTGTGATGTTGAAATGCGCCTGGAAATCGACATTGTTGGTGCCCTTGATGCCGTCGCCGACATTCTGGAACGTGCCGGTGCTGGTCAGATACTGGCTGCGATAGGCATCGGACACGCGCACGCCCCACAGCTTGTTCTCATAGTAAAGCGTCGCATTGGCCGCCCATTTCGAGAGGTTGAGCAACGGCACCCGCTCCGTGACCGTCGTCGCGCCATTGACGAAGATCGCGCTCTGGTGCCCGTCGAACCAGGTGCCGTTGACCACCGCGCCGAGATGCTTGAGCGCGCCCGGCAGGAAGGTGAAGTCGTGCTGGAACGCGACCTCGATCCCCTTGATGTCGGCACCCGGCCCGTTGACCGGCCGGCTCACGTCGAACAGCGTATCGCCGGTCTCGCCCTGGATCAGCAGCGACAGCGGCAGGCCCGTCTGGCTGTACGGGATCGACGTGGTCGCGGTCGTGATGAAGCTGTCCATATGCTTGTAGAAGAAGCCGATCGACGCAAAGCCGGTATGGCCCATATAATATTCGACTGACCCTTCGACCGAGGTCGCCTTGTAGGGCTGCAGGAACGGGTTGCCGAAGCTGACGCTTCCGCCGTTCGGGCGGGTGGTGATCGAACCCGCCGCCTGGAGATCGCCCAGGGCAGGACGGTTGACGTTGCGGCTCGCGCTCAGCCGCACCACCACGTCCCTGGCGACATCGAGAGCGAGATTGGCGGCCGGCAGCCAGCCCTGGCTGTTGGTGCCGATCACCACCGGCACCAGCGTACTCACGCCGTTCACCGTCGCGGTGAGATGGCCCGCCGAGACGAGATCAGTCGAATAATAGCGCAGGCCCGCATTGGCGCGCAGGCGCATGCCGCCGAGCTGTGTGTCGAGATCGAGCTGGGCGAAGCCGCTCCAGGTCTTCTCGTCGACCCCGAAATCGCTGCCCGCCTGGAGATTGGCCGCCGTCAGGTTCCGCGGATCGCCGATATAGGAATAGACCCCGTCCACATTGCCGACGATATACGGCAGCAGGCTGTCCGCCCCGATCACCTGCTTCAGATTGTCCGGAATGGCGACGTCGGCGGGGACATTGTGGAAGACCTTGTTGACATAGGTGTAGCCGGTATTGGTGAAGTGCTTGAAGTCGCCGCCGGCCTGGAAGGTCAGGGCGTCGTTGATCTTGTAGGCCGCGCCCAGCTTGCCATTGGCATATTTGCTGGTGATCGCATTCTCCTGCACGTCGAGGCGCTGCAGCGCCCAATTGGCCGGATTGGTGAGGTCGGTCCCATAGGTGTTGACCGGGATGGTCGGCCGGGTGTCGAAGCTGAAGGCCATGTTCTTGGCCTCCATGAACACCTTGTCGAACATCGGCTGGCCGAAATCGGATTCCTCATAGCCGCCGAGCGCAGTGATGGTCAGCCGGTCAGTCGCCTTCCAGCTCGCATGCACCACGCCCTGATAGAAATCGGTATGGTTCTCGACGATATGGTGCTCGGAGCGCTCGTCGATCCCGGTATAGCTCGCCGCGCGCAGCGTGTTGCCGTCGATCACCGCTGACTGGATCACCTGGCCGCCATTGACGGTCGAACCGGTCAGCGCATTGGTGCCGGCGCTGGCGATCGCATAATCGTCGCGATAATCCCAGAGGCGGCCGTAAAGGCCGTCGATATCGATCTTGAAGCGGTCGCCGGGGTGATATTGCAGCGACGAGGTGACGCCGAAGCGCTTGCGGTCGGTGTACCAGCTCGAGGGCGATTCAGCCTGGGGCGCGAAGATCGTGCCCGATTTCAGCAGGTTCGCAGTCGCTGCGTCGATGTTCGGGCCGATATTGGCGGCGCCATAGGTGACCTTGCCCCAGCCCCAGTTGCGATAGCCATATTCGTTGTTCTTGATCTCGCTGTACGCGACCGAGACCAGGGCGCCGAAATCACCCCAATGATCCGAGATGAGGCCGACGACGCGCGGCGTGATGCCCGAGGTATTGGTGTTGGTCTGGCCCTTGGCCGAGACGACGAACTTGGCGCCGGGATAGTCGAACGGCTTGGCGGTAGCGAGGTTGACGGTGCCGGCGATGCCGCCCTCGTCCTGCGCCGCTGAATAGCTTTTCTCCACCGTGACTCGGTTGAACAGCTCGGACGCGAACAGGCTGTAGTCGAACGAGCGCGAGCGGCTGACGCCGCCGCGATTGTCCATGCCCGAAGCCGTGTTGCCGAGCACTTCCATGCCGTTGAGCTGGGTGCGGGTGAAGTCGGCGCCAAGGCCGCGCAGCGCGATCTGGCGGCCTTCGCCTGAATCGCGGGTAATGGTGATACCGGGGACGCGCTGCAGCGATTCAGCGAGGTTCAGATCGGGAAAGGCGGCGATATCCTGCGCCAGGATATCGTCCTCCGATCCCACCGCGCGGCGCTTCAGGTCCTGGGCGCCGCGCAGGCTCTCGCGATAGCCAGAGACGACGATGTCGGCAGTCGAGGCCTGATCGCCCTGCCCTTCCTGCACCGGGGCAGGCGCGGCGGCGGTAACGGCCTCCACCTTGTCGCGGCGGACACGGGGCGTGCGCGCCGGGGTGGCGGCACCTGGCTTGAGCACGGCGATGCCGCCATGAATCGTCGCGGTGAGGCCAGTGCCCTGGAGCAAGACGTCAAGCGCCTCGCGCACGCTATGCGTGCCGTTGACGCCAATCGTGTGCCGGCCCTGAACGATCGCGGGCGCTACCAGCACCTGGACGCCGGTCGCCTGCGAAAAGGCCGAGATGCCGCCGCGCAGATCGGTCGCGCCGATCTCGAAATTCATGCGGCGCTCGAAGCGCGGATCGGCTGCATGCGCAGCCGCCGGGACGGCGATGACAGCGGTGGTGGCCAGTGCGGCCATCAGGAAAGTCTTCGAGCGGAACATGGTTTTCCCCAATCGAGTGCGTTGGTGCCTCGAACGGAAGACGGCGAGTCAGCGCAAACCGGACAAAAGAATTTTGTTACGTTTTACTGATGATTATGGGTCATTTTTGTGACAGCGTCGGAGCTTCTACGAGCCGCAACTGGTTGCCCTCGCGCCGGACGGTGAAGCCATAGGCGTCGCCGATCGCCCCGAGCAGCTGTTGCGGCTGATCGAGCTTGAAGCGGCCCGAAAGAGTCATGCCGGCAAGGCGCGGCGGTGGCGGCAGCACAAGCGGGCCTCCTCCGCGGTTGAGCGCATCGACGACGTCATCGAGCCGCATCGCATCGGTATCGAGCCAGCCGCCGCGCCAATCCTCCTGGCTGCTGTCGAACCGGGTCGGCCGCCCGGCCGCGCTATCACTGAATTCCGAGCGCCAGCCCGCCGGCACGACCACCGCGCCGTCATCGCCCGCCGAAGCGCCGAAGCTGACCTTGCCGCGATAGACTGCGAGCTTCACCCCGGTGCGTGCGACGTCGACGTCGAAGGCAGTGCCGAGCACGCGCGTCACCGAGCCGCCGGCGGCGACCTCGAAGGGGCGCGCGGCATCATGCGCCACATCGAAATACGCCTCACCCCGCGCCATGCTGACCATGCGCCTCGCGCCTTCGAGCCGGACATCGAGGCTGGTCGCGCCGTTGAGTCGCAACCGCGAGCCATCGGCCAGCCGCACGACCAGCCGCTGGCCCCGCTGCGTTTCGAGATGCGCGACCTGGGCAGGCGCGGGTGCCAACCAGTGGCTCGACCAGGCACCGGCGCCGACAATGACCAGCAGCGCCATCGCGCCCGATGCCAGCACCCGCCGGCGATTGGCGCGCTGGCGGCGGATATCGTCGTTCGAGAGCCTGCCGATCGCAGCGCATTCAGCCAGCGCCTCGGCTAAAGCGGGGTCGTCGAGCGTCGCGGTGACGGCTTCGGCGAGCGGCGGACGCTGGGCATCGGCCTCGTCGCTGAGCGCCCAACGCGCAGCCTGCTCAAGGGCGCGGCGATCGGTCACGCCCCCTCCCCCAGACCCAGCCCGCGCCGTTCGAGCGCGAAACGCAGATCGGCGACCGCACGGCCGCAATGCTTCTCGACCGCCGCGATGCTCAACCCGAGATCGGCAGCGATCGTCGCAATCGGCACGCCGTCGAGCCGGCGGCGCGTAAACACCTCGCGCCGGAGCGCAGGCATCGCCCTGAGCGCGCGGATCAGCACCTCCACCCGCTCGCGATAGGCGAGGATCTCATCGGCGCGCGGCTGCGGGCAGGCAATGTCCTCGGGCAGCTCCACCACAGTCCCGGCGGCACGGCGGCGGCGAAGGTGATCATGGACCAGGTTGCGCGCGACCGCGAAGCAGAAGGCGCCGACATCGCCGATCGTGCGGGTGCGGCGATAGTCGTAGAGGCGGACATAGACTTCCTGGACGATATCCTCGCTGTCCGGCCCATGGCGGAGCTGGCCCTCGACGAAGCGCCGCAGCGAGGGATGCAGCCGCGCCTCGGCGACATCGCTCGGCCCGCGCGCCAGGATCGGGGCGAGCTCGCTCACCCGGCGATTCCGGGCGCATCTTGCTGCAGCGCGGTATCGGTCATTGCTCGCCTCGTGCCGGCGCGGATATCGCGCGAGTCGCACCGGCCTAGGCCCGCTCGATGAAGCGGCTGTGACAGTCACGCTCGCAGTTGCAACAATCGGCGATTAGGGCGCCTACGCCACTCCATCACGGGAAATGCCGATGCGCCTTCTGCCGATGCTCGCTGCCTTGTGCAGCCTGTCGCTCACTGCCTCCGCCCCGGTTGAGCGCCCGCTGTTCAGCATCGGCGCGATCGCTGACTGCCAGTTCGCCGATGAAGCCGATAGCGGCCAGCGCCTCTATCACACCGCCCCCGGCAAGCTCGCCGCCGCGGTCGCCGATTTCAACCGGCAGAAGCTTGCCTTCGTCGTCCATCTCGGCGATTTCATCGATCGCGACTGGCAGAGCTTCGACACCATCCTGCCGATCGCCGGGAAGCTGCGCCATCCCTGGCATTTCGTGCTCGGCAATCACGAATTCGAGGTCGCCGATGCCCGCAAGCGCGACGTGCCCGCGCGGCTCGGCATGCCGGCGCGCTATTACAGCTTCAACCAGCATGGCTGGATGTTCATCGTCACCGACGGCAACGGCCTGAGCAGCTATGGCTGGCCCAAGGACAGCCCCGAACTCGCGCACAGCCTGGCGGTGCATGCGGCGCTCTACCCCGACAAGCCCCTATGGGACGGCGGCATCGACGAAGCGCAGATGAAGTGGATCGACGCAAAGCTCGGCGAGGCGGACCGGCTTGGCTTGAAAGCGATGCTTTTCAGTCACTTCCCGCTCTATCCGGAGAACCCGCATAATCTGTGGAATGCGCCTGACGTCATGGCGTTGCTGGAACGGCACTCCAGCGCGAAGATCTGGCTCGACGGCCATAATCATGACGGCAATTACGGCGAGCGCGCCGGCATCCACTATCTGAACCTGAAGGCAATGCTCGACACGCCCGACACATCCTATGCCCGGCTCGATGTCTTTTCCGATCGGGTCGTCGTCCACGGCACAGGCCGGCAACAGGACATGACGCTGAAGCTGCGCTGACGCGGGCAATAAAGGGCTGATTGCGCGGGGCGGAAGACCCTCCCGGCCGGAAAATTGAACAAAACCGCCCGTCGTGCTTTTCACTCCGAACATCGCGTTGCGGGGGGATTGGATGCGAGCGGTCGGTAGCGAATCCGACGTCTTTCAAAGGGGCGGCGAGCTCGGCGCGCTGATGCGCAGCTATGACTGGAGCGCGACTCCGCTCGGGCCGCCGGAAAGCTGGCCACGCAGCCTTCAGTCGATCGTCAGGATGATGCTCACCTCGCGCTACCAGATGTGGATGGCGTGGGGGCCTGAGCTGACCTTCTTCTGCAACGACGCCTATCGGCCGACGCTTGGCGTGAAATTCCCCTGGGCGCTCGGCCAGCCCGCCTCGCAGGTCTGGGCCGAGATCTGGGGCGAGATCGGCCCGATGATCGACACAGTCCTGACCACCGGCGAGGCGACCTATTCGGAAGGGATGCTGCTGTTCCTGGAACGCAGCGGCTTTCCCGAGGAGACCTATCATACCTTCTCCTACAGCCCCTTGTTCGGCGATGACGGCAGGATCGAGGGTATGTTCTGCGTCGTCGTCGAGGAGACCGAACGCGTCCTCAACGAGCGCCGGCTCGGCACGGTGCGCGAATTCGCCTCCGCTGCCGCTGTCAGCACTGGCGAGGCCGAATTGTTCGCCGCGATCGGCCGCGAGCTCTCGCGCAACACCGCCGACCTGCCCTTTACCCTCACCTATCTGACCGGGTCCGACGCGCCCCGGCTGATCGCACGATCGGGGACAGGGGACGATTTCCCGCCGGCCGGGTTCGACTGGTCAGTCCGCGACGGCATCGACGGCGCGCAGATGGTCGAGAATCTCGCCCAGCTCGGCACCGTCCCCGCGGGCCAATGGGACAAGCCGCCGGAGCGCGCCCTGGTCGAGCCGATTCCGCTCGGATCGGGCGGCAGCGCTGCCGGATTCCTGGTGGTCGGGCTCAACCCCTATCGGCCGTTCGATACCGGCTATCGTGATTTCCTCGATCTGCTCGCCAACCAGATCGGCGCCGCGCTGGCCGCCGCGCGCGCCTATGAGGAGGAGCGCGACCGTGCCGCGGCGCTGGCCGAGATCGATCGGGCCAAGACTGCCTTCTTCTCCAATGTCAGCCATGAATTCCGCACGCCGCTGACCCTGATGCTCGGCCCGCTCGAGGAAGCGATGGCCACGCCCGCCGATGGTGACATTCGGGAGCGGCAGCGCCAGCTCGAGCTGGCGCATCGCAACGGGGTCCGGCTGCTCAGGCTGGTCAATTCGCTGCTCGATTTCTCGCGGATCGAGGCCGGGCGGGTCGAGGCGCGCAACGAGCTGACTGACCTCGCTGCGTTCAGCGCCGATATCGCCTCGAGCTTCCGGTCTGCGATGGACAAGGCCGGGCTCGCCTTCGAGATCGTGACGCGCGCCCTGCCCCACCCCGTCTCGCTCGATCGCGACATGTGGGAGAAGATCCTGCTCAACCTGCTGTCGAATGCGTTCAAGTTCACGCTCCAGGGATCAGTCACCGTGACGGTGCAGCCATCGTCCGATCCCGGCATGGCCGAGGTGCGCGTCGCCGACACGGGCATCGGCATCGCGCCGGAAGAGCTGCTGCGGCTGTTCGAGCGCTTCCACCGAGTCGAGGGCGCGGCCGGGCGGACCTTCGAGGGCAGCGGTATCGGCCTGGCATTGGTGCAGGAGCTGGTGCGGCTCCATGGCGGTGCAATCGAGGCGACCAGCCAGCTGGGCCAAGGTACGGAATTCATCATACGCCTGCCCTATGGCGCCGGGCGGTTGCCGGGCGCGCCGGACCGGACCAGCGAACCGAGCCGCAACGCCGCCGCCTTTGTCGAGGAAGCGATGCGCTGGCTGCCCGAGCCGCGCGACCTGATCGACGACAGCGGCGGCATGGCCGCGATGGTCGAGGGGGCCGTCGCCGGCGGCGCACGAGCGGGCAACGGCAAACGCGTCCTGCTCGCTGACGACAATGCCGATATGCGCGACTATGTCGCCCGGCTGCTGATCGCGCAGGGCTATGCAGTCGAAACGGTCGTGGACGGCGAAGCGGCGCTCGCCGCGGCCCGCCGCCAGCCGCCCGACCTCATCCTGTCGGACGTGATGATGCCGAGGCTCGATGGCTTCGGCCTGTTGCGCGCGATCCGCCTGGATACGGCGCTGGCGGGCACGCCGGTCATCCTGCTTTCGGCGCGCGCCGGTGAGGAAGCCAAGGTCGAGGGTCTGGGCGAAGGCGCCGACGATTATCTGGTCAAGCCCTTCGCTGCGCGCGAGCTGCTCGCCCGGGTCGGCGCCAATATCCAGCTAGCCGCGATCCGGCGCGAGGCGACGCGGGCGATGATGCGCAGCGAGCAAAAGGCGCTGCTGACCGAGGAACGTCTCGATGTCGCACTCTCGACCGGCGAGATCGCGATCTTCGAATTCGAGGTCGAGACCGGCGAGACGACCGTGATGGGGCCGCTCGCCAGGCTGTTCGGCGTGCCGCCGGCGGTAGCGAGCATGGGCCTGCCGCTCAGTGCCTTTTTCGAGGGCATCGATCCGGCCGATCGTGACCATGTTTCGCGGCTGATCGCCGACTCGATCGAGAACGGCACCCCTTATGAGGCTGAATATCGGGTGACCGGCGAAGGCGGGCGTATCATACTCGCGCGCGGCAGCGTGGAGGAGACCGCGACCGGCGGCAAAAGGCTGGTCGGCGCCCTGATCGACGTCACCGCCGAGAAGGAAGCGCAGAGTGCGCTGCGCGCGCTCAACCTCGAACTCGAGGAACGCGTCGCTGGCGAGGTGCGCGAGCGGCTCCTCGTCGAGGAGGCCCTGCGCCAGGCGCAGAAGATGGAGGCGATCGGCCAGCTCACCGGCGGCGTGGCGCATGATTTCAACAATCTGCTGACGGTGATCATCGGCGGGCTCGACACGATCCGGCGCAGCGGCCCCGCCGACAATGCCAGGCTGACCCGCGCGCTCGAGATGGCGATGCAGGGCGCCGAACGCGCGGTGACGCTGACCGCGCGGCTGCTCGCCTTTTCGCGCCGCCAGCCGCTCGACCCCAAGCCGGTCGACCTCAACCTGATCGTGCGCGATAGCACCGAGCTGCTGCACCGCACGCTGGGCGAGCAGATCGAACTCGAGGGCGTGCTGGCGCCGCGGCTGTGGAGCATCGAGGTCGACCAGAACCAGCTCGAAAGCGCGATCCTCAACCTCGCGGTCAATGCGCGCGACGCCATGCCCGAGGGCGGCAAGCTGACGCTCGAGACCGCCAACACGATGCTCGACGAATCCTATACCGCGACGGATTCGGAAGTGGTGCCCGGCCAATATGTCGCGCTGTCGATCACCGACAATGGCGCCGGCATGACCAAGGAGACGATCGAGCGCGTGTTCGAACCCTTTTTCACGACCAAGGAAGTCGGCAAGGGCACCGGGCTCGGGCTCAGCATGGTGTACGGCTTCGTCAAACAGTCAGGCGGGCATGTCACGATCTACAGCGAGCCGGGCCAGGGCACGACGGTGAAGCTTTATTTCCCGCGCTTCCTCGGCAATGCCGAGGGGCCGGCGGACCGGGCGCGTTCGGCCGTGCCGCGCGGACAGCATGACGAGATCGTCCTGGTCGTCGAGGACAATGACGATGTCCGCGCCTATAGCGTGATGATCCTGAAGGAGCTCGGTTACGGCGTGATCGAGGCAGTCGATGCCGAGGCGGCGATGAAGATCATCACGCGGGGAGATGTGATCGACCTGCTGTTCACGGACGTCGTGCTGCCGGGCAAGACCGGGCGGATGCTCGCGACCGAGGCGCTGACGCTGCGGCCTGACCTGAAGGTGCTGTTCACCACCGGCTATTCGCGCAACGCGATCGTCCATCACGGGCGGCTCGACCACGGCGTGCACCTGCTGACCAAGCCCTTCACCTTCGAGCAGCTCGCCAACCGGGTGCGCGACGTGCTCGATCAGGACAGTCGAGGCAGATAGAGCGGCCGAACGCTCATCCCCGCCTGGCGATCGGCGCGATCCGGAACTCGTCCCGCGCCTCGTGCAGGGTATCGGGCGCGATCACCGTCTCGTTGAACGCGAGATCGTACATCGGCATCTGCCAGTCATGCAGGAGAAGATGCAGATGCAGGTGCAGATGCGCGCCCGTCACCGCGTGCGTCACCAGCCCCTCCTCGTCGAGGCGTTGCAGCAGGGTGCGGGTCAGCTGGCGGGAATCCTCCGGGGTCTGCCGGCCGGTGAAATCGACCTGGTCCCAGATCTCGCTCACTGCCTGCAGGCCGCGACGATCAAACATGCCGGCCGTGCTCATCGCCTCGGCGAGCTCGAGCGCAATCGGCTCCAGCGCAGGGCCCGATGGCCCGGCATCGCCCGGCCGGCTCCACCGCGCCACCCCGTCAGCGTGCAGCGCGATATCGGCGTGGACTGCGCTGCCATAGCTGTAGCGATGCCAGTTGGGCGCGACATCGTCCCCGGCATAACCGTCGAGATAATGCGCCTCGCGCGCGTGATCGACAAAGGCGCGCAGCTGGGCGAGATGGACCGGCTTCCAGCGCTGGGCATCGGCATAGATCAGCCGCGCGAGCGGATCGTAGAAATGCCGCACGATGCGGCCGACCCGGCGCTGCGCCTGGCGTGCCGGGCAGCGCACCAGGTCCATCAGGATCAGGATCCGGGCGGCTTCCTCTTCGGCGAGGGCCGACAGGAGACGCGCTTCGCGGCTCTTGCCCGGGAGCCGGGCGGCGGCACAGCGGAATTCCCGGGCGCTGGCGAGGAGGATCGGGAACCCTTCCGCGAGCAGATCGAGCCGGGCCGGGGGCGCCATGTCGCAGAGCAGGCCGGCATGCCTATCACCATATGCAACCCGCACTTGATCCATCGCGTTCCCTGTCCATTTCGGAAGCGTAACAGCCTAGAATCGCAGGATTCGCTGCCCCCTTCAGCACAATGAATTGAGGGCCGATCCGGAACCGCCGTCAACCGGATCATGATCGGAAATGACTATAGTTGCGCCAGATCAAGCACAGGTCAGCAATATATGTTTCGCTGGCTTGTCGAATACGATCGAGGAGCAATGGTCGAGCTGGTCGCTGCCGATCGAGAGCCGGTCATGGCTGCGGTCGCGCTGGCGCTTGCCCGTCACGAGGATTTCGTCTGGATCATCCACTTCACGGATCGCGGCCGCATTGCCGAAATCATTGGTGCGGACGCCAAGCGTGGTGAGCCTGAGCGGGCCGACGATCAGCGGCGCGCTGAGCACCACCGTCCGCGTCGGGCGCTCGACGCCGAAGGCGATCTCGGCGCTGCCCGTCTCGCCAAGCACCCGCCCGCCCCGCGCCTGGGCGATGCGGACGCCGGCACCGGCTGTCGCGAGCGAGCGGCGATGCCAGGGGTCGAAGCGGATGCGGAGCGGATCGCCGTCCAGATCGATCAGCGCGAACAGCCCGCTGCGGCCGCCCATCAGCCCGCCGCCATCGACCATCGGCAGGGCGACCGTGCGCTCGCCCGGGATGGGTGCGCGAAGGCGGAACCGGACGATCGGATCAGGCAGTCCGCCCGGGCCGACCACTCCATCGACGCCGGCAGTATAAGGCCGCCGCGTCCAGCCGACCCGGCGCTTGAAGCGCTTGGCGCCGAAACCGATCTCGGCGACGGCGGTGGCGCCCTCGACATGCTCCGGGCCGATCGCATAGCCGAAGCCGATCATGCCGCCGTGCAGCCGGGCGCGATCGGCATAGGCCGCGGTGTAGATCGGCATGCCGGCGCCGCCGGGATCGATCCGCACCCGTCCGGGCGTCCCCGCGAGCGTGGCGTCGACCAGCCCGTCACCGCCAATCGCGCGCTCATTGCCTTCGGGCGCGGCGGCCGAGAGCAACAGGGTGGCGAGAGCCGCCGATATCAATGCTTTCGCCACCATCACAGCCCCCTGCGGATCGAGTCGTCGCCAATGCGCCGATCCGTCGGCTTCAACCAGCAGATATTGGCCGAAAAGCGGCTCGATGGTGAAACGACCAGCCACAGAGCCGAAAGATCGCACGGGTGAACGAAAAGCTCAGTCGCCGCTATCAGCGCGGTAGCCGTCATATTCGTTACGAGTCCAGTCAGCCACCTTGGCCGCCGCATTGGCGAGCCAGTTCGACGGGCGGTGCGCCAGGTCCGCCTTGATCGCATGACTGACCGGTGCCTCCACTGCCTGCACCGCGGCAAGTTCGAACGCCATCGCACCGGCCAGCTTCCTGCGCAGATGCGCGTCCAGTTCTTCGAAATCGATCTTGCGGCTGTTGGGCGCCAGCCGGCGGACGGCATGGTCCTTCCCGTAATGCAGTGCCGGATCGGGCGAGCGCCAGCGGCCATGCGCCATCGCCTCGGACAGGCCGGGCTCGCGGCCGTCGACCCAGCAGGACGGCACCATCGCCTTGGCCTCGAAGGCGACCGGGCCGCCGCGATACTCGCCCGACACGACGAAGCGCGGCCTGCCCAGGCTGCCGGCACCGGCGGATCGCGCGGCGATATGGAGATCAGGATCGGGCTCGGGCAGTGCCTGACGGAGCGCAGCATCGAACCTTGCGGGCACATGCTTTGCAGGCCTGGCGGCAGCCAGCCTGGTCCAGAAACCGGCGCGCTCATCGTCCGAGGCGGCGAAGGCATCGCGCAGCCAGAGATGGTCGCGCTCGAGCACATGCGCCGCCGGCGTGTCGAGCGCCTTGCCATACCCCTCGATCGCCGCGGCGGCGATGCCGGGGACGTCGACATCGGGGCAGGCCAGCGCGACGCTCGTCACCAGCCGGACCAGATCGAGCGGCCAGGGCAGGCGCGCGGCCTCGTCATAATCGTTGATGCCCCAGACGAGCCGCATCTGCGCATCGCGCCACAGCCCGAAATTGCCGGCATGGGCATCGCCGACCGAGGGCGCGCGGGGCGCAGTCCACAGGGTCGGGCAAAGCTCGGGCGCGCTCTCCGCCCAGCGCCAGCAGGTCGCGCGCAGGAACAGGAACGGGCTCTTGCGCATCTTCCTGTGCTTCTCGGCGAGATCGTCCTCGACAAGCTCGTCGCCGAGCGCTGCGCGCAGACCGGCCTCATAAGCGGCGATCGACTGTTTCAGACTCACCATAGGACGATCCTGCGCCTTGAACGCGGCTGAGGGAAGCAGGGCGGCCGGCATAAGTAACATTCCGCATCGCGCTGCCCCGGCCGGGGCGACAGATTCCGCCCGTCACCCGATCGCGACCGGAAAACCCAGAGCGGAGCTTCGACCATGACGCAGGATAATGGCAAGATCGTCATCATCGGCGGCGGCATCGCCGGATTATGTGCGGGCGTTTATGCGCGGCGCTGCGGCTATGCCGTTGACCTGATCGAGATGCACGATACGCCGGGCGGTCTTGCAACGAGCTGGCACCGGCAGGGCTATACCTTCGAGACCTGCCTGCACTGGCTGCTCGGCTCGAAGCGCGGGCGGCCGATGTTCGCGCACTGGCAGGAGGTGTTTGATATCGGCAAGCTCGACTTCGTTCATGCCGAGACCTTCGTCACGGTCGAAGGCGGTGGCGAGACGCTGTCGATCTACACCGATATCGACATGCTCGAAGCCGAATTGCTGCGCGTCGCGCCCGAGGACGCCGGGGAGATCGGCAATTTCACCCGGGCGATCCGCCGCCTCATCGATTTCGAGATGCCCGAGATGGATGTCGGCGGGGTGCGTGGCTGGCTGAGCCTGGTGCCGATGCTGCGCTTCCTGCCGACGCTCGAACATTGGGCGCATATCAGCCTCAGCGATTATGGCGCGCGCTTCACCAATCCGCTGCTCCGCCAGTTCTTCATGGGCGGCACCGCCGAGCTTTCGGCGCTGACCGTGGTCCTGTCGCTCGCCTGGATGAACCAGCATGACGCGGATTATCCGATCGGCGGATCGCAGGCGGTGATCCTCCCGATTGCCGAGACCTTTCGCGACCTTGGCGGACGGCTGATCACCGGCACGCGGGTCGAGCGGATCCTGGTCGAGGATGGCGCCGCGGTCGGCGTCGCGCTGGCGGGCGGCGGGACGATCCGGGCCGACCAGGTGATCTCGGCGGCCGACGGCCATGCCACGATCTACGACATGCTCGGCGGCGCCTATCGGGACGACGCGATCGACGCGGCCTATGCCGAGCTCGTGCCTTTCCCCTCCTATCTCCAGGTCTCGTTCGGCGTCGCGCGCGACCTGGCGGACGAACCCGGCTTCGTGACCCGGATGCTCGACACGCCGATCGCGGTCGATCCGGGCACCGAGGCGAAACAGGTCTCGTTCCGCATCTTCAACTATGACCCCAGCTTCGCGCCGGAGGGCAAGACTGCGGTCACGGCGCTGATCTCGACGCGCAACCACGGCTATTGGAGCGACCTTCGCGACACGGATCCGGCCGGCTATCGCCGCGAGAAGGACCGTATCGCGGCGGCGGTGACCGCGATCTTCGAGCAGCGCCTCCCCGGCATCAGCGCCGCGATCGAGGTGACCGACGTCTCAACGCCGGCGACCGTCATCCGCTACACGGGCAACTGGAAGGGCAGCATGGAGGGCTGGCTGATCACGCCGGACACCGGGCTCAAGCAGCTGGCGACCACCCTGCCCGGGCTGAAAAACTTCCGGATGATCGGCCAATGGGTGATGCCCGGCGGCGGCCTGCCGACCGGCCTGCTGACCGCGCGCGCCGCGATCCATGCGCTGTGCCGCGAGGACGGCGTGCCGTTCGCGGTTGCGGGCCCAGTTGCTGAGCCGGAGCGGGAGGGTGTCGGGGCCGCCGCCTAGGGTCTCCTCCGCTTACACCCAGATCTTGTCGAGTGCCTGGCAGAAGGCGATCATCTCCGCCTTCGAGCCCACCGTGACGCGCGAGACGGTCGGCCAGATCGGCCAGGAGCGGCCGATCTCGATGCTCTGGGTGCGGAACGCGGCCTGCATCTCGTGCGCGGGCTTCGTCTTCCAGTCGATCATGAACATGTTCGCATTGGTCGGCTTCACGTTGAGCTTGCGCGCCTTGAGATGATCGAGCGCGATGCCGCGGGCGACCTGCATCTCGGCGCGGCGGGCCGCGATGAGGGGCGCAGCCGTGAGGCTGGCAGTTGCGCAGGCAAGCGACGGCAGAGGCAGCGCGCCCGATTGCATGCCGCCGTCATAGCGCATCATCTTCGCGATATTGGCCGGATCCGTCATGATATAGCCCATGCGCATCCCGGCCATGCCGAAGATCTTCGAGAAGGTGCGCATCACGATGACGTCCTTGCGCTTCGCGGCGAGGTAGGAAGCGGTCGGGACGCCGGCGAAATGGGTATAGGCCTCGTCGATCAGCACCAGCGCATCGGCCGGCTTGTTGTCGAGCAGCCATTCGAGATCGGCGAGCGGGGTAATCGTGCCGGTCGGGTTGTTGGGCGTGCAGACATAATAGAGGCCGGCATTGGGATCCGCCGCGACCATCGCCCTGACGTCATGAACATAGTCGGCGGTGAGCGGCACGCGCTTGACCGGGACCTTGAGCCACTCGGCGGTGCGGCCGGCGAGCTCGAAAGTGGGGTCCGCGGTGACCAGCCCGCGGGTCGGCGAGCAGAAGGTGACGACAGCGCGCGACAGCGGGTCGCTCGAGCCGGGCCAGGGCGCGACATGATCATAGGGCACGCCCTCGACCTGCATCACCGCCTTGATGAAATCGCCGCGCTCGTCATGCGGGGCATAGCGGTTGCCGCTGGAAATGATCCTGGCCGCGGCATCCTGGCCCGGCTTGAGCGGGCCGGTCCAGCATTCGTTCGCGCCGATCCGCACCTTGGCGTTGGGCGCGGGATCGGGCACGCCGCCCGAGGCCCAAGCCGGGCGGCCGATAGTCGCCGCCGCCATGCCGGCCCCGAACACAGCCGCGATCCGCGCGAGATCGCGCCGGGCATAGCCGCGATCGAGAAGGTCTTCGCTCCGCTCGTGGATGATCTCCTGCTCCGTCATGATCAGTTTCCCCTGTTAGCGATTGTAATCATTCAGTATTTCATTGCGGCCTTGAACATGAAGATGGCGATGACCACGAGATAGACGCCGAACACCCGCTTGAGCAGCGCCGGCTCGAGGCTGTGCGCGGCGGCGACGCCGAGCGGCGCGGTGAGCACCGACATCGAGGCGATCGCTGCGGTCGCCGGCAGGTTGACATAGCCGACCGACCCCCAGGGCAATCCACCCGCGCGCAGCCCGATCAGCGCGAAGCCGATCGCGCTGGGGATGGCGATCAGCGTGCCGATGCCCGAGGCGGTCGCGATGGCGCGGTGGATCGAGCGGCCGCAGAGCGTCATCACCATGATCGCGATGGTGCCGCCGCCGATGCCGAGCAGCGACGAGAAGGTGCCGAGCCCGCCGGCGATCGCCACCCGGCCCATGCCGCCGGGCATGTCCTGCGAGACGACCCGGTCGCCCAGCTTCGGCACGAGGAAGTTGAGCGACATCAGCAACACCCCGCTGGCGAAGACCAGGGTGAGCACAACGCCGTCGACATGCCCGGCGAGGATCACCCCGGCAATGTCGCCGAGCACGACCCAGGGCGCCCAGTCGCGCAGGATGCCGAACTCGACCGCGCCGCGCTTGGCGTGCGAGCGCAGCGAGCGGATCGAGGTGACGATGATCGTCGCCGCCGAAGTGCCGATCGCGACATGGGCATATTGCGCCTTGTCCCCGCCCAGCAGCGGCAGCACGAGGAACAGCGCCGGCACCACGACGAAGCCGCCGCCAATGCCGAAGATCCCGGCCGCGAAGCCGGCGAGCAGGCCGGCGCCGAGCAGCGCGAGGAGGGGAACGAGCCATGAGAGGTGCACGATCGACACGCAGAGAATTCCCCGGCCTCCCGGGTTCGGCTCTCTCCTGTCTGGGGCGTGCGGGGTGGAATGGAGTCCCGCCGCCTGTTGTGCGCAAGCTGCCTTTCCGTGCGGCCGGACGCAATGGGTAAATCGCATCGCTGCCGCGCGCGTGGCGCGGCGGCCGGTGCATTTCCCTGTTATGGCGCCGATAACAGGGAATTTGCTTTTTTTTGCCCCGCTTTCGAGAGCGCCTCGTGAAGTTTATCTTTCTTTTTCAGTTACCTACAAGAATCCTGATGGGTGCAGCCCACCCGGAACAGGGAATTAACAGGGAATAACAGGGAAAATACAGGCGCGCAGCCACGCCCGCCGCGCCGCGAAACCATCCTGTGACCGACAATGCGAAAGAGCAGCCCGGGGCGTCCGGGACATCCCGTGCTCTCCCATGACCGATCCGGCGCTGCGGTTGAATCACGGCGATCGCGCTTCTGAACGGCCAGGCACGCTAGATCTGGAGGACGCGCTTGATCCAGGCGGTGACTTCGGGCGTCAGCTGGCAATGTTTCGTGTTGTCGGCCGGCGTGTAGATTTCCTTGAAGGGCGGCGCGCTGGCCGGCGGCTTGCGATGGAGATCGGTCCGCGGCTCGATATTGAGCGCGCTCAATGTCGGGACGAAACAGGCGTTCGAGGCCGTGAGGCGGACAGCGTCGTTCCACGGCCCGCCCTTCCTGAATTGCCCGACCGCGTCGTACCAGCCGCCCGGACATGTGTCCCATGGCAAGCTGGTCCGGACCTTTGCCGCTCCGTCGCCCCATGTCGTGCGGCGCACATCGGTGACCTGGGTGTCGCCGCCGCCCGACGGGGCATCGGGCATCGCCCAGAGCGTTGCCTGGGCTTTCCAGGTGCCGTTCTTCTTGTAGACCCCATGGAACAGCTCGCCCTTGGGCAAGAGCCGGTTATGGGCATCGTTCTTCTGGCCAAGCCCCTGGCCCGATCCGCTCGTCGCTGCATAGCATTCGGTATGCTCCGGCCAGTCGCCCCGGATGCGGCATTCATTGGCGAATTCCCCGAAATCGGGGTGCGGCTTCGGGTGCGCCTGCTGGTGCCAGCCGGGATCATATTTCTGGACGAGCATCTGCCGGGCCGACGGAACGTTCAGAAGATCGCGCCGCTTCTCGGCCTCGCCGCCCTGCCTGGCATAATAATCGAGCGCATATTGCACCGACATCGGGATCACCGCGCCCTTGAAGGGACTGTCGAAAAACACCGCCTTTGCAATATCGTGCGGGTTCGAGCCCGATCGCCGCTCGAGCTCCATGACGAGCAGTGCGTAGCGGGCGATCAGCCCGCCCATCGAGCCGGTGAGGATCTTGCCCGGTTCCTTCCGGACCGCGCCGCCATTGATGAGCCGTATCCCGGCCATGACCATCGCCGCATTCGCCTGGATCGGCCGGTCGGTATGGTCGATCTCGATGATGACGATGTCATGGCCGTTCTGGCGCGCCTCTTCGAGCAGCTTCATGATATCGGGATCGGCAAGATAATCCTCGGCGGTGGCCGACCAGAGCGGGATCTGGGAATTGTCGCCGAGCATGGTCGCGCCGGTATCGAAGCCGGTCCACATGAAGAGCGGCTTGCTGACATGGCTCCGGCCAGGCGCCCAATAGACCTTCATGCGGCCGGTGGCGTGGATGCGGTTGTGGACGCCCATGATCGGCTGGTTGCGGTCAGGCCTGGGCAGGTTGAGCGCCTTGACGTGCAGCGTCGCGGTCGTTGTCGCGGTGCGCCCTTCGAAGCACAGGGTCGATGCCAGCCGCTTGTCGCCCGGCGCGCCATAGCGGACATGGATATGCCCGCCGGGCCCGATATGCCGGGGACCGTGACCGTCGCCGGGATCGAAGACGATCGCTGACGGCGTCTCGCCGGTGTTCGATATCCGCCAGTCATTCTCGAAGCTGAAGATCACATCGGCACCGTCCGGGATCGTCTCGATCAGCGGGCGGCAGAGCGACAGGCGCCTGGTCTCGAGGATCTGCGCCCGGTCGATCCCGAAGAGATCGAGTGCCCCGGTTTCGCGGATGCCGACCAGGAAGCGCTTGATCGCAGCCTCGGTGACTGCCTCGAACCGGTAATCGACCATCGCCATCGGCACCACGCCCGACCGCGCCGCGGCGCTGATGGCGGCGCCCCGCCATTCGAGGTCGTCCGACGCGCCGCCGTCTAGCACGCCCTGCTGCAGTTCCCACAGGATCTGCCGCAAGGTGCCGAGCGGCAGGTCGACAGGATCGTCGCCGTCATATTCGGGGCCGTCGAGCGTGTGGAACAACGGGCTGTAGACGATGCGCGAGGGAGCCTCGGCATGCGTCGTCAGATTGATGGCGGCCTGGATCGCATCCCGATGTTCATGGGCGATCTGGACGAGATTTTCGATCATGACTTCCCCCGATGAGAATATGATAGGGCAAAGCACTGTGAAATCGCGCTTTCCCGGCCGTGCATGATGCGGATTGCAGTTATGGCCGGGGCTTTTATTGCTGGGCGACTTCGCCATGATTGGCGGGAACTTCGCCGATTGCCAGCCGAGTTGGAGCCGATTCGGCCATATTCTGGATAAGCGGCTCATTTTCGGAGGATTCCATTATGACTGATGGAACATGGCAACGGAGTGCGGCGATGTGCGTTCAGCGGCGGAACGGGTTCCCGTTACACCATAGCAACATTCCCATGGAGCTAGCATGAAGAAGCTGATCGCCTTCGATCTCGACGGCACGCTTGCCGAAAGCAAACAGGCGATCGACGCCGAGATGGGCACCCTGCTCGCCCGGCTGACCCAGGTCGCGCTGGTGACGGTGATCTCGGGCGGCGACTGGCCGCAGTTCGAAAAGCAACTGGTCGGGCAATTGCCGGCCGACGCTGTGCGCGAGCATTTCCTGGTGATGCCGACCACCGGCACCAAGCTCTATCGCTTCGAGAACGGGGCCTGGACTCAGGTCTATGCCGACATCTTCTCCGACGAGGAGCGCAAGACGATCCTGGCCAAGCTCGAGGCTGCGGTCGAGCAGGCCGGGCTGAAGGTCGACAAGCCCTATGGCGAGCAGATCGAGGATCGCGGCAGCCAGATCACCTTCTCGGCGCTCGGCCAGCAGGCGCCTCTCTCCGTGAAGGGCAATTGGGACCCGGACGCAGCCAAACGCAAGGCGCTGAAGGCGATCCTCGACCCCGAGCTGCCCGGCTTTGCGATCAATATCGGCGGGTCCTCCTCGATCGACATCACCCGCAAGGGCGTGGACAAGGGCTATGCCGTGCACCGCCTCGCCGAGGCGACCGGGCTGACGCTTGCCGACATGCTGTTCCTGGGCGACGCGATCTTTCCGGGTGGGAATGATTATCCGGTCAAGGTTGCGGGCGTGGACAGCGTTAAGGTGCGGGATATCGAGGAGACCAAGCGGGTGGTTGAGGCGATTGTGGGGTGTTTGGGGTGATGGGCGTTGCGGTGATGGTGGAAGCTGTCGATCGCAACGACCAGCGAGCGCCTCGCCTGAGGGCGGACCAGCCGCTTTCAGGATTCTGGATATGCGCCGGGAATGACGCGGTGATCTTTACGGCAGATCTTCGATTTTCCAATGTCCGAGCTTTGGTAAGTTCCCGTTTGCGTTTTCCTTCTCTTCCTCGGCAAGGCCAGCGCCCAGATGGGAAACAGAAGGAAACAAGCGATGCGGGTCGCCATCAGCGTCTCCCAACTGGGCCCCGGCCTTCGCCGGGGAACAAGGGAATATATGGTCTATCGCAAACCCCGCGATCGAAGCGCCTGCGGCTCGATGGATGCCGCCCCCTCCGCGGGGGCGGGCAAGTCCGACATGACGGCTAGAGGCTAGCCCCGCCCCTTACCACACTCCCCCCTCACCGCCGCTTTTCCACCTCCAGTTGCTCAAACGCCACCCGCTGCAACGCCACCGTCTCGGCCGGCGACAGCCCCAGTTCATCCGCCGCCTGCTCCTTCTCACCCAGCGCGCGCGGGTCGCGGCCAGTCACCGTGCCGAAGATCACCAGCGCTTCGAGATAATAGCCGTAGATGCTGCCGTGATACTGGTCATAGGCCCACAGATCGACCTGGCCGAAGCTGGTGCCGTCATAGGGATCGGGATCAGCGACCCTCTCTTCCATCGCCCGGGTCCAGGCCTCGCCGACCGGGGCCACCGCGGCGATCTGGCGCGAGCGTGTGCGGGCGAGATCGGCGGCGGCACGGATGTCAGCCGCCATCGCGCCGATCGGCCTGCCGTACCAATGGCCTTTCGGCTTGTAGGTGAGGTCGGCGCGCGACCAGGTGGCGGTGAGGTTGACCTTCACCGCCGGGTTGCGGGCGTGGAACATCGACGCGAGCAGCCCCGCATAGCGCACCATCGGCGCGGGATCGCCGGGATTGTCGCGATCGAGCTCGCTCAGATCCTGCAGCATCACCACATCCCAGGCGCGGTCGAGCAGCGGCTTCCTGGTCTCGTAATGGAAGCCGAGGCCCTTGCCGCCCTGCGTCTCGAGGCTGACATCGTAATTGAGCCCGACCTCGCGGGTGAACAGCTTGAACAGGGCCGGCACGCCGCCATAGCCGGCGCGGTTGAGATCGGTCACCGTGCCGGCGCGGTAGTTGCGCACCGCTGAATGCGCGCCCTGGGTGAAGCTGTTGCCGACGAACAGGATGCGGATCGGCCGCCCCTGCGCGCCGGCCGCAACCGGCGCGAACGCCATCGCCGCCGCCAGAAAGATCGCCAGCTTCCCCATTCCCATCGCCCCTGCCCTCACCATTTCCTGCCGATCGGCGCCTGTCCCATAGCGCCCATGGGCGGCGCAGGGCGACTCCCTAAAGCCATAGCGTGCATCACGACTATCTCGACGGGCGTTGCGCAAAATATATGAAGGTAACCTTTGCAGTTTACCTTCACATCCCTATATCGCCGCCATGGACTCCACCGACGACTCAGCCGCACACGCCCTTGCCGGGGAGCTCCGCGTACTGATCGGCCGGTTGCGGCGGCGGTTGCGTGAGCAGGCTGATCCGGGCGACCTCACCTGGTCGCAGACCGCAGTGCTTTCCCGGCTCGATCGCGAAGGGCCGGCCACCGTATCCACGCTCGCCCGGGCCGAGGGGGTGCGGTCGCAATCCATGGGGGCGACCGTGGCCGGGCTCGAGGCGGCCGGGCTCGTTACCGGTGCGCCGGATCCGTCCGACGGGCGGCAGACCATCCTTTCGCTCACCCCCGCCTGCCGCGAATGGGTCCAGGCCGGTCGCGCCGCGCGCGAGGACTGGCTGTTCCGCGCAATCCAGGCCGAGCTTTCCGCCGAGGAACAGGCACAGCTTTCGGGCGTGGTCGACCTGCTCCGCCGCATCGCCAATTCCCCGCCGCAAGAAGGAAGAACTCCGTGACGCTGACCACGCTCGATCCGAACACCGCGCTCGTCGTTATCGATCTGCAAAAGGGCATCGTCGCGCTCCCCGCAGCCGATGTGGTCGGGCCGGTGGTGGCGCACAGCGTCGCACTCGCTACAGCCTTTCGCCGCCACGGCCTGCCGGTGGTGCTGGTCAATGTCACCGGCGGCGCGCCGGGGCGGGCGGAGCAGTCGCGCAGCCTGGCCGGCTTGCCCGAGGGCTGGGCCGACCTGATCCCCGAGCTGGATCGCCAGCCCGACGACGTGCTCGTCACCAAGCGGACCTGGGGCGCCTTTACCGGGACCGATCTCGAGGCGCAGCTCAGGCGCCGGGGTGTCACCCAGATCGTGCTCACCGGCGTCTCGACCAGCGCCGGCGTCGAATCGACTGCGCGGCACGCCCATGAACTGGGCTTCAACGTCACCCTCGCAATCGATGCGATGGCCGACACCAGCCCCGATGCCCATGCCAACAGCGTCAGCCGCATCTTCCCCCGGCTCGGCGAGACGGGGACGACCGAGGAGATCCTTGCCCTGCTCGAAGCCGGCCGCGGATGAGCGCGACGTTCCGATCGCTGAAGAACCGCAATTACCGGATCTGGGCCGGCGGGGCGATCGTTTCCAATATCGGCACCTGGATGCAGCGCACTGCGCAGGACTGGATCGTCCTCACCCAGCTCACCAACCACAAGGCCGCAGCCGTTGGCGTGGTGATGGCGCTGCAATTCGGCCCGCAGCTGCTGTTCCTGCCGCTGACCGGCTTTGCCGCCGACCATCTCGACCGGCGCAAATTGCTGTTCGCGACTCAGGGCGGCATGGGGGCGATGGCACTCGGGCTGGGCCTGCTGACCGTCACAGGGCTGGTGCAGCTCTGGCATGTCTATGTCTTCGCCTTCCTGCTCGGCTCGATTGCGGCGTTCGATGCACCGGCGCGGCAGACCTTCGTCTCGGAGCTGGTCGGCGAGGCTGACCTGCCCAATGCGGTGGGGCTCAATTCGACCTCGTTCAACGCGGCGCGGATGATCGGCCCGGCGATCGCGGGCGCGCTGATCGCCGGGGTGGGCACCGGCTGGGTATTCCTGCTCAATGCCGCCTCCTTCGCTGCGGTGCTCGGGTCGCTCGCGCTGCTGCGGGTCGGTGATCTGCACCGGTTCGATCGGCCAGTGCGGACGCGGGGCAGCTTCGCCGAGGGCTTCCGCTATGTCGCGAGCCGGCCCGATCTGAAGGCGGGAATGACGATGCTGTTCCTGATCGGCACCTTCGGGCTCAACTTCCCGATCTTCATCTCGACCATGTCAGTGACCGTCTTCCACCAGGGCGCTGGGCGCTACGGACTGCTGAGCTCGATGATGGCGATCGGCTCAGTGACGGGGGCTTTGCTCGCGGCAGGACGGGACAAGCCACATATCGGGATCTTGCTCGGTGCCGCGATTGTGTTCGGGATCGGATTCAGCCTTGCCGCGATCGTGCCGAGCTACTGGCTGTTCGGCGTAACCCTGGCGCTGATCGGCATCGCCTCGCAGACCTTCACCACCACCTCGGCCAGCATCGTGCAGATCTCGACTGACCCGGCGATGCGCGGCCGGGTGATGGCGATCCTGTTCGGGATCGCGCTGGGCGGAACGCCGATCGGGGCACCGATCGTCGGCTGGGTGGCGGACCGGTTCGGGCCGCGCTGGGCGCTCGCCGTGGGTGCGGCGGCAGGATTCGCGGCTGCCTTGGTCGGGATCCGCTATCTGGTGAAGCACCGCCAGCTCAATGTGCGGCTCGCGGACAACCGGATTTCGTTCAGCCTGGATGGGCGAACCGGGCTTTAGTTCAGCATCCAGGCTTCCTCTCGGCGGTATCGTTGATGGAGAGTTGGACCCTGAAACAAGTTCAGGGTGACGCTGATTCTGAGCGCTAGTGATCCTCGACCCATTGCTTCGGGTCCTTGTCGACCGGGGTGACGCCGGTCACGTGCGACGCCTCATGGGCCGCGAACTTCACCGCGAGGTCGTGGCGAAGCTCGAGCGAGGCCTGGCGGCGGAAATCGGTCAGGCCTTCGCGTTCCTCCTCGGCCATGTGATCGCCATTGGCCTTGTTCGCCGCGGCGACCGCCTCGAACCAGGCGTCGCTGCCGACCGTTTCCTCGCTCACCGCGGCAACGGCATCGCGGATCTCGTTGTGATCCTTGATGGCGTCAAGCGTCTCCTCCTCCACCCCCTCCGTGTCGCCGGCCTTGCGGCCGACGCGCAAAAGCGCCGGGTAGAACAGCTTCTCCTCAGTCTCGGCATGGACTTCGAGGAAGGTCGCCAGCCTTTTCCAGACCGCCGCGAGGCTCGCCGTGTCGCCCTTGTCGATCTCGTCGATCATGGCGAAGAGCCGGCGCTGCTCGTGATGATCGTCGAGAATCAGCTGGGTGATGTCCATGCGGCGGGGCTCCAATCGCTATATGTGCCGACATTGAACGCCGCGGGGGCGAAACATATCCGAGGGCAGTTGCTGGCGGCCGATCCAGCGGTTACGGGCCGCGCCATGACGATACCCGGCGCGCGGCGGTCCGACTGGCTGCAATCTCTTTTCTGGTGCGCTCTCGTGTTCGCGCTGGTGATGGCCCTCCTCCCCCACCCGCCGCATCTGCCGATCGACAGTTTCGGCGACAAGTTCGAGCATATGCTTGCCTTTGGCGTACTCGCCCTGCTCGGCAGCCTTGCCTATCCGGCGATGCCGCTGTTCCGGCTGGGCGAGCGGCTGTCCTTTCTCGGCGCGCTCATCGAGGTGATGCAGTCGATCCCGGTGCTGCACCGCGATTGCGACATCAGGGACTGGATCGCCGACACCGTCGCCGTCGCAATCATGCTCGGGCTGGTCTATCTGGTCCGCCGACAGTCTCGCCGGGTTTAGCCCGCAGGGTCGCGGCAAGGCTTGTCATTGCCGCAAGAGCAACCGACGCGACGCACCGGCGGCGCGCCGCACATCCCGGCGCGATTTTATTCACTGCCGAGTTAGTCATTATTGACACCTCAATCGCCGCATAGGAAACCAGCCCTCAATTCGGTGCTCACGACCGAACGACAGGAGATGGAACATGGCTGACGGTGATACCGGACTCTCGCGCCGCTCGGTCATGAAGGCAGCCGGCGCGGCGATCGGCGCCGGCTATGCCAGCCAGGCCATGGCGGGCGCCGCCGGGCGCGGGCGCGCCATGCCGCCGGGCTTCCTCTGGGGCACCGCAATCTCGGCCTATCAAAGCGAGGGCAACAACACCAACGCCGACTCCTGGGTGACGGAGAACGTCAAGCCGACTTTGTTCAAGGAACGGTCCGGCGACGCCTGTGACAGCTATCACCGCTATGCCGAAGATATCGCGATTTCGGCGAAACTCGGCTTCAACTGCTACCGCATGGGCATTGAATGGGCGCGGATCGAGCCGAGCGAAGGCGCCTTCTCCAACGCCGAGCTCGACCATTATGCCAAGGTCCTCGAAACCTGCCGGGCGCACGGCATCAAGCCGGTGGTGACCTTCAACCATTTCACCGTGCCGATCTGGTTCGCCGCGCGCGGCGGCTTCGAAGTGGCGGATTCGCCGGACATCTTCGCGCGCTATTGCCGCAAGGTGGCTGAACGCCTGGGCGGGCTGATGCACATGGCGACGACCTTCAACGAGGCCAATATCCAGCTCCTGCTCCAGGTCATGCCGCAAATGGCCAAGGCGCTGCCGCTGGTGAAACCGATGATCGCGGCCGCCGCGAAAGCGACCGGCTCGCCGAAATTCTCACGGCTTGCCTATGCCGATGCAGCGATCGTCACGCCGCTGATGCAGGAGGCACACCGCAGGGGCTATGAAGCGATCAAGGCGGTGCGGCCGAATCTGCCGGTCGGCATCACCCTGACCACGCAGGATATCCAGCCGATCGGCCCGAATTCGCGGGCGACGAGCGTTCGCGACCAGCTCTATGGCGACTGGGTGAAAGTGGCGCGGAGCCATGCCGATTTCTTCGGCGTGCAGACCTATACCCGCATCCTGGTCGATGCGACCGGGCCGGTCGCGGCGCCCGCGGGAACGGAGCTGACGATGGCAGGCTATGAATATTATCCGCAGGCGCTCGCCAACACCATTCGCTGGGCGCATGCAGCGATCGGCAAGCCGATCTATGTGACCGAAAGCGGCATCGCGACAAAGGACGATGCGCGGCGCATCGCCTTTATCGACGAGGCACTGGCGGGTGTGAAGGACTGTATCGACGAGGGCATCCCGGTGCACAGCTATCTGTACTGGTCGCTGCTCGACAATTTCGAATGGACCTCGGGTTATGGCGTGCCGTTCGGTCTGGTCGCGGTCGATCGCGAGACCTTCAAGCGCACGCTGAAGCCGAGTGCACTTCACCTTGGCGGAATCGCGCGGGCCAACCGGATCTGAAGCGGGCGCCCCATATGATCCGTTCGTGCCGAGTAGCGACTGAGGAGGACCCGCGAAGCGGGGCCGTATCGAGGGCGCGTATCGAGGCATTTGGAGCGCGCAACATCTGTCCCTCGATACGCCATCTCGACAAGCTCGATAGCTAGTCGGGACGAACGGTTGGATAGGATCCAACTAAGCGCTCTAAGACCCGGCATCTCTCGATCAGGCGTTCTTGCCGCCCTTGCCTTTGCCCGCAGGCGACGCGAAGAAGCCGGCGCTGTGTGACGGAGTGCCTGGATGCCGCCTGCCGATGATGATCGCCCGACCGGCACTGACCTCTCGACCTGGCGCACCGCGCCGTTCAGCCGCTGGGCGTTTCATCATGTCCGGGAGATCGTGCCGGTAGCGGATATCGACCCTGCGGCCGGAGATGGCTGGACGCTGCCTGTCGCGCCGCAGTCGCTCGACGGGTTCGGGCTGCGCGCACCGGATGGCAGCTTGCTCGACCTTGACGATTTCCTCAGCGCCACCGCGACCGATGCGCTGGTGGTGCTGCTCAACGGCCGGATCGTCCATGAAAGCTATGGTCACGGCATGGCGGAGCGCACGCCGCACATCATCATGTCAGCGACCAAATCCGTGGTCGGACTGATCGCCGGCATGCTGCAGGCGCAGGGCGTGCTCGATGTTGAGGCGCCGGTCTCCGATCTCGTGCCCGAGATCGCGGCGACGGCATGGCGCGGCGCGACGCTCCGGCATCTGCTCGACATGCGCACAGGGGTGGTGCTCGATGCGGCGCAGCTCCGCGCCTATGATCTCGCGACCGGCTGGTCTCCTGCCGCGGCGGGGGAAGTCCAGGGCGATCTCCACAGTTTCTTCGCGACGCTTGCCGCGCCCTGGCACCCGCATGGCGGACCGTTCCGCTATGTCTCGGCCAATACCGATCTGCTCGGCTGGGCGATCGAGCGCGCCACGGGCAAGGATTTTGCCACGCTGGCGAGCGAGCTGCTGTGGCAGCCTTTGGGTGCGGCGGATGCGGCCTGTATCACCATCGACCCCAAGGGCGCGCCACGCTGCACCGGTGGGCTGTGCATGACCGCGCGGGATCTTGCGCGGATCGGCCAGCTGATCGTCGAGGGCGGGCGGCGTGGCGACCGGCAGATCCTGCCGCTCGCCTGGATCGACGATATCGCCCGGAACGGCGACCGCGAGGCATGGCAGCATGGCGAGTTCGCGCCGGGCTTTGCCGGCATGACGATGAGCTATCGCGGCAGCTGGTATGTGATCCATGACGCGCCCGAGATGATCTTCGCGATGGGCATTCACGGCCAGAATCTGTTCGTCGATCGCACCAATGGTCTGGTCGTCGCCAAGCTCTCGTCGCAGGCGCATCCGATCGACCATCAGGCGATCATGCTCACCCACCGCGCGGTTGCCGAAATCGGGCGTTGTCTCCGGGTGTGACCCTCTTGCCTTGCTTCGCGCCCCGGTGAATACAGTGCGCGGCATTCCCAGTTTTAGGGGCACAATCCTGAGGGCCGGCAGCAGCTTATGACCGATCATTCCCCCGTCCCCTCCCAGGCGGAAGCGATGATGCGCCGTGTCTCGCCCGAGGGCCGCGCCCGTGCGCTGAAGGAGCAGCAGCGGCGGCAAAAGGCGGCCAACCGTCTGATCCTGCGCTGCCTGCTGGCGGCGATCGTTATCGGGCTGTTGTTCTGGGGCGTGAGCTTCGCCGTCCCGCTCGGCGCGGCCGGGCTGGTTGCAGCGCTCTCCCTGTGGGTGGTGGCCTGTGTGCTGATCACCGTGCAGAGCCGCGAACGCCCGGCGACCGCGACGACGCTCGCCGCGGCGACGCTCCATCAATTGCCCGAACAGACCAGCGCCTGGCTGGAGAGCCAGCGCCCTGCCCTGCCCGCGCCGGCAGCGACTCTGGTCGATGGCATCGGCGTCAGGCTCGAGGCGATGACCCCGCAGCTTGCCCGGCTGGAGCCCAACGGCCCGGCTGCCGAAGCCGTGCGAAAATTGCTCTCGACCGAGCTTCCCGCGCTGCTGGCAGGCTATCAGGAAATCCCGCCGACGCTGCGCGACCAGCCGCGCGGCGACGGCCAGAGCCCGACTGCGCACCTGCTCCATGGCCTTGGCGTGATCGACAGCGAAGTCGGCCGGATGACCGAGCAACTGGCGCGCGGCGCGTTCGACGAACTGGCGACGCAGAACCGGTATCTCGAATTGAAATATGACGGCGGCGGGGCGCTGGGGGGCTGATGAGCGACGATGAGGGGCAAGTCCAGGATGCAGACACCGCAATGACCGGGCCGCCCGTCCATGTCTCGACCGACGAAGTCCATGCCCATCCGCACAAGACGGGGCATGGGCGGCTCGACCTTGTCATCGCGCTGTCGGCGATCTTCATTTCAGCGGTGTCGCTTGTGGTCGCGATCGAGCATGGACGGACCGAGCGCGATCTGGTCGCGGCGAACAGTTGGCCGTTCGTGCAGCAGATCATCAGCAATGAATATGGTGACCGCAAGGATATCGCGATCGGCGTTTCGAACGACGGTGTCGGGCCGGCGAAGATCAAGAGCGTCCAGGTCTTCTATAACGGCCAGCCGGTTCGCTCCTCGCTCGACCTGCTCCGGCGCTGCTGCGGCTATGATCCGGCCAAGCCGTTTCGCAGCCAGTTCCCCGACGATATCGAAACATCACTGGTCGACGAGACCGCGCTACGCGCCGGTCAGGAGAATGCGATCCTGAAGGTCCACCGTTCGTCGGTGGCACCGGAAATCCCGACGCGCTTTGCCGCCTCGCTTTTGAAGCTCGGCTTCAAGGCCTGTTATTGCTCAGTGCTCGACCAATGCTGGACCAGTGACATGCGCAGCACGCGTGTGACACCGGTAGAGGAGTGCCCTGCGCCGGAGCATCCGTTCCAGCCCAACGGGCGGTGAGTCGGGCGGCGGCACCGGGCCCGTGAGTTCATGCCCACATGGCGGCCGATGTTAGTCCGTTAGCATTGACTTACCATTGCTGATCGCCAAGAAAGCCCCAGGGGCGCAGACACAGGCGCGAAGCTTCCACATCTCGGGAAATTTCAACCATGCCCATCCCCCAATGATTGCGATCGCAGCACTGTTCGCCCTGTCGGCCCCGGTCGCCGCCGCGGCGAGCCCGATCGTGGCAATCACGGTGCCATCCTCGCCTTTTCTCGAAAAGCGGGGTGATGGCACCCACATCAATTTCGACGTGATCCTGCACAATCAGGGCGATGTCCCGCTGCGCCTCGTCTCGATCCGCGAACAGGTTTTCGGCCCGCGCGGCGATCTCGTCCAGCAGCGCGAGATCAATGCGAATGGGAGACCATCGGCGCTCGCCGGACTTGGCGAACTGCTGCTGCCTCCGGGCGGATACAAGGATCTCTACCAGCCATTTCAGGACCTGGACGGGGCGCCCGACAGGGCCCGGATTCGCCTGACCTTGATCTTTCTGCGGCCCGACCGCCCGGTTCCGCCGGTGGCGTTGGCCGGTGACGCCGTGGTGATGGTGGACGTGACCCCGCGCGCCTATCGGCCAGCCGCGTATTGCCTGCCGCTGTCGGGTCGGCTGCTTGTCCATGACGGCCATGACCTGAATTCGCATCATCGGCGCCGGGATCTGGTCGCGTCGACCGTCGGAGATCCGGCAAAGGGCCTCAACGCCAATCTCTATGCCTATGATTTCGTGCGGATCGGCCCCGACGGTGCTCTGTTTCATGACGTGGCTGACCGTAAGGAGAACTGGCTGACCTTCGGCGCTGTGATCTCGTCGCCGGTTGCCGGGATCGTTACCGAGGCCGTGGACGGCGTGCCCGACAACAGTTTCAGGAACGGCCAGGCCGAAATCCCCAAAGCGGCCGAGGCGGTTGATCCACAGGGCTTCGGCAATCATGTCGTCGTGCGCGCCGCTGACGGGCGGGTCAGTTGGCTGCTGCACATGGAACCCGGAACGGTCGCGGTAAAGACCGGTGACCGCGTGCGCGCGGGACAGACGCTCGGCCGGGTCGGGTTTTCGGGCGACTCGCTCTTCCCGCATCTCCACTACACCGTGACGAACGCTGCAACCTATCCGTCGCAGGGCGTCCCTTCCTATTTCGCACATTTTCGCCGCGCGGCGGGCGGTGCGATCGCCTATGGCCAGATCGATACCGGAGATCTGGTTGAGGCTGATCAAGCGCCGGGATGTAGAGCCGGCGGACGCCGATAGTCCCGGCGCCTGATCCAGCCTCGAATCACTATTGTCACCGAGCGCTTCAGGCGGTGGTCACGGTCACACCGGTCAGGATGTCTTCAGGCGTGCTGGCGACGAGGAGAACGCAATCCTGCTCGCCGGCATAGGTGACCTCGGTGCCGGCGCTAGTCGCGGCGATCGAGATGGCCTGGTCGAGATTCACATAGACGACGGCGGACGCATCCGTCGCGGACTTGCACTTAACCCAGGTTCCCATCGCGCCTCCTCGCCTTCGCGGCCTTGTGCACCCCTCAACTATTCACCGACAACACCAGCTGCGGATCCGGAATCTCGCCCGGCTCATGGCCTTCGATCGGGACCACCGCGGTGCCGATCGCGAAGAATTCGATGACATGCGTTGCCCAGCCATGGCTGCCTTCGTGCAGATCGGCGCCGACCACGCCCTCGGCGCCGGCCCGGGTCGCCTCGAGCTGCATCCGCTCCATCGCAATCTCGCGCGCCTCGTAGAGCGCGACGCTGAAATTGGTCAGCTCGACATTCTGCCCGGCGCTGCCGATCGAGGCGAGCATGCCGCGCCTGGCGACATGATAGACGCAGCTGCCCATCACCATCTCCAGCGGGCGATAGCCGGCATGGAGCAGGGTCCAGAAATCCTGCCCCGACAGCGCCGAGGTGAAGGGCTCGCCGCGCGGGCCCTTGAAGCCCTGATGGCCCTTGGCATGGACGATGCCGGTGCCGATCGCGACGAACTCAAGGACCTTCTCATCCCATTCCATCCGCTTCACCGTCAGCCGCACGCCGACGATACCGTCGGCCCCCATCGCCTTGGCTTCCTCGCGCATGCGCTCCATTGCCAGCGCGCGCGCCTCGTACATGGCGGTGCTGAGCACATCTAGCTCGCAGCTCGAGCTCCAACCGGCGAACTGCATGCCGAGATGATAGATGCACGAGCCAACGCACAGGCCGACCGGCTCGAACCCGGCCTTGCGGACGAGCAGGAACTCATTGACCGAGAAATCCGAGGTGAAGACGCCGTCGGGATGCCCGGCCTTTCTGAGCCCGGCGAGCCGCGCCAATGCATGCTCGGGGATCGCCTGTTGATCAGCCATCAGATGTCACCTTCCTCGTCCTGAACGTCTTCATAGGATGAATGCCGCGGCGCATCGGGCGTGCGCAACGGCGAGAGATCGTCGCGCATATCGACGACCATCTCGATCTCGTGCGGCACCGGCGACCCATATTTCGCGTCGACCACCGTGCCGATGACGATATGGCGGCCGAGGAACGCAGGCGGCTGCTTGTCGCGTTCGCGCTCGATCAGCTGGCCGAAATTGGTGTGGGCGAGCACGCCATTGCCCATCTCCGCCACCTTGCGGCGCAGATCGGCATGCGCGTCGCGGCGGATCATCTCCCAGAAGTCCATGAGATCGTGCAGCGGCGTGTTGCCGGAGAACATGCTGCGGGCCTGCTGGGTGCGCCACAACGCCTGGCTGTCGCCCCACCCGCTCGAAGTATAGGCGCCGCCATAACTGCTCGCCCAGTAACCCAGCCAGTCGTAGCGCGCGCCAACCGCGATGCCGACCGGAACGATATCCGCCTCGAGCAGGCGGACGAATTCAAGCGCGGACACGGTCGAGACGATCGGTGCCGGGCTTGGCTTGAGCCCGTTGATCTTCACCGCGGTGCCGATCAGGGTGAAATCCATGCTGGCGCCCATCGGGTGGCGGAGCGTGCGCATCCGCACATCGACCACCGCATTGGCGCCTGCTGCCTCAGCCTCGCGCCGGATGCGATCGAGCGCGTCGTGCCAGCCCTGCGCATGGCCCTCAGTCCAGCTCATGCCGTACTGGAACCAGCAGGTGCCGGAGACGGTCGCGATCGGGCGGATGCCGTGGCTGCGCATCAGCAGCAGTTCGGCGGGCGTCATCGTCGCAACCCAGGCGCCCTTGCCCGCCGCTGCGCCAGCGAGGCGCTCGGTGACGAAATCGGGCAGGCCGTTGCGATCGAGCGCGATTTCCCAGGCACGACACCGTTCGAGCGAGGCGGCCGAAGGTTTGGCGCTGCTGCCGAAGAGACCCATGCCCGATTTACCCCGATGCCCTGAGCGAGGCATGCCTCAAGCTGCGGGCGGACGCCAGACGGGAAATGCGGTGCCGCCTAATTTGGGCGCATCTCGCGGGCATCAGGGCGATTTTCCGGCCGGCGGGTAAGACTTTCCACACCCGGCCACGCCATAAGGCCGGCATGAGCAGGATCATGGATTCGTATCGGGAGATCATGATCTGGCTTAGGCTCGCCGTGATCGGCCTGAGTGTCGTCTGTTGGCCAATACCCGCGAGCGCCGAGACCCTGCGGCTCAACGACACACTTTGCCACGCCGTCACGCCCCTGCAGCAGGCTGACGCCCCCCTGCCCGCTCTGCGCTTCAGCTGTGAGGGATCGTCCAGCGGCTATCAGCGGGCGAGCCTGTGGCTGCGCGCTGACCTCAGGCACCTGCCGGTCGATCGCGGCGATGTCGTGCTGATGCTCCACCAGTCGCGCTTCGACCGTCTCGCCGTGAGCTTCTCCTATGCCGACGGCGTCGTGCAGCGCCAGCAGGTCGGCAGCGGCGACTATGGATCGCATTGGCGCGCGGGCGGGCAGATTGCGTTCGAAGCGCCCGTGCGGGACTCGCCGCTGGTCGCGGTGACGATGCGGTTCGACCGGCTCGCCAGCGAGAATCTGCTTCATGTGCGGCTCGTCACCCGGGGCGAGGCGGGCGCGCAATCGGCTGCGCTCGCGGCGGCGATCGGGGCGGCGCTGATGCTGTTGCTGGTCGCCATCCTCTACAATCTGTCGCTCGCGGCGGCGGTGCGGCGCCAGTTCCTCGCCTGGCACGGCGCCTGGGCTGCGTGCATGCTGCTCTGGGGGCTGATCTGGTCGCAGCTCGACCTGCTCGTCGTGCCGGTCATGGCCGGCACACTCTCGTCGCAGACCTGCACTTTTCTCGCCTGTCTCGCGGTCACGCTGGCGACGATCAGCGTCGTCACCTCGCTCGGCCGCGACGTGCTGCCCCAACGGGCACGGATCGCGACGCTTGCGCTGGGCGGTACAATCGCATTGTTCGGCGTGCCGCTCGCTTTGGTGCGCAGCGCTGCCATCGATGCGCTGGCCGGTGTGGCGGGTATCCTCATCCTGGCTGATCTCCTCGCGGTCGCCGCCTGTCTCGCCTGGGCATGGCGGCGTGGCAGCAGCGAGGCGCGCGACTTCTCCGCCGCCTGGGCACTGCCGATGGTGACGCTCGCGGTGATCCAGCTCGTCGATATCGACGGCGCCTTCTGGGGCGCGGGCTCCAAGCTGGTGATCCTGCTCGCGGCCGCGTGGCAGACCCTGTGGCTGTCGATTGCCGCCACGAGACGGTTCGCGCAGCTCCGCATCGAGCGCGACCGCGCCCGTGCCGACGAGGCGCGGGCGAGCGAACTGGCGCGGCGCGATCCGCTCACCGGATTGTGCAACCGGCGCGGCTTCATCGAGGCGAGCAAGCCGCTGCTCGACCATGAGCGCTCGGCCGGCGCGCCGGTCGCCTTGCTGCTGATCGACATCGACCAGTTCAAGTCAGTCAATGACGCGCATGGCCATGAGGCGGGCGACAAGGTGCTGGTCACCATCGCCGAGCGGCTGCGGCGCTGGGAAGGGCCGATGTGCACGGCCGCGCGGATCGGCGGCGAGGAGTTCGCGCTGATGATCGCCGGGATCGAGGGCTTTGCGCTGGCGCGCTTCGCCGAAAGCGTGTGCCGCGAGATCGCCGCATGCGACCATCGCGAGGCGATCGGGTCGCGGCCGGTGACGGCGAGCATCGGCTTTGTCGAGACGCGGGCGCAGGGCGATTTCCAGCTGCTCTACCGACTTGCCGACGAGGCGCTCTACGAAGCCAAGACGGGCGGGCGCAACCGGGTTGTCTCACGCCGGTTGCCGCTGGTGACGCTGCCCGAAGCGAGCGAGGCACGGGCCGCGCGGGGCTATTGACTCACAGCTCGCGCAAGGCTCTGGCCGGGCGGACGCCGAGGATCGGCCAGGCGCCGGCGAGGCCGAGGCCCATGACGATGGCGATGCCGCCGGCCAGCGTTCCGGCAATCACGGCATAGTCGGGCAGCCAGGCGAAATCGAACAGCTCGACCACGACATACCAGGCACCGCCCAGTCCCAACGCCAGCGCGAGCAGGGCGAGGACTGCGCTCAGCACGGCATATTCGATCGCCTGGCTCGCCAGCACCTGCGCCCGCGTCGCGCCGAGGGTGCGCAGGATGACGCTGTCATAGGTGCGCGCCTCGCGCGCCGCAGCGATCGCACCGACCAGCACGGCAATGCCGGCAAGCACTGCGACCGAGGTGGCGGCGGTGATCGCGGCGGCCATCTGCGCGACGAGATCGCGGACCTGGGACAGGACGCCGCCGACCTCGATCACCGAGACCGAGGGGAATGGCGTCAGCAGCGCACGCAGTACTGCCTGCACCCGGCTCTTGGGCAGATCGATCGTCGCCGCGAGATTGTGCGGCGCGTCCGAGATCGCGTTGGGCGAGAAGACCAGGACATAGTTGAAGCCGAGCGTGTCCCAGTCGATCCGGCGGAACGAGGCGATCGTCGCGCTGCGCTCGACGCCGAGCAGGCTGTAGCTGAGCTTGTCGCCGATCTTCACGCCGAGCACATCGGCGAGCTTCGCATCGACCGAGACGAGCGGCGGGCCGGTATAGTCCTTCGGCCACCAATGGCCGGCGGTGAGCGCGCTGCCTTCGGGAAGCGTCTCGGCGTAAGTCAGCCCGCGCTCGCCGCGGAGCGCCCAGGCGCCGTCGGGGATCGCCTTGAGATCGGCCACGCGGACATTGCCGTATCCCGTGATGGTGCCGCGCATTGCCGGGACGGTCGCGACCTTGGCGCCCGGGGCAATGCCGGCGATGACGCGGCGAAACTCGGCCTCGCGGCTCGAGGGCACGTCGAGCGCGAACAGGGCCGGCGCGCGGGCGGGCACGGTGCGGGCGATATTGGCGTCGATGCTGGTGCGGATCGCGGCGAGCAGCACGAACAAAGTGAGGCCGAGGCCGAGCGCGACGACCAGAGTGCCGGTCCGCGCGCCGGGGCGGTGGAGCGCTGCGATGGCGAGACGGAGCAGCGGCCGGCGCGATCTCGGCAACAGCGCGGCGCCCTTGCGCACCAGCCAGCCGAAGCCGGCGAGCGCGAGCAGTACGCCGGCAACCGCGCCGAGGAAGCTCGCGGTGAGCCAGGGCTGCGCGGCCGAGGCCATCGCCAGCGCGACGATCGCGATGCCGGCGCCCGCCATCCAGGGCAGGATGCGACGCAGCGGCGCGCGGCGCTGGTCGAAATGGCCGCGCAGCAGGCCCGAGGCGGGGACGCTGCCCGCGGCGACCAAAGGCGGTGCCGCGAAGGCGAAGGCGATCAGCAGGCCGTACAGGGCAGCGAGCGCGAGCGGCATCACCTCCACCGAGAATTTCGGCGCGACCGGCAGCGCGTCTCCGGCAAGTGCGACGATCAGCGGCACCGCGCCGACACCGACTGCGAGCCCCGCGGCGATGCCGATGCCGGCGACGACCGCAATCTGGAGGACATAGACGCGGGCGATGATTCCGGACGTCGCGCCGAGGATCTTGAGCGTCGCGATGCTCGGCCGCCGCGCGGCGAGATAGGAGGAGACGCCATTGCCGACGCCGATCCCGGCGATCACCAGCGCCGAGAGCGCGACCAGCATCAGGAACTGGCCCATCCGCTCGACGAAGCGGGCCGCGCCCGGGGTGGCGCGGTCGCGGGTCTTGGTCTGCCAGCCGCCCTCGGGGAATTGCGCCTTGAAGCGGTCCGACAGGGCCTGGAGGTTGCGCGATCCGCGCACCGCGACGCGGTATTTGCTGTTGTAGAGGCTGCCCGGCTGGATCAGCCCGGTGCGCGCCATGCCGGCAGTGGAGACGATCGCAACCGGGCCGAGGGTGAAGCCCTCGCCGAGCCGGTCGGGCTCATCGGCGATGATGCCGCCGACCCTGAACATCGCCGAGCCGAGCCGGAACGAGTCGCCGGGATGGACGCCGAGGCGCTCGGCCAGCGCCGGGCCGATCCAGGCGGTGTCCGCAGCCGGCGCGTGCACCGAACGGCCATCAGCGAGCGCAAGCGTGCCATAGAGCGGATAGGCATTGTCCACCGCCTTCAGTTCGATCGGCACGATCAGCGGCGCGGCGGGCGTGCCGCCGACGGCGCTGCCCTGCATCCGCATTGTCTCCGAGACGGTGCCGAGCGCCGCCATCGCGGCGCGCTCATCCGGAGCGGCCGGACGCTGCGAGACGGCGAATTCCAGATCGCCGCCGAGCACTGACGCGCCGCGCGACGCGAGCTCGCGCTGGATCGCCTGGGTGAGGCTGCCGATCGCAGCGAGCGCGCCGACGCCGAGGAACAGGCAGGCGAGCAGCAGCCTCAGCCCGCGGAACTTCAGGTCGAGCTCGCGCCGCGCGAGCCGCCACGCAACACGCCAGTCGTTCATGCGGCCACGCCCGGAGCATGATCGGCGAGGATCCGACCATCGGCGAGCTCGACGATGCGGTCGCAGCGCTCGGCGAGATGGGCGTCATGGGTGATGACGATCAGAGTCGCACCAGCCGCCTTTTGCCGCTCGAACAGCAGGTCCATGATCGCGGCGCCGGTCTTCGTGTCGAGATTGCCGGTCGGTTCGTCGGCGAACACCAGCGCCGGGCGCGGGCCGAGCGCGCGGGCGATAGCGACGCGCTGCTGCTCGCCGCCCGAGAGCTGGGCGGGATAATGATCGAGCCGGTGGCCGAGGCCGACCGCTTCGAGCTCTGCATCAGCGCGGGCGAAGGCGTCGGGGATGCCGGCCAGCTCCATCGGCACCGCGACATTCTCGCGCGCGGTCATGGTCGGCAGGAGGTGGAAGGCCTGGAGCACGATGCCGATCCGGCCGCGGCGGGCGCGGGCAAGCGCGTCCTCGTCGAGCGCGCCGAAATCGAGCCCCGCCACCTCGACCTTGCCCGAAGTGGCGCGCTCCAGCCCTGAGAGGATCGCCATCAGCGAGGATTTGCCCGAGCCCGAAGGCCCGAGCAAAGCGACGCTGGCGCCGCGCGCGACATCGAGATCGATGCTGCGCAGGATATTGGTCGGCGCGGGCGCTGCGCCGAGGGTGAGCGTGACAGCGCGCGCTGAGATCACCATATCGGTGCTGGAATCATTCGGCATGAAGGGAAAAATCGCCTTGGAGCGTGGACCGATACGTTATGGGGTGGCGGCGCTGCTTCTCCAAGCCTTGCTGTTGACCGGATGCAATAGCGAGCCGACGGCGGCGCCCTCTCCTGCCCCGGCCACCAACAGCGCCGATATAGTCGCGCCGCTCGATGCGCCGCGGCCTGCCGGGCCCGAGCGGCTGGTGCTGGCGTTCGGCGACAGCCTCTATGCCGGCTACGGCCTGCCGCGCGGCCAGAGCCTGCCCGACGCGCTGCAGATGCGGCTGCGGCGGCAGGGGATCAACGCGACCTTCGTCAATGCCGGCGTTTCGGGCGATACCAGCGCGGACGGCAGGGCGCGGCTCGGCTTTGCGCTCGACAATCTGCCGCGCAAGCCCGACCTGGTGATGCTCGGCCTGGGCGGCAACGACGCGCTCCGCCAGATCGCCCCGCCCGAGACGCGCGCAAATATGGCCGCGATGCTCGATCTGCTGGCGAAGCGGCAGATCCCGGTGCTGCTGACCGGCATGATGGCGCCGCCCAATCTCGGGCCTGATTACGGGGCTGCGTTCAACCGGATCTGGCCCGATCTGGCGGCGCAGTACAAGGTCGGGCTGTATCCGTTCATCCTCGACGGTGTGATCGGCCAGCCCAAGCTGATCCAGGGCGATCATATCCATCCCGATATTGCCGGGGTGACGGTGATCGCCGACCGGTTGACGCCGGTTGTCGCGGGGAAGTTGAAAACGGCGGACTAGCGTGGGAATGGGTTGCCGGGACATTCCAACCAGCATGAAAACCCGATCATGATCTCGCCCTCGACATCGGCCACCCTCACCTATCGCACGATCGAGGTCTGTGGGGTGCGGCTGTTCTACCGCGAGGCTGGCCCACCGGACGCGCCGACCATATTGCTGCTGCACGGCTTCCCGTCCTCGTCGCGCATGTATGATACGCTGATGCCGCTGCTGGCGGATCGCTACCGCCTCGTCGCGCCGGACTATCCCGGCTTCGGGCATAGCGACGCGCCGTCGCCGGACGATTTCGCCTATACGTTCGATCATCTGGCCGAGGTGATCGAGCATTTCACCGAGGCGCTCGGCCTTGATCGCTATGTGCTGTTCCAGCAGGATTATGGCGGCCCGATCGGGATGCGGCTGGCGGTGCGCCACCCCGAGCGGGTGCGCGCTATCATCGTCCAGAACGCAGTGTCGCACGAAGAAGGCCTCGGGCCCCTATGGGAGGCACGCAAGGCCTTCTGGCGGGATCGGGCGGCGCATGAAGACAAGGTGATCGCCGCCTTCACCTCGATCGAGGGCGCGCGCGAGCGGCATATCGGATCGAGCCCCAGGCCGGAGCGTTACAACCCCGATAGCTGGACTGACGAGGCGGCGATGCTCTCCCGCCCCGGCCAGGCGCGGATCCAGTCGGACCTGTTCTACGACTATCAGAGCAATGTCGCCGCCTATCCGGCGTGGCAGGCTTGGCTGCGCGCGCATCGCCCGCCGATGCTGGTTGTCTGGGGTTGGTATGATCCGTCCTTCACCGTCGCGGGTGCGCATGCCTATGCGCGCGACGTGCCGGACGCCCAGGTGCACATCCTCGACGCCGGCCATTTCGCGCTCGATGAAAAGCTCGATGAGATTGCTGTGCTGGTGCGCGAGTTTCTGAAGCGGCGGCTTGGCCGAGGACTATTTGCTCATACGCCGCGGTCAGTTGAACCGGGTTGAATGCCCGGCGCCGGTGCGGCATCGCGCTCGATGACGGGGCGCGACGGGAGGTTGTTCCGCGGACCGACATTGCCGAGGGTGGTCGTTCCCGACGGACGCCTGGTCGCCTCGTCGCTGAAAAGATCGGGGCGATGCAGTTTGAGCCGGCTCTCGAAGACAGCGAAACCGGAATAGTAATTGCTCCAGTAGATGCGCCTCCGATCAGCGGTTTCAACGAAGGAATAGCCGGTCAGGGTGCGCCCCGTCCGCGCGATCTCGCCCCAGCGGATCTGCGTGCGGGCCGGGCCTAAAGTGAGGACAAGCATCCGGCAGGGACCCTCGATTCCCGTGTCGCTCCAGATCACGTCGTGTCGGTGCGACAGCGAAGGCACCATGAGCAGCGCCAGACCAAGTCCGATCACGGCCATGAATGATCCCGGCACGTCCGCGCCATACCAGATTGCGGCGCACCCGATGGCTGAAAGCAGGAGTCCCGAAACCACGGCTATGCCGACCGCTCTTCTGCCCGGGGCGATCCTGCCGCCGCCGTCGAACAGCTCGCGCGGCTTGCTCCGCCGGCGGAACCAGTGCGAGACGAAGGTGGTTGCGCCGACCGCGATGACGATAATGCCGTAATGCATCAGGCGCGACATCTGTCCCCGCTCCCCCTCGATCTGTCCTATCGCCTTCCTGCCCTGCCGGACACGGTAGCATTCTGCTAGAGGCAATCCGTGCCAACGCAATCAACCGCTCCGCAGGCCATCACCGCCTTCGACCTGATCGCACGACCCGAGGCGATCACACCGCCATATTGGTTCCTCGGGATCTTCTGGGCGATAGCTATTGCCCTGATGCTGCTTGCCCTGCTGGCCCGGCGACAGCGCTGGCGGCAATGGCGGCAGGTGTATTTCGCCCTTTTCGCGCTGCTTTGGTGCTGCATCGTCCTATATGCCAGCTGGCAGGGGATCGACTGGGCGCGAACGGCACGCGCGGCCGCGCGGAATGGAAGCTTCCTTACGGTCGAGGGATGTCTCTCAGCCTTCCACCCGGGCGAGGCGGAAGCAAGCAATTCGGCCGATGCCGATGAAGTCTGGACGGTGAACGGCGAGCGGTTCGGCTATGGTACCGGCCAGGTCGGCTTCGCCTGGCATCGTGTCGAAGCCCTGGGCGGCGCGGTCCATGCCGACAGCCGCGTCAACGTCGCATACATCCGGAACGAGGCCGAAGGGCGCAACGAGATTCTGCGTCTCATCGTCTCTCCCCACGCCTGCCCGCGCGCGCCTGATCCCGAGGTTCAGTGAAACCCGAAATGCTGTACCACCGCACTGGCGCCGCCAGGCGGTTCCAGCGGCGCTCGCGGCAAAAGAATTCACACCCGCGCACGCGCAATGCCTTGAGCGGCGCACGCCCAACCACCAGATGTGCCGCACGCAGGCATCCTGCCCGTCCCCCTGCCCGAGGATCCCACCGCCATGACTCAGCTCGACTCAAGCCTTTCCGGCCAGTTCGCCATCGGCGGCGATATGAGCATCAACCGCCTCGGCTTCGGCGCGATGCGGATCACCGGGCCGGGCATCTGGGACGAGCCCGAAGACAGGCCGGAGGCGATCCGGGTGCTGAAGCGCCTGCCCGACCTCGGCGTGAACTTCATCGACACCGCCGACAGCTACGGCCCCTTCGTCAGCGAAACCCTGATTGCCGAGGCGCTCCACCCCTATGACGGCCTGCTGATCGCAACCAAGGGCGGCCTGGTCCGGCCGGGGGTCACCGCCGGGCAATGGCCGATCATCGGCGATCCCGATTATCTGCGCCAGTGCGTGCGGATGAGCCTGCGCCGGCTGAAGGTCGAACGGATCGACCTGTGGCAGCTCCACCGCATCGACCCCAAGGTGCCGCAGGACGAGCAGTTCGGGGTGATCCGCGAGTTCATCGACCAGGGGCTCATCCGCCATGCCGGGCTCAGCCAGGTCTCGGTCGCGCAGATCGAGGCGGCGCGGAAAGTCTTTCCGGTGGCGACCGTCCAGAACCGCTACAACCTTGCCGACCGCGCCGATGAGGATGTGCTCGACTATTGCGAGGCTGAAGGGATCGGCTTCATCCCCTGGTTCCCGCTCGCGGCCGGGGATCTCGCCAGGCCGGGCGGCGTGGTCGACGAACTCGCGCGTACGAAGGGCGCGACGCCGGGCCAGATCGCGCTCGCCTGGATGCTGAAGCGCAGCCCGGTGATGCTGCCGATCCCCGGCACCAGCCGCGTTTCGCATCTCGAGGAGAATATCGCGGGTGCCGCGGTTCAGCTCAGCGACGAGGAATTCGCGACGCTGGATGCGGCGGCGCCCAGGGGCTGAGCTTTCGCCGCTGTCCGGGAGCCTCCAGTGGTCCGGACGCAACGACGCCCGGATCAGGAAGGCAGATGATGACCGAACTCAGCGAGGATCTTCCCGAGACGCTGCGATCCGTACAGACCCGCCCGCTCTTCGTGCTGCGCCTTGACGTGAGCGCGCTCCACGCCGTGGGCGGGCCCGACGGCGCGCCGCGCCGCGTGGGGATCGTGCCGAGCGGCCGGTTCGAGGGCGAGCGGCTTTCCGGTGTGGTGCTCGACGGCGGCAGCGACTGGCAGACGCTGCGCGGCGACGGCGCCACGACGCTCGATGTCCGGCTCGTGCTCCGGACCGATGACGGCGCTTTGATCGGCCTGACCTATACCGGCATGCGCCATGGACCGCCCGAAATCCTCGCCCGGATCGCGCACGGCGAGGCAGTCGATCCGGCCAGCTATTATTTCCGGATCAGCGCGAGCTTCACCACCTCGGATCCGCGCTATGAATGGCTCAATCGCGTTCTGGCGATCGGCATAGGGCACCGCGTGGCGACCGGGCCGATCTACAGCCTGTTCGAGATCCTCTGATCGTCCGGCATTGCTGCCGCCATACTCACTGGTCGCCGGCCGCCCAGACATTCTCCGGCGTGTAGCTGTCGTCGATCGCATAGCGCTTGTTCGGGCAATAGCGTTTGCAACCGGGCGTGCCGGTGACGTCGATCCGCGTGACATGGCCGGTCTTGTCGCGATCGAAGGCGAAATCGACGGTGCACGCGCCGCCGCCGATCCAGCGCGCCTTCGACAGCGCTTCATTGAAGGTCGCGATCTGGGAAGCGCTGGTCAGCGCGCAGAGTGATTCAGAGGTATCGCCCTCGAGATCGCGCCGGATCGTGAAGCTGAACTGCATCGGGCCTTCATGCGCGATATGGAGCGAGGCGACGTCAGCGGTCTTGTAGCTGGCTGACCAGTCCTCCTCGCGGAAGCCGTCGAGAAAGGCGAGTTGCCGGGTATAGTCGCGCTCGACCTCGGCGGCGTCGCAGGTCTTGGCGCAGTGCGCGCGCAGGATCTGCTGCCAGTTGCGCTGCTGGGCGCGGAACGCGACCTTGTCGAAGACGATGGCAAGCTTGTCGCGATAGCTCTCGGCGACGCGGCTATCGAGCAGCGCCAGCGAATCGCTCTTGCAGATCGTCTTCTCGAGCGGGTGCGCAGCCCTGGCGCAGTTGAAGCTCGGCTGTTGTCGCGGGGGCGCGACACCGGCCCCGAACAGGGCCGCGATCAGCAAGGGGATCACATCGATCATCAAGGCCTCCCGGGCGGCGATCGCAAAGTCTCTGCGCGGAAATCATATCCCGGCCGCAACGACCAGGGAAGAAATGGTGCGGATCACTATGGGCCGGGGCAAGCGGGATTCAGGGTTTCATCCTAATTCACATAGTTTGCGAGGCGCAGCAGGCACAGGAGCAAGGTATCGAGCTGATCGTCATCCTCCCTCATGTCCCGACCCGGATTGCGCCAGCGCCAGATGACCTGCATCGCCAGAGGATCGACCTTGTGGAATTCCTCCCTGAAGGAAGATGCCAGATCGATATTGCTGATCGTCGGCGTATCGTCGACGATCGAACGGAATATAGCGGAGGGTTTGTTGCCCGTGAGGATCTGGTTCATCATGACGGCGGCGCCCTTGCTCGAACATGCTTCGGCCTCGACTCCGGCCTAACGCAGTATCGTTGCAGCCATGTTGCAGATTCTCGGATGTTTCGTTGCGGCGTCGGCTGATGCGAGCCTGTCCGTCGGGAAAGGCGAGCCTCCGGATACCCGGAGAGCGGCATGTGGGCGCACCCGCGAAGATCATTCCCTGGCCGGGTCCGGCTCCTTGCCGAACCAGACCACCGCATAGCCCTGATAGACGCCCACCCCCATCGCCTGCCAATGCGCGTCGCGCCAGACGCCCTGTTCGAGAATGACGCTGCTGTGCGCGCTGCTGTGCCTCCAGCCTTCGATCGCCTCCTGGGCATCGATCACCGCGCCGGACTGGCCGAAGGCGATCTCGAAGCCATAGCCGGGATAGGCGCCGTGCGTGATCTGCGCAGGCTTGTTCCACATGTCCGCGGCATAGGCATGGTCCGGCGTGTAGCAGACCGGCGTCCAGTTGCCGTGGGCGGACCAGCTATGGGAGTTGCAGGCCACGCCTCTCCGGTCTGTCCCCTGGTCGGCATGCCAGGTTTCGAGATCGAGAACATGGGTGCGCGCGACCTGGTCGAGCAATCGCGAGCGCGGGACGGCGGGCAGGCCCCGGCTTGCCCGGTACGCGTTGATGCCCTGATAGATATCGTCCTCCATCCAGCGCTCGGATGTCGGCTGGCGCGGCGCAGTCCTTTGCGCTTCGCCCGGCGAAAGGCCGATCGCGACGAATGCCAGGAGCCAGATGAGCTTCATCACGACGCTGGAATTAGCGCGTCTTCAGCGACTTGCCATCCCAATAGCGCGGAGGCGACGCGGATTGCCGACCAACGGCGCTCTCACGCCGCCTTTTGCGCCCCGACCGGAAGGAACGGCAAAATCGCGTCCATCGCCTGCCGGACATAGGCCTGTTTCTGGCCGACCGGCGCGACGTAATGGATTGCCTCCTCGGCATCGCCGACACTGCCGAGCCGGGCGATCGTCCAGGCGGCGAGATATTGCGACGCAAGGCATCCGCCCGCCGTCGCGACATTGCCGTGCGCGACGAAGGGCGCATCGACGACATTCACACCTGCCTCGGTCACCCAGGGTCTGGACGTCAGATCGGTACAGGCGGGCAGATCGCCGATCAGGCCGAGCTTCGCCAGCAGCAAGGTGCCCGAGCATTGCGCGCCGATGAGCTGGCGCGCCGGATCGAGCGCGAGCTGTGCCAGCATGTCGGGATCGGCGGCGATGCTGCGTGTTCCGATGCCGCTGCCGATCAGGACCGCATCGGCCTCGCGCGTAAAGGCGATCGGCTTCTGGCGCTGGATCGTCACGCCGTTGAGCGAGGTGATTTCGGGGATCGGCGCGGTGATGTGCGCCGCCCAGCCCTTTGTCTTCAGGCGATTGAGGATCGCGGCCGCGATGAACGAGTCCAGCTCGTTGAAGCCGTCGAAGGTAAGGATTGCGATCTGCATACGGCCTCCTGTCAGCCCTGCCCGGAGAAAAGCGTCAGCGTGCGGCCGCCGACCCAGACCTGGCCCTGCGCGTCCTGTGTCACATCGACGCGGCCGGTGCGGCCGAGCCTCGTGCCCTGCGCCGCCACATATTGGCCCTTCGCCCGGCCGCTCGCGAACAGCCATTGCCCGACCGACGCATTGAGACTGCCCGTCACCGGATCCTCGATCATCCCGCCATCCGGGCCGCTGAAGATCGCGCGGAGCTCGAAGGCGATGGCGCTTCCGGCTGCATAGGGGCCGACCACGCCGATATCGATCCGTTCCGCATGATGCCGCACCGGCTCGACTGCGAGCACGGCCTCGGCCGAGGCAAGCAGCACGGCGATCCAGCCCGGGCCATTATCCACCCATTGCGCTGCGACGATCGCATCGCGTTCGATGCGGAGCGCCGCGGCGACCTCGGCGATCTCGGCTTCGCTCGGTTCGCCGCCGCGGATCAGCGGGGGCGCGGCGAAGGCGAGCCCCTTCTCACCCTGGCGCACCTCGATCAGACCGGCGCCGCATTCCTGCACGACACCCCCTGCGCGCTTCGGCTTGCCGCCTGCCTCGAGCCAGGCGTGGCAGGTGCCCAGCGTCGGATGGCCGGCAAAGGGGAGTTCGTGCGCCAGCGTGAAGATGCGGACGCGATAGTCCGCCTCAGCGCGGGTCGGGGGCAGCAGGAAGGTGGTCTCCGACAGGTTCAGCCAGCGCGTGATGCGCTGCATCTCCTCGGTCGTCAGGCCTTCGCCGTCAGCGATCACTGCGAGCGGATTGCCGGTGAAAGCCTCGGTGCCGAACACATCGACGAGCTTGAAGGGGCGAGTCATGCGAATCCTCTCGAGTCAGGAATGCCGGTGATAGGCCTGAAGCAGCAGCGGGTCATCGACCCCTGCCATGGCGCCGACCATGCTGTCGTGCCAGCAGGCTGAATGCCGAACCGCGAGCTTCATTGCGCCGAGGCTGGAATCGGATCCGCCGCATACCGCGAGCGCTGCCGCCTCGATGCGCGCGAGCGTTCGCTGTGCCGCGACCGGCGTGGCCGGATGCAGATCGGCCTGGCGCACGGTGACGGCGTACCGGTCGGGGCCGATCTTCGTCTCCTGCGCGGCGGCCGGCATCGCGAGCGCCGAGCCGAGAATGGCTGCGGTGAGAAATGGGGTGCGCATCATTGCCTCCTGTCGGGCCGCCAAATGCGCGCAAGGCGCTGGCCAGGACAGGAACGGATCGATACAATTCAGACAAACTGTACCGATCAAGAAAGCAGCACAATGGCGACCATCGACCTCGACAGCACGCGCACCGGTCAGGTCATGCACCTGATTCTCGACCGGATCGAGCGGCGCATCCTGACGCCCGGCGCGCGCCTGCCTTCGGTGCGCGCCATGGCGGAATCGACCGGCTTCTCGAAATCGACCGTGGTCGAGGCCTATGACCGGCTGGCGGCGGACGGTGCGATCCGGTCGCGGCCGGGATCGGGCTTCTATGTCGCGGCCCCGCTCTCGCCCTTGTCGCTCGACCGGATCGGCGCCCCGATCGAGCGCGAGGTCGATCCGCTCTGGATGCTGCGCCAGTCGCTCAACGATCGCCCCCGGGCGCTGAAGCCCGGCTGTGGCTGGCTGCCCGACAGCTGGTTGGCCGGAGCGCCGATCCGCAAGGCGCTCCGCGCCGTCGCGCGCAGCGACGCCGACGGGCCGCTGACCGGCTATGCCTCGCCGCTCGGCGCGCCACCGCTGCGCGCGCTGCTCGCCCGGCGGCTCGAGGAACAGGGCGTCGGCGCGGCGCCCGACCAGATCCTGCTGACCGACAGCAGCACCCAGGCGCTCGATCTGGTCAGCCGCTTCCTGCTCGAGCCCGGCGACACGGTGCTGGTCGACGATCCCTGCTATTTCAACTTCCTGGCCCTGTTGCGCGCTCATCAGGCGAAGGTGGTCGGCATCAGGATGACGCCGACGGGTCCGGACATGGCAGCCTTCGCCGCAGCGCTGGCCGAGCATCGGCCGCGCTTCTATCTGACCAACTCGGCGATCCATAACCCGACGGGCGCGACGCTCTCGGCCGCCACCGCGCACCGGCTGCTGAAGCTCGCCGAGGCGCACGACCTCGTGATCGTCGAGGACGATATCTTCGCTGATTTCGAGCACGTCCAGGCGCCGCGCCTCGCTGCGTTCGACGGGCTCGACCGGGTGATCCGGATCGGCAGCTTCTCCAAATCGATCACCGCCGCGATCCGCTGCGGCCATATCGCGGCCCGGCCCGACTGGATCGAGGCGCTCGCCGATCTGCGCATCGCGACCTCGATGTCGGGCAATCCGCTCTCGGCCGAAATCCTCCATGCGGTGCTGACCGATGGCGGCTATCGCCGGCATATCGAGGGCGTGCGCACCCGGCTCGCCCGGGCGACGGCGCGGACGATGCAGCGGCTGCGCGCGGTCGGCATCGAACCCTGGATCGAGCCCGCCGCCGGGCTGTTCCTGTGGGGACGCCTGCCGGGCGGACTCGACGCGACGGCGCTGGCCCGCGCCGCGCTCGCCGAGGATATCGTGCTGGCGCCGGGCAATGTGTTCAGCCCGAGCGGCACCTGGGGCGATTATTGCCGCTTCAACGTGGTGATGAGCGACGACGACCGGGTCAGCGCATTCCTGGCGAGGGCGTGCGGCGGGTGAGTTCCGGTCTCAGCCCCTCGCGCTGAGCATATAGCCGGCGCCGCGTATGGTGACGATCAGGTCGCGCCCGCCCAGGTCGCCGAGCTGCCGGCGAAGATCGGAAACCGAGGAATCGAGCGTGCCCGCCGTGGCATCAGGCTGATATTTCCAGACCTCGAGATAGAGGCTCTCGCGCGTCACCACCGTGCCGGCATGCCGTGCCAACAGCCAGAAGAGACGGAAGGCTGTCCGCGAAAGCGTAACGCATCGCCCGGCGCGGCTAACGGTGCGACGGACCCGGTCCATTTCCAGGTCGCCGACGAGAAGATAGTCGTTCGCCCCGGCTTTCTTCGGCGGATGGACGATCGCATCGATCCGGGCCGCGATCTCGCCCGCGGTCACCGGCTTGGTCAGATACTGGTCGACGCCCGCTTCCAGCGCGACCCGGCGATGGCCGTCGCTGGTATTTTCCGACGTGAGGATGATCGGCTTGCGCACGCGGCGGCGGCGAAGATGCTTCGCCACGTCAGCGCCGCTCAGATAGGGCAGGCAATCGTCGATCAGGATCGCGTCGAAATCATTGTCTGTCGGCAGCGAAAAGGCGATCAGCCCGCTGGTTTCCAGCCGAGTCTTGTGCCCGAGCTCCTGGAATTGCCCGATCAGCTTTTTCGCCGCGCGCTCATCGGCATGGGCAACAAGGATATGCATCGGCTCTCACTCTCTGGAGCCCGGCACAGCAATGCGAAGAACAGGTTGGCAAGAATTGGGTCGCGCCGAAGATGAAACCCGCCTGTCCAAGATACACGATGCCCATGGCTGAAATACCGGACTCCCCGGCCCTGGGGAGTATCGAGTACGCAGCGACAAGAAGCCCGGCATCCCGGTGCTTCGCGCCACGCCATCGACCCGATCCCTTTCGAGCGATCGGCGGGGCGCGCCAAATTAAATGAATTTCACTTTGGCTTGTTCGCTCGCTCGACGAGGGGCTGGCCTCCGCTCAGGCGATCGGGATATGCACCCGCGCGATAAGCCCCGGCGCGGCATCGTCGAGTTCGAGCGCGAAGCCGTGCAGCGTCAGGATGGCCGCAGCGATGCTCAGGCCAAGCCCGGTCCCGGGATAGCCCGCCGCCTTCGCGCCGCGGTGAAACCGGCGCAATGCCGCGTCACGCTCTCCGGCGGCGATGCCCGGCCCGTCATCGCTGATCTCGACGATCATCGCTGCATTGCGCACCGACGCAGTGATGGTGACGGCACCGCGCGAGAATTTGATGGCGTTGTCGACCAGATTGCTGATCGCCTCGAACAGCAAATGCCGATCAGCGGATATGTCGGGCAACGCACCGACATCAGCGGCCAGGGTGATCCCGCCTTCCTCCGCCAGCGGCTCGTACAGGATGACGATCTCCGCCAGCAGCCGCGCCATGTCGGTCGGCGCGAACGCTGCGCGCCGCGCACCGGCTTCGATTTCGGAGATGCGCAACAGCGCGGCAAACCGGTTGAGCGCCAGATCGAGATCGCCCTCGGCACTGGCCAGCAATGGGGCAAGATCATCCGCCCCCTCGGACAGATGCCGCGCGCGGTGCAGCTGGGCGCGCACCCTGGTCAGCGGCGTCCGCAGATCATGGGCGATCGCATCGGTGACGCCCTTCACCTGATCCATCAGCCGCGCCACATCTTCGACCATCAGGTTGACCGTCTGGGCGAACTGATCGAGCTCATCGTGGCGGCCTGCGATCGGCATGCGGGTGTCGAGCCGTCCAGCGGCGATTTCGCGGGCCGAACGCTGCAGGTCGCGGACCCGGCGTTGCGGCTCCAGGCTGAGCAGGGTGGCGGCCAGCGCCATGCCGCTGACCGTGACCATGCCGCTCGCGAGCAGGATGATCAGCAGCCTTTGGCGCAGGTCGCGAAGCGGGGTGATGTCGCGGCCGACGACGATGGTCTCGCCGTCCGGCGTGGCGACCGTGAGCAGCCGCGCCGGGCCATGGTCACCGGCCGCCTCGACTTCGATCGGCCGGTCCGCAGGCGGAAGCGCAACATCGCCGAGATCACCCGCAAGTCTCTCGCCGCGTCGGGAGAACAGCGCGACATAGCTCAGCGCCTCATCGCCCCGCCCCTTGTCCGCGGCGATCCTGGCTTGCCGCGCGGCGGCGGGCACCGCCAGCCATTGGCGCGCTTCCTGGCGCAGGATGTAGTCGCTGCGCCGCGTCAGTTCGCGCGCCGTCAGCCCATAGATCAGGCCGAGCAGCACGACGATCCCGATCAGGAAGGTCGAACCCAGAATGGCCGTCAGGCGAAAGACGCTGGTCAGGCGGACGTCGCGCAAGCGCAGGCGGAGCTTTTCACCCCGCATCGAAGCGCCCCGTGTTGAACCTGTAGCCCTCATTCTTGATGGTGGTGATCAGCGATGGCTGTCCGGGCTGGTCGAGCTTGCGCCGCAGCCGCGCGATATGGACGTTGATCACATTCGCGCCGGGGTCGAAATAATAGCCCCAGACCTGCTCGAAGATCAGCTGCCGGCTGACGATCTGCCCGGCATTCTGCGCCAGGAACGCCAGCAGCCGGAACTCCATATGGAGCAATTTGACCGGTTGCCCGTCGATCCAGACCTGGCGACGGATCAGGTCGATCCGCAACGGCCCGACGGTGATCGCCGCCTGATCGCCGGGGGTGGCGGCGCGGCGCAGCATCACCTCGACACGCGCTGCCATCTCGTTCGGGGCGAACGGCTTGATCATGTAATCGTCCCCGCCGGCGCGCAGCCCGGCGATCCGCGCATCGACATCGGTGAGCGCGCTGATCATCAGCACCGGCGTCATGATCCGGCGCCGGCGCAGCGCGGCCACGATGCCGAGCCCGTCCATGCCGGGCAACATGCGATCGAGGGTGATCGCGTCATAATGTTCCTGGATGGCACGCTGCAGCGCCGCCGTGCCGTCCTGCGCCACCACCACCTCATGGCCGTGCCCGGCAAGCGCCATCGCGATTTCCCGCGCGGTCGTCGCATCGTCCTCAATCACCAGAATGCGCGCCATGGCTGAAGCTTAGAGCAGCACGCGCCGAATCTGAAGCGCGAGACGCGCGCCACCGGCAGCGCCATCCTCGGAATCCGGCGCACTCGCCAGAGAGTAAATGTCGAATGAGCGGTCCACGCTCCCGCCACATTCCCGCCTCTTCTCGCCATTTCCGTCTGACTCCAGCCCTGACCGGTCGTCCTTGCAATTGGGCAGGAGGCCATCCATCGGCTACTCGTCGGTCAGCGTCCACGTGACGCCCGGTATGACATAGGTCCCGGCAATCGCATCGCCCGACGCCGTACGCGCTGGCTTGAATCGCGCATTCTGAAGCGCGATTTCGCACGTCCCGGTATCCAACAACGGAAAACCGCTGCTCGAAATTACGTCACACCCGATCGCCTTACCGGTGGGATCGACCGATAGGGAAATGGCCACCTTCCCTGACTGCTTGGCCCGGCGCGCTGCTGGTGGATAATCGCGGGGGCCGAACCACCCTGCCGGGCTGCCGATCGGCGTTACCCTGCTCTCCTTATTCTTCGCAGCGCTCGCGCTCGCTATTGGCAATGCCGCAGCGGACAGCGCCGCCACCACCGCAACACCTAGTCTGAACCTGCCCATCACGCGCGCCTCCAAAACCGGCTCGCCCGGCACGAGGCAACGTCTTGCAAAAGCAGACCCTGCGTGCAAGCGCGGCATCGTCCATCTCCCCGTGCGAAGGCCGTTGCATGTCCGCCACCCGTTCCCCGCTTGCCCCTGCCGGCTTTCCCGAGCTTCCCGCCATCGCCGGCGTCACGCTCCGCGTCGCCCGTGCGCGCTACAAGACCTGGGACCGGTGCGACCTGACCTTCGTCACGCTCGATCCCGGCACCAGTGTCGCCGGCGTGTTCACCCAGAGCCGCTGCCCCTCGCCCGAGGTCGAATGGTGCCGCAAGGCGCTCACCCTGGGCGAGGCGCGCGCGCTGGTCGTCAATGCCGGCAATTCCAACGCCTTTACCGGCGATCGCGGTCGCGCTGCGGTCGAGGCGATCGCGGCGCGCGCGGCGGGGCATCTCGGCTGCCAGCCCTCGGATATCTTTATCGCCTCGACCGGAGTGATCGGCGTGCCGCTGCCGATCGACAAGGCCGAGGCAGGGCTGGACGCCGCCTTCACCGCCGCACCCTGCAGCTGGGAGGATGCCGCCGCCACGATCATGACCACGGACACCTTCGCCAAGGCCGCCGTCACCAGCGCGGTGATCGGCGGGGAACGGGTGAACCTTGTCGGCATCATCAAGGGCTCAGGCATGATCATGCCCGATATGGCGACGATGCTTGGCTTCATCTTCACGGATGCCGCGGTCGATCCCGCCTTCCTCCAGGCCGCGCTCGCTGATGCCAATGGGAAGAGCTTCTCCTGCATCACCGTCGACAGCGACACCTCGACCAGCGACACTGTGCTCGCCTTCGCCACGGGCCAGGCGGGCAACAGGCCCCTCGCCGCGCCCGACGATGTCGGGGCCGATGCTTTCCGCGCTGCGCTCGCCGATCTCTGCCTGCAGCTTGCCCATCTCGTCGTGCGCGACGGCGAAGGCGCATCCAAGTTCATCACCATCCAGGTCACTGGTGCCGAGTCAGACCGCAGCGCACACCGCATCGCCCTGTCGATCGCCAATTCGCCTCTGGTGAAGACAGCGATTGCCGGCGAGGACGCCAATTGGGGCCGCGTCGTCATGGCGATCGGCAAGGCCGGCGAACCCGCCGAGCGCGACCGGCTTGCGATCCGCTTCGGCGAGACCCAGGTCGCGCGCGATGGCCTCGCGGTGACGGGCTATGACGAAGCCCCGGTGGCGGCGCATCTCAAGGGCAGCGAGATCGATATCGGCGTCGATCTCGGCCTCGGCGATGGCCGCGCCACCGTCTGGACCTGCGATCTCACGCATGGCTATATCGCGATCAATGCCGACTATCGCAGCTGATATGCCGGATTGGACCGGAGGCTGCGCCTGTGGCGCGGTCCGCTATCGGCTTGCCTCGGCACCGTTCGATGGCGGCTGGTGCCATTGCCGGACCTGCCAGCTCAACTCCGGCAGCCCGGCCATGGCGTTCGCCAGCGTGCCGGTCGGAGACTGGAGCTACGAGCAGGGGGCGGATCTGGTCGGCACCTTCAAGTCGAGCGATTTCGGCCATCGCTGCTTCTGCACGCGATGCGGCACGCCGCTGTTCATGCGGGTCGATCACCAGGCCGAGACGCTGGACTTCAGCATCGCCACGCTCGACGCGCCCGATCGCGTGGTACCCGGCTACCATATCTTCTACGCCGAGCACATCGCCTGGGCGCCCGCGAGCGACAGCCTCCCGCGCCACGATCGCTTCAGGCCCGACACGCGCGGCCTTGCACCGGGCCAGACCGAGCCACCGCGCACAGCGACTTGATTTCCCGGCATGCCCGGCGCATCAGCCCGCCGTCGCGCTCAGGCGACACAGCGACAGGAGGCCGTCATGCCACGCATCGACCAATTCGCCGACCTGCCCTGCTTTCGAGCTCAGCTCGAAGCGGCGTAAGGGCTATCCTTCCGAAACGAACGTGAAACGGGGCTTCCGCTTCGTGCACGGCGATATCGAGCTCCTCGAAAAACTCGGGCGCAACGATCCCTGCCCCTGCGGGTCGGGGAGAAGATTTCAAGGCGTGCTGCCTGGCCGGCGGCCGGTTTCGATGGCGCGGAGCGCCATGACTATTACCGCTGACCGAGCGGCGCCCGGTCAGTGACAAAAGCCGGAGCTGCGCGACCAATTGGCCGCGCAGCTCCATGGTCAGTTACTTGGACGGCGTCGCCGCTGCCGGCGCTGCAACCTCGGTCGCAGCTGCAGGCGTTACCGCCGGCTGACTTGCCTCCGCAGGGGCCGTTGCCGCGGTGGCAGGCACTGCTGAATCCGCGACCGGCACGGCCTCGGCAAGAGGCACCAGCTTCACGCTGACAGGGTTCGGCTTGAGATCGAGCATCGCGCCGGTGCTGGAATCGACACCAAGGCCGATAAGCCCGCCGAGCAGCGCATTGCCGACGACGCCGCCGGCCACGCCGCCGGCCTTGACCTTGCCCTGAACATGAACCTCGGCGGGCTGGAACCCCGCCTTCATCACCCTGACGGTCATGTCGCTCTTGCGGTCGACCTTGAGCTTGCACGGCGTGTGACACCGCAAACCATTGCTCATCTCGACATCGGCGCCATCGGGATCCGAATTGACGTAGAATTTTTCCTTGGTGCCGCGTGTGATCGTTGCGCACGCGGACAATGCAGACACAGCCATAAGGGCTGCGCCCAGGCGCAGATAGATATTCATGATGGCACCCCCCCCGGTAGAACGGGCGTCCCCTGACGCCCGTTCCCGGAGTTATGCCTGCAAGTGTTTCAAGCGCAAGACTGTTTCGATAAGATAACGAAAATCATTCGGCGCTGGCGTTCTGTTTGCGCAGTTCTCGGATATTATGGGTTCGAAGCCGGGGCTGCGGCCGTCCCGACGGAAAGCTCGCCCTCAAGCCAGGCTTTGATCCGGCTCTTGGGCTCGGCACCGACCTTGGTCGCGGCGGGAGCGCCGTTCCTGAACAGGATCATCGTCGGAATGCCGCGCACGCCATATTTGCCCGGCGCGTCGGGATTGTCGTCGATGTTGAGCTTGGCGATCGTCACCTGCTCGCCCAGTTCCTCGGAGATCTCCTCCAGGCTCGGGCCGATCATCTTGCACGGGCCGCACCACTCGGCCCAGAAATCGACCAGCACGGGCGTGTCGGAGTTGAGGACATCGCTCTGGAAGCTGTCGTCGGTGATCTTCTTGGTGGCCATGGGGGAATCTCCTGTGTTGGGGGGCAATCTAGGGATGGCGGCGCCAAGCCTCAAGCGCGGCGTTCACAGCTTTACTGCGCCGGGGCAAAGCCGGGCTTGTGCGTGTCGAGAAGGGTGCGGGGCAGCACCAGCAGCACCGGCGTGGCCGTGTAGAGCAACGCTGCCTCGATCGTACGGCCGGGAAAGATCACCGCCAGCGCCTCGACATAAGCCGCCATCTGGCGTGCATGGTAGGGCGGGATATCGGCCGGCGTCGCGGGCACCTGCCGCCCGGTCTTGAAGTCGACCAGCTGGATCCGGTCGGGGGTGACGAGCAAACGATCGACCGTGCCCGAGACGACCAACCCCTCCCCCACCACCGCCGCGATCGGCGCCTCGGCGAGCGACTCCGGGCCGAACAGCGCGGCGAAGCGGGGATCGTCGAGCACCGTCAGTACGGTCCGGGCGATCTCCGCCCGCGCTGTGGGCTCGGCGACCATGCCAACCCTGTCCAGCCAGCGATCGGCCGCGGCCGGGCGCTGATCGGGCGCAACGGCGGGCAGCCGCTCGAACAGCGCGTGGATCAGCCGCCCGCGCTCGGCCCCGGCCCGCAACGCCGGCGAAGGCGGCGGATCAGCGACTTCGTCCTCACCCAGCGACGAGGGTGCGAGCGGGCGTGGCGGGCGTGCCTCGATCGGCGCAGGCTTGGCCGCCCAGTCCGGCAGCACCTCGTCCGCAACCACCTCAGCTGACTTCCGTGACGACGCAGCAACCGGGCGCTGCGCCACGATTCCGGTAAAGCTCCGCGCCTCCGGGCCCGGCGGCACGCCGAGCGCGGTCATCGCCCGATCGGCGGCGGCATACCAGCTCGATGGCGGCGGCTCGCCCCTGGCCAGCGGCCCGAGCGCGCCCGCGATCACCAGCCGCTCCTCGGCCCGGGTCGCCGCGACATAGAAGAGCCGCCAATGCTCCTCGAGCTCGCGCTGCGCATCCGCGTCGAGCACCGGCCCAAGCGGCCCGCCGCGCTCGCTGGCGCGCGGGCGGAAGACCGGCAGCGCATTGTCCATGCCCTCGGGCCGCCATAACAGGGTCGAGCGTGGCGAGCGGGTCGGGTCGACCGCAGCATCGGCCAGGATCACCAGCGGCGCCTGCAGCCCCTTGGCGCCATGCGCGGTCATCACCCGCACCGCATCGAGCGGCGCGGAAGGGTCGCGCTTGATCTCGACATCGCCGCGATCGAACCAGTCGAGGAAGCGCTGCAGCGATGGCGTGCCGAGCGATTCGAAGTCGAGCGCTGCGTTGAGCAGTTCCTCGATCGGGTCGCGCGCCTCATGGCCGAGCCGGCGGATCAGCTTGCGCCGCCCGTCGAGCGGCCCCGACAGCATCTCTTCGAGGAACTGGTAGGGCGTCGCGATATCGGCCCGGTCGAGCACGCGGTGGAGCGGGTCGAGCGCAGCGCGCGGCAGGGTGCGCGAAAGGTGCCGCCACAGGCTGCCGCTCTCGCGCGGGGCGGTTTCCATCAGCCGCTCCTGGCTCCAGCCGATCAGCGGCGAGACGAGCAGGCTGGCCAGCGAAAGATCATCCTCGGGCTGCAGCACGAAGCGGATCGCGGCGAGCAGATCCTGCACCGCAAGCGGCGCATTGAGCCGCAGCCGGTCGACGCCCGCAACCGGCACGCCTTCCGCATAAAGCCGCGCGACGATCAGCGAAGCGAGCTCGCCGCGCCTTTTGACCAGGATCATCACGTCCTCGGGGTTGAGCACCCGCCCCTGGCTTTCGAGCATCAGCGTGCCGACCCAGGCCTTGACCTGCTTCGCGATCCGGCTGGCGAGCTCACGGGTGGAATCGCTGATCCACCCCTCCTCATCCTCTTCGCTGCCGCCGGCCACGGTGAGCGGCCAGAGCGTGACCGTCCCCGGCCCCTCGACTTCGCTGGCATGTGGCTCCCGCTCAGCGATAGCGCCGAGGCCTGGATCGGGGATGGCATCGATCGCCGCATCGACGAACTCGAGCACCGGCCGGGTCGAGCGGAAGCTGTGGGTCAGCGACAGCCGGTCGAAGCGCTGCCCCTCGGCAAGCGCGCCGAACCGCCGCTCGGCCGCCTGGAAATAGATCGGGTGCGTGCCCTGGAAGCCGAAGATCGCCTGCTTGTAGTCGCCGACCGTGAACAATGTCCGCAGCCGCTCGTCATGCGTGCCGAGCCCGGCGAAGAACTCGTCGGCCAGCGCGCCGATGATCGACCATTGCTCGGGATTGGTGTCCTGCGCCTCGTCGATCAGGATATGCTCGGTGACCTGATCGAGCTTGTAGCGCACCCAATCACCCATGCCCGGCTGGGCGAGCAGGTCGATCGTCGCCCGGATCAGGTCGTCGAAATCGACTCCGCCGACGCGGCGCTTGGCCTGGGCATAGGCAGCGGCGTAATCCCGCCCGACATCGAGCGCGTCGGCGAGCAGATCGGCATAAAGGGCCCGCACCCGGAGATCGAGCAACTCGGCGCAATAGCCGTAGAGCCCGGTCGCAAGCTCGGCATAGTCCTCGTCCTGCGGGGCCTGCCCCTTGCCAAAGGAGCGCATCTCGCCATCCTGCCGCGCCCAGACGCTGTGCAGCTCGGCCAGGGAAGCAGCCCGCTCGGCCACCGGCTTCTCGAGCCAGCCATAGATCAAGGCCGACCGCGCCAGCCCGTTCTTGGTCCCCCAGCCGCTGTTCATCCCGCCGATCGCGTCGAGCGCCTCATGATCGAACGCATCGTCGCCGCATGCCGAGACGATATAGCTCTCGATATCCCCGCTCGGCAGGTCGAGCTGGCGGCGGATAAAGGGCCGCAGGCCATCGCCGTGTGGCAGCTCATTCATCGCGGCAGGCGCACGGGCACAGGCGCGCAGGAAATTCTCCGCCTCGCCCTCGCCGAGCCGGACGCTCAGCCGGCCGACCGTCTCGATCGGCTTCACCCGCCCCTCGCGATCCGCCTCGACCAGCATCTCGGCAAGTGCCTCGCGCGCCAGCACCGATTCCTCGCGCGCTTCGAGCGGCCTGAAGCCCGGCACCAGCCCTGCCTCGACCGGAAAGGCAGCGAGCAGCCCCTGGCAGAAGCTGTGGATCGTCTGGATGCGCAGCCCACCGCCCGGCGCATCGAGCACCTTGGCGAAGAGGGTACGGGCATAGGCGATAAGGCGAACGTCGAGATGGTCCTCGCCCAGCGCGAACAGATCCTTTTTCAGGTCGCGCTCGTCCATCCGCACCCAGGCAGCGAGCCGGTTGCTGATCCGCCCCGCCATCTCGGCAGCGCCCGCCTTGGTGAAGGTGAGGCACAGGATCGCCCCCGGATCGACTCCGCGCAGCAACAAGCGGAACACCCGGGCGGTCAGCACCTGGGTCTTGCCGGTGCCTGCCGAGGCCGACAGCCAGACATGCGCATCCGGCGCGCTCGCCGCCGCCTGATTGCCCTTGAGCATGGGAAGAGCGCTTCTATCCCCGCTCACGGCCATACCATTCGTCGCGCCGCATCAGCTGGTCATAGTCTGCATAGGGCGCATATTCGGGATGGAGCTTGGCGGTGAACGCCTCGCTCCCGGTCAGCCACGCGGCAACCGCTTCAGTGAAGTGATGTGCCGCCAGCGCAGTGAATTCCTCCGGCGGCACCTTGTCGTTCTTGCCAGCCGGATCGACCGGCGAGGTGATGTATCCGAAGCTGTCATTGCGCTTGCCGAGCGACCAATATTCGAACCCCCGGGCATCGCCCCTGATGCCCTCATAACCGCCCCGCTCGGCAATCAGCCCCAGCAAGCCGAGCTGGAGACTGAACCCGGCGCGGACCGCCGCCGGCGACGGCGCCTTGCCGGTCTTGTAGTCGATCACCGCGAGGCTGCCGTCGGGCAGCCGGTCGATCCGGTCGAACTTGCCGGTCAGCGTCACGCCGGCGATGTCGATGCGTCCTTCGAGCTCGACTGCAAGCACCTGCCGCCCGGCGGCGGCGCCACGCGCGATCTCGGCCGCGATCCAGTCGATCGCCTCCTTGAGCCTTGGCGCCCACAATGCCCGCATCATCGGCGGCGTCCGCGGATCGTTGAGCATCTCGTCGGCCAATGCGTGCAACGCATCCGGGGTAGGCGCTGCGAGCTTGGCCCAGCGTTCGAGCACGTCGTGCACCGCCGTTCCGCGCCACGCAGCGCTCGGATCGGCATCGACCGGGTCGAGCGGCTGCAGCCGCAGGATCCGCTTTGCGTAGAAGGCATAGGGGTCGGCCTTCAGCCGGTCGACATCGGTCACTGCGATCCGCGTCGGCCGCAAAATGGCCGGCGGCGACGGCGCCGGCTGGCGTTCGGGCGTGTGCTCGCCCGGATCGTCCAGCGCGCGCGTCCAGCGTTCGAGCCCGCGCGCGCGTTCGAAACGCTCGCCGGCAAGGGCCTGGAGCCGCAGCCAGAAGCGCGAGGCGATCGCCGGCTGGCTCGCATCCCGGCGCGCCCGCGTGATCAAGGCCAGCGGCGCGCCGAGCGCACTGGCGAGATCATGCGCCGAAACCCCGACCCGCCGTTCGAGCCCCGGCAGTCCGAGCTCGGCCCTGATGCGCGGCGCAAGCCATGGGTCAGGCGCGGGCTGGCCGGGCCAGGTACCTTCGTTGAGCCCACCCAGGATCATCAGGTCTGCGGTCTGCAACCGCGCCTCGATCAGGCCGTAGATCGCCAGGCGCGGATGACCGCCCTGGGGCGGGCGCACCGCCACTTCGTCCATCAGCGTCTTGAGCAGGGGCGCGAGGCTGGCGGGCTCGACACTTGTCGGGCCGGAGCCGGCCTCAGCTTCAAGATCGGCAAGCAATTCGGATGCCGCCCGGCCAGCCGGGCCACTCCAGAGCGTGTCGCCGCACAAGGCCTGCGCCGTCTCGCGCAATGCGGCCAGCAGCGCGGCCAGCGGTTGCGCACCGCCCTCGAACACCGCCTCGATCGGCGCCAGCAGCTTGCGCGCCTCGGGCCACCAGGCCGCCGCCTCGGCGCGCCGTTTGCGTTCGCGCTCGGGCGGATTGGCGAGATGGTCGTCGATCCCGGCCAGCCCGGGCGCCGGCCGCGGCCCGCGCAACACCCGGTCGAGGCTGCGCGCACCCTCAAGCCACGCGCCGCGCGCTTCGCCGAAACGGACCAGCGGGTGCTTGAGCAAGGTCAGCAAGGCGAGCGGCGCGAAACGCTGCGTCGCCGCCTCGGCAAGCGCGGTCAAGAGCGTGCCCGAGGGCAGGATAGAAAGCGGCCGCCCCGCCGAATCGTCGATCTCGATCCCCCAGCGCGCGGCATGCGCCGCCACCCGGCGGGCAAGGCCGCGATCGGGCGTGACCAGCGCCGCCGTGCGCCCCGGCGTCTCCAGAACCTCGCGGAGCGCCAGTGCGATCGCCTGGGCTTCTTCAGCCGGCGTAGCCAGTTCAGCCGCGGCGATCCCGGCCAGGCGGCGATCCTCGGCCGCAAGCGAAGTCCATTTGCCGGTGAACTCAGCCGGCGCCAGCGCATTGGCGATCGCCCGCCCGCGCGCAGCCGTAGCGTCATGCCCGCCGCCATCGCGCCAAGCGTCGAACTCGGCGCGGTTCACCCCCATCCGCTCCAGCAGCAGTTTCAGGTGGAATTGCGGATGGGTTTCGATCGCCCGGCGCCGGAACCCGGTCATCGGATCAGGATCATGCGGGCCAAGCGCCTGCCACTCAGTCTCTTCCATCCCGGTTGCGAGATCGGCCACCACGACCATGCCCTGGGGCAGCTCCGACACACAGCGCATCAGCCGCGCCACCGCGGGCGCGGAATCGGTGATACCGGCAGCGCAGACAAAGCCCTGAGGCGGCGCATCCCGCCAGCGCCGTGCCAGCCGGTCGAGCAGTTTGGCGCGCCGCTCGGCCAGGTCGATCCTGCCCAGCCGCTCCAGTTCCTTCGGCCAGCGATCGAGCACGATCCCGAACAGCGCCAGCGCGCGGCGCCAGTGATCCGAGAGCTCCTCGCTCAATTCGAGATCGCGCAGCCGCCCGGGCGCCACTTCCTCGACCAGCAACTGGTCGAGCGTGCGCGCGAGATCGCCCGCCAGCCGCACCGCCTCAGCCGCATCGACCGGCTGGCCACTCCGCTGCCGTTCCTCGGCGACGAGCCGGGCCAGGATCATCCGGCGCTGCAGCGGCGCCACCGCGGGCGGCACCGGATCCTGGTCGCCGGCCGGATCAAGCGCCGCACCCGCCGCCTCGTCGAGCCCCGGATCACCGATCGCGACGAGGCGCGGCAGCAGCAACCCGCCTCCGCTCGCACGCACGAATGCATCGGTCATCGCCCGCTTGGCGCGATTGTTGGGCAACAGCACCAGCCCGCGCGCCAGCCCCAGCGGCTCGCCGCCGAAGCGCCGGATCAGCCCGGCGGCAAGCGCGTCAGCAAAAGCCCGATGCGCAGGGATGGTGAAGAGCTGAGGCGTGCGGTCAGCCATCCGCCAGGATTGCCTCGGTCCTGCCGATGGCTTCAGGCGTTCCGACATCGAACCACAGGCCCTGATGGACAAGGCCATAGGCACGCCCTGCGGCAATCGCCCGGTTCCAGAACAGATTGGTCGAGAAGGGCCCCTCGGGCCAGTCGGCGATCGCCCGGGGCGAGAGGATCTGCACGCCGGTATAGACGAACGGCGCCGGCCGCCCCGGCTGGCGGCGCTTGGTGATCCGCCCGTCGGGCGCGAGGTGGAAATCGCCCTGCCCGCCATGGTTGTGCGCCTGCGCCAGCGGCACCAGCAGCAACAGCGCATCCATCGCCGTATCGTCCCAGCGCGCGGCAAGCAGCCGGATAGCGTCGGCCGGTCCGTCGACCCAGAGATTGTCGCTGTTGACGACGAGGAAGGGCTTGTCGCCGATCAGGTCGCGCGCCTGGACGATGCCGCCGCCCGTCTCCATCAACTGCTTGCGCTCGTCCGAGACGATAATCTCGATGCCTTTGACGCGGTTGTGCAGATGCGCCTCGAGCGCGTCGGCGAGATAATGGACATTGACGACCGCACGCTTCACCCCGGCCGCGCGCAACCGATCGAAGACATGGTCGATCAGCGCCTTGCCGGCCACGTCGATTAGCGGCTTGGGCCGGGTCGCGGTGAGCGGGCGCATGCGCTTGCCGATCCCGGCCGCCATCACCATCGCCGTTTCCGGCACCACGCCGCCTGGATCGGGCCGGATCGCGAGGGTGCGCTTGGTCGTCATTGGCCGGACACCACCATCGGGTCGCCGCGCAACTCGGCCGGGATATTGGCGTCGAACCACGCCTTGACCGGGCCAAGCGCCGGATCGGCAAGGTCATGCTCGAGATAGCGCCACACCCGCGGGCAAAGCGTCGGATAGCGCGTCTTGCCGTCGCGCTTCCACAGCCGCGTGAAGATGCCGATGATCTTGGCGTTCCGCTGCGCGCCGAGCACGTGATAGGCCTTGTCGAAATCCTCGCCCGCGCCCGTGCCAAGACCTGCGAGCGCCTTGTACCGATCAAGCATCGCCGCCTCAAGCACCGGATCGACATCGCGCCGCGCATCCTGCAGCAGCGAGACGAGATCATAGGAGGGATGCCCGACCAAAGCGTCCTGGAAATCGAGCAGCCCGAGCGAATCGCTGCCGTCGATCAGCATCAGATTCTCGGCATGATAGTCGCGCAGCACCGTCACCTGCCGGCCCGACAGCGCCGCATCGAACACTGCGTCCCATGCTGCCTCATAACCGGCAAGATCGGGCTCGACCCCGACCGCCGGGCAATACCATTCAGGCAGCAGATTGGCCTCGCGGTGAAGCACGGCGCGGTCATAGGGCGGCAGCGGCCCCGCCTCATGGCCGTGGAGCCGCACCAGCACATCGATCGCTGCCTCGTACAGCGCCGTCTCGCGTTCGCCCTCGGCATCGGCCGTCTCGCGCAGCCGGATGTCGCCGAAATCCTCGATCAGCACCAGGCCCTGGTCGAGATCGCTGGCATGGATCGCCGGCGCGGCGAACCCGCGCTCGCCGAGCCACCGCGCGATCGCGATAAAGGGTCGCGGATCCTCATGCGGCGGCGGCGCGTCCATCAGGATCGCGCTGCGCCCGGGCGCGACGACGCGGAAATAACGCCGGAACGAAGCGTCGCCCGCCACCGGCAGGATATCCGCACCGCCCCAGCCATGCGCCGCCAGGAAATCGGCCGCGGCGGCCGGTGGAATCATATCTGTCGCCATCGCGCCTTCCATGGCGCAGGCACCTCGGCTGTCAAGGCGCGGCTGCCATCGGGCTCGATCGTCAGGCTGAGCGCCAGCGCATCGGGCCACATGCCGGGCGCGCGTTCGGGCCATTCGACGATCAGAAGCGAATCGGCCAGCGCCTCATCGAGCCCCAGTTCCTCGATCTCGTCCGGCTCCTCGATCCGATAGAGATCGACATGAAGCACCGGCATGCTGACCTCGGGCGGCGCATAAGGCTGGACGATCGCGAAGCTCGGGCTCGGCGCCTCGCCCGCGAGGCCGAGGGCCGAGAGCAGGCCGCGCGCGATACTGGTCTTGCCGGCACCGAGCGGGCCGGTCAGCGTGACGATATCACCGGGTACGGCAAGCGCGGCGAGGCGCGCGCCAAAAGCTTCCGAGGCCGCAGGGTCAGCCAGCGCAATCACGACCTCAATAACCCGTCAGCAGCATATCGAGCGCGTTCATGATCGCACTATGCTCGTCCGCGAGCGAAGTGACGCGCCTTCCGATCGATCTGACGGGAATGGTCGCTGCGGATTGGGTGGCCATCACGACTGCCTCGCCCTCCACCTCAAAAATCGGATTCAACCGGACGAACGTCTTCCGGAAGATCGTAGCGGGCAGGAGCGGTACGACGAAGCGGCTGTCCAAATCGTCAAGGGCATCTGCCTGACAGTCGAGCAGCAGCTCATTGCCGTCCTTCGGACGATAGACGTCGAAACGCGCCATCAGAACTGGCGAAAGCGCTCGAGCGGCAGGCCATGTTCAGCGACATAGGTATTCCATTCCGCGATCGCCTCGCGATTCTCTTCTTTCCAGCGCCGGTTCCGCTCCGCGCTGATCTCAGCGCTCAGCCCCTCTTCACAGGCGCGGGAAATGTTGATGCCGAGCTCCTTCGCATCCTCGATCATCTGCGCATCGAGCGATACGTTGGTCGGCCGCCTGAACGGCGTTTTCGATTCCCGGACAACCGATCTCGGCATCACGAACTCCCGATTCTGTGCGCATATAATATGCGCATAAACTCGCCCATACAAGCTAACGCCGCGGCAATTCCACCGTAATGAACGTCCCCTCGCCCGGCTCCGAGACCAGCGCGATCGTGCCGCCATGCGCCTCGACGAACTGCTTGGCGAGCGGCAGGCCGAGGCCCAGCGCGCGCTCGCCGCTGCGCGTCACGCCGGGCTGGGCGAAGCGATCGAACGCGTGCGCCACCGCATCCGCGCTCATCCCGGCACCGTCGTCCGACACCACGATCCGCGCCGCGGCGGCGGTGCCGTCAGTGTGCAGCAGGATGCGGCCGCCCGGGTTCGAACCGCCCACTGCGTGGCGCAGGAGATGCTCGATCACCTGGCGCAGCCGCAGCGCATCGCCCTTCATGCTGCCGGTCGAGGGCAGTATCTCGACCGCGAAATCCAGCTTCTTGCGCCGGACGAGCGGCTGGACCCCCAGCGCCGCCTCGCGCGCGACTGCTTCGAGATCAACCTCAAGCCGCTCGATCGCGGGGGTCTTGCCGTCATGCTGGGTCAGGTCGAGCACTTCGTCGACCAGCAGCCCGAGCCGCTCGACCGATTCCATGATCGCGTCGACATAGGCATGCGCATCCTTGCTCAGCTTGCCGGCATAGCCTTCGCTCAGCATCTCGGCGAAGCCGCTGATCGAGGTCAGCGGCGTGCGCAGCTCGTAACTCATGTTCGCGACGAAGGCGGTCTTGATCTGGTCCGCCGCCTCGAGCGCCTCGTTGCGGTCGCGCAGCGCGCGCTCGATCCGCTGGCTGTCAGAGATGTCGAACATCGTGAACAGGCCATTGCCGTCGGGCAAGGGCACCGCGGCGAGCTCGAAGAAACGGCCATCGGTGAATTCGAGCTGCCCGCCGCGCTGCGCCCGCTCGACCGTCGCCGCGCGCACGAGATCAGCGATGAGCGACGCACGGGCCGGCTTGGCGAGCTGCCGCGCCGCAGCCTCGGCCAGGGCATCGACGCGCGGATGAGTCGAGAGGAACTCTTCGTCGAAGCCCCAAAGCGCGCGGAACTTGTTGTTCCACAGCTGCAGCCGCCCATCGGCCGCGAACACGCCGAGCGCCTCATAGAGGTTGTCGAAGGTCGCGGTGCGCACCCGGAGAAGCGTGTCGCGCGCGCTGGCGAGCTGGACCTGCTCGGTACGGTCCTCGAAGATCAGCAGCAGCCCGCCGTCGGGCAGCGGCTGGGCGACGACGCGCAGATGCACGCCCCCGGGGAGATGCCAATTCTCCTCGATCGCGCCACCCGCTGCGAGGAACCAGTCGCGCCGCTCAGCCTTCCAGCCCGGGAAATCGCGCACCTCGGGCAGGCGATTGGCCTCGCGCATCCGCTCCAGCACGCGGTCGAACTCGGGCCGATCGGCGAGCCATTCGCTCTTCATCGCAAACAGGCGCCGGAAAGGCTGGTTGCAGAAGACGAGCGTGCGGTCGGCGGCGAACTGCACCACGCCCGCGGAAAGCCGGTCGAGCATCGCGCGCTGCGCATCGGCGAAGCGCTTGATCCCGCCCCGCGCCTGTTCGAGATCCTCGATATCGACCGAGAAGCCAGCCACGCCGCCGACCGGCAGCGGCACGTCATAGACGCGGAGCATGCGCCGCGCGCCCTTGATCGTCGCCGGCATCGCCTGCATCTGCGGCTGGCCGGTATCGCGCGCGACGACCGCGCTGGCGAGCGGCCCGCCAATGCCTGACCCCTCCACCAGCTCCAGCCCGCGCCGCACGACATCGGCGGCATCATTGCCCTCGACCGCCTCGACATAGGCCGTGTTGACCATCGCCAGCCTGAGGTCGGGCCCGCGATACCACATCGGCATCGGCGCCGCCTCGATCAGCCCGGTCAGCGCCTCGAACGCAGCGCGCGCCTCCGCCCCCTCGTCGGCGAGACGGGCGATCTCCGCCTCGCTCTCGGTCGCGTCGAACACCCAGAGCACCACGCCGCCCGGCGCCTGCAGATCGCGCGACGCGCGGGACCCCCGGATCATCAGCGCGCGCGACGATCCCTGCGCCCGGACGGCCCGCGCAAAGGGTTGCCCGGCTTTCTGCGCAGCGACGATATCCGCCGCCAGAGCGCGTGCATCCTCCGCAGTCAGCCCGGCATCGCGCCCGGCGAGATCGTCGAGATAGCGCGGCGACGGCGAAAGCCCGAACCAGTCGGCGAGGCGATCGGGCAATTCGAGCCGGCCATCGGCGCGCACCACCATCGCCAGCGCCGGCGACGAGCCGAGCAGCGCCTCGAGCCGCGCATTGGCGGCGTGCGTGACAGCGACGTCGCGACGTGCCCGCAATCCGAGATAGAAGGCAACGCACGCGCCGCCGATCAGCACCGCGAGCACGCCCCCCGCCAACACGCTTCCGACGACGGATATCTGGATCACTACAGCCCCTTCAGGCGCCATCGATACGCCGCGCATATACTCGCTTGACCGCCCTAAGCGATCACAAGCCGAATTTCAAAAGCGCCCAGCCTGAAGGAATAGGCCCAAGTCGGCCACATAGTGTGACATTTCTGAAACATATGCCATGCCGCGACGCAAAATCGCTTTCTGCGCGCTTGCCGAATTTCTCAATATTCAGCACAGTTTGCGGCGCAGTGTTTCGTAAAAGGGGCCAAACAATGCGTAAATTCAGCCTGAATTCATCCAGCGCGCTGTCGTCAGCGGCTTTTCTCGGTGCAGTGATGTTCGCCATGCCAGCCGTCGCGCAGACCGCGTCGGCCGTAGCACCCCCGGCAGCAACCGATACCGCGCTCGGCGCGGCCCAGACGACGCCTCCGCCGACCGCGGTTCCGCCGAGCACAGCGGCCACCGACGACAGAGGCGAGATCATCGTCACGGGATCGCGCATCCGTCGCCCGAACCTGGATTCGCCGGTGCCGGTGACGACCATTCAGGGTGAAGAGTTTTTCCACACGGGCTCAACCTCAGTCGGCGACGTGCTGAACGAACTGCCGGCGCTGACGAGCACCTTCAGCCAGTCCAACTCGACTCGCTTCCTCGGCACCGCGGGCCTCAGCCTGCTTGACCTTCGTGGCCTGGGCACGCAGCGCACGCTGGTGCTGGTCAATGGCCGCCGCCACGTGGCCGGCGACATTCTCAACGAAGCGGTGTCGCCTGACGTCAACACCATCCCCTCCGACCTGATCGAGCGAGTCGATATCGTGACCGGCGGCGACTCGGCGGTTTACGGATCCGACGCGATCGCAGGCGTGGTCAACTTCATCCTCAAGGATCACTACAACGGCCTTCAGGTCCGCGGGCAGAGCGGTATCAGCCAGTATGGCGACGCCCCCTCGTCCTTCGTCAGCGTGCTAGCAGGCAAGAACTTCGCCGACGGACGCGGCAATATCGCGATCGATCTCGAATATGCCCATCAGGGTGATCTCTACGCATCGGAACGCACGGCCTACAACACCAGCAATGGGTTCGTGACGGTCGATCAGGTTAAAGGCGACGGCAATCCTGACCGGATTTTCTACAACAATATCCGCAGCGCGACCTACAGCAATGGCGGCGTGTTCCTCGGCAACAATTGCGGCGGCTATTATTGCTCCTATCGCTTCAATCCCGACAGCACGCTTTCCCAGACCACGGGGCAGCGGGTCGGCATTGCACCATTCGGCAGCTTCATCGGTGGCAATGGCGACAATTTCCGCGACGGCGACCAGCTCGGCATATTGCCGAAACAGGATCGTTACAGCGCGAACCTGATCGGCCACTTCACCATTTCACCTGCCTTCGAGCCGTTCGTCGAGGCCAAGTTCGTGCGCACCAACGTGCTGGGCAGCGCGAGCGGACCGTTCTTCTTCAACGGCGGCGTCACGGGCTCGCCGCGCGAAGTCTTTTATACCGACAACCCCTATCTCAGCGCCCAGGCCCGCACCTTCCTCACCAACTATTATGGTGTCGGTCCGAACGCCCACCAGCCGTTTGCTTTCGATGAGAACGCCACCAGCCTGACGGAACGGCAGGAGCGGATTCAGCGCGATACCTATCGGATCGTCGGCGGTGTGCGCGGCAAGTTCAACGACACTTGGTCCTATGAAGTGTCGGCGAACTATGGCGAGTTCGACGAAAGGAACGAGATCCTCGGCAACGTCAATCTCCAGCGTTTCCTGCTTGCGATCGACGCGGTCGATCAAGGCAAGGCAACGACCGGCGTCGCCAACGGCAATATCGTATGCCGTGCGACGGTCGATCCCACCGCGCGCGTCGCGCTCGAATCCGCCGCAAACCCGACCTTCGCGGCGGCGCAGCTTGCCGCGGATGTCGCCGCCTGCGTTCCGGTCAACCTGTTCGGCGTGGGCAATGTCAGCCAGGCCGCCAAGAATTACCTGCTCCAGGATTCGATCGCAAACGGCAAGATCACCCAGTTCGTGCTGAACGCGTCCCTGAGCGGCGACAGCGGCAAGTTCTTCAACCTGCCCGGCGGTCCGGTCGGTTTCGCGCTCGGTGCCGAATATCGGCGCGAAACGGCGTCGTACCGCGAAGACGATTTCACCAAGGCCGGCCTGACCTTCTATAATTCGATTCCGGACCTGAATGCTCCGGCGTTCGAAGTGAAGGAAATATTCGGAGAAGTGAGCCTCCCGCTGCTCAAGGATGTTCCCTTCTTCCATGCCCTGACGATCGGTGCCGCCGGCCGCTATGCCGACTATCGCGGCGCAACCGGTTCGGTCTTTGCCTATAACGGCAATATCGAATGGTCCCCGGTGGCCGACCTCCGCATCCGCGGCAATTATTCGCGCGCGGTGCGGGCACCTACCTTGGTTGATCTGTATACGCCGTTCGGCCAAAATTACGAACTGATCACTGATCCCTGCGCCAATTATTCGGCCAATCCGGGGACCACGGTCGCCAAGAACTGCGCAGCGGCCGGCGTACCCGCGGGTTTCAACTATCAGTACAAGAGCTCGCTTGGGTATCTCTCGGGCGGCAATATCAACCTGAAGGAAGAAACCTCGGACTCCTACACGCTGGGCTTCGTGTTCCAGCCGCATTATGTCCGTGGCCTGTCGCTGACGGTCGATTGGTTCGACATCACGGTGAACCACTCAATCGCTACGCTTGATGCCCAGGCAGTGATTGATGCCTGCTATAATCAGGCGACAATCAACAATCAGTATTGCGCGCAATTCCAACGCAATGCAGGGCCAGGAAACGGCCCAGCCGGCGAAATCCCGGGTCGAATCCTGGAGAACAGCCTGCAGGTCGTGCCACTCAACTATGCCAAGCTGCGGGTCCGCGGCCTTGACGTCGAGCTGAACTATTCCCACAGCTTCACCAATGTGGTCGATGTGGCGACGCGGGTGATCTATACCCACAATTTCCGCAACGACAGCTATCTGGACGCGTCCAATCCAGGATTCCGCACGCAGGACCTCGGCACGCTCGGCTTCCCGTTCGACGAAGGCAGCTGGAATCTGGACCTCAAAAAGGGACCGGTCACCTTCGGCTACAAGATGCAATATATCGGGAAGATGACGGTGGCACCCTGGGCCGCCTTGCACAGCGTCAACGGACTGCCGCCGCAGGAGCCGGATTATTCGGACATCAAATATTATCCGGACACCTTCCTGCATAATATCCGCCTGCAGGTCGATGTCTCGAAGCGGTATAATTTCTATGTCGGCATCGACGATCTGTGCAACACCCTGCCGCCGCTGGGAACCACGGGTACCGGCTTCGGCAGCGCGATCTACGATAACGTAGGCCGTTTCATCTATGCCGGCTTCGTCGCCAAGTTCTGATTGAAGCTGCGACCTGCAGAGGGGCCGGGTTTATTCCCGGCCCTTTTTTGTGGCCGGGAGAGGCGAGTGCTGGCATCAGAAGGCGATGCTCTTCTTCTTGCTCTCCTCTGATGCGATGGCGTGCCAGCGGCGAAGGCGGCTGACGGCGCGATGAGCGCTACTGATCCGGGCGGCTCCCTGCGCCAGGCCCTGGCCAATGGCGCGCGCCTGCTCGAACGCGATGCGGCCGGCGCGGCGGAACAGGCAGTCGCCATCCTGAGCGTCACCCGCGACCAGCCCGACGCATTGCGCCTGCTCGGCCGTGCGCTCCGCAAGCTTGGACGAATCGCGGATGCACGGCGCATCGAGCAGGCCGCGATCGACACGTCGTTGCGAACCCCGGAACTGCGTGCCGCGGGTACTGCACTGGCCCGCGGCGACCTCGCCGGAGCAGAAGCCCCGCTCCGCCAGGTTCTTCGACATTCCCCGGACGACGTCGCCGCCAACAGGATGCTCGCCGACATCGCCGCGCGGCTCGGTATCTACCCCGATGCGGAGCAAAGGCTGCGCGCCGCGCGCGTCATCGCGCCGGATCATGCCGATCTCGCGGTCGATCTTGCGCTTGTGTTGTTCCCCCAGGGCCGCGTCGAGGAAAGCCTGTCAGTGCTGGACGAGGTCATCGACCGGGAGCCGGCGCATATTCGCGCCGCTGCCTCGCGGGCCGATATCCTCGCCCAGACCGGTGACTATAACGCGGCCTCCACGACCTATCAGGCGCTTCTCGCTGAGGTCGGGGACCAGCCCGAGATCCTGATGTGGTACGGCCATCTGCTGAAGACAGTCGGCAGGCAGCAGGAGGCGGTACAGGCCTATCGCCGCGCGACTGCGCTCGATCCCGATCTTGCCGAGGCGTGGTGGTCGCTAGCGGAACTCAAGGCCGATCGGGTCGACGATACCGATATTGCCGCGATCGGGCAGGCACTGAAGCGCGCGCCGACAGACGAGAAGCGCCTCTTCCTGCATTTCGCACTGGGCAAGGCGCTCGAGGATCGCCGCGACTGGGAGCAGTCCTTCGCCCATTATGCCGCCGGCAACCGGCTCCGCCTGTCGCTCGAGCCGCACGACCGGGAAGCGGTCACCGAAGAGACCGATCGTTCGATCGCCCTGTACGACAAGGCCTTCTACGCCGCCCGCCAGGGCGTGGGCTGCCCGGCGCTCGACCCGATCTTCATCATCGGCCTGCCCCGGGCCGGATCGACCCTGATCGAGCAGATCCTTTCAAGCCATTCGCAGATCGAGGGAACCTCCGAGCTTCCCGATATCCCGCTCATGGTCCAGGCCCTGGTGGCGAACCGCTGGCAGGATAGTGATGCGTCCTATCCGGAGGTAGTGCGGTCGCTCGACGCGTCGGCGCTTCGCGATCTGGGCGAACGGTATCTCGCGTCGGCAGCGCGCCACCGCAAGAGCGACGCACCCTTCTTTATCGACAAGCTGCCCAACAACTGGCGCTATATCGGACTGATCCATCTGATCCTGCCCAACGCCAGGATCATCGATGCGCGGCGGGGGGCGATGGCGTGCTGCTTCTCCAACCTCAAACAGCATTTCGCGCGCGGCCAGACCTTTGCCTATGCCCAGGCCGACATCGGCAGCTATTATGTGGACTATGTTCGGTTGATCCGGCATTTCGACCAGGTCGCGCCGGGCCTGATCTATCGCGTACAGCACGAGGATCTCGTTGCGGATCCCGAACCGGTGATCCGTCGGCTGATCGAGCATCTCGGCCTGCCGTTCGAGGAAGCGTGTATCAGGCCGCACGAAAACAACCGGCCGGTGCGCACCGCCAGCTCGGAGCAGGTCCGCCGTCCGATCAACCGCGATGCGGTCGATCTCTGGCGCAACTATGAACCCTGGCTCGACGAACTGAAACAGGCGCTCGGCCCGCTCGCGCCCAAATGAAAGGGGCCGCGGATCACTTCGCAGCCCTTCTCGCTTCAGTCCTCGACCAATCAGCAACGGTAATGATCAGGCTTAACGCGCATCCGGTTCGTTAAGGGGCACGCGATCGCGTTTGATGGCGGACGGGGCGCATCATTCCACTCCGCCCGCTCGCTCTCTTTCAACCGGAAACAATGAGCCTTATCGGGGACGCATGGCTTTCATTGTCTCCCGCTCGGATGACACCGTGCTTGAGGAAGCACGGCGCCTCGTCCCATCCGACCCTGCCGGCGCCATCGCTCTTCTCGAGCCTTTGCAGCAAAAACTTCCCGATCACGCGCCGACGCTGCGGCTGCTCGCCGTCGCGCTGCGCAGCCAGGGCCAGGCCAAGCGTGCGGCGCCCCTCGAACTGCAGGCGATCGAGGCGTCGTCGCGCCAACCCCGCCTCATGACCGCGATCCGGGACCTGGCCGCTGGGCGGCTGCAGGCGGCGGAAGTGGCAGTCCGCGCTTTCCTGAGGCGCGATCCCGACGATGTCGCGGCGCTGTGCCTGCTGGCTGATATCGCTGGCCGAACCGGCATCTATGGCGAATCCGAAAAGCTCTACCGCGAGGCGCTTAAGGGCGCGCCCGACTATCCCGAAGCCAAGGTCAAGCTGGCGAAGATCCTGCTTCTGCAGAATCGCCCGGCCGATGCACTGGCCCTGCTCGATGAAGTGCTCCTGCGTGAGCCGCTGCTCGCCCCGGCCTATCTTGCGCGGCTCGCGATCCTCGCCCAGACCGGCGCCTATCAGGCCGCACTCGAAAGCTATGGCGAGTTGCTCACCCATCGCCCCGACGACGCCGCGCTGTGGCTGGGCTGTGCCAATCTGCTCAAGATCGTCGGCCGGCGCGACGCGTGTATCGCCGCCTATCGCCATTCGATCGCGCTTGATCCGCATCCGGGCGAAAGCTGGTGGGGGCTGGCCAATCTGAAGACCGCGCCCTTCAACATGGCCGACATCGCCGCGATGAAAGCGGAGTTGGGCAAGGCCGATACGCCGCCGATCCAGGCGATCAACCTTCACTTCGCGCTGGGCAAGGCACTGGGCGATGATGGAGACCATGCCGCGTCCTTTCACCATTACGAGACGGGCAATCGGCTCCAGCGGTCTGCCCTGCCCTATGATCCGGACGAGATCACGCGGGAGGTGGAGCGGTCGATCGCGGTGTTCAGCAAGGCTTTCTTCGAGGCGCGTACGGATTTCGGGCAAGTCGCGTCCGACCCGATCTTTATCGTCGGCATGCCGCGCGCCGGCTCGACGCTGCTCGAGCAGATCCTCGCCAGCCACTCGCAGGTCGAGGGCACGTCCGAATTGCCCGATATCCCGCTGATCGTGCACCGGCTGCTCTCCGAGACGTGGCGCGACGGCGACGCCATCTATCCCGAACTGCTGACCCGGCTGACAAAGGCCGCGTCCCTGTATCTCGGCCAGCACTATCTCGCCGGGGCGGAGACGCATCGCAAGAGCGAGCGTCCCTGTTTCATCGACAAACTACCCGACAACTGGGCGCATGTCGGCCTTATTCACCTGCTCCTGCCCGGCGCGCGCATCATCGACATACGCCGCGACGCGACCGCCTGCTGCTTCGCCAATTACAAGCAGCACTTCGCGCTCGGCCACGAGTTCAGCTATGATCTCAAGGACATGGCACTTTATTATCGCGACTATGTCGCGCTGATGGACCATATGGATGCGGTGCTGCCGGGTCGGATCATCCGCGTTCAGTACGAGGATCTCGTCGCCGACCCCGAGCGGACCATTCGCACGTTGCTCGATCGGCTCGACCTGCCCTTCGAGGAGTCCTGCCTGCGTTTCCACGAGAACACCCGGCCGGTGCGCACCGCGAGCGCGGAACAGGTGCGCCGTCCGATCAACCGCGACACCATCGATCAGTGGCGCAACTATGAACCCTGGCTCGACGAACTCAAACAGGCGCTCGGGCCGCTCGCCACCAAATGAAAAGGCCCGCGGATCACTCCGCGGGCCCTTTCCCTTTCGGTCTTGCGACCAATCAGTAGCGATAGTGATCCGGCTTGAACGGCCCTTCGACCGGCACGCCGATATAGCCGGCCTGCTTCGGGGTCAGCTTCGACAGGTGAACGCCGAGCTTCTCGAGATGCAGCGCGGCGACCTTCTCGTCGAGATGCTTCGGCAGCACATAAACCTGATTCTGATAGTTCTCGCCCTTGGTGAAGAGCTCGATCTGCGCCAGCGTCTGGTTGGTGAAGCTCGCCGACATCACGAACGACGGGTGGCCGGTCGCGCAGCCCAGGTTCACCAGGCGGCCCTTGGCCAGCACGATGATCTGCTTGCCGTCCGGGAACTTCACCAGGTCGGTGCCCGGCTTCACCTCGGTCCACTCGTAATTGCTGAGCGCGGCGATCTGGATCTCGCTGTCGAAATGGCCGATGTTGCACACGATCGACATCGGCTTCATCGCCTTCATGTGATCGGCGGTGATGACATCGGCATTGCCGGTCGCGGTCACGAAGATGTCGGAGCGGGTCACCGCCTCTTCCATCGTCACGACCTCGAAGCCCTCCATCGCCGCCTGAAGCGCGCAGATCGGATCGACCTCGGTGACGAGCACGCGCGCGCCGCCGTTGCGGAGCGACTGGGCCGAGCCCTTGCCGACATCGCCGAAGCCGGCGACGGTCGCGACCTTGCCGGCGAGCATCACGTCGGTCGCGCGACGGATCGCGTCGACCAGCGACTCCTTGCAGCCATAGAGATTGTCGAACTTCGACTTGGTCACGCTGTCGTTGACGTTGATCGCCGGGAAGGGAAGCTCGCCCTTCTTGGCGATCTCGTAGAGGCGGTGAACGCCGGTGGTGGTCTCTTCCGAAACGCCCTTCAGGTTCTTGACCGTCTCGGTCAGGTAGCCCGGATATTTCGCGACGAACGCCTTCAGCGCGCGCTGGAACTCGACTTCCTCGTCATTCTCGGGCTCGCCCAGCGTGTGGCCGGCCTCGAGCTTGGCGCCCCAGAGCGCGAACATGGTCGCGTCGCCGCCGTCGTCGAGGATGATGTTGGCGGTGGTGCCGTCCGTGTCGGCGCCCCAGTTGAAGATGTCGCCGACATAATCCCAATAGTCAGCCAGGCTCTCGCCCTTCACGGCGAACACTGGCACGCCGGTCGCTGCGATCGCGGCGGCGGCATGGTCCTGGGTCGAGAAGATGTTGCAGGTCGCCCAGCGGACATCGGCGCCGAGCGCGGTCAGCGTCTCGATCAGCACCGCGGTCTGGATCGTCATGTGCAGCGAACCGGTGATCCGCGCGCCCTTCAGCGGCTGCGACGCGCCGAATTCCTCGCGGAGCGCCATCAGGCCGGGCATCTCGGTCTCGGCGATGTTGATCTCCTTGCGGCCGAAATCGGCGAGGCCGATGTCAGCGATGACATAGTCGTTGGTTTCGGCGGCGAGTGCGGTGGCCACGAGGGAATCTCCGGAAAATACGAAATGGATGGCGGCCACATAGGGCCGGATGACGGCCAAATCAAATATAAAGATATCTTTATGTGTTTCTGTGACGTGACGCCCACGGGATTGGGACGCCACTTCCATACAGTCTACCGAAATTATCCAACACGGCCGCTCGATATGCCCGAGAGGGCCGCTCAGGCGGTCCCGGCGCTGCTCGCCAGCAGCCGCGGGTCGATCCCCGCCTCGCCGAACCCGCGCTGCCACCGCGCACTCGCCTCGGTATCATAGAGCAGGGTCATGTCGCCCGGCACGTTGAACCAGCCGTGCCGGGTCAGTTCCTCGTCGAGCTGCCCCTCGCCCCAGCCGGCATAGCCCAAAGCCACCAGCCAGCAGCTCGGCCCCGTCCCCTCCGTGATCGCCCGCAGCACGTCGATCGTGCCCGACAGCGACCAGCGGCCGGCGACATTGATCGTATCCTGCCCGCCCCAGTCGTTCGAATGGATCACGAAGCCGCGCCTGGGCTCGACCGGGCCGCCGAAATGCACCGGCGCATCGGGCGCGACGCCGGGATCGATCGAGAATTGCGCGAGCAGATCGTGCAGGCCGAGCCCGGCGATGGTCGCGCCGAGGCCGATGCCGATCGCGCCATTGGCATCATGCGCGCAGATCGCGATCACGGCATGCTCGAAACGGGGATCGCCGATCCCGGGCAGGGCGAGCAGGAACTGGCCGGTCAGAAAGGGCGCGCTTTCAATCACCCGGGCATCATAGCGGCACAGCTCCACGCTCGCACGCTTGAAATCCACGCGCGGTTGCACGAGGTAGGCGCCACCGCGGTTCCGCGGCGAAATCCCCGCGATCACGCGGCCCATCAGGAGGATGTACCCATGACCATCAGCGTCGGCGATCGGCTGCCAAGCACCACCCTCGTCAAGGCAACTGCCAATGGCCCCGAGCAAATCAGCTCGGACGACTATTTCAAGGGCCGCAAGGTCGCCTTGTTCTCGGTGCCCGGCGCCTTCACCCCGACCTGCTCGGCGCGGCATCTGCCCGGCTATGTCGACAAGGCCGATGAGCTGAAGGCCAAGGGCGTCGACGAGATCGCCTGCACCGCCGTCAACGACGCGTTCGTGATGGGCGCCTGGGCCAAGAGCGCTGATGCCGAAGACGCGGTGACGATGCTCGCTGACGGCAATGGTACCTTCGCAGAGGCGGTCGGCCTGACGATGGACGGTTCGAAATTCGGCCTCGGCAAGCGCGGCGCGCGCTATTCGATGCTGGTCAATGACGGCGTGGTCGAGCAGCTCAATGTCGAGGCGCCCGGCGAATTCAATGTCAGCTCGGCCGAGCACATGCTAAGCGAGCTCTGAGATTGCGAACTCGGCAGGGCGCGGGCACGAAACGATCCGCCTCCCTGCCGGAACTGCCGGCACGACCCCGCGTTCAGGGGCGACGAGCGAGGAGACGAACCATGACCGACGAAACCACACCAACTGCAGCCGCAGCAGCAACGCCTGCCGTCAAGGCTGAAGAGAAGTCCTTCTTCGAACGCGCCCAGGAAGCGATCGAGTCGGCAGTCGAATCGACTGTCGAAGCGGTGAAGGAGCATCCTGCCGCCGCCGCGGCGATCGCCGCCGGCGCGACCGCGGCCGTTGCCGGTGCCGCCTTCGGCATCAGCAAGCTGCTCGAAGACGACGACAAAAAGGCCTGACACTCCGAGAGGGGCGCGTTCCTCGCGGGACGCGCGCCCTTCCCGGCGCTTGTCTTGCCAGCGTCATCTCGCTGCTTTAGCGAAACGAGATGACGACTGCCTCCGATATCGTCGCCGAACTCGACCGTCTCTACCGCGCATCGGTCGAGCGGCTCCAGACGGCGCTTACCGCCTATCTTGCTGACGGCTCGGTCCCCGAGCGCAATTCCCGCCACGATGGCAGCTTCGCCTATCCCGAGATCAGGCTGCGCTACAAAGGCGGCGAGCATCGCCCTGCCCCGCTCCGCTCGTTCGGCCGGCTGGTTACCCCCGGCGACTACCGCATCAGCGTCACCAAGCCCGCGATCTTCGCCGACTATCTGACCGAGCAGCTCACCCTGCTGATCGAGGACTATGACGTCTTTGTCGAGGCAGTGCCGGGGCGCCAGGAAATTCCCTTTCCCTATGTGCTCGATGCGGGCCATGCGATGAGCCTCGATGAGGTCTCGGCGCTCGAGCTCGCCCGGCATTTCCCGGCGACCGAGCTCGCCTATATCGGCGACGAGATCGCTGACGGCGCCTATGCCGATGCCGAGGGCACGCGTCCGCTCGCGCTGTTCGACGGGCTACGCACCGATTTCTCGCTCGCGCGCCTGCGCCACTACACCGGCACGCCGCCCGAGCATGTCCAGCGCTATGTGCTGTTCACCAACTACCATCGCTATGTCGACGAGTTCGTCCGCTGGGCGTGCAACCAGCTCGGCGAAGGCAGCCGCTTCACTGGCGTCTCTGGCGCGGGCGGGGTGATGATGCATGCCGGCGACGATGTCGAGGCGATGCTCGCTGACAGCAGCGCGTGGCGGCGGCACCAGATGCCGGCTTATCACCTGATGGCGGATGATCGCACCGGCATTACCCTGGTCAATATCGGCGTCGGCCCTTCCAATGCGAAGACGATCACCGATCACCTCGCCGTGGTACGCCCCGAAGCCTGGATGATGATCGGCCATTGCGGCGGCCTGCGCCCGAGCCAGCGCATCGGCGACTATGTCCTGGCGCACGCTTATCTGCGCGACGATCATGTGCTCGACGATGTGCTGCCGCCGGAGATTCCCGTTCCCGCCATCGCCGAGGTCCAGCAGGCCCTCGCCCGCGCTGCCGCGACGATCTCCGGCCAGTCGGGCGAGGAACTGAAGCGGCGCCTGCGCACCGGCACGATCGTCACCACCGACGACCGCAACTGGGAGCTGCGCTACGCCCGCTCGGCGCTGCGCTTCTCGCTCAGCCGCGCGGTCGGCATCGACATGGAATCGGCGACGATCGCGGCGCAGGGCTATCGCTTCCGCGTGCCTTACGGGACGCTGCTCTGCGTGTCGGACAAGCCGCTCCACGGCGAGCTCAAGCTGCCGGGCCAGGCCAATCGTTTCTACGAGCGCGCGATCAGCGAGCATATGCGGATCGGCATCGAGGCCTGCGAGGAGCTCCGCCGTGAAGGTGCCAAGCTCCACAGCCGCAAATTGCGCGCCTTCAACGAGCCGCCATTTCGGTAGGACGGAAACCCAACGCTTCTCGTGCGTTACGGGTGCTCAACATTCAGGAGCATTCCATGGCCACCGTCCCGAACAAGCCCGCCGCCCCGCGCAAGCCCGCAGCTGCCCGCAAACCCACGACGCGCAAGCCGGCCGTGAAAAAGGCAGCGCCGCGCAAGACGGCGGCAAAGAAATCCCGCAGCCATTGGGGCACCGCCGCGATCGTCGGTGGTGTCGCGGCCGTCGGTGCTGCCGCGACCGCAGCGCTGTTCGCGATTCGCGGCAACGGCCCGATCGACTTCGATTCGATCTTCCATGGCGACGAGGGCGCGCACCAGGCTGACGGGACGGATTCGTCGGCATCGTACGAAGCCCGAATTGCCGATGCGGGCACGATCCCGGCCTGATTCCTTCTCCCCTCGGGGAGAAGGATACGGAGCCTTGCGAGCGTAGCGAGTTAGTCGGAGTTGGATGAGGGGATGTGTCCTGAGACACAGGCCCCTCACCCTTCCGTCGCTTCGCTCCTCCTTCCCTCCCCAAATGGGAGAGGAATAGCTCACCACCCGCTCGGCTTGCCCTTGTTCTGGTCGTCGAGCCAGGCCTTCAATGGCGCGAAATAGTCCATCATTGCCTCGCCCGACATCTCGCGGCTGCCGGTGAACGCTTCGAGCGCATCGGGCCAGGGCTTGGATTGCCCCATCGCCAGCATCGCGCCCAGCTTCGCGCCGACTTCCTTGTTGCCGTAGAAGGAGCAGCGATGCAGCGGCCCGGTCCAGCCTGCCTGCTTGCACGCCGCCTGGTAGAACTGGAACTGCAGCAGCCGCGCCAGGAAATAGCGGGTATAGGGCACCTCAGCCGGTACATGATATTTGGCACCCGGATCGAACTTCGTCTCGTCGCGCTCGACCGGCGGCGCGACGCCCTGATATTGCAGCCGCAGCGCATTCCACGCCGCCTCATAGCCGCTCGGCTTGATCGAGCCCGAGAACACACCCCAGCGCCATTTGTCGATCAGCAGGCCGAAGGGCAGGAACGCGACCTTGTCCATCGCCTGGCGCAGCAGCAGGCCGATATCCTTGTCGGGGCTAGGCACCTTGGCCGGATCGAGCAGCCCGATCTGGACGAGATAATCGGGCGTGATCGAGAGCGCGACGAAATCGCCGATCGCCTCGTGGAAGCCGTCATTGGCGCCATTCTCGTAGAGGAAGGGCTGATCCTTGTAGGAGCGCTGGTAATAATTGTGCCCGAGCTCGTGATGGATCGTCACGAAATCATCGGCATTGACCTTGAGGCAGGTCTTCACCCGGATATCGTCCTTGTTGTCGATATCCCAGGCCGAGGCGTGGCAGATCACTTCGCGGTCGCGCGGCTTCGTGATCTGGGAACGGGTCCAGAAGCTGTCGGGCAAGGGCGCAAAGCCGAGCGAGGAATAGAAGCCCTCGGCGGTCTTCACCATCTTGAGCGGATCATAGCCTTTGTCCGCCAGCAGCGCGCCGGTGTCGTAGCCGAGATCGCCCGCCCCCGGGGGCGCGACGATATCGTAGATATTGCCCCATTCCTGCGCCCACATATTGCCGAGCAGGTCAGCGCGGATCGGCCCGGTCTTAGACTGGATGGCGTCGCCATATTTCTCGTTGAGCTTCCAGCGGACATAGGTGTGGAGCGACCGGTAGAGCGGCTCGACCTGCTTCCACAGCGTGTCGGTCATCCTGGCGAAGTCCTGCGGGCTCATGTCATAGCCCGAGCGCCACAGCGCGCCGACATCCTGATAGCCGAGCGTCACCGCGCCTTCATTGGCGATGGAGACCGAGCGCTGATAATCGCCGCGCATCTGCGCGCCGACATTGTCGTGCCAGCTCGTCCACATCTCCTGCAGTTTGGCGGGGTCGCGGACGGTGCCCATGGCGGCCTCGATATCGCTGCCGTTGATCGGCTTGCCGTCGAGCGTGCCCTTGCCGGCACCATATTCGGACGCCATCCGCGTCGTGATCGTCGCCAGCTGCGCCGCGGCGCCGGGGCGGGTGGGCGCGGGCAAAGTCAGGCCGTTGCGCAGCAGCGCGAGCTTGCGGACGGTGTCGGGCGAGAGGCCCGCGATAGTGGCGTATTTCGCCGCGTCGAGCGCGTATTTGACCTGCAGCTCAGTCTGCTCGCTGCCGATCCGTGCGTTGATCGCGTCGGTGTCGTCAGTGATATAAGTCGCGTTGATCCACCCGGCCTGGTTCGCGACCACCGAAAAATCGCCGAGCTCCTTCTCGGCGCGGGCGACAAAGGCGTCGGCGTCGGCGGGTGTGAGCGCGGCCTTCGCGCTCGCCGCCGGATCCTTGTCCCTGGCGAGCGCAGGCGTCGCGGCGAGCGACAGGATGAGGGCGAGCGTCGAGATACCGGTGCGGATCATGTGCATTCCCCAGAAAGCATAAGGCTATGCCGCACGGTGTGCCGCCCGCGCTGCGCGGTCAAGCGGCGAGGAAGTCGGCGATCTCGCGCCCGAGCTCGGGCTTGACGACGGCGCTCATATGGCCGCCCGGCATCGTCCGTAGAGTCGCATCGGGTAATGCTGCGGCCAGTTCTTCGGCCGAGCCATTGTCCTGGTCCTCGACGCCGGACAGGACCAGCACCTTCTGGGTGATCGTCGCCACCTCGGCCACCGTCATATTGGTGAAGCTGTCGATCAGCCTGAGCAGGGCGACCGGATCGCCCTTGGTCGTCTTCAGGAACGCCTCGGCCAGCCATTCCGGGCTGCCGCGTTCGTGCTGGCCGAGATTGGTCAGGATATGGCGGAAATGGTCGGCCCGGGCGGTCGCGCCGACCAACCCGGCCAGCCCCATGCCGGACAGGATCACCCGGCGCGGGGCGGCATCCTTGATCAGCATCCGCGCCGTCGTCCGCGCGCCTAACGAATAGCCGCCGAGATCATAGTCAGTCAGGCCGAGATGCTCGATCAGCGCGAAGCCGTCGCGCGACAGCACGTCGGGCGGATAGCTGGCGGCATCGTGGGGTTTGGCGCTTTCGCCATGCGCGCGCAGATCGGGCATGATCACGCGAAAGCCGCGCCCGGCGATCGCGGCAGCGTGGCCATAGCGGATCCAGTTGGTGAAGGCGTCCGAGAAGAAGCCGTGGAGCAGCACGACCGGCCGCCCCTCCCCCATTTCGCGCCACGCCAGCCGCGTGCCGTCGAAGCTCTCGAAGAAGCGGGTTTCGGGGGTATCAGTCGGGGAGCTTGCCAACGGTCTTCATCCAGCGATCGACAACGGACTTGTTCTCTTCCGTGCGATAGGTAGGCAGGCCGCGCGTGTCGAGCCACGCCTCGTGCCAGCTCTCGACCGCATAATGGTGGACCGGCCGAAAACGCCCGGGATCGTCGAAACTGCCGACTGTCAGGTCCATATTCGCGCTGTCGGGGAATTCGAAGGTCAGCGGCGTGCCGCAGGAGGAGCAGAATCCCCGCTGCGCGATCGGCGAGGATTGGTAGCGGTCCGGCTCCCGCGCCCAGGTCACATCGGTCTTTTTGACGTTCTTGAAGGCGATCGAGACGCCGCCGGTCGCGTGCTGGCACATCCGGCAATGGCAGAGATAGGCGTCGTCGCTGGTGATGCCGACGGTATAGCGGATCCGCCCGCACTGGCAGCCGCCGGTCATTTCCCGGCGCGAACCATCGTCTTTCTCCATCGTCTCGCTCCCGCATGCTGCAATGCAAAATAATCCAGCGCGTTAGGGTTGGATTATATAAGCATGCTTATTATATGGCTGATCATGAGTGACTCGCTTGGATTCCTGATTAGCGATGTATCGCGGCTGATGCGACGCCGCTTCGACGAACGTGCGCGCCTGATCGGGGTGACGCGCGCGCAGTGGCGCACGCTGACCATGCTCAGCCGGCACGAAGGCATCAACCAGGGCGGCCTGGCCGATCTGCTCGAAGTCGAACCGATCACCCTGTGCCGCATGATCGACCGGCTCGAGGAAGCCGGCCTGGTCGAGCGCCGGCGCGATCCGGCTGATCGTCGTGCCTGGCTGATCTTCCTGACCTCCAAGGCACACCCCCTTCTCAAGCAGCTCCGCGATCTGGCCGACGGCATGATCGAGAACGCGCTGCACGGGCTGGATGCCGCACGGCGCGCCGAATTGAGTGACGCGCTGGGCGTGATCCGCTCCAATCTCAACTCCACTATCGAAAGCGACGAGGCCAGACATGGCTGATGCAGACCCCAAGATCGGCCGCGACGTGACGCCGGTCGCCATCAACACGATCGAGGAGGTCGACGCGCCCGCGACGAAGCGGCGTTCCTGGACGCGCATCGCCCTGATGGTCAGCGTGCCGCTGCTGATCGTTGCCTTTGCCGGCTATATGTGGCTGACCGGGGGACGCTATGTCTCGACCGACAATGCCTATGTCCAGCAGGACATGGTGTCGGTCAGCCCGGACGTGACCGGCCGTATCGTCGCAGTCAACGTCAAGGAAAACCAGCGGGTGAAGAAGGGCGACATGCTCTTCCGCATCGACCCCGTGCCGTTCCAGATCGCGCTCGACCAGGCCGACGCCGCGCTCGCGTCGGCACGCGTCCAGGTCAATACGCTGGCGACCGATAGCGGCAGTGCCCAGGCCGATATCGAAAGCGCCAATGCCGATATCCAGCTCGCCCAGGCGACCTATGAGCGCCAGGCGGCGCTGATGAAGCGCGGCTTCACCACACGCGCCAGCTTCGATGCCGCCGCGCATGAGGTTGCGGCCGCGAAGGCGCGCCTCGCGACGGCGAATGCAAGTGCCGCGAAGGCGCGCAACCAGGTCGGCAGCGGCACCGGCAGCTCGGGTACGCCGGCGGCGATCCAGGCTGCGATGGCCGCGCGCGAAAAGGCTGCGCTCGAACTGGCCCGCACCACCGTCTATGCGCCGGACGACGGCATCGTCAGCCAGACCGGCCGGCTCCAGGTCGGCACGATCATGCCGAGCGGCGTTCCCCTGCTCAGCCTCGTCCGCAGCGGCGGCGCCTGGGTCGAGGCGAACTACAAGGAAACCGACCTCAACCATATGGCGGTGGGCCAGTGCGCCGCGATCAAGCTGGATGCCTATCCCGGGCTCAAGGTCCGCGGGCATATCAAGAGCATCGGCGCCGGCACCGGCTCGGAATTCTCGGTGTTGCCCGCGCAGAACGCCAATGGCAACTGGGTCAAGGTGACGCAGCGCGTGCCGGTGCGCATCGCGATCGACGGCAATCCGGGCCGCACCATGATCCCGGGTCTCAGCGCCGGCGTGACGATCGATACAAAGACGAACTGTGCCTGATCCAATCCCCGGCCAGCCGATGTTGGCCACCAGGCATCGCTGGCTGCTGATGATCGGCGTCATGGGCGCCGTGATCATGCAGATCCTCGATACGACGATCGCCAATGTGGCGCTGCCGCGCATGACGACCAGCCTCGGGGCGACCGGCGACACCGTCACCTGGGTGCTGACCAGCTATATCATCGCGGCAGCTATCGCGATCCCGGCGACCGGCTGGCTGTCCGACCGGCTCGGATCGCGCAACCTGTTCCTCTACGCGGTCGTCGCCTTCGTGGTCGCATCGATGCTGTGCGGCACTGCCGTCAGCCTGGAGGAGATGGTGCTGTTCCGCATCCTGCAGGGCATTGCCGGCGCCTTTATCGGCCCGCTGTCGCAGACCGCCATGCTCGACATCAGCGCGCCGGAGCGCCAGGCCAAGGCCATGTCGATCTGGGCGATGGGCGTGATGGTCGGCCCGATCATGGGCCCGGTGCTCGGCGGCGTGCTCACCGAGAGCTATAACTGGCGCTGGGTCTTCTATGTCAACGTCCCGGTCGGCGCGCTGACCTTCGCGATCCTGTGGTTCCTCCTCCCGTCGCGGCCGAAAGCGGTGCGCTCGTTCGACATGACCGGTTTCGCGCTGATCTCGATCGCGGTCGCAAGCTTCCAGCTCATGCTCGATCGCGGGCAGAATGCCGACTGGTTCTCGAGCTGGGAAATCGTGATCGAGGCGATGGTCTCGGCCGCGGCGGCGTGGATGGCGATCATCCACCTCGCCACGTCCGAAAAGCCGTTGTTCGATCGCAACCTGTTCAAGGACCGCAATCTCGTCGTGTCCATGTTCTTCATGGTCGTGATCGGCATGTCGACCATGGCGCCGATGTCGTTGCTTCCGCCCCTGCTCCAGCAGCTCTTCGGCTATCCGGTGGTCGATACCGGCATGCTGATGGCGCCGCGCGGCATCGGTGTGCTCGTCACCATGTGGTTCTCCGGGCAGGTGATGGGCAAGATCGACACCCGCCTCCTGATCGCGAGTGGCCTTGCCCTGTACGCCGTGTCGCTGTGGCAGATGTCCGGCTGGTCGCTCGAGATGGATTACTGGCCGATCGTCATCAGCGGCTTCATCCAGGGGCTGGGCATGGGGTTCGCCTTCATGCCGCTCAACTCGCTGGCGTTCGGCACGCTCAATCATGTCTATCGGACCGAGGGCGCGAGCCTGCTCAACCTGATGCGCAGCATCGGCCAGTCGGCGGGTATTTCGCTGATGACGGTGCTGCTCGCCCGCAACATCCAGACCGCGCATGCCGATATCGCCGCGCATGTGACGCGGACTGCGATCCCGTCGCTCGATCTGGGCGCGCTCGACCAGTTCGGGACTTTATCGGACAGCGTGTTCGCCATGGCCGATGCGATGATCAACAAGCAGGCAGCGATGATCGCCTACATCGACGATTTCCGCCTGATGGCGTGGGTGGCGATCCTGGTGATGCCGCTGGTGCTGCTGCTCCGGAAGCCCAAGGGCAAGGTCGAGGCGGTTATCGCTGAGTAGGGCGTGAATTTCCCTGTTATGCCGTCGGTATCAGGGAATTTTCTTTTTTTCGATGTCGTCGCCGACCGATCTTCCTGAGTTTATTGTCATCTTACAATGCCTTGGTGGGCCACCCGTCACGCGGACTGAGGCGGAACAGGGAAATAACAGGGAATTTTGGCGACATCCGATCCGGTTTCCTCCGTCATGCCGGACTTGTTTGGGCATCCACTGCTCCACAAGCGCCTCGACCTTTGGTTCGCAGCCCGGTGGACCCCGGAACGAGTCCGGGGTGACGGTGTGGTTGGGGTGTGCCGCCGCGAGCATCGCAGCGGATATTTTCAACGGGCCGACGATGAGAAGGAGCAGTTCGGGCTTCTGAAGCGTCCCGTGAGTCTCCTATGACCGATCCGGCGATGCGGTTGAATCGCCTCGGTGCTCCAGCGGTCAGCGCAACAGGATCGCCGCGAACTCAGCCATCGGTGCGGATTCCTCGAAGGTCGGGATATCCTCGGCGATGACGACCCAGGGTTGCTTGCGCTTCACCCAGATATGCGCCCGCGGCTCGATCGTGTTGCTTGCGTCGAGCGTGCCGGCGCGGACCATCGCGATTCCCAGCCGTGCGCTGTTCGTGTTCCACAGCCGCGTATGGCATTTCCCGCAGACCCGTTGCCAGGATTGCGCGCCGCTCGGATTGGTGAAGCGATAGTCGACGACCGGTCCGCTCGCGCTGATCGCCTCCTCACGTATCACCGCCTGCTCGGTGAAGGCGCTGCCCGACCAGCTCTGGCAGGTCAGGCAGTGGCAGCAATAGACCGGCGGCATCGCCTCCACCGCCAGCGTGTAGCGCGAAGCCCCGCAATGGCAGCCGCCTTCCAGAGGCTCGTTCATCCCCATTTCTCCTCGCTGTCGCTCACCATGGCGGGAACCGGATCCCCGCTTATCGTCACGGTCGGGCCGCCCAGACCGTTCCACCTGAACAACGTGACGTGCCACCCGCCCGGGATGTGGCGCGAGCGGTCGATGATCCCGTCCGCGCCGATTGCACGCGCCGCATCGGCGTTGCGCCATGAGGGAGGCTCGCGGCCCGCAGCGAGCACCGGGCGCCAGGCCATATTCGACGCCTCACGATCGATGCCGAGCGCGACACAGGCCTCTTCGTCGCGCTGATCGAACACACGGGCTTCGCTCACCTCAAGCGGTACGATCACGCGCGGCAGGCTGTCTTCCCGCAAATAGCTCGATATCGCGATATACGCCCATTCTTCGGACGCCGTGATGTAGAGAGCGGGCTGGCCGAGGCGGTGATAGCGGCCGGCACTGTGCGGGCCTGGCGGCGCGAGCACGTCATGCACCCGCGCCGCCAGCATTGCCCGGTAGAAGCGCCCACTTACCGTCAGCAACGGCACGGGCATGTCAGGTCAGGCAGCCTTTTGCAGGTGCCGCCGGCCGAGCAGCTCGGCGATCTGCACTGCGTTGAGCGCCGCACCCTTGCGGAGATTGTCGCTGACGCACCACAGGGCCAGGCCGTTCTCAACCGTCGGGTCCTCGCGGACGCGGCTGATGAAGGTGGCATATTCGCCGACGCACTCGATCGGGGTGACGTATCCGCCGTCCTCGCGCTTGTCGACGAGCATCACGCCGGGCGCTTCGCGCAGGATCTTCTGCGCCTGCTCGGCCGAGATCTCGTTCTCGAACTCGATGTTGATCGCTTCCGAATGGCCGACGAACACCGGCACGCGGACGCAGGTCGCGTGGACCTTGATCTTCGAGCCGAGGATCTTCTTCGTCTCGACCACCATCTTCCACTCTTCCTTGGTCGAGCCGTCGTCGAGGAAGCTGTCGATGTGCGGGATCACGTTGAAGGCGATCTGCTTGGTGAACTTCTTCGGCTCGGCGCTGTCGCCGACGAAGATGTTGCGGCTCTGCTCGAACAGTTCGTCCATGCCGGCCTTGCCCGCGCCGGAGACCGACTGATAGGTCGCGACCACAACGCGCTTGATCGTCGCGATATCGTGCAGCGGCTTGAGCGCGACGACCATCTGCGCGGTCGAGCAGTTCGGGTTGGCGATGATGTTCTTGCGGGTATAGGTCGCAATCGCCTCGGGGTTCACCTCGGGCACGATCAGCGGCACATCCGGATCCATCCGGTAGAGCGACGAATTGTCGATCACCGTGCAGCCGGCGGCGGCGAAGCGCGGGGCGTGAATCTTGGTCGCCTCGGAGCCGATCGCGAACAGCGCGATGTCCCAGCCGGCGGGATTGAAATTGTCGATATTCTGGATCTTGAGCTTGCGCCCGGTCTCGCCGAAATCGACTTCATCGCCCTGGCTGCGCGAGGACGCCAGCACGGCGATCTCGTCAGCGGGAAACTCGCGCTCGGCGAGGATGTTGAGCATCTCGCGCCCGACATTGCCGGTCGCCCCTGCGACCACGACCCGGTAACCCATATCAAAACTCCAGTCGAAACGAGGCGGTCGCATACGCGCCCTGTCGGGTTTGTCCAGTACAGGAAAACTATCAGGGGGGCGAACGGTGTCGCGGGGTTCAGTCAACGGCGCGGGGATGACATTGCATCCTCTTGCACCGTTTCCCGACCCCTGGTTCACGCAGGCACGGGATTCGCCCTGGCCGAACAATGCCGCCGGCTTCGGAGCGCGTGGTGCGCCCGCCGGACGGGCTCGCTCGAACGCCATTGGATAATCCGCTCACACTGTGGGAATAAAAGTCACGCGGTGCCGGTCAGGACTGGAGCTGCGGTGGCGCTCGTCGATATTTGCAGGGGAGATTTAATGGGACGTCCGCTTTGTTTTCCAGCGCAACGGACCAGCGATTTGCATAAAGCTGTCGCAGCCGAGGCGATCGCGGGTCGGAGAAGTGGCATGCTGCTTATCGCGATTGTCGCGCTGTCTGCCTCCCCTGGAGCGGCGGGCAGCTCAGCGCCCCGAGAGGATGCTCGAACGGAGCGCACGGGCCGGTCGATCGTCGCGTCCGCCCTGGCGGCACAGGGCGGTGAGGAACGGCTGCGCGCTGTCCGGTCAGTGCAGTGGTCGGCCGATGGCTATCGCAACATGCTTGAGCAGTCCGAAAGGCCGGAAGGCCCCTATTTCACGGAATTCCAGTCGGTTTCGGAAACCGATGACATCGAACATGATCGAATGCGGTCCACGGTGTCGGCCACTGTGCAGCCGTTCGGGACAACGACCAGCACCACGATCCTTGCCGGCGGCATCATCATGCGCGTCTCCGGCGATGCGAAGGCGCCGGGAACGTCTGCGCAGGTGCAGGTGGCGCGAGAGCGCCAGCGGTTGAGTCCGGAGCGGCTTTTGCTGACCGCGGCAACGGCTCAGGATCTGCGGCGTCTTGCGGATGTCTCGCTGCAGTCGATACGCCAGGAGGTCGTTACCTTCACCCTCGATGGGGCGCCGGTGACGATCTATTTCAACTCGGCGACGCACCTGCCGACGGCGATGGACTATTCGGGCCCCCTGGCGAGATCGGGATACTGGTCGTTCCTCGGTGATGTCACAAGGCGGACGCTGTACGGGTTCTGGTCGGTGGATCCGTCCGGCATCCGCTATCCCATGCAGTTGAACTTCGAGAGCAACGGACTTCCCGACAGCATGCTCGCCATTCACGACCTGAGGATCAACGGAAAACTCGATGAGTCCGGTTTAACGATCCCCGAGCCGGTGCGCTCGTCATTCCTGGCTGCGAAATCGAAGCCGGCACCCGCACTCGCCGCAGAACAGGTGATCGCGCCCGGCATCGTCTTCGTGCCTGGGAGCTGGAACACGACCATCGTTCGACAGGACGATGGCATCGTCGTCATAGAAGCGCCGATCAGTACCGCTTATTCACAACTGGTCATTGCGGCAGCCAGGCGCCTTTTCCCCGGGGTGCCGATCAAGGCGCTGGTTACCACCTCGGACTCATGGCCTCACTTCGCCGGTATTAGGGAGTATGTAGCCAGCGGTGTTCCCGTCTACGCCTTGGACCTCAACATCCCGATCCTTTCGCGGAACGCGGCTGCGCCCTATTCATCGAAGCCCGACCTGCAGGAGCGACTGCGCCACCGTCCATTGTTCCGCCCGGTCTCTCACGCTCTGACAATCGGAACGGGTGTCAACAGGCTCGAACTCATTCCCATCCGGGGCGAGACGACGGAACGACAGATGATTGTCTATTTTCCGGGGCATCGCCTGCTCTACGGCAGCGATGCCTTCCAACGCGACGGAAGCGGCACCTTCACTTTTCAGCAGGCTGTCGACGAGGTCGTCGCGGCGGCCGCGCGGGAGCGACTCGGGGTAGACCGCTTCTACATGATGCATATCGGCCCAACGGGATGGAGCTCACTCCCGAAGGCCGCGGCCGCCGTTGGTAACAGCCAATAGCCGCCCGATCCTTCCGCGCACAGCGCGGTGCCATGTCGCCAGCGGATAGCTTCGAGATGTGCGGCCGCTCACGATTCGAACCGAGCGGCCGCACAGCGAATGAGCGAGCGGGCAGATGAGCCGTTCTCGCCTGGGCCAGAGCACCCGCTCCAGGCCTATTTCGCCGCCTTCGTCCCCAGTTTCGCATCGAGGAAGTCGAAGATGGTCGTCCAGACATGCACATCGCGCACCGCGCTGTGGGTCTTGCCGGGGTAGAACATCATCTCGAACGGCACATTGTCCGCCTGCATCTTCGCGGCGAAAGCGGTCGAGTTGGTGAAGACGACATTGTCGTCCGACATGCCGTGGATCAGCAGCAGCGGATCACGGATCTTGTCAGCATCGCCAAGCGCGTCGGACGCGGCATAGGCTTTCGCGTCCTTCTTCGGGTCACCCATATAGCGCTCGGTATAGTGGGTGTCGTAGAGTTCCCATTTGGTCACCGGCGCGCCGGAGATGCCGGCGGCATAGACGCCCGGGTTCGCCTCCAGCATCTTCAGCGTCATGTAACCGCCATAGGACCAGCCATAGATCGCGACCCTGGACGGATCGACGAAAGGCTGGCTCTTGATCCACTTCGCCGCGGTCAGTTGATCCTCGACTTCGACCGTGCCCATGGCGCGGTAGATATGGTCCTCGAACGCCTTGCCGCGATTGTACGAGCCGCGATTGTCGATGCGGAAATAGACATAGCCGCGCGACACCACATATTGCGCCATCGGGCTCTGCCAGCCATGCGTGACCTGCTGGCCGGTGCCCGGGCCGCCATAATGTTCGAAGAAGACGGGATATTTCTTCCCCTCCTCGAGCTTCGGCGTGATCATCTCATAATAGAGCGTCGTGCCGTCGGCTGCCTTGAAGCTGCCATAGCTGGTCGCCTGGTGATGCGCGAGATAGGGGTAATAGGGGTGGCCCGGCACCACGGCATTCTCGTTGACCCAGGACAGGCGCTTGCCGGTGATATCGGCCATATAGGTCTGCGCCGGCTGGGTGGCGTTCGAGCGCGTCACGATGATCCGGCTCGCGGCTGAATCCATGCTGGCGCTGTTCCACCAGCCGAGCTCGGTCAGCCGCGTGATGATGTTCGGGTGCGCGATATCGACTGAATAGAGATGCTGTTCGAGCGCCCCGTCCTTGTTGCCGATGAAATAGAGCCGGCCCTTGGCCTCGTCGACGCCGGCCAGGTCCTGCACCACCCAGGGGCCCTTGGTGAGCTGAGTCCATTTGCCGTGCGCGAAGCGGTAGAGATGGCCATAGCCGTCGCGCTCCGAGCGCCAGATCAGGCTGCCGTCCTTCAGCGCGCGATAGGCGTCGCTGAGGTTGAGCCAGCTCCGCTCGCCGGACCTCTCGGTGAACAGCACGGTCGACTTGCCGGTCGCCGGATCGACGCTGAGCATGTCGAGCGTCTTCTGGTCGCGGCTTTCGCGCTGGACGAGCAGGGTCTTGCCGTCGGGCGTCCAGTTGACCCGGGCGAGATAGATGTCCGGATTGGAACCGAGATCGACCTTCACCTGGCCGGTGCCGTCGGCGTTCATCACATAGAGCTCGACCAGCACGTTCGGCGTGCCGGCGGACGGGTAGCGCTGCTCATAGACCTTGGTGCCGTCAGCCCCGATCGCTGCGCGGGTAACGACGCCGACCGGCGCCTCGTCGAACTTCTCGACCGCGATGTGCGTGTCGCCCGGCGACCACCAATAGCCGGTGCGGCGATCCATTTCCTCCTGCGCGACGAACTCGGCCTCGCCCCAATGGACGGTGCCGCCGCCGCTGGTGGTCAGCGCCTTCGCTTCGCCGCCGCCGAGCGGCTGGACGAAGAGATTCTGGTCGCGCACGAAGCTGACATAGCCGCCACGCGGGCTGATCACCGGGTTGAGCTCGCCGCCGGGCATGTTGGTCAGCCGGGTTGTCTTGCCGTCGAGCGTGGCGAGATAGAGATCGCCGTCGAGCGGCACGAGGATCGACTTGCCGTCAGGCGCCCAGTCATAGGCGATGATGCCCTTCGAGCCGCCGACCCGGGCGCGCTCCCGCTGCATCTTCTCGGCCTCGGAGAGCTCGGCGCCGGTGCCGACCTTCTTGGAATCGACCAGCATCCATTCCTTGCCGGTCTTGGTGTCGAGCGCCCAGAGATCGAGCCGGTCACGCTCATCGGGCCGCGGGCGGAGCGAGGTGAGGAGCTTGCCGTCCGGCGACAGGCGAAGGGCGCGGGGCTGGGCGCCGGCGAGATCCGGGCTGGTGAACAGGCGTTGCAGGGTCAGCGGCCGGGTTGCCGTGTCGGCGGCGACCATGGTGGCCGCGGCGGGTTCAGCGGCCATTGCAGGTGTCGCCAGGGCGGCGAACATCACGCCCGCCAGCAGCCAGGATTTCGGCATCGTTCATCTCCAGTCCCGATTTTGTAAGCGCCGCGCGAATGGCGGTGGATGGCCGGCGTTATCGCGGGGTGTGAGGGCGAGGTAAAGGGCCCCCTTCTTGTCTCCCCTCCCGCTTGCGGGAGGGGCCGGGGGTGGGCCCGCGCTATCCGCCAACGCACCGCGCGAGGTGAGCGCGAGCCCACCCCTCGGTCCCCTCCCGCAAGCGGGAGGGGAGGAAGAAAAGAGAAGCAATCAGAGCGGTTGCACTCCCCCTCCTCATCCCTCGACAGGCCCGGAGGCGGCAGGCATCAGCGTGTCGCGCAGGCGAAACGAAACTGCGTTCGAAGGGGAATTCCATGTCACGATACCGGTCACTCCTGTCTCTCGCCCTTGCCACGCCGTTGCTTGCCTGGGGCGGGCCGGTGGCGGCGCAGACGACCGAGCGCGAGATCGGCAATCCGCGGGAGCTCGGCGCCGAGCCGGCGCCCCCGCCCCAGCCGATGCTGACCACAGCGACGCCGGGCGGAAAGCCGCTGGCGCATGAGCGCGTGCTCGATCTCAACATCGTCTATACCGACGGGCAGATCTTCAACCCGGCGACCGGCACTTACGACAAGGTGCGGCTGCGCAGCTATGACGGCACTGATGTCGACCCGAAGGTGCCCTATGTCTCGCCGACCATCGTGGTGCGGCCCGGCGACACGATCCGCGTCAATCTCGACAACCAGCTGCCGTTCGATGCGAGCTGCCTGCCCGGCAAGATGGCCGAGCATATGGACGACATGCCCAACACGCCGCATTGCTTCAACGGCACCAATCTCCACACGCACGGCCTGTGGGTGAACCCGGCGGGCAATGGCGACAATGTGCTGCTGTCGATCAATCCCGGCGTCGATTTCCAATATGAATACAACATCCCGAGCGACCATCCGGCGGGCACCTTCTGGTACCATACCCACCGCCATGGCTCGACCGCGCTGCAGGTCTCGAGCGGCATGGCGGGCGCGCTGATCGTCCGCGGCAACCGGCTGCCGACGGCGGACAGGCATGGCGATCTCGATACGCTGCTCAACGGCTTTGCCGAGCGCGTCATCGTCTTCCAGCAGATCCAGTATGCCTGCCGCGAACCCGCCGCGCCGGGCAAGCTCGGTCCGATCAAGCGCAACAAGGACGGCACCTATCGCTGCGATCCGGGCGATGTCGGGGGCGTTGAGAGCTATGACGATTTCGGCCCGAACGGCTGGGGCAAATCGGGCCGCTACACATCGCTCAACGGCGTCGTGCTGCCGACCTTCAAGACGGTCCAGGGCCATATCGAGCGCTGGCGAATGATCCATGCCGGCGTGCGCGATACGATCAGCCTCAAGCTCGTCAAGCTTGCCCCAAAGGCGCAACTCGCAGCGATCATGAGCCAGGCCCAGGAGCGCAAGTTCCTCGACAATAGCTGCACCGGCGCCACCCTGCCCTATGCGGTGATCGCCGCCGACGGGATCACGATGGGCGCCGCCCAGCAGAAACAGGTGACCGTGTTCCAGCCCGGCTATCGCTTCGACGCGCTGATGACCTTCCCCGAAGCCGGCCGCTACTGCATCATCGATGCGTCCTCGCCTGGCGTCGGCTCGGTCAATGGCGATACGCCCGGGCCGCAATTGCTTGGGATCGTCGACGTCGCGCCCAGCCATCCGGTTGGCGATGTCGGTGCCTATGTGCGGGACGAGCTGATCGCGAACGCCAACCAGGCGATGCCGCCGGCGGTGCGGCGCACGGTGATCGCCGACCTCCAGGCCGGCCTGAAGCTCACCAGCTTCACCCCGCATGCCGATATCACAAAGGACGAGGTGACCGGGCACCAGGACCTGACCTTCTTCATCAAGAAGCAGGCCGTGGGCGACAATTTCGATTTCATGGTGAGCGACACGCTCAATCCGGACGATGCCAAGCCTTATGATCCCAAGCGGATCGACCGGAAACTCTATCTCGGCGATGTCGACGAGTGGACGCTGACCTCGCAGCTCGCCGGCCATCCTTTCCATATCCATATCAACCCGTTCCAGGTGGTATCGATCATCGCCCCCGACGGGACGGACGTCAGCGAGCCGGGCGCGATCGACAAGGATTCGAAGGGCGGGCTCGACCTGCAATATCCGGGACTGAAAGGCGTATGGAAGGACACGCTCTGGGTGAAGAGCCTCGTGGCGGGGCCGGCCGGCGTCTACAAGGTGACGGTCCGGACGCGCTATGAGCGCTATATCGGCGAGTTCGTGCTCCACTGCCATATCCTTGACCATGAGGACCAGGGCATGATGCAGAATGTCTCGATCCTGGTGCCGCCACGCCCGCGCACCAAGCCGACGGCCGAGACGGCGCCGATGGGCAATATGCAGCATTGATGCTTGATCGAGCGAAGGCGGAAATATTCCGCGTTCGCTCGATCAGCCGGCGGCGGAAGCCTGAGCCCCGTTGCGGGAAGGCGAGGCCATTTCGCGGATCAGTCTATCGGAAAGACGCGCCTTGCGGTCGCTCCACCTTCGGAACCTTGGGCAGGGTCGCGGTCATGAGATAGCCCGTCAGCTGGACGAACGCAGCCACCTGCCTTCGGTAGGAGCGAGCATCGAAGCGGTCCATGCGGGCTGAATGCGCCCAATAGGCACCCAGATCTCCCTGAACGCCGTAGGTGGGCAGGCCGAGATACTGACCGCCCCCGGACATGCCATACCATGGCCCCTGCGATTTGCCGTCAACGCCGTTGCGACCCGGCGACCGAATCACCGCTGAGCGCACCTGATTGTCTTTGGCTGCCTTCAATGCGGCTGCGAGCATGCCGGCATCGGGCGAGGAATATATCAACGTTTCCAGCGAACGGCCGGTCGGCTTTATTGCCTCGCCATCCACGGCATATTCGATCTGCCCGAGATGCTCCATTGCGACCATCGCGACGATCTTGTCGCGCGCATGCGGGTTCTTCGCGAAATAATCCTGGCTGGCCCAGGCGCGCTCGGCACCCGGCATGAAGTGGCGGCAATCGAGCTCGATCATCAGCGTGCGCGGACGCTCGTTCCGGGGGACATTGCCGACATATTTGACGACGCCGAGAAGGCCGAGCGCGCCATCGTCCTGGCTGATCGACGGCCCGTCGGTATGGGTTCGCAGCTGGACCTGCTCGTCCTGCGGCGTTCCATAGTTTCGGCCCGGCAGATAGGCGATCAGCTGATAGGCCTCGGAGGTGACGCGCTCCCCTTCGACGCGGATGGTCGCGTCACGCCCCGCCAGCGCGTCCGCCACCAGGCCATCGCCGTTCACGCGATCGACATAGACCGAGGGGAAATCATAATCGGTCGGAACGCCGAAGGTGTAGAGTCCTTCGGTGAGCGCGCGATTGAGGTTCATGGCGAACACCACGCCCGCCGGCCTGGCATCGCGCATCTGCGATACGAACAGGGAGGTCGCGGTCATTTCGTCCCACACGACGCTGGACACTGAGTTGGTGGCGTCGGGGTCTTGCGACACCGGCTTGCCCTCGACCGGCCAGCTGTCGAACGGCGTTCGAGACTCGTAATCGGCGTCGATGAAGGCGCTGCGCACATCCGGTCGCGGAACGGGGCGATACACGACGATCTTTCCCGTCACGTCGGGTTTCTTCTCGGGATCCCACAAGACCAGCCTGGCGGTGACGCCCTGGGGGCCGGTCGTCCCGCAATTCGCCCCGAAATTGGCGACGTGAACGCGACGGCCGTTCGAGACGAGCCCCCATTTGGAATCGTCCGGCCACATGCTGCTGACGAGGCGGGAAAATGTCCAGGGCGAGCGACTGATGTCGACGCAGCCATATGCCTTGAGCTTCGTCTCGAGGAAGGCGAGGAATGATCGCCAGGACTCGTTCCCGGTAAGGGCCGGACCTTTATTGTCCTTGTAGCGATGCCAGTCGAGCGCCTCCTGCTGGGAGACGATCCAGTCGCGCTGGATCGTCTTCAGGGGTGAGACCGTCGCCGCCGCGGTTCGGAACGGCACCAGTCCGATGGCGGCACCAGCGCCAATCCCCCGCAAGACGTCTCGCCGTGGCAATCTCATGACCTGCTCTCCTTCTGGTTAGTCGTGTTTTTCACGCATTGAGTGAATCCCGTTCGATGGCCGCGCCGCTTCGACCGCCGGCCTGCCCCGGACGGCGTGCCGCAACCGTCAGGCCTCCCCTCTCGCATTGGCCCGGCTGCCCATGATCAGGACGCTGACGAACGAGACGAGGCACATGATGGCGAGGTAGATCGAGATCGGCAGGGTGGAGTGATATTCAGCGAACAGCGCCGTCGCGATGATCGGCGCGAATCCGCCCCCCACGATCGCACCGACCTGATAGCCGAGCGAGGCGCCCGAATAGCGGATCGATTTGGGAAAGAGCTCGGCAAACAGCGCGGCTTGCGGCCCGTACATCAGGCTGAGCAGGAACAACTCGACACCGATCGCCAGGACGACGGCGATGGCGGACCCCGTTTCGATCAGCGGAAACACAGCGAAGGCCCAAAGGCCGGACAGGGCAGCGCCCAACAGAAAGATGCCACGCCGCCCATAGCGGTCGGAAAGCGCGCCGCAGGCAAGCAGGACCGGCGCCATCAGGATACTGGTGAACATCACCGCGAACAGCGGGACGTCGCGCGAGAGACCGACCGTGTTGGTCGCATAGCCGACGGCATAGGTGATCGCGACGTAGAAGCACGTGTTGTTGGCGGCGAACGCGCCGCCGGCGAGCAATATCTCCCGCCAGTGCAGACGCACCGCCTGGGCGACCGGGGAACTCCTGGGCCGATCGGCAGCGGCCACTGCGTCCTGTTCGACCGACCTGTTGATCGCCACGCCGATGAAGATCAGCGCCACCGATATGATGAAGGCGATCCGCCAGCCCCAGGCGAGGAACGCCTTGTCGCTGCTGATCGCACTGATGACGAGGAACACCGCATTTGCGAGCACGACCCCGATCGGCACGCCGACCTGAACGAAGCTGCCATAATATCCCCGCCGGTGCGCCGGCGCGTTCTCGATCGCGAGAAGCGCCGCACCGCCCCATTGTCCGCCGACCGCGAGACCCTGAGCGAAACGGAGCGCAATGAGCAGGAGCGGCGCCCAGATGCCGATCATATCGTAGCCCGGCAGCAGGCCGATCATGGTCGTGGACACGCCCATCAGGACGATCGCCACCATCAGCGCGCGCTTGCGACCATGGATGTCGCCGAAATGTCCGAACAGCACTCCGCCGGCGGGACGGGCAATGAAGCCGACTGCGAACGTGCTGAACGAGGCGAGCTGCGCGATCAGCGGCGGCATGCTCGCCGGGAAGAACAGGTGCGGGAAGACCAGGGCGGCAGCGGTGCCGTAGATGAAGAAGTCGTACCATTCGACAGCTGCGGCAGCGGCAGCCGCTATAGCCACCTTCCGCCTCCCCCTTTCGGGCGGCGATGAAACTGTCGTCATATCCTCTCCGTTCTTTCTTTCGTTCGGCAAGATCGTGTTGCGGTCAGCTACTCCGGCCAGGCTTCGCGCGCGCCGCGCTGCGCTTTGGGGGCGGTGCGGGAATGGCGCCGCTCGTCTTCAGCGCGTGCGAATAGGCGGTCGTGCGGACGCGCGGCCCGTGCGAGAGCATCATGCGGGCGACTTCGCCCTGCATGAAGTACAGGATGTTGCGCGCGCCCTGGCTCGCCTTGTCCGCGTCACGATCGAGCAGCGCTGCACGCACGTCGGCCCAGAAAATGAAGGGCCGTGATGTATCCTGGTTGAGCGCGAGCGCAGCGTAGGAGAAGTGGAACCGCGTCTTGCGCCTGATGGCCTCGATCATGTTCTGGGCATCGAGGCTGCCCATCGCGATCATGGTGCCGAATATCTTCTCGCTCTGCTCGATGAGCTTCTCGGAAGAGGCTCCAGCCGCCGCATCGGCCATCATGACATCGATCGCCGCGACCATCGTTTCGATCTGCTCGTCGGTGGCCCGCATGCAGGCAAACCGCGCCGCGACGCCGTAGAGCCCGGCGCGCAATTCGTAGAGGTCGAATACCTCTTCGACGGTCGTCGCCGAAACGCAGGCGCCGCGATTTTCCTCGATCCTGACCAGGCCATCGTCGGCGAGAATGCGCAGCGCCTTACGCACCACGGATCGCCCGACGCCATGATCCTCGCACAGGCGCGATTCGCGCAGCCATTCGCCGGAAGCGATCTCGTTGCTTTGGATTGCGTGCCTCAGCGCCGCAGCGACCGTTTCTCCGGATATCCCCGACCGACGCGATTGCTGCGGAGCGGTCTCAGACTGCGTGACGAGCGATCGCTTCAAGGAACCGTGCCTCCCCTGGGCTTTGTCGTCCGCCCATGGCGCGAGCGTAGAAGATTGATCGACACTTCTCAAGGGCCGTAAAACTTGATGCACAAGATTGTCGTACAATCCATTGACAGTTGCTCGATAATTTATGATCCTCGCGCCAAGGCTCCAATGAGAGTCGGGAGGAGAGACGATGCCGGAAAACGGAGGCCGTAAGGCGACCCTTGCCTCGTCGACGCAGCGACGTCGCAGCGCACGGAGAGGCGGAAACGCCACCCGGCATGGCCGATCGATTCTCCCGACCGCGCCAGCTTTCACACCGTATCTCGATCTCGCCCGTCACGCCGTCCGCGGCGATCGCAGAGCAGGGATCCAAGCCATCGTCTGAAAACAAAGTGCAGCAGAGGGGAGAGAGATGATGACCAATTCCTATCGCCGGCGCGTTGCCGCCGTCTCGATGTGTTCCACGATCCTGGCCCTCGGGTTTGCCCTGCCGGCCGCAGCCCAGACAGCACCGAACGAGCCACTGCCCTCCACCGACCAGCAGGCTGACAGCGGCGCCGGCGACATCGTGGTCACGGGCACGCGCGTCGACCGGTCGGGCTATGAGTCGCCTACCCCCGTCACCAGCCTGTCAGGGAGCGCCATCGAACGAAACGGCGCGACGGCGATTGCCGACGATCTCAACCGCCTGCCGCAGTTCGGCTCGCCGGTCACCTCCAATGCGGGCTTCCAAGGTGGCGCTGCCGGCGGCGCGAATTATCTCAGCCTGCGTGACCTCGGTTCGGGCCGGACCCTCGTGCTGTTGAACGGCGAGCGCATCGTCCCCAGCACATTGACCAACGACGTCAACATCAACACCTTGCCGATGACGCTGATCAAGCGCGTCGACGTGGTCACCGGCGGCGCCTCGGCTGCCTATGGCTCGGACGCGGTCGCCGGCGTCGTCAACTTCATCCTCGACACCAAGTTCCAGGGGCTGAAGGCAAGCGTTCAGTACCGCAACCGCACTGACGGCGGATATCCCGGCTACAAGGCCGATCTCGCGTTCGGCACACGCTTCGGCGGAGATCGCGGCCACCTGATCGTCAGCGGTTCCTACTTCAACAACCCGGACTTTTTCGCGCTCGGCCAGGCGCCGTGGAACAAGGGCACAGCGCTCGTCCTGAACCCCGCCTATACGCCCACCAACACTCAACCCAGGCTCATCCATGCCGATCATCTGGGCCAGGCGGTGCAGTCGGTCGGCGGCGTCATCACCTCGGGCCCGCTGGCGGGAATCATCTTCACCGGCCCCAACGCCACGCCGACTCCCTATAATCCCGGGCAGATCTCGGGCGTCATCGCGACCGGCGGCAATGCAGACCCGACGGCGCTGAACATCTCGCCGATCGGCCTGACTCAGCATGCGCTGGATCTGTTCGGCTACACCGATTACGAGCTCGGCGCCCAGATTACCGCCCATGTCGAAGTCAGCTACGGCACCAGTGGCGGCGAAAGCGCGATCGGCGAATATCAGCGCGCCAACAATATCACGATCAAGTCCGACAACCCGTACATACCGGATGCGATCAGGACGCAGATGGCGAACCTCGGCATCACCTCGTTTCTGTTGGGGTCGAACAACACCAATCTCGGCAATCCCCGGACGGGGGGCGTCATCTACCCCAATGACCGCACGTTCCTGCGCGTTGCAGCCGGCCTTGACGGCAAGTTCGGCAAGGGCTGGTCCTGGAACGTCTATTACCAGCACGGCTCGGTCGACACGCGCGAGAAGTGGCTGAACGACGTCTATATTCCCTATTACAATCTCGCCATCGACGCGGTCACCGCGCCCGCGGGCAACAGCGCGGGAATCGCACCGGGGACAATCGTCTGCCGCTCGACCCTCACCAACCCGGGCAATGGTTGCCAGCCGCTCAACCTGTTTGGAGTGGGCGTCGCTTCGCCACAGGCAGTCAAATACATCACCCCGGTGCCCTTCACCGAAGTGGATCTGAGGCAGGACGTCGTGTCGGCATCGCTGCAGGGCGAGCCCTTCTCCACATGGGCAGGCCCGGTTTCACTGGCATTGGGCGCCGAGTATCGCCGCGAGAGCGGCGTGTCCTATTCGGATGCGCTGACTTACACGCGCAGCTTCGCCTATGGCAACGCGCTGCCCTTCAGCGGTTCAGTCAACGTGAAGGAAGCCTTTGCCGAGACGGTCATCCCGCTGGTGCGCGACCAAAGCTGGGCGCGTGAGCTCGATCTCAACGGTGCGATCCGCGTCACCGACTATTCGACCTCCGGCCGGGTGGTGACCTGGAAGGTCGGGTTCACCAACGATATCGCAAGCCAGTACCGGGTCCGTGCGACGGTTTCGCGCGATATCCGTGCGCCCAATCTGAGCGAGTTGTTCACCCAGGCGATATCGGGCGGCCGCGCAGTGGCGGACCCGTTCAACCCCGGCCAGACCCCATCGATTCTCGCGACGACCCGCGGGAACCCCAATTTGAAGCCGGAAGATGCGTCGACCGTCACTGCCGGCTTCGTCGCAACACCTGACTGGTTGCGCGGGTTCACGGCATCGATCGACTATTATCACATCAAGATCAAAGGCGCGATCGCGACTGTCTCGGCCGAGGACGAGCTGCGTTACTGTTTTCAGGGAAACCAGGATTATTGCAGCCTGATCCGTCGCGACGCAAACGGCGTTCTGGCCGAGATTTTCTCGGTGCCGACCAACACCGCAGCCCAGACCACCTCGGGCATCGACGTCAACGCCCAATATGTTCATCGACTGGGTGGCGGCACATTGAACCTGGACCTTCGCACCAATTACCGGTTCGAAAACAAGATCGTCCAGAACGGGGTCGTCATCGACAATGCGGGCTCACTCAGCCGGGCAACCGTCGGCGGGGCCGGGCAACCGAAGTTCAAGGCAACCGCATCGGTCACCTACGATCAGGGGCCATTTTCCGGGACGATTCAGACGAGGATCATCGGTGCCGGCAAGCTGGTCAGCACCTGGACCGCCAAGGACGTCGATAACAATGACGTGCCTGCCATCGGCTATATCGACTTGCGCGGATCGTTCGACGTGACGAAACACTTTTCCTTCTTCGCCGCGATCGACAACCTGTTCGACAAGGCCCCGCCCTCCGTGCCGCAGGCATTCGACACGCCCACGGTCTATTACACGCCGGGCACGGGCGCCACGGTCTATGACCTGCTGGGCCGTCAATTCACGGTCGGGCTGCGCGCCAAATTCTGAAACGGAAAGAACGCTGTTCGGTTGGGCGGGAGCGGACCGGCCGCTCCCGCCCAATCACCGGAATTCGGGAAGGGTCTGCGTAAAGCCAGCCAAGGCAATGCAAAACCCCGTCCCAGACACCTCAGAGGCCATCGACGCTCTTGCTGACCAGGATGTTGACCGCCACGCGGCGGTTTTGTGCCTTGCCTTCCGGCGTGTCATTGGGTGCCGCCGGGTCGGCCTTGGCCATCCCGGTCGGGGTGAGCATGCGGTACGGCTTCCACCCGCAGACCTGCTGCAGATAATTGATGACGCGCGCCGCGCGCTTCTCGCTGAGCGCCTGGTTGAGATCATCGCCTCCGGTCGAATCGGTGTAGCCGACAACCAGAAGCAGGGCGTTCTCCGTCGCCTGGGCCGAGTTCGCCGTGGCGCAGAGTTCGGATTTATCCTGAGCGGACAGCTCAGTCCTGCCGGTCTGGAAGTGCACGTTCGTCGTGCCCTTGATGTTATATTTGTCGATATCCCCCATGCGGCCGCGCAGGGACTCCGTGGCAGCGGTCTGTTCCTCGAAACCCTGGGCAGTCCCGTTGCGGATCATCGAGGCGGTCTTGAGATCGTTGTTCCGGAAACTGATCTGGCTCGCGACAAGGCCCTCGCCCGGTTGCCCGTCGGCCGGCTGCAACGTCTTGACCGTAACCGGCAGCCCATTGAGCAGCGAGTCCGCGGCGACCTTGCTGCGGCTCCCGAACAGGCCGCCTCCGGCCCTGATCCGCGTCGTGTCCGTGATGGCGATGATGGTGCTGGTGCCGTCGGCGGCCGTGACTTTCAACTTGTCGCCATGGCGCGCCGAGATGACCCCCTTGATGTCCGGCCCCGGACTCGTCGCAGGCGTGGTGGCACCGGTTACGACGATATCGGGATCGCGTGCACCCTGCTGCTGCGCTGACACGCCGGCCGACGCGGATACCGCCAGCATGGCAACCAGGAAGCGAGCTCCCGACCTGTTGGAAATGACACGCATGAGGCAATCTCCTTCAAACTGCCCCCGCCGGCGCGCCCTGCCTGTTCGGGTGAAGCTGTCTCCCAGATGAACGGGCCCGGTAAGGCATTGGCCGGGCGGGATGGCTTGAGCGCGCCGTGCGACGAACCGATCAGGGATGCCGCCTGAAGCAATCCCTGCTGTGATCGTTGACCAGGCCGGTCGCCTGCATCCAGGCATAGACGATCACCGGCCCGACGAACTTGAAGCCGCGCTTCTTGAGCGCGACCGACATCGCTTCGGAGAGCGGCGCCTTCGCCGGGATATGCACGCCGTCGCCAAGGATCGGCTCGCCCCCTGCCATGCCCCAGACGAAATCCGAGAAATCCTCGCCCGCCTCGCGCATCGCGAGAAAGGCGCGGGCATTGCCGATCGTCGCCTCGATCTTGGCGCGCGAGCGGATGATCCTGGCGTCGCTGAGCAGGCGCGCGATATCGGCTTCGTCGAAACGCGCGACGATCTCCGGATCGAAGCCCTTGAACACCTCGCGAAAGGCGTCGCGCTTGCGCAGGATGGTGATCCAGGCGAGGCCCGCCTGGAAGCCGTCGAGCATCAGCTTTTCCCACAAAGCGCGGCTGTCGCGCTCGGGCACGCCCCATTCGGCGTCATGATAGGCGCGCATCAGCGGATCATTGTCGGCCCAGGCGCAGCGTTGGATGGTCATTCCGCTTCTATCGCGAGCGTGCCCGCGCGCGTAAAGGGGGCGTCTCCGGTCCGCTCAGACGATGATCCGCTCGATGAACGACGCCGTCTCGGCCTCCAGCGCCATCAGGCGCTCGTCGACGAGGCGGAAGCCGTTCTCGACCTCCTCGATCTCGGCCGCCATGTTCTGCGTTCCCGAGCGGATGACCGCGACATTCTCCGCCATCGAGCGCGCCGCGAGCGCGGTCTCGTCGACTGCGCTGGTGATCGCCGTCACCGTCTGAGTCTGGCGGTTCATCGCATCCTGGATGCGGCCGGCATGCGCCTGGACCTCGTCGATCGTGTGGTGGATCGAGCCATTGGCATCGACCACTTCCCCCGTCGCCGCCTGGATCGCTGCGATCTTGTGCGCGATGTCGTCCGTCGCACGGGCGCTCTGGCCGGCCAGCGTCTTCACCTCCTGCGCCACCACGGCAAAGCCGCGGCCGGCCTCGCCGGCGCGCGCCGCCTCGATCGTGGCGTTGAGCGCCAGCAAATTGGTCTGCCCGGCAATGTCGCGGATCAGGCCCAGGATGGATTCGATCGACTGGGCATGATCGGAAAGCAGCTTCGAGGCGCTGAGCGCCCGCATCGACTTGTCCGCCGCGCGTGCGGCGACCTCGGTTGCCGCCGCGACCTCCTTCTCGGTCAAGGCGATCGTGTCGATGAGGATCGCCGCGGTGCGCGCGGCGTCGTTCATCGCCTCGGCCGACTGATCCGCCGCCGCGGCGACATCAGCGGTATGGCGGAGCATGCCGCGCGCCGATGTCGCGGTCGCGGTCGCGCGGTTGTGCAGATCATGCGCGTCGGAGACCGTCGCGCTCAGCAGGTCGCGGGACATCGCGTGGAACTTGTCGCCGATGGTCGAGAGCAGCGCGTTAGCGCCGGCGCGCTCAGTCGCCGCGACTTCGGCCACGGTGACCTCCGTCTCGATAATGCCGAACTTGCCGATCGCGCTGGCGACCCGCTCACCCCTGGCCGGATCGTCAGCGAAGAGGGTGCGCGCCAGATTGGCCAAATCGCGGTAGAGATCGGCAAGCTGGATCATGGATTGCATCAGCGAGAGGCCCAGCACGCGGACGCGGTGCGCGCGTTCGGCCGAATATTTCACCCAGGCGTCATCGATCGGCCCGCCGAGCAGGCGGTCGAAGCGCAGCAGGGCGCGGTTGGTCACGCCATCGGGAGAAAGATCGGGGTTGTCGCGCCAGACTTCGGGGCGGATTTTCGCGCAGACCTTCTCCTGCCAATAGGCCCGGATGATCTCCTCCGCCTCCGGCCTGCCCTTCGACCAGAAGCTGCGCAGATCGGCCGCGAAATCCGGATCCGAATTGTACAACGCTGCCCGGGTACCGATTTCCTCGTCGGAAAGGTTCAGCCCCCCCTGCCCAACTGACAGTTTCCGCTCAGCCTGCATCTTATCTCTCCCCCGGTACCTATATGCTATAGGATACTGATCATCTGGTTAATGCCGTTTCGGCAGTGAAACCATTGTGGGGCCAGTTTGCGCGGTTGCCTGTCGCGGGGCAGCAATACACAGATGCCTCTGCGGGCGCGCGAGTTCGGACGCAGAAAGGGCGCGGAGACCATCGCCTCCGCGCCCTGACTGAACTCTTGGCGATGCTACCGGTCCGATTACTCGGCGGCGCCGGCCTTGGCCGGACGCGTGTCGCGACGCTCGGCGATACGGGCCGACTTGCCGGTGCGGCCACGCAGATAATAGAGCTTGGCGCGCCGCACGGCGCCCTTGCGGACAACCTCGATCGAATCGATGTTCGGCGAATAGAGCGGGAAGACGCGCTCGACGCCCTCACCGAACGAAATCTTCCGCACGGTGAAGTTGGAGCCCATGCCCTTGTTCGAGCGCGCGATGCACACGCCCTCGTAATTCTGGACGCGGGTGCGCTCGCCTTCGACCACCTTCACACCGACCTTCAGCGTGTCGCCGGGGCGGAATTCCGGGATCTTCTTGTTCTCGAGAAACTTGGCGATGTTCTCGGCTTCAATCGTCTGGATGAGATTCATCTCATTCGTCCTTCGTCTGTCGCCGCGCGCCAGAGGGCGACTGAACCCGAGCGCCCTCATGGCGCTCCCAAAGGTCCGGCCGCCTTAGCCGTGTTTCGGTCTCGGCCATGTGCTTTCGCCATGCCGCGATCCTCGCATGATCCCCCGATCGCAGCACTTCGGGGATCGTGCGCCCTTCCCATTCAGCAGGTCGGGTATATTGCGGATATTCGAGCAGCCCCGTTTCGAAGCTCTCGTCAATGCCGCTTGAAGCCGCGCCCATTACGCCGGGAAGCAGCCGAATGCAAGCGTCGAGCAGCACCAGTGCCCCCATCTCACCGCCGGAGAGGATATAGTCGCCGATCGAGACCTCTTCCACCGCGCGCGCAGCGAAGATCCGCTCGTCGAAACCCTCGAACCGGCCGCAGAGGATGGTGACGCCGGGGCCACCCGCGAGGGCGCGGATCCGGGCCTGGTCGAGCGGCCTGCCGCGCGGTGTCATGGCGAGGACGGGGCGATCATCAGCGACGCTGTCGATGGCGGCGGCGAGCACGTCCGCGCGCAGCACCATCCCTGCCCCGCCGCCCGCCGGCGTGTCGTCGACGGTGCGGTGCCTGTCGATCGCGAAGTCGCGGATATTGACTGCGTCGAGCGACCAGGTTCCTTCGGCCAGTGCCCGGCCGGCGAGCGAAATGCCGAGCGGGCCGGGGAACATCTCGGGGTAAAGCGTAAGAACGGTGGCGGCAAAGGTCACTTCATGCCGCCCTTCCGAAAGGTCCACAGGGAGAGGAAGGCTGTGGCCACCCTATCGGCAGGAGCAGCACCGCTACGATCACGCTGACCGCCGTGGCCATCGCGCCAAGATCAGTGATGTGACCCATGCCGAACATCATCCACAATGCGAATCCGAAGGCGACAAGCGGTAGCGGCGACGCTGCCAAAAGGATTTTAGCCCCCAGGCTGAATTGCGGCCGGAATCGTTGAAGCAGCCACGCCAGGAGCAGGCTGGCTAAAATCTGTACGAAGCAGAGTGCCACAAGCGCGACCGGATCACTCATCGCACGTCTCGATCCAAAAAGGCCGGCACAAAAAATGCCATTTGTCCGGGATGAACGAAGCATTGATCATGTCGTCCAATTCTCCATGAAAGATGCGGCACGACGGTGCAATGCGTTTCGAACGAGCCGCCGAAGCGCACCCGGGACATGCCGATAGCCGATGCCGGGCGCGGAGTGCCAGCGGCAGGGCATACACCGGTGATTGCGCAAGCGGACCGAGAGGCCGGCGCGCACGCCCGCGTTCGTCGCGCACCGTCGATCGCGGAACCATTGCGCGCGCTGGCGCTTGGGAGGGTGATGGAGGATTGCATCATCATCGGGGCGGGCCCCGCCGGGCTGACCGCAGCGATCTATCTCGCGCGCTTTCATCTTTCGATCCGGCTGTTCGATTGCGGCACCAGCCGCGCCGCGCTGATCCCGCGCACGCACAACCATGCCGGCTATCCCGGCGGGATCTCGGGCAAGGACCTGCTCGCGCTGATGCTCGAGCAAGCCGAGAGCTTTGGCGCCGAGCGCGAGCTGGCCGAGGTTTCCGCGATCGTGCCGAAAGGCGATGGCTTCGAGGTTCATGTCGGCAAAGGCGACCAGATCTTCCACGCCCGTACCGTGTTGCTGGCGACTGGGGTGGTGAACAACCCGCCCGATATGCCGCGCGCCGAGCATGACGCGGCGCTGGCGCGCGGCTTGATCCGTTATTGCCCGATCTGCGACGGCTATGAAGTGACCGACAAGCGTGTGGGCGTGATCGGCACCGGCGATCACGGCATGCGCGAGGCACTGTTCCTGCGGGGCTTCACGCGCGACGTGACGCTGATTGCGCCAGGCGCGGCGCTCGATCTCGACGCCGCCTGCCGGGCAAAGCTCGATGCGGCGGGGATCGTTCATCTCGACGGACCATATACGCCGATCTGTATTGCCGGCGAGCAGATCGTGGCGACGACCCCGGGTGGGGAAATGACATTCGACAGCATCTATCCGGCGCTAGGCTCGCGCATCCGCTCCAAGCTTGCGGTTGACGCCGGAGCACGCGCCTCGGAGGATGGTTGCCTGGAGGTGGACGCGCATCAGCGCACCACCCTGCCCGGCCTGTTCGCGGCGGGCGATGTGGTGAAAGGGCTCGACCAGATCAGCCATGCGATGGGCGAAGCCGGTGTCGCCGCTACCGCGATCCGCAACCTGCTCAACGAAAGAAGCCCGCTCAGGCGCTGACGAATTCGGCCGCGACGACCATGCGCTCACTATCCCATTCGGGCACTGCCTCGGGGCGCATCGGCACCATGAAGCGCTTCTTGTCCGGGCGCTCGATCTCGATCACATCGCCCGCGCCGAAATTGTCGATCGCGACGACGGTGCCGAGCGCTTCGCCATTAGCGGAAATGGCGGGGAGGCCGAGCAGATCGGCGTGATAATATTCGCCGTCCTCGAGCGGCGGCAGCGCCGAGCGCGGTACCGTCAATTCAGTGCCGCGCAGCGCCTCGGCGGCGTTGCGGTCATTCACCTCGGCGATGCGCGCGATCGTGCCGTTGCTGCCGGGGCGCACCGATTTGAGGGTCAGGGTGCCGTTGTTGAAGCTCTTGTAGGGCTTCAGATCTTCGGCGAAGACCTTGAGGCGGACCTCCCCCGTCACGCCATGCGCGCCGATGATGACGGCGAGCGTGACGGGGGTGTCAGCAGGCATCAGCCCTCGGCCGGAGCCTGGGCGCTCTCGCCCTCGGCGACTTCGGCGGTGTCGCCGGCGTCGCTGTCCGGGGTCGCTTCGTTCGCGGCAGGTGCTTCCTCGGCGGCCGCTTCAGGCGCTGCCGCGACCGGCGGGGTCTCTTCGGCAACCGCTTCGGCGACGGCTTCGGCCTCGGGCGTCGGCTCTTCCGTCGCAGCTTCGATCTCGGCGGCCATCACGGCCTCGGCTTCCTCGTTGCTGTCCTGGGCAGGCGCTTCCTCGGCGACCGGCTCGGGAGCAGGTGCTGCTGCTGCGGCTGCCTTGGCCTCTTCGGCCTCGGCGAGCTTGGTCGCACGCTCTTCAGCGCGCTCGGTCGCCTTCTCGCCGGGCTTGCCCTTGTTCGGGTTGTTGCGCGCGGCGCGCTCACGGACACCTGCCGCGTCGAGGAAACGAGCGACGCGGTCAGTCGGTTGGGCGCCGACGCTCAGCCAATGCTTGGCGCGATCGCCGTCGAGGATGATGCGCTTGTCGTCATCCTTGGCGAGCAGCGGGTTATAGGTGCCGAGCTTCTCGATGAAGCGGCCGTCACGGGGCGAACGGGCGTCCGCCACGACGATGCGGTAATAAGGACGCTTCTTGGAGCCGCCACGCGACAGACGAATGCTGAGTGCCATTAGTTCTACTTCCTTCTTTCGATTACGTTATTTCTTCTTGATCAAATTCTCGAAGCCGGGCGGGAGGTTGGACTGGCCACCACCGAGCCCGGGCAGGCCGCCGCCATTGCCGAGCAGGCCGCCAAGGCCGCCAGCGCCGCCGAGGCCGCCGCCACCCATGCCGCCTCCGCCCATACCGCCCATGCCGCCGCCGCCCTTGCCGAGCATCGCCATCATGCCCTTGAGGCCGCCCATCTTGCGCAGCTTCTTCATCGCGGTGGACATTTCCTGGTGCATCTTGAGCAGCTTGTTCACGTCCTGCACGGTCGTGCCGCTGCCCTTGGCCACGCGGATCTTGCGCTTGGCGTTGATGATCTCCGGCTTGGCGCGCTCCTTGGGCGTCATCGAGGTGATCATCGCGTCCATCCGGACCAGGATCTTCTCGTCGACCGCGCCTGAGGCCATTGCCGCCTGCGCTTTCTTCATGCCGGGGATCATGCCGGCCAGCGCACCCAGCCCGCCCATGCGGCGCATCTGCTGCAATTGTGCGCGCAGATCGTCCATGTCGAACTGGCCCTTGGCCAGCTTCGCCGCCATTTTCTCGGCGTCTTCCTGCTGGATCGACTCAGCGGCGCGCTCGACCAGGCCGACCACGTCGCCCATGCCGAGGATGCGTCCGGCGACCCGGCCGGGATGGAAGGCCTCGAGCGCATCGAGCTTCTCGCCGACGCCCGCAAACTTGATCGGCTTGCCGGTGACGGCACGCATCGAGAGCGCCGCACCGCCACGCGCGTCGCCGTCCATGCGGGTCAGCACCACGCCGGTCAGCGGCACCTGATCGGAGAAGCTCTTCGCGACGTTGACGGCGTCTTGGCCGGTCAGCGCATCGACGACGAGCAGGATTTCCGCCGGCTGCGCGATCTCCGCGACCGCGCGCATCTCGTCCATCAGCGCCTGGTCGACATGGAGCCGGCCTGCGGTATCGAGCATCAGGACATCATAGCCCTGGAGCTTCGCCGCCTGCAGCGCACGCCGGGCGATATCGACCGGCTGCTGCCCGGGGACGATCGGCAGCGTCGCCACCTCGGCCTGGGTGCCGAGCGTTGCGAGCTGTTCCTGCGCGTTCGGGCGATTGACGTCCAGCGACGCCATCAGCACCTTCTTGCGCTCGCGCCCGGTCAAGCGCTTGGCGATCTTTGCCGTGGTGGTCGTCTTGCCCGAGCCCTGCAGACCGACCATCATGATGACGGCGGGCGGCGTGACGCCCAGCTCGAGCTCCGACGCATCGGCACCGAGCATCTCGACCAGCGCGTCATTGACGATCTTCACGACCTGCTGGCCCGGCGTCACCGAGCGCAGGACCTGCTGGCCGATCGCCTTTTCCGTCGCCTTGTCGACGAATTCGCGCGCCACCGGCAGTGCGACGTCAGCCTCGAGCAGGGCGACACGCACTTCGCGCATCGCAGCGCGCACGTCCGCCTCCGTAAGCGCGCCGCGCCCACGAAGCCGATCGAACACACCGCCAAGCCGGTCGCTCAGGCTTTCGAACATCGAGAAACTCCATTGCCGATCGGCGCCGTACCGGTAAACGCAAAGAACGCCGGCGGACGAAACCTCGTCGGCCGGCGTACGCCCAGTGGGCGGTCCTTCACGAATCCCGATGGGAAACGATCGCGCCGGGCCTTAGCGCAGCCGCAGCGTTCACGCAACCTCATGCATTCGGCCCGGCCGCCCTGCCCGCGGCTTAACCCGATCTACACGGATGCCATGCGAAAACCGCCGCCATCGGAATTCGGGGCACGGCGGCATGGCAGTTGAAATCGTCGATGAATTGAAGGCGTCGCCACTGAAGGGGCGCCGGGACGTGCTCAGCAGTGCGATCACGGTAGCATCGATCCTGTTGTTCGTCGGCACCGGCAGTTCAGTGCTGGCGACGACCTTCCAGCATTATTTCTCCGGGGGTCAGGGCGCCGACCAGACCCTGGTCATCGCCCTGCTGCTCAACGTCGCGTTGATCCTGTTCGGCTGGCGCCGCCACCGCGAGCTTGCCCGTGAAGTCTCGATTCGCACTGCCGCCGAGGAGCGTGCCCAGCAGCTCGCCGCGCGTGACCCGCTGACCGGGTTCCTCAATCGCCGCAGCCTTGGCGAGGAAGGCGCCGCCATGTTCGTCCGGGCCCAGCGCCGGGGCAAGGCGATGGCAATGATGATGCTCGACCTCGACCATTTCAAGACAATCAACGACATGCACGGCCACGCCACCGGCGACGCCCTGCTGCGCGAAGTCGCTGTCGAGATTGCCGCGGCCATGCCCTCGATCGCCCTGACCGCGCGCTTCGGCGGCGACGAGTTCGCCTGCGCCTTCCTGTTCGACCCTGCCCATCCCGATACGGTCGAGCGGATCGCCGAGCGCCTGGTCTCGCGGCTCGCCCAGCCCTTCCAGGCGGAGGGGCTGCAGCTCCATATCAGCGTCTCGGTCGGCATCGCCCGGTCCGATTCCGATTGCGCCAGCATCGATGCGCTGATGCGATCGGCCGATATCGCGATGTATGCAGCGAAGAATTCCGGCCGCAACCGCTTCGCCTGGTTCGACATGTCGATGGAGCGCGAGCTCCAGGCGCGCAACGAACTCGAGGTCGGCCTGCGCGGCGCGATCCCGCGCCAGGAGATTGTCCCCTATTTCGACCAGCAGATCGATCTCACCACTGGCAGGCTCAACGGTTTCGAAGTGCTGGCGCGCTGGGAACATCCGCTGCGCGGGCTGATCGGCCCCGATATCTTCATTCCGATCGCTGAAGAGACCGGCATGATCTCCGACCTGTCGCTGTCGATCATGCGCCAGGCGTTCGTCGCGGCGAAGGACTGGGATTCGGCGCTGACGATCTCCGTCAACATCTCGCCCTGGCAGCTCAAGGATGCCTGGCTCGCGCAGAAGATCATCAAGGTGCTGACCGAGACCGGCTTCCCCGCGACCCGGCTCGAGATCGAGATCACGGAGAGCTCGCTGTTCGACAATCTTGCTCTGGTGCAATCGATCGTCGGCAGCCTAAAGAACCAGGGCATCCGCCTCGCGCTCGACGATTTCGGCACCGGCTATTCCTCGCTCGCGCATCTGCGCGCGCTGCCGTTCGACCGGATCAAGATCGACAAGAGCTTCGTCATGTCGATCAACGAGAATGCGGAAAGCGCCGCGATCGTCAACGCGATCGCCCGGCTGGGCGACAGCCTCAACCTGCCGATCACCGCCGAAGGCATCGAGGATGCCTCGATCGAGGAGCGGCTGCGCACGCTCGGCTGCTCGAAGGGCCAGGGCTATCTTTATGGCAGGCCGATGAGCGTCACCAACACGAGGCGCCTGCTGGCGGAAAAGCGCCTGCTGCTCCAGACGGAAACGGACAAGGCGGAACGCAAGGCACCTGCCGGCAAGCGCGTGGCCAGCTGACGCAGCGAGACCTGCCCGGCGAGATCATGGACTTCGCGGCCACCGGTCCCTAGATCGGCGCGCATGTACTCCCCTAGCGGCCGCTCCCATGGCTGAACCCCTGATCGTCAGCCTCGGCTGCCGCCTGAACATCGCGGAAAGCGAAACCATCCGCGCGCTGACCGGTGGCCGCGACATGGTCGTGGTCAACAGCTGTGCCGTCACCAACACCGCAGTGCGCGAGACGCGTGCCGCGATCCGCCGCGCGCGACGCGACCGGCCGGGCGCGCAGATCGTGGTGACGGGCTGTGCCGCGCAGATCGATCCGCAGGGCTTTGCGGCGATGCCCGAGGTCGATCGGGTGATCGGCAATGCCGAGAAGCTCTCGGCGGAAACCTGGGAAGCCTTTGATCCGATGCTGGTCGGCGATATCATGCAGGTGCGCGAGACCGCGCCGCATCTCGCCGCCGCCTTTGCGTCGCATGCACGCGCCTTTGTCGAGGTGCAGAATGGCTGCGATCATCGCTGCACTTTCTGCGCGATCCCGTTCGGCCGCGGCAACAGCCGCTCGGTTCCGGCGGGCGCGGTGATCGACCGGATCCGGACACTGGTCGAAAACGGACACCGCGAAATCGTCCTGACCGGGGTCGATCTCACCAGCTATGGCCCCGATCTGCCCGGCGCACCGACTTTGGGGATGCTGGTCGAACGGATCCTGCATCATGTCCCCGCGCTGGAGCGGCTCCGCTTGTCCTCGCTCGACTCGATCGAGATCGACGACCGGCTGTTCGAACTGCTCACCGCCGAGCCGCGGATGATGCCGCATGTCCATCTCTCGCTCCAGGCGGGCGACGACATGATCCTGAAGCGGATGAAGCGCCGCCATTCGCGTGAGCAGAGCGTGTCAGTGGTCGAACGCCTCAAGACTGCCCGGCCGGAGATCGCGATCGGTGCCGATCTGATCGCGGGTTTCCCGACCGAGAGCGAGGCGATGTTCCGCAATACGCTGGCGCTGATCGACGATTGCGACGTGGTCCAGGCGCATATCTTCCCCTATTCGCCGCGCGCGGGCACCCCTGCCGCACGGATGCCGCAGGTCGAGCCGGAAGTGCGCAAGCGCCGGGCGGCGTTGCTGCGCGAGTCGGGTGCGCAACGGCGGGCGGAGTGGCTGGCCGGCCTCGTCGGCACTACCCAGGCCGTGCTGGTCGAGCGCCCCGGCGACCGCGGCCATGCCGGCAATTTCGCTGAAGTTCGTTTCGAAACGCAGCCCGTCGGCAGCATTCATCACCTCATAATCGACCGCGTCGAGGACAATTTGCTCATCGCCACACCCCGTCATTCCCGCGCAAGCGGGAATCCCGCTTCTTCTTCTCCCGCCGCGCGCCAAAGGCAGCGGGATCCCCGCTTGCGCGGGGATGACGTGATGGTGGAGGCGGCCGCGTGAGCACCACCCCAAGCTGGCACGACAAGCTGCTCGGCGGCTTCAAGCGAACCTCGGACAGGCTGCTCGGCAATCTGACCGGCCTCGGCACCGCACGGCTCGACGACGCAACGCTCGACGAGATCGAGGAAGCGCTGATCGCCTCGGACCTCGGTCCCGAGACCGCCGCCCGCATCCGCGCGCGCCTCGCCGAGGGCAGTTTCGAGCGCAATATGGAGGAGCTCGGCATCCGTCTCGTCGTCGCCGAGGAGATCGAGAAGGTGCTCGCCAAGGTGGCGCAGCCGCTCGAGATCGAGGCGTTTCCGCGGCCACAGGTGATCCTGGTCATCGGCGTCAACGGCTCGGGCAAGACAACCACCATCGCCAAGCTCGCGCACTGGCTGATGGAGCAGGATTATGGCGTGATGCTCGCCGCCGGCGACACCTTCCGTGCTGCCGCGATCGGCCAGCTCGCGACCTGGGCCGAGCGGGTCGGCGTGCCGATCGTCTCGGGCAAGGAAGGCGGCGACGCGGCCGGGATCGTCTATGAGGCGGTCAAGCAGGCGACCGCGACCGGGATCGACGTGCTGATCGTCGACACAGCCGGGCGGCTCCAGAACAAGCGCGAGCTGATGGACGAGCTGTCGAAGATCCGCCGCGTGCTCGGCCGCATCAACCCGGAATCGCCGCACAATATCCTGCTCGTGCTCGATGCGACCACCGGGCAGAATGCGCTCAACCAGATCGAGGTGTTCAAGGAATTCGCCGGGGTCACCGGGCTCGTCATGACCAAGCTGGACGGCACTGCGCGCGGCGGCGTGCTGGTTGCGGCGGCGGAGAAATACGGCCTGCCGATCCATGCGATCGGCGTCGGCGAGGGCATGGGCGATCTCAGGCCCTTCGATGCGAACGAGGTTGCGCGGATCATCGCGGGCGTAGATGGGGGCCGACATGGCAAGTAAACCCAAACGCCCGATCGGCGCCGGCCTCAGGCTGGCGATCGATATCGGTCCGCTCGCGATCTTCTTCCTCGTCAATTTCCTGATGCGCGGCCCGGATGTGGCGAAGCTGCTCGCCGGGACCACCGCCTTCATGATCGCAAGTGCCGTGGCGATGATCGTCTCGCGCTGGAAGGCAGGGCATATCTCGCCGATGCTGTGGATGACCGGCACGCTGGTGCTGATCTTCGGCGGCCTGACGCTCTGGTATCACGACAAGACCTTCATCCAGTTCAAGCCGACCTTCATCTATGCGAGCTTCGCGGCGATCCTCGCCTTCGGGCTCGCGACCGGGCGGCCGCTGCTGCAGATGCTGCTCGAAGCCGCCTATCCGGGGCTCACCGAAAAGGGCTGGCGCCAGCTGACGATCAACTGGACGATCTTCTTCATCTTCATGGCAGTGCTGAACGAGATCGTCCGGCACCAATTCTCCTATGATTTCTGGCTTTCCTTCAAGCTCTGGGGGGCGATCCCGCTGACCCTGGTCTTCACCTTCGCCAATATCCCGATGCTGCTGAAGAACGGTCTGAATGCCGAGGGCGTGCCACCGATACCGCCGGAGGGCTAAGCAAGCCCCTCCCCTAAAGGGGAGGGGCTTGAAGAAGGTCAGCCCACCACGCTGTCGTAGATGCGGCCGGCCTCGTCCCAGTTCACCACATTCCACCACGCCTTGAGATAGCCGGGGCGATCGTTGCGGTAGGTGAGGTAATAAGCGTGTTCCCACACGTCGTTGGCGAGGATCGGCGTGCCCTTAACGGCCACGTCGTCCATCAGCGGATTGTCCTGGTTGGGCGTGCTCGCGATGGTCAGCTTGCCGTCGGCATCCGCCACCACCCAGGCCCAGCCCGAGCCGAACTGGCCGGCGCCCTTGCCATTGAAATCTTCCTTGAGCTTGTCGAGCCCGCCATAGGCAGTGATCGCTTCGGCAAGCTTGCCCGACGGCGCGCCGCCGCCCGGCTTCATGATCTTCCAGAAGAAATCATGGTTCCAATAGCCGCCGCCATTGTTGCGCACGAGAGGCGGCTGGGACGAGATCTGGCCGAGGATCTCCTCGATCGTCTTGCCCTGAAGCGACGGGTCCTTCTCGACGCCCTCGTTGAGCTTGTCGGTATAGGCCTTGTGATGCTTGTCATGGTGGAGGCGCATCGTCTCGCCGTCGATGGTCGGCGCCAGCGCATCATAATCATAAGGAAGGGGGGGCAGTTCGAAAGCCATGACAGACGCTCCATCGTTACTGGGTTGCAGCGGTCCAAACGAACTTCGGGGCGAATAGGTCAACCCCTGCAGCCCGATTTTTCGCGATTGTTACGTGTGACAAACGAAAATGAACCGCTTAGCATCGCCGCCGGGCAACGCTGCGCGCGACGGCGCGCTATAAATGGGAGGGAAAACCCGATGGACAAGATACTCACCGATCTCCGGATCACGATCACGGTCGGCGTCCTGCTGGCCGTGGGCCTGATGTTCGCGCCCTATTATCAACCGCCCCCCGGGCTGTGGAACGGCGTGTTCCAGTGGCTCCATGTGTTTTTCGGCATCACCTGGATCGGCCTGCTTTATTATTTCAACTTCGTGCAGATCCCGACCATGCCGCTGATCCCGGCCGAGCTGAAACCCGGCGTCTCCAAATATATCGCGCCCAAGGCGCTGTTCTATTTCCGCTGGGCGGCGCTGTTCACGGTGCTGACCGGGCTGATCCTCGCCCATCTCTATCACGAGCTGAAAGAGGCGCTGACGCTCGAGGAATCGGCTCGGCTGATCGGCATCGGCATGTATCTGGCACTGATCATGGCGGCCAATGTGTGGTTCGTGATCTGGCCGAACCAGAAAAAGGCGCTCGGCCTGGTCACGGTGGACGATGCGGCCAAGGCCAAGGCGGCACGGGTCGCGATGCTGGCATCGCGCACCAATGTACTGCTTTCGATCCCCATGCTGCTGTGCATGACGAACTATCATTGACGGATTGACCGGGGCGGCGCGTTGCCGCCCCGATTACCCTGCGGCGATCAGCCCGTGGCGCTTGAGCGCATGGCGTAGCTGATCATAGCTGAGGCCCAGTCCCTCCGCTGTCGCGCGCTGGTTGAAGCGATGCTCGGCAAGCGCCCTGGTCAGCAATTCGCGCTCGAACCGGGCGATCCGCGTCTTGAAGTCCCACGCTCCCTCATCCGGCTTTTCCACCTCGGCTTCCGCCGGCATGGGCAAGGGTGCCTCCGGTGCTGCGGAGGCAGGCGGCGGCGCACTGGGAGTGACGCTCCCGCCGGGCCGATAGGGCGAATGGAAGGGATCGAACTCGATGGTCTCGATCGGACCATATTCCTCCCAGCGATAGACCGCGCGCTCGACGACGTTGCGCAGCTCGCGGACATTGCCGGGCCATTGATATTCGACCAAAGCCGCGGTGGCGTCCGGCCCGAAACCGGGCCAGTCCTCACGGCCCAGCTCGGAGGCCATGCGCCGGCCGAAATGCTCGGCGAGCACCAGCACATCCCCGGGGCGGGCGCGCAAGGGCGGCAGAGTCACCACCTCGAACGACAGCCGGTCGAGCAGATCGGCGCGGAACTGGTGGCGCGCGACCTTGTCGGGCAGATGCTCGTTGGTCGCCGCCACGATGCGGACATCCACCCGCACCGGCCGCGAAGAGCCGATCCGGGTGATCTCGCCATATTCGACCGCGCGCAGCAGCCGCTCCTGCGCGCCCATCGAGAGCGTGCCGAGCTCATCGAGGAACAGGGTACCACCATGTGCCTCCTCGAAGCGGCCGACGCGCGATTTGGTCGCACCGGTAAAGGCGCCCGCCTCATGGCCGAACAATTCCGCTTCGATCAGCGTCTCGGGCAGCGCCGCGCAGTTCATGATCACCAGAGGCTGGTCCCAGCGCGGGCTCAGCCGGTGGAGGCGCTCGGCGACCAGCTCCTTGCCGGTACCGCGCTCGCCGATCACCAGCACCGGCCGGTCGAGCGCCGCAGCGCGGCTGGCGCGCTCAAGCGTCTCGAGAAAGACGTTCGATTGTCCGATGACCTGCGTCGTGCGATCCATCCCCAAGCTTTGGCGTAAATTCCCAAGGCTTGGCAAGATATTTCAGATCGGTTCATCCAGCGTTCAGGTGAAAATGGCGGAAAACCGCGCTTTTCGAAACTGGCACGCTCCCTGCAATGCTTGGTGCATCTGCCCATCAGGGCAAACGGAACAACCCCTTCAGGGAGATTACACCATGAACACCAACTACAAAGCCGGCGACCTCCGCCACACCGTCGCAGCGATCGTCTGCACGATCGTCTTCGGTTCCACCTTCCTGCTCGGCGCTGTCGCACCGGGCACCGCGGTTGCCGCTCCCCGCACGACCGTCACCCAGACCGCCGCCTGAACCCAGGCGACGCCGCCGGGGCGGGTATCCCTTGCCCCGCCCCGGCACCCCAAGCTTCATCCCTTCAACAGTATCCTGCGTACCCAATAGGAGAGTTTTCGAAATGGGCATTTTCTCCCGCACCCGCGACATCATTGCCGCCAACTTCACCGATCTGCTCGACAAGGCGGAAGACCCAGCGAAGATGATCCGCATGATCATCCTCGAAATGGAGGAAACGCTCGTCGAGGTCCGTGCATCCGCGGCCCGCACCATCGCCGACCAGAAGGAAATGCGCCGGCACATCACCAAGCTCGACACGCTCCAGGAAAGCTGGACCGAAAAGGCCGAGCTGGCGCTGTCCAAGGGCCGCGAGGACCTGGCCAAGGCCGCCCTGGTCGAGAAGCAGAAGGCAGCCGACATGGCCGCCCAGCTGAGCAGCGAGATCACCGTGCTCGACGAGGCGCTCAAGGCCGCCGAGGAGGACATCAACAAGCTGCAGACCAAGCTGCGCGAGGCGCGCACCCGGCAGAACTCGATCGTCACCCGGCTCGAGACCGCGCATAACCGCTACAAGCTGCGCGAAATGTATGCCGGCCCGAAGATGCAGGATGCCTTCTCGCGCTTCGAGGTGATGGAACGCCGCGTCGACATGGCCGAGGGCCGTGCTGAAGTGGCCGGCATGGGCGCCCCGCCCAAGAGCCTCGAGGAAGAGATTGCCGAGCTGAAGTCGGCCGAGAAGGTCGAAGCCGAGCTCGCAGCGATGAAGGCTCGCGTCGGAAAGGGCAACTGAGATGGAGGATGTACTCATCCCGGTGTTCGTCTGCGGCATCCTGTTCATCGGCATGCCCTGGGTGATCCTGCACTATGTCACCAAGTGGAAGCAGGCGCCGAAGATCACCGTCGAGGACGAGAATCTGCTCGACGAGATGTTCAATCTCGCCCGCCGGCTCGAAGATCGCCTCAACACGGTCGAGCGCATCGTCGCCGCCGACCACCCCGACTGGAAGCCGGCCTCGCCGGCAGTCCACTCCACTGATTACGATATTGCTCGGAGGAACTGAGATGTCTGCAAGCCGCACCAAATTCTACCTCGACAAGCAAAACAGCAAGTGGCTGGGCGTATGCGCGGGGATTGCCGACTATACCGGGATCGATGTCACCTGGGTCCGCGTCGGCGCCGTGTTGCTCACCTTCTTCGGTGGCTTCCCCTGGACGCTGATCGCCTATTTCGTGGTCGCCTGGATGGCGGAGAAACGCCCCTATGGCCTCTATGACGGCCCCGAGGATGCGAAATTCTGGCAGGGTGTCCGCTCGAACCCGAAGCGCTCGACCGCCGAGGTCCGCTCCAAGTTCCGCGACATCGACCGCCGGCTCGCCGACATCGAGATGATGTACACCAGCCGCAACAGCCGCCTCTCCGACGAGATCGACAGCCTGCGCTGAGACGGGCCCGAACAGGGAGTAATTGAGATGAGCAACGTGGCTATGTTGATCCCGTTGACCGCGATCGCGATGAGCCCGGTCGCCTGGGTCGCCACTACCTGGATCCGCGCGAAGCACGGCTATCCGCTTGAAGACCAGAAGGGCAACCCGATCATGCGCAACGATCCGGATGCCAAGCGCACGATCGACCTGCTGACCAGCGAGAATGAGCGTCAGGCCGGGCAGATCAGCCGGCTGGAGGAGCGGATCGCAGTGCTCGAACGGATCGCGACCGACCCAGCCGAGCGCACTGCCCGCGAGATCGACGCGCTGCGCTGAGCGCAAGCGCCAAGGAGGAAATGATGCATAGCGACCAGTTATTCGTCCTCACCATCATCGCTCTCGCCCTGATGGCGGGCGTCGCGAAGATGTGGGTCAGGGCGCAACATGGCTACCCGATCGAGGATCGGAACAGCCGCCGCAATCGCCGCCGCGCCGGCTTCGTCGATGACGCGGGGCCCGAGGCGGATCGCAAGATCCACCTGCTCTCGGCCGAGAATGAGCGGCTGGTGGGCCAGGTTTCCCGCCTCGAGGAGCGGATCGCCGTCCTGGAGCGCATCGCCACCGATCCCGCCGAGCGCACCGCTCGCGAGATCGAGGCGCTCCGCAGCCGCGATTGAGGAGCGACTGACATGAACGAACATCTGATCATGGAACTGATGAAGCCGGTATCGGCCCTCACCCTGGTGGCGATCGGCGCCTGGCTGGTCGTCACCTGGATGAAAGTCCGTCACGGCTATCCGCTCACCGACGGCAGCGGGAAGACGCTCTATCCGAACTCAGGCGAGGAGACGATCGAACGGGTCCGCCTGCTGACCCAGGAGAACAGCCAGCTTCGCGCCGAGCTCGGTGCCGTCAAGGACCGGCTCGCCAATATCGAACGCATCGTCACCGACGGCGCGCACAGCCTGGATCGCGAGATCGAGCAACTGCGCCTGAAGGCAAATTGAGGAACATATCATGGGCTTCCAGTTCGTTTTTCTCATCCCGATCCTCGGCATCTCGGTCGGCCTGGTCGCGGTCATCGGCGGCGTCTTCGTCAAGCCCTGGCTCGCCCACCGCGAGAAGCAGATGGAGCTGGAGGCACGGATGATCGCTGAAAAGGCGGCGCAATATGCGACGCAGACCAGCAGCCTGGAACAACGGGTCCGCGTCCTGGAGCGTATCGTCACTGACCGCGGCATCGATATCGCCGACGAGATCGAGAAGCTCCGCGACCAGCCCCCACTCAACTGAAGTCAACCCAATCAGCGTATCAAGGATAGTAACATGCTTATCTTCTTGGGAATTCTGGCGATCTTCACCGCAGTCTCGGTGTACCTCACCGAGCGGGTCGACCGCCCCCGCCGCCGCCTGGCGCGCGAGACCGGCGAGCTTCGCTAAGCCGCCGGCCTGGTTCAGGACAAAGGGAATAACCAGATGAACGTCTTTGACATGATCGCCCTCATTGTCGTGGTAGGTACGATCGGCAGTGTGGTGCGCGCCCGTTATGGTGTGGTGCGTGACAGGCACGGCAATGACGTGCCGCTGCGCGACGATGCCGCCCAGGCCGAAAACCAGCGGCTGCGCGAAGAGCTTCGGGCCATGAAGGAGCGCCTTGCGGTCCTGGAACGGCTCGCGACCGACAACAATGACAGCGGCGCACGCCTCGATCGCGAGATCGAGAAGCTGCGTGACCGCTCGTGACCGAAGGAGCAGAGATCATGACCGATCCGAACTTCTACCTCATCATGGCAAGTGCCGCGTTGGCGGGGCTGGGGATGATGACCTTTGCCGCCCTCACCGGCTGGCGCGGCTGGCTGGCGCTCAAGCACCAGGAGCTGCATCAGGCCGGCGGCGATCTCCACCAGGAGCGCAGCCTGCCCAATGCCAGCGCCCGGATCGAGATCGCCGACCTCAAGGAACGTATCCGCAAGCTGGAAGCAATCGCCGCCGGGGTGGACCTCTGAGGTTCACCCCGCTAGCTGGCGGGGCATGCAAAGCCTCGCCGATCTTCAAGACGAATACAGCTTCCTGGACGCCGATGATCGTTACCGCCTGTTGATCGATCTGGGCCGCGACCTCGAAGCAATGCCCGAGGCGCTGAAGACCGATACGACCCTGGTTCGCGGCTGCTCAGCCTCGGTATGGGTCTATCCCATGGTTGCCGCTGACGGCACGTTGCATTTCCTGGCGGATTCGAATGCAGCGATCACCAAGGGCATCATCGCTCTGGTGTTGCTGACGGTGCAGGATCAGGCACCCGCCGCGATCCTGGCGACGGATATCGAAGCCGCGCTCGCCCCGTTCGATCTGAAGAACCAGCTCAGTTCGAACCGGACCCAGGGCATTCCCAACATGATTGCGTTAATTCGCGAGACAGCGGCGCGATACTTATGATATAGTGTATCAAAGGTGGAGGATCTCGATCCGCTGCGGCGTTGGGGGAACTGTCTTGCTGAAGCCCGGCATTGCGTTGCTGATGATGATCATGGCGTCTTGCGACGCAGCACCGGCGCAGAATTCTCAGGCAAATCCACCGGCCGATGCGCGCGGGCCGATCGCGGGAACCCGAATGGGGCCGCCCGGCGCCCCGCCACCGCCCGGCCCTCATGTTCCGATGCCGCAAGGCGACCTGCAATCCATCGTCATCCGCCTGGAACGTGGCGGCTGTTTCGGCTCCTGCCCGGCCTATAACGTCGACATCACCGGCACGGGGACGGTCAGTTACGAGGGCCTTGGCAGTGTCCTCGTTCGCGGCAAGCATCATTACACTGTAGGCGCCGATGTCGTGCGGAGGCTCGCCGACCAGTTTCGTCAGGCCGACTTCTGGTCCCTTCGCGACGACTATTCCTCTCAGATAACCGACCAATCCACCTACAAGCTTGTCGTGACGATCGGCGGCCAAACCAAGGCTGTGACCGATTATGTCGGTGGTGATGTCGGCATGCCGGCAAGCGTGACCGAGCTTGAAAACGCGGTCGATGCGGCTTCCGGAACCAAGAGGTGGATCAACGGCAATGAAGAGACGCTGCCGTCATTACGCCGCGAACATTGGAGCTTTCACTCCAAGGATGCCGGCGAGACGCTCGCAAGAGCAGTCTCGAGCGCCCCTGATTCAGTGGTCAATGGTCTCCTTGACGGCGGGGCACCGATCGATGCGCGTCCGAACGATGCTTTCGAGGGTGCCGCCAGCCCGCTCGAAAATGCCTGCCGCAAGGCGCGCCTCACCATCGCACGCCGGCTGATTGCCGCAGGTGCCCTCGAAACGCGCGCCGATGCGCTCGAGTTGGCTCTGTTTGCTGCCGTGGAATCGGCGCATCCCGCAATGGTAGCGGAAATCCTGCGACTGCATCCCCGCATCAATACCCGCAATCGTGACGGCGATACGCCGTTGCTCTGGATCGAGGAAGGCCCGCATCCATTTTACGGTGACGAGAAATCGACCGATACGTCCGGCGTCATTCGCCAGTTGATCGCGGCCGGGGCAAACCCGAATGCCACAGACAAGGACGGCGAAACAGTGCTGCACAAGACACTCGACGTCGCTAGTGCCCGTGAATATATCAAAGCGGGCGCGAAGATCGAGGCTCGCAACAAAAGCGGCGAAACGCCCCTGCTCGCGACCTTCGGTGAAGATATCGCACTGCTGCTTCTCGATTCGGGCGCAAATCCCGACGTCAGGAACGCCGATGGCACGACCTTCGCCGCCGTCGCGCGGGAGCGGCATTTCAACAAGGTGTTGAAGCGCCTCAAACAATCCTAGTCGTCAGTGACCCGACGCAATCGCGCGCAGGGCGACGACCAGTCGGTCGAGATCCCCCATCCGGCTGGCGAGCGCAGGCGTCACCCGGACGCATGATCCCGAGGCGAGGCCATCGCGGTGGACGGTGAAGATCCCGTGGCGGTCGAGCAACTCGCGAGCCAGGGCGACATTGTCGTCATGCGATGTCCGTCCGCGCAGGCGAAATCCGGTGATCGCGCCGTAGAGCTCTGGATCGTCGGGCGTGAGGATTTCGATCCGCGGATCGTCGCGCAGCGGTCTGACCCAGCGGTCGCGCAATGCGCGGAGCCGTGCTGCCCGCCGCGCGCTCCCGATCGCTTCCTGGAAGTCGAGCGCGGCCGGTACGGTCAGGTGCGCCGCGAAATCGATCGTGCCGATATGGAGGCGGGCGTCGATATCGTCCGGGTCGCCCGCATTCGCCGCAGGATCGTGGTCCACATCGCCGATCCGCCCGCGCCGGATATACATGGCTCCGACGCCGAGCGGCGCGCCGCTCCATTTATGCAGATTGATACCGGCGAAATCAGCGTCGAGATCAGGCAAGGTGAAATCGAGCTGGCCCCAGCTATGCGCGGCATCGACGATCGCCGCCACGCCGCGCGCCCGCGCCATCGCGACGATATCGCGGACCGGCAGCACCAGGCCGGTGCGGTGACTGAGATGGGTGAGCAACAGGAGCCGGACATGGGGATGTGCGTCGAGCGCCGCGGCATAAGTATCGATCAGACCCTGATGCGTCGCCGGCTCGGGCAGCGCGATCCGCACCAGCCCGACGCCACGTCGCGCCGGCAACGCCGCGCAACAGGCCTGCATGCTGTCATAATCGAGATCGGCATGGAGCACCGCCTCACCCGGACGCAGCCGGTTATAGCCGATGATCAATGTCTTGAGCGCCTCGGTCGCGTTGCGGGTCAGCAGGATCTCGTCGGCACCGACGCCCAGCGCCGCCGCCACCCGCACCCGGACCTTGCGCAGATCGGCGATCATGCCGCGCCGTGCATAGAAGCTGGTGTCGCGGTTCACCCGCTCGATCGTCGCGCGATAGGCGGCGAGCACCGGGCGCGCCATCATGCCCCAATTGCCATGCTCGAGCTGGATCGTCGCCCGCGTCACGTCATAGGCGGCAGCGATATTGGCCCAATAGCTTTCGTCATCCGCCGCGGGGGCGAATGCGGCACCGGCCCGCACCACGAGCGGAAGGGCAGCCGCGCCGAGCATCGTCCTGCGATCGATTGTCATCCCCCTCTGTATCCCCGACCATCCCGCACTGGTCTCTGCATAGAGCAGGTCGGGCCGATCGAATCCATCGGATCAGCGATCGTCGCCGGCAAGCCTCATCGCATCGGCAACTTCGTCGAGATCGGCACCCGTCTTCACCAGCAGCCATTCGCGCGGCGCCTTGCCGTTGATCACCGTCACCGCACCGCGCGGGCAGACGCCCAGGCACTTCACCTCGACAATGCCGAGCGCGCCCTTGCGGCCCTTCTTCACATCGAGATGCTTGCGCAACGCCTTGGCGAGCGGTGTGCGGCCCTTGGGGCCGAACCCGCCCCCTGCCCGCTTCGAACATTTCTTGCAGACCAGCAGCGTGTTCGACCAGTCCGAACGGACCGATTTCAAACGGCGGGCTTCCATTGCCGCGCATCCTCGGCGGATTTGAGCACGTCATAGGCGGCCTGGATCGCTTGGAACCGCGCCGCCGCTTCCTTGTCGCCGGGGCGGACATCAGGGTGGTTCGATTTGGCCAGCCGCCGCCAGGCGACACGCACAGCATCGAAATCGGCATCTACCTCGAGCTCGAGCACTTCCAGCGCACGGATCTCGTCGCGCGAGCGGCTGCCGTCGCCCGGCCCGGCCCAGCCATAATGTTTCGCCTCGGCATAGCCATCGGCGGTGCGCGTCTCGGCTGCCTCGCGCTCGGCCGCTTCCTCGGCGGTCAGGCCTTCGAAGTAATTCCAGCCGCGATTATATTCGCCGGCATGGGTCTCGCAGAAATACCAGCGATCCGGGCTGTTGGGCGATTTGGGCGCCGGGCAATTGCCCGGCTCGTTGCAACCATGCCGGTCGCAGATCCGCACGGTAGTCGCCTCGCTGCTCGCGCCATAGCCACGCCAGCGGGGAAAGCCCCAGTCGACCGATCGGGAGGATGAACGCGCCATATTCTGCCGACATAGGTCCCCAAGCGAAGGACGCAACCGGAAGAATGGCGAATTCGCCCGGACGCCCTGCGAAAAACCCGGTTCAGTGACTGAAGCCCGATGAGAACCTGACCCCCTGGATGCTGGCCCCGCAGCCGAGCGATCCGTCCGGCCGATATGTCTTGGCATAACGAGCGCCGGCAACCGTGCTGACGCCGGCCTTGGTGAAAACGAAGGGCGGATAGCTCAGGATCGCGCGCGCATTGACCACCTTGCCGTCGGCCGAAACGTCGAACTGGGTCCTGGTCCAGCCTCCGAAGCCCCAGGTCATGGCTTCCCGCGGAAAATCGCCGCTCGCGTGGAGCAACCGTGGCGGCGCATCGATGATCCCGCATTGATTGGCGGCAAGGCCCGATTCCTCGAACGCAGCGCGCGCCGCGGCTGCATCCCCGGCCTGCTGGTCGAGCGAAGCGAGACGGACGAGCGCCACCACCCGCATCGGATCATTCTTCGCCAGCGCCGGCTCGTCAGCGACCTGGCGCAGCAATTCGCGCATGCGCGAACCCGGGCCGCGCGGATTGGCGTCGGCAATGAACAGACGCAGCGCCGATCGTGCCTGCGGATCATCGGCATAGGGCGGCTGGGAAAGGAGCGGCATCACATCCCGCACGAAACCATTGCCCCGCATGCCGTCGCTCCGCGCGGTTCCGCGTACGACAAGGTCGAGGACGAGGCGCGGCAGCGGCGGCACGCCATTGGCATCGGCGATGGTGAGCGCGCGCCGGGCAAGCGCATTCTTCTCCTCGCGCGGCAGCACGCCATTTTCGAGCAGCCGATAGAGCGACGGTAGCAAGGTGACCGATTGCGCGCCGTCCTTCGCCCCGATCGCGGCGAGCGCAGCGCGTTGGCCGGGCAGCGCGAGCGCATCGGACGACGCGCTCGGGGGCGGCACCGCCAGCTTCTTGCTCGCCAGCCAGGTTTCGAAATTGGCGTTCAGGAGATTCGTGACCGACGGCCGTTCGAACGCCGTCGAGCAGCGCATCTCGACGCGGATATTGTAGCGGAAGAAGAGCGGCAGGTTCTTGACCTGCTCTGGGGTCCATGACCAGTTGAGCGCTGTGCGCGCGAATTCGAGCGCGACCTTGCCGCCGCCGGCGGCATAGATGGGCTGGCTCGCGATGACTGAGCCGTCATTGGCGATGCTGAACTCGATCACGGCCATGTCTTCGGGCTTGAGTCCGGCCTCGCCGCCGCAATCTGGCGGCATCATCTGCAACGCCGGGTCGAACGAGCCGGTCGGCAGGCGACCGGCGCCGGTCATCGCCAGATAGTGCCGGGCCTCCTCGTCCTTGCCCGCGAGGAGCGCGGCGATGGCGGTATCCGAGCGCGCCGACACATCGCGCAGATCAGTCTTGTCGGTGAGGCCGCCGAGCAGCTTCACTGCCTCGGCAGATTTCGCGCGGGCGCCCTCGAAATCCCCCTGGTTGAGCAGCAACAGGCTTTCACGCCGCGCGAATTCGGCAGAAACAACCGGCTCCACCTTCACCCTGGCGAGCAGCGCCTTTGCCTCGACGAGTGCGCTCTGCGCGGCCGCCGGATCGACGAAGGTGGCGGTCTCGATCTCGCCTAGCAGGGCGACTGCCTTGTTGGTTTCGGTATCGGCGACGGCGAGAGCCTGGCGATATTCAGCGGCGGCACTTGCGTAGTCGACCGCGCTCTGGGCGACACGGCCGAGATTCAGATGCGCGCGATACCGATCGTCATCTAGCGTGGCGTCCCTGGCAGGAAGCCCGGCCAGACCAGCGCGCGCTGCCGCCACTGCCTCATCCTTGCGGTCGAGCGCCATCAGGACTGCGCTCTTGCGGACCAGCACGATCGCATGACTGCGCGGATTGCCCGCCGCGCGGTGTTCCAGCGCTTCCCACGCCTTGAGCGCGGCCAGCTTGTCGGTTCCGGCGTCGAGTGCAGTCGCCGCCTCGAAATCCTGCTGAATCGTGGTCGTCGCGGTCTGGGCGGAGAGCGGTGACGCGACAACCATTCCGACCGCGATGGCAAGGCCTGCCCGAGACTGGATACGCATGATTCCTCCCCCTTTTCCAAGGTTATGCGCAGGAAATACTGCACCGTAAAGACTGTACGGGGAAAAGCGCCAGAGGGTCTGTAAGCCGGGTTCTGTCCACCCCTTTCAGGGATAGGCGACCATTCCTCTAGGCCCGCATTTGCATGCGGGCTCAAGCAACCAACCCGGGCGACGAGCTGAAACGAAGCCCATATGCCGCCCCTATTCGGTCTTGCTCCCGGTGGGGTTTGCCGTGCCGCTCCTGTTACCAGTCGCGCGGTGCGCTCTTGCCGCACCCTTTCACCGTGGCGGGGCCGAAGCCTTCGCCGTCTGCTCTCTGTGGCACTTTCCCTGGGGTCGCCCCCGCCGGGCGTTACCCGGCACCGTCGTTTCGCGGAGCCCGGACTTTCCTCGGCATGCTTGCGCATGACGCGGCCGCCCGACCCTCTGGCGGGCTCTTGCTAGTCGTTTCGGGCGTGCGGGGCAACGTACGATGCCAGCGGCTCCACCGGATTCCCGCAATGGCGGCAGCGCGGCGCATAGGAGCTGATGAATTGGCCGCATGACGGGCATTTGCGCAGGTCGCGAAAAACGCGGGGCCGCATCGGGACCGGATTTCCGCGCGACCGGACTATCAGCGCGATCAGAAGCCCGATCGGCCCGAGCAGAAATCCCAGGGCGAACCCGCCGAACCAGCTTCTCCCCTTGCTGCGCATTACGAGGCCGCCCGGAATCGCAAAGGCCAGCACGCCGACCAGGATCAGGAGCCGCGACAGCCTTATTCGTCCCCCTGCGGCTTGGGCAGTAACAGCGCCAGCAACAGACAGCGGCACTCGCCGTCAATCACACCGTCGAGCAATTCCGGCCGGAAACGCCGCTGGAACGCGACGACCGCGGCAGTCTTGTCCGAAACGTCATAGCCGAAGCGCTCTAACGCGATCAGGAAGCCGGCATCAGTCCACATCGGATCCATCAGATTCCGCGTCGGGCGCGGCAGGGCGAGGCGGACCTTGGCGAGGCGGTGCCAGGGGAAAAGCTCGCCGGGATCCTGCTTGCGCGCCGGCGCGATATCGGAATGGCCGACGACATTGCCGCGGGTGATGCCGTGGCGCCGCTTGATATCGGCGACAAGCGGCACCAGCGCGTCGATCTGCTCCTCGGGAAACGGGCAATAGCCGAGGTCATGGCCGGGATTGACGATCTCGATGCCGATGCTCGCGCTGTTGACGTCGGCGATGCCGCGCCAGCGCGACTTGCCCGCGTGCCAGGCGCGCTTGTCCTCAGCGACCATGCGATGGATCGTCCCGTCCTCGGCGACCAGATAATGGGCGGAAACCTTCGCCTCCGGATCGCACAGCCGGTCGATCGCCGACTGCCCGTCCTGCATGCCTGTATAGTGCAGGACGATCATGGAGATGCCCAATGTGCGCTCGTCGAAATTGGGCGACGGCGTCTCGATGATCGTCATGCTGCTTCCTCGGCTCGCGCGCTGATGCCGCTTAAGCACGGTCCGGAGCGTTTCGGAATAGCGGTGTTGATTACTTGGCGGCGGAGAGCGCTGCCGGCATGACGCCCACCGGCTCATACAAGCCGCGAAAGCGCGGGCTGGGGCGGAACGCCTCGGTCTGGCCGATCACGGTTTCGCCCGCGCCGAGCACGAGCAATCCGCCCGGCCGCGCCACCTCGGCGAGGCGGTCCAGCACGACCCGCCGCAGCGCCGGGGAGAGATACAGCAGCACGTTGCGGCACAGGATGACGTCGAAGCGTCCGATCGGCAGCGGATCGGCGACGAGGTTCATCTTGCGGAACGCGATCTGGCGGACCAGTTCGGGCCTGGCGACCCAATCGTTGCCGACCGTATCGAACCAGCGCATCATGCGGCGCACCGGCAATCCCCGCTGGATCTCGAACTGCGAATAGCGCCCCGATCGCGCCCGGTTCAGCGCCGTCTCGGAAACATCGCTCGCGACGATCTCGGGCGAGACAGCCTTGGTGCGCTCGTCGCGTTCCGAGAACAGCATCGCCAGCGACAGCGGCTCCTGGCCGATCGAGCACGCCGCCGACCAGATCCGGATCCGTCGGCCCGGATTCTCCGCGCGCATGACGTCGACCGCTTCAGCGACCATGTCGAGCACCGCCGAATCGCGGAAGAACGAGCTTTCCTGGTTGAGCAGCGCGTCGACGACCTGCTCGGCGAGGTCAGGCCTGCGGAGAAGCTCGCCGACCAGTTCGTCGAGCGTCTCGAAGCCGTTTTCGCGGACCACCGGTTTCAGCGCGGTTTCGATCCGCCATTCCCGATTCGCCGCGATCTGCTGGCCGGTACGGGATTCAAGCAGGGCCGCGAGGACGGCAAGCGCGCCCTTGGGCCGGGCAAAGGGGGGTGGGGTCATCATCATTATGGGCGTTTACGCGCCGCGATCATCCGGCCGATCTCGGCCGGGGGCATGATCGCACAGGCAATGCCGTTGCTCGCGATCGTACCGGGCATGCCCCATACGACTGAGCTCGACTGATCCTGCACCACCACGCTGCCGCCGCGATCGACGATGCGTTGCGCGCCTTCACTGCCGTCGCGGCCCATGCCGCTCAGCACGATCGCGAGGGCACGCGGGCCATAGACCATGGCCAGGCTCTCGAGCATCGGATCCACCGAGGGCGTGCAGCCGCTTCTGGCGGTTTCCGTGGTGAGCCGGATCGCGGCGCCATCGCCGCTGCCGACGACGCGGAGATGGGCATTGCCCGGCGCCACGATCACCCGGCCGGGGCGGATACGCATATGATCGGTCGCGACGTCGCAGGGCCGGCCGGCGAGCACCGCAACCTGCGCCGCGAAATAGGGCATGAAACTGTCGGGCAGATGCTGGGTGATCAGGATCGGCACGTCGAAGCTCGCGGGCAGTTCGCGCAGCAACAGGCTGATCGCGTGGATGCCGCCGGTGGAAGCGCCGATCGCGACGATATCGAAGCTGCCGACCAGCCGTTCGGGCGCGACCTGCGGCACGATCGGCAACGAAACCGGAATCGCGACCGGGGCGACCGGCGGCGACTCGAACATCTGGGTCAGTTTCTCGTCGAGAACCGAGGAGAAGCGCCCGGCGAAATCGCCGATCTCGGGCTTGGCCAGCGTATCGGCCGCGCCGAGCGCCAACGCCGCGACGGTCGCGGCTGCCCCGTCCCCGCACGTCGAGGAGACGATCAGCACCTTGGCCCCCGCCCCCGCCGCGAGCAGAGCGGGCAGCGCGGTAAGACCGTCGACCCCGGGCATCTCGATATCGAGCAGGATGCCGTCGACCTGATTGTCCTCCAGAAAGGCCAGCGCTGCCCGCGCATGCGGCACCGCGCCCACGACGAGGAACCGGCCGCTGAGCCCGATCGCCCGCGCCAGCACTGCCCGCGCGACGACCGAATCGTCGACAATCAGGATGCGCGGCCGCTCGGGACTCTCCGCGAATCGCTTGGTTTTATGAGTGCTGCGGGATGGCATTGGCGCGGGCCTTTTCAGGCCATGCCGACAATCTGAAGCTTGCTCTCGAGCGTTTCGCGATCGAACGGCTTCATGACATATTCGTCGGCCCCCGCCTCGATCGCTGCGCGGATATGGGCGATGCCATTCTCGGTGGTGCAGAACACGACCTTGGGCCGCTGGGTGACGGCGCTGTCCTTCAATGCGCGCAGGAAATCCATGCCGGTCATCACCGGCATGTTCCAGTCGAGCAGGACGACGTCAGGCGCCGAGGCAAGGCAGCTTTCGAGCGCTTCGCGCCCGTCACCGGCCTCGGTCACCTGGAAGTTGAGCGTCTCCAGGATGTGCCGCGCCACCTTCCGAATCACCTTGGAATCATCCACCACGAGGCACGTTTTCATTAGATCGACACCCTGTTTCCGCCCCTTGAGGCTTCTTCTTGCCCGAAATGCGTAAGCTTCACGTTAATCGCCAGACACGGCATCAGGCGGCGATGGCGGTGAGGCCGGGGACCAGGGCGCGCAGGTCGATCGCGAGGACCGGCTCCCCATCGCGCTCGATCAGACCGCATCCGGTTCCACGCCAGCCAGCATCGAGCACGATGCCCGGCGACAGCGGCAGGAGCTCGAACGGCGCGACATCCTCCAGCGAATCGACCATGATCGCGTAATGATGCCCCTCGACATGGGTGATGACGGCCCGGGTCGCCTGGACATCGGCCGGGGGCAGCCCGAGCGCGGCGCGGGTGTCGATCACCGTCACGACCCGGCTGCGCAGGGCGGCAAGCCCGCGCACCTGACGATCGGCACCGGGCACGGGCACGACCACGCCGATATCGACGACCGACTCGACCTGGCCCGATTCGATCGCGACCGCGCGGCCGGCGAGATGGGCGATGAGAAAGAGTTGCGGCATCAGCGGCCTCCTGCCGAAACCGCGAGCGCCGCGAGCAGCCCGTCCCGGTCATAACGATAGACTGACGCATCACGCGCATCGACAGCGGTCGCATCATGGCGGAGGCGCACCACCGGCGCACCGCCGTTCTTCGCCGCCGAAGCGTCCCCGTTCATCGTCAGGATGACGGCAGCGGTTTCATCCGCCTTCAGCTTGGTCGCGACGCGGTAGCCCGCACCTTCGAGCACCGGCTTCAGGAAGGTCTTCATCCACGCCGTATCGACACCGTCGATCAGGCAAAGCGGCGGCTTCTCGTCGGAGCGCGTCGCGCCGTGCGTCGAGAACAGCCAGTAGAGATCGAGCAGCTCGACCTGCTCGCCGTCGAGCGAGACCACGCCAGCGATCGGCCCGACATCGCGCGACGGCGCGATCTTTTCGGGCAGGGTCACGATGTCGAGTGCCTCGCCGATGGCATAGCCGATCTCCGCCGCGCCATCGCGCAGGCGCAGGACCGACAGGCTGTGCCGCTCGGCCCATTCGCCCTGGACCACCAGCGGGATGATGCCGTTCTCGGTCGACAGCCGCAGCCGGCCGGCCGAGAATTTGACGGATTCGATCGCCACCGGCTCGATCCGGTCGATGATCGCGAGCGGCACCAGCCGGCGCACGCCGTCGAGATCGTCGAACAGCAGCGCGGAAACCCGAGGCGCCTGTTCCTCGACCACTGCCTCGTCGATCGCGATTTCGCGCCCGAACTGCAGGCCGGCCATCGCCGCGATCCCGGCGCAATCGAGCAGCAGCATCGGCAGGCCGCTGTCGGGCAGGGTCTGGCCGGCATAGACGCCGGTCACCATCACCGCCGGCGCGGCCGGCTTGATCACCAGTTCCTCATGGTCGAGCACCTGCGGGACCGCCAGCGCGTAGCTGCCGCCCGGCACGCCGACGATCACCAGCATCCGCGCCTGATCTTCATCGCGGTCGAAGCCGAGCATCGTGCCGAGATCGACCAAGGGCATGCGGCGATCGCGCACCGTGGCCATCGCCGTATCGCCGAGCATGTCGATGCGGATGGCATCGCCGCCGACGCGCACGATCTCCTCGATCACCTGGCGCGAGATGGCGAAACGCTGGCCGCCGACCCCGACGCCGATCGTCGCGATGATCGACAGGGTGAGCGGCACATGGATCGCGATCCGCAGGCCCTTGCCCGGCGTGTTGGACAGCTCGATCCGGCCGCCAATCTGTTCGACATTGGCGCGGACGACATCCATGCCGACGCCGCGCCCGGAAATCGCTGTGACGCTGTCCTTGGTGGAAACGCCGGCTTCGAAGATCAGCTCGAGCTTCGCCTTCTCGCTCAGCGCGCGCAGCTCGCTTTCGCTGCGGCCCTGCGCGACCATCGCAGCGATCAGCCGTTCGGTATCGATGCCCCGGCCGTCATCGCTGATCTCGATGATGATCTGGTTGCCCGATTGCCGCGCCGCGACCGAGAGCCGGCCATTTTCGCGCTTGCCGTGCGCGCGGCGCTCGGCGGGGAATTCAATGCCATGGTCGATCGAGTTGCGGACGATATGGACGAGCGGATCGCGCATCATCTCGATCATCTCGCGATCGAGCTCGACGTCGCTGCCCTCCATATGGAGCATCACCGACTTGCCGAGTTCTGCCCCGGTATCGCGCACCATGCGCGGCAGGGCCGAGAACAGCGCATCGATCTTCTGCATCCGCGTACGGGTGACGGTGTCGCGCATTTCGGCGACCGTCAGCGACAGCCGTTCGAGCGCGGCTTCGACGCTCGGGTCGGCGCCCTCGTCGCGCAGCCGCCGCGCCAGCTCGTTGCGGGCGAGCACCATGTCCGACATGCCGCTCATCATCCGGTCGAGCAGATCGACATTGAGGCGCACGCTGCGGGTCGGGTTGCGCAAGGGCACCGGCACCGGCGCCTGGTCGAGGACCACGGCCCCCTCCTCGAGCGCCGCGATCAGCTGGTCCTCGCCCGAATCATCGAGCGCCGAGCCGGCATCGATCGCCTCGACGATCACGCCGATCCGGTCGACGATCGCGAGCACCGCGTTGACCAGCCTGGTATCGGGCAGCCGCGTGCCGGACCGGACCGCGTCAAGCACATCCTCGGCCGCATGGCTGAGGCGGGCGAGCCGCGGCAGATCGAGAAAGCCGCAGCTTCCTTTGACCGTGTGAACAAAGCGGAAGATGGCATCGAGCCGCTCACGATCATCGGGCGCGGCTTCCCACGCGATGATCTCACCCGAGAGCGCTTCGAGCGTCTCGCGTGTCTCGGCGATGAATTCCTGGAGAAGATCGTCCATGTGCCCCCGCGAAATAGGCGCTATCCTTGGACGGGAACGGGTTAAGGGGGAGTTTACCCGGCGCGGAAAGTCGCACCAAAGAGCAATACGGATTCCTCGGGATCGGAAACCTGCACCGCGCCGCCGCCATCGGCGACCAGCGAATGCACCAGATAGGCAGCCGCAGCCCGCGGCGTGATCGGCGCTTCGCCCTGCGTGCCGAGCAGTGCGGTGCGCAATTCGGGATCGAGCACGATTCGCGGCCCGTCCGCGCGCACCACGATCTCGACCTGCCCGCCGACCACTTCGGCACCGACATCGAGCTGCCCGCCGCGAATCAGCGCATCGCCGGCGATCAGCGCGAGGTTGAGCAGCACCTTGATCGCTGCCTTGGGCAGAGTCGCGTCCTCGACCAGCCAGCCGAGATTGACCTTGTGGTTGTCGCCGAACAGCCCCTCGATCGCAGCCCGCGCCTCGCGCGAATCGACCGTCTCGCCGAATCCGCCGGCCGCGCCGAAGGCGAGCCGGAAGAATTTCAGCTTGTTGGCGGAGGCCTTCGCGCTTTCGCTGAGCAGTTCGAGGCACCGCGCGCGCATTTCCGGATCATGCTCGTCAGCGAGCAATTCCAGCCCGTTATTGAGCGCGCCGACCGGGCTCAGCAGGTCGTGACACAGGCGCGAGCACAACAAACTCGCGAAATCGACCGCGCTGATGGTCATGGATAGGGTACGCTCCGGACTGATTGACTATCGCTCTTCTGGCGCCGCCCGGCCCGGTGCGCAAGGTGCGGCGGTTTTTAGCCCCTCAGGGATTTGCCTGATCCCTTGTTAAGCGTCCTCGCGAATTGCCCCGCCCCGCCAACCCGCCTAGCGTGGCCAAAAATCGGGTCGCGCCTTTTTCGGGGGAAACCGCATGACCTATCCGTTCAATCGCTTCGAGGCCGCCATATTGAAGGCGCTGGCCGAGGCGCTGTTCCACAATATCGACATGGCGATCACGCCCGATCAGGTCGTCGACAATATCCAGCGCCAGTTCGCGCAGTTCCACGGCAACAAGCCGCGCGAGATCGCGATGTCGCTCTGGCTCCTGTGCTTCGTGCTCGGCGGCCCCCTCTTCCTGCTCGGCACCCCCCGTTGGCGCGCCCGTCGCGTGGCGAAGCGGCTCGAACGCTCGACCAACAACCTGGTGCAGGATCTCGCCAAGATTCGCGGCGTCATCTATGCCGGCTATTACGGCCATTGGCAGGGCACCGACCAGGACGACAACCGCGACAATCCGGTGCTTGCCCAGATCGCTTTCACCCTCCCCAGGCACCGTGTCCGTGGGCCCGGCGAGGTGAAGATCGAGCTGTTCGAGGGCCGTGACCTGACCCATGAGGATCTGGTCGGCAGCGACGCCGTGCCGGAAAGCGCGGGCATCATCGTCGTCGGATCGGGCGCCGGCGGCGCGGTCGCGGCGGCGACGCTCGCTGCGCAGGGCCATGACGTGCTGGTGATCGAGGCAGGCGCGCATCACCCCTCCTCCCGCCTCACCCATGAGGAATCGCGCATGACCGCGCGCCTTTTCGTCGATGGCGGCCTGCAGAACAGCCGCGACCATGACATCATCGTCTTCCAGGGCCGCTGCGTCGGCGGCTCGACCGTCATCAACAACGGCATCTGCCTTCGGGTGAAGAAGCCGGGCGCGATCCACCCCCAGGCCGACGATGTGTTCGCCCGCTGGGCCTCGCTCGGCGCGCCGGTCGATGAGGCGCGGTTCTTCGCCTCCTATGACGCGGTCGAGAGCCGGCTCGGCGTCGAGCCGATCGACCCGAAAAGCGGCCGCAACAACGGCACTCATCTGCTGCGCGGCTGGGCGGCGCATGCCGCGGCCACCGGCGACCCGCAGGATCTGGCAGCACCCGCGACCTGGTTCAGCAAGAATTACGGGCCCCGCAGCATCCATGCCGACTGCGCCTATTGCGGCTATTGCAACACCGGCTGCCCCTATGGCCGCAAACAGGGCATGGCCCAGTCCTTCCTGCTCGACGCGCGCAAGCACAATGCCCGCATCCTCGCCGAGGCCGAGGTGCAGCGCATCCGCTGGAAGCCCGAGCTCGACCAGGGCCGCCACGTCGCCGAGGGCGTCGAGATCCTGATGGAAGACGGTCAGACCCATTTCATCCGCGCGACCAAGGGCGTGGTCGTCGCGGCCGGAGCGCTCGCCTCGAGCCGGCTCCTCGACAAGAGCGGGATCGAGGGCACCGGCTATGGCATGTCGCTCAACATCTCCTGCCCGGTCGTCGCGCTGATGCCCGAGGGCACGCCGGCCAGGGCCTGGGATGAGGACCAGATGGCGACCTATGTCGATCGCGGCGATTTCCTGCTCGAATCGCATTTCCAGCCGCCGATGAGCATGTCGACCCTGATGCCCGGCTGGTTCGGCGAGCATTTCAGCCGGATGCGCAATTACGGCCGGCTCGCCTCGGCCGGGGTGCTGATCCCGGCCGACCGCTGCGGCCATATGGTCGATGGCGGGCTGAGCTTCAAACTGCGCGACGATGTTGAACTGCCGCTGCTCCGCCGCGCCCTCGCCACGCTGACCAGGGTGCATTTCGCGGGGGGCGCGACCGAGGTCTATCCCGGGCTCGCGCGCGGCAGGACGATCCGGCGCGGCGACGATATCGACGCTTTCTTCGCCCAGGAAATCCGTGAAGCCGATGACGTGACGCTGGCAAGCTCGCACCCCCAGGGCGGCAATGGCCGCAACGCGGATTCGGAGAATGGCGTGGTCGATCTCGAGTGCCGCGTCCATGGCACGAGCAACGTGCTGGTCACGGATGCGAGCACCTTCACCAGCTGCATCCGCGTCAACGCCCAGCTGACGACGATGGCGATGGCGCATTATGCGACGGCGCAGGCCCCGTTCGGGGTGGCGTGACATAGTTCGTCACCCCGGACTTGTTCCGGGGTCCATCGTGCCGCGCACGCAACCCCGGCACTCCTTGCGGAGGCATGGATGCCGGAACAAGTCCGGCATGACGGGAGGGTAAGAATCGACTTAACCCACCTCCGGTTCAACACGGAGCTTGCCTCCCCGCACCCCCATCCGCCATGCGCACCGCATGACGTTTCAGGTAGACATGGGTACAGACGGCGCGGGCAAATCGGTTTGCGTCGATCTCGAAGAGCTGCTCGCGACAAGGCTCCTCGTCCAGGGCAATTCAGGCTCGGGCAAATCGCACCTCCTCCGCCGCATGCTCGAGCGGAGCGCCGGCCAGGTCCAGCAGATCGTGATCGATCCCGAGGGCGATTTCGTCACTCTCTCCGCTTACGGCCATATCGCGATCGAGGCGGTCGATTATTCAGTCGGCGAGATCACCCGCTTCGCCGGCCGTTGCCGCGAGCACCGCACCTCCGTCGTGCTGAGCCTCGAGGGCCTGGAGATGGAGGGCCAGATGCGCTGTGCCGCCGCCTTCATCAACGGGCTGTTCGATGCCCCGCGCGAGCATTGGTTCCCGGCCCTGCTCGTGGTCGACGAAGCCCAGATCTTCGCGCCCGCCGCCGGTGCCGAGGTGAGCGAGGAGGTCCGCCGTGCCTCGCTCTCGGCGATGACCAATCTCATGTCGCGCGGCCGCAAGCGCGGGCTCGCCGGGATCATCGCCACCCAGCGCCTCGCCAAGCTCAGCAAGAATGTCGCCGCCGAGGCGAGCAACTTCCTGATGGGCCGCACCTTTCTCGACATCGACATGGCCCGCGCCGCCGATCTGCTCGGCATGGAGCGCCGCCAGGCCGAGGCGATCCGCGATCTCGCCCGCGGCACCTTTCTCGGCCTCGGCCCGGCCATCTCGCGCCGCCCGATCACGGTGTGCATCGGCGCGGTCGAAACCTCGGCGAGAAGCTCGAGCCCGGTGCTGACGCCGCTGCCCGAGGCCCCCGCCGGCGACATGCGCCAGCTCCTGCTCGAAGGCCTGGAGGAGCCGGCCGCCCCCGCCCCGCCCCCGCGCGAGGCACCGAAGCCTGCCCCCGCCGCACAATTGCTGCGCGAGCTCGCCGAGACCCCGGCCCGCGAAACCGAGACTGGCCCGGAGCACAGCCCGGAAGAACTGGAACAGATCATCGCCCAAGTCCTCCGCGCGATCGTCGCCGATCCCGATGCGGCGCACCGCACGGCGGCGGTCTTGTTCCAGGATTTCCAGGTCCGCTGCCGCATGGCCGGGGTGAAGCGCAGCCCGCTCGACACCTCCGCCTTCGCCCGCCGCCTCGCCGCGGCCCGCGCCGGCATCTTCGACCGGCTCGACGAGGAATGGCAACGGGCGCTGGAAACGGCGACCGATCTGCCCGACGACATGCTCGGCGCCTTCCTGCTGGTCGCCCGCGCCGCGCGCGAGGGCGAGCCCTGCCCGAGCGACGAGGCCGTGGCGCGCACCTACGGCACCAGCTCCCTCGGCCGCGCGCGCCGGGTGATGAGCTATATCGAAGGGCGCAACATCTTCGTGACGCGGGTGGATCTGGCGGGGAAGCGCTCGATCACGATTCCCGGGCTGGGGTGGACGACCGCAGCGGCGGATATCGGCTAAAGCGCCATGCGCGAAATCCGAGCGGCTGCTCAGTGGCAGGTTGCTCCAGATCCAGTCGGCTGGCGTCCGTGACGTCCAACAGCGACTCGGGTTTTTGCTGTTTTCCGCGTCTTTTATTTTTGGAGTGGGCCCGTTGGGCCGGACATATTCAAGCGGCCGATGTGACGGTGCGCTGGGAATGTTGCTCCTCGAACTGAGCGGGACTGAGATAGCCGAGAGCTGAATGCAATCGGCGGCGATTGTAGAT
>Ga0209233_1000143_pt1 | contig 191568 bp, 160 predicted proteins | sample AraplaCL_Cvi_mCL_FD_184269 | JGI IMG/M metagenome (GOLD analysis project Ga0209233, IMG submission 184269) | Arabidopsis root microbial communities from the University of North Carolina, USA - plate scrape CL_Cvi_mCL (SPAdes) (version 2) | ecosystem: Host-associated > Plants > Roots >...
GCCGAGATCTGTACTCTGTGGGCGAAATTACCGTCTCATGCATGCTGACGAGCTTCGCGCCGGTCTTGTCCTTTGGACTGAGCCAATGAACGTACCGTGCGTACATGATCTGGGCCGGTTTGTCAAGCCCCACCCGTTCGCCCTGAGCGAAGTCGAAGGGCTGTTCTTCTTCCTTAGCGAGGCCAGAAGAACGACAGTGCTTCGACAGGCTCAGCATGAACGGGTGTGGGCCGGCGTCCTCCCCCTCCGTCACCTTCGGCGCCACCTCCCTCTGGCGGGGAGGATTGGGTTGGGCCAAGTTCCGGCATGACGGAGGTATGTATCCTGCGCTAGGCGCGCTCGCATGACGATCCATATTCTTGCCACCGGCACCAGCCGGGGTATCGGCGCGGCCATTGCCGCCGCCTTCGCATCCGACGACGTACGTCTGGTCGGTCACTCGACCGCGGGGGGCGACAAGACCATCGCCGCCGATTTGTCCGATCCGGAGGCGACGCGCGCCTTATGGTGGGAGGCGATGGGGCGTCTCGACGGGCGGATCGACGTTCTGATCAACAATGCCGGCATCTTCGAGGCCGCGCCGATCGACCGGAGCGACGATGCCTGGCTTGCCGATTGGGAACGGACGATGCGGATCAACCTAACCGCATCGGCCGAACTCTCGCGGCTTGCCGTGCTGCATTTCCGCCAGAACAAGGGTGGCCGGATCGTCAATGTCGCGAGCCGCGCCGCCTATCGCGGCGACAGCCCGGCCCACTGGCATTATGCCGCGTCCAAGGCTGGCATGGTCGCGATGTCGAAAAGCATCGCCCGCGGATATGCTCGTGACAATATCCTCGTCTTCGCGGTGTGTCCCGGTTTCACGATGACCGGGATGGCGGAGGATTATCTGGCGAGCCGGGGCGGCGATGCGCTGCTGGCGGACATACCGTTGGGCCGCGTGGCCGAGCCGGCCGAAGTAGCGGCGACGGTGCGCATCCTGGCGCTGGAGGCGCCCGCATCGATGACCGGCGCAGTGATCGACATCAACGGAGCCTCCTATGTCCGCTGAATGGGAGACGCAGACTGCGGAAAGCTGGAAGGTCACCTTTTTCCCCATTTCGCGCGCCGAGGGCGAAGGGATGGAGAATGCCGATCCCGATCTGGGGATCGAGCCGCCGCCGACCGTCATGACGAGCGAACCGGACCTGAGCCGGCCCGAGGAATGGCAGCTCGACGTCTATCTCGCCGCCGAACCCGATGCGGCCCTGATCGAGCGCATCCGCGCGCTGGTCCCCAGCGTGGGCGATGCCGCCCCAATTGTAGGGAAAGTCGAGGATCAGGACTGGGTCACGATCAGCCAGGGGTTCCTGGAGCCGATCCGTGCGGGGCGCTTCTATGTCCATACCGCCGCGCATGCCGACCAGATTCCGGCAGGGGCGATCCCCTTCCGGATCGAGGCGAGCCGCGCTTTCGGCACCGGGCATCACGAGACCACGGCGGGCTGCCTGACCGCGCTCGACCGGCTGGCGACCGAGGGCAAGTGCTTCAGCCGGATCGCGGATATCGGCACGGGAACCGGCCTTCTCGCCTTCGGCGCGCGCACGCTTTGGCCCGATGCGGCGATCCTGGCTTCGGACATCGACCCGATCGCAATCGACGTCACCGCCGAGAATATGGCGATCAACGCGATCCCCGAGGGCGCGATCACGCTGGTCGCGGCGGACGGGATGGACGATCCGGCGATCCAGGCCGCGGCCCCTTTCGACCTGATCGTCGCCAACATACTGGCAGGCCCGCTGATCGCGCTCGCTCCGGACCTAAGTGCAACACTGACCCAAAATGGCACCATCGTCCTGGCGGGACTGCTGGCCACCCAGGCGCAGGATGTGCTAGCGGCCTACACATCAAAAGGGATGCGATTGACCGCCCGCATCGACAGCGGGGACTGGTCGATTCTGACGCTTGTTCAGGCGCCATAAACAGTGCTTGAGCCAGGTGATGTATATTGATAATACAGTCGGGCGGCGGCGCGAGGGGAAACGCGCCGAGCCGCTAGGGATGGGACGGCAAATGAATATGGAATCGGGTATCGATCCGGCCAGCTACCTGGAGTTGGATGAAGCGCGGATCCGCCGCAGGCGGATGATGATCGTCGCGGGTATCGCGGTGGTCCTCGCGATCGTCGGGCTCTACGTCTGGACGCACAAGAAGCCGCCCGCCGTCACGACGGATGCGACGCCCAACGTGACCGTCATCGTTCCCGGCCGCCATTCGGTGACCACGCAGATTCCCGCGGTCGGCAATATCGGCGCGCGGCGCGACATGCCGGTCGGCGTCGCCGGCGAGGGCGGCCTTGTCCGCTCGGTGCTGGTCGAACCCGGCACCTGGGTGCAGGCCGGCCAGGTATTGGCCGTGGTCGATCGTTCGGTCCAGGTGCAGCAAGCTGCGGCCGATGCCGCCGCGATCGCACAGGCACGTGCTGACGCCGAGCTCGCCAAATCGAACCTCGCCCGTGCGAAGGCGCTGGTGAAGAGCGGCTTCATCTCGCAGTCGGATATCGATGCCAAGCAATCGGCGCTCGACGGCGCCAATGCGCGCGTCGCGGTGGCGGAAGCCCAGCTCAAGCAGCAGCAGGCGACAATCGGCCGCCTCGACATCCGTGCACCGACCGCAGGTCTGGTTCTGACCCGCTCGGTCGAGGCCGGCCAGGTGGTCTCGCCGGGCTCGGGCGCGCTGTTCCGCATCGCGTCGGAAGGCAAGATGGAATTGCAGGCGCGGCTGGCCGAAGGCGATCTTCAGCGCGTGCGTGTCGGTACCAGCGCCACGGTCACGCCGGTCGGCACCACCATGCAGATTCCCGGCAGGATCTGGCAGATGTCACCCGTGATCGATCCGACCAGCCGCCAGGGCACGGTCCGGATCGAGCTGCCCTTCAACCCCGCACTGCGCCCCGGCGGCTTTGCCGCGGCGGAGATCGGCGGTGGTGTGGGCGACGTGCCGTTGCTGCCCGAAAGCGCGGTGATGAGCGACCAGAAGGGCAATTACGTCTATCTGGTCGGCGCCGACAACAAGGTGACCAAGCGCTACGTCAAGATCGGCGAAGTGGACGATCGCGGCGTGAGCATCCTGAGTGGCCTTTCCGGCACCGAGCGCGTCGTCGCGGCCGCCGGCGCCTTCCTGAACGAAGGTGACAAGGTCAAACCCAATCTGCAGCCGAGCCCGCGCTGAGGAGCCAGTCCCGTGAACTTCCGGAACATCTCTGCCTGGTCGATCCGCAACCCGGTTCCGCCGCTCGTCCTGTTCGCGGCGCTGACGCTGGCAGGCTTCGTCTCGTTCATGCGCATGAACGTGAACCAGAATCCGGAGATCACCTTCCCCGGCGTCTATGTGCAGATCAGCCAGCCGGGCGCTGCCCCGCAGGAGCTTGAGACGCAGGTCACGCAGAAGGTCGAGGCGGCGGTCCGCAACCTCGAGGGTGTCGAGGAGATCGATTCGACCGTGACCGAGGGCAGCTCGGGCACGTTCGTCCAATTCTCGATCGAAACGCCGGTCGACCGCGCCACCACCGACGTGCGCGACGCGATCGCGCAGATCCGCGGCAACCTGCCCGAAGGCATCATCGAGCCGCAGGTCCAGCGCGTGAACATCAACGGCAACGCGCTCGCCAATTTCTCGATCGAAGCCACCGACATGACGATGGAGCAATTGTCGTGGTTCCTGCAGGACACGGTCACGCGCCGCCTGCTTGCGATCGATGGCATGCAGCAGGTCGAGACGCACGGCGCGGTCAACCGAGAGATCCGCGTCGTCCTGAATCCCGCCAAGATGCAGGCACAGGGCATCACCGCGTCGCAGCTCAACCAGCAATTGTTCGCGATGAACATGAACGCCGCGGGCGGCCGCGCCGAGGTTGCGGGCACCGAACAATCGGTGCGCGTGATCGGCAATGCGCGCGATGCCTATACGCTCGGCCAGCAGCAGATCCAGCTCGGCAACGGCCGGTCGATCCGCCTCGCCGACATTGCCGATGTGCGCGACGCCTATGGCGAGCAGCGTAACCTGGCGATCATGGACGGCAAGCCCGTCGTCTCGTTCGGCCTGATCCGCTCGCGCGGCGCCTCCGACGTCGCCGTGTTCAATGCGGCGGTGAAGGAGATGGCCAAGATCGAGAAGGAATATCCGAAGGTCCACTTCATCCAGCGGGCCAATTCGGTGAAATATACGCTGCGCAACTACAAGGCGGCGATGCGCTCGATGATCGAGGGCGCGGTGCTGGCGGTCGCGGTCGTATTCCTGTTCCTGCGCGACAAGCGCGCCACCGCTATCTCTGCGCTGGCGATCCCGCTCTCGGCGATCCCGACCTTCTGGATCCTGAGCCTGATGGGCTTCACGCTCAATTTCATGACCCTGCTCGCCTTGAGTCTGGTGTCGGGCGTGCTGGTCGACGACGCGATCGTGGAAATCGAGAATATCGTGCGCCACATGCGCATGGGCAAAACCGCCTTCCAGGCGGCGATCGACGCGGCCGACGAGATCGGCATCGCGGTGGTCGCGACGACCTTCTCGATCGTGGCGGTCTTCCTGCCGGTCGGCCTGATGCCCGGCATCGCCGGCCAGTTCTTCAAGAATTTCGGCTTCACCGTCGTGGTGGCGGTGCTGATGAGCCTTGCCGTCGCGCGCCTGATCACGCCGATGGTGGCGGCTTATTTCCTGAAGGCGCATGGCCAGGCGAGCCACGGCGAAGGCTGGCTGATGGACCGCTATATGCAGATCCTGCACTGGACGCTTGGCCGCAGCAGCCAGCGTCGCTGGTATCATTTCTTCATCAAGGACCATCGCAAGGTCACGATGATGATCGGCCTGATCGCCTTCATCCTGACGATCGTCGCCTATGGCAGCCTGCCCTTCACCTTCCAGCCGCCGATCGATGCGGATACCAGCCACCTGGAGATCACGCTGGCGCCGGGCACCACGCTCGAGCAGACCAAGGCGGTCGCGGATCGCGCCACGCAGATCCTGACGGGTCAGCAGGAAGTCCTGCACGCGGTCGAATATATCAATGTCGGCAATGCCGAGATCGTCATGAACCTGCGCGACGACCGCAAGCGTTCGAGCACCGAATTCGAGCGTGAGATGCAGCCCGTGCTCGCCAAGATCCCGGACGCGCGCATCAACTTCGAATCGCAGAATGGCGGCGGCGGAAGCTCGCGCGACGTGTCGATCATGCTGGCGGGCGACGATCCCGTGGCGCTCAACAATGCCGCCAACACCGTCGCCGAACAGATGAAGTCGATCCCCGGCTTGCGCGGTCCGCGCGTCGAGGGCGATCTGCCGAGCCCCGAAATCACGATCAAGCCGCACCTCAATCTTGCGGCCGACCTGGGCGTGACCACGGCGGCGCTGAGCCAGACGATCCGCATCGCGACGATGGGCGATATCGACCAGAATGCCGCGAAATTCTCGCTCAGCGATCGCCAGATCCCGATCCGGGTTATGCTCGACGAGAATAGCCGTCGTGACCTATCGACCATCCAGAACCTGCCGGTGCAGACCCGGACGGGCGCGACCGTGCCGTTGAGCGTGGTGGCGGAGGTCGGCTTCGGCGCCGGCCCGTCGCAGATCCAGCGCTTCAATCAGGAGCGCCGCATCGTGATCAGCGCCGATCTGGCGCCCGGCGCGGTGTCGGGCGAGCAGCGCGCGAAGATCATGGATCTGCCGATCATGCACCACCTCCCCCCGACCGTGCATTATGCCGCGGCGGGTGACGCCAAATGGCAGGAGGAGATGATTCAGAACTTCATCATCGCGCTGGTTGCGGGCGTGATGCTGGTGTTCGCGGTGCTGGTTCTGCTCTATCGCCGCGTCATTCCGCCTCTGGTGAACATGGCCTCCTTGCTGCTCGCTCCGCTCGGCGGCGCGGTGGCGCTGCACCTTGCCAATATGGCGATCTCGCTGCCCGTGCTGATCGGTATCCTGATGCTGTTCGGCATCGTCGCGAAGAATTCGATCCTGCTGGTCGACTTCGCGATCGAAGAGATCCGCCATGGCCGCGGCGTGCTCGAGTCGATCCTCGACGCGGGCCATAAGCGGGCCCAGCCGATCGTGATGACCACGGTCGCGATGGTCGCGGGCATGATGCCGACCGCATTGTCGATCGGCGGCGACGGTTCGTGGAACCAGCCGATGGCGGTGACCGTGATCGGTGGTCTGATCCTGTCGACGCTGCTCACCCTGCTGATCGTGCCGGCAGGCTTCAGTCTGGCCGATGGCCTCGAACGCCGCATCGGCCGCCGCCTGGGCAAGGCGCTTACCAATGGCGGCGAGGGCGCCGTACCGCCGATGGCGGCCGCCCACCCGGCGGAGTGAACCTTTCCGGGGTGGTGGTTATTGTCTGATCGACATGGCCTCACCCCGGTCCCACTCGTGACGCTCAAGGAGCGGCTCAGCCCCACGCATGGCGGTGTTCGTCAGATGCGTGTCCTTGCCACCGGCCTGCTGGTGGCAATGGCGGGCCTGTTCTTCCTCGCGCGTGCGCTGGAGCATCATCATCCCGTCTGGGGCTATATCCGCGCCTTCGCCGAAGCGGCGATGGTCGGCGGTCTGGCCGATTGGTTCGCGGTGACGGCCTTGTTCCGCCATCCGCTCGGTCTCCCGATCCCGCACACCGCGATCATCCCGCGCAACAAGGATCGGATCGGCGACAGCCTGGCGAGCTTCCTGCGCTCCAATTTTCTGGTGCCGCGCATCGTCGCGCGGCGGATGGGCAAGCTCGACGTGGCGCGCGCGATCGGGCGCGTGCTCGCCTCCCCTCCGCGCGAGGGTGCGATGCGCGCGGGCGCGGGCAAGCTGGCCGAGACCTTGCTCGAAAGCCTGGGCGACGAACGGTTGGGGAGCCTCTTCAAGAGCGCGGTGTCGCAACGGCTGAAAGCGCTCGACGTCGCACCCCTGCTCGGCAAATTGATGGCGGCGGCGATGGAGGAAGGGCGGCATCGCCCGATGATCAATGCCGCGATATTGTGGGTCGGGCGCACGCTCGACGCCAACGAGGCCTTGTTCCGTCAGATGATCCACGAGCGCGCGGGATCGATCCTGCGCTGGACCGGACTCGACGAGACGCTTTCGACCAAGATCCTGGACGGGCTGTTCAAGTTGCTGGGCGACATGGCGGAGGACCGCAACCATCCGCTGCGCGTCAAGACCGAGGACGGGCTCGCCAGCCTTGCCGAGCGGCTCCAGACCGATCCCGAACTGCAGGCCAAGGTCGCGGCCTTCCGCGACGCCGCGCTGGCGAATCCGGCGGTGGCCGAATGGCTCGATGGGCTGTGGCAGAATGCGCGCGCGGCCATGCTGCGCGCGGCGCGCGATCCGGAAGCGGTGGCGGCGGGCAAGTTCGGCGAGGCGATGCGGCAGATGGGCACGCGGCTGCAGGAGGACGAGCGTGTGCGCTTCGCGGTCAACCGCTTCGCGCGGCGCGCCACCGCCGGGCTGGTCGCCTCCTACGGCGACGGGATCGTCACTTTGGTGTCCGAAACCGTGCGCGGCTGGGATGCGCAGACCGTCACCGGCCGGCTGGAAAATGCGGTCGGGCGCGACCTGCAATATATCCGCATCAACGGCACCTTGGTCGGCGGGCTCGTCGGCGTGATCATCCACCTGATCGACGCGCTGGCCTAGACTCGTTTTCACCGGGACTGATTTGGTTGAGCGGATCGACCCGAAGAGCCCTCTCCCTTCGAGGGAGAGGCTTGGGTGAGGGTGGCCTAACCTACAAGGTCAAGCGCTCGCCTGCGGCTCGCTCCCCTCACCAGCAAGCGGTGCGGAATGCCCCGGCATTCCGCAGGTCAGCCGGGGAGGCTGACCGACCGCCTTGCTCCTCTCCCGGCTGGGGAGAGGGCGCGCCTGACTCAGCCAAATTGAAGTCGAGCCAAAAAGAAGGGCCCGGCTGTTGAGACCCGGGCCCTTCCTCCTCGGTCGCTGGTCGCGATCAATATGTGCCGGAGAAGCTCCGGTCGAGATTGACCTCGCGGTCGTCGTCGCGTCCGAACATGCCGTTGCCGGCATTGCGCTCTTCATCGCGCCAATGCTGCTTAGCCTGATCGGCGGTCTTGCTGACGGTCACCTTGTCCTCGACCGCGGTGATCCAGGACGAGGGGATCGAATGGTGGCGGCCATGCGCAGCCTGATCCGATTTGGTCAGGAGGATACGATCGCCGCGGACATGATCGACCGTGCCGATATGCTCGCCATCCGATCCGATCACCTCCTGATGCTCGGTTACACGCTGGAGCAAATCGCGCTGGCCCTGACGACGGGAGCGCCAGGTGCCAAATTCGGTGTCGAACCGGCCCTGATGTTCGCGGCGATATTCGTCATAATCGCGGTCGAGCGCTTCCATCTGGCGGTCGCGCCAGGAACGATAATGGGGATCATGTTCGTGCCGGCTGCGATATCCTGAGGTGCCGTAGCGGGAGCGATTGTCGTCGCGATCATAATAGCCGTCGCGCTCGGCGTCGCGGCGACGGCGGCGTTCGGCCTCCTCGTCGCCGAACCAGGAACGGACCTCATCGCCCGCGCGCTGGAAGAAGTCGCGATCCTCGTAGGAATAGCCGGAGGGGTTGTCGCCATAGTCGCGTCCGGGCTGGTTGAAGCGGTCGCCGCGATAGTCGCGCGACGGGCTGCTGCCGCCATAATTGCCATAGTCGCCATAAGCGCGGGCGCGGTCGTCTTCCCAGCGCGCCGGGCCGCTGTAGGAACGGGTGCGGTTACCATCGCCATAGCCGCTATAATCGCGGTCGGACGATGTGCCCCAGCGGCGATCGTTACGCTCGTAACCCATTGAAACCTCCTGCTACTCTCACGAAGATGGGCATGTCCGCGGGTGGGCATGCCGGTTCGGGTGAAAACGAACCGCAGGAGGGCGGCGTTCCGGTGAGCGCGAAAACTATCGCCCCGAAAAGGCGGGTCATCGCGACGATATTTCCGGTTTTTGCGCCAAGGCGTTGCATCGGCGGAAAAGCGCGTCTAAGCGCGCACTTCGCTGGTGCGGGGCTGTAGCTCAGATGGGAGAGCGCTGCAATCGCACTGCAGAGGTCAGGGGTTCGATTCCCCTCAGCTCCACCAGCGGAAAACTCCCCACCTTGCGCGTACGACCGACCTGCCGAATAGGGGGCGCGTGAATCCGCTGCGTTACCTTCTCGCCCCCTGGTGGGTGCTCCAGCTCGCGACCGATGCCAAGAGCTTCCGCGACAATCCGCTGATCGGCTCGCGCCGGCTCAACCAATGGGGCCTGCACATGCGGCGCGTGGCGCTGGCCGACCGGATGGCCGCGTGGCGGCGGCGGCGGATGGAAAAGCTGGTGACGCGCGAACAGCGCGAGGCTTTCGCCCTCGACGGATTCGTAAAGATCGAGAATTTCCTTTCACCCGAGGCCTTTGCGGCCTTGCGCGAGCAGGTGCTGAATTTCGCCGGTCCGGCGCGCGAGATGGTGCAGGGGGATACGATCACGCGCCGCTACGCGCTCGATCCCGCGACGCTGAAGGCGCTGCCCGCCGCTCGGGCGCTGGTGCAGGACAAGAGCTGGCAGGGGCTGATCCGCTATGTCGGCAGCTACGACACCGAGCCTTTGGTCTATATCCAGTCGATCCTGACGCATCGTCACGACGCGCCGCCCGACCCCCAAACCAGGCTCCACGCCGACACCTTCCACCCGACCGTGAAGGCCTGGCTGTTCCTGACCGATGTCGCGCCCGACGAAGGGCCGCTGACCTATGTCGCGGGCTCGCACCGGCGCGACGCGAAAAGGCTCGCCTGGGAAAAGAAGCGCAGTCAAAACGTGCTGGAGGGCGACGATTTCCTCTCGGCGCGCGGATCGCTGCGGATCGACGAGGCGGATCTCGCCGAACTCGGCCTGCCCAGGCCGACCGCTTTCGCGGTTCCCGCCAATACGTTGGTCGTGTGCGACACGAGCGGCTTCCATGCGCGCGGGCCTGCGGTGCGGCCGTCCACGCGGGTCGAGATGTGGGCCTATGGCCGGCGCAATCCGTTCCTGCCCTGGACGGGGCTCGATCTGACGGGCTGGCCCGGCCTCGCCGAGCGGCGCGTGCCGATCCACTGGGCGTTCCGCGACCGGTTCAAGGCCTGGATCGGCCAGCCCTGGACCGATGCCGGCTGCAAGCGGCCCGCCGACGGATGACCGCGCCCGGCGCCAACATGGAGCATGACGACCGCGACATTCGCGCCGCCTGCGGCATGGCCTGGTGGAAGCGCAAGCGGATCGCGCAATTCCTGGCCGCCGACGGGCATGACCTGATCTTCACCGACGATGCACGGCAGGCCGTTGACGCTGCGGACGGCGGCAGGATCGCGGTCTGGCCATCGCGTATGCCCGAGGGACTGGAGGCACTGGCGGGCGCGCGGCTGGTGCGCGTCGAGGATGGCTTCATCCGCTCGATCGGGCTTGGCGCGGACCTGCATCCGCCTTTGTCGATCGTGGTCGACCGCAGCGGCATCTATTATGATCCGAACGGTCCGAGCGATCTCGAAACGATATTGGAGCGCACCGATTTCACGCCCGAATTGCTCGCCCGCGCCGAGAGGCTGATCGATACGATCGTTCGGCGCGGTATCAGCAAATATGAGAGCGTGGCCCCCCTCCCCGCCACGCCACGGCCTGAAAAAAGGACGATCCTGGTCGCCGGCCAGGTCGAGGATGATCTTTCGGTGCGGTGCGGCGGCGCGGACGTTTCGGGCAATCTCGGCCTGCTGCGGCGGGCACGCGAGGCCGAGCCCGAGGCGCATATCCTGTTCAAGCCGCACCCCGATGTCGATGCGGGACACCGGCTAGGAGCGATTCCGGACGCCGAGGCGCTTCGCTTTGCGGACGAGATCGTGCGGGGGGAATCGATGCCGTCGCTTCTGGCGCGGATCGACGGCGTGCACGTGCTGACCTCGCTCACCGGCTTCGAAGCCTTGCTGCGCGGGCTCGATGTAACGGTGCACGGCCAGCCCTTCTTCGCGGGCTGGGGACTCACGCGCGACCTCGCGCCCGCGATCGCGCGGCGGACGCGCCGCCTGTCGCTGGCCGAACTCGTGGCCGGGACGCTGATACTCTATCCGCGCTACCTCGATCCGATTACCGAGCGCCCCTGCCCGCCCGAGACCTTGCTCCAGCGCTTCGCGGACGGGTGGAAACCGAAGCTCACCTGGGTGATCCGGCTGCGCCGCCTGCAGGGCCGGATCGCGCGCCTATTCGGCACGGTATCGCGCTAGAAGTCAGTCGACGCCCATCGCGCGCATCAGCGAACCGGCGATCTCCTCGGCGGCGATATCGGCGCCTACGCCCGGTTTCTGGTTCGAGCCCCAGATCGCATAATCGGATTTGCGATCGTCTGCGCCCGGCGCCTGGAACGCGCCGTTCAGACTCGGCTGATGGTCACCGTAGAAGACCAGCCAGCCGGGCGACCCGGTCGCGGCGATCGCCGCTTGCAGAATGGGGATCATCGCATCGGTCGACTGGAGATGCTTGAGCCATCGTCCGATTTCCGTCGCATCGGGCAAATTGCGCCAAGGCTCGGGCAAATCGGCGGGGGGCAGCGAGTCATGCTCGCTGTCCCATGGTCCATGATTTTCCATCGTGATCGCGAAGACGAGCACGCGCGGCCCGTGTTCGGACACCAGCCGCGCCATGCATTCGGCGACCGCCACGTCGCTGACATAGGGGCCGCTCTTTGCCGCGCCGGCAAAACCCTCGATGCCGATAAACCGGTCAAAGCCGAGCAGCGGCATCACCTTGTCGCGATAGTAGAAGTCCGCGTCATAAGGATGGATGCAGATCGTCTTGTAGCCCGCCGCCCGCGCCTGATGTGCAAGGCTGGGCAAGGGCACGCGCGCGAAATATTCATATGGGTTGAAGCGATCGAGCCCGACGTCGTCCGCGCCAAGCCCCGTCAGCACCGCCAGCTCCGACCGGATCGTGTTGGCGCCCCAACAGGGCACCGCGAGCTTGCCATATTGGACCGATTCCGCCTGGAGCCGCGCGAAATTGGGGAGATGCCCCATCAGCGCGGGATCAAGCCGGCGCGCGTCGACGAAGGATTCGCCTTGCACAATCAGGATCGGGCCGTTGGCGGGCAGCGCGGGCCAGGTCCGCGCCTGCGCGGCGCGCTGGCGATCCGCGCGCTCCGAGCGGGCGAGCGTCGCGTGGATGATGCAAGTCGCGAGCAGTCCGAACCGTTCGCTATCCACCACCGGATCGCGGCTCGGGTCGAGCTTGCGATAGGTGGCGGCGAGAGTATCGCAGAGCGGGCGGCTCGACGGGATCACGAACAGCAAGCGGCCGATGATCACCGCGACAAAGGCGAGCAGGGCCGCCGGGATCAGGCCGAGCGGCCACAAGGGCGGTTCGAGATCGATCACCCAGATCACCGCCAGCACCACCGCGATTGTGGCCAGGATCATCCGACCGGTGCCGACAAAGGCAAGGTACAGCTTGGGGTGGCGGACCACCTCGATCAGCTCGGCACGATCGGCGAAGACGACCGGCTCGCCCAGCACCGCGCGCTTGACGCGATCGGCCACGCCCATGCCGAGGCCGAGGCACATCACCGTCAGGCCGGCAAGAATCGGCCGGCCGGTGGGAAGCAGGAACAGGCCGAAGCCCGCGACGCAGGGGAGCGCGTCGAGAGCCAAGGTCGCGAGGGATGCGCGGGTCTGGTTACCGAAGGGCCATGCCCCAACCAGTCGCCGCAGCCCGAGCCACGTCGCCAGGCTGATCGCCAGACCCAGGAGGAAATGAATCATCAGGTCTCTTTTCAGTGACCCGGTTCAATATGGAAGCGGAATCCGCGCATGATGCGGTCGCCGAGCGCCGCGGGCATCAAATCGGCCGCCTGCTGGCCGAGCGCCAGCAGGCGCGGGACGATGATCCGCGAGCGGCGCGCATCCAATCCCTTGCGAATGGCGGCGACCATCTTGTCGAGACTCATCATGAAGGGGGTCGGTCCCTTCCAGCGATCGGTCATCGGCGTATCGAAGAAACCGGGGACGATCACCGAGACGTCCACCCCCTTGGGCCGCAGCAAGGCGCGCAGACCTTCGCCATAGGCGCGGATGCCGGCCTTGCTGGCGCTGTAGGCGGGACTGTAGGCAAGCCCGCGCAGGGCGGCGGTGGACGCGACCACCGCGACCTGCCCCTTGCCGCGGGCAATCATGCGCGGGAGCAGCGGTTCGACCGTGTGGATCGTGCCGAGCAGGTTGGCGCGGACCTGCATCGTGGCGAGGTCCAGGCCTTCGGGCATGTCGTTTTCGCCGGTTCCCGCCGACACGCCCGCCGCGGCGATCGCCAGATCGAGCGGGGTCGCTTGGTCCTGGGCCAGCAGCCAGGCGCCGAACGGCGCCGGCTCGCGCAGGTCGAACAGGCCGGTCGCGACGGTCGCGCCCTTCGTGCGACAGGCGGCGGCGGTCGCCTCAAGCCGCGCGGCGTCGCGCGCGGTCAGCACCAGATGCACGCCGGGCGCGGCATAATTTTTTGCGAGACCGGCGCCGAGACCGCTCGACGCGCCGGTGATCAGGATCGAGGCGATGCGCGTCACCCCCGGGCGACGAGGGGCGCCACCTGCGGCACGCGCACCGGCGTGGGCAACCGCACGACCGAGGTACGCGGCTCGCTCATTTCGAGCCGCCGAAGCGCACCCTTAACCAACATGGATAATCCTTCATCGCTGAAGTAACCACCATGGATAAGACAACGATCGATCAAAACACGACGGAAGGCATCGAACACTGCCATTTCCGGCGGGGTTGGATCGCTCCAGAAATTGTCCAGCCCCTTCTGATCGGTGATGCGCGGCATGTCATAGACCGCGTCGCCCAGCACGATCGTCGGCACGCCGCAGCGGAGCGAGAGTGTTCCGGTGGTGCTGTTGACCGTGACCAGACCGATCGCGTTGCACACGAGCGAGTCGATATCGACCGATTCCAGGAAGAGCAGCCGGTCGCCGATGCCGAGTCTGGCGGCCACGGCGAGTGTGCGCTTTTCCCAATTGACCAGACCATTGTCGAGCGGATGGCCCTTCACCACCAGTAAGGCATCGGCGGGCGCGTTGCGCGCGAACGAGCCGAGCACGGTCTCGATCGCTTCCTGCATGCCCTTGAAGTGGGAATGGACGCGGATCTGATAGTCGCAATCCAGCTGGAGCGGGAATACGAAATAGGGTCGGCCGTCGGCCTTGAGCACCTCCAGCGTCGCGTTGGAGCGCCGCCGCTCGGCGGGGCGCTTAAGCAGACGCAGGGCCCAGCCGGCATATTCGGTGAGGATGTGCCATGGACGGTGGGTGCGATAGCCGGGGAAAAGCGGCGTCAGCAGCAAAGAGCCGACATTGTAGATAAGGTCTTCCTTGGCGCGCCGGTTGAAAGACGACGGCACGGGCGGGAGATTGGGGGCGGGCGGCAGGTCGCGCGCGGCTTCGATATAGAAATCGGGCGAGCGCGACAGGCTGGAATGGCCGTTCACGCCGCCAGCTTCCAACGTCACGAAATCGGGGCGGACATAGCCTTCCTCGAAGACATGGACCTTGACGCCAAGCCGGCTCGCCACCTCGATCGCGACGCTGTGCAGCGGCCGGCAATCGCCGAACAGAAGGATGTCGGTTATGCGCCGGCGCGCAAGAATCCGCGCAAGGAAACGCGGCCATTTGTCCAGATTGCCGCGATAGTCGATCGCGCCCGGCAGGTTCCAGTAGAGCTTGTCGCCGCCGTTGAAATTGATGCGGTGGACACCGTTCCCCGAGGCCTCGAGCGCTTCGCCGAGAAGCGAGAAAAACGGTCCCGCCAACCCCTGGAGAAAGAGAAATTCTTTTTTCGCCACGCCCTCACCTGACAATCGACCCGGCGCGGCGCGCCTTCGGCTCCGCATCCTTTGCACCTGTGTTGCGTCCGACACAACAGGTCCGATCGCCAAACCACCGAACGGTACGCACGGTTCAACCGCATCCGTTTCGGCAAACGCTTACATCCCCATGCGCCACTAAATGCTGCAATGCAAACGGGTTGCGTTACTATAAGGTCACTATCCACGGTCGGTATGCCTTGTCCGATGGCGGCGCTCCGCTATAGCCTCGGGCGAAGCGCTCCCTATCGGTCCGGGATGACGCCGGAGTGTGGTTTTGAACCGTTCGCGATACGATTTCGACATGTCGGGCACCGGCAAAGCGGGGGCCGCAGCGGAGCCGATTGCGATCGTGGGTGCCGCATGCCGCCTGCCGGGGGCACCCAATCTCGATTCATTTTGGGACATGTTGCTCGCCGGAACGGATGCAGTTTCCGAAATCCCCGACGACCGCTGGAACAAGGCGCAGCTCTTCCATCCTGAAAAAGGCCAGCGCGGCAAGGCTTACACCTTCGCGGCCGGCGTGCTGGGCGACGTAAGCCAGTTCGACCCGGCCTTCTTCGGCATCAGTCCACGCGAAGCGACGCAGATGGATCCGCAGCAAAGGCTGCTGCTGGAACTGGCCTATGAGGCGATCGAGGATGCCGGCTTCGACACGGGGCAGCTCGCGGGCGCGCCGGTCGGCGTGTTCGTGGGCGGATCGTCCTGGGACTATCTGAACGTCAATATCGCCGATCCGTCGACCACCGATGCCTATTCGATGATCGGCATCACGCTCTGCACGCTTGCCAACCGCATCTCTTATGCATTCGACCTGCACGGGCCGAGCTTCACGGTCGATACCGCCTGCTCCTCCTCGCTGGTGGCACTCCACCAGGCATGCGAGGCGATCCGCGCGGGCCAGATCCCGATGGCAATGGTCGGCGGGGTCAGCCTTTTGCTCGCACCGCAATCCTATATCGGTTTCTGCGCAGCCTCGATGCTGAGCCCCAAGGGGCGCTGCCACGCCTTTGACGCGCGCGCGGACGGATATGTGCGCGCCGAGGGCGGCGGCATCGTCATCCTCAAACCCTTGGGCCAGGCTTTGGCCGATGGCGATCCTATCCGCGCGGTGATCCGCGGCACCGGCGTCAATTCGGACGGGCGCACCACCGGGCTTTCGCTGCCCAATCGCGATGCACAGGCCGCCTTGCTCGATCAGGTCTATGGCCGCTTCGGGCTCGATCCGGCCGATCTGGCCTATGTCGAGGCGCATGGCACGGGCACGCCCGCGGGTGATCCGATCGAGGCCGGCGCGCTCGGCGACATACTCGGCAGCCGCCGCCCGACCCCGCTCACGATCGGTTCGGTCAAGACCAATATCGGGCATCTCGAAGCGGGCAGCGGCATGGCGGGCCTGTTGAAGGCGATGCTGGTCGCCGAGCGCGGCACGATCCCGCCATCGCTGCATTGCGCGACGCCCAATCCGAATATCCCGTTCGAGGATCTCAACCTGCGGCTCGCGCCGGAGGCACAGCCCGTGCAGAAAGGGCCGAACCCCTATCTGGTCGGGATCAATTCGTTCGGCTTCGGGGGCACCAACGCGCATGCGGTGCTGGAGTCGGTCGAACCTCAACCTGCCCCGATCGACGAGGGTGGGGCAAAGCTTCCGCCCTTCCTCCTTTCGGCGCGGTCCGAACCCGCGCTCAATGCGCTGGCAAAGAATTGGCGCGACCGGATCGCCGCCACCGCGGAGAGCGACCTCCCGACTTTATTGCGCGGGCTCGCCCTCAAGCGCAGCCAGCATAAGAACCGGCTGGTCATCCCCGCCGAAAGCCCGGCGCAACTGATCGAGACGCTCGATGCCTTCATCGAGGGCAAGCCGGCCGCGCTCGCCGCGACCAATAAAGCGGTGTCCGGCAAGATCGGCTTCATCTTCTCGGGCAATGGCAGCCAATGGGCGGGCATGGCGCAGGACGCGATCGCAGCGAGCGGCGCGTTCCGCGACGCGCTCGATACGGTCGATGCGGCACTCCAGCCGCATCTCGGCTGGTCGGTGCGCGCGAGCCTCGACGATCCCGACGCGGATGCGCTGCGCAACACCGACGTCGCCCAACCGTTGCTGTTCGCAATCCAGGTTGCGCTGGTGCTCGCGCTGCGCGAACATGGGATAGAGCCCGATGCCTGCATGGGTCACAGCGTGGGCGAGGTCGCAGCCGCCTGGGCAGCGGGCGCGCTCGACCTCGACCAGGCCGCGCGCGTGATCGCGATCCGCAGCCGCAGCCAGCAAGCGCAGCACGGCGTCGGTGGAATGGCGGTGGTCGGGCTCGATGCCGATGTCGTCGCGGAGGCGCTGACGCGTAGCGAAGTCGAGGTCGCGGCCCGCAACAGCAGCCAGGCGACCACGGTCGCGGGCACCAAGGCGGGGCTGGATGCGCTCGAAATCGCGGCCAAGGAGAAAGGCTGGCGCTTCACCCGGCTCGATCTGGATTATGCCTTCCATTCAGCGGCGATGGATCCGATCGCGGCGCGGCTGGCGGCCGATCTCGAGGGCCTGCGACCCACCGATACGGCGCTGCCTTTCTATTCGACGGTCGCGGGCAATCTGCTCGACGGGCCTGCGCTCGACGCGTCCTATTGGTGGCGCAACGTGCGCGAGCCGGTGCTGTTCGCCGGGGCGGCGCGGGCGATGGTCGCGGATGGCGTAAGGATTTTCGTCGAGCTGGGGCCGCATGGCGTGGTCCAGGCCTATCTCAACGACGCCTTGCGCAGCGCCGACAAGGAAGGCCGCGTGCTGCCGAGCCTGTCGCGCCGGCCGGGCAAGCATGATCCGGTCGCGGGGCTCGCCGCGCGCATACACGCCGCGGGCGGCGACATTCGCGACACGGTCGTCTTCAGCGGTCCGGCGGCGGTGCGCGGCCTGCCCGCATATCCATTCCAGCGCGAACGCTTCTGGACATCGCGCACCGAGGAATCGACCGACCGCGTCGCCCTGCCGTTCGAGCATCCCTTGCTCGGCGTCCGCGTCGGCGACGAGGCGGTCGAATGGACGCGGCATCTGAGCCTGGAGACATTGCCGTGGCTGGCCGATCATGCGGTCGGCGGGGCGGTGGTAGTGCCGGCGGCGGCTTTGGTCGAGATGGGGCTGGCGGCAGCCCGATTGCGCCATCCCAATGCGGCTTCGCTCGATTTGCTCGATGTCGAGATCGGGCGCGCGCTGGTGATCGAGCCGCATATGCTGCGCGAAATGCGCTTGCGCGTCGGCTCGGCGGCGGGCGACTTCACCATCGCCTCGCGTCCGCGCCTGTCGGAGGAGCCCTGGACGATCCATATGGTCGGACGGATCGCGGCATCGGATGCGGACGAAGCGCGGCCCGAGGCGCCATCCGGCGAGCCCGTCGCCCATGTGCCCGCGGCAAGCCTCTATGCGCTGGCCTCGAAAATGGGGCTCGATTATGGGCCCGCCTTCCAGGTCGTATCGGGGATCGACGTGTTCGCGGACGAACGCGCGATCGCCAGACTCGACCGCGCGCCTTATCTCAACCTGCCCTTCCTGCTGCCGCCTAACAGTGTCGACGGCGCGTTGCAGGGTCTGCTCGCGCTCGCGGCCGACCGGCTCGGGAGCAAGACCGGCGTGCTGCCCTGGCGTTTCGGCCGCGTGCGGCTGCGCCGGCCTGACGGCGCCGTGCCGATTGCTGCCGAGCTCAAGGTCACGCGCGTCGGCCCGCGATCGGTCCGCGCGGACGTGCTGCTGCTCGATGCGGCAGGGCTGCCGGTGGCGGATATGGTCGATTGCTGGTTCGTGCGCGTCGCGCTCGGCCGCCAGGCGACCCCCGAGGAGCAATTCTTCCACATCACCGAGGTCGCCAGCGCCGACCCCGCCGGCGCGGTTTCGCCGGTCGCGGAAGCCGCGATCGTCCCAGCGAAAAGCGCGGCCGGCCCGGACGCGGCGGAAAGCCGCCTGCTGACCGACGCCTTCGCAACCTCGGCCGCGGTCGAGGCATTGCGCGCGCTGTCGTCGGACGGACGGCTCGTGCCGCAGGTCCTGATCCGCGACGGCGCGATCGCGGGCGACAGCCGCCCGATCCTCGACCGCCTGCTGCGCTGGCTCGCCGCCGATGGGGTCGCCACCCAGGCCGATGACGGATCGTGGAGCTTCGTCGATGAAGGCCTGCCACCCGCCGACGCGATCCTGCGCACCCTGTTTTTCGACCAGCCGCGCGCGGTGGCCGAAGTCGCATTGCTCGCGCTGGCGGCCGAGACCCTGCCGACCGTCCTGGCGGAAGGACCGGGTGCCGCTCCTGCCGTTCCCGCCGCATTGTGGGAGCAGGTGCTGACCGCTTCCCCGGCGGGCGAAGCGGCGGGCTCGCGGCTCGCGGAAATGCTTGCGGCGATTGTCGGACAGGATAACCGCCCGTTGCGCGTGCTGCAGGTTGGCGCACGCCGGGGCGGTGCGACCCGCCTGCTGCTGCGCCATCTCGGCGCCCATGCCACGCTCGTGGCGGCGACCGATGCGGACGATCTTCCCGCGCTCACCGATGCGCTCCACGACCTTCCCGCCGCGCGCGCGATCGCCTGGGCGCCGGGCGAGGCGCTCGACGAGGCGCCATTCGACATCGTCGTCGGGCTGCACGGCTTCGCGCTGGGCGGCTGGGGTGCCCGCGAGCTCGCCGCACTCAAGGCAGCGCTCGCGCCGGGGGGCGCCTTGCTGCTCGCCGAGCCCACACCCAACCGCATGTGGCCGCTGCTGCGCCCCGATGCGCCGCCACCCGCCGATAGCACGCGCTGGCAGAGCCTGCTGGAGAGCACGGGTTTCGTCGAGGCACGGACGCAGCCGCTCGATACGATGATCTGGCCGGTCGAATTGGTCAGCGCGCGCAATGAGGCAGTCGCCGAGCCGGTCGCTACCGACGCCCAGATTCGCATCGCGGGCACCGGCGCGCTGGCCGATGCGCTGGAGGCTGCATTGACCGCGCATGGCGCGCTGGTCGATCGGGGCGAGGAGCCGACCGGCCGCATGGCGATACTGGTCGATCCGACCGATCTGCCCGCGACGCTGGCAAAAATGGCGGCGCTCGCCGCTTTGCCCGCCGAGCCCGGGGTCGAGATCGCGTTGATCATGCAGGCGGGCGGTGTCGATGCCGCCGCGATCATCGGCCTGCGCCGCGTGCTTGCCAACGAGGCCGCACAACTCGCGACACGGCTGATCCGATTGGACAAGGACATGCCGATCGAGGCTGCCGCCGAGCATGCCGCGATCGAATTGCTGCGCCAGGACGGCGAGCAAGAAGTGGTCTGGACCGCGTACGGGCGCAGCGTGCCGCGCGTTCGGCGCGGGCTGCCCAAAGCGGATGGCGCGGCGCCCGAGGGCCTGCGGCTGGCGATCGAACGGCCCGGCCTGCTGGATTCGCTCGGCTGGAGCGGGATGGTTCCCGCCAAGCCGGGCGCGGGCAAGATCGCGATCAAGGTCGAGGCGGCAGGTCTCAACTTCCGCGACGTGATGTGGGCGATGGGCCTCCTGCCCGACGAGGCTTTGCTCGACGGCTTTGCCGGCCCGACCATGGGTCTCGAATGCGCGGGTGTCGTCACCGCGCTGGGCGAAGGCGTCGAAAGCTTCGCGATCGGCGACAGGGTGATGGCCTTCGCGCCCGCCTCGCTCTCGACCGAGACGGTGACTGCCGCGCATGCGGTGATGCGGATGCCGGCGGGCATGAGCTTCGCCGCGGCCGCAACCGTGCCGGTCGCTTTCCTCACCACGCTCTATGCGCTCGGTCATCTCGCGCAGATCGGCGAGGGCGAGACGGTTTTGATCCATGGCGGCGCGGGCGGCGTGGGCCTGGCGGCGATCCAATATGCCAGGCATCGCGGCGCGCGCATATTCGCGACGGCAGGATCGCCGGCCAAGCGCGCGTTGCTCCAGAATCTCGGTATCGAGGCGGTGCTCGACAGCCGGTCGTTGAGTTTCGCAGACGATGTGATGCGGCTGACAGACGGCCAGGGCGTGGACGTGGTGCTCAACTCGCTCGCGGGCGAGGCGATGCGGCGCAGCCTGATGCTGGTGAAGCCGTTCGGGCGCTTCCTCGAGCTCGGTAAGCGCGATTTCTACGAAAATAGCAGCATCGGGCTCCGGCCTTTCCGGCATAACGTCACATATTACGGCATCGACGCGGACCAGCTTCCCCTCCGCAGGCCCCAGTTGGCGGCGGCGCTGTTCGACCAGATCACGGACCTGTTCGCCAAGGGCGCGCTGCGCCCGCTGCCGCACCGGACCTTCGATTTTGCCGATGCCGAGGATGCGTTCCGGCTGATGCAGGTTTCGGGGCATATCGGAAAGATCGTGTTGACGCCGGGCGACGCTTTGCCGGCCGCCCTGCCGAATACGAAGCCGTTCGCGGCGAACGAGAATCAGGCCTATATCATCACTGGCGGACTCGACGGCTTCGGCCTCGAAGCGGCGCGCTGGCTGACGCGGCATGGCGCGAAGCATCTTGCCTTGCTGAGCCGGCGCGGGCCGGCCACCCCGAATGCCGCGGCGGTGCTGGCCGAATTCGCGGCTGCAGGGGTCGAGGCGCGCGCTTATGCGGTCGATGTCGGCGAGGAAGCCGCCTTGGTCACCATTCTCGACAATGTCCGCAAGGGGCAGGCGCCGATCGGCGGCGTTATCCATGCGGCGGTCGTGATGGACGATGCGTTGCTGGGCGCGCTCGACGCCGACCGCTTCGCCCGCGCGCTTCACCCCAAGCTGGGCGGGGCCGAGTTGCTCGACCGGCTGACGCGCGGCGACGACATCGGGCTGTTCCTGCTTTTCTCCTCGGTCACGACCGCGTTCGGCAATCCCGGCCAGGGTAATTATGTCGCCGCCAATGCCGCGATCGAGGCGGTCGCGGAACGGCGCCACGCCGAAGGGCTGCCCGCCCTTGCGGTGCAATGGGGCCCGATCGGCGATGCCGGCTATCTCGCGCGCGAGACGCAGGTAAGCGACATGCTGTCACGCCAGCTCGGCAGCGCGCACCTGACCGCGCAGGATGCGCTCGACACGCTGCCGGCGTTGCTCGCCGCAGGGATTCCGGTCGCGGGCATGGCGACGATCCGTTGGGCGTCGCTGCGCCGCCAGCTGCCGCTGATGGAAACGCCGCTTTTCGCGGAAATGGGCGGCGCGATTGCCGACGAGGCGGCCGAAGTCGATCTGAAAGCCCTTCTCGCCGACTGCTCGCCCGAGGAGGCGCGCGACAAGGTCACCGGCCTGCTGGTCGAGGAAGTCGCGCGAATCATGAAGCTCGCGGTCGAACGGGTCGAACCGCAACGGCCGCTCGCCGAATTGGGCATGGACAGCTTGATGGCGGTCGAATTGCGGCTCGCGGTCGAGCAGCGCTTCGGCATCTCGATTCCCTTGCTGGCCTTGTCCGAAGGCGCGACGCTGACTGCGATGGCGGGCCGGATCGTGCGCAGCCTGGGCGGCGAGGGCGACGCGCCCGTGGACGAAAAGGCGCAGATGGCGGAGCGTCTGGCGCGCTACGAGGGCAGCGCGATCGAGGGTCCTGCCGATGGTGCAACGAGACCGAGCGAGCCATCAATGGCGGCGGCCGCCGCTACCTCGCCTTGATCCTGCCTTAGGAGCGTGCCACCGCTCCATCCGATGAGTGATACTTTCGGACTCAGCGGCGATGCCAAGGCCAAGCTGCTCGCGCGTCTTTCCAACCGTGCGCCGGCGCAGGCCGAGCATCATGCGCCCACCAAACCGCCGCTCGGACGGCCCGAGGTTCAGGCGGATCTGTCGATGGTCCGCCGCGCGGGCGAGGCGCTGGGGATCCGCAACCCCTTTTTTCGCCCGCATGAGGGCATATCGGGGGCGACGGCCGTCATCGACGGCAAGACCTACGACAATTTCGTCTCCTACAATTATATCGGCCTGAACGGCGATCCACGCGTCAGCCAGGCCGCCAAGGACGCGATCGACCGCTACGGCACCTCGGTGTCGGCGAGCCGGATCGTGTCGGGCGAGCGGCCGATCCATCGCGAGTTCGAGGCTGCGCTGGCCGAAATCTATCAGGCCGAGGATGCGATCGTCTTGGTCTCGGGCCATGCCACCAACGTCACGGTGATCGGCCATCTGGTCGGGCGCGACGATCTGATCCTGCACGATTCGCTCAGCCACAACAGCATAGTCCAGGGTGCGCTCGCGAGCGGGGCGCAGCGGATCGCCTTCCCGCATAACGACATGGACGAGCTCGAACGGCTGCTCGGCGCGGCACGCGGCAACGCCAATCGCGCACTGATCGTTGTCGAGGGCCATTACAGCATGGATGGCGACATTCCCGATCTTGCCCGGCTGGTGACGATCGCCAGGGCGCATGGCGCGCATCTGATGGTCGATGAAGCCCATTCGCTCGGCGTGCTGGGCGCAAAGGGCCATGGCATCTTCGAACATGCCGGGGTCAATCCGGGCGATGTCGATATCTGGATGGGCACGCTCAGCAAGACCTTGTCGGGCTGCGGCGGCTACATTGCGGGCTCGTCCGAACTGATCGAATATCTCAAGAGCAGTGCGCCGGGCTTCGTTTACTCGGTCGGGCTGGCGCCTGCGCTGGCCGCCGCGGGCCTCGAAAGCCTCCGGATCATGCACCGGGAACCCGAGCGGGTCGCCAAGCTGCAGGCCAATAGCCGGCTGTTCCTGGAGGCGGCGCGCAAGCATGGCCTCGACACTGGGCCGTCGATCGGGGCGGCGATCGTGCCGATCATGACGGGCAGCTCGATCGTCGCCGCGCGTGCGGCGGACCGCCTGTTCGACCGCGGTATCAACGTCCAGCCGATCATCTATCCCGCTGTGCCCGAGCAAGCGGCGCGGTTGCGTTTCTTCCTGTCGTCGCTCCACGAACCCGAGCAGCTCGAGCGCGTGGCGAAGACGGTCGCCGAAGTGCTGGCGGAGGTGCGTGCCGAGCGGATCGATCTCGGCGCGCTGGCGAGCCGACTCGCGGCCGAGTGAGCGAGATCATCCTCGATATCACGCGGCTTTTGTCGCGTGTGCTCCACCCGACCCCGACCGGCGTCGACCGGGTCGAGATGGCCTATGCGCGCGGGCTGCTGGAAGCGGTGCCTGATCGGCTGCATTTCGCCGCGGTCCATCCGAGCGGGGTTTATGGCCGATTGCCGACCAAGGCGGTGAAACGCTTCCTGGACGTGACCGAGCAAAGGTGGCGCGAAGAAGGGCTAGGCGAGCAAGGCTTGCGCCTGTTCGCGGCCAAGGCGCTGCTGTCGCTCCGCCCGCGCATATCGCGCAAATGCGAGAAGAGCCTCTATCTCCAGCCTTCGCCCAACAACCTGATCAAGCCCGCATTGATGCGCGCTTTCCTGAAGCGCGAAAATGCTCGGTTGGTTTGCCTGGTCCACGACCTGATCCCGATCCAGTACCCCGAATATGCGCGGCCGGGCGGCGCCGACCTGCATGCGCGGCGGATGTGGACGGTCGCCTCCATGTCCGACGGGATCATCGCCAATTCGCAGGCGACGCTGGATGCGCTCCAGCCCTGGCTCGACCGCGCCGGCAAGCAACCGCTGACCGCGGTCGCGCATCTGGGCACGGAAACGCGGTCCCAGGTCATGCCGCATGTCTCCGACAGGCCCTATTTCGTGTGCGTCGGCACGATCGAGCCGCGCAAGAACCACCTTCTGCTGCTGCATATGTGGCGCGCGATGGCCGAGCAACGGGCGCAGGAGGTCATGCCGAAGCTGGTCCTGGTCGGACGGCGCGGCTGGGAGAATGAGCAGGTGATCGACCTGCTCGAACGCTGCCCCGCGCTCAAGGACAATGTCGAGGAATATTCGGGGCTGCCGGATGCCCAGGTGCAAGCGCTGATCGCGGGCGCGCGCGGGCTGCTGCTGCCCTCCTTTGCCGAAGGCTATGGCATGCCGGTGACCGAGGCGCTCGCGCTGGGCGTGCCGGTGGTGTGCAGCGACCTCCCCGCCTTGCGTGAGGCGGGCGCTAATGTTCCGCTCTTCCTCGACCCGCTCGACGGTCCGGCCTGGCAGCGCGCGGTCGACGATCTGGCCAGCCCGGATTCGGCCGAGCGCGCGGCGCAGATGCGGCGAATGGCGGGCTGGCGTGCGCCGACATGGCCGGAACATATCGCCATCGTCCTGGCACTGTTGCATAAGCTCGCGCCATGAACGTCACATCTCCGGTTGCGCCGCCTCCGCGCAACACTTTCTTCCAGGCGCTTGCGGTGCAGAAGCGCGTGATCGGCGCGCTGATCCTGCGCGAGCTTCACACCCGTTACGGCCGCGAGAATGTCGGCTATCTGTGGATGTTCCTGGAGCCGATGCTGCTTGCCTCGGTTATCGGTTTTCTTCACTTCGAATCCGGCCACAACGTTTATGGGCAGGACATCAAGCCTTTGCCCTTCGCGGTCCTGGGCTACACCACCTTCATCCTGTTTCGTGGCATCGTGAACCGCGCCGAAGGCGCGATCGAAGCCAATGCGCCCTTGCTCTACCACCGGTCGGTGACGGTGCTGGACATCATCCTGGCGCGCGCCCTGCTGGAATTCGGCGCGATCTTTTCGACCTTTTTCATCATCATGACGCTGATCGTGTTCGTCGGGCTTGCCGATCCGCCGGCGCGTCCGCTCTATGTGATATTCGGCTGGGTCCTGATGTGGCTATTCTGCCTTGGCCATTCGCTGATCATCACCGCGGCGACCTACGAGCGGCGCACGCTCGGCCGCTTCGTCCATCCTTATACCTATTTCATGACCGGCCTTTCGGGCGCCTTCTACATCATGAGCTGGCTGCCGCGAGGCGTACGCGACTATGCCGAATGGCTTCCGACCACCACCATCTTCGAAACCGTACGCTACGGCTGGTTCGAGGCCGCCAAGGACGATTATTGTTTCTATGGCTATTGCCTCGCCTTCTGCCTGATCACGATCTGGATCGGCCTGGTCATGCTGCAGAACATCCGCGACAAGATTCACCTGTCATGACGACGCGTGCTTGCACATTGCCCGCGAAGAGCCTCGCCCTTAGGATTACCGAATGAACATGCATGGCTTCATGACCCCCGCCGATCAGTCGGCGGAGCGCGAGCTCACCACGGCCGAGCGGATTCGCGCCTTTCTGTGGGCGCGCCGCTGGTTTTGCGGGATCGTGCTGCTGCCGACCCTGCTGGTCGCGCTTTATCTCTATGCCTACGCCTCGAACCAATATGAATCCGAGGCGCATTTCCTGGTGCATTCGGCCAGCCAGCCGCAGCTGCCGAGCGCCGGATCGAGCGCGCTCAGCCTGCTGACCGGCGCCAGCGCGGGCCAGAACGAGGCGATGAGCGTCTCCGACTACCTGACTTCCCACGACGCGGTGGCGAAACTGCGCAAGGAAGATCATCTGGTCGAGCGCTTCCAGCGGCCGGGTGTGGACCTGCTGAGCCGGTTGTTCGCGAACAACCCGACGCCCGAACGGCTGCTGAAATATTATCAGCGCCAGGTGAAGGTGAAATACGACACCGATACCGGCATCAGTACGATCAAGGTCCACAGCTTCACGCCGCAGGACAGCTACGACATCGCAAACAAGCTGCTCCAGATCGGCGAGGAACGTGTCAACGAACTGAACGCGCGCAGCTACAATGACGAGATCGCCAATGCCCGCCGGGTATTGGACGAGGCGGAGGCCGCGATCTCCGCAAACGACGCGGCGATGACCGCTTTTCGCCACAGGAGCGGCGATATCGACCCGCAGGCAACCGGCGCGGCCCAGCTGGGCATCGTCTCCGGTCTCGCCGGCCAACTCGCCGCCGCGCGCGCGCAGCTTCAGACCATGTCCGGCGTCCTCACGCCGTCCAGCCCCCAGTATCAGGCGCTCGCGCGGCACGTCGCCTCGCTGCAGGCCCAGGTCGATGCCCAGTCGGGCAAGCTCACTGGCCGCGCCGATTCGATCACCAACGACGTCAGCGAATATCAAACGCTGATGCTGCGCCGGGACTTCCTCAACAAGCGCTACGAGGCCGCTGCGGCGAGCCTGGAGAAAGCGCGCGAGCAGGCGATCCAGCAGGAGCTCTATCTGGTCCGGGTGGTGAACCCGAACATGCCGGTCAAAGCGCTCTTTCCCGAGCGCGGGCGCATCCTGGCGACCGTATTCGTGTCACTGCTGCTGGCCTATTCGATCGGCTGGCTGATGGTGGCGGGCGTGCGCGAGCACGCCTCCTAAAGGGGTAGGCGCGCGCCAACGCGGTGCGCCGAGCGTCATGAGCCGCCCCGCCGCCTTCCTCGACCGCGACGGCGTGATCAACGTCGATCACGGCTACACCTTTCGTCCGGAGCATCTCGAGTTCACGCCGACCGCGATCGAGGGCATCCGCCTGCTCAACGCGGCCGGCTATCCGGTGCTGGTGGTGACAAACCAGTCTGGCGTGGCACGCGGCTTCTACGGCCTGGCGGAGGTCGAGGCGTTTCACGCGCACCTGAACGCGGCGCTCCAACGGGCCGGCGCGCATGTCGATGCCTTTTATTTCTGCCCCTATCACCCGGATGGAACCGTCGCAGACTATGCGATCGAGCATGAGGACCGGAAGCCAGGCATCGGCATGATCCGCCGTGCGATGCGCGACTGGGATGTACAAACCGAGGGCAGCTTCCTGATCGGCGACCAGCAGAGCGACCTCGACGCCGCCGCAGCCGCGGGAATTGCGGGCTATTGGATCGAACCCAATCAGGGTGATCTGGCCGCGATGGTGCGGGCCGCTCTCGCCCGATAATCTCCTTCCCGGCGAACGCAGCCCGCCGGCTGGACCGAGAGGACGGCCAAATAAGGGTGCCTGCGGAGTCATTTTCCCAGAAACGCCCCTAGCGAAGATGCGTCGCGTTTTACGGCCGCCGATTCCGCGCTAGGACGCTGCCGGCATGCTCGCAGACTATCTCGATTGGATCACCACCTCCGCTTTGCCCTTTTGGGCCACTCGTGGCTTCGACCGGCGGGCCGACCGATTTCATGAGCGGCTGGACCTGAAGGACGCGCCGATGGCCGTCCCGCACCGGGCGATGCTCCAGGCGCGACAGATATTCGTATTCGCCCATGCCGCGGCGCAGGGCTGGACGCCGGACGGTGCGGACATTGCGGAGCGGGCAATGGCCGCCTTCCTGCGCGATTTTGCGAGCGACGACGGCAACGAAACCAGTTTCGCTTTCGCGATCGATCCTGCCAGCGGCGCGGTTAGCGCGGGGCAGCGCGACGCCTACGCCCATGCGTTCATCCTCTTCGCGCTCGCCGCGCTGTACGATCTGAACGGAGATCCAAGGCTGCTCGGCATCGCCGAAAGAGTGACGCGCTTCGTCGAACGGCGGCTGACCGACACGCAGCATGGCGGGCTGTTCGACGCGCTGCCCGCACCGGCCGAAAAGCGCCAGAACCCGCATATGCACCTGCTCGAAGCCTATCTTTTCCTCGCGCGGGCCGCGCCGGGCCGCGGCTATGAGGAGCGCGCGACCGCGCTGGTGGCGCTCGCCCGGCGGCATTTCCTGAGGGACGACGTGCTGCTTGAATATTTCGCAGCCGACTGGTCGGTCACGCGCCCAGCCTGGGAACCGGGCCATCATTTCGAATGGGTGTGGCTGCTGGCCGAATATGGTGCGCTGACCGGTGAACGCTTGCCCACCGAGATGGATGGGCTTTACCAGCGGGCCACCCGCCAGGGCATGGCGTGCGACGGACTACTGATCGATGAACTTGCGCCCGACGGTCGCATCCTCAAGCCATCGCGTCGCGTCTGGCCCCACAGCGAGGCCATCAAGGCGGCAGCGGTGCGTGGCGATACGACGCTTGCGGAAGCGATGGCAGCCAGTCTGATGCATCATTTTCTTGGCCAGCCCTTCGCGGGCGGATGGATCGATCACCGCGCTGAAAACGGCGCGCCTTTGGTCGACTATGTGCCGGCAAGCACGCTCTATCATCTCGTGCTGGCGGCGAGCGTCGCAGCAAAAAGCTTTGCAGCCGCGCCGCCGCTTGCCAAAGCCGTATCATGAGCGCCTATCTCGATCGCCTGTCCGACTATCGCGTCGCCGTGATCGGGGACGTCATGCTCGATTGCTACATGTCGGGATCGGTCAGCCGCATTTCGCCCGAAGCGCCCGTGCCCGTGCTGCGTGTGACCGAGGAGACGGCAGTTCCGGGCGGAGCCGCCAACGTCGCCGCCAATCTCGCCAGCCTCGGCTTGCATGTGAACCTGGTCGGGCTCGCCGGGCAGGACGGCGCGCGTGACGAACTGGTCTCCTTGCTCGGCGCGATGGGCGACATCGACTGTACCGGCATAGCCTCGGTGCCCGGACGCCGCACCACGCGCAAATTGCGCGTGATCGGCGCACATCAACAGATCGTGCGCGTCGATCATGAGGATGTGATCCCCTGCTCGGCCGAGATCGAAACGGATTTCCTGGCCGCCATGGAGCGCGCGATCGAAAATGCGGACGTCGTCATCCTGTCCGATTACGGCAAAGGGGTCTGTTCGGACCGCGCGATCCGCGCGGTAATCGATCGCGCCGCATCGATGGGCAAGAAGGTGCTGGTCGATCCCAAGCGGACCGATTTCGGGGTCTATCGCGGCGCCTTCCTGATCACACCCAACCGCAAGGAGCTGACCGATGCGACCGGACTCCCCTGCGAGAGCGACGAGGAAGCCGCCGCGGCCGCGGCCAAGGCGCAAGATATGTGCGGCGCGCATCTGCTGTTGACGCGATCGGAAAAGGGCATGTCCTTTTACCCGGTGAACGAGGCGCCGATGCATGTGCCGACGGTGGCGCAGGACGTGTTCGACGTGTCGGGCGCGGGCGATACGGTGGTGGCGGTGATGGCCGCCGCGCTGGCTGCAGATATGCCGATCCACGATGCGATGCGCATGGCCAACCATGCTGCCGGTATCGTGGTATCCAAGCTCGGCACTGCGAGCGTAACGCGCGAGGAGCTGGCCGCAGCGCTTCTGGCCGAGAGCACCACGTCCGATATCAACGACGGCCGCCTGCTCGACCGCGAAGCGATGGTTGCGCTGCGCTGGGCGTGGGCGCACGAGAAATTGACGGTCGGAATCGCCAATGGCTGTTTTGACCTGATCCACCCCGGCCATGTCTCGTTGATCGCGCAAGCGGCCGCCAGTTGCGATCGGCTGATCATGGCGCTCAACACCGATGCCTCGGTTCGCCGCTTGAAAGGGCCGTCGCGTCCGATCCAGGATGAAGCCGCGCGGGCCGCTGTCATTGGCGCAATGAAAGGCGTGGCGGCGGTGGTGCTGTTCGACGAGGAGACGCCGCTGGAACTGATCCAGGCGCTGGAACCGGACGTGTTGGTCAAGGGGGCCGATTATACGATTGATGGGGTAGTCGGCGCGGACGTGGTGCAGAAACGCGGCGGGCGCGTTGTGCTGGCGGAATTGACACCGGGGCGGTCAACGACCGGGCTGGTGGCGGCGGCGGGCCAGACCGACATATAGAGGGCCTGCTTTATTGGCGTAATGTCGATCGAGCGAATCCCTAGACGCAGCTTCCAAATTGCCGCAGTGGCCGCCAATGCTGTCCTTCCTTAAGACCAAGAAGTCCGCCGGCGTAGCAGTAACGTCGGACGTCCATCGTCTGATCTCGCGCGGCAACGACGCACGCGATCGCGGCGAATGGGACGAGGCCGTCGAAAACTATCGTGCGGCAGTGACCGAGGATCCGTCGCTCGTTCACATCTGGATCCAGTTGGGGCACGCCGAAAAGGAGAGGCGCCGGTTTGGCGATGCCGAGGCCGCTTATGCCCGCGCTGCCATGCTCCGCCCCGACAAGGCCGAGCCGTTGTTGCATCTTGGCCATGTCTACAAATTGCTGGGAAACATTCCTGCGGCGACGCGATCCTATCTTCGCGCCGCGCGGCTCAGTCCCGCGGACGCTCACGCCATCGAGGAATTGCAGCATTTCATCGCGCGCACCGCGCCTTTCGCGCGGCCGGACATGATCGCGCTGCTGCGGGACGCCGTCTTTGGCGAAAAGGATGATCGCAGCCTGCTGGACAGCGTTCGGGCCGCAGGCAGCCAGGCACTTCTGATCGATGTTTCGAGCCTGCTCGCCGCCGCGCTGGCGGGACGCCGCTTCGCCGATCTCGGTCTGATGGGCGATCTGGTCGCGCCAGCGATCATCAAGGATTCCGGTCGGTCCACATTGATGTGTGCGCATGTGGTCGGGCACAGCCGTTGGGTCGAGGTGACCCCGGCCCAGTTTGCGCGCATTGTAGCGCTTGGGCGCTCCGGCCACCCAATGGGTCCGATCCAACGTGAGGATGCGATCACCGATCTGGACCTGGGATTCCTTTTGTCGCCGTCCCTCGAGATGCCGAACGGCGCGCTCCTGATCGATATGGATGCGGATCATGCTCCGGCCGATCATGCTCTTTTCGTGCGGGAAGCGCAGTCGAGTTTCGGGATACGCTATGTGGCCTTCGGCCAGACCATCCCCGCCGAGCTGACGGCATGCGCTGACCTCGTCAAAGTCCTCGGCCAGCGGGACCTCACGCCCGAGGCCGTCCTCCAGGCCGTCGCCGAGCCGATCCACAGCGCGGAGCATACACCCCGCCCGAAGGCGCGGATCGCGCGCTTCGAACATCTCGGCCATGGAGATATGCGCGGGCCGTTCAGGACCGGGACAGGCTGGCTGCCCCCTGAAGATTGGGGTTGTTGGGCGGTCATGCCCGGGGGCGACCTTGAGATCGCGCTTCCCGACCTTGAGGCGCCACGTCTCTATCTTCGCCTGAAGGCGCTTCCGGCCGAGCTCACGCGCTACCAGATAGCGATGCAGGACGGGCGGCAGATCGCGGGCGAGATCGAACCCGGCCTTCACAAATGGGTCGTGATCGACGACGTGCCAGTATCCGAGGGCACGCTGCGGCTCCGTATCCGGGGCGAGAACAGCGCGCTGGTGAACATGCAGGGCGCCGCCCGCAAATTGCCCGCCATGGTCGGCGTGGCCGGCTTCTATATCTGCGAGCGAAACGACCGTAAGGCGCGTGCCGACCTGCTGGAAAGCACGACGCTCGGCGATCTGGAATCGCTCTACTGAGCATGCATCCGACGTAGGTGCGATGGCCGCCAATATCGCGGCGTCACTTGCGGTGCTGGCACTCGTCAGGGCTGGAAGGTTGCCGCTTCCATCAAGGAAAAGGCTTCGTCCGCGTCGTCCCTGCGATAATAGCCGACGCTGGAAACGCTGGCGTAAACATTTTGGCCCCGAAGCACGACGGATGCGCCCCGCACCAGGACGGATATGTCGATTACCCCATCCTGGTCGACGACCGCGTCCACCCCGTGCAGGGAAGGCGCTGCCTCCAGGTCGCGGAACGGCGTACGCTCCACGTTGCTATGCAGCTGACACGCGCCGAGCGGGAAACCTGCCTCACCCCGAAGACCGACCACCACGCGGACGCGATCGCCCACGGCGCAACCCGCAGCCACGAAACGCAGGGAGGCCAGCGGGCTAATGCTCCACACGCCCGAATCCTCAAGGTGCCACCACCCACTTTCGCGCGCCATGCGCGCCGTGCGCATCGATGCCCCTGCGGCAGCGGCCTTGCGAACCGCATCATTCCCCAGGATCGCGAGCTCTCCAGGCCGGATTCGGGCGAACGCGACCGGGATAGCGGCAGCAGCCTTCGCAAGCGCACGGGAAACGCCGAGCAATTCCTCTGCGAATTCCACCCAGGTTCGCGGCTTGAATTCGGTCGCGACCTGCTCGGTCCAGGCTGCGAGGTCGGCTGGATTGTCGAGCAGGTGCGCGACGGCCGCCAGGCCGGTGCTCACCTCCAGCGGATCAACATAGCGAACCAGGCTCCCGCCAACCTCAGGCATCGATGTAACCCCGGCGCTGATGCAGGGCTTGCCCAGGACGAGGCTTTCGCCGATCGGCAAACCCCAGCCTTCCGCGAAGCTGGGATAGATTGTGAATCGGCTGTTGCGATAGAGGCTGGCGAGCAGCGCATCCGACACGCCATTCAGGACCCGCACCATCCCGTCGAGATTGTTGGTACGATGAAGCAGATCCTGCAGGTGATCGATCTCCCAGCCCCATTTCCCGACGAAAACGAGCTTGGGCAGGTTGGCGCGACCGCTCCGCATCAATTCCTGCCAGATGCGGACGAGGTAGATGTGGTTTTTGCGAATTTCGATCGTGCTGACGCATAGCACGTAGCCCGCCTCGCCGAATTCGGCGCGCAGGCTTTCTTCCGCCCAGGGTTCGGGCGGAGACAAAGCCATCTCCGTCGCGAGAGGGACCGGATAAACCGGTGTCTGAAGATCCATTTCCTTGGTTAGGAAACGGCGCAGCTCGCGCGCGACGAAAGCGGAATTGGTCGTGAAGAAATTGGCAATCTCGCCCACGTCGAGGAGCGACCGGCGAAAGGCATGCGTCGCCTTTTCATCGACATATTCCGGATTGTCGATCTGGATCAGGTCATGGATGAAGACCGTGACCACGACACCTTTCTGGCGCAACGTCCTGAGCAGGTCGTAGCTCTTCACGATCCAGAATGCGCCCGCCATGAGGAAGATGCTGCCCGGCTCGATCTCGATCGCACGAAGCGACGAGCGGATTGCCTCCAGCAGACGATCGAGCCGTTCGCGCGTGGGGCTGCGCAGCTCTACCTCGTCGATCAATTCCCGGACCAGGACGGGATCCGCGGCGTAGATCACCTTATTCAGATAATCGGGGATTACCGGTGTCACATCGCGTGCATTGGCGCTCGTGCGGTCCATCGCGCAACGCAGCATATTGGCCACGACGCGCTGGATTCCGCTCATCGACGCATTGAGCGTAAGATACTCCATCATGTCCGTCATTTCGGCATAGATGGGCGCAACCTTGTCTTCAGCTGCCGGCGAAGCGACTGTAACCTTCAAAGCCTGGGGCTGCGGGGGTTCGCCGAGCAGTTGCGCCTCCGCCTCGTCGCGTCTGCTCTGTTCGGGATCGATGCGGGCCAGTGCATCCGCACGCATAGCGAGAAGCTTCGAAACGCCGGGAAAGCGGGCGATCGCCCGATCGAGGATCAACCCGGCGTGAACAAAGCTGCCCTTTTCGAGCCAATAATCGGCGAGCGAATACCACGTTTCCAATCGATCGGGATTTTCATCCAGAGCCCGCTCAAGCAGATCGCCGCGATCGAGATCGCTCCAGTGTGGTCTGCCGATTGTCAAACCCTTGGCCCGGGCACGACGAGGGGGTCGGGCGAGCTCCTGCCAGAGCATCTCGTTAAGAGTAGGTGCAGACATGCGGACCACCTAGCCGCCGGCCCTTCGAGCCACAAGCGGCACCGGCTCCATGTTGAGCTGGCTCCGCGGCCCCGATAAGAGACGGGCTCTCGCAAACGTAAAGGCCGTCGAACCGGGAATGCTGGCATTCAAGAGGAAGAAGTCCGCCGGCATCCGTGTCGAAACCCGGGTTTATCGCCTGATCCAACAAGGAAACACTGCCCGCGATCGCGAGCGCTGGGCTGATGCTGTCGCGGCTTATCGTGCCGCGCTGGCGCTTCAACCCGCTTTGCCGCACATACAGCTACAGCTTGGGCACGCACTCAAGGAGGCGGATCGGATCGAAGACGCCGACGCCGCTTATGCCGAGGCAGCCAGACTAGCCCCGGACGACGATGAACCCGTGCTCCATCGTGCACATCTGGCCAAGCGCACCGACCGCGCCGCCGCCGCTGCGCACTTCGCGGCATTCCTGCTTCGACGCGGCGACGATGGCGCTGCGCTGCGCGAACTGAACGACCTGCTGGAACCCTTTCTCTTCTTCGACCGAGCCGTGGACGACGATCTGCGGATCGTCGCGGAATGTGGCGCGGGATTGCACAGCGTCCGCTTGGCCGCTGCCACCGGGCCGGAGAAGCCTTCCCGTGCGAGCATGCGGCCGCTGCTGTTCGATCTGACCGACCTGGTCGGGCATTTCCGTCACCAACGGCTGCCGACCGGCATCCAACGCGTCCAGATCGAAGTGCTTGCCGCCCTGCTCGATCGACGCCGGGATGGAGAAATCGCCGCCTGCTGTTTCGTAAGCGGGCGCGACGGCTGGATGGAAGTCCCCTTGGCGCTGTTGCGCGACCTCACCCGCCTTTCGACCGCCGGGGGGGACGAGACCGCCCACGAATGGCGAGCGGCGCGCGCACGGCTGTTGGTGCACCTGGCGCTGGCCTATCCGTATATCCTGCCATGGCGGGCGGTGCTGGTGAATCTGGGCAGTTCGCTGTGGGTGCACGATTATTTCCGTTTCATCCGGAACGCGAAGGCAGAACGCCAGATCAGTTATGTTCCGCTCATTCACGACATGATTCCGGTCAGGACGCCGGACTATTGCGTGCCGGGGATCGTCACGGATTTCGCGGTCTGGCTGGCCGGCTTGTTCCAGCATGCCGATGGCTTTCTCGCCAATTCGCAATCGACCAAGCGAGATCTGCAGAATGTGGCACGCCAACTCGGCCACCAGGTGCCGGACGATCGGATCGAAGTGTTGCGGCTGGATGCCGATTTCGGCTGCGCCGATACGGCCCTACCGGCCACGACGCTCGATCGATGGAATCTTGCCGGAGCCGCCTTCGCGCTATTCGTCGCAACGATCGAGCCGCGCAAGAATCATGGCCTCGCATTCGATGCCTGGGTGGAACTCTTGCGCCGGCACGGCCCGGACGCGGTGCCTCGGCTGGTCTGCGTGGGGCGCGACGGCTGGATGAACGATGATGTGTTCGACCGGCTGGATACCGATCCGGTGCTCGCGGCGCACGTCACCCTTATCCCCCAGGCATCCGACGCGGAACTGGCGCTGCTCTACCGCGAGTGCCGTTTCACGATCTTCCCCAGCCTGTATGAAGGCTGGGGCCTGCCGGTCACGGAATCGCTGTGTCACGGGCGCGTGCCGGTTATCGCCGACAATAGCGCCCTGCCCGAGGCCGGCGCGGGCTTTGCGCTTCCTTTCGCCAGTGGTTCCCTGCCCGATCTGGTCCGCGCGGTGGAGCTGGTGGCGTTCGACGCGAACTGGCGAGCCGCACGCGAGGCTGAGATCGCGGCGAAATTCACCCCCCGCTCCTGGAGCGAAATCGCGGATCAGATCGAAACCGCGGCGGCACGGCTGTTTGCCGCCGCGCCAGCCGCGACTTTACCTCCTGTGGCCGAATTAGGCCTTTATTATCCGGTCAGCCTTCACGAGCAGCCCGGCCTCTGGCCCGGCCTTGCGAGCGGCGAGATTTTCCGGATTGGTGAAGGCTGGGCCTGGCCCGACGCCGGAGGGTGCCGGACGATGTCCGAAGGAGGCCTGCTTCGCATGCGCGTGTCCGGTCGGACGGGGCGCGCGACGCGCCTCTATCTGCGTTTGCGTGGGCTTGAATCAGCCGAATGCCCGGTAATCGCCACCGTGGATGGCTTCGAGATCGGGACGATGAGCGCGCGCCCGCGCAAATATGGCTGGATGGCCTGCGATCTGCCGGCGGACGCAGGAGAGGCGCTGGATATCCTGGTACGGGGCGGCATCACTGAAAGGATCGGGCTGTCGGCTGGCGGGCATAGGAAAGACCGTGACGTATCGATCTCGGTCGTCGGTTTCTTCCTGTGCGACCGCGACGACGAAGCCGTCAATGCCGCTTTCGTAAGAGCAAGGCGCCACAATCTGGAGGCGATCAGCGCCTACCGCGATCGCACGCAGCCGGCTGCTCTTCCAGACAGCAGGATTGTCGGGCGCGGAGGGATCGACTAGCCCGCAGCCCATGGGGCGCAAATCCATGGTACCGGTTTCCGTGCGCGCGATCCTGCGCGAGATCATGCCCGTGTCGCAGGCTGTGGCGGCGCGGCGGCTGATCCGGCGCGCCAACGCTGCGCGCGACGCGCGCCAGTTCGCGGTCGCGGCTGCGCTCTACCAGGAAGCGCTGGCGCTCAATCCCGACAATGTCCGCGCGCGCATCCAGTGCGGCCATATGCTCAAGGATTCGGGCGACCTCGTCGGTGCCGAAGAGCAATATATGCGCGCGGCGCAGGATCTACCCAATGACGCCGATCTCGCGCTCCAGATCGGTCATCTCCATAAAGTGGCGGGCCGGCCCGAGCAGGCGGAAGCCAGTTATGCACGCGCGCTGGCGCTGAGCCCGGGCTGGCGGGAGGCGGAACGCGAGCTCGCGATGGTGAGCGGCGTGGTCGCCGACCCGAGCGCGGCTTATGCCGGCCAGCCCGACTGGGTCGTACCCGAATTGCTGCCGCGGGGGGAAGCGGCGACGCCCGCGGTCGACCGCAATATCCTGCGCCTGTTCCGGCTGGGCGGGCGCCGCGCGCACAGCAGATGGGGCGACCTCAAGGTGATGCGCGGGATCGAATCGATCCGCGGCTATCGTCTCGCGCCCGCAGGCCTGACCGAGATCCGGTTGGTGATCGATGGCCATGTCGTCCGGCGCGAACCTTTGCCGGCCTATCCGCAGGAAGGTGCGGATCAGTTCAAATATGTCTTCAACCTGTGGCATGATTTCTCGAAAATCGAGCCCGGACGCCACACGATCGAGCTCGGCTTCCACGACGCGACCGGGCGGCGCGTGCGCCGGCATCAGGAAACCGTGCTGGTCGCGCCGCCGCGCGATGAGGCGGACTTCACCCAGTCCGACGCCTTCGTCGCGGGCTCGCCTGGGAGCGCAGCGATCGAGGATGTGGTCAATAGCCGGCCAAGCATGATCCGCACGGTCGAGCGCAAGCTGCTGCCCGACCCAGTGCGCACGATCCTGGTGCAACGCGTGGATCAGCTGGGCGACCTGGTCTGTTCGGTGCCCGCGATCCGACGCATACGCGAACTGTTCCCGCAGGCCCGGCTGGTGGGGCTGATGACGCCCGCCAATTTGGCGCTGGCGGAAAGCCTGGGCCTGTTCGACGAAATCGTCACCACCCCGTTCGCGGAAAGCGCCACCGAGCGCCGCCGGGTGTTGCCGATCGAGGCGCAGGACGCGCTGCGCCGCGCCTTGTTGCCTTACCAATTCGATCTCGCGATCGACCTTGGCCAGGGAGATGAATCGCGCGCCTTGCTGCTGCTGAGCGGCGCGCGCTTCCTTTACGGCTTCAAGGACCGGCAATCCCCCTGGCTCGACGCGGGGCTCGATTTCAACGGGCACGATCCGATCAACGGACATGAAATTTTGCCACCGTCGCGCAAGATGGTGTTGCTGGTTGAAGGCCTGCGCATGCTGGCCGACAATCAAGCGGAGATCGCTCCTTATCCCCGGTCCTCCGATCTATCGGCCTACGGTATCGTCGCGGGCCAGCCCTATGCGGTGATCCATTCGGGCGCGCGGCTGGCTTACACCCGCTGGCCCCATTTCGACGTGCTGGTGCGGATGCTGCTGGACCAGACCGATCTGCGGATCATCCTCTTTTCGGACGATGCGCAGACCGCCGAGAAGATCGTCGCCGCATCAAGCGGATCGGATCGGCTGCGCGTTATCGCCGGTCAGATCCCCTTCGCGGATTTCGAGGGTCTGCTCGCACAATGCAGCCTGTTCGTCGGCAATGACAGTGGGCCCAAACACTTGGCGGCATTGCGCGGCGTGCCCGTGGTGAGCCTGCACATGGCGCGGCTCAACTGGAGCGAATGGGGACAGGAGATATCCGGCCGGATCGTGAGCCGGCGCGTGCCCTGTGCGGGCTGCGGCATCGGGCTCGACGGCGAGGATTGCGGCAAGGACTTCGGCTGCCTGCGCCACATCAAGCCTGAAGAGGTCTTCGCCGCGGCGCAGGACCTGCTAGGGGCATCCGACTGATGCTCGGCAAGTTCTTCCGCAAACCCACGTCCCGCCAACTGGGCAACCGCGCGCGCGGCAAGGGCCTGTGGGCGGAGGCGGCCGACCATTATCGGCGGCATCTCGCCGACCAGCCCGAAGATTTCGCTATCTGGGTCCAGCTCGGCCACATGCTGACGCAGGCCGGCGATCTCGCGGGCGCCGACATGGCTTATGGCCGCGCCGCGGACCAGCGCCCGCGCGATTCCGATCTTCTGCTTTGCTGGGGCCGCTCGCGGCGGCAGGCGGGCGACCTTGCCCGCGCGCGCGACCTGTTCGGCCTCGCGCTGGCAAGCGACGGCAACCCCCATGCGGCCAACGCGCTGGCCGAGATAGAGCGCGAGGCCCCGCGCGAGGAGGTTCCGGCTCCGGTGGCGCCCGGTCCTTGCCCGCCCGCCTGGGCGGCGCGCGTCGAACTGATCAAACCGCTGCGGATGATACCGGGCGAAGAGGTCGCCCTGTTCGTGACGCATAGCGCGACCGGGCGGATCAAGCCGCACGTCGCGCCTTATCTGGAGGCGTTGGCCAGGTCCGGCATCAAGCCGCTGCTGATCGTCGTCACCGATCGCGAGGTCGATATACCGCAGCCGCTGGCCGACATCGCGGCGGGCATGATGGTGCGCGCCAATGCCGGCTATGATTTTGCCGCCTGGGCACATGCGATCCATCTCCATCCCGAAGTTTTCGGGGCGGGCACGCTCTATCTCGTCAATGACAGCCTGATCGGCCCGGTCGACGCGGCGCGCTTCGATGATCTGCTCACACGCGTTCGCGCGAGCGACGCCGACATGGTCGGGCTGACCGAGAGCCAGGAATATCGCTGGCACGTCCAGACCTTCTTCGTGGCGCTGAAACCGCGCCTTCTGTCATCTTGGTGGTTGCACGGATTTTTCGACGAGGTGCGCATCCTGAGCGACAAGGATGCGGTCATCCGCACCTACGAGGTGCGGTTTGCCGGCGCGGTCGAACAATCGGGACACAGCGTCGAAATCCTGTTCCCGAGTGACCATGCGGCGAACCCGACATTGTACGACTGGCGCGGGCTGATCGAGCGCGGCTTCCCGTTCGTGAAGGCGCTGCTGGTTCGCGGCCATTTCGACGAAGTGGATCTGACCGGCTGGCGCGAGACGCTGGGCCGGGCCGGCTTCGATCTCGACCTGATCGATCGTACCGTCGCGGCCAGCGCCGAGGCGGTGCCGCATGAAGAAACTGGCGCCATGCTCGCGCATCCGCGGCGCTTCGCGCCAGTCGAGGGCGAGCCGCTGAAAGTCGCTTTCTATGGGCCATGGAATTACGACAACGGGCTGGGCTTCGCCGCGCGCGGAGCGATCGCCGCGCTCCAGCGCAGCGGCGCGCGCGTGAACCTGCATCCGATCAAGAAGCCCTTCCACGTCCACCGCCCGCTTACGCCCCCGGTCGATATCATCGACTTTCCCGGCGATGCCGACGTCGCGGTGGTTCATCTCAACCCCGACAGCTGGTTCCTGCTCACCGATGAGCAGCGCCACGCAATCCGCAGCGCCGGGCGCCGCATCGGCTATTGGGTGTGGGAGATGGCGCATATTCCGCCCGAGTGGCGCGCCGATTTCGGATCGGTCGACCGGATCTGGGCGCCGAGCCGATATTGCGCCGAGCTGTTCGCCGCGCAGGAAAATGCGCGTGTCGACATAATCCCGCACGCGGTGCCGCTGCCCGCCACCCAACCGATCGATCGCGATGCGGTGCTGGCAGGCCTCGGCGTGTCCCCCGGGCGGCGCGTCATCCTCTATATCTTCGACGGGTCGAGCTATCTTGTCCGCAAGAACCCCCACGCGTTGGTCCGCGCCTTCGCCGCTTCCGGCCTGGGCGAGGCGGGGTGGACGCTGGTATTGAAGACGAAGCATCTGCTGGACCGGCCCGAAGAGGGCGCCGCATTCCGCGCGCTGGCCGAAAGCGTGCCGAACGTCGTTCTGATCGACCGCAGCCTGCCCAATGGCGGGTTGGAGGATTTGCTGGCAGCCGCCGACATCTACGCCTCGCCGCATTGCTCCGAGGGGTTCGGCCTGACGATTGCCGAGGCGATGGCGGCGGGTAAACCGGTGGTCGCGACCGATTTCGGCGGGAGCGCCGATTATCTCGACGCGACGACCGGTTATCCGGTCAAGGCGCGACCGTGGAAGCTCGACCGGGACTTCGGCCATTACAAAACGGGCGGAATATGGGCGCGCATCGACGAGCCGGCCTTGTCGGCCGCGCTCAGGCAAGCCGCGCATGATGTCGAGATCGGCGACAGGACGCGCGGCAACGCGGCGCGCGCCCAGATCGCCGAGCGCATGTCCTATCAGACCGTAGGCGGCCTGATCGAGCAAAGCCTGCGCGATACGATCTCTCAGCCGTCCTACGGCGCAACCAATCGGCTGATCATCCAGGCCGCGCGCGGGATTCCGGCCGAACGCGCCGACTTCACCCCGCATATGCGGATGATGGTACTGGCACCTGATGGATCGGTCGATCCCGCGACCGCCAATGGCTGGCGCGACCAACAGGGCGATTGGATTGCCTTCGTGCCCGCGGGAAGCTTCCTCGCGCCCGAATTCCATCTCGCGGCCAATCACTTCTTCGTACACCGGCCGGATGCTGCCATTTTCTATGCCGACGATGTTGCCGCCGATACCGACCGCGCGATCGATCAGATTCGTCTCAAGCCCGAATTCGACCGTACGCTTTTGGCGGCCCAGGATTATGTCGGCGCTCCGCTTTTCATGCGCGTCTCGGCGTTCGAGGCATTGGGCGGCCTTGATTCCGCGATGGGTACCGCGGTTATAGCGGACCTGCTGTTTCGGGCGCACGATGCCGGCCTGTCGATCGCGCGCATTCCGAGCGTGCTGCTGGCGCATCCCGGCAAAAGGGTCCGCGCGACGCGCGAAGATTATGCGCGCATGCTTGACGCGCAGCCCGCCTTGTCGGGCCTGATCGTGCCCGGTCGCACACCCGATAGCTTCGCGCTGCGGCGTCCTTTCGACCAGGGCGACGCTCCGGCTGTCACGATCGTCGTGCCGACCTGCCGAAGCAAGGTCCGGGGCGGCAACGTTACCTATATCGAGCGGCTTCTGGCGGCGATCGAAACGACCGACTGGCCCATGACCCGTGTGACCGTGCTGGTCGGCGACGATGTTCCGGGCGAGCCCGCCTGGATACGCAAGACATGGCCCTTCGCGCTGCACCGGATCGAGACGGCACGGCCGAAGGGAGCTCCATTCAATTATGCCGCCAAGATGAACCAACTATGGCGTGCAGCCGAGACCGAACAGATTGTCCTTCTCAACGACGATTGCCTGCCGTCCGAGCCAGGCTGGCTGAAGGCGCTGATCAGCTTCAGCATCGACCAGAGTGTCGGCGGGGTGGGCGCACGCTTGCTTTACGATGACGGCAGACTTCAGCACGCCGGCCTGGCACCGCACGGAGCGGCGGCAGCGCATTTATGGCTGTTTCGCGAGGAGACCGAAGGAACTTACCAAGATTGGGCCCTCGTCCAGCGAGAATGGTCGATGGTAACCGGCGCGGTGTTCGCAACGCGGCGATCCGTGCTGGAGCAGGTCGACGGATTCGAGGAAAGATTCAGCCTCGAATTCAACGACACGGATCTGTGCATGCGGCTGCGCAGCCTAGGCTATCGCATCATCTGCACCCCAATGGCCGAGATGGTTCACAGCGAGAAGGCTTCGCGCGGCGAGCGCCTGCCGCCGGGGGAGGATGTCGCGCTGTTCCTGTCGCGCTGGCGGCAGTTTCTCGACAATGATCCGTCCTGGCACCCCCATCTGCGGCGGGACAGCCTGGAGATGATGCCGGGTGTCCGTGGCGATTGGTATTGGTGAGAGAGACCCTCACGGCCCTGCGGGCATTACGCGACCGCGGGTAGTCCAACGGTTTTTCCGGCAAGCAATTCGCACGCTTCATGCAACACTATTGCCGGGTCGATCTGATCGAGACAGGCAACGCCGTAGGGACAAGCCCACGCGGCATGCAAACCGCACGGCGAGCAGGCCAGCGCGCGTGAGAGCACCGTCACCTTAGGCCCGATCGGCTTCCATTCATCGCGCTGATGCGCGCCTCCAAAGATGCAGAGCGTCGGCACGCCGCTGAAGGCCGCGAGATGCGCTATACCGGAATTGTTGCCGATCACGCACCCTGCGCCGCGCACCAGCCGGGTCAGAGCCTGCCAGTCCAGTCGCCCGCAATCGTTGACGACACGGGTAGAATCGAACGATCGTACCAAATCGCGGGCGCGGATAGCCTGACCCGGCGCACCGACCACGTGCACCCTTTCCGGCCGCGCTTCGATCAGTTTTGCGATCAGGTCCTGGAAGTGACCGAGCGGCCAATCACGTATGTCGCTGTTCGAAAAGGGCGCGACGACGATCGGCTTCATGCGCGCTGGTCTTCGTCGGCGGCCAGCCGCATCGCGACCAATTCGACAAGAAGACGCTGGCTTTCGGACTGGTGCAAATCGCTCGGCACGCCTCGGCGGAAAAGGCGGCAACCCTTGAAGTCGAAATCGGGCAGGGGTTGTCCGTCCACCGCCCACAGGCGGAATTCGAATGCGCCCGGTTGCTCGACGCGAAATTCGACGTCTGCAGCCCAGACGTCGAACGCGCCATTGGCGCATATCCGTTCGTCGACGGCCGCGTCGAAGGCGAGCATGCCGCCCTGTGCGGAATTGATATGGATTGAAGGCCGCAGGACATAGTCGCCGATTTCGACCCGCCCGTAAGGCCCCCACACCAGCGCGAACCGGGGTTGGGGCGCCCGGTCCGTGCGGTATCGAATACCGCCATCCTCACGCCTCGTCCGGTCGTCATGCTTGAACTGGACAGCCGAGAAATTTGCGATTTCAGCATAGCCCAATTGTTCGGCATCCATGTTCAATGGCAGCGCAATGTCGAGAAAAGGAAAGATCGCGCGGCTGCCCATCCCGGCGCGATGCCTGGCATCCACCTGCGCGAGAAATGTGCGCGTATCCGTGAAAGTGCGAAGGTCGATCGCGAGATCGTAGGAGCCGTTCATCAACGCCGCGAACGCCTCCGCGCGTGCCGCCATGTCGAGATAGCCGTCCTCGACCGGATTACGTGAGAATGCATCGAACGGTACGACCTTGTCCGCCAACCCGGTTTCGGTCGCTAGCGCCTCGTTCCAGGTGCCGACCGCGAGGGTGATATGCGCGGACGGGAAATGCGCCCGGACCATACGGATCGCAGCCAGGCTCAGGATGAAATCGCCCAGATGATCGAGCTTGAGAAGGAGGATCGTCTGTACCCGTGGATCGGACGGGGGTCCCACGATCCGTGTGCGCACCGGTTCGAAGATCGGCCCGGGTGCAGGCTCAGCCGGCATAGGATCCACGCCGAGGGCCCAGGCGGGCTGATGGATCCGCTCGATCACCAGGGCGATATCCTGCCGCCCGACCGCCGGGGTGGCGCGATCCAGGGCATAATCATAGCCGGCATCGTCATCGCCGAGCCACCTTATGCGGTAGCTGTTGGGGGTGAGCGCCTCCTCGACTTCAGCGAGCAGCGAGGCCGGCGTATAGAGTCGTTTTTGGCCCGGGCGCCATGGCGACGGCAATTGGGCACGGCGATCGTGCAGGAAAGCGTGGGGCACGATGACGATGAGGAATCCGCCACACTCCACACAGGCGAACCAGCGCTGCAGCGCGTAACGATAGTCCGCAATATCCTGCAACAACCAGGGCGCGAACAGGACCGATTGCGACCCTTCGGCCGGCAACGCGTCCGGCGCATGGTTAAGATCGCGCAGGCGTTTCGCCGTCAGATATGGGCCTAGCGGCCCGTCACGATAGGCCTCGACAGAAACGCGAGGACCTTCGGCGCTTGACGGCAATCTTTCCGGCACGAAGGGCCCTCCCGGCGTGCGTTAGATTTCGGCCTACCGCGTCAGCGCGCGCGCCGTCACGAACGGCGAGAACAGCTGGTTGATGATGTTGACCATCTTGGCCGGACGGTTTGCAGCCGCATTGGCGATATAGATCACATCCTTGTCGCGGACGGCGAAGCGCTGCGACAGGAAATAACTGGCGGGCTGCATCATGTTGAGCCGGTAGATGATCGGCCTTTCCTGCTCACCCGGCGCGGCCGGCGTGTAGCGGAAGAGGAATACCGCTGAGGGATCGGCGACGCTGTCGGTCGGGCCGCCCGCGCGCGCCACCGCTTCGGCCAGCGACAGGTCTCCAGTCTCGAAATCAGTCTGCTCGACCTTGCCGGTCGCGCCGAGCGAGATGAAGCTGCGCGGGCGCTTGAGCAATTCGACGCGATCGCCCGGGATCAGCACCAGATCGTCCGCCGCCCCTGAACGGATGCGGCCCAGCCGCTCTTCGAGGAAATGCGTACCGCGGTTGAACCGCACCACCGTATCCTCGGCCGAATTGGTGGCCCCGCCCGCGAGCGCGATCGCGTCGAGCAGCCGTTCGCGCTGGAGCGACAGATTGTAGCGGCCCGGGGCGTGGACGTCGCCCGCGACATAGACCGTACTGGCGATATTGCTCTTGATCGTGACCAGGGCCTGCGGGCTCTGCGATTTGCCCTTGAGGCCGCGCACGATCATCGCCTGGACCTCGGCCGGAGTATGGCCTTCCACCTTCAGCGAACCGATATAGGGCAGCTTGATCGTACCGTCGCCCGCGACGAGCACGTCGGGGAAAGTCTGCGCGCGTGCCGCCGGATCGATCACGCCGCCGGCGCCCTCGGACGATCCGAACAGCGAAACGCCAACCTCGTAGATGCCGATCGAAAGATCATCGCCGGGGCCGATCACGTCATTGCGGCCTTCCTGCGCGAGGCTCGACAAGGTCGGCTGCGCCGCGTCTGCCGCCGCGGCTTCCGCGTTGATCTTGTCGACCAACGGACCGTCGATATCGAGAATCTTGAACCCGATTTCGTTCTGGTCCTTTAGCCCGCGATTGATCTCCCCCGCGGTCGGTCCGCTCGACGGCAGCGTTGCGCAGCCGGCAAGCAGGGCCAAAGCCGAAAGAGCGGAAAGCGCGCGGGCGCGGGGCGAGAGCGTCAGCGGGAACGCGTTGATGTTCAAAGCAAAATCTCTTCGGATATCCATGTCACCGCAAGGGAGCGGCGCCTGTTACGCGGCGAGCCTAGTTGAGTGGGAGCGGGACTGCAATCAGGCGGCGCGCAGCTGCAGCCGGTGATGGACCTCGCTCGCCTCGTCGATCGTGTCGAAGAAGACCAGCGTGCCGCCGTAAACCACCGCGCCGCGCTGGCAATATTGGCGCAAGGTTCCGGGGTCGTGGCTGATCATCACCAGGGTCGCATTGTCGCGGCGATGGAGCAGAGCCTCTTCGCAACGCGCGCGGAAGCGCTCGTCACCAGCGCCGGTGACCTCGTCCACCAGATAGCAGTCGAAATCGATCGCGAGGCTTACGCCGAAGGCAAGACGCGCGTTCATGCCCGCCGAATAAGTATGGATCGGCTGATGGAAATAAGGCCCGAGCTGCGCGAAATCCTCGACGAAGTCGATCAGCTGTTGCTCGTCTATATTGTAGATGCGCGCGATGAAACGCGCATTGTCGGCACCGGTCAGGCTCGACTGGAAGCAGCTCGAATAGCCGATCGGCCACGAAGTCGACATGGTGCGGATCACGCGGCCGCTGCTCGGCTGCTCGACGCCCGCGATCAGCCGCATCAGCGTCGATTTGCCCGCGCCGTTGGCGCCGCAGATGCCGATGCTCTCGCCAGGCTCGATCTTGAAGTTCAGATCGGTAAAGACATGCTTTTCGAACTTGCGGATATGATAGCTTTTGCTGACGTTCTGGAACTCGATCATGCGAGTGCGGTCCTCGTGTCCCTTTCCGGGCCGATGGGGTTCTATCCATTGACGGCGGCTGAATGCCGGACGCAGGCTCTCTAACGCATGGCGACCGACACGCACAATCCCAGGGCCGGCCCGACATCGTCGATTCGGCTGTGCATGGACGCGCGCATGCTGGTCAGCGCGGGCGGCACCGGGGTCAGCAGCTATGCACGCCAGTTGCTGCAGGCGCATGCGACGATCAGTGCCGACCATGCGCTGCTCAGCGACCGCGCCGCGCTCAACGAACCCGCGCCGGCACCTTTCGGCCGCATGGGCCGATGGGCGCGCGCGCTGGTGCCGGGCGCACGTACCGCGCGGCAACTCGCCCCCCCGCCCGAACAGGAGCTGCTGGTGGCTCCGGACGTGTTCCGCGTGGCGCAGGTTTATTTTGATGTGCATCGCCGCCCGCTCCGGGTGCGGTTGCCGGGTCCGCCCGGCATCATGCACTGGACCTATCCGGTGCCGCTCGCGGTGATGGGCTGGCATAATCTCTATACGGTCCACGACGTGATCCCGCTCAGGCGTCCGGATCTGACCGACATTGACGGGCGGCGTTATCACCGGATGCTGGCCCGTCTGGCCGAATGCGCGACCCGCTTCATCGCCGTATCGGAAACCGCGCGCGACGAGATCGTGCGCGCGATCAATTGCGCACCCGGCTTCGTGGTCGACTGCAGCCTTGCGGTCGACGACGCGCCGCCCGACCCTGCGGCGCTGCCCGAAGGCCTGGTACCAGGCGGATTCCTGCTGGTGTGCGGTACGGTCGAGAAGCGCAAGAATGTCGCGCGGCTGCTCGACGCCTATCGTCAGAGCAAGGCGGCTTTGCCGCTGGTCATCGCCGGCCCCGATGGCTGGGGCGCCGCCGAGATCGCGCCCCTGCTCGCCGCCACGCCCGGCGCAATCCGCCTGCCCTATCTCGACCGCCCGGCCTTGCGTGCGCTGATCGGCCATGCGCGCGCTTTGGTCATGCCGTCGCTTGCCGAAGGATTCGGCCTGCCCGTGGCGGAGGCGATGGCGCTCGGCACGCCGGTCTTGACCTCCAATCGGGGGGCGCTCGCGGAAACGGCGGCCGACGCGGCACTGGCCGTCAATCCCGAGGATAGCGCCCGGCTCGGCACCGCGCTGCTTCGGCTCTCCACTGACGATGCGCTCTGCGCGCGGCTTGCCGAGGCGGGACGGCATAATGCCGCCCGTTTCACCCCTGCGCGCTTCGCGGAGAGATTGACGCGGGCCTACGCCGCCGTGATGGCTGAATGCGCATGACCCATTTCGAGATCGGCATCGACGGCTATAACCTCGCTTTACCTAACGGCACGGGTGTCGCCACCTATGGCCATGTCCTGACCGATGTGCTGCGCAGCGGCGGACACAAGGTGACCGGCCTGTTCGGGGTCGATGCGGGATCGGATAGCGAACTACGCGAGGTCATGTTCTACGACCGGCTGGGCCAGGTTCCACCAACACCCCAGCTTCGCCGCAGGCGTAGCCGGCGCATCCGCATGACCGCGTTACGTCCTTTCCTGACGCGGACCGCCCAGGACGTACCGCAAAGCGGAAGAGTCGAGACCGCCAATCTGGCGGAGCGCCTCCCCTGCTTCGACCGGCTCGTGACAATTCCTAATTTGTTCGAGATCGCGCATCGCCATTTCGCGCTTTATGGCCGCTTCCTGCCCGTTCGAATGGCGGCAGCACCGGCAATCATGCACTGGACCTATCCGTTGCCGATCCGGCTCGAGGGTGCGGCCAATATCTATACCTTGCACGACCTGGTGCCGCTCCGGATGCCTTACGCCACGCTCGATGCCAAACGTGCCTATCGCGATCTGGTGACGGCCTGTGCTGCCCAGGCCGCGCATCTCTGCACGGTCTCCGAGGCCAGCCGAGGCGACATCATCGCGGAACTCGGGATTGATCCCGACCGCATCACCAATTGCTACCAAGCCTCGCCCCTCCCCGCCCCGACCGACGACCCCGGCAGCGACGCGGCAATGATCGAGAATATCTTCGGCTTGCCGCATCGTGGATATTTCCTTCATTTCGGGGCGATCGAGCCCAAGAAGAATATCGGCCGCCTGCTCGAAGCCTATCTCTCGACCGGAAGCGCGGCACCGTTGGTGCTGACCGGAGGACGCGGCTGGCAGGCGCAGGAGGAGTTGCGCCTGCTCGTGCCCGATGACGAGGCGGACACGGTCCATGGGCGGCGCATGGCCGAACGCGTTCGGCGGCTCGAACATCTGTCGCGCCCGCTGCTGGCCAAGCTGATCCGCGGCGCGCGGGCGGTGCTCTTCCCCTCGATTTGGGAAGGGTTCGGCCTGCCCGTGCTGGAGGCAATGCAGCTTGGCACGCCCGTGCTGACCTCCAACCTTGGCGCGCTTGCCGAAGTCGCGGGCGACGCCGCCTTGCTGGTCGATCCCCACGACGTCGCCGCGATCGCGGAAGGGATAAAGGCATTGGATGGTGACGACACCCTCCGCGACCGGTTGGCGTCCGCGGGACCGCGCGAGGCGGCACGCTTTTCCGCCGAAGCGTACCGGACGCGACTGGAAGCGATGTATGCGCGCGTCGCCCGCACGACGATCTAAGCGGATCTTCGTCTCATCGTGGTTGCAATTGACTCTCGAGCGCGCCCGGCTAAGAAGCGCCCCCCGTCGTGAAACCCCCGAGGCACTCCGGCGCTGCGGAAATTTCAGAGTGATTTCAATAGCTAATCGCGCATCATCGCCGAAGACCAGGGTCGGCCGCATTGCATGCGCGGCCTTGGCTTTGTGCGTGCCTGCGACAACTTCCGCCGAAACGCTCGCTGATGCGATCGCCTCGGCCTATGACCATAATCCGCAGCTCGTGCAGCAGCGCTACCTGCAAAAGGCGCGCGACGAGGGTGTCGTCCAGGCGCGTTCCCAATATGGCCCGAACGTATCGGTCCAGACTGAAGTCCAGGATACCAGACGCCATCCGCTCGGTTTCCTGCAGAGTCAGGGAACCAGCCAGCAAACCGCGGTGACCATCAATCAGCCCCTCTATACCTCGGGCCGTGTCCGCGGGCAGGTCGCCGCCGCAACCGCCGCGATGAAGGGCGGCCGGGAAGAGCTGCGCCTCACCGAGGAGCAGGTCGTTCAGGATGTGATCCAGGTCTATGCCGGCGTGCTGCGTGACCAGGAGCGGCTGGAGATCGGACGCGAGAACGTGACCGTCCTGCAAGGACAGCTCGAACAGAACGCGAAGCGCAAGCAATATGGCGACGTCACGCTGACCGACGTCGCGCAATCGGACTCGCGATTGGCTGCCGCGCAGATCCAGCTCGCGCAGCTCGAGGCCAACCTCGCCGTCACGCGCGCGCAATATCTGCAGGTGGTAGGCCACAACCCTGGCAAGCTTGAACCGCTGCCGCAGCTCGGTGCTTTGCCGCCCACGATCGAAGACGCGTTCGACCTTGCCGAACAGAATAATCCGTCGCTTCGAATTGCCCAATATACCGAAGCGCAATCGAGCGCCAACGCCGCCTCTGCCCGGGCCGGCCAAGGCCCGACCATCTCGCTGATGGGTCAGGGCATCTACACCAACAGTGGCGCGTTCCACGTCGGCGGCCCCAACGGCCAGCGCGAGACGATAGCCGGCTTTACCATCACGCAGCCGATCTTTTCGAGCGGCGCGATCCATTCGCAGATCCGTGAGGCCGACGCGCGCAATCGCGCCGATCAGGCGGGCATCGACATTGCCCGTCGATCAGCAATGGAATCGGTGACCAATGCCTGGGTGAACCTGTCTGCCAGTCGCGTCGCCGTGACGACCGGCCAGCGCCAGGTGGATTCCGCGCAGGCCGCTTTCGCCGGCACGAGCTGCGAGGAACTGAACGGCCTGCGTTCGACCATCGAAACGCTCAATGCCGAAGAGGAATTGCAGGCAGCGCAGCTTTCGCTCGTGCAAAGCCGCTACAGCGTCTATGTCGCGCATGCGGCGTTGCTGGCCGCGACGGGCGAGCTTAGCGCGCAACAGATCGCGGACAATATCACGGTCTACGACCCCGAAGCCAATTTCAAACATGTGCGTTATCTTGGCTTCACACCGCTCCAGCTTGCTGCGGCGGGTGTGGACCGTATCGCTTCGGCCCCGCCGCGCGGCAAATTCTCGGCGGATCTGGCGGGCGCCAGCGCGCCGCATCCGGAAAATCCGGGTCAGCTCGCCCCGGCCCCGGGCAGGGCATTGATGAACCAGAGGCTCACGCCGATCACCAAGAGCCAGCTAAGGCTGCCGAACGGGGAAACCGGTCGCTGCCCGCTCAACGATACGCGGAGCCGATAATGCAGGCCATGCCCGCAATACGTGCGAAGAAGGCGCTTTTCAGCGACGCCTTTCCCGCCCAAGGATCAAAGTAAGATGGCGACACCGAACATGCCCGGCGACCAACCGCTCGCAAGCCCGCTCGCGCGGGCGCTCCGGCTCGGCCTGGCGCCGATGGGCTTCGCGGCCCTGTTCAGCCTCATCTCCAACCTGCTCTATCTGGCGCTGCCGATCTACACCAACCAGATCTACAGCCGCGTCATCACCAGCCAGTCGGGATCGACCCTGATCATCCTTTCGGCGGGCTGCGCCTTCGTCTTCCTGGTGTCGGGCATCATCGACCATTATCGCCAGCTGGTGCTCAGCGGGTTCGGCGTCGTGTTCGATCAGCAATTGTCGAGCCGTACCTTCGCCGCCTTGTTCGACGCGGTAGTCCGCCGCAACGGCACACGCGCGCAGGCGCTGCGCGATCTTGACACCGTCCGCGCCGCAATCGGCGGCCATGCCATCAACGTGCTGTTCGACCTGCCCTGGATGCCGGTCTTCATGATCATCCTGTTCGTCATCAACCCGACGATCGGCGTGGTCACATTGCTCGGCGGGGTTACGCTGGTCATCCTTGCCTTCCTGCAGGACCGCGCCACGCATGGCGCGCTCAAGGAAGCGAGCAACGCCGCGATCGTAAGCTACGGCTTTACCGACGCTGCGCTGCGCAACGGCGAGGTGGTTCGCGCGCTGGGCATGCTGCCCGTGTTGGGACGGCTGTGGGCGCGCAGCCGCTATATTTCGGTCGCGGCAGGGTCGACCGCCATGGAAGGCGGCAGCTTTTATTCGGGCGCGATCCGCTTCGTGCGCATGCTGATCCAGATCCTGATCATCGCGGTCGGCGCCTGGCTGGTGGTGGAACGTACCATTATGTCCGGCCTGCTGTTCGCGAACATGATCCTCGCATCGCGTGCGCTCGCCCCGATCGAGAGGATGGTCGGATCGTGGAAGTCCCTGATCGAGGCGCATGAAGCTTATAAGCGGCTCGACCGCATCCTGCTCGACTACGAGCCGCCGGTGCCCGTGACCAAGCTGCCGATTCCAAGCGGCGCGATGAGTATCGAAGGCGTGAGCTTCGCGCCTGCAAATGCCACCGCCCTGGTTCTCACGAACCTGAATTTTCGAATTGAAGCCGGCGATTTCGTCGGCATCGTCGGCCCGTCGGGCGCCGGAAAATCGACGCTCGCGCGCCTCATGGTCGGCATCTGGAAGCCAGGCGGAGGCGCGGTGCGCCTCGACGGTGCAGATGTCTATAGCTGGGATCGCGAGGATTTCGGGCGCCACGTCGCCTATCAGCCGCAGGATACGGAATTATTCTCCGGCACGGTGCGCGACAATATCGCGCGCTTCCTGCCCGACGCAACCGACGAGCAGGTGGTCGCCGCCGCGCAGCAGGCCGATGCGCACAATCTGATCCTGCGCCTGCCCAAAGGCTATGAAACCGAACTGGGCGAGGGCGGCGCCGTGCTGTCAGCCGGGCAACGCCAGCGCGTCGGCCTGGCGCGCACCTTGTTCGGCGAACCCAAGCTGATTATCCTCGACGAACCCAATGCCAATCTGGATGCAGAGGGCGAAGCCGCGCTGCTGCACGCGCTCGAACGCGCCAAGGCGCGCGGCGCGACGGTGGTGCTGATCTCGCACAAGCCGTCGGTCTTCAGCGTCGCCGACAAGATCCTGGTCCTGATCAACGGCCAGATCACCGATTATGGCCCGCGCGACGAGGTTCTGAGCCGTCTGGCGGGCAAACCGCGGCCGCAGCCGGAACAGCAGCCCGAAGAACCCAAACAGCCGCCAAAACTGAAGGAGGTCGGCGCGTGAGCAAGCTGACCGACATCGTGCGGCAAATCCGGGGCGAGCCCGCCATTCCGGCCGATCCCGATCCGGGCTTCTCGGAGCTCGATCAGGGCGAAAGCGAGATCATCCGCCTGCGTCTGCGCCGGCCGATGATGGCGGGATTCATTGTCGTGCTGGTGCTCGTCGTGGGCCTGACATTGTGGGCTGCGCTCTCGCCGATCAAGGGCGCTGTGATTGCCCCGGCGCAAGTCCAGGTCGAAGGCAACAGCAAGGTGCTCAAGCACCGCGAAGGCGGCATCATTCGCCACATCTATGTGCGCGAGGGCCAGTTCGTGCGCGCGGGGCAAGTCTTGATCCAGCTCGACCCGATCCAGGCGCAGGCCGGCGTCGATGTCTGGCAGGCCCAATATCAGACCGCATTAGCCGACATGGCCCGACTCCAGGCGCAGCAAGCCGGATCGCTCGAAATCCATTTTCCGCCGGAATTGCTCGCCAAGCAGAATGACCCACAGGTCGCGGCCCTGCTCGCGGGTGAGCGCGCGCTGCATACTTCGACGATGATGCTCTACAGCAGCCAGGCAAGCGCGCTGAAAACCCAGGCGCAGCAGCTTGGCACCCAGATCCAGGGCCTGCGTGCGCAAATGCAGTCGGTTGACATGCAATCGGGCTCGATCGCCGACGAGCTGAATGGCGTGCGCGAGCTCAACCGGCTGGGCTACGCCCCCAAGACGCGCGTGTCCGCGCTCGACCGGAGCGCAGCACAGCTCAAGGGGCAGAAGGGCTCGACCCTCGCCGACATCGCGCGTGCGCAACAGGCGATCGGCGGCATCCAGATCCAGATCGCGCAGCTCGAAGAAAAGAGGCAGGGTGATGCGGCGACCGGCATCCGCCAGGCGCAGGATAAACTTGCCGACGCGGAGCCCAAGCTGCGCGCGACGGCTGAGTCGCTTTTCCAGACGACCGTACGGGCGCCGGTCGACGGCTATGTGTTCAATCTCACGCAGTTCACCGAGGGCGGCGTGGCCGGCCCGGGCGAGCGGCTGCTCGACATCGTGCCAACCGGCGCGCCGCTGGTGCTCGTCGCCCGCGTTCGTCCCAATGACATCGCCGAAGTCCATGTCGGCATGCCGGCGCGCGTGACCCTGACCGCCTTCAACCCACGCACAACCCCGCCGATCGACGGCAAGGTCACGTTGGTCTCGGCCGATGCCACGACCGTCGATCCGGCAGATCCGATGGCGGGGCAGAGCCGCGAGCCTTATTACGTGGTCCAAGTCAAGGTCGATCCGGCACAGATCGCACATATCGGCCATGGCGTGCATATGACGCCGGGCATGATGGCTTCGGTCAGCATCATTACCGGTTCGCGCACGATCATGGACTATCTGCTGGGTCCGATGACGGATGCGCTGCACACCGCCATGCGCGAGAAATGAGCGGAGCCGACGGCGAAAAGCGCGTCGGCTTCCTTATCGCCGGCGTACAGAAAGCGGGCACGACCGCGCTGTTCGACTATCTCGCCGAGATACCGGCCTTGGAGCTTCCCTCGGTCAAGGAAGCCCATTTCTTCGATGACGAGGAAAAGGTTGACTGGGCCGCGCCCGATTATGCGCCTTATCATGCTTTGTTCGGCGATCCGGACCGGATGTGGGGCGAGGCGACACCGATCTATCTTTACTGGCCAAATGCGCTGGAGCGGATTCGCGCCTATAATCCGGCGATGCGGCTGATCTTGATCTTTCGCGATCCGATCGAGCGCGCATGGTCGCACTGGAAGATGGAATATGCGCGCGGCAAGGAAACCGAACCCTTCGCCTGGTGCATCCGCGATGGACGGGCGAGGATGGCCGAAGCCACCCCCTATCCCGGCTTTCATCGGGTCTACTCCTATGTGGAAAGGGGCTACTACGGGCGCCAGCTCGCGCGGGTTCTGTCTTTCTTCCCGCGCGAGCAGCTGCTTCTGCTTGGTTCGGATGCGCTGAGACGCGATCCAACGGGCACGATAAGATCGATCTGCGCCTTCCTCCAGATAGACGCGCCCGAGGGCGAAATCGCCGCCAAGATCTCCCGACCCGCCGCCGATATCGACTATCGAGCAAAATTGTCCGATTCCGACGTGATATTTCTGCAACGGCAGTTCAAGGATGAGGTGGAGCGTCTCCGTCTGCTCAACGGAGGTACGCTGTTTTGACGAAGGGATTGATTAACCCTTTGGCGTGCTAAGTGGCTGTGCTTAAGGCGGGAACCTTTCAAGGCTGCCCGGCGTCTTACCGCATCGGCCGCTTATGCCATGATTCCCGTGGCATCCGCTGATTTTTGCAACAAAGATCGAGTTGTTTAGTGGTTGCGTAGGGTCCGAAGCTTGGCTAAGTGTCCAGAGCGCTCGCTTGCGCTGGCTGCATCTCTGGTGCGGTTAGGCATGGGCGGAGGGCGCCTCCAGCCACCTTAGGGGAGGGGGGGGCTTCGTACTTACGCCCGGACTGTAAGGTTCATTTGGAGGCTTAGATGGCGACTTATACGTTTGAAAACATGTCCCAGTCGGACGCGAGTGCGTTCACGGCTTCGGACTTCCTGCTCTTCGCATCGGGTACCGTGGCGAATCTGGGCGTGTCGGATACTCCGGGCACGACGACCTCGACCGCTCTTGGCACCACGATCACCAATGAGACGATCACGCTGACCGAGAACGGCAAGTCGCTCACGTTCAGCGCGGCCGTGCTGTCGGCCGGTACCCAGACTTCTCCTAGTCACGTGATCTTCGGCAATAACGATATCGCGGTATTCGGCACGTCGGCTGCTGAGACGTTCACGGTCGCAGGCGCTGCCGGCCATGCTGTGGCCGCCTTCGGTTTCAACGGTGCCGATTCGATTGTCGGTGGTCTCGGCAACGAAACGATCAACGGCGGCGAAGGAAACGACACCATCGTCGGTCATTCCACTACGAGCGACACCGACTATCTGATCGGTGGCAATGGCGCTGACGTGATTCAGGGCGGCAACGGCAACGACCACATCTACGGCAACGTGGCTGTTGGCGCGGCGGGCTCGGCCGACGGCAATGACGTGATCACCACCGGCAACGCTAACAATTATGTCAATGGCAATGCTGGCGATGACAGCATCACCGGCGGCACCGGCAATGATCGTCTTTACGGCGGTAACGGTAATGACACCATCGTTGGCGGTGGTGGTCACGACTACATCCAGGGCAACAAGGGTAATGACGTCCTGTCCGATACGGGCAGCGACACCATCCATGGTGGCGCGGATAACGACACGATCACTGTCACGGGGACGGGCAGCAGTCAGCTGTTCGGCGATACCGGCAATGACACGATCACCAGCGGTACCGGCAACGACACCATCTGGGGTGGCACGGGCTACGACAGCTTGATTGCTACTGCCGGTGGCCATACCAAGTTCGTATTCGCTAGCGGCGATTCGGATATCGGCAACATCACCAGCGCAACGACTGCGGCTGGTCATGACACGGTGTTCGACACCATTACCGGCTTCGTGCACGGTAGTGATACGCTGGCGCTCGGCTTCTCGGTTACCGCTGTCGACACCGCCAGCGGCACCGCGACCACCTTCGCCAACGCCGACGATGCCTACACTTATGCAAAGGCGATCCTCGCCGGCCATGGTACGGACGTCGCCGCCCTGCAGACGATTGTCGGCGGTTCCACCGACACGCTTCTGTTCTGGGACAGCACGCACAGCACTGGCACGATCGACTCGGTTCTCGATCTCCATGGCTACACTGCGTCGAGTGTGGTGAAGGGCGACTTCGTTTAATCGAAAGTCCCGACCCAAAAGAGGCCGGCTCCGCAAGGAGCCGGCCTTTTCTTTATTGGGTATAGTTCATCAGCTCAAAGCACTGTGTACCTTCAGGTGAGCAAGGTTACCGCGCGGGCTACCCGCACCCGTAAGGAGCATAGGGGTATTCTGTAATGTGCCGGGACGAGGCCCCCGTGACATCGCCTCAATTCGGCAGCAACTCGTCGACCAGTCCAAGCCAGCCTGCTGTTCCGCGGCTCTGATCGAAGTCACGCAGCGCACGTTCCCGCGCCGCCTGCCCCATGCCAGCGAATTTTCCAGGTTCCCGCAGCACCTTGATCAGCGCCTCGCTCAGCGCCGGCACGTCGAAGAAGGGCAGCAACAATCCTTCGACCCCGTTGGTGATCGCGTCCCGCAGTGGTGGAGTATCGGATGCGACGATCGTGCATTCGGCCGCCATCGCCTCCACCAGCGACCAAGAAAGCACGAACGGATAGGTGTAATAGACGTGCGCCCGGCTGATCGAGAAGGCATCGATAAGCTGCGAATGTGCCACCTTGCCCGTGAAATGAACGCGGGACCGGTCGACCCGATCGCCGAGCTCGTCCAGCATCCAGCTGGTCCAATCCTTACCATTCGGACTGATCCCGCCATAGCCGCTGGGCGCCGAGTTGCCGATCATCAGGACATCGACGTCCGGACACGCATCGAGCACCGCAGGAAGCGCGCGCATAAGGATATGAAAGCCACGCAGCGGCTCGAAGGTGCGGTTGACGAAGGTGATGACCGGCGTGGTCCCGTCCAGAACCTTCCCGCCATTCAGCTTGAAGGACGCGCCCTTGCGGCGTTCGGCATGCGACATGTCGACACCCTCGTGGAGGATGCGGATCATCGGCTGCAGCGAGGGGGGGAAGCTGGAAGCCTGGAAGCGCGTCGGACAGACGATCCGATCGGCATAAGCGTAAGCCAGTATCTGCGTCGCATTCTTCGCATGGGAGCGAAAATTGCGCCCGATATCCTCGCCGCCCCCGAATTCAGGGTCGAAATTGAGGTCGCCACCATGGCTGCGGTAAATCATCTCGCCGAACAGGATGATGCGTGCCTCCGGCCAGACTTCCTTGAGGAACAAGGTTTCGCCCCAGCCCGGGTGGCCGATAATGACGTCGGGCGTGAAGCCGTCGCGCTTGAGCTGCGCCGCCGCATTGGCCGCAGCCGTGCCCCGGATCATGTCCGCCTCAGCCCGCGTCGCCGGGGCAAACAGCCCCGTCGTGCTGCCGCGATCGGTCGACCAGCGGCGGAAATCGACCCCCGGGCGCGCACGTGCGGTGCTGCCGCCGATCGCGGCCACCTTGTCGCCGCGCTTCAATAGTGCGTCGGTTATATGCGGAAACTGGCCCGGAAAATTCTGATGTACGATCAGGATGTTGGCCATCAGGAGCGGCCCCGCTTACTCACAACAAAGCCTCCAACCGATTGATCATATCCGCAGCGATAGACGCCACCGCGCGCCTTTCCCACACCAGCCCTGCACCCTTCAGCGCTCGCGCGCATGCGGCCTCGCGATCGTCGAGCAATCCGCGCAGTGTTTCGCACCAGTCGTCCGCGTGAACCGCAATCTCGGCCATCGCGGGGTCCAGCCGGTAGGCAGGGCAATCCTGCACCACGGGCAACAGCCCCAATGCGAGGTAATCGAGCAGTTTGATATCCGACTTAGCGCTGTTGAAACGCGTGTCCGCCAGCGGAGCCAGGCCGATGTCGAACGGCCCCTGCCCGCGCAGCCAGCGAACGAAGCGCGGATAGGCGATCGCGTCCGCCGGCGGGGCGATCCGGTGCAGCCAGGGGGCCGGTTCGACATCCGCGGCGATGCCGATCAGGGTGACGTCGAACCGCCCCTCCCGTTCGGCCCATAACCGGTCGAGCGCGGGCCGGATCAGCGCGAAATCCGGCCCATGCGTGCCGGTGCCCATATAAAGCATGCGCACCTTATCCTGGCCGAACGGCTCGGGGCGGTGGTTGCGCCAATCGCGCCAGATGCGCGGATCCAGTGCGTTGGGCATCACCGCCAGGCGGTGCGCGACATGCCCGTAGAGATCGGCCAGCGCAGGTGTAGAAAACCAGGTCTCGGCGGATGCGGCGATAGCATGCTCGATCGCGGCGTTGAGCGGGCGATAGGTCTCGGCTTCAGGGTGATCGTCCATCGCAACGAAAGCATCGTCGATATCAACCACCAGCGCCGCGCCCATGCCGCCCAGCGTGCCGATCAGCCGATCAACCGCCTTAATATCCCGCATCGCAGCGCGCTGGACGATGCAGATATCGCATGGCGGCACGGGTTCCTCCGCACCGGCTAGCGTTACCGCTGCACGCCCCGCCACCTTTTCGTCGGTCAGCGGACAGAGCAGCCGTATATAAGCGGAGCTTTGCGGCCCCTGCCCGCCATAAGGCACGATCAGATGCACGCGCAGCGGTGCCGGCGTGGCGACGGATGCGGGCGGTGCCGAGAACGGCGCTTCCAGCCCGAGGCGCCCAAGCACGTCACTTACGATCCGGCGCGCGCGCGCGTCGAAGCTATGTTCGGCAATCACCTGCTCAGCCGCAGCCGGCGAGCCTTTCTGGCGCTTCAGCCGGTCCGCTGTTGCGCGCAACTCGGCCGGACCTGTCACCTCCGTAACCGCAGATCCGAACACCCGGCGGATCGACGGCACCGGATCGGAGATCGCCTTGCCGCCGGCGGCGACCACGTCGAACAGGCGATTCGACAGCAGGCCGAACGCCGCCATCGACGGCCAATGATCGTTCAGGACCGCGCCTGCGCCGGCATAGAGCCCGCCCAGCGCGCGATTATCGACATTGGCGCCCGCGACCAACTCGGGCGGCACCAGGCCTTCCCAACCACCGCCATAGATGACGGGCGGCCGTTCCGCCTCGACCGCCCAGCGCACGATCTCACGCTCGACCCCGCGCGAATTGCCGACGAACAGCAGATCGGGGCCAGGCTTGGGCTTGGCGACCGGGTGAAAACGGGCCGGATCGGTCGCCTGCAACAAGGCGGTGACCGGCGGACGCACGAGATGGTCCAGCAGGCTCGCATAGCTGTCCGACGCGACATAGACCGCGGAATGTTTGTCATATTCCTCATACGGCACCTGATCGGGATGGCTGATATTCCACAGCAATGCGATCTGGCCCGGCTTCGGCTCGTAGGGCAGTAGACCGCGCAGGCTGATCGCGACATCCTCGTCTGCCAATGCGCGCCCGGTCCATTGGTGGCGGAAGTCGACATGAACCTCATGGCCCTGCCGGCGGATCGCCTCGGCCAGCGATTCGGCATAATGCCAGTCGCCCCACGCCTCTTTCTCCTGCTCCGGCGCGGCGATCTTGATCGCAAAGCTGAGCTTCAGCTTCTCCACGAATTCCGCGCTGCCGATCGCGAGATCGTAGCGGTTCTTGGTCCAGACCAGCTTCTGGAAAGCGGCGGGTTCGGCGGCGGTGATGCGGCCCGGATCGGCCTTGCCGTCATGATAGTCGCAACCGACGAAGGGCGCATAGCCGACCGGCCGACCCTTGCCCAAACGCAGGATCAGATCCCAGTCGACCATGCGGCGAAGGCCGGGATCGAATCCGCCGACCGCGTCGATCAGGCTGCGGCGATGGCAGAAAGCGTTGAGATCGATATAATTCTGCTGGAGGCATGCCTCCAAGTCGAAATCGTCGCCGCGATAGCCTGTGAGGTGTCCAAGGTCGTCGCGCAGCGAAATTGCGCTGTAGGCGGCCTCCAGGCCTTCTGAAGCCATGAATCGCGCCATCACCTCCAGGAACCAGGCCGCCCAGCGATTATCGCTGTCGAGATAGGCAATCATCTCGCCCGTAGCCGCCGCCAACCCACGATTGCGCGCCGCCGACACGCCGCCGTGCGCGCCATCAATCCAGCGGACGCGGCGATCGTCGAGGAACGGCGCCACCGCTTCACGCGTGCCGTCGGTCGAGCCGTCGTCTGCGACGATCAGCTCGAAATTCGCATGCGTCTGCGCAAGCACCGAGCGGATCGCGGCTGCAATCGTGCCCTCGCGATTCCAGACCGGCATGATCACCGAGAAACGCGTTTTCGCGGCCTTCGCCCCAACGGACTTGGGTAGCTCGGCCATACGACGAAGGAAGGCTTCCTCGGCAACCACATCGAAATGGCGATAGAAACGGCGCGGCCGTTCGTCCGATGTCTCGTAGCTCGGCCGGCTGATCGGAATGGCGACGCGCCCCTCGCGCGCGCCGATTTCGAGGAAGTGACGCAGCGGATCGCCGGTGACGTCGGCATAGGCGCCGCGATAGTAAGCACCGTCGAACAAGGGCCCGGTCGGCCGGCCTTCCTTCGCGCCCCAGCCCACATAATGTTCGAGCGGATGCACCCCCGCTGCTGCCAGATCGGGATGAACGCGCAGGTAATATTGGCTGGAAAAATAGGGGTTTGGATCGAGCGCGTCGGCATCGCGCCCATGGCGGATATAATCGACCAGCGGATTGTGCCGCGCAATCAGGGCGGACAGGTCGGCATCGAGCGGCGCCACGAAACGCTCGGCGCGATCGACCAATGTACGGATGATCGGTTCGTGGCTGGGATGGCCCGGTGCGCGGACCAGCCCGATCGTGCCGTCCTCCTCGACCAATCCGACGTCGCCGCCCACCGCGACCGGAGCCAAGCCTATCAGCCGCTCAAGCGCATGGGCCAATGTCCCGTCGCGGTCGGCATCATGGCCATCGAACCGCGCCAAGCCTGCAATCCGCTCGAGCAGGGCCGGCCGCGTCCAGAAAAAGGTACCAGCGAAAAAGCCCCAGTCCGCCAGCGGATAGAGCGGCGCCATCAACCGTGGGGCAAGATCGGACAGGATCGCGGCATTACCGAACTGGTGGCTCGCCGCCGATTTGTAGAGCGCGGCGGGACCCGCCAACATCAATCCCGGATCACCCTCGAACGCCGCCAGCAGCCGCGTCACCAGATCGTGGTCGCGGATCAGCCCGTCATAGGCGATCGCGCGCCATTCGGCGGCGTAACCCGAATCGCCCTTCTTGGTGTGAAGATGGCAGACCGCCTCATATTCTTCCTCCCGGATAAGCGGCAGAAGATGGAGTAAGGGGCCGATATCCCAACCGCGATTGGGGGTTTCGATGCGTACGACACGCCCGGGAATCCGATCGAGCGCGCGATCCACCGCCGCGTCGAGCTGCCCCGACCAGGTCGCGAGCACATCGATATCGGCACGTCCGAGTGCCGCGACACGGTCGATCAACTCGTGCGCAACGTCCGGGTAGAAGAGATGGAGATGGATCGCCGCACGCATCAGGAGGCGCGGGCTCCGTTTATGCGCCGCGCCATCTGACGTGCATAATAGCCCGTGTCGAACAGAGGGTTAGGATCATAACCCTTCGCCGCACCAATCTGCAGATAATGGTCGATCGGATCGAGTCCGCTCTCCGCCACATCGGGATAGCGCGCGAGATAATAATCTCTGTCGAAAAGACCGCTGTTGCGGATCAGATCGGCCTCGCCCGCGGGGTCGGGTGCCGGTTCGGGCTGAGCTGCCGCCGGCTCCGCTTCGATCGATATCTCGGGCGCCATACGGCGATGGCGAAGCTCGTCATGGACGATATCACCCTCGAGCCACGGCTTGTCATCGAGCAGGGCATAAGCCCGGTCGAGCCGTTCGCGCGCATTTGCATCGTCCGCATCGATCAGGCCACGGAGTCCCTTGTCGACCGCACGCACGATCCCCGTCAGCGGCTGCTCCAATTCGGAAGCGGCATCACGATGATGGCGCAGGCCCGGATCGAGGAAAGCCTCGATCGCGGAGGTTTCCGTTTCGTCAGCCTGCCAACCCTCGCGCCCTGCCAGCGGCGCGATCCGCGTCATCGTGCCGCGCCAATCGCCGAGCATGGCATCATAGTCGACAACCGCGCGCATAAGCCCGCGCGTAGTGCGCTCCGCGTCGATCATATGCCGCAACCACAACAGATGGGCATAGGCTGGTGTGGTTCCGTCGCGACTGGCAAGCGAGCGTGCAATCTCGGCTGGGCTGCGCAGCATCAGCAGCGCACGCGGCTCGATCCGCATCTCGTTCAGCACATCCAGGATCACGGGGACACAGCGACATTGGCGCGGATCCTTGATCGCGAGCAAAGGTGCATCGCCCCACGCGCTTTCGATCGCCTCGCGAATCCGGTTCTTGCGCGAGCGCAGGCCATCCGCGCTCAGGCGCGAAAAATCGAGCGCGCGCGGATCGAACCAGCTCGATCGCACCACGCGCAATAACTGGTCATCGGCCTTCACCAGCGCCTGCGATTCCCAATAGCCGCGCGCATTGTCTCCGCTCGCCTCGATCGCATCGCGCGGCAATGCCGCACCAAGGCGCCCGAGCAGCCAGGTCAAAGCGGAGGTGCCCGAACGATGCATGCCGAGCACCAGGATGGCGGCGCGGCTCATCCGACGCCTCGTTTGCCCGCTATCGGCTCGATCCAGACGGATGCGCTCCCCATGATGCGGCGGTAGCCCCAGCCGTTGGGGAGGTCCAGCATCCGGTCTTTATGCGTCCTCGATCGCGCGGATCATCGCTTCGCCATAGGCTTCGTTGCCATGCGTCGGATCGGCGGCGAGATCGGGGCGCAGAAAGCCGCTTTCGTCCAGCACGCCGCGCGGCACAGGCAAGTAGCGGCAACCCAGCACCTCGACCCGTTCCCGGACGATGCGCGCGTTGAGCCGCCAGATGCGCCAGCGCAGACCGGCCGATGCAGGGACGAATTCGCCGTCATGACCTTCCCGGAAAAAAGCCTCGGCGCGGTCGCGAATGAAGCCGTCGTCGAGCACCGGAGGCGGACTTTCGACATGCAGGAAAGGCCCAGCAATCCCGTGCAACGTATCTAGCCGCCAGAAATCTTTCCGCAGCCTTTCCTCCAGGGCGGCGCGGACGAGACCCTCGGGGATCAGCTCGGCCTTCGGGTCGAGGGGCGGCCCCTCCTCATCCTCGCCATGGAGGATGAAGTCATAGGGCCGTGCGGGCCGCATCAGCGATATCAGATTGTGCGCGTTACCGCCGAGCATCGAGGCAAGCCGCGGCTGGTGACGCGCGATCTGGTCGAGAATCGCGGCGCGGGCCAGCGGGCCGAACTCCTCGCCTTCGGATGCATAAGGCTCGGCGAGCGTATGGATCACACGCGTGCGCGGCTCATCGGGCCAGGCTTCGCGGTGCGTTTTGGCGGCGCGCTGGATGGCTCCGACGTGGCTTTGCCCCACCACCAGGATCGCCATCCGACGCGGCCGGTGATCAGTCCCGCTCGTCAAGCATTGCCTCGTCGCACAAGGTCTCGACCCATGCGTCAACGCGCGCATCGATCCCATGTCCTCCGCCGGCTTCCGGCGCGGAGACCGAACCGGGACGATCCTCGACCGCGGCGTGGCGCAGGAAGATGCGCATGACCTGCTCGACGCCTTCCTCGGTCACTTCACGCAAATCTTCGGCGAAGAAACGGCCCCGCGCCTGCGGACCGGTCACGATCTCGTAGGAGGGGAAATAGAAAACCCCATCCAGATCCTCCGCCGCCTCCTGCGCCGCCGCGCGCAAAACCGATTTGGAATAAAGGGTCGCGGGCAGGACATGGTTGCCGCTCGCGGTCGCCGCCAGCGGCACGGGTGAAACGGTGAGGATGATCCGCGCCGCCGGATTCACACCGCGCAATCGCGCAGCGAACGCCTCGATCTGCTGACGAACGTCTTTGGTACGCAGGTTGCGGAATTCGTGGGCTTCGGGGTCGAAACTGCCGCCGGCAACCCCCGGGCAGAGCGGGAAGGCGGCACCATCGGCCTTGGACACCCAGGCCTCGGTTAGGCCGAGCGTGAAAACGAGCAGATCGAGCGTCTCGAACATCACGCGCACGCGGGCAAGATGCTGTTCGCGGTCGGCGCGCATCTCACGCTCCGAGGTGAAGCCGCCCGGCTGGATCGTTGGGCGAAACGGATCGACGACATGCTCTCCGTCGGGCGCGCGCCATACATCTTCCTGCGGCGTGAAGGTGCCGTAGGCGCGGTCGAACAATTGAACCAATTGTAGCGTCGTGTAGATGTTGCCGTAGCGCGCGGAATAGACGCCATAGCCCGCTTCGCGCGCGGCTTGGGCGGGCACATAGGGGTGCGCGCTTTCAGTGACCAGATAGGTGAACCCCGACGCTGCGAGATGGCGCGCGACATGCTGGGCGAAACAACTGCCCGCAGTGGCCACCTTGTCCGTCTGCTTTATGCGCGGAAAATCGCCCACCACGGGGTCGACCGCGGCGCCCGTCGCCGCAACCGAACGCCGCCAATAGGCGCTGTCAGCCAGGCTTTTATAGGGATGATCGGCCACGCTCATGCTTTCCCATGTCATGCGTCGCGGGGCAATTGGCCTTCTAGCGTGCGCTCGCCGCCACCGAGCGGATCGGGACTGCCCACGCCCGCCACGACCAGCTTTTCCGCGCCATCGAGCAAGGCTGCATCGAACCGAATCGTGAAAGCATGGCGGCCATCGCCGATGCCGGCCGCGGCCAAATCGGGGCGATTCTGGTCGGCGGAGACGGCCGCCACCACGCGGCCGTCGAGGGCCGCCTGGACCGCGACCGCGGCGCCGGGCCAATCGGGCGCCCAGGCCCAGCCATATATCTCAGCCTTTTCATCTGCGACCCGAATGAGGTCCACATGACCTGTCACGGTTGGCGCAATCGGATCGGGCGGCAGCGGCACCGGTTCCTCGCCGAGCCGCGCGGGCAGCGCCAGCCCGGCCTGATGGATCGCAGTGGCCGCGAAGCCGAGCAGGCTGATCAGGTCGAAATAATCGAAGCGGCGCTGGTGCAACAGATCGATCAGCCGCGCGCGGTCGAGATCCTCCCACAGGGGGATTTCGGTCGAAGCGAACAATTCCGCCAGCGCCGCGCGCACGCCGGGCACGCGATTGACCGACCATTGCCAGCTTCCGAACAAGGGCGCGTCCGCCGCCGCCAGCACGGGCGCAGCCGGTTCCGCTCGCAAGGATGGATGCCAGCTCTGATGCGCGAACGGCAGATCGATCAATTCGGGCGCCGCCGCCTCGATCAGCCGATAATGGGCAAGCTCAGTCTTGCGCTCGGCGGCGGTCATCCGGAAAGCAAGACGCGTCAATGCCGGCACGCCGAGCGGCAAGACCGGCTGGCGCTCGAATGATTTCACGCCGCGAATGCCGCCCAGCCAATTGGGCACGCGGTTGCGCCAGTAGAACAGATCCGGAAGGTCGGTCTCTTCCCCACCAGCGGCGCGGCCCTCGTCCATCTGGCGTTGGAGCGTCGCGATCAGCCGCGCCCGCGCTTCCGGGCGCAGCACTTCCATCGGGTCGAACGGCGCCTGCAGCCGCACCATTCCCGCCGGATCCAGCCGCTCCTCCGGCATGCGCTTCGCATAGGCCTTGAGCACTTCGCCGAAATGGCCGCTCACGATCGTGCCGCGCCCGATTTCGCTGGCTGCCACATTGTCCCAGCCCCCCATGCCGCCATCGGTCTGGAAGGCGATCGTGCGCAATCGCGCGAGGAAAGCCTGGGGGCCGAGGTCGGCCGGCAAGTCGGATCCCAGCGGCGGCTCGCGTCGGTGCGGCACCCCGATCCGCGCGGCGATGGCCGCACCGACCTCGGCATCCGGATGCCCGGCATAGCCACGCGTGAACAAGGTCAGCCGATCCCGGAAACCAGCGGCAAGCGCGATCGCAAGCACGACCCGGCTGTCCTTGCCCCCGGTGATGGGCAGATCCAGCGGCCCGTCACCCGCCGCGAGCCGGATCGCGGCCTTGGCCTCTTCCAACCCCTCGGCCAGAAGGTCCGGATCGAAACCACGCTCCCCGGGAAGCGCCAAGGGCGCAGCCCGGACATGCATGCCGGAGGCGTCTGCCGACAACAGCCCCCCCTGTTCGAGCTGCCGCACGCCATCCCAGCCGCTGGCTGAGCCTATGCGATACCCGATCGTGCCTAGCCACAACGCGCTGTCGCGGTCGGGATTGCGGTCGCCCATGAGCGCCGCGACGAAGGCCGCCCGGCTGGCGACGATCGGCGATCCCCGTTCGGCCAGGAATATCTGGTGCAATCCCGCCGGGTCTCCGAACGCTTCGAGCGTGCCGTCGGCATGGAGGCGCGCGATCGCATATTCCCCCGCGACATCGCCAGGCAGGCGCGCTCCCGGTGCGCCGAGCAGCGCTGCGACAGCGCGCGCATCGAGCAGCGCCGCGTCGCCCGTCCGCCAGATCAGGCCATGGATGACGCAGGCGCCCCCTCCATCCGGATCGATCCAGACCTGCGCGTCCGCGGTATAGAAATGACTGGCGCAGGCGAAGGCGGACAGATTCCACGCCCCCTGCCCCGTCTCGAACCGGTGCGAGATCGTCCGTTCCGGCACGATATGCGCGTCAATGGGGAGCGTCGCCCCTTTCCCGGCATCACCCAGCCAGATCGCGAACAAAGCCATCAGCGCGAACGGATCAGTAGAACCAGCGCTCGATCACACCATCGAGCCCCAGCCACCCGCCAACGCGGCCGATCCGCGTCTGATGCCTTTTCTTGCGCCGGACACGCTTGCGTTCGAACGGCAGCCACGCGACTTCCGGATTTTCCGCGATCAGGCGGTCGATCACGTCGAGCGCGCGGTCATATTCCCCGCGCGCTTCGTGATGCAGCATCAGATAGTGGATCTGGAACATGTTCGATCGCGACATCGCGATCGCCTCATTGTGGACCGCATAAGCCGCGTCGAAATCGCCCGCTGCGTCGAGCGCATTGCCAAGCTGGCTGCGATAGAGCGGATTGTCGGCCTGGGTCTCGACCGCCAGCCGCGCGAGCGCGACCTTCTGACGCGGCCGGTGCGCGGGTGTGCGGTGCGCGAGGATATAGAAATAATGGCCCGAACGGCGGCGGCGGCGGCGCGACTCCTGTACGAACGCTTGGGGATCGAGAGACCCGCTTTCGACCCCGTCGAGCAAGGGTCGCATCATGTCGGTTTCGACCAGATAGGAACCGACCGGATGGCCACCATGCGAGATAGGCAGACCGATCGTGGACGATTGGCCGGCGAACAGGTCGAAATGTTGCCGATCCTGCATATCGCGAGGATCATAGGCGATATATTGGGCCGGCAGGGCCGGCAGATGCCCATCGTCGCGAAACCGGATGCGTGCGACATCGTCCGCCCAACGGCGATCGAACGGAACGACCGCGGGGTCGACCGTATATTGGGGCGAGAGCGCCAGGCCCACGGTCGCGCCGCACGCCGCGCCATAACGGAGCGCGGCGAACCCACCCATGCTGGAGCCGTAGGCGATCACGCGCGGATAGCCCCCGGTGGCCCCGGCGACCGCCGCCAGCGCGTCCATCAGCTCGGGATGCTGATACCAGCGATTTTCGCGGCTCAGCACATGGATCGCGTCGATGCCGCGCCCGCGGAAGAAATCCTCGCCAAAGCCCGGACGATCGAGCGTGCGGTCGTCCGTGTAAGAAGCGAATGTGAGGTAACAGAGCGAGCCGCCGAACCCGCCGACCCTGCGGACCAACAGGTGGTCCGAGCGGAACAGCTCCTGGGCGGCGACGATGCGGCCCGGCGCCGCGTTCACGCACCCCGCTCCTTCACCAGCGCGTCGAGCGCGAGCAACGTCTTGAGCAATTCTTCAAGACTGTCGAGCGGCCAGGCATTGGGCCCATCGGATTTGGCGTTCGCGGGATCGGGGTGCGTCTCCATGAAGACGCCACTGACCCCCACCGCAACCGCCGCACGCGATAGCACCGGCACGAATTCGCGCTGCCCGCCCGAGCTGGTGCCATTGCCGCCAGGAAGCTGGACCGAGTGGGTCGCATCGAACACGACCGGCGCGCCCGCGTCGCGCATGATCGCGAGCCCGCGCATGTCGACCACGAGATTGTGATAGCCGAACGAGGCGCCGCGTTCGCAGGCCATCATCACCGGCGGATTGGTCATGCCCGCCCGATCGGCGGCGGCGCGGGTCTTGTCGATCACATTGACCATGTCGCCCGGGGCCATGAACTGGCCCTTCTTGATGTTGCAGGGCTTGCCCGAGGTCGCGACCGCCTCGATCAGATCGGTCTGGCGCGCGAGGAAAGCGGGCGTCTGCAGCACATCGACCACTTCGGCCACGGGTTTGACCTGGTGCGCGTCATGCACGTCGGTCAGTACGGGCAGGCCGGTTTCGGCGCGCACCTTTTCCAGGATGCGCAACCCCTCCTCCATGCCGAGCCCGCGGAACGCGCTGCCCGCGCTCCGGTTCGCCTTGTCGAACGAGCTCTTGTAGATAAGCAATATGCCGAGGCGGTCGGCAATGCCGCGCAGCGTCTCGGCGGTGGAAAGCGCGAGCGCCTCGCTCTCGATCGCGCAAGGCCCCGCGATCAGGAACATAGGCTCCCCGAGGCCGATCCGGCGGCCGCAGAGGTCCCACGATTGCAATGCCATGTTTCTAGTCCAGGCCTCTCGCCCGGAACGCCGCCTCGATCGGGCCGACATCCTCGGGGTTGTTCAACTCCCAGATATCATAGCCCGGCGCGGCCACTTCGACCACCCGCACGCTTCTGCCATGCTCGATGAAGCGCAATTGCTCTAGCCCTTCGAGCAATTCGAGCGGGGTAGGCGGCAGCGTCGCATAAGCCTGCAAGGCGGCGCGGGTATAGGCGTAGACACCGATATGCAGGAATACCGGCAATGTCGGATCGCCCACCGCCGAGGCCGCGACATGCGGGATCACCGACTTGGAAAAATAGAGCGCGTCACCATTGGTCTGGATTGCGGCGGTGGTGCCGCCGACGCGGCCCTCGCGCTGGTCGGCAAGCAGCCGGCGGTGGATTTCGGGGGTGACGCGCAGTGCCGGCGTGGCGACCTCGATCGAAGGATCGGCCGTCATCGCCGCCAGGAGCGACGACACGAACGGCGCGGGCGTGAGCGGCGCGTCGCCCTGCAGGTTGACGATGATCTCGGCGTCGCCGATCGTCTCCAGCGCCGCGGCGCAGCGCTCCGTGCCGTTACGACTGCTCTCGGGCGTCATCGCTACCTCCGCACCAAAACCGCGCGCGGCATCGGCGATGCGGTCGTCATCGGTCGCGACGATCACGCGTGCGACGCCGGGCACCGCGATTGCGGCCTCCCACGAACGCTGGATCAGGGGCTTGGAAATGCCGCTGGCACCTTTCAGCAGCGCCAGCGGCTTTCCGGGATAGCGGGTCGACGCGTAGCGCGCCGGGACGACGATGACCGCCGTCCGGCCGGACGCGTCAGGCAATTCCGAGACGGAGGAAGTCGTGGACGTGCACCAACCCCACCGGGCGGCGCGTCTCGGCATCCTCGATCGCGAACATCGCGGTGATCTTGTGCTTGTTGAGCTGGGTCAGCGCATCCTCGACGAAGGCGCCCGGCGAGACCCAGACCGGGTCCTTGGTCATCACATCCGCCGCGGTCGCCTCGAGCAGGCCATCGAGATGGCGGCGAATGTCACCGTCGGTGATCACGCCCACCAGCGCGCCCTTCTGATCGACCACGCCGGCAATACCGAAGCTCATCGAGGTGATCGTCACGATCACGTCGCGCATCGACGTATCGGGCGAGACGAAGGGGAGCTTGTCCTCGCGATGCATGATCGCGGCGACGCGCATCAGACGCTTGCCGATCGTGCCGCCGGGATGAAGCGCCGCGAAACCCGCGATCGAGACGCCGCGCGCGCGCATCGTCGTCATCGCCAGCGCATCGCCCAGCGCCATCATCATCGCGGTCGAGGTGGTCGGCGCGAGATTGGCGGGGCAGGCTTCATCGACATGCGGCAGCAGAAGCTGCACCTCCGCCTGGCGCATCAGCAGCGAGTCCGACTTGGACGCGATCCCGATCACCGGCAGGCCGAGCTTGGCGGCATAATCGAGGATTGGCTGGAGCTCTGCGGTGCTGCCGGAGTTGGAGAAAGCGAGCAAAGCATCGCCCGCCATCAGCATGCCGAGGTCGCCATGCGCAGCCTCGACCGGATGCACGTAAAGCGACGGAGTGCCGGTAGAGGCCAAAGTCGCGGAAAACTTGCGTGCAATATATCCCGATTTTCCGATCCCGGTCGTGACGACACGACCGGTAACGTTGAGAATGATTGTAACAGCTCGAGCAAAATTCTCGTCTAGCGCGTCGACCAGCGAGCTGAGGGCTTCTGCCTCAGTCTCAATGACTTCTCGCCCATAGGCGACGATGTCGGTTTGGTCATTGCGGGAGAGCTGGCGCGAAAATTCGGCAACGCCCATTTTCATCCCTTTGTGTTCAGACATTGGCGGGCCTTCTAGCGGGCCATGCAACCTAATGCGAGATGGAAGTTTACGTCTCTGAAACGATCCACAGGAAACTTCCCTTCGGTCACAAAGTTGCCGACGGGAAAAATATTTGATCCCAAGGCCTTATCTGTGTCCTCCGCGCAACAGTTTGACCGACTTCATGAGACCATGCGTTGCAGGGTCGCGATCAGATCCGCCTCGTGCGCAGGCTTGTCGCGGCGGATGCGCGCGATCCGGGGAAAACGCATCGCCAGGCCCGATTTGTGGCGTTTGGAGGTGTGGAGGGAGTCGAAGGCAACTTCCAGCACTAGGCTTTTCTCCACCTCGCGCACCGGCCCGAAACGCTCGACCGTGTGGTTGCGCACGAAATGATCGAGCCATTTCAACTCCTCGTCGGTGAAGCCCGAATAGGCCTTGCCCACCGGCAATAGCTCGCCTCCTTCCTCCGGCGGAGCGGTCCAGCAACCGAATGTGTAATCCGAATAATAGCTTGAGCGCTTTCCATGGCCGCGCTGGGCATACATCATCACGCAATCGGCAGTGAGCGGATCGCGCTTCCATTTGTACCAGAGCCCGGTGCGCCGCCCCGCGACATAAGGGGAATCGCGCCGCTTGAGCATCATGCCCTCGATCGCGGCGTCGCGCGCGCCGGCACGGATTTCCTCGAGCGTCTCGAAATCGGCGGCTTCGATCAGCGCCGAAAGGTCGAAGCGATGCGGATCGAGGGCCACCACAAACCGCTCCAATCGGGCACGCCGTTCGGTCCAGGGCAGCTCGCGCACGTCCTCCGCCCCGTCGAACAACATGTCGTAAAGGCGGACGAAGGCGGGGAAGTCCGCCTGCATCCTGGTCGACACATTCTTGCGCCCCAGCCTTTGCTGAAGCGCGTTGAAGCTGGCTGCCCCTTCATGCTCGATCCCGCCGCCCTGGGCCTCACCCTTCACCAGCAATTCGCCGTCAAGCACGCCGGTTTGGGTGAAGGCGGCAGCGACATCGGGGAAACTGCCGGTGATGTCATCGCCCGCGCGGCTGTAGAGGCGCGTCTGGCCGCCGACATGGACGAGCTGGACGCGGATGCCGTCCCATTTCCATTCGGCGGCATAATCCGCCAGGTCGACGCGTCCCTCCTCCAACGGATGCGCGAGCATGAAGGGACGGAAGACGGGCACATCGGCGGGCGTCGGCTGCACGCCCCTTCCCTCACCCCAGGCGAACAGGGGCAGATAAGGCGGCCTGAGGCCGTGCCAGACTTCCTCGACCTGATCGACGTCGAGCCCGAACGCCTGCGCGAGCGCGGTCTTGGCGAGCCTGGCCGACACGCCGACACGCAAACCGCCCGTAGCAAGCTTGAGCAGGGCGAAGCGGCCGGGCGCATCGAGCTGGTCGAGCATCGCCGCCAGCGCGCGCGGCGCTTCGCTGCGGCCGAGCGTCATCAGCCGCTCGACCACCGCAGAGAGCCGCAGCGCGCCCGTGTCGATATCGGCGCACATCCCTTCGGGCTTGGGCCAGAGCAAAGCTACCGTCTCGGCCAGGTCGCCGACGAAATCATAGCTCATCGCGAACAGGACCGGATCGACGCGCTCGTCGACCAGGGCCCGGATCGCCGAACCCTTCACCCCCGGCAGATCGAGCGTGCCCGTCAGCGCCGCCATCGCCCATCCGCGATCGGGATCGGGCGTATCGCGCAGATAGTCCGCGATCAGCTTGAGCTTGGCGTTGCGCGAGCGGGTGTAGACCAGACCGTCGAGAAGCTGGGAGAATTGGTGCATTTCAGCCCGTCAGAACGATAGAGGGCGGCACATCGTGCCGCCCTCGTTTCGTTTTTCGCACAGGCCGATCCGCATGCGGGTCAGGCCTTGCGGCTGGCCTCGAACAGGAACCAGGCGCGCTCCTCGGCCTGGTCGGTCCATTCGTCGACGATGCCCGAGGTGGCATTGTCTTTGGCCGCCTCGGCCAGTTCCTTCACCTTGCGGAAGCCTTCGACCAGCTTGAGATTGTCGTCGCGCAGCTCGGCCAGCATATCCGCGGCGCTGACGAACTCCTGGTCATTGTCCTTGATCGTCTGATGGCGGCCGATGTCGCCGATCGAGCGCAAGGTGACGTTGCCCGTCTTGCGCACGCGCTCGGCGATCGCGTCGGTGATGCCCAGGATCTGCGAGGCCTGGTCATCCATCAGCAGATGATAGTCGCGGAAGTGCGGGCCCGACACGTGCCAGTGGAAATTCTTGGTCTTGAAATAGAGCGCGAAGCAGTCGGCCAGCGACGCGTTGAGCGCATCTGCCACGCTGGAAAGCGCGTTCGTCTTGAGATCGGTTGGCGTGGCGAGCTTCGCGGAGGGGGTGTCGGCCATCGGGGTCTCCAATCAAGCAACTGGTGGGGTCGAAAACCCCTAACCGCCGAACGATCGATTCGGCTTCCCAATAATCTTGATCAGAATGATCGGCGAGGCCGTTCAAGCCTCGCCTATCAGACCTCGAAGCGGACCCCGACGGTGGCGAGCAAGAGCGGTCCGACATCGGCATTGTCACGCCCGCACGTTGCCGCGACTGACAAGGCATCGAGCCAGGTCCGGAAAGGCGCGCTGCGCCCCTGTCGCGTGATTGCGTTGGCGAAACCGTCGGCCAGCATCGCGGCCGGCACGAAGCCTTCGAGCATCGCCTGACGGCGCAGCCAATCGAGCCGCGTGCAGGCGTCCCTCATCGCCATTTTCGGCAGGTCGCGGGCCAACGCCACGATCGCCTGTTCGAGATCAGCCTGCGCCTTTTGCGGCTCCATGACCATCGCCCCTTACTCTACTCTCCATGGGCGGACGTTCGCACAACATGCTTACCGTCTGATTAAGACGAATTTGCAAACTCGCGTCGCGAGTTTGAACGGCACCGGCCCGCTCCCTCACCCGGCCTCCCATAGGGTAGACTGCCTGGGAGGCCGGGTGGGGAGCGGGCCGGTGCCGGGAAATGCGCGGAGGCGCATTTCCAACAACTCAAGGCGCGAAACGACGTTCCATCGCTTGACTTTGGGCGATGGAATCGGCAAAGGCCCCTCCGTTCGAGCGGCGGCGACGCCGCTTTATTTTTTGGCGTGCCTCTGGCCGCCATTCAGATAGCGCAGGAATTTGGGTCATGGCCAAGCCGACCACCGTCAAGATCAAGCTCGTCAGCTCGGCCGACACCGGCTTCTTCTACGTCACCAAGAAGAATCCGCGGAACCAGACCGAGAAGATGTCCTTCAAAAAGTATGATCCCGTCGTGCGCAAGCATGTCGAGTTCAAGGAAGCCAAGATCAAGTAAGCCTTGGCGCGGCGCCCGCCGCGCTGCTTGCTTTCGAAAAGGGCGGTCGGCTTAGCCGGACCGCCCTTTTTTGCGTTTCCGGCTATGCCGTCGCCATTGCGAGGGGCGCGGCGACGCGGCAATCCAGTTCCTCCAGCGCTGGCCTGGATTGCTTCCCCGGCTTCGCCGGGGTCGCAATGACAATCTCTTTGGACCGACTACCTCCGTTCAGGCGGCCGCGAGTAACCGTTCCGCCTGGGCGCGCGCCTCATCGGTCACCTCGGCGCCCGACAGCATGCGCGCGATTTCCTCGCGCCGCTCCGCTTCGTCGAGCCGGTGAATGCCGGTGCGCGCGACCAGCCCGTCGGAACTCTTGCGGATAAGCCAATGCCGGTCGGCGCGCGCCGCCACCTGCGGGCTGTGCGTCACGACCAGGATCTGCGCGCGCCTGGCGAGCCGCGCGAGCCGATCGCCGATCGCGGCCGCAACCGCGCCACCGACGCCGCGATCGACCTCGTCGAAGATCATCGTCCCCGCCCCGCCTTCCTCGGCCAACGCGACCTTGAGTGCCAGAATGAAGCGCGACAATTCGCCGCCGCTGGCGATCTTGACCAAAGGCGCGAAGGGTGCGCCGGGGTTGGTCGAAACCTCGAACTCGACGCGGTCGCGCCCGCCGGCGCCCCAGTTCGCCTCGGGCAATGTCTCGATCATCGTACGGAAGCGCGCTGCGTCGAGCTTCAAGGGTACGAGCTCGGCGGCCACCGCCGCGTCGAGCCGTTCCGCCGCCGCCCGGCGCGCCGCGGAAAGCGTCTCGGCTTCGGCAAGATAGGCCGCGCGTGCCTCGGCACGCTCCTTCTCGAGCGCCGCCAATCCTTCCCCACCGGCCTCGATCCGCGCGAGCCGGCCGCCTAATTCCTCTGCCAGCGCGGCCAGATCGTCGGGCTCGACCCGATGCTTGCGCGCGAGCGCACGCAGATCGAACAGCCGGGTCTCCATCGCCTCCAATCGCGCAGGATCGAAAGCGAAGGCGGTGCGCGCCTCGGCCAGCCTGTCCTCTGCCTCGGCTGCCTCGATCACCGCGCGGTCGATTGCGGCCAGCGCCTGCGCCAAAGTCTCATGCTCGCCCGCCAGCCGGTCGAGCCGGCGCGCGGCTTGACGCAATAAAGCAAGCCCGCCTTCCGAGCCCTCGATCAGGGCTGCCGCGGTCTCGAGCTCGTCCGCCAGCCGCGCACCCTTCTGCATCGTCGCGCGCGCCTCGGCGAGCTGGGCCTCCTCGCCCGGTTCGGGTGCGGCGGCCTTCAGTTCGGACACCGCATGTTCGAGCCATTCGCGGTCGCGCGCGGCATTTTCGAGATCGGCGGCTGCCTCGGCCAGCGCATCCTCCGCCGCGCGCCAGCGGGCAAAGGCGAGCGAGGCCGGCATGGCATCGATCCGCCCGAAGATGTCGAGCAGCAGCCGATGCCCGCGCGCATTGAGCAGGCCGCGATCGTCATGCTGACCGTGAATCTCGACCAGGGCCGCGCCCAGCGTGCGGAGCAGGCCCGCCGAAGCGGGCTGGTCGTTGACGAAGGCGCGGCTGCCGCCATCGGCGCGGACCGAGCGGCGGATCACCAATGGTTCGCCCGGCTCGACCGTCAGGTCGTTCTCGGCAAGCAAGGCCAAGGCGGCATGATCGGCCGGAAGCTCGAAAGTCGCGGTCACGCTTGCCTGCCCCGCGCCTTGGCGGACAAGCCCCGTATCGGCGCGCACACCGAGCGCGAGGCCGAGCGCGTCGAGCAGGATCGATTTCCCCGCCCCCGTCTCGCCGGTAAGCACGCCGAGTCCCGGCCCGAACTCAAGGTCGAGCGCCTCGATCAGGACAACATCGCGAATGGCGAGACCGGTCAGCATCGCGACCGTGATAGCGCGGCAAAAGCGCCCGCGGTAGCGGGCGCGATGCGGTTCAGGCGGCCGTCGACTTCTTGGCCTTCTTGGCCGCCTTCTTGCTTTCCCTGACCGCTTTCTTGTTGTCCGCGGCCGAGCCCGGGGTCATGCCGACCTCGTTCTTCTGGATCAGGCTGTAAGCGCGCTGATACCAGTCGCTGCCCGGGAAGTTGGCGCCCAGCACCGCGGCATTCTTGCGCGCCTCGTCGGGAACGCCCAGCTCAAGATAGGATTCGGTCAGGCGCAGCAGCGCCTCGGGCACGTGGCTGGTGGTCTGGTAATTGTCCACCACCTTGCGGAAGCGATAGGTCGAGGCCAGCCATTCGTGGCGGCGCTGGTAGAAGCGGCCGATATCCATCTCGCGCCCGGCAAGATGGTCGTTGATCAGATCGACCTTCAGGCTCGCGTCGGCGGCATATTTGGAATCGGGATAGCGGCGGATCAGCTCCCCCATGGCGTCAAGCGCCTGCTGGGCGGTTTTCTGGTCGCGATTCACGTCGCCGATCTGCTCGTAATAATCCACGCCGATGAGATACATGGCGTAGGGCGCGTCCTTGTTGCCCGGATGGATCGAGAGGAAGCGCTGCGCGCTGTCGATCGATTCGGTGTAGTCCTGCGCCAGATAATGGCTGAACGCGCTCATCAGTTCGGCCCGGCGCGCCCAGATCGAATAGGGATGCTGGCGCTCGACCTCGTCGAACAGCACCGCTGCAATCTTGAAGCGCTTCTTGTCGAGCTGGTCCTTGGCCGCGTTGTAGAGCGTCTCCACGTCACGCGCGACGTAGCGGTTATTCTCTTTCTTGGAGCGCTTGGCCGCGTCGTCGGCATGGGCAGCCGGCGCGATCAGAAGAGCGGAAGCAAGGCTCGCGGCAAGCGCGGTGCGGAGGCGGAAGAAGCGCATAGACGCGGACCTTTAGACGAGCGCCGGACGCGCGGGAAGTGCCATGAGGCGGAACGATAGGAAGCGGATGCTTGCCCGCAGATGAAGCAAGGTGCGGTTCAGCCGATCCGCTCCGCATTGTCCGGCGGCCCGCTCTTCTTCCTCGGCTCGCCGAGCTGCGGCTTGAGACCGAGCGAGATGAGCAGCGAGCTCGAAACGTAGATCGAGCTGTAGGTACCGACGATCACGCCCAGCATCATCGCCGCGGTGAAGCCGCGCAGCACCGGCCCGCCGAACGCCAGCAGCGCGCCCAATGCGAGCAGGATCGTGAGTGAGGTCATGACGGTACGCGGCAACGTCTCGTTGACCGACACGTCGATCAGCGCGCGCATGTCCATCTGGCGATATTTGCGCATATTCTCGCGGATACGATCGTCGATCACGATCTTGTCGTTGATCGAATAGCCGATGATGGTCAGCACCGCCGCGACGATGTTGAGATCGAAATCAAGCCGCGTCAGCGCGAAGAAGCCGAGCGTCACCAGCACGTCGTGGAAAATGGCGACGAAGGTCGAGACGCCGAACTGCCATTCGTAGCGAATCCACGAAAAGACCGCGATACCGAACACGGCGAGGAAGACCGCGAGCAGACCGTGCTGGATCAACTCGCCCGAAACCTTGGCTGACACGGTCTCGGCACGATTGAAGATCACGCCCGGATATTTGGCCGCGAGCGTCCCCTCTACGCTCTTCACCAGCCGGTTGGTCGCCCCTTCGTCGGTTGCCGTCGGCAACGGCAGGCGGATCGAATAGGTGCTGGCGTCGCCGAACGTCGACAACGAAGCCTCGCCGACATGCAGCTGACCGATATCGTGGCGCAGCACGTCTTCTCGCGGCGGCGTCTGGAAACGCGCCTCGATCATCACGCCGCCCTTGAAATCGACGCCGAAATTGAGGCCGCGCACGCCGACCAGCACCGCCGCCGCGATCGTCAGGATCGCGGTCAGGCCGAACGCCCAGGCGCGTAAGCGGACGAAGCCGATATTGGTGTTGTCGGGGATGAGCTTGAGCAGGCGCATCAGATATGGATCTCCGTGGGCCGATTGCGCTTGATCCAGCCGGCGGTGAGCATGCGGGTGAAGGTGACCGCGGTGAAGACCGAGGTACAGATGCCGATCAGCAGCACCACCGCGAAGCCCTTGATCGGGCCGGAGCCCAGCACGAGCATGATCAGGCCGGAAATGGCGTGGACCGTATTCGCCTCGAAGATGGTGCGGCTGGCTTCCTTATAGCCCAGTTCGACCGACTGGACGATGCCGCGCCCGCGCCGTCTTTCCTCGCGGATACGCTCGTTGATCAGCACGTTGGCGTCGACCGCGGTACCGATGGTGAGCACGAAGCCGGCGATGCCGGGCAGCGTAAGCGTGCTGTTGAGGATCGCCATCACCGCCAGGATGACGAAGATGTTCAGCACCACCGCCAGGTTCGCATAGACGCCGAAGCGGCCATAGGTCACGAACATGAACACGACCACCGCGATGCTGGCGATTACCGATGCGGTCACGCCGGCGTGGATCGAATCGAGGCCCAATTGCGGCCCGACGGTGCGTTCCTCGATGAACTTGAACGAGACCGGCAGCTTGCCCGATCGCAAAGCGATTGCGAGTTGGGTCGCGCTGTCGGTGGTGAAGCTGCCGTGGATGATGGCGTTGCCGCCGAGAATCGGCTCATCGATGCGCGGAGCGGACAGAACCGAACCGTCGAGGATCATCGCGAATTGCTTGCCCGCATTCTCCTGCGTGGCGCGCGCGAATTTCTTGCCGCCCGAGGCATTGAACTTAAGCTCCACGGCGGGCTGGCCATTCTCATCCTTGCCGAGATTGGCGTCGATCAGGTCGTCGCCGGACAGGACCACGCGGCGGCTGACCGCGATATAATGCGGCGGGCCGTTCGGCGGGCTCAGATCGGGGTAGGGCACCGCCTCGTCGCCCGGAGGTGCATGGCCGGCGGTGAGCGTCGACGAATCGACGTTCATATCGACCATCTTGAATTCAAGCTTGGCGGTCTTGCCGATCAGGGCCTTGAGCTGTTCGGGATGCTGGAAACCGGGCACTTCGACCAGAATCCGCGTCGAGCCCTCGCCCTGGATCGTCGGCTCCTTGGTGCCGAGCGCGTCAATGCGCTTGCGGACCACTTCGATCGCGGTCTTCATCGCATTGTCGATGCTGGCGTTGATCCCCGCTTGAGTGGGAGTCATCACGATGCGCGTAGAATCGACGACAGCGACATTCCAATCGCGCTGGCCGCCCAGGCCGACGGGCTGCGTCTGTGCACGCGCGCGCTCGACCGCCGCGTCGAGCTGGCTCACGTCGCGCACGAAGAAGGACAATTGACCGTTGCTGGTCGAAATGTCGCCGATCGCAATCTTGGTATCGCCGCGCCGCATCTCGGTGCGGATCGTGTCCTCCATCTTCTGGAGGTTCTGCTTCACCAGGTCGGCGGTATCGGCTTCGAGCAGCAGATGGCTGCCGCCCGCCAGATCGAGACCGAGGCTGATCCGCGGCATGCCGTCAACATGGAGTTGCTTGGCAATGCGATCAGGCATCAGGCTGGGGATGGCGAGCGCAACGCCGGCCAGCAGAAGCAGCCAGATCCAGATCACCTTCCAGCGCGGAAAATCGAGCATGTGGGCTTATGCCTTAGTCGTTGGCCGGCGCGTTGAGCGGGCGGATATCGGTGAGCGTGCCCTTGAGCGCGCGGACGCGGACGTTGGTGCCAAGCTCCAGCTCGATCTCGTCACCGTCGACCTTGACCACCTTGCCGATAAGGCCGCCGCCGGTGACGACCGTATCGCCCTTCTTGGCGGCATCGATCCGCGCGCGTTGTTCTTTCTGCGCCTTGCTCTGCGGGCGCCACACCAGCAGCCAGAAGATGCCGATGATCAGGATCCACGGAACCGCCAGCGGCAGCAGCGAGGAGATTCCGCCTTGCGGCGCGGCCCCGGCGGCCTGGGCGTAAGCGGGCGAAGCGAACATGTGAAAAGGCCCCAGAAAAAGCTGATGCGCCGCGCGTTTGACCCGCATGTCGGCCGCAGGAAGGCAGCGCGCCTATCACGCTGCGTGGTGGCGAGCAATGCCGTGCTTGCCAAGCGGGGATTCGCCCTCTAGGTGCGCGGGCCTTGGTCGGGGCGTAGCGCAGCCTGGTAGCGCATCAGACTGGGGGTCTGGGGGTCGCAGGTTCGAATCCTGTCGCCCCGACCAGCTTTCCTAATCGAAAGACGGAACCCGCCGGGCGGCGCGCAGCAATGCGTGCCGCCCGGATCGGTTTTAGCCAGCCCGCTTGCCCTGCACGTAAACTTTTCTGTCTCCCAGATGAACCGAAGGGAACCCGCCCCTTAGGCAGGCGTTTTTCCGGGGCGAGAAATCGCGACCGAACGGGGCGTCGTGCAGCCTGACACGCGCGACGCTCCGTTTTCATAATGCGGTCGGCCGACCCCTTCGCCACGCAACCCGATTGCCCTTGTTCCGTTGTCCGGCGCGGTAAGTTGCGTCTGTATCCGTGTCGCGTCCGCGTGCCTGGGCCACAGGCCAGCTTGCTCCTTTTGTCAGGTAAAGGGAATCAAGTCATGAAGTGGCTCTATGGCCTTGCCGCAACCGCGGCGGGATTGGCTGCCGTCCCGGCTTCGGCGGCGGTAACCTTCAACACCTATAATCTCAGCTTCACCGACGGTACGGCGATCGTCGCACCGGATCACGGACGTCGGGCGCCCGGGGAATATCAGGACACCTACGTGTTCACCCTCGATCAGGCCGGGACCTTCTCTGGCTCTTTGACGACGCAGGAATTGCTGAACCCGGCAGGCCACGTCGTCAGCGACATCGATTTCGGCAATTCGCTCGACGGCGTCTCGCTCGACGGCAATACGCCGTTCACGCTGCCGGCCGGCGGCGGATCCGCGCTTGAGGTGGTCAATCTCGGCAGCACTGCGCTGGCAGCCGGCATCCACAAGCTGATCGTGAATTATACGGTCGTGAAGGCGGGTGGCGGCAATGCCGCGACCTATGCCGGTGCCGTGAATTTCGCGCCGGCCGTGGGCTCCGTACCGGAGACGGCGACCTGGGCGATGTTCGTTGCGGCCTTCGGCCTGGTCGGTACGAGCCTGCGCATGCGTCGCAAGCCGCGCGTCAGCTTCGCCTGACGGCAATCCGACTTGGTATTCGGGCGGTGCGCAGCGATGCGCGCCGCCCGGATCGTTTCATCATCGGCTTCGGCGAGAGTTGGCCCACCCCTAATCGAATTCGAATCCGCAATGCCGGCACCGTTCGAGCGGAACGAGCGGCTGGCGCAGCATCGGAAAATCCGAATAAGGCGCCTCGGTATAAGGCGAGGCATGGCAGCGCGGGCAACGCAGATGCGCGCGAAGGAATTTCTCGAGGAACGTGCCGAGCCCGAGCAGGACCACGCCCGCCCAACCGAAGATATCGCCCCGCCCGCTTCCAAACAGGATCAGCACCAGCACCCCGCACAGCACGAGCAGGCGCGGCGTCGCCATCAGCCTCCAGCGCGGGCGCATGATCCTCCCCTGCATCCCCGGGGCGAGATCATATCATAAACCGTGGAGAGCCGGGCTTCATTCCCTCCGCGTTGCGCGGAGTCGGAAGGGCGGCGCGCGGCTTCCACGCGCCGCCCCGATCGGTCAGGCGAAAGCGACCTTCGCCGCACGACGGCGCATCGCACCGCCGACCAGGCCGAAACCGCCGAGCATCAACGCCCAGCTCGCCGGCTCGGGCACTGCCCCCGCGTTGAAGGTAGTGACCAGCGCCTGGTTGTAGGGGCCGTAGCCACCCGTATCATCGCCCACGATGCGGGCGATGGAGCCGGTGCCGGCATCTTCCTGGAAAAAGGTGTTCTCGCCGACCGTGTGGGTCGCGTCATGGACGGTCACGTCCATCAGCAGGCTGCCCATCGAGGGATCGTAGACGAACGACCGGCCGCCGAAGCTGAGCTTGCCGCCGGTCAGCGCGCCGCCGATCGTGAACGTGCCCCAATCGGCCAGAAGCTGGGTTTCGTTGCCGGCCCGATCTCCGGTGATGGTCGCGGTGTTCTTGCTGCTCAGATAGAAGCTGATGTCATAGCTCGCGGAATCGATCGAATTGGTGCCGTTGCGCGAAAAGGCCTCGGTAAAGCTTGCGCCGCTGATGCGGACCGCGCCCGAGAAAGCCGATCCGTTATAGATTTCCTGATACCAGCCGAGCCCATCGCTCGCACCGCAGGAGAAAGGCCAGCAATTCCCGTAATTGGGCTGCGGCGTGCCGACCGTGAGATCGGCGGCGAAGGCCGGCGCCGCCGCGATCGCGCTCGAAAGGAGAAGGGCCGAAAGGCCAAGGCGCTTAAGCATATCTGTCCCCACACAAGGCAGCCATGGTCGCCGAATATCCGAGGGGACGAAGGAAACGCCTACCTGCCGACCGCTCCCCCCAAAAGGCGATTCGACGCAAGGTGAATGGCAGGTTTACAATTCGCCGTCTCGGAAAATGAAGGTAAATGCGCAGGTTCCGGCCAAACCATGCCGGCGGCGAGCTCCGTTGGATCAGCCGTCGCGCCATTCCTTCAACTTGCCCGCAATAATCTGCCCGTGCGGACGCGCCTTCTGCGCGAATTGCATCAGCGCGATGCCATCTTTCCGCGTCAGCGTATCGCCGCTTTCATATTTCATCGCGATGTCGCGCAGCACGATCCCATCGGCATAGGTCAGCGCCGAAGGGAAGACGCTGCGGATCACCTCGACCTGCGCATCGGAAAGCCTGCGGTCCGCACTTTTTTCCTCCGGAACGGGCGGCGCGGCGAACCGAAGCTGATCGGACGCGGACAGAAAGCGGTTGATCGTCTGCACCGCCGCATCGTTCCGCTCATGAAACAGCTTGCGCGTTTCGGCATCGATCGGCGCCATTGCAGGAGCCAAATCGGGCAGGCGATGGACCAGCGCGTCGGCGATCACCGATCCGAACTCGACGCCGAACAGGCGATTGACGTGGAGCAGGAAATCGAGCTCCGCGGTGGTGAGCGACCGGTTCACCGTCCCGACCTCCGCCACGCCCTGCGTTTCGATCAAATCCCACAGGCCGAGATGTTCGAAAAATGTCCGGATCGCCGAGCGGCGCAGCGCCGAATAATTGAAGAGCGCGAAGCGAACGCCCCGCGCATCGAGCGCCTGCAAGATGTTCGCGGCATAGGTCGCGTCGACGTCATGTTCGGCGAATTCGCGGATATCGCCGAAAAAGCCGCGGCGCTTCACCGATTGCTGATAGGCCGAGTTCAATTTCTCGAACGGCTCGCGCACGAACAGGATGATCTCGAAATCGAATTCGGACTCATAGGCACCATGCCGGTCGAGGAATTCATCGAACCGGTGGAACAGATTCTCGTTCGAAAAGACAATCGTGCCGCAGTCCTGTGCTGCCCGCGCCATCGGGATAACCTGGCCCTCGAACCAGTTTTCCGTATCGAGATTGCCCGACGTGACCTCGCCGCGGCGCGCCTGATCCACGGCGACATGGTCGGGATAGAGGATGCCCGCCGCGCGGAGCAGACCTTGGTTGCGCGCGAGCGCCGCCTGGATCGCGGACGAACCGGTCTTGCCGTGCCCGATATGAAGGAGGATCTTCTTCCTGCCGCTCATGCCCTCGACATTCCTCAACGCCACCGCGCGGTGAGGAAATAATCGAGCGCCAGGTTAGACGAGAGCACAAAGCCGGTGCGCGGATCGAACGACAGGCCGGTCGTGTCGATCACCTCGAGCCCCGCTCGCTCGACAAGCGCGCCGAGCTCGTCCGGGGTCAGGAACTTGTCGTGATCGTGCGTGCCCTTGGGAACCATGCCGAAACCCTCGCCGACCGTGATCAAGGCGAGCCGGGACAAAGGCGTGCGGTTGGGCGTGGACAGGATCAGCAATCCGTCCTGCCCAAGCGCTCCCGCGAGGCCGGCGATGAACGCGGCGGGATCGGCGACATGCTCAACCACCTCCATCGACACGACCAGATCGAAATGAGCGCCCGACAGATTTTCGACGCTGCCCGCGCGATAATCTATCGACAGCCCCTGCCCTTGCGCATGGTGGCGTGCCGCCGCGATATTCTCGGGCGCGGCGTCGAGCCCCGTCACCGCCGCGCCGAGCCGGGCGAGGGGTTCGGAGAGCAGCCCGGCGCCGCAACCGACATCGAGCGCACTTTTACCCTTGAGCGGATGCCGTTCGCGCGGATCGAGATGCCACGCCTCGTTGATCCGCGCACGCAGGTAGGACAGGCGCGCCGGGTTGAGTCGGTGCAGCATCGCCGACGATCCCTTGGGGTCCCACCAGTCGGCAGCGAGCTTGCCGAAGAAGGCGGCTTCGGATGGATCGATCGTGGCGGTCGTCATGGCACCCGCCTTACCAAGCGGGTGCGCGACCTGAAAGATTTCCTTGTTCCAGGCTCGCTTGCCTTCGCCGGGGCGCGCGGCTAGCAGGCTGCCTGCACGTCGGCACGCGTTTTCCCGCAATTTAATTACGAAGACCTCACCCTCATGGCACGTATCGTGATGAAGTTCGGCGGCACCTCGATGGCCGGGATCGAACGCATTCGCAACGTGGCGGCCCGGGTCAAACATGAGGTCGATCAAGGTAACGAGGTCGCGGTCGTCGTTTCGGCGATGGCGGGCGAGACCGATCGCCTGGTCAATTTCTGCCGCGAGGCGAGCCCGCTCTACGATCCGCGCGAATATGACGTGGTCGTCGCCAGCGGCGAGCAGGTGACGAGCGGCCTGCTTGCGATCACGCTCCAGGCGATGGGGGTGCAGGCGCGCTCCTGGCTCGGCTGGCAATTACCGATCGCGACCAGCGACGCGCATGCCTCGGCCCGCATCTCGACCATCGACAGCGACAAGATCGGTGCTGCGATGAGCAGCGGCGAGGTCGCCGTGATTCCGGGTTTCCAGGGCGTGACCGAGGATGGCCGCGTCTCGACGCTGGGCCGCGGCGGTTCGGATACCAGCGCGGTCGCGGTGGCGGCGGCGATGAAGGCCGACCGTTGCGATATCTATACCGACGTCGACGGGGTCTACACGACCGACCCGCGCATCGTGCCCAAGGCGCGGAAGCTCCAATATGTCACCTATGAGGAGATGCTGGAGCTGGCATCGGTCGGCGCCAAGGTGCTGCAGACCCGCTCGGTCGGTCTTGCGATGAAGGAAAAGGTCCGCGTCCAGGTCCTTTCCTCATTCGACGCACCCGGCAACGACCCCACCCCCGGCACGATGATCGTGGACGAAGACGAGATCGAAGGAAGCAAGATGGAACGCCAGCTCATCACCGGCATCGCTCACGACAAGAATGAGGCGAAGGTCACGCTGACCGCCGTGCCCGACCGGCCCGGCGCGGTCGCAAGCATCTTCAGCCCGCTCGCCGACGCCAACATCAATGTCGACATGATCGTGCAGAACGTCGCGCATGATACGGGTTCGACCGACGTGACCTTCACTGTTCCAGGCGCCGAGCTGGCGCGCGCGCTCGACGTGCTCACCAAGTCTCAGGACGCGATCGGCTTCCAGCAGCTGATCCATGACAATACGGTAGCCAAGATCTCGGTCGTCGGCGTGGGCATGCGCAGCCATGCCGGCGTCGCGGCACAGATGTTCAAGGCGCTGGCCGATCGCGGGATCAACGTGCTCGCCATCACGACCAGCGAGATCAAGGTCTCGGTCCTGATCCACGAGGATTATACCGAACTCGCGGTGCGCGTGCTCCACACAGCCTACGGGCTCGATTCGACCGACGACGCGGCCTGAGCCGAGCGGCTCAGCCCTCGCGGCGGAAGGCGAAGGTCTGGGAGATTCCGGCGAGCGTGCCGAGGCAATGGTCCTCACGTACCTCGAGCACGCGGCAGCCCGCGCGCCCCGCAATTTCGAAAATTGCGGGCTGGGGCAGTGCGTTCATCTCCATCGGCGGCTGCGTATTGGCCAGATAATCCGCAACCGAGAAGCGATAGTCGCGCAGGAAGGTCGGCATCTGGATCACTGCCGCACCCCCCGGCGCGAGCGCGCGCAGCAATTTTTCGAGCAGGGTCGCCATCACGGGCGGCGGGTTATGCTGCAGCACGATCAGACTGACGATCAGGTCAAAGCCCGACAGGCGATCCAGATCGGCGGGCTTGTCGATCGACTGGAAATCGACATTGACCGCTCCCACCTGCGCGGCGCGTTCCTGCGCGAGCCTTATGTGCGGCGGCGAAATATCGACGCCGAGCACCTGGTCCGCATAGGGCGCCAGCGTCAAGGACAGGCGTCCGACCCCGCAACCGAAATCGAGCACCTTGCCGAAATGCGCGGCGGACAGGCCAGCGCGCGTCAGCGGATTGAGCAGAAATTTGAGGTCGCCCGTGCCGCTTTGGTAGAAGAGGTCGATATTGTCGGCGATGTCGGCGGCGGTGAATTGCTCGCTGGTCAGGACCGACCAATGCGGCTCGGTCTCGCCGAACTTGCGCCATTCGCGGGCGATGCGTTCCATCATCGTACCGATCTCGGCTTCGCTCGCCTCGACCTGGACCGGGATCGACGTCACCTCCGTATGGCGGCCGATCCGCTGATCGTCGCCGTTCTTCGCGCGAAATTCGTCCGAGTTGAGGAAGATATGCCGTAAGGTGGGCACGTCCCGCGTCTCGGTATAATTCTGCACGACCGTTTCGCTCTCGGGCTCGCGATCCAGCAACAGGCGATAGGCCCAGCGAACGGCGTCGGGCGCGATGGTCATGAAAATCTCCCGCTAGGCAGCGTCTTCGCCACCCCGTGGCGCGCCGTAGCGGCAACCAACCGCATTTCAAAGGATGCAATCCGGCCGAGGCCCCGCTAGGCATCGCGGCGAACAGGGATAGAGAGCAGACGATGACCCACGACCGTACCGACCGTTTGATGGCCCGCGGCGCCGAATTCCTCGGCACGCGCTATGCCATCATGGCCGGCGCCATGTCGTGGGTGTCGGAGCGCCACCTCGTCTCGGCCATCTCGAATGCGGGCGGCTTCGGCGTGATCGCGTGTGGCGCGATGACGCCCGCTTTGCTCGATGCCGAGATCGAAGCAACCAAGGCGCTTACCGACAAGCCGTTCGGCGTCAATCTGATCACGATGCACCCGAACCTGTTCGAACTGATCGACGTCTGCACCAAACATCAGGTCGGCCATGTCGTGCTCGCGGGCGGGCTGCCGCCTGCGGGCTCGCTCGATCGGATCAAGGGGTCGGGCGCCAAATTGCTGTGCTTCGCGCCCGCGCTCGCGCTCGCCAAGAAACTGATCCGCTCGGGCATCGATGCGCTCGTGATCGAAGGGATGGAAGCGGGCGGCCATATCGGCCCGGTCTCGACCAGCGTGCTCGCGCAGGAGATGCTGCCCGAGATCGCCGACCAGCTTCCGGTCTTCATCGCGGGCGGCATCGGGCGCGGCGAGCTGATCGCGGGCTATCTGGAGATGGGCGCCGCGGGCGTGCAACTCGGCACGCGTTTCGTCTGCGCCAACGAATGTATCGCGCATCCCAATTTCAAGAAGGCATTCATCCGCGCCTCGGCGCGCGACGCGGTGGCGTCGGTGCAGATCGATCCGCGCCTGCCCGTTATTCCGGTTCGCGCGCTCAAGAATGCGGCGGGCGAACTCTTCACCGCCAAGCAGCGCGAGGTTGCGCAACTGCTCGACGAGGGCAAGGTCGAGATGGCCGAGGCCCAGCTCCAGATCGAACATTATTGGGCGGGCGCGCTCCGCCGCGCGGTGATCGAAGGCGATGTCGAGCATGGTTCGGTCATGGCCGGCCAATCGGTCGGCATGGTCACGAAGGAAGAGCCGGTGACCGACATCATCGCCAGTCTGCTCGACGAGGCCGAAGCCGCGCTCGCCCGGCGCTAGGCTCGCCTTCTCTCTGCGCCATTCCAGCCAAGGCGGGAATGGCGCGAAGAGGCACCGGCTGGATCAGGCTGCTGCGGGAACGAAATCGCCACGCCCCCGCCATAGCCGCCAGAGGGCCACCGCGCACTGCCAGATCCATATCACGCCTACCGCCAGAAGGCCTATTCCCAGGCCGAGATTCACCGCTTGCTCGAGCTGGACGGCGTCTTTCGCCGGCATACCGACCGAAACGATCGTCACCCAATGACCGGCCTTGTATATGATCGCCAGCAGGACGATCCCCGCGATCATCGTGCCTGCGGCCAGCGCCCCGCGGACAAGCCGCCAGTCCGGCCGGAGCCATGCGACCAGACTGTGAACCAGCTTCGCCACAAGGAGCCACAGGATCGGCCAATAAAGCTGCCCGAAGATCGGCGCCGGATCCATCCGGAAGCCATTCCCTCCGAGGGCCCACGGCAGGTGGATGAGGCCAACCCACCAACCCAGGAACAACAGGCCGGCGGTCAGCTCGAACAGAGATTCCCACACGCTTTGCTTGCGGTCGTTCGGTCGGGGAAGCTGTTCGGGTTTCCAGTTTCGCAGATGATCGGCCGGAAAGCCGATCCGTTCCAGCACCGCGAATATCAGGGTGACGATGCCTGCGCTGACGAGCACCGATGTCCAGGCGCCACCCAGCGTCGGCCCCAATATCTGCACCGCCATGCTGCCGCCGAACAGATATTTCGCCGCGGCGATCACCACCTGCACGCAGATCACGATCGCCAGCACGATGCGCAGCACGAACGCATAAAAGGGGAAGACATCCGGCCCGATCAGCCACCGTTGCGGGCGATAGCGTGCCGCCACGACCAGCGGATGCCCGAAATCCTTGAGCAGCGCGCTCGTCTCCGCATCCGTGAGCGGCCGGCCGAGCGCCTCCTCCCGATCCTCGACGCGCATGGTCAGCACGTCGCGCAGTTCGGCGAGAATGTCGTCGGCCTTGCTCCGGGGCAGCGTCCAGCGGAGCGCGTCGAGATAGCGGTCAAGCAGGTTCATTTCTTGTCCCCTTCGGTCAGGCGCAGGATCGATTCGGAGATCGCGTTCCATTCGCCGAGAAGTTGCGCGAGGATCGCCTCGCCATCGGACGAGAGGCGGTAGAAGCGCTTGTTGCGCCTTGCCTCTTCGCGCCATTCGCTGGTGAGCAGGCCTTGCGCCTCGAGCCGCCTGAGCAGCGGATAGAGTGCGCTTTCCTCGATCGGCAGCCCGGCTGCCTCGAGGCTCTGGCGCAGCGTATAGCCGTAGCGCTCGACCCGGAGCGCTCCCAGCACCGCCAGCACCAGCGACCCGCGCCGAAGCTCGATTCGCAGCTTTTCGAACAGATCCTCTTCGATCGGCACTTGCTATGCCTCACATGGTGTATGGCACATACTGTATGACACACAGGTAATATGGAGGCAAGTTCATTTTTTTGCGCCCGGCGCGGAGACAGTTTCGGCAACGGGATATTGGTCCCCGCCGCTCTATCTGTTAGCCGTGCGGGGAAATGGCCACCGCTTCCGCCACATCCGCCGCGCGCGAAATCCTGACGCGGCTTCACGATGTGATGGCCACACGCGCCAATGCACAGGCAAAGCTCGACCGCGTGGTCGACATCATCGCCCAGGCGCTGCACAGCGAAGTCTGCTCGATCTACCTGCTGCGCGACGGAGAGCTTGAGCTGTTCGCCACGCACGGCCTCAACAAGCAGGCGGTGCACGTCACCAAGCTGGCGCTGGGCGAAGGCCTGGTCGGCACGATCGCCGAGAAGAACGAGACGCTCAACCTCGACGAGGCGACCAGTCACCCAGATTTCGCCTACAAGCCCGAAACGGGCGAGGAACTCTTCCACAGCTTCGCGGGCGTGCCGATCGTTCGCGCCGAACGCGCGGTGGGGACGCTGGCGGTGCAACATGCCGATCCGCGCCGTTATGACGATGTCGAGATCGAGGCGCTGCAGACAGTCGCGATGGTGCTGGCCGAGCTGATCGCGGGCGCGGGCCTGATCGACGAAGCCACGGTGCGCGGTGCGGAGGCGCGCGACGCCGGCACCGCGCGGCTGACAGGCCTCAAGCTGGTCGATGGCATGGCGGCCGGTTATGCGGTCTTCCACCAGCCGCGCGTGGTGGTCGAACACACCGTCGCGGAGGATATCGAGTTCGAGCGCCATCGCGTCTATTCGGCGTTCGACAAGATGCGCGATCAGATCGATCGCATGATGAGCCAGGCCGAGTTCGGCGCGGCGGGCGAGCATCAGGACATCCTCGCGACCTACAAGATGTTCGCCTATGACGAGGGCTGGTCGCGCCGGATCAACGCCGCGATCGACAGCGGACTGACCGCCGAAGCCGCGATCGAACGCGTCCAGCAGCGCACGCGCATGCGCATGCGCGAGATCGACGATCCTCTGCTCGCCGATCGGATGCATGACCTGGAGGACCTGTCCAACCGGTTGCTGCGCATCGTTTCCGGCCAGCTCGGCACCGCCGCGCAGATGGGCCTCCGCCAGGATTCGATCCTGATCGCGCGCAACCTCGGCCCGGCCGAGCTGCTGGAATATGACCGCCGCCGATTGAAGGGCGTGATCCTGCAGGAGGGCTCGCTCACCAGCCATGTCGTGATCGTGGCGCGCGCGATGGGCGTGCCCGTGCTTGGACGCGTGCGCGACGCGCGGCGCCAGATCGGCGACGGCGATCTCGTGCTGCTCGACGCCAGCCAGGGTACGGTCTTCGTCCGGCCGACCTCGACGATCGAGGAGGCGTTCGACGCCAAGCTGGCGCTCGGCCAGAAGCGCCGTGCCGAATTCGCCGCGATGCGCGACCTCCCGCCGATCACGCAGGACGGCACACGCATCACGATGATGGTCAATGCCGGCATGCGCGACGATGTGGCCGCGATCGACACGACCGGCGCGGACGGGATCGGCCTGTTCCGTACCGAATTCGAATTCCTGGTCTCGGCCGAACTGCCCAAGCGCGAGCGTCAGCAGCGCCTTTATCGCGACGTGATGGAAGCGGCGGGTGACAAGCCGGTCGTCTTCCGCACGGTCGATGTCGGCGGCGACAAGGTGCTGCCCTATATGACCGCCGACGCGGATGCGGCGGACGAGGAAAATCCGGCAATGGGCTGGCGCGCGATCCGCCTCGCGCTCGAACGCGATGCGCTGATGAAGGCGCAGGCAAGCGCGCTGATCGCCGCCGCGGCCGGGCGCACACTCCACGTCATGTTCCCGATGGTGTCGGAACCCTGGGAGTTCGACGAGGCACATGCCTTGTTCGAGAAGCAGCGCGCCGCGACCGCCGCCAAGGGCAAGCAATTGCCGACCATGATCCGCTACGGAACGATGCTGGAGGTGCCGGCGCTGGCCGAAAGCCTCGACATGCTGCTGCCCAAGCTCGATTTCCTGTCGATCGGCACCAACGATTTGACCCAGTTTCTGTTCGCCGCCGATCGGGCGCATCCCAAGCTGGCCGAACGCTATGACTGGCTAAGCCCCGCGATCCTGCGCTTTATCCGGCGGGTGGTGGAGCAGTGCGACGCCGCCGGCGTTCCCGTCGGCGTGTGCGGCGAGATGGGGGGCAAGCCGCTCGAGGCGATGGCGCTGATCGGGATCGGAATCGGCCGGCTTTCGATCACGCCCGCGGCGATCGGCCCGGTGAAGGCGATGGTCCGTTCGCTTCCGCTTCCGGCTCTGCGTGACGCGATGGCGGAACTGCTCGCCGCACCACCCCGCGACATGCGCGCCGCGCTTCTGCGATGGGCGGAAGCGCACGGGGTTCGGATCAGCTAGACCGGATCCCAAACGCCAAAAAGGCCTTGTGATTTGACAGTTAGGCGCCACTGTGCGCCAAGTGTCGAGATAAGATCGTCACCAGGCCGGGGATGATGGGTGAACGGCGAAGACGAGACTTTCGAAGGAGCGGCAGCGGCGCAGCGTGTCGGCGAAAAGCTGCGTGCCGCGCGTGAAGCGCAGGGCCTCACGGTCGAGGAAATCGCCAACAGTACGCGCATCCCCAAGCGCCACCTGATAATGATCGAAAGCGGCGGCTATGATGGCCTGCCCGCCCCTACCTACAGCGCGGGCTTCATCAAGACCTGGGCGCGGCGACTGGGGCTCGACGGCCAGGCCCTGGCCGATCAGTTCCGCGTCGAAATGGGCGGCGTCTCGGTCGAGACGACCCAGTCGCTCCCTTACGAACCCGCCGATCCGCGCCGCACGCCGCCCGCGGGGCTTGCCCTGCTGGCACTGCTGGTCGCGGTCGTGGTCGGGCTTGGCTATCTTTATTGGCGCGGCACTGCCGAGCAACCGAGCGAGATCGCCGCCGCGACCACCGACACTCCCCCGCCCGCCCCGAAAGCTGTGCCCACGCCCGCCCCAGCCCAGGTCACCCCGGCCGCCGCCACGCCGACCGCCGCAACCGCGCCCCAGCCGACCGGGCCCGTCGTGATCGGCGCAACGCAGGATGTGTGGATCAAGGTATCGGACAGCGGGAAGACGCTCTTCATGAACGTCCTCCACCCCGGAGACCATTTCCAGGTGCCGGCCGACGCGGTTGCGCCATTGATGACGACCGGGCGACCCGGCCATACCACGGTCATGGTGGGCCAGACCCCGATCCCGCCGGTCGGCGACCCCGACCGCGCCGCCAAGGACGTGTCCCTGAAACCCGCCGATCTGCTCGCCCGTGTCGCGGCCCCGCCGCCCGCCGTGCAGCCGCCCGCGAATGCGACCACGCCGGTCGAGAATTCAGCCGGCACTTAACCGGCCTTCATCTGCGCGACAGGCGCTGTATGCTCTGCGCCAGCCGAAGCGCCGCCGTCGATCCATTGGAGCAAGCATGACCCGTTTCCGTATCGCCCTCGCCGCCCTGCTCGCCACGGCGGCCTTGCCCGCTTTCGCCGCCGAGCCCGGCACGATCGACCAGCGCGTCGATCGGATCGAGAAGCAATTGAAAGCGGTCCAGCGCAAGGTCTTCCCGGGCGGCGATGCTGCCTTCCAGGCTCCCGAAATTGCCCGGCCCGACACCCAGGTGACGGTAGGCGTTCCCGCGAGCACGCCGCTGAACGACCTTACCGCGCGTGTCGATGCGCTCGAAAAGTCGGTCGCGCAATTGACCGGTCAGGTCGAGCAGGACGAGCATCGGCTCGACCTCCTCTCCCAGCAGTCGGCGCAGGACCGGCAGGAATTCGCAACCCGGCTGAAGGCGCTCGAAGCCGCCGCCGCACCGCCTGCATCCACCGATACGGCCGCGCCCGCTCCGGATGACAGCGCCTCCGGCACGGGCCTGCCGCCCAAGGGTACCAAACCCTTCACCACCGTGACGCCGGTAAAGTCTTCTTCCGCCGCCCCCGGCAAGGCACCTCCGGCCAAGCCGACGCCGGGCAAGCCTGCCAAGCCCGCTTCCGCAATGGCTGACGATACGGCAGCCGCCGACGATGCAGCCGCTGCGGGTCCTTCGACCGGGGACCCCGCCGAGGACGCCTATATGGCGGGCTATAAGCTCTGGACGCAGAAGAAATATCCCCAGGCCGAAGCTGCGCTGGCGGCGGTCGCGAAGAAATATCCCAAGCACAAGCGCGCCAGCTATGCGCAGAACCTGCTCGGCCGCACTTATCTGGACGATGGTCAGCCGGCGCGCGCAGCCGAAGCTTTCGCCGCCAACTACACGACGAACCCCCATGGCGATCGCGCGCCGGACAGCCTCTATTATCTCGGCCAGTCGCTGATGCAGCTCAAGAAGCCGGCCGACGCGTGCCGCGTCTATGACGAGCTCGCCTCGGCTTACCCCGACAAGCTGACGGGCACGCTCAAGACCCGGGTCGCTTCTGCGCGCACCGAAGCCAAGTGCAAGTGATGCGATGAATGCGCGCCCTGCGCTGACTGCCGGGCGGCTCACCCGCTTCGCGGCAGCGCTCGACGCGCTCGCCCCCGAGGGCCGGATCGGCATTGCGGTCTCGGGCGGGCCCGACAGCCTTGCCTTGCTCTTGATGGCGGCGGCAACACGGCCCGGCACGGTCGCGGCCGCCACGGTCGACCATGGGCTGCGGCACGAAGCGGCGGACGAGGCGGCGGCGGTCGCGGATCTGTGTCGGTCACTCGGCATCCCGCACGCGTCGTTGCGCGTGACGGTCGAAGACGATCCCGCGGGCGTGCAGGCCGCGGCGCGCAAGGCGCGCTATGCCGCGCTGGGTATCTGGGCAAGCGAGCGGAAAATTGCCTTCCTCGCCACCGCGCACCATGCCGACGATCAGGCCGAGACCGTGCTGATGCGCCTCGCGCGGGGCGCGGGACTCGGCGGATTGGCGGGAATCCGCGCTTCGCGGCCATTCGCGGAAGCTCCCGGGGTCACGCTCGTCCGTCCTTTGCTCGGCTGGACCAAGGCGGAGCTGGAGGAGGTCGTCGCGGCCGCCCGGATCGAGCCCGCGCGCGATCCATCCAATGCCGATCCGCGCTATGACCGCACCCGCGCCAGGGCCATGCTGGCTTGCGGCTGGCCGGAGGCGGGGCGCGTCGCCGCCGCCGCCAGTCATCTTGCCGAGGCGGAAGAAGCCTTGGGCTGGGTGGCGCAGGGGCTTGCCGATGCGCGAATCAGGCTGAATGGGAATGACGCCACGATCGATGTCGCGGGTCTGCCGCGCGAGTTGCGCCGGCGCCTGTTGCTGGCCCTGTTCGCAAGGCTGGCGCCAGGCGCCGAAATGCGGGGCGATGCGGTGGATCGGCTGCTGCGATCGCTCGACGCGCAAAAAGTCGCGACTTTGGCCGGATTTCGATGCGACCCGGGGCCGCCATGGCGCGTTAGCCGGGCTGCGGCGCGCCGCAAGGCGTGACGTCTTGTAAATCGATCACAGTGATAAAGGCTGTTCCATTGCCATTAACCTCCGCATGCCTATTTTATAGCCTCAAGAAAGGCTGACGCGCGCAATGAAGGACGACAAGGAGCCGCAAGGCGGCAACCCGCTGGTGAAGAACGCGGCCATCTGGCTGGGCGTGATCCTGGCGATCGTATTGTTCGTTTCCCTGTTCGAGGGGAGCAGCAAGAGTTCGGCGAGCGAGAGCGTCGCTTATTCCGACTTCCTGTCGGCGGTGGATGCGGGCTCGGTGCGCGAGGCGGATATTTCCGATGGCGTGATCACCGGTAAATATACCAACGGCACCGCCTTCAAGACCTATGCGCCCAACGATCCCACGCTGATCCAGCGTCTGTCGGGCAAGGGCGTGACCTTCCGCGCCCGTCCGGGCGAGCAGGCCAGCCTGTGGCAGGTGATCCTCGTCAATTCGATGCCCTTCCTGATCCTGGTCGGGATCGGGTGGGTGATCATGCGCCAGATGCAGAAGAATGCCGGTTCGGGCGCGATGGGCTTCGGCAAGAGCCGCGCGCGCATGCTGACCGAGAAGCAGGGCCGCGTCACCTTCGACGACGTCGCCGGCATCGACGAAGCGCGCGAGGAACTGCAGGAGATCGTCGATTTCCTGAAGGATCCGTCCAAATTCGCCCGCCTCGGCGGCAAGATCCCGAAGGGCGCGCTGCTGGTCGGCTCGCCCGGCACCGGCAAGACCCTGCTCGCCCGCGCGATCGCGGGTGAGGCCAAGGTACCCTTCTTCACCATCTCCGGCTCTGACTTCGTCGAGATGTTCGTCGGCGTCGGCGCGAGCCGCGTGCGCGACATGTTCGAGCAGGCCAAGAAGTCCGCGCCGTGCATCGTCTTCATCGACGAAATCGACGCGGTCGGCCGCCATCGCGGCGCCGGCCTCGGCAACGGCAACGACGAGCGCGAGCAGACGTTGAACCAGTTGCTGGTCGAGATGGACGGTTTCGAGGCCAATGAAGGCATCATCATTGTCGCCGCGACCAACCGCCCTGACGTGCTTGATCCGGCCTTGCTGCGTCCGGGCCGTTTCGACCGCCAGGTCGTGGTGCCGCGCCCGGATATCGAAGGCCGCGAGAAGATCCTGGCCGTTCACACCAAGAAGCTGCCGTTGGCGCCCGACGTCGACGTGCGCACGATCGCACGCGGCACGCCCGGTTTCTCGGGCGCGGACCTGGCCAATCTCGCCAACGAGGCGGCGCTTCTTGCCGCGCGCAAGGGCAAGCGCCTGATCGCGATGCGCGAGTTCGAAGAGGCCAAGGACAAGGTCATGATGGGCGCCGAGCGCAAATCGATGGTCATGACCGAGGACGAGAAGAAGGCGACCGCCTATCACGAGGCCGGCCACGCGCTGGTCTCGCTCCACGTGCCGGGCTGCGATCCGCTCCACAAGGTGACGATCATCCCGCGCGGCCGCGCGCTGGGCGTGACCTGGAACCTGCCCGAGCGCGACCGTTATTCGATGACGATGAAGCAGATGAAGGCGCGGCTCGCGCTCTGCTTCGGCGGCCGTATCGCGGAGCAGCTGATCTATGGCCAGGACGAGCTCAATACGGGCGCGTCGAACGACATCCAGCAGGCGACCGACATGGCCCGTTCGATGGTCATGGAATATGGCATGAGCGAGAAGCTCGGCTGGCTGCGCTATCGCGATAACCAGGACGAGGTGTTCCTCGGCCACTCGGTATCGCGCAACCAGCATATGTCGGAAGAGACCGCGCGCCTGATCGACAGCGAGGTGCGCCGGCTGGTCGAGGAAGGCGAGGCCAAGGCCCGAGAGGTCCTCACCGAGAATCTCGACGAGCTGCATCGCCTCGCGACCGCCCTGCTCGAATATGAGACGCTCACCGGCGACGAGGCCAAGCGCGCGATTGCGGGCGAGGATATCGGCCGCGAGGATCCTTCCAGCAAGGCGCCGCGCAAGCTCGCCGCAGGCGGTTCCTCGATCCCCAAGAGCCGCCGCGGTGCCAACTGGGGCGGCGAACCATCGCCTGCCGGCGCTTAAAGCTTCCGGACGAGCAAACGGAAAGGGCGGCTCTCGGGCCGCCCTTTTTGTTTGGTGTGCTTTCCGGGCATAAGGGCCGAGCCATTCGAGGGAGAGGACGATGCGCACAGCCCAAATCGCACTGATCGCGGCTGCCCTTTTGGGTCTGACCGGCTGTCACAAGATGGAAGGTGCTGGCTGGGGCAGTGACGGACAGCACCATGGCCGTTACGCGGGCATCGGCCTTTTCGAACCCGGCAAAATCTGGGCGCATCTGCAGGGGGAACTGACCAAGGATCCGGGCGCGGCCAAGCCTGAGGATGACGATGTTCTGATCGTGGTCGTCGACAGCGACACGGGCGAGGTCCGCGAATGCGGCAACTATTCGGGCCGCTGCGTGAGCATGAATCCTTGGACCAAAGCCGTCGGTCCGCAGCTCCATATACCGGTCCGGGTCGATGCGCACGTCGCCGACCTGGCGAGCACGACCGAAAATGCAACCATGAACGAGATGGATAATGGCAACGACGCGGCGCTGGCGAAGCCGGCCACCGGCCAAAGGCACTAACGCAACAGGAAGCCCGCAGTCAGGCAGGCCAGGACCAGCGCCACCAGGCTGGCGATCAGGATCGTCAGCAGCGGCCTGGGCCCCGACTGAAGCAGGGTCTGCATTGGCGAGCGGATGCCGGTTGCGGTCACCGCGCAGACCAGCAGGCCCGTCGCAAGCGCGGTCGCGCCATCGCCCACTTGCGCGGGTACGACGCCTGTCGAATTGATCGCGGCGAGCACGAAAAAGCCCGCCACGAACCAGGGCAGCTTGAGCGGATTGGCACGCTTGCCTTCTTCGCCCGGGAAGAAATAGCTGGTCACCGCGAGCGCGGGCGCGAGCAGAGCGACGCGGGTCAGTTTGACGATCGCGGCATTCTGGCCCGCCGCCGTGGAGAAGGAATAGCCCGCACCCAGCGACTGGGCGACGTCATGGATCGCGGCGCCCAGCACGAACCCCGCCTGGCGGTCATCGAAGCCGAGATGATGGCAAAGGATGGGATAAAGCACCATCGTCGCCGCGCTCATCGCCGAAATACCGACCAGCACCAGCGCGAGCTGCGCCTGGTTGACGCGCTTCTCGCCCAGCACGGTCGCAAGCGCCATCGCCGCCGAGGCGCCGCAGATCGCCACCGCGCCGCCTGCCAAGGCGCCGAAGGCCGCGCCGAAACCGAACCTGCGGGCCGCGAGCACGCCGCTGCCCATCGCGCAGGCGACGATCGCCAGGATCGCGAGCAAGGCGATCCAGCCCAGCCCGGCAATCTGCGCCAGCGTGACGCGCGCGCCGACCAGCACGATGCCGACGCGGAGCAGGGTGCGCGAGGCGAAGGCGAGGCCCGGCAGCAGGCGCTTGTCGCCGCTCAGGAAGTTGAGCGCCAGCCCGACGAGCAGTGCCATCAAGGTCAGCGGTGCATGATAATGTTCGGCGAGATAGGCCGAGGCGAGGCTCGCCAGCAGCGCAACCAGCAGGCCGGGGGCATAATCGCGATAGCGCACCTTGGGTGCAGGCTCGATATCGCCATAGAGGTCGGCAGCAGCGGGCAGGCTGTCGCTATAAAATCTCATGAAGCCCTGTTAGCTCCTGTTCAGCAGCGAGGGGAAGACGATTGACCGAACGTCAGACGAAAGCCACCGGAGCGGGCGCCCATCCGAACTGGACGCTCGTAACCTGCATCCTCGCCTCCAGCCTCGCTTTCATCGACGGATCGGTCGTCAACGTTGCGCTTCCCGCGATCGGCAAGAGCCTGGGCGGCGGCGCGGCCGACCTGCAATGGACGATGAATGCCTATACCTTGCCGCTCTCGGCGCTGCTGCTGATGGGCGGGGCCGCGGGCGATCATTTCGGGCGGCGGCGCTTCCTGGTCCTCGGCATAGCCCTGTTCCTGCTCGCCTCGGTCGGCTGCGCGCTCGCGCCCGGCGTTGCCGTGCTGCTCGCCGCGCGGGCATTGCAGGGGCTGGGCGCGGCGATCCTCCTGCCCAACAGCCTGGCGATATTGAGCCACACGTTCAGCGGCCCTGCCAAAGGGCGCGCGGTCGGCACCTGGGCCTCGGTCAGCGCGATCTCGGCCGCGATCGGCCCGCCGCTCGGCGGATGGCTGATCAACAATGTCGGCTGGCGCGCGATCTTCTACATCAACGTGCCTTTTGGCCTCGCCGCCATCCTGATCGCTTTGCTCGCGGTTCGTGAGAGCGGCGAGGGCAAGCGCACGCTCGACTGGCGTGGCGCGGCACTCGCCACGATCGCTTTGTTCGGGCTCACCTGGGCCCTGACCTTCTGGTCCAGCATGCACCATATGAGCGCGGCGGGGTGGATCGGCCTTGTCGGGGGCATCGCCGCGCTCGGCCTGTTCGTTTGGGCCGAGCACAAGCAAGGCGACCAGGCGATGATGCCGCTCGACCTGTTCGGGTCGCGCGCCTTCGGAGGGCTCACTCTGGTGACCTTCCTCCTCTATGCGGCGATGGGCGGGCTGATCCTGTTGCTGCCCTATCTGCTGATCGTCGGCGGCGGCTATTCGCCGCTTGATGCGGGCGCGGCGCTCCTGCCCTTCTCGATCCTGATCGGGGGCGGATCGCGGCTGATGGGCCGCGTTGCGGAGACGATCGGGCCACGCTGGCCGCTGACGATCGGGCCGTTGATCTGCGGCGTCGGCTTCGCGCTGATGGTGCGGATCGATCCGCATGGCAGCTTCTGGACCAGCGTCCTGCCCGGCATGACGGTGATGGCGCTGGGCATGGCCGGCGCGGTCGCCCCACTCACCACCGCAGTTCTGTCCTCGGTCGATGATGCGTATAGCGGCACAGCCTCGGGCTTCAACAGCGCGATCGCGCGCACCGGCGGCCTGATCGCGACCGCGCTGGCCGGCGCGGTGATGGCGCAGTCGGGAGCCGGCCTGGTCAGCGCTTTCCATGGCGCAGCGCTGGTCGGCGCGGGCCTCGCCTTCGCCGCCGGCCTGACCGCCTTCCTGACCCTGCCCGCCAAAAAATAGGCCGCGCGCGCGGGAAGCCGATACTGCGCGGATCGGATGCGTATCCAGCTTGACAATATATCATAACAAGCGGAATTTCCTCTTCCACGGGTGCCGCAGGGCCGACATTCGATCCGCCACGGCATTCCCGCGTGAGAGGAGTGCGCCATGTCCTATCTTGATCAGACCGGAAGGAAGAACCCCGCCAGCATCGCCGCGGTTGTCGGCGTGCATCTGGCGGTGGGATATGCGTTGCTGGTTGGCCTCGGCTATACCGTCGTCCCCTTCGTGCCCAAGCCGACGACGATCTTCAACGTGCCCAACACACCGCCGCCACCGATCCGGCACGAGCAGCCGCAGCGCACCAAGCAGCCGGCGACAACCCCGATCGAAAAACAGGAAGACGTCCTCAAACCGCTCCCCGTGATCGTCCCGCCTCCTCCCACTATCGGCGACGGCGTGCTGGTTTCCCCCAATGGCAACGGCGAGACGGGTACGATCGCTCCGCCGCAGCCGCCCAAGGCAAATCTCGCAAGCGATGCGGTGCCCGGCCGCGATCGGTTGCGCTGGATCACCACCGACGACTACCCGACTTCGCTGCTCCGTGAGAATGTGCAGGGTTCGGTCGGAATCTCGGTGACGATCGGGGTCGATGGGCGGGTCCGGTCCTGCCTGGTTACCCAGTCGAGCGGCAACAAACAGCTCGATGACACCACCTGCCGCCTCTACACGCAGCGCGCGCGTTTCACGCCCGCCAGGGACGCGGATGGCAATCCCACCATCGCGCAGCGCAGCGACCGCTACCGCTGGCAGATTCCGAACGAATGATTGAACAGCGCTCCGCCATGCCTGTGGCGGGGCGCTATTCTTCCTGCGGCGGACCGCCCAGCACGCCCATCAGCGCGTCCACCGTATAGGGCTTCTGCAGCAGCTCGAAGCCATGGCTGCCTTCCTCCGCCAGCACATGACTGTAGCCGCTGGTCAGCACCACCGGCAGATCGGGCCAGCGCTGACGAACCTCCTGCGCCAGTTCGACTCCGTTCATCCCCGGCATGACCACGTCGGTGAAGACCAGGTCGAACCGCCCCTGATTCTCGTCGAGGATACGCAGCGCATCCTCTGCGCCGGTCGCCCAGGTCACATCCTGGCCGAGCTCGCACAGCAAATTATGCGCGAAACTGCCGACCGTCTCATTGTCCTCGACCAGCAATATTGATCGACGCTCGGCCGGCACCGCTGCCGGCGTGGTTGTGGGGGTCTCCGGTACGGCAGCCGCGCCGAGGCGCGGCAGGTAGAGCGTGAAGCGGCTCCCCTTGCCCAGCGTGCTCTCGACCGAAATCTCGCCGCCCGATTGCTTGGCGAAGCCATAGACCTGACTGAGGCCAAGCCCGGTTCCCTTGTTGATGTCCTTGGTGGTGAAGAAGGGCTCGAAGATGCGTGCGAGCGTATCCTCGTCGATGCCGGTGCCGCTATCCTCGATCGAGACCGCCACGAACGGCCCGCGCACCTTGGCATGGTTGCGTACGGCCGGCACCGCATCCATGCGCCGCGCGCTGATGCGGAGCATCCCGCCTGTCGGCATGGCGTCGCGCGCGTTGATCGCCATGTTGAGGATCGCGGTTTCGAACTGGTTGGGATCAGCGTCGACCGCACCGACGTCGGGCTCGATCACATAGGAAACCTGGATCGGCGAACCCAACGTGGTGTGGATGATCTGGCCCATGCCGCCAAGCCGCGCGGCAATGTCGAAACGTTCGGGTTTCAACGGCTGGCGACGCGCGAAAGCGAGCAATTGACCGGTGAGCCGGGCGGCGCGCTCCGCCGTCTCGGCGATCGATTTCGTGTAACGCTGCCGCTTCTCGTTGGAGATGCCGGGGCGCGCGAGCATGTCGGCCGACGCACGGATCACGGTAAGCAGGTTGTTGAAGTCGTGCGCGACGCCCCCGGTCAGGCGCCCGATCGCCTCCATCTTCTGCGCCTGGGCGAGCGCCTCGCGCGCGGCCTGCATCTCCTGCTGCGCCTTCCAGCGTTCGGTCAAATCGCGCGTGACCTTTGCGAAGCCGATCAGGCGGCCCTTTTCGTCACGGATCGGATCGATCAGCACGCTCGCGCGGAAACGTTCGCCATTCTTGCGGACCCGCCAACCTTCCTGTTCGAACTTGCCTTCCTCGGCAGCGATTCGAAGTGCGCGCTGCGGCAAATTGGTCGCCCGGTCCTCGGGCGTGTAGAACGTACTGAAATGCTTGCCGATAATTTCGTCGGCAGTGTAGCCCTTGAAGCGCTGCGCACCGCGATTCCAGCTTGCGACCCGCCCCTGCGCATCGAGCATGTAAATGGCGTAGTCGGTAACCGCGTCCACCAGCAGCTCGAACCGCCGCTCGCCGCCCAGATCGGGCATATCCTCCAGGATGGGTAATGCTGCCATGATATGTTCGCCCTAGTGGGCAGCCCCCTTTAATTCTATAATATCAGTTAGTTGGGGCGAACATTACTCACTCCCCATATATAACAGGAACGCCATGAACAGCATGGACGTGATCAGTACGATCACCAGCAACGCAAGAGTGCGCCAAAAGGCTCCAAAACGTCCGAGTCGGTACGTTCCCTTGAGTTGGCGGTACATATGGACAGGGGGCACGAGCATGGCGAGCAAGGCCACGATCCCGCCCGAAAGGCCAAGCCGTCCGAATAAAGTAAGCGAGACCACGCCCAGCGACATGAAGCTCAGCGAGTAGATCGAGAAGATGGCGTGGTCGTAGAGACCGACGTCACGACGGAAGGCGAAAAGCAGCCAGATGAAGGGGATCGAAATCGGGATCAGCGCCCAGCTATATTTGTAGGCATAGCTTTTGAGCTTGTAGACCGTGAGTTCGGGATTCTGCAGCATATGGTTCGCGCTCTTGTCGAACCATGCCACGCCGGTATCGACATGATGGGCCTTCTTAGGCGCCTCCTCGACCGGATTGGCGAAGACGTCGCGCGCCTTCAGCCCGATGGCGAGTCCGTTGATCTCCTCCTTGAGGTCCGCGATCTGCTCGTTGAGCGCGGCGGCTGCGGCCTTGTCGGTCGTCTTGGCGCGCTGTGCCTGGAGCGCGGTCAGCTTGGTCTGGTCCTGATTGTAGAGCACCTGCGTATCGACCGCGCCGTGCGACGTGATCGTGGTCGCCGTGGGCGGGTGCGTCCGCGCGACGTTCGAGACTACCGCGAACATCAGGAATACCGAAAACAGGAACAAGGCCATCGGCGATACGAACTTGACGCGCTCGCCGTCGACATAGCGCCGCGTGAGCTCGCCCGGGCGCCAGACGAGCATCGGCAGCGTCCGCCAGACCTTGCCGTCGAAATGGAACACGCCGTGCGCGATATCGTGCACCAGCCCCATGATGTTCTTGTGGAGGTGCCCCGGCTGGCCGCAGGCGTGGCAATAAGCCCCGACCCGCTCGACCCCGCAATTGGCGCACGCGCCGCCTTCGTGCGTGTCATGCGCGCCCGCCGACCCTTCGAACGTCCGCGCCCAGAGCGCGCCCGCCGCCAGAGAGCCTATGCCGTCCCCTGCTTCGCTCATGCGCTCTTCTTAGCAATTCGCGCACCCTGTGAAAGCGTATCTTTCTTCCACCGCTGGCGATCAGCCTCTAATGGGATCGCATCATGACCGAGCAGAAGCCGATCGACCCCACCGCGCTCATCCACGAGATGGGCCGCCGCGCGCGCGCCGCGTCGGCGGTGCTGGCGCTCGCGCCAACCGCGACCAAGGCGGCGGCTTTGGTAGCGGCTGCGGCCGCGATGCGCGCGAATGAAGACGCTATTCTGGCCGCCAATGGCGAGGATATGGCGCGCGGACAGGCCAACGGCCTGACCAGCGCGATGCTCGACCGGCTCAAGCTCACGCCCGCACGGATCGAAGGCATCGCCGCCGGTCTTGAGGCGGTGGCGAAGCTGCCGGATCCCGTCGGACAGGAAATCGATCGCGCCATCCGCCCCAACGGCCTGGTGCTGACCCGCGTGCGTGTGCCGCTCGGCGTGGTCGGGATCATCTACGAAAGCCGGCCCAACGTGACCGCCGATGCCGGCGGGCTCGCGATGATGGCGGGCAATGCCGCGATCCTGCGCGGCGGTTCCGAAGCGCGCGCCAGCAATGCCGCGATCCACGCCTGCTTGGCAGCCGGGCTGGCCGAGGTCGGCCTGCCCCAGGATGCGATCCAGCTGGTCCCCGTGGCGGACCGTGCCGCGGTCGGCGCGATGCTCACCGCGGTCGGACTGATCGACATCATCGTGCCGCGCGGCGGCAAGAGCCTGGTCGCGCGCGTCCAGGATGAGGCCAAGGTCCCGGTGCTCGCGCACCTTGACGGCATCGTCCATCTCTACATCGATAAGGCTGCCGATCCGGCGATGGCGCGCGAGCTGGCGCTCAATGCCAAGATGCGCCGCACCGGCATCTGCGGTGCGACGGAGACCATGCTGATCGATCGCGCCTTCGCCGATCCGAAGCCGATCCTGGCGACGATCGCGGATTCGGGCTGCGAACTGCGCGGCACTGACGAGGTCCGCGCGATCGAGCCCCGCGCGGTCGCGGTCAGCCCCGAGGATTGGGACACCGAATATCTCGACGCGATCCTGTCCGCGCGGTTCGTCGATGGCGTGGACGAGGCGATGGCGCATATCGCCGCGCACGGATCGCACCATACCGATGCCATCGTGACCGAGGATGCCGCTACCGCCGAGCGCTTCCTGAACGAGGTCGATAGCGCGATCGTCATGTGGAACGCCTCGACCCAGTTCGCCGACGGCGGCGAATTCGGCCTGGGCGCGGAGATCGGCATCGCAACCGGCCGCCTCCACGCACGCGGCCCGGTCGCGCTCGAAGGGCTCACAACCTACAAATGGCTGGTCAGGGGAACGGGCCAGACGCGGCCTTGAGCGACGTCGTCACCCTTTGGCGGCCGGTCGGCCCTGCCGAGCTTGCACTGATCGAGGCAAGCGGGATGAGCGAATTCCCGCCCCGCCTGCCCGAGCAGCCGATCTTCTATCCGGTTACGACCGAGGACTATGCGATCAAGATCGCGCGCGACTGGAACGTGCCCGCCGACGGCAAGGGTTATGTCACGCGCTTTGACGTTCGCCGCGATTTCCTGAATCGTTATACGGTCCAGGAAGCTGGCGGCCGCGCACATCGGGAATATTGGATTCCGGCCGAAGACGTTGCCGCATTCAACGCGGCAATCGTCGGCCAGATCGAAGTGGTGAAGACCTTTCCGGAATGATCCCCACCGGAATCCTCGGCGGATCGTTCAACCCCGCCCATGGCGGCCACCGCCGCATCAGCCTGGAGGCGATCGAGCGGCTTGGCCTCACTGAACTCTGGTGGCTGGTCTCGCCCGGCAATCCGCTGAAGGAGGGCGCAAGCGACATGGCCCCGCTTGTCGCACGCTATGCCTCGGCACGGGCGATGGCGCGGCGCAGCCGGATCGTGCCGACCGCGATCGAGGCGGAGCTCGGCACGCGTTTCACGGCGGACACGCTGCGCAAGCTCCAGCGCCGCTTTCCCAATCGCCGCTTCATATGGCTGATGGGCGCCGACAATCTCGCCCAATTCCACCTGTGGCGCGACTGGCGGAGGATCGCGCGTGCGATGCCGATTGCGGTGATCGCCCGTCCGGGGTATGATGCGGTCGCCCAAAACGCTCCCGCGATGGGCTGGCTCAGGCGCTTCGTCCGGCGTCCCAGCCAGGTGAAAAGCTGGACGATGTGGAGTCCGCCGGCGCTCGTGCTGTTGCGCTTCCGCCCCGATCCTACTTCCGCGACGCGGGCGCGCGCTCTTCGTCCCGACTGGCCTTCATCCTTGAAAACCAATGGGTTGCGTGACCATATCTCGCGCCATCCGCTTACGTAGGAGGTTCCTTGCCCGCCACTGCAACGCATGCTGCCGAACAGCCGCCCGCCGATCCGGCCGACAGTATCGACGCTCTCCATCGGCTCGTGCTTTCCTCGCTGGATGACGACCAGGCGGTGGAAACCGTATCCATCCCTCTAGCCGGCAAATCCTCGATCGCCGACCATATGGTCGTGGCATCGGGCCGTTCGAGCCGCCAGGTGGGGTCGATGGCCGCCAAGCTGGTCGAAAAGATCAAGGCGCTCACCGGCCGCAGCCCTCGTGTCGAGGGCATGCCGACCGCGGACTGGGTCCTGATCGACGCCGGCGACGTGATCGTCCACCTGTTCCGACCCGAAGTACGCAGCTTCTACAATCTGGAACGGATGTGGTCGTTCGGCGAAGCGCCGCGTCCCGAGGCTGTTGCGCATTGAGATTTGGTTCAGCTGAGCTGAACCTCTCAGCGTAGCTGACACGGAAAATGCTGGTGCATATCGTTGCGCGCGGCCGCATCGGGCGCAGTCCCGAGGCGGAACTGGTGGACCGTTACCTCGCGCGCCTTGCGTGGCCGACCAAGGTCACCGAACTCCCGGACCGCGGCGGCAAGATGCCTCCGAAAGGGCCCGGTACGGTCACCGTCATCCTCGATGAGAAAGGTAGGGGCCTCGGTTCGCTCGCCTTCGCCGAGCAGATCGGCCGATGGCGCGACGATGGCGCGCGCGAGCTGCGTTTCCTGATCGGCGCGGCCGATGGATTCGGCGATGCCGAGCGCGCGGAGGCTGATTTCCTGCTCAATTTCGGGGCCTTGACCTGGCCGCACATGCTGGCGCGCGCGATGCTGGCCGAGCAATTGTGGCGCGCGTCGAGCATTCTCGCCGGCCATCCTTATCATCGCGAGGGCTGATGATCCTCGCTTTCCTCCTTGCCAACGTTCCGCTCACGCAAACCCAGGCCGAAGCCCGTCTGGCCGCGCTCGACGCGCAAGCCCAAGCGCAGGAAGCGAAATTGGCCGCCGAGGAAGCCCCGCTGGCGCAACTGCTCGCGACCGCGCAACGGCTGGCGCTCCGGCCGCCCGCTCTGGCCTTGGCCAAGCCCGCCGCGGCGGACGAAATGGTGCGCACCCGCGCGCTGATCGCGAGCCTCGCGCCCGAGATAAGGCGCCGCACCGCGGCGCTCCGTCGCCAGATGATCGCGACCGAAGCCGCCCGCGCGCGCGCCGAACAGGCGCTCGCCGATGCGCTCGATGCCGGCGAGGGCGCCGATGCGCTGGTTCAGTCGCCCAGGCAGACAGCACGGCTGGCGGCGCTTCCGGCGCCCGATTTCACCGGCGCCGCACGGGCCGCCAAAAGCTATCGCCTACCGGCCGCGGGCAGGGTCGTGGTCGGAATGGGCGAGCGCTCAGGCGAAAGCGTGCGCGCGCGCGGCCTGACGCTGGCGACGCCGCCGGGCGCCCCGGTCAGCGCACCGGCGATGGCCCGGATCGCCTATGCCGGCCCGTTCCGCGGCTATGGCGATATCGTCATCCTCGATCATGGCCATGGTTGGGCGACGATCCTGGCGGGACTGGAATTGGTGACCGCAACCAGTGGCGAGCTGGTCCAGGCCGGTGCGCCGATCGGCCATATGGGCCGGGACGATCCCCGCCTCACCATCGAGCTGCGCCACAACGGCCAGTCGGTCGACGTCGCCGCTATGGCGCTGCAATGAACCTTGCTGGCAAGCCTACATACAGGAAGGGCGATGCAATCCCTTCCATTACTAGCTAAAGCGTCAGGCAGATGACGAAAGAACCCAGGTACGATGCGTAAGATCCTGCTCCGCACCGGCGGCTTCGTGGCCGCCGCCCTTGTCCTGTCCGCGGCCGTCGCCGGCCCCGCGGCGAGCGACGATGCGGCCGATTACAAGGAACTCGACCAGTTCATGGCCGTGTTCGAGCGGGTAAAGGCGGATTATGTCGACAAGGTCGACGACAAGGCGCTGATCAAGGGCGCGATCGACGGCATGCTCGCCAGCCTGGATCCGCACAGCTCCTATCTCGACGCGCATGATTTCAAGAACATGGAGTCGACGACCGAAGGCAATTATGGCGGCCTCGGCCTGACCGTGCAGATGGACGAGGGCGCGGTGAAGGTGGTCGCGGCGACCGAGGATACGCCCGCCTTCAAGGCCGGCATCAAGCCGGGCGACTATATCACCAACCTCGACGGCAACCTGATCTACGGCGACACGCTCGATCAGTCGGTCGACAAGATGCGCGGGTTTCCCGGCACCAAGATCCGCCTGACGATCGTGCGCCCCGGCCGCGACAAGCCGTTCGACGTCACGCTGACGCGCGAGATCATCAATATCCAGCTGGTGAAGACCCAGGTGAAGGATGGGGTCGGGATCATCAAGATCAACGGCTTCTCCAAGCCGACCGGCCCGGGCGTCGAGAAAGCGATTGCGGAGATCGAGAAGCAGACCGGCGGCCACCCGGCCGGCTATGTGATCGATCTCAGGAACAATCCTGGCGGTCTGCTCGATCAGGCGATCGAGGTATCGGACATCTTCCTCGACCATGGCGAGATCGTCTCGCAGCGCGGGCGCGAGAAGAGCGACATCGAACGCTATTTCGCCGAATCCAAGGTGCGCGGCGACCTGACCCACGGCGCGCCGATCGTGGTGCTGGTCGATGCCGGATCCGCCTCGGCCGCCGAGATCGTCGCGGCGGCATTGCAGGACCAGCGGCGCGCGATCGTGATGGGCGAGCGCAGCTTCGGCAAGGGATCGGTCCAGACTTTGCTGCCGCTGACCGACGACACCGCGCTGCGCCTCACAACCGCGCGTTACTACACGCCGTCGGGCCGCTCGGTGCAGGAAGGCGGGGTCGAGCCCGACATCACCGTGCCGCAGCTTTCGGACCCCGATTACAAGGACAGGCCACGCCTGCGCGAGGCCGATCTCAAGCGCCATCTGCTCAACCAGGCCAAGGTCGACAATTCGATCCTGGAGAGCGACGCCAAGACCGATCCGCGCTTCGCCGCCACGCCCGACACGCTCAAGAAGGAAGGCGTCACCGACTTCCAGCTCGATTATGCGGTCAAGACGATCGCGCGTCTCGCCAACCCTGCAGTGCAGATGGCAATGAATACTGCCCTCACCCCGTCCAGGAAACGTTGATGCTCGCACGCGCCCGCCTGATCGCCCTGCTGGTTCCGCTCGCCCTGATGGCGGGCGCGCTCGGCTCGCAATATCTCGGCGGCCTCGTGCCGTGCGAGATGTGCATGTGGCAGCGTTATCCGCTGTATGCCGCGATCGTGGCGGCGGCGCTGGCGATCCTGCTGCGGCGGAGCCCGCTCAGCCGGCCGCTGACGATCGTCGCGGGACTGCTGATCCTGGCCAGCGGACTGATCGGCGGTTTCCACGCCGGCGTCGAATATAAATGGTGGCCTGGCCCGCAGCATTGCACCGGCACCGTCGCGGCCGGCGCCGATTTCATGAAACGCCTCCTGGCTGCTCCGGTGATCCGCTGCGACGAGCCGCAATGGACTTTGTTCGGGATCAGCCTGGCGGGCTTCAACTTCCTCATCTCCACATTGGGCGGCCTGACCGTCCTGGCCCTATGCCTCAAGCGCCGCTGAGCGAGAGCGAGCGCGCGGCGATGCTGCGCGTCGACCAGGCGGGCGAGTTCGGCGCGACCCGCATCTATGCGGGCCAGCTGGCCGTGATGGGCGCGCGCCACCCGGAAGCGCGCGAGATTGCGCGCATGGCCACGCAGGAAGCGCGCCACCGCCAGATATTCGACGCGATGATAACCCGGCGCGGCGTTCGCCCGACCGCGCTCACACCGTTGTGGGACGTTGCGGGCTTTGCACTGGGCGCGGCCACCGCTTTGATCGGACCCAAGGCGGCAATGGCCTGCACCGCTGCGATCGAGACCGAGATCGATCGCCATTATGGCGCGCAACTCGACCGGCTGGGCAACAATGACCCCGAGCTGGGCGCGACCATCGCCGAATTCCGGGCGGAGGAAGTCGAGCATCGCGACGCCGCGATCGCGGCGGGCGCGGAGCAGGCGCCGGCCTACCCGTTGCTTTCGGCGGCGATACGACTTGGCTGTCGCGTCGCGATCGGCCTATCGGAACGGATATGATAGTGCGCCCGGGCGTTAGGATTGGAGTTCGAGGAGATATGGCCATGATCAAGCACTTTTTGCTGCCCGCGGCCGCGCTCCTGGGGTTCGGGCTGGCCGCGCCCGCTTTCGCCCAGCAGAACGACAAGGCGCTGGTGATCTACGGCAACGACAAATGCCCCGAGGGCACAATCTGCATCCGCGCGCCTGAGGGCGATCGCTATCGCATCCCGCAATCGCTCCGCTCGGGTCCGCTCGCGCCGCAGGACCAGCCTTGGGCGCAGCGCGCCGCCTCCATCGCCACCGTCGGCAATGGCGGCACGGGCAGTTGCACCAATGTCGGCGCGGGCGGCTGGACCGGTTGCTGGAATCAGCAAATGAAGGCCGCGCGCGCCGAGAAGAAACAGGACGCGCAGGCCGAGGCCGAATCGCCCCTGCCCAAGTAAGGAATGGCAAAACGCGTTCAGGCCGGGCTCATGCGGAAAGGCGGAACGGAGGCATCATGAAAATCATCATCCTCGCCACCGCGCTCGCCATGGCCGCAGCTCCCGCTTTCGCCGAGCCGGCGCCCAAGGGGACCGAAACCAGGATTGCGACCCTGGTCGTGTTCGGCAACGATCCCTGCCCGCGCAGCACCGAGGACGAGGTGGTCGTCTGCGCGCGCCAGCCGGAGAGCGAGCGCTATCGCATTCCCAAGCAATTCCGCGGGAAACGCTACAATGCGGCGCGTGACGGAAGCTGGGCGGGCACCGCCAAGATGCTGGAATATGTGAGCCGGCAGGGCTTGCCCGGAAGCTGCAACTTCATCGGCACCGCCGGTCAGACCGGCTGTTTCCGCAAGTTCCTGGAAGAGAATCAGCGCTGACGTCTTTTTTTGGGAACCGGTTCGGCAAAGGCTGAACCGGCCCCAAATACGCCCGGTTTGCCTTGACAGGGCCGGGCAAACCGCATAGGCGGCGCGCTTTCGCGGGCCCCTTACGGACAGCCCACGATCCGGAATCATAAGTAGAGAGAGCCATGTTCGCTATCGTGCGCACGGGCGGCAAGCAGTATCGCGTCGCCGCCGGAGACAAGATTGTCGTCGAGAAGATTGAGGGCGACGCCGGTGCGTCGGTCACGCTGGGCGACGTCCTGCTCGCGGGCGAGGGCTCGGACCTCAAGTCCGTCGACGGGCTGACCGTGTCGGCCGAGATCGTGGCACAGGGCCGCGGTGACAAGATCATCGTGTTCAAGAAGCGCCGTCGCCACAATTATCGCCGCCGCAACGGCCACCGCCAGTATCACACCGTCCTGAAGATCACCGCCATCGGCGGCGAGCAGGGCGAGAGGAAGGCCGCCGCCAAGAAGGCCCCGGCCAAGAAGGCAGCCGCCAAGGACGCCGCACCCGCGGCCGCCGAAGCGTAAGCAGGAGCTAGAGAGCAATGGCACATAAGAAAGCAGGCGGCTCTTCGCGCAACGGTCGCGACTCCGCGGGCCGCCGTCTCGGCGTCAAGAAGTTCGGTGGCGAAGTCGTCATCGGCGGCAACATCATCATCCGCCAGCGCGGTACCAAGGTCTATCCGGGCACCAACGTCGGCATGGGCAAGGATCACACCCTGTTCGCGCTTACCGAGGGCCGCGTCGCCTTCCACCAAGGCAAGCTTGGCCGCTCGTACGTAAGCGTGATTACCGCGGAAGCGGCCGAGTAAATCGGACGAACGTGAAAACGGGTCGTCCAGTGGGCGACCCGAGGTCCGGACAAGCCGGACCGTCAGGGAGACGGGTCGCACCGCCTCCCTTTTTCGTGTCTCCCTGATGCCTATGTCGCGGAAATTTCATGCATCTGCGGCAGGGCGAGCGACAGGAGACGAGACCCATGTTCGCTGTGACCGAACGGCTGTTGTTGAGGCCGGGTTGGATAGAGGATGCGCCTGAACTGGCGGCCGCGATCGGCCATCAGGAAATTGCGCGCAACCTGACGCGCGTGCCTTGGCCTTACACCCTGGCCGACGCTGAGGAATTTCTCGCTTTGCCCGTGGCGCCCGGACGGCCGCGCTTCCTGATCTGTCTGCGCGATAGCAATCGGATCGTCGGCGGCATCGGCCTGAGCGGTGAGGCCGAGCCCGAATTGGGCTATTGGATCGCGCGCGACCATTGGGGCCGCGGTTTCGCGACCGAGGCCGGCCGGGCCGTGATCGCGCTGGCCGACGGCAGCCTGCGCCTGCCCCGCATCCGTGCGCGGCGGATGCTCGACAATGCCGGGTCCGCCAACGTGCTGCGCAAGCTCGGCTTCCAGTCGGTCGGCAAGACGATCCGGTCGAACAGCCTTGTGCGCGGCACGATCGACACCTGCCTCTACACGCGCGAACGGGAGGAAGATCCGCAAGCGCTGGCGGCCTGATACCAATCGGGTCGCCGGGTAGCGGCGTAGATACTTCGCCTTTCCGCCGCCATCATGGACCCTGGTCGTTTCGGGCTCCGCCCGAAGCGTGAATCAGGTCCAATTTTTGGTGAAAGCCCGGCTCTCGCCCGAAGACGATGCGCAAAGCGCTTCGTCTTCGGGCGATCAGGCCTTATGCGGCGGCGATGCATTTTCTTGATCAAGCAAAGATCTTCATCCGGTCGGGCGCCGGCGGGCCGGGCGCGGTGTCGTTCCGGCGCGAGAAGTTCGTAGAATATGGCGGGCCCAACGGCGGCAATGGCGGCAAGGGCGGCGACGTCATTTTCGAGGCCGTTCCCGGCCTGAACACGCTCATCGACTTCCGCTACGCGCAGCATTTCCGGGCCGAGCGCGGCCATCCCGGCGAGGGCGGCGACCGCACCGGCGCGGGCGGCGAGGACAAGATCATCAAGGTGCCGATCGGGACCCAGGTGCTCGCCGACGACGAGGATCGCACCTTGCTGCTCGACCTGACCGAAGCGGGCCAGCGCGTGGTCTTCCTGCGCGGCGGTGACGGCGGGCGCGGCAATGCCAGCTACAAGACATCGACCAACCGCGCGCCGCGTCAGCACGGCCCCGGCTGGCCGGGCGAGGAAATGTATGTCTGGCTGCGGCTGAAACTGCTCGCCGATGCGGGCCTGGTCGGCCTGCCCAATGCGGGCAAGTCGACCTTCATCAACGCGGTGACCAACGCGCAGGCCAAGGTCGGCGCTTACGCCTTCACTACCACCCGTCCCCAACTGGGCGTGGTCCGCCGCCACGAACGCGAATTCGTGGTCGCGGACATACCCGGGCTGATCGAAGGTGCTGCCGAAGGGGCCGGCATCGGCGACCGCTTCCTCGGCCATATCGAGCGCTGCCGCGTGCTGCTGCATCTGGTCGACGCCAATGACGAGGATGTCGCCACCAGCTACCGTATCGTGCGCGACGAGCTCGAAGCCTATGGCGCGGGGCTGACCGACAAGCCCTTCCTGGTCGGCCTCAACAAGATCGACATGCTCGACGACGAGCTGATCGCGGCGCTGAAGACCGAACTGGAGGAGGCGAGCGGCGTCCGGGTTTATCCGCTTTCGGGAGCGGCCGCGATCGGCCTCGATCCGATCCTCGACAAATTGCTCGAAGCGATCGGCCCCGAAACCACGCGCGTGGGCGAGGATGACGAGGGCGAGGACGTGGTCGAATGGTCGCCGCTGTAACCCCTCTCCCCCTTGGGGAGAGGGGGGGACCCGCGCGCACAAGCGCGTGGGAGGGTGAGGGCACGGCGCCTCTCATCCATATCGCTAACCATCTTGCCCTCTCCCTCTCATGCTACGCATGGGGCCCTCCCTCTCCCGAAGTGGGCGAGGGGAAATGACGCTCGCCCTCTTTCCCCCCGCTTCCTGCCCGCGCCTGATCGTCAAGATCGGCTCGGCCCTGCTCGTCGATGCCGATGGCGGAGTCAGGCGCGCGTGGCTGGAAGGGATCGCCGCCGATATTGCCGCACGCACCAAAGCCGGCCAGCAGATCGCGGTCGTCTCCTCGGGCGCGATCGCGCTCGGCGCGCGGCGGCTCGGCCTGGCCAAGGGCGGCCGCGCCAGCCTGGAGGATGCGCAGGCCGCCGCGGCGACCGGCCAGATCGCGCTCAGCCATGTCTGGGCCGAAGTGCTGGGCGCGCACGGCCTCACCGCCGCACAGATATTGGTCACGCTCGACGACCTCGAGGATCGGCGTCGCTACCTCAACGCGGCGGCGACGCTCGACCGGTTGCTGGGCTTGGGCGTGGTACCGATCCTCAACGAGAATGACAGCGTCGCGACCGAGGAAATCCGCTTCGGCGACAATGATCGCCTCGCCGCGCGCGTGGCGCAGGCGGCGGGCGCGCAGGGCGTGGTCCTGCTGTCCGACATCGACGGCCTCTACGATCGCAATCCCGCCTTGCCGGGGGCAGTGCATATCGCGCGGATCGAGAAGATCGACGGCACGATCGAAGCCATGGCGGACCGGGGCTCCGCCTCGGGCATGGGCTCGGGCGGCATGGTCTCCAAGATCGAGGCGGCGCGCATCGCCAACGCGGCGGGCGCCAATCTCGCCATCGCGAGCGGACGGATCGATCATCCCCTTTCGGCGGAGGCGCGCCACAGCCTGTTCGTCGCCGAGAAAGCCGCCAGCGCCCGCAAGGCCTGGCTTGCGGGCCGGCTCACGGTACGCGGCTGCATCACGATCGACGATGGTGCGGTCAATGCGCTGCGCCAGGGCAAGAGCCTGCTCGCGGCAGGTGCGACCCGGGTGGACGGCCAGTTCGCGCGCGGCGACGTGATCGAGATTGCCGATGCCGAAGGTGGCAGGATCGCGCGGGGATTGAGCCAATATGACTCGGTCGAGGCCGGCCTGATCGCGGGCAAGCGCAGCGGCGCGCATGCGGCTCTGCTCGGCTATGCGCCGCGCACCGCGTTGGTGCATCGCGACCATATGGTCCTGCTCTGATGCGCATCGCGATCACCGGCGGCACCGGTTTCGTCGGGTCGCATCTGATCGAACTGGCATTAGCCGAAGGCCATCAGGTCAATGCCCTCACCCGCCGTCCACAAGAGGCGCAGGCTGGCGTGACATGGGTAGAAGGCGCGCTCGACCGGCCGGAAAGCCTCGCCACGCTGTGTGCAGGCTGCGACGCGGTGATCCACGTCGCAGGCGTGATCAACGGCAGCGTCGAGGAATTCCGCCAGGGCAATTTCGTCGGCACGCAGAATATGCTGGCCGCTGCCAAGGGCGCGGGCATCAGCCGCTTCGTCCATGTATCCTCGCTCTCGGCGCGTGAGCCGCAGCTCTCCGCTTACGGTCGCTCCAAGCACGAATCGGAAGCGCCGGTGATCGCGTCGGCCTTCGATTGGACCATCGTCCGCCCACCCGCCATCTACGGCCCGCGCGACCGCGAGATGCTCGACCTGTTTCGCTTCGCCAGGCATCGGTTCCTGCCTTTGCCTCCCGGTGGGCGGATTTCGGTGATCCATGCGCGCGACCTGTGCCGTCTTCTTCTCGCCTGCCTTGGCAGCAACCTGGCCCGCGGCCGTCTTTTCGAGCCAGACGATGGCCGGGAAAACGGCTGGTCGCCGGTAGAATTCGCCCGCGCCGTCGGCCGCGCGGTTCATCGCCGCGTGCTCGCCTTGCCCTTGCCCAAAATGCTGCTGCTGGCAGGAGTCCGGATCGACCGGCTGATCCGGGGCCGGAGAGCGAAGCTGACCCGCGATCGCGTCAATTATTTCTGCCACCCCGATTGGGTCGCCGGCGCGCACGCCCGCCCGCCAGCTGGTCTATGGTTGCCGCAGATCCCGACCGGGGAAGGCTTGGCCGCCACTGCGCGCTGGTACGAAGCGCAAGGCTGGCTCTGATCAATCCGCCGGGGAAGGCTGAGCGTAATCGCTCCTCGGACTGCTTGCATTCCGCCCACTTGCTGCCGCAATCGCTTGGCAATCGGCGCTCACGTTCCGTAAAGGCTGATCCATGACCGACCACGACGATATTTTCGAGCGCGTCGCCGAGCAGATCGAGCCCTTCAACAAGAAGGGCGTCGAGCTGACCGAGGCCACCACCTTCGCGACCGACCTGGAATGGGACAGCTTGACCGTGATGGATTTCGTCGCGGCGGTCGAGGACGAGTTCGACATCCTGATCACGATGAACATGCAGGCCGAGATCGAGACGGTCGGCCAGCTGGTCGACACGATCCGCAAGCTGGCGAGCAAGTGATGACCGACGCGATCGACACGCCCGAGGATGCCACGCTGGCCGACCTGCCCAATCCGAGCGGCCCGCATGATCTTCTGAGCAAGTTCAAGCCGCTGATCAACGAGCGCGCGGCTTTGCTCGCCACCGGCGTGCGCGATCCCTTCTCGATCGTGATGACCGAGGTCAAGTCGCCCACGCTCGCGGTGATCCAGGGCAAGGATACGATCCTGCTCGGCACCTACAATTATATGGGCATGACCTTCGATTCCGACGTGGTCGCGGCAGGCAAGGAAGCGCTCGAGAAATTCGGTTCCGGCACGACCGGCAGCCGGGTGCTCAACGGCACCTATCAGGGCCACAAGGAGTGCGAGGACGCGCTCAAGGAATTTTACGGCACCGACCACGCCATCGTCTTCTCGACCGGCTATCAGGCCAATCTCGGCGTGATCTCGACGCTCGCGGGCAAGGGGGATTACATCATCCTCGACGCGGACAGCCATGCGTCGATCTATGATGGCTGCTGGCTCGGCAATGCGGAGATCGTCCGTTTCCGCCACAACAGCGTCGAGGATCTCGACAAGCGCCTCGGTCGCCTGCCCAGGGAAGCGGGCAAGCTGGTGGTGCTGGAAGGCGTCTATTCGATGTTCGGCGACATCGCGCCGCTGCCCGAAATGGTCGCGGTCGCCAAGAAGCACGGTGCGATGATCCTGTGCGACGAGGCGCACGGCATGGGTTTCTTCGGCCCCAACGGCCGCGGCGTCTATGAGGAACTGGGCTGCGAGAAGGATATCGACTTCGTCGTCGGCACCTTCAGCAAGTCGGTCGGCACGGTCGGCGGCTTCTGCGTCTCCAACCATCCCGATTTCGAGGTGCTGCGCCTCGTCTGCCGCCCTTACGTCTTCACCGCCTCGCTGCCGCCGTCGGTGGTCGCGACCGCGGCCGCCTCGATCCGCAAGCTGATGCATGCCGGGGACAAGCGCGCGCACCTCTGGAAGAATTCGAAGCGCCTGCACCAAGGCCTGCGCGACCTCGGCTACACGATCGCGACCGAGACCGCGCAGTCGGCCATAATCGCCGTGATGCTGCCCGATCAGGAAAAGGCCGTCATGCTGTGGCAGGCCTTGCTCGAAGGCGGCCTCTACGTGAACCTGGCCCGCCCGCCCGCCACGCCCGCGGGCACCTATTTGCTGCGTTGCTCCCTCTGCGCTGAGCATTCGGACGAGCAGGTCGGCCAGATCATCGAGATTTTCGCCACAGCCGGCCGCGCGGTCGGCGCCATCGCCTGAGCGACAGATCGTTACGGAAACGGCCCGTTACGGAGCAGAACCCTTTCCGATGAAGGCGCTTCCGGCTATGGCGAAGAGGGCCATGAGCGACGACGCGTCCTCACGATCGGACTATGAGCCGCAAACCAGGGTCAAGCTGCTCGGCGGCCTGGTCGCGCTCGTCGTGGTGTTCCTGCTCGCCGCCTTGCTCACCTTGGTGCAGCGGTCCAACCATCAACGCGATGCCGCGCTCGCGCGCAAGCAGCATAGCTACGACATCGTCTTGCTGACCGGCCAGATTGGCGGCGCCTTCGGTCAGGCCGAGGCGGCGCTCGGCCGCTATGTCATCAATGGCGATCGCGATACGGGCACGGTCTATTACGACCAGTGGCGCCATGTCGGCTATCTGCTCGACGATCTCGGCAGCCTCGTCCACGACGATCCGCGCCAGGCCGCGCGGCTCGCGCATCTGCGCGCGCTCTATCGGAAACGCGGCGAAGAGCTCGGCCCGCCCGCGCAGCTTGCCAGCCTCAAGAAGGGCTGGGCCGCGATCTCGCTGTTCGCGGTGGCGGGCAAGTCGCCGACGCTCAAGGATATCGACGCGACCCTACAGGCAATGGCGGATGCCGAGACCAGCCTGCTCGACAAAAGGTCCGATTTCGCCGCGGACCGGATCGACCGCGCCAACAATCTCGCGCACCTGCTGTCGCTGGTCGGCGTGCTGCTCGCTTTATCGGTGATCGCGCTCGGCTGGCTGATGACGACCGCGCTCGCCGAGCGCAGGGTCGCGCGCGAGATCGCCGACGTCGAAACCGATCGCGCACAATGGCTCGAGCAGGCCGTGATCGAGCGGACCGCGGAATTGCGCGACGCCAATCTCCGCCTGATCGAGGAAGGCCAGACCCGCGCCGCCGCCGAAACCAAGCTGCGCCAGCTCCAGAAGATGGAGGCTGTCGGCCAGCTTACCGGCGGCATCGCGCACGATTTCAACAATATGCTCGCGGTGGTGCTGGGCGGCCTCGAAATGGCCAAGCGCCGCGTCGAGGAACAGGCGCAGGAAGCTTCGCGCCATATCGACAGCGCGCTCGAAGGCGCCAATCGCGCGGCTGCGCTCACCCGCAGGCTGCTGTCCTTCGCCCGCGCCGAGCCCCTGCTGCCAGGCGCGATCCAGCCGGGGCAGTTGCTGCGCGACATGCGCGACCTGCTCGACCGCACGATCGGCGAACGGATCGAGGTGCAGATCGAAAGCGAGGCCGATGTCTGGCCGGTCTGGATCGATGCCTATCAGCTCGAAAATGCGATCCTCAACCTGGCGGTCAATGCCCGCGACGCGATGGATGGCGAGGGCAAGCTCGCGATGCGCGTGGCCAATGCCCGGCTTGCGGAGGGCGAGGTCGGCAATCTCGCGCCGGGCGATTATGTGCGCATCTCGGTCGCCGATACGGGGACGGGGATGAGCCCCGAAACGCTCGAACGCGTGTTCGAACCTTTCTTCACCACCAAGCCGGTCGGCCAGGGCACCGGCCTCGGCCTCTCGCAGATTTCGGGTTTCGCGCGCCAGTCGGGCGGCGACGTCGCGATCCAGTCGGCGTTGGGCGAAGGCACCACCGTATCGATCTATTTGCCCCGCCACGACGGCGAGGCGGAAGCCGCCAGGCCCGCGCCCGCCCCTGCCGCGCCCAAGGCGAGCGTCGATGTCGGCACGATCCTGGTGGTCGAGGACGATCCACGCGTCCGCGCGGCGACCGGCACCGCACTGACCGAGCTCGGCTATCCGGCGATCCTGTGCGGATCGGGCCCGGAGGCGATCGATCAATTGCAGGAGCGCGACGATATCGGCCTGGTCATCACCGACGTGGTGATGCCGGGCATGACCGGGCCCGAACTGGCGGGGCAGATCCGCGCGCGCCATCCCGAGGTCGGCCTGCTGTTCGTCACCGGTTATGTCGGCGAGGCGGGCGAGGCCGAGAGCTTCAAGGGCTCGGAAGTGCTCCGCAAGCCCTTCACATTACGCGCGCTGGCTGACGCCCTGAACGCCGCGGCAGGGAATATGAGCGCCGGGCGTTCGCTGAACTAATCACTCCGTCATTGCGAGCGCGGCGAAGCAATCCAGGCCAGCGCTGGAGGTTTTCCCGCACCGGAGGGACTGGATTGCTTCGTCGCTGCGCTCCTCGCGAGCTAGCGTCCGGTCTGCGCGCGGTGCAGCAATTTCTGGTCGGCCAGGACCAAAGCCATCATCGCCTCGACCACGGGTGCGGCGCGGATGCCGACACAGGGATCGTGCCGGCCCTTGGTGCGGATTTCGGCCGCCTCGCCATTGCGATCGATCGTCTCGACCGGGGTCAGGATCGACGAGGTCGGCTTGAGTGCGACGCGCACCACCACCGGCTGGCCCGACGAGATGCCGCCGAGGATGCCGCCCGCGTGGTTGGCGAGGAAATGCGGCTGGCCGTCCGGCCCGGGGCGGATCGCATCGGCATTCTGCTCGCCCGTCAGCCGCGCGGCGCCGAAGCCGTCACCGATCTCGACGCCCTTGACCGCATTGATCGTCATCATCGCCGCCGCCAGCTCGCTGTCGAGCTTGGCGTAGATCGGCGACCCCCAGCCCGGCGGCACGCCGTCCGCCACGCATTCCACGATCGCGCCGACCGAAGACCCGCTCTTGCGCGCCTCATCGACGATCTGTTCCCAGCGCGCGGCGGCACCGGCATCCGGACAGAAGAAGGGGTTGTTGTCGATCTCGGCATCATCGAACGCCGCCCGATCGATGGCGTCACCGCCCAATTCGACCAGATAGGCGCGAATCCGCACCTCGGGGATCACCAGCCGCGCGACCCCCCCCGCCGCGACCCGCGCCGCGGTCTCGCGCGCCGACGAACGGCCACCGCCGCGATAGTCGCGGAACCCATATTTGGCGTCATAGGTGAAATCGGCATGCCCCGGCCGGTAGGCGAGCGCGACCTCCGAATAATCTTTCGAGCGCTGGTCGACATTCTCGATCATCAGGCTGATCGGCGTGCCGGTGGTGCGCCCCTCGAATATGCCCGACAGGATACGGACCTGATCCGGCTCCTGCCGCTGCGTGGTGAAACGCGACGTCCCCGGCCGGCGCCTGTCGAGCCACGGCTGGAGGTCGGCCTCGCTCAGCTCCAGCCCCGGCGGGCAGCCGTCCACGATCGCCCCGAGCGCGGGCCCATGGCTCTCCCCCCAAGTGGAGAAACGGAAGACGCGGCCGAAGGAGTTGTAGCTCATGCTTCCCTCTCCCCTTGGGGGAGAGGGTGCGCCTGCGCAGCAGGGGCGGGTGAGGGTGAGTCCGATGAAACAAGCGCAGACCGAATGGCCACAACCACTCCGTCCAAATTCTTCATCACCTCGGCATTCGTGAATCGAACCACCCGATACCCCTCATACTCCAGGAAAGCCGTACGCCGCTCGTCTCTCGCTTGCGCTGTTGCTCCTTCATGCGTGCTGCCGTCGATCTCTATCACGAGCCGCACGGACTGACATACGAAGTCACCGAAATAGATACCGAGCCGCTGCTGGCGACGGAATTTGAAGCCGTCAAGCGACGCCCCGCGCAGCACCGACCAGAGTTTACGCTCGGCCGGTGTGGAATCCCGCCGCAATTGGCGGGACCGGGCGATGGATTGATCGTCTTCGTTATAGCGGGTTCGCGGCATTTGGACTCACCCTCACCCCCCTGCCGCTGCGCGGCAGGTACCCTCTCCCCCAAGGGGAGAGGGTCACGCCAACGCAATATCCGGGGCGTCCTCCGCCTTCATGCCGATCACGTTATAGCCGGCATCGACATGATGGATCTCGCCGGTCACCCCCGCCGACAGATCCGACAGCATGTACAACCCGGCGCCGCCCACATCCTCGATCGTCACCGTACGGCGGAGCGGGCTGTTCAGCTCGTTCCATTTGAGGATGTAGTTGAAATCGCCGATGCCGCGCGCCGCGAGCGTCTGGATCGGGCCCGCCGAGACCGCATTGATCCGGATATTCTCCGGCCCCAGGTCGACCGCCAGATATTTGACGCTGGTCTCGAGCGCCGCCTTGGCGACGCCCATTACGTTATAATGGGGGATGACCTTCTCGGCGCCATAATAAGTCAGCGTCAGGATCGAGCCGCCATTCGGCATCATCGTGCGCGCACGCTGCGTCACCGCCACCAGGCTGTAGGCCGAGATGTTCATGGTCATCAGAAAATTGTCGAGCGTGGTGTCATAATAGCGCCCACGCAGCTGCGACTTGTCCGAAAAGCCGATCGCATGGACGACGAAATCGATCGTCGGCCAGCGCGCCTTGAGCGTGTCGAACGCGACATCCAGCGCCGCCATGTCGCTCACGTCGCAATCGATCAGGAAGTCCGAACCCAGTTGCTCGGCAAGCGGGCGGACGCGCTTCTCCAGCGCCTCCCCCTGATAAGAGAAAGCCAGTTCGGCCCCATGCTCGCGCAGCATCTTGGCGATGCCCCAGGCAAGCGATTTGTCATTGGCAAGGCCCATGATCAGGCCCCTTTTTCCGTCCATCAGACCGGCCATCATTCCTCCGAAATAGCTGCCTGGCCCGGCCCCCTTACGCTGTCATCCGGGGTTTCCGCCAGTGCCGCGTTGAGATGCGCGCCGATCACGAGCCCGAAACCGACCAGCCAGAAGAAGAAGAGGGTCACGATGAACCCCGCGAGGCTGCCATAGGTCCGGCCATAGCCGCCGAGCAAGGTCAGCACGCGCGGCAATATCATCGTCACCGCGGCCCACCAGACCGCGGTGAAGGCGGCGCCCGGCCATTTGGGGCATCGCGTCCAGCGATATTTGCTGGGCGTGAGCGAATAGAAGATCAGGTAGAGCGCCGTGAACAACGCCGCCAGCGGTGCCAGCCGGCTCCAGCCGATCCAGCCGGTCACGTCCTCCGAAGCTGGCACGATCCGGTCGAGGAAATCGGCGACGCCGGTGAGCAATAATTGCGCGCTGAACGCCGCCAGCATCAGGATCACCGCGCCGATCACCAGCGCTGCCGATGCCAGCCGATAATGCCAGAAGGGCTTGGAGAAGCGCAGACCGTAAGCGCGCCGCAAAATGTCGCGGATCGTCTCGATGAAGCTGCCCGTGGTCCACAGGCCGACCAGCCCGCCGACCCACAACAAGGCGCCGGTGCGCTGCTTCAGCACCTCGTCGATCGGGGGCCGCAGCAATTCGCGCACCGATTTCGGCACCGTGCGCAGGAAGGAATAGATCGCGTCCGCGGTCTCGGCACCATGCCCGAAACTATGCGCGACCCAGGCGAGCACGATGAAGAAGGGGAAGAGCGAGATCAGCGCGAGATAAGCCAGATTGCCGGCATGGATGAAGCCATCCGAATAGACGCCGATCGCGATCCGCTTGAGGATATTGAACAGGCGCGTGTGGCGCCGGTCCTCCTCGACATGGTCGCCGCGCCGCTCGGGCGATTCGGGCGAGATATCCTGAATGGCGCGCTCCTGATCCCTGTTTGCCCGATTCAGGCGATCGGCGAAGCGCGCCCCCGCGCTTTGCCGAACCGGTCAGGCTTTAGGCCTATACGCCCAGGCTCGCGCGCGGGTTGCGTTGCTCGTCGCCTGTCCAGTTTTCGGCGAATTGCTTGAGCGCCTCATCGTCGGCCGGCAGGTCGATCATCAGCGTTACGAGCTGGTCGCCGCGCCCGCCGCCGCGCTTGTGAAAGCCGCGCCCCTTGAGCCGCAATACCTTGCCCGATGTTGATCCTTCGGGGATCGTCATCATCACCGCGCCTTCGACCGTGGGCAGCTTGATCCGCGAGCCCAGCACCGCCTCGTCGAGGCGGATCGGCAGATCGAGCCTGACGTCATCGCCGTCGCGCGTGAAGAAGCGATGGGGCTTCACCTCGATACTGACGGTGGCGTCACCGGGGCCGCCCGGGCCCTGCTCGCCCTGGCCCGCCAGCCGCATCGGCGTGCCCGCGACCGCCTCCGCGCTGATCTTGAGGTCGATCGTCTTGCCCGACTGGAGCGTGATGCGCTGCGGCTTCAGCGCCGCCGCATCCTCGAAATCGACCGCGAGCCGATAGGCGACGTCCGCGCCCTTCTGCGGTTTCGCGCGCGCGCCGAAGCCGCCGAAGCCGCTGAACCCGCTCCGCCCCTGTTGTGCCTGCTGCTGGCGCGCGCCGCCGAAAATGCCCTCGAAGATATCGCTGAAATCGGCCGCGGCGGCATCGCCGAAGTCGAATGCGTCGCCCGGCGCGCCCCGCGTCGCGCGGAAGCCACCGCCGGGCCCACCGCGCTGGCCGCCGAAGCCGAACGGCATCTTGGGATTGCCCTGCTCGTCCAGCTCGCCCCGGTCGTACTGGGCGCGCTTGTCCTTATCCATCAGCAGGTCATAGGCCTGCGTGACCTCCGAAAAGCGCGCCGCGGCCTTGGGATTGTCCTTGTTGCGATCGGGGTGCAGCTCCTTGGCGAGCTTGCGATAGGCCTTCTTGATCGAAGCCTCGTCCGCGCCCCGCGCGACACCCAGAGTGGAATAAAGATCTGCCATCGGGTTCCGATGTGCGGACGCCCGGGCGTTTCGACAAGAGGAAAGTGGCGGCCGAAGCGATCCAGGTCCGCGAGCGTGGGTCTGGATCGCTGCGCGACGCTCGCAATGAGGGCCGCCTAGAGCGCGGTTGCGGCCTCGACCAGCGCCTTCACTTCGCGGAACGGTATCCCGCCGGAAGGCGCGTCGAGATCGCCCCCGGCCAGCCTTTCCGCCACGTCGCGCAGCCCGCCCATCACCTTCATGTAGAGTGCCGAGCCCAGGCTGACCCTTTTGACCCCCGCCGCCGCCAGTTCGGCCAGCGGAACGACCCCGTCGGCGGGCGAGATCAGCAGGTTGACCGGCTTGGGCGCGACCGCGCGCACGATCGCCCGGACGCCCTCCATATCGGCCGGATAGGGCGCATAGAGCACGTCCGCCCCAACCTCGGCAAAGGCGGTCAGGCGGCGGATCGTGTCGTCGAGATCGGGCCGGCCCTGGATGAAATTGTCGCACCGCCCGGTAAGCAATATCCGCCCCCTGGCGACCTTCGCCGCCGCCGCGACGCGCGCGACCGCGTCGTCGAAGGCGCGGATCGGCTGGCCCGCATCGCCGCTCGTATCCTCGATCCCGATCCCGGCGAGGCCGGCCTGGATCGCCGCCTCAACCGTGCGCGCTACATTCTCAGGACTATCGCCATAACCGTCCTCGAAATCGCCGTTGACCGGCAGGCCGGTGAGGCTTTCCAGCAATTGCGCATGGTCGAGATGCTCCTTGCGGCTGATCGCATGCGTACCGTCGACCCGGCCCAGTGCGAAAGCCATCGCCGCCGACGAAGTGCCGAGCGCCTCGAAGCCCGCTTGCTTGAGCAGGAGCGCGGAGGTGCCGTCCCACGGATTGGGCATGATGAACAGCCGCTCGTGGAGCGCGCGGAAGCGTTCGTAGCGTTCGACCTGGCTCATCTTCTTCTCCTCAAGCCGCGGCGTGGCGCCGCTCATGATCCAACAGGAAACGTTTGGCATCGAGCCCGCCCGCGAAGCCCGTCAATGCGCCGTTCGCGCCGAGGACGCGATGGCACGGCGCGATGATCGAGATCGGGTTCCGCCCGTTGGCCGCGCCGACCGCGCGCGATGCGCTCGGCCGCCCAAGCTGATGCGCGATCTCGCCATAGGTGCGCGTTTCGCCGAACGGGATGGCGAGCAAGGCCGCCCACACCTGCTTCTGGAAATCGCTGCCGCGGAAATCGAGCCGCATTGTGAAACGCTGCCTCTTTCCGGAAAAATAGTCGCTTAATTGGCGCGACGTTTCGGCGAGCAGGGCGTGATCGGGCTGCTCCGTCATTGCGCCCAGCCGCACGCGCGCCGGATCGTCATCCTCCCACAGAATGGCGACCAGGCCCGCATCGCTCGCGACCAGCTTCAACCGGCCGACGGGGCTGGGCAGGTAGGTGAAGACCAGGCTCATCCCGATTCCCGATAGCGGAGGGCTGTCACCATTTTGGCAGCAGCCTGCCCCGCCGGGATCCGTCATCGCGAGGCGCATCGCGCCGCGCAACGACAATATGCTAGAATGACCCGCCCAGCGCCCGCACCAGATCGGAGGCAACGCCCAGCCGCCGTGCATGAATCTGCAGCAGCGAACGCTCCGCATCCAGCGCTGCCGTCTGCGCGGTCACGACCTCGAGATAGTCCGAAGCCCCGTCGCGATAGCGCACCAGCGCCAGATCGCGCGTATGCTCGGCGGCGCGCACCGCGGTCTGCTGATCCTGCTCCTGCGCCGCCAATTGCCGGCCGAGCGCCAGATCGTCCTCGACCTCGCGGAAGGCAGTGAGCACCGTCGCGCGATAATTGGCGGCAGCCTCGTCGAATTCGGCGCGCGACACCTTGACCTGCGCCGCACGCGCGCCGCCGTCGAACAAGGTCAGCGCCGCGCCCACCGGGCCCAGCGCCCAGAAGCCGCTCGATGCCGACAGCAGGTTGTGCCCCTGCGTCGCCTCATAGCCCCCGGCAGCGCCCAGCGTGATCGTCGGGAAGAAAGCCGCGCGTGCCACACCGATCCGCGCATTGGCGGCAAAGACGCGCCGTTCGGCGGCGGCGATGTCGGGGCGCCGCTCGAGCAAGGTCGAGGGCACCCCGACCGGCACTGCCGGGGGCTGCAGCGCCAAATCCGCGACGGCCAGGCTGAAGCCGGACGGGCTTTGCCCGAGCAGGATCGCGATCGCATGTTCGAGATTGGCGCGGTCGGCGAGCACGCCGTCCAGTTCGGACTTGGCGCTGGCGAGCTGCGCGTCGGCCCGGCTGACGTCGATCCCCGAGGCGACCCCGCCCTGATGGCGCGTATTGGTCAGGTCCGTCGCCTTGCCATAGGCCTCGACCGTCTGGCGCAGCAGGGTGATGCGCGCGTCGAGCCCGCGCATGTTGAAATAGTCGGTCGCCAGCGCCGCTTGCAGGCCGAGCCGGACGGCGGCGAGGTCCGATCCGCTCGCTTTGGCTTCGGCCGATGCCGCACGCACCGAATTGCCGATCCGGCTGAACAGGTCGAGCTCGTAGGCGAGCGATGCGCCAACCGTCGCCATGTCGTAGGTCTGAGTCGTGCCCGGCGAGAAAGGCCGGTTGGCGGACTGGCGGCTGCGGCCATAATTTGCATCCGCCCCCACTTGCGGGAACAGGTCGGCACGCGCCTCGCGCGCACGGGCACGTGCCTCGGCATAACGCGCGGCAGCCGCGGCGAGGCTGGGATTGCCCGCCTCAAGCTGGTCCTCAAGCCCGTTCAGCGTGGGATCCTGGAACGCCTGCCACCATTTGCCCGGCGCCACAATCGCGGCGCCGGCCGGCTGCCAGCCCGGCACCTCCTTGTAGGCGGCCGCGGTGCGCACCGCCGGCTTCTGATAAGCCGGCGCCATCGAACAACCGGCGAGCAGCGCCGCCGCCGTCAGCGAGACCAACAGCTTATTTCGCCGCATCGGCCTTGCCCGAAGCCGGCGCGATCCGCACCGCGTCGCCTGACCCAAGCGAATCCGGCGGACTGTCGATCACGCGATCGTTGGGGCCGATCCCCGCACTGATCTCGACCGTGTTGCCATTGTCCTGGCCGACCGTGACGTCACGGAATTGGGCCTTGTTGTCCGGTCCGAGCACGGCGACGCGCGTGCCCTTGTCATTCACGATCAGGGCACTGGCTGGCACCTGCACATGTGCCGTTCCGCCCGCTACCGGGAAGGTCACCTGCGCATAGGCGCCGGGCTTCAGGGCATGGTCGCCATTGGGCGCCTGCAATTCGACCAGTACCGTGCCCGAGCTCGGATCGACCGCGTCAGCGGTGCGCGTCAGCACCGCGTCGAACACGCGGCCGGGATATTCGGGCAGCTCCAGCTTGGCGTGCATGCCAACCCGGATCTGGCCCGAGGCATTCTGCGGTACGCGCACATAGACGCGGATGCGGCTGATGTCGGAAACGGTGAAGAGCGGCTGCGCGCTGGTGGCCTGCGCGCTCACCAGCTGGCCGACCTGGGTCGATCGGCTGGTGATCGTGCCCGCGAAGGGGGCGGTCAGCCGGGTGAAACCCTGCGTCGCGCTGAGCCGCGCGACATTGGCGGCGGCGGCATTGGCGGCGGCGCTCTTGGCCTTGAAATCGCCGATCTTCTCGTCGGTCTCCTGCTTGGAGACCGCATCCTTGGACAGCAGGTTGGACCAGCGCGAAGCGGTCGACTGCGCCAGCGCCTGATTGGCGCGCGCGGTTTGCAGGTCGGCACGCGCGGCGGCGAGCTGCTGATCGACCTCCGGCGCATCGAGTACCGCCAGCAATTGCCCCGCGCGGACATCGTCGCCGATATCGACCAGCCACTTGCGGACATAGCCGTTGGTGCGGGCATAGATCGGCGCGCTGTTATAGGCCTGGAGCGTGCCCGGCAGCGTCAGTCCGCTCGTTTTGGCGGCCGGGGTCGGCGTGATCACCGTTACCATCGGCACCGCCTGCGCGTCGGTCCATTGTTCCAATTGATGGCCGTGATGCCAGCGGCTGAACAGGCCCCAGGCGACGATCGCCAGCGCCACGATCACGGCGACGACGCCGACTTTCTTCAGGGTGCTGCCTTCGTCAGGCATGAGCTTCCTCCAGGGGGATATCGTCCAGCGTCGGCGCGGCAGCGACGGGGCGGTTCTTGTGGACCAGGCTGAAAATCACGGGCACGAACATGAGCGTGGCGAAGGTTGCGACCACCAGTCCGCCGATCACCGCGCGGCCGAGCGGCGCGTTCTGCTCGCCGCCTTCGCCGAAGCCCATCGCCATCGGCAGCATGCCGATGATCATCGCCAGCGCGGTCATCAGCACCGGGCGGAAGCGCGTCATGCCTGCTTCCAGCGCGGCGCGCGCGGCCTCGCCATGTTCGGCGAGTTTCTCGCGCGCGAAGCTCACCACCAGGATCGAATTGGCGGTGGCGACGCCCATGCACATGATCGCGCCCGTAAGCGCCGGAACCGACAGGGTCGTGCCGGTCGTGAACAGGGTCCAGATGATGCCCGCGATCGCGCCGGGAAGCGCGGTGATGATCACGAACGGATCGAGCCACGACTGGAAGTTCACCACGATCAGCAGATAGATCAGCACGATCGCACCGATCAGGCCGAAGGCGAGGCCGGAAAAGGCGGTCTTCATCGTCGCATATTGGCCGCGCAGGGTGACGGTCGAGCCCTTGGGCGTGGCCGCTTTCATCTGCTTCAGCACATGGTTGATGTCGCCGCCGATCGCGCCGAGATCGCGCCCGTTCGGGGTCGCATAAATGTCGATCGCGGGCTGGATATTATAATGCGAAACCACCGCCGGCGACGAACCGCGCGAGATCGTGCCGAGCGCGCCCAGCACCTGCGGCGTGCCGCCGCCCGCACCCGTCACCGGCACGTTGGACAGATCGTCGATCGACGCCACCTGCCGCTCGGGCGTCTGCGCGACGACCGGATAGGACACGCCGTTTTGCGGGTTGAGGTAGAAGACCGGCGCGGTCTGCTGCGTGCCCGCCAGGCTGGCGGCGAGGCTGGTGGTGACGTCGCGCTCGGTCAGCCCCACCTGCGCGATGCGGCTGCGGTCGATGTCGACATTGAGCTGCGGATAGCGCGAGCTTTGCTGGATGCGCGCGTCTGCCACGCCAGGGATCGCGCGGATCCGCGTCAGGATCGCCTTGGCATAGGCCTCGTTCTCGGGCGCCTTGTTGCCCGCGATCTGGATGTCGATCGGGGCGGGCGCACCGAAATTGAGGATCTGGCTGGTGATATCGGCGGGCAGGAACGAGAAGGTCGTGCCGGGAAAGGCAGCCGGCAATTGCTCGCGCAGCTTGCGGATATAATCGTCGGTCGGCGCATGGCGGTGCGACAGCTGGATCAGCACGTCGCCGTCCTGGGGCCCGATCGTCCCCGAATTATTATAGGTCGTGTTGATCGAGCTGACCGGCAGGCCGATATTGTCGACTACAGACACCAGCTCGTCGGGCGGGATGACCTGGCGGATGCGCCGCTCGATCCGGTCGAATTCGGCCGAGGTCTGTTCGATCCGCGAGCCGATCGGCGCACGGACGTGCAACGCGATCTGGCCGGCATCGACCGACGGGAAGAAATTCTGGCCGAGGAACGGCACCAGCAGGAACGACAAGGCCACGCAGGCGAGGAAGCCGATCACGAACGGCTTGGGGACATGCAGCGCGCGTTCGAGCAATCCGCCGTAGCGCGTGCGCGTCGCTTCGAACCGCCGTTCGAACCCGCGCTGGAAGCGGACCAGCGGGTTGGTCGAGGTCGCGCTGCCGGCGGCATGCTCGTCCTCACCCGGCTTGTGCGGCTTCAACAGATACATCGCCATCGTCGGCACCAAGGTGCGCGACAGGATGAACGACGCGATCATCGCGAACACCACCGCGAGCGCGAGCGGCACGAACAGGAAACCCGCCACGCCCGGCAGGAAGAACATCGGCACGAACACGATGCAGATGCAGAGCAGGGATACGAAGGCGGGCGTCACGATCTGCGCGGCGCCGTCGAGGATCGCCTGCTTGACGCCCTTCCCATGCTCCAGATGCCAGTTGATATTCTCGATCGTCACGGTCGCGTCGTCGACCAGGATGCCGACGGCCAGGCTCAGGCCGCCGAGCGTCATGATGTTGAGCGTGTTGCCGGTCGCCGCGAGCGCGATGATCGCGCACAGGATCGCGAGCGGGATCGAGATGGCGATGATCACCGTCGAACGCCACGATCCCAGGAAAAGCAGGATCATCGCGCTGGTCAGCGCGGCTGCGATCGCGCCTTCCTTGATCACGCCCTGCACCGCCGCGCGGACGAAGATGGACTGATCGCCGATCGGCACGATCTTGAGCGCCGACGGCAAGGATTCCTGGATCTTGGGCAGCGCGTCCTTGATTCCCTGGACGATCGCGAGCGTCGAGGTCGAGCCGTTCTTGAGGATCGTCATCACGACCGAACGCGATCCGTCGACATGTACGACATTGGTCTGCACCGCCGATCCGTCGCGGACATGCGCCACGTCGCGCATATAGACGGTCGCGCCGTTGACCTGCCTGATCGGCAGCGCATTCAGCGCCTCGACCGAATTGGGCGCATTGTTGAGCGCGACATTGTACTGGAAGCCGCCGATCTTGACGAAACCGGCAGGGTTGATCTGGTTCTGCGCCGCGATGGCATTGCCCACGTCCTGGGCCGACAGCCCCTTCGATTGCAGCGCCTGCGGGTCGAGATCGATCTGGATCTGCCGTTGCCGTCCGCCCGACGGATAGGGGATGGCCGCGCCCGGCACGGTTACCAGTCCGGGACGGATCTGGTTGATCGCGGTGTCGAACATCTGCCCTTCGGACAGACCCTTGCCCGACAGGGCGAGCTGCAGGATCGGTACGGTCGAGGCATTATAGTTCAGGATCAGGGGCGGTGTGACGCCCGGCGGAAGCTGGCGCAGCACGGTCTGGCTGACCGAGGTCACCTGCGCGGTCGCGGTGCGGATGTCGGCGCCCGGCTGGAAATAGATTTTCACCACGCCGATGCCGGGCAGCGAGCTGCTCTCGATATGATCGATGTCGTTGACCGTGGTGGTCAGCACGCGCTCGAACGGCGTGATGATCCGGCCCGACATGTCGCCCGGCGACAGGCCCTGATAGTTCCACGCGGTCGCGATCACCGGCACGCCGATATTGGGGAAGATGTCGACCGGGGTCCGCGCGGCCGACAGCACGCCGATGATCAATATCAGGATCGCCATGACGATGAACGTCAGCGGGCGAAGCAGGGCAATGCGAACGATGCCGATCATGGAATGCTTTCGGCTTCGGTCCGGAGCGGGCCGTATCGGGAACAGGTACGCAAACAGGCAGCAACGCTGTCCTATCAGCGCCGGCGGCTGCGAAATGGGCCGAGCCTACCGATCAGTCCAATATCAATTGCAGTTTGATCAAGACGTTTTAGATATCGCAGGGTTCGGCCTCAGGTTTCGCGATGGCCGTGACGGAGCGAATTTTTGCGCACAGGTAGGAGCAAGGAGGGAACGATGGCGATTCATCGAGATCGACGCGCGACGTCCATGTGCGCAAAAAGGCGCCCGCCGCTTCGCGGTTGCCCAGAGAAGGCCGCCGGCTACGTTGCTTGCTTGCGCCTAGCTTCGGCTAGGCGACCGCACTGCGCGCCTTGCCGACAGCCTTCTCCAGGCAATCACGGCCGCCGCGGAACCTGAGGCCGAACCCTGGCATGGAGCTCCGCCATCTTCGCTATTTCGTCGGCGTGGCCGAGGAATTGCACTTCGGGCGCGCCGCGACCCGGCTCGGCATTTCGCAACCACCCTTGAGCCAGCAGATCATGGCGCTGGAACGCGAGCTCGGCGTGCAATTGTTCGACCGTACCAGCCGCAATGTCGTGCTGACCGATGCGGGCGCGTTGTTCCTGCGCGAGGCACGCGCGACGCTCGCCCAGGCCGAGCGCGCGATGATCGTCGCGCGCCGCGCCGCACGCGGGGAGCTTGGCGAACTCGCGATCGCCTTCAACGCCTCCGCGCCGTTCGTGCCCGCGGTCGCGCGCGCGATCCATGACTTCCGCCTCGCTTGGCCCGATGTGCACCTGACCTTGTCCGAACTGCCCGAAGCGGAGATGCGCGTCGCGCTTGCGCAGCACAGCGTCGAGATCGGCTTCCTTCGCAGCTTCCGTCAGCCCGAATTCGCGGGCGGAATCGCGGCGCGGCTACTGCTGCGCGAGGGGATGGCGGTCGCGATGCGCCCCGACCATCCGCTTGCCGCGCGCAATACGATCACGTTGCGGGACCTGAATGGCCAATCGATGATCTTCTACCAGCGCGGGCTGACCGGCGGCTTTACCGAGCATCTGCAGAAACTGATGCGCGATGCGGAGGTAGAGCCGATCGTGGCGCAGGAGGTGCGCGAGGTCTCGACCCTGTTCGGCATGGTCTCGGCCGGTGTCGGCATCACCATCGTCGCGCGCTCGCTGCGCGCATTGCAGGCGGTGAACGTGGTCTATCGCGATTTCGACGTGGCGGAGGCCAATACCGCTTTATGGCTGGTCCATCAGCAGCATCTGTCGGAAGCGGGCCGCCACTTCCTCACGACGCTCGAAGCATTGCAGGATTCTTGAGCGCCGCCGCCCCGGCCATTCGCGTGGGGGGACCAAAAAATCGCTCAGAGCTGGAAGAAAGCCCAGATCAGGACCAGCATCGCCACCGTCATCAGCACCGCATCCCAGGGCAAGGCCCAGACGCGGTGACGGCGATAGAGTTCGCGCAGATAATCCTCGCCATCGCTCTGGCGCGGCGGCGTGGTCACGCCCAGCCGCTGCACCGGCGCGCGCGAGAAAGCGAGCGCCTCGTCCTCGGGCGCCATCGGCCGCTCGAACGCGCAGCCATATTCGCCGCCCCTGGCCCAGGCGACATAAGCGCGGGTGACGCCCGCGCCCGCGAGGCCGATCGTGATCTCCTGCCCGATCTCGAGCTCCGCGTCGGTGACGATGCGCACGCCCGAGCGCGAGATGTCGAGCACCACCACATCGACCGGCGCGCCATTGTCCGCACGCATCGTGCTCGGCGCGTCGGCTGGCCGGCGTTCCGCGTTCCGCGCATTCATGGTCTGACCCGTTTCAATCACGCGGCTCTCCAAAGGCGAAAAATACGCCTAAACCTCTATGGTTGCCAGAATCTAAACGACGTATTCCGCGAAGTTTAAGAGGCGCGCATGGCAGGCGGGCTCAGAGAGGGAATCTTTCATGGATCTCGGCATCAAAGGGCGCACCGCTCTGGTCTGCGCATCGAGCCAGGGGCTTGGCCGGGGCTGCGCCGAGGCGCTCGCCGCCGCCGGCGCACGCGTGATCGTCAATGGCCGCGACAAGGAAGTGCTCGCGCGCGCGGCTGACGAGATTGCGGCCGCCACCAGTGCCGAGATCGTAGTGGTCGCGGCGGACGTCGGCACCGAGGATGGCCGCGCCGCGCTGCTTGACGCCGCGGGCACGGTCGACATCCTCGTCAACAACAATGGCGGTCCTCCGCCCGCCGATTTCCGCGCGCTCAGCCATGCGCAACTGCTTGCGGGCATCGAAGCCAATATGCTGACGCCGATCGCGATGGTGCAGGCGGTGATCGACGGAATGGTTGAACGCCGCTTCGGCCGGATCGTGAACATCACGTCGGGATCGGTGAAGATGCCGCTCGCGGGCCTTGATCTGTCGAGCGGCGCGCGGCTCGGCCTGACCGGCTTCCTCGCGGGGGTGGCGCGCCAGGTCGCGCACGCCAATGTCACGATCAACGGCCTGCTGCCGGGGTCGTTCGACACCGCGCGCGGCACCGCGATCGACAGGAAGCGCGCCGCCGACACCGGTATCGCGCTGGATCGGGCGCGCGACGAACGGATCGCCAAGATTCCTGCGCGCCGGCTAGGCAGCCCGCAGGAATTCGGCGCGGCCTGCGCTTTCCTCTGTTCGGCAAGCGCGGGGTTCATCACCGGCCAGAATCTACTGATCGATGGCGGCGCCTTTCCCGGCGTGCTGTGATCCGTTCAATTTCCGTTCAACACCCCTCCATTCGTCTTAATCGACCACGCTTGCCCTTTGCGGCGGGCGGTCGGGCCGCTATCATCGACCGATCACTATCCTTCGATAGTGTTTCTCCTTTCCTTCCTCTCCCGCTCCGAAGGCGCCCCTCTTGGATGTTTCCCTTGATCGGTCCGGCGTTTGCGGCTCTTGGCGTGCGCCGATGAGCCTGATTCGCCGCCCCGTCGCCCTGATCTCCGCCTTGTCGCTGAGCGGCGCGATGACGCTCGCGCTTTCGGGCTGCGGCGAGAAGAAGGAAGCGTCCCCCCCGCCGCCCGAGGCGGGTTATGTCGTCGTGCAGGCCAAGACGGTGCCGCTGATGGTCGAGCTGCCGGGACGCACCTCGGCGTTCGAAACGTCGGACGTGCGCCCGCAGGTGTCCGGCATCATCCAGGCGCGCTTGTTCACCGAAGGCAGCATCGTCCACAAAGGCGAGACGCTCTATCAGATCGACCCCAGCCTCTACCGCGCGGCGGTCAACCAGGCGCAGGCCAACCTCCAGTCGGCCGAGGCCAATCGCGTATCCACCGCCGCCAAGGCCGAACGCTATAAGCCGCTCGCCCAGATCCAGGCGGTCGCGCAGCAGGATTATACCGACGCCGCGGCCCAGGCGCGGCAGGCCGCCGCAGCGGTCGCGCAGAACCGGGCCGCGCTTGAAACCGCGCGGATCAACCTGCGCTTCACGCGCGTGCCCGCGCCGATCACCGGCCGCATCGGGCGCTCGCTTTTCACCACCGGCGCGCTGGTCACCAACGGCCAGACCAGCCCGCTTGCGCAGATCCAGCGGCTTGACCCGATCTATGTCGACGTCCAGCAGTCGAGCGCGGACCTGCTCCAGCTCCGCCAGTCGCTCGCCTCGAACAAGGGCGTCGCGCCCTCCTCCGCGGTGGTCCATCTCAAGCTCGAAAATGGCACCGACTATCCTTATGCCGGCAAGGTCGAATTCGCCGAGGAGATGGTCGATCCCGCGACCGGCGCGGTGACCTTGCGCGCGCGTTTCCCCAATCCGCAAGGGCTGCTCCTGCCGGGCATGTATGTCCGCGCCGAATTCAGCCAGGTGACGACCAATAACGGCATTCTCGTGCCGCAGGCGGGCGTCAGCCGCGACGTGCAGGGCAATGCCACAGTCCTGCTGGTCGGCCCCGACGGCAAGGCGGTCAGCCGCGCGATCACCGCCGATCAGACGGTGGGCGACAGTTGGCTTGTCACGTCGGGCCTCAAGCCGGGCGACAAGGTGATCGTCGAGGGGCTGGGCAAGATCAAGCCCGGCAAGCCGATCCGCGCCGTGCCCGCGGGCTCGAAGCCGCTGCCGTCCAGGGGCGGCGCGGGCGGCAAGGGTGGCGGCGGCGCCAGCAAGACGGCCGGCTGACGCAGCGTGATCAGCCGCATCTTCATCGATCGCCCCATCTTCGCATGGGTGATCGCGATCATCGTCATGATGCTCGGCATCGGCGGCATCTTCTCGCTCGCCGTCGAGCAATATCCCGACATCGCACCGCCGCAGGTCAATATCCGCGCGACCTATCCCGGCGCGTCGGCCACGACGCTCGAATCCTCGGTCACGCAGGTGATCGAGCAGCAGCTCACCGGCATCGACGGGATGATCTATTTCTCGTCGACCTCCAATTCGAATGGACAGGTCACGATCTCGGTCACCTTCGACAAGGGGATCAATCCGGACATCGCGCAGGTGCAGGTCCAGAACAAGGTGCAGCAGGCGCTGCCCCGCCTGCCCCAGCAGGTCCAGCAGCAGGGCCTGACCGTCACCAAGTCGAACCCCGATTTCCTGATGGTGATCGGCATCTATGACGAGACCGACAAGTCGACCAGCATCGACGTCAGCGACTATCTCGTCTCCAATCTTCAGGACGCGCTCGGCCGCGTTCCCGGCGTCGGCGACTTCAACGTCTTCGGCAGCCAATATGCGATGCGCATCTGGCTCGATCCATTCAAGCTGCGGACCTACCAGCTCCAGCCGGGCGACGTGATCTCCGCGCTCCAGGCACAGAATACGCAGATTTCGGCCGGCCAGATCGGCCAGCAGCCGATGCCCGATTCGCAGATGCTGAACGCGATCGTCACCTCGCGCTCGCGCCTGACCTCGGTCGATCAGTTCAAGCAGGTCGTGATCAAGTCGCAGCCCGACGGGTCCAAGGTGCTGCTGAAGGACGTGGCGCGGCTCGAGCTCGGCAGCGAGAATTATTCGAGCGTGAGCACGATCAACGGCCATCCGGGCTCGGGCATCGCGGTCCAGCTCGCGCCCGGCGCGGACGCGCTGAAGACGTCTGAACTGGTGCGCAAGTTCATCATCCAGCGCGCCGCCGCCTTCCCGCCCGGCTACAAATATGCCTTCCCGTCCGACACCACCGCCTTCATCAAATTGTCGGTCAAGGAGGTCGTCCAGACCCTGATCGAGGCGATCATCCTGGTCGTGATCGTGATGTTCGTCTTCCTGCAGAGCTGGCGCGCGACCCTTATCCCCGCGATCGCGGTGCCGGTGGTCCTGCTCGGCACGTTCGGCATCCTCGCCGCCGCCGGTTTCTCGATCAACACATTGACTTTGTTCGGCATGGTACTGGCGATCGGCCTGCTCGTCGACGACGCCATCGTCGTGGTCGAGAATGTCGAGCGCGTGATGGAGGAAGAGCCCGATCTTTCCCCGCGCGAGGCGACGATCAAGTCGATGGGCGAGATCAACGTCGCGCTGATCGCGATCGCCTTGGTCCTGTCTGCGGTTTTCCTGCCGATGGCCTTCTTCGGCGGCTCGACCGGCGTGATCTACCGCCAATTCTCGATCACGATCGTCTCGTCGATGGCCTTGTCGGTGATGGTCGCGCTGGTCCTCTCGCCCGCGCTCGCCGCCACCCTGCTCAAGCGTCCGGACGAGGAAGCGCGCGCCGGCGGCAACATCGTCATGCGCAAGGCGCACGAATATGGCGAGAAGTTCAACGCCTGGTTCGCCCGCACCGCCGAGAAATATCGCGCCGCGGTCGGCTGGATGGTCGCGCATATGGGCCGTGCGATGATCGCCTACGCTCTGGTCTTCGCGCTCCTCGTCGTCCTGTTCATCCGGCTGCCCACCAGCTTTCTCCCCGTCGAGGATCAAGGCGGTCTCCAGCTTCAGATCACTCTGCCCCAGGGCGCCACCCAGGCGCGCACGGTCAAGGCGGCCGACGCCATCTCCAAATATTTCCTGGGCAAGGAAAAGGACGATACCGAGGCCGTCTTGCTCGCAGTGGGCGGCAGCCAGCAGGGCAGCGGTCAGAATGTCGGCCGCGGCTTCCTCGCGCTCAAGGCTTGGGACGAACGGCCCGGCGCCGACCATGCCGCGCCCGCGATCGCGACGCGCGCCACGCGCGAGCTTGGCCACCAGTTACGCGACGTCGAATTCTACGCGCTCAATCCGCCGCCGGTGCGCGGCCTTGGCCAGTCGAGCGGCTTCACGATGGAGCTGATGAACACGGGCGGCATCGACCGCGATGAGTTCGAACGCCGCGTGAACCAGTTGGTCGCCGACGCGCGCGCCAATCCCCGGCTTGCCGCGATCCGCCTCAACAATCTGCCCAGCACGCCGACGCTTTCGGTCGATATCGACGCCGAGAAAGCCGGCGCGCTCGGCCTCAGCCAGAGCGATATCGACAGTACGCTCTCCTCCGCCTGGGGCGGCACCTACGTCAACGACTGGGTCGATCGCGGTCGCGTCAAGCGCGTCTATATCCAGGGCGATGCGCCCTTCCGCGCGCGGCCTGAGGATATCGGCGACTGGTATGTCCGCAACAATACTGGCACGATGACGCCTTTCTCGTCCTTCTCGTCGCAGCATTGGTCGCTCGCGCCCAACACGTTGAGCCGCTTCAACGGCAACCCCTCGTTCGAAATCCAGGGCCAGGCCGCGCCCGGCCACAGCTCGGGCGACGCGATGCGGATCATCGCGCAGATGGCGTCCAAGATCCCGGGTGCGACCGTGGCCTGGTCGGGCATTTCCTATCAGGAGCAATTGTCGGGCGGGCAGGCGCCGATCCTCTATGCCTTGTCGCTGCTGGTAGTGTTCCTGTGCCTCGCCGCGCTCTACGAAAGCTGGTCGATCCCGTTCGCGGTGATGCTGGTGATGCCCTTGGGCCTGGTCGGCGCTGCGATCGCGGTCGGCCTGCGCGGCCTTACCAACGACGTCTATTTCCAGGTCGGCCTGCTCACCACGATGGGCCTCTCCGCCAAGAATGCGATCCTGATCGTCGAGTTCGCCGAGCAGGCCGAGCATCATGGCAAGTCGCCGCTCGAGGCTGCATTGGAAGCCGCGCGCATCCGGTTGCGCCCGATCATCATGACCAGCCTCGCCTTCATGTTCGGCGTATTCCCGCTGGTGATCGCGAGCGGTGCCGGCGCGCAGAGCCGGATCGAGATCGGCACCGCGGTGATCGGCGGCATGCTGACCGCGACCGCGCTCGCCATCTTCTATATCCCGATGTTCTTCGTGCTGGTGCGCAAGATCTTCCGCAAGCAGTCGCTCACGCCGGAAGAACGCGCCGCCGCCGACGCGCAGCGCCACCGCGAGATCGAGGCGCGCCGCGCCGCCGAGGAAGGCGGGGAGCAGCCCGCATGAAGCGGATCGCCGCCCTCCTCGCCCTGACGGCGCTTACCGGTTGCACGCTGGAGCCGCATTATGCGCGCCCGGCGCCTGCGATCCCGCCCCATTTTCCGCAGGGCGACGCCTATCTCCGCCAGAGCGAGGCGACCTTGCCGAGCGTGAGCTATCGCGACATCTTCCGCGATCCCCGCCTCCAGACGGTCATTGCCCAGGCGCTCGCCAACAATCAGGACCTCGCCCAGGCGCTCGCCAACATCCAGTCGGCGCGCGCGCTCTATCGTGTCCAGCGCGCGGATATCTTTCCCCCGATCGACGCGAGCGGCGGCGTCACGCTGCGCCACAATCCGGACAACGGCACGCCCAGCGGCGGCCAGGGCAATGGCGGCGCGGGCGGCGGCGTCAGTGCAGGAAGCAACAATGGCGGCCACACCACCAGCTACGACATCCAGGCGGGCACCACCGCCTGGGAGATCGACCTGTTCGGCCGGCTGCGCAGCCTCAGCCATTCGGCCTTCGACCAATATCTCGCAAGCGAAGCCGCCGCGCGCGCGACGCGGCTTACGCTCGTGGCAGACATTGCCAACGCCTGGCTCAAGCTGGGAGCCGATCGCAGCTTGCTCGCTATCGCCGAGGATACCGAGAAGAGCGCGCAGGTCTCGGTCGACCTCACCCAGGCGCGGCTCAATGGCGGGGTCGCGCCGCGCACCGACCTCAGGCAGGCGCAAACCGTGCTCGCCACCGCCCAGGCGGACCGCGCGCGCCAGCAGACCCTGGTCGCGCAGGATATCAACGCGCTGCAATTGCTGATCGGCGCGCCGCCTGCCGAAGCCTCACTGCCCAGCTCGATCGAGGATGCCGACCGCAGTCTTGCCGAACTCCCAGCGGGACTCGATTCCTCGATCCTGCTGCGCCGGCCCGACGTGGTCGAGGCAGAATATCAGCTGCGCGCCGCCAACGCCCGGATCGGCGCCGCGCGCGCGGCTTTCTTCCCCCGCGTGGCGCTGACCGCGGTCGCGGGTCTTGCCAGCGGCGGCCTGTCGAGCCTGTTCACCGGCGGGGCCTTCAACTGGACGGTCGCGCCCTCGGCAACGCTGCCGATCTTCGACTGGGGCGCCAATGCGGGCAATCTCGCTTATTCGAAGGCGCAGCGCGACGCCGATCTCGCTGCTTATCAGAAGGCGATCCAGACCGCCTTCCGCGAAACCGCCGACGCGCTCGCGCGGCGCGGCACGATCGATGCCGAGGTCGCCGCCGACCAGCTCAACCTCACCGCCGCGCAGGACACGTTCACGCTCGACACGGCACGCTACAAGCAGGGCATCGATCCCTATCTCAACACGCTTGTCTCGCAGCGCACTTTCTATGCCGCGCGCCAGACGATGGTGGCCATCCGCCTGACCAAGGCGCAGAATCTGGTCTCGCTTTATCAGGTGCTGGGCGGCGACCAGCTGGTCGAAAGCCTGCCGCCAACCTACCCCGCGCCTGATCCGAACCACCGTTAACGCGGGACCGGTTGCCGCGCCGCTATGCAGCCCGCGCCGGCGGCAAGGCCTGCGCTTGCCTTTCCCCATCCCGCGCGCCATCGCCTGCCCCCAAGGACTCAGTCGGGAGGATAGAGATGAAAACCCGCGCCGCCGTCGCATTCGAGGCGAAGAAGCCGCTCGAAATCGTCGAACTCGACCTTGAAGGCCCCAAGGCCGGCGAGGTGCTGGTCGAGATCATGGCGACGGGCATCTGCCATACCGACGCCTACACGCTCGACGGCTTCGACAGCGAAGGCATCTTCCCCTCGATCCTCGGCCACGAAGGCGCGGGCATCGTGCGCGAGGTTGGGCCAGGGGTCACCAGCGTGAAGCCGGGCGATCACGTAATCCCGCTCTACACGCCCGAATGCCGCCAATGTAAGTCGTGCCTGTCGGGCAAGACCAACCTCTGCACCGCCATCCGCGCGACCCAGGGCAAGGGGCTGATGCCCGACGGTACCACCCGCTTCAGCTACAAGGGCCAGCCCATCTTCCATTATATGGGCTGCTCCACCTTCTCCAACTTCACCGTACTTCCCGAAATCGCGGTCGCGAAGATCCGCGAGGACGCGCCGTTCAAGACCAGCTGCTATATCGGCTGCGGCGTCACCACCGGCGTCGGCGCGGTGGTGAATACCGCCAAGGTCCAGGTCGGCGACAATGTTGTCGTGTTCGGGCTGGGCGGGATCGGGCTCAACGTGATCCAGGGAGCGCGCCTTGCGGGTGCGGGCCGGATCGTCGGTGTCGACATCAACCCCGATCGCGAGGAATGGGGCAAGCGCTTCGGCATGACCCACTTCATCGACGGGCGGAACAAGGATCGCGCCGCCGTGATCGCCGAAGTGCTGGACCTGACCGACGGCGGCGCCGATTACACCTTCGACTGCACCGGCAATACCGAGGTGATGCGCACCGCCTTGGAGGCCTGCCATCGCGGCTGGGGCACCAGCATCATCATCGGCGTGGCCGAAGCGGGCAAGGAAATCGCCACCCGCCCGTTCCAGCTCGTCACCGGGCGCAACTGGCGCGGCACCGCCTTCGGCGGCGCCAAGGGCCGCACCGACGTGCCCAAGATCGTGGACTGGTATATGAACGGGAAGATCGAGATCGATCCGATGATCACCCACGTCCTCGGTCTCGAAGAGATCAACAAGGGCTTCGACCTGATGCATGCGGGCGAGAGCATCCGCAGCGTCGTGGTCTATTGAGGAGGGCTGGTCATGTTCACGCATGTGATGGTTGGCACCAACGATCTTGAGAAAGCGCGCACATTCTACGCCGCCACGCTCGGCGCGATCGGCTATCAACCCCATCATGACGGCGAGCGCACCTTCTTCACCGATGGCTCGACGGGCTTTGGCGTAGGCCGACCGACCAATGGCGAGACCGCCTCTTACGCCAATGGCGGCACGATCGGCTTCAAGGCCAAGACCACCGAACAGGTCGACGCTTTCTATGCCGCCGGTCTCGCCAATGGCGGGACGTGCGAGGGCAAGCCGGGCATACGGGAAGGCGGGCGCGGCAAGCCTTACGGCGCTTATCTGCGCGATCCGGACGGCAACAAGATCTGCGCCTACGCGCCCAATCCGGATGCGGCGGCCTAGGATGCAGGACAAGGCCAACCTCGCCGAGAAGCTGGCCAGCTTCACCGATCAATGGCGGCCGCGCATCGTTGCGGGCTATAACGGCAACGACGTCATGGTCGTGCGCATCGAGGGGCCGTTCCAATGGCACAAGCATGACGAGACGGACGATCTGTTCCTGGTGCTGGAGGGAATCCTCGACATCGAGCTGCGCGACCGGACCGTGACTTTGGGGCCGGGCGAATTGTTCGTCGTGCCCAGGGGCGTCGAGCACCGCCCCGTCGCGCGCCATGGCGAGGTCAAGATGCTGCTGATCGAACCTGCGGGCACGCCCAATACGGGCGACCCCGCGACCGCGGTCGAAAAGCTCTATCTGTGAGCCGGCGCTGATGCGGCAGCCGGCGGCCTGGACGCTCACGCTTACCTGCCTCGATCGCGTCGGCATCGTCGCGGGCGTGACCGGCTTCCTGGCGGAGCGCGACGGCTTCATCATCGACAGCCAGCAATATGCCGACCTCGATACCGGCCGCTTCTTCATGCGGGTGGTGTTCAAGGCGGGCGGCCCCTCATTCTCCGACGACGATACCGCGCTGCGTGAGGCCTTCGCGCCGGTGGCCGAACGGTTCGCACTCGACTGGTCGCTGCATCCCGCCTCCCGGCGGCCGCGCATGGTGGTCGCGGTGTCGAAAGGCTCGCACTGCCTCAACGACCTGCTCCATCGCTGGGAAAGCGGCACGCTGTCGGCCGAGATCGCCGCCGTCGTTTCCAACCATGACGATCTGCGTTCGCTGGTCGAATGGCACCGCCTGCCCTGGCACCATCTGCCCGTGGACAATTCGAACCGCGATAATCAGGAACGCGCGATCGAGCGGGTCATGGCCGAAACCGGCGCGGACTATCTCGTGCTCGCGCGCTACATGCAGGTGCTGACGCCGGAATTCGTCGCGCGGCTCGACGGGCGCTGCATCAATATCCATCACAGCTTCCTGCCCGGCTTCAAGGGCGCGCAGCCCTATCATCGGGCGCACGCGCGTGGCGTGAAGCTGATCGGCGCGACCGCCCATTTCGTGACCGCCGATCTCGACGAAGGCCCGATCATCGAGCAGGCGGTCGAGCGCGTCGATCATCGCGCCTCGGTCGAGGACATGATCCGCATCGGCCGCGACATCGAGGCGCAGGTGCTGGCGCGCGCGATCGATGCGATCGGCGAGCGGCGCGTGTTCCTGAACGGCGGCAAGACGGTGGTGTTTCGATGAAACTCGAGCAAGTGTCCGCCGCGAAATCGTTCGACGGCATCCAGGGCGTCTATCGCCACGCCTCGGCCGAAACCGGCACCGACATGACCTTCTCGGTCTACGTCCCCGCGCACGAGGAAGGCGAGACGTTGCCGGTAATCTGGTGGCTGTCGGGCCTGACCTGCACCCACGCCAACGTCACCGAGAAAGGCGAATTTCGCGCCGCCTGCGCGAAGCATCGGCTGATCTTCGTCGCGCCCGATACGTCTCCGCGTGGCGACATTGTGCCCGACGATCCCGATGGTGCCTATGATTTCGGGCTGGGCGCAGGTTTCTATGTCGATGCGACGCAGGATCCCTGGGCGGCCAATTATCGCATGTGGTCCTACGTCACGCGCGAACTGCCCGATTTGGTCTTCGCGCATTTCCCGGCGGATCGGGCGCGACAGGGCATCATGGGCCATTCGATGGGCGGGCACGGCGCGCTTACCGTCGGCCTGCGCCATCCCGACCGTTTCAAGTCGGTCTCCGCTTTCGCGCCGATCGCGGCACCCTCGCACGTTTCGTGGGGGCAGAAGGCGCTGGGCAATTATCTCGGGCCGGACAAGGCCGCCTGGCGCGAACATGACGCGGTCGCCCTGATCGAGGACGGCGCGCGCCTGCCCGAGCTGCTGATCGACCAGGGGGCGGACGACGTATTCCTCGAAAAGGAATTACGCCCAGAATTGCTGCGCGATGCTTGCACCCAAGCCGGCATCGATCTGACGCTCAATCTGCGCGAGGGCTATGACCATAGCTATTATTTCGTGACGACCTTCATGGCCGATCATCTGGCCTGGCATGCGGCAAGGCTGAAATGAGCGGATACGACATCCTGATCGTCGGCGCGGGCCATGCGGGCGCGCAGGCCGCGATCGCGCTCCGCCAGAACAAGTTTGAAGGCTCGATCGCCATCGTCGGCGACGAGCCCGAAATCCCCTATGAGCGCCCCCCGCTTTCCAAGGATTATCTGTCGGGCGAAAAGCCGTTCGAACGCATCCTCATCCGCCCCGCGGCCTTCTGGGCCGAACGCGAGATTGCGATGCTGACGGGCAAGCGCGTCCTCTCGGTCGATCCGGCGGCACATACGGTAACGACCGGCGACGGTGCGACGATCGGCTATGGCAAACTGATCTGGGCGGCGGGCGGCAGCCCCCGCTCGCTGATCTGCTCGGGCCACGACCTGGCTGGCGTCCATGCCATCCGCACCCGTGCCGATGTCGACCGGCTGATGGGCGAGCTCGCGGCCACCAGCCGCGTGGTCGTGATCGGCGGCGGCTATATCGGGCTCGAGGCGGCAGCCGTGCTGACCAAGCTCGGCAAGCTTGTGACCGTGCTCGAGGCGCTCGACCGCGTGCTCGCGCGCGTGGCGGGCGAGCCCCTGTCGCGCTTCTACGAAGCCGAGCACCGCGCGCATGGCGTCGATGTCCGTTTGGGCGCGAAGGTCGAATGTATCGAGGAGAAGGATGGCCGCGCCATCGGCGTTCGGCTCGCCGACGGCGAAGTGCTGCCGTGCGAGATGGTGATCGTCGGCATCGGCATCATTCCGTCGGTCCAGCCCCTGCTGTCGGCGGGCGCCGAGGGTGGGAATGGCGTCAGGGTTGATGCGCAGTGCCGCACCTCGCTTCCCGATATCTTCGCGATCGGCGATTGTGCGCTCCACGCCAACGGCTTCGCCGACGGTGCCGAGATCCGGCTGGAGTCGGTTCAGAACGCCAACGACATGGCGAATGCGGTCGCCAGGACGCTGACCGGGAGGCCGGCGGAATATCACGCCGTGCCCTGGTTCTGGTCCAACCAGTACGATCTCAAGTTGCAAACCGTCGGTCTCTCGATCGGCCATGACGCGGCGGTGCTGCGGGGCGACCCGGCGAGCCGCAGCTTCTCGCTCATCTATCTCAGGCAGGGCCGCGTGATCGCGCTCGACTGCGTCAATCTGGTCCGCGACTATGTCCAGGGCCGTGCTTTGGTGGTCGAGGGCAAAAGCCCCGATCCCGCCCGGCTGGCCGACACCGAAGTTCCGCTCAAGGAGCTGTAGCCAAGCGCACCATGCGCAATAATCTTGCGCGGCGCCGCAACCTCGCTGAATATGGGCCTCCGCTTCGGCGGGCGTGACAAAAGCGGGAGGGAAGACATGGGCGGTTGGAACAGGCGCAAGCCGATTGAGGCGGCACGAACCGGGCCGCGTCTCACGCCTACCCTCTCGTGGCCGCACCTGATGGCGCTCGGTGTCGGCGCGATCGTCGGCACCGGCATCCTCACCCTGATCGGCGTGGGCGCCGACCGCGCCGGCCCCGCGGTCCTGCTCTCCTTCGCCATCGCGGGCGTGATCTGCGCCTGCGCCGCGCTTGCTTATGCCGAGATGGCGACGATGATGCCCGCCGCGGGCAGCGCCTACACTTACTCTTATTCGGTGCTGGGCGAGACGATCGCCTGGATCGTCGGCTGGAGCCTGATCCTCGAATATAGCCTGGTCGTCTCGACCGTCGCGGTCGGCTGGTCGGGCTATGCCGCGCCTCTGCTGACCGCAATTGGCTTCCCCAAATCGCTCACCATGGGGCCCGATCTCGGCGGTGTCGCCAACATCCCCGCAATCTTCATTATCGCGGTGGTCGCGGGCCTGCTCTGTGTCGGCACGCGTGAGAGCGCGCGGCTCAACACGCTTTTGGTGGTGATCAAGATCGTGACGCTCGCTCTGTTCGTCGCGGTCGCGCTGCCTGCCTTCAACGCGCACAATCTCCATCCCTTCATGCCGCACGGCTTCGCCAAGGTGGTCGAGGCCGACGGCACGCCGCGCGGCGTGATGGCGGCCGCCGCGATCATCTTCTTCGCTTTCTACGGCTTCGACGCGATCTCGACCGCCGCCGAGGAAGCCAAGCGCCCCGAGCGCGACCTCGCGATCGGCATCGTCGGATCGATGCTCGCCTGCACGTTGATCTACATCCTGGTCGCCGCCGCCGCGGTCGGCGCTTTGCCCTACACCAAATTCGCCAACAGCCCCGAGCCGCTCGCTTTGATCCTGCGCGAAATGGGCAAGGGCCAGGTCGCGCATATCATCGCCATCGCCGCGGTGATCGCATTGCCGACCGTGATCCTGGGCTTCCTCTACGGCCAGAGCCGCATCTTCCTGGTGATGGCGCGCGACGGCTTCCTGCCGCCCAAACTGGCCGCCATCTCGTCGCGCGGCACGCCCGTCCGGATCACGATCCTGACCGCGGTCCTGGTCGCGATCCTCGCGGGCATATTGCCGATCGACCAGATCGCCGCGCTTGCCAATGCGGGCACCTTGATCGCCTTCATCGCGGTCGCGACCTGCATGCTGGTGATGCGGCGCCGCGATCCCGCGATCAAGCGCCCCTTCCGCACGCCGGCGGCCTGGCCGGTCGGGATCGTTGCGATCCTCGGCTGCCTCTACCTCTTTGCCAGCCTGCCCGCGAAGACGATCGAGTGGTGCCTGCTGTGGAACGCGATCGGACTTGTCATCTACGTGGCCTATGGCCGTCATCGCAGCTTGCTCGGTCAGGAGGCGCCACGACTTTGAATCCCGTCCTGATCCTGTCCACCGCCTCGACGCATGACGAGGCCAGCCGCATCGCCGAGACCCTGGTCACCGAAGGGCTCGCCGCCTGCGTCCAGCTCTCGCCGATCGAAAGCTGGTATCGCTGGGACGACAGGATCGAGCATCAGCCGGAAACGAGATTGCACATCAAGACGATGGCGCATCTGGCCGATCAGGTGGAGCAACGGATCCGCGCGCTGCATTCTTACGCTGTTCCGGAAGTGGTGATTCTCCCGATCACGGGCGGATCGGCCGACTATCTCGGCTGGATCGCCGCCACAATTAGGTCCGAAACCGGATAAATCCCCACCGCACCGCAACATAACGCTTGGCACTCCTGAAACGATCGGTATAGAAATCCCGGCAAACCCCGAGGATACTTATGCGCTCGATTTCCTCCGCCGCCATCGTCGCGGCTCTCTTGCTGTCGGCATGCGGCAAGCAGGCGCCTCCACCCCGGCCGGCTCCGCAGGTTGGTGTGATCACGGTCCAGATGCAGCCGGTCACGCTGACGACCGAGCTGCCCGGCCGCACCTCGCCCTTCGAAAGCTCCGAAGTGCGCCCGCAGGTGGACGGAATCATCACCAAGCGCCTGTTCCAGGAGGGCGAGACGGTCCATGCGGGCCAGGTCCTCTATCAGATCGATCCCGCGCCTTATGCGGCGGCCGCGGCCAATGCCCGCGCCGCGCTGACGCGCGCGCAGGCCAATATCGCCTCGACCAGCGCGCTCGCGCAGCGTTACGGCGATCTGGTCAAGATCAACGCGATCGCGCGCCAGGATTATGAGAATGCGGTCGCCGCGGCCAACCAGGCCAAGGCGGACGTCGCCGCGCAGAAGGCCGCGCTCCAGTCGGCCGAGATCAGCCTTCGCCGCACCGCGATCAAGGCGCCGATCTCGGGCCGGATCGGCGCATCGACCTTCACCGTCGGCGCGCTCGTCACCGCCGCGCAGGCGCAGCCTTTGACCACGATCCAGCGACTCGACCCGATCTATGTCGACATCAACCAGTCGAGCGTGGATCTTCTCAAGCTGCGCAAGCAGCTGCTCGCGGGCCAGGTCTCGCGCGGCGGCGCCGCGACGCGCGTCGGCCTCACGCTGGAGGATGGCAGCGATTATGGCCGCGAGGGCAAGTTCCAATTCTCCGACGTCACCGTCGCGCAGGATACGGGCACGGTCACGATCCGTGCGATCTTCCCCAATCCGCAGGGCTTGCTGCTGCCGGGCATGTATGTCCGCGCGCATCTGATCGAGGGCACGCAGGCGCAGGGCATCCTCGCCCCGCAGCAGGCGATATCGCGCGACGAGAAGGGCAATCCCCAGGCCTATGTCGTGGGCGCGGGCGACAAGCTCGAAATCCGCCCGCTGACCGTATCGCGCGCGATCGGCAATGCCTGGCTGGTCACGAGCGGCCTCAAGCCCGGCGACCGGCTGGTCATGGACGGCACGATGATGCTGCAGCCGGGCATGCCGGTGCAGCCCGTGGCGTGGACGCCTCCCCCTGCGCCTTCGAAGGCGGCGCTGGCTGCGGCCGGGCAATAGGACCGCATCATGGCACGCTATTTCATCGACCGGCCCATTTTCGCGTGGGTGATCGCGCTTGTCCTGATGCTTGCGGGCGCGCTCGCGATCCGCTCGCTGCCGATCGCACAATTCCCGCCGATTGCGGCGCCTTCGGTGCAGATCACCGCGACCTATCCGGGCGCGGATGCGCAGACGCTCGAGAATACGACGACGCAGATCATCGAGCAGCAGCTCAAGGGCATCGACAATCTGCGCTATCTGTCGTCGACCAGCTCGTCGGCCGGCAGCGTCACGATCACGGTCACCTTCGAGCAGGGCACCAACCCCGACATCGCGCAGGTGCAGGTCCAGAACAAGCTGCAGGCGGCCTTGCCCTTGCTGCCGCAGGAAGTGCAGCAGCAAGGCGTGCGCGTCACCAAGACCAGCGCCAACTTCCTGGTGGTGGTCAGCCTCTATTCGCCCAACGGCCGATATTCGACCAGCGACCTGGCCGACATGATCGTCTCGCGGCTGCAGGACCCGTTGAGCCGCGTCCAGGGCGTGGGCGACACCCAGATTTTCGGCTCGCAATATGCGATGCGCATCTGGGTCGATCCGCTCAAGCTCAACAATTTCAAGCTCACCATCGCCGATATCGAGAATGCGGTGCGCGCGCAGAATGCGCAGGTCTCCGCCGGCCAGATCGGCGGTCTGCCCGCGCCGCGCGAGCAGATGCTCAACGCGTCCGTCTCGGTCGCCTCGCGCCTGACCACACCTGATCAGTTCCGGCAGATCAGGCTCAAGTCCAACCCCGACGGCTCGGTCGTCCGGCTGGGCGATGTGGCGCGCGTCGCGATGGGCCCCGAAACCTATGGCTTCACCGTGCTGTTCAACGGCGTTCCCGCCGCGGGCATTGCGATCAAGCTCGCGCCAGGGGCCAACGCGCTCGACACGGTCGACCGGATCAAGGCGCGCGTCACGCAGCTTTCGCCCAACATCCCGTCCGACGTGAAGATCTTCTACCCCTACGATTCGACGCCGTTCGTGCGTCTCTCGATCGACCAGGTCGTGCACACGCTGATCGAGGCGGTGGTGCTGGTCTTCGTCGTCATGTTCATCTTCCTGCAGAACTGGCGCGCCACGATCATTCCCACGATCGCCGTTCCGGTCGTGCTGCTGGGCACCTTCGCGGTGATCTACATCGCGGGTTATTCTATCAACACATTGACCTTGTTCGGCATGGTGCTGGCGATCGGCCTGCTGGTCGACGACGCCATCGTCGTGGTCGAGAATGTCGAGCGCCTGATCGAGACCGAAGGCCTCTCGCCCAAGGAAGCCGCGCGCAAATCGATGGACGAGATTACCGGCGCGCTGGTCGGCATCGCCACCGTGCTCGCGGCGGTGTTCGTGCCCATGGCTTTCTTCGGCGGATCGACCGGCGTGATCTACCGCCAGTTCTCGATCACGATCGTCTCCGCCATGGCGCTGTCGGTGATGGTCGCGCTGATCCTCACGCCCGCGCTCTGCGCCACCATTCTGGAGCCGCGCGAGGTGAAGGAACGGAAGGCCAAATCGGGGCTGATGGGGCGGTTCTTCGGCCGCTTCTTCGATTGGTTCAACCGCAACTTCAATCGCAACGCCGAACGCTACCAGAATGGCGTACGCTATGTGGAGCACCACCGCGGACGCGCCTTCGTCGTCTTCGCGATCCTCTGCCTCGGCCTCGGCTTCCTCTTCTACCGATTGCCCACCGGCTTCCTCCCCGATGAGGATCAGGGCTACGCCTTCGCGCTCGTCAACCTGCCGCCGGGCGCGACCGCCTCACGCACGGATGCCGCGCTCGCCAAGGTGCGCGATCATTTCCTGAAGGATGAAGCCAACAACGTCGCCGGCGTGTTCACCGTGTCCGGCTTCAGCTTTACCGGCCAGGGCCAGAATGCGGGCCTCGCCTTCGTCCGCCTCAAGCCGTGGGAAGACCGCAAGGGGTCGGCCAACCGGTCGATGGCGATCGCGGCCCGCGCGATGGGCGCTTTCTCAACCTTCCGCGACGGCCTGATCTTCGCGATCATCCCGCCGTCGGTGCAGGAATTGGGCAACGCCACCGGCTTCGATTTCGAGCTGACCGACGTTGCCGGGATCGGCCATGACCGGCTGGTCGCCGCGCAGGGGCAATTGCTCGGCATGGCGATGAAGGATCCGCGCATCGCGGGCCTGCGTCCCAACAGCCTGCCCGATCAGCCGCAGCTCAAGGTCGATGTCGATCAGGACAAGGCGCAGGCGCTGGGCGTCAATATCGCCGATGTCGACAGCACCATCTCGGCGGGATGGGGCAGCGCCTATATCAACGACTTCATCGATCGCGGCCGCGTCAAGCGCGTCTTCGTCCAGGCCGACACGCCCTTCCGCCTCTCGCCGGACGATCTCGCCTCCTTCTACGCGCGCGGCACGAGCGGGCAGATGGTGCCCATCAGCGCGCTCGCCTCGACCCGTTGGCAGTCCGCCCCGGTCCAGCTGAACCGCTATAACGGCGTGCCCGCGATGGAATTGCTGGGCGTGCCGGGACCGGGCCAAAGCTCGGGCACCGCGCTCAAGGCGATGGAGGAGCTCCAGGCCAAATTGCCGCCGGGCACGGGTTTCGAATGGACCGGCCTGTCCTATGAGGAACGGCTCGCGGGCGGCCAGGCCAAGTCGCTCTACAGCCTCTCGCTGCTGATCGTCTTCCTGTGCCTTGCCGCGCTCTACGAAAGCTGGTCGGTGCCGGTCTCGGTGATGCTGGTGGTGCCCTTGGGCGTGTTCGGCGCGGTGCTCGCGGCGACGCTCACCGGCGTCAACAACAACATCTATTTCCAGGTCGGCCTGATCACCACGATCGGCGTGTCGGCGAAGAACGCGATCCTGATCGTCGAGTTCGCGGAGGAAAGGATGCGCGAGGGCATGAACGCCTTCGACGCCGCCGTCGCCGCCGCACGGCTGCGTCTGCGTCCGATCCTGATGACCAGCTTCGCCTTCGTCTTCGGCGTGTTCCCGCTCGCCATCGCGGCGGGCGCGGGCTCGGGCGCGCAGAACGCGATCGGCCGGTCGGTGGTTGGCGGCATGCTCGCCGCGACGATCTTCGGCATCTTCTTCGTGCCGATGTTCTTCGTGACCGTGCGCCGCCTGTTCGAACGGCGCCGGGAGAAGAAGGCCGCCGCGGGCGACATCGCGGAGGCGCAGGCATGAAGCGGCTTCTTCCCCTGACGGCCTTGCTGCTCGCAGGCTGCGACTTGGCGCCGGCCTATCACCGGCCGGGCCTGCCCGCGCCGGCGAGTCTGCCCACCGGCGGTACCTATCCTGCCACCAATGCGGCGACCGCCGCGTCCGACATCGCCTGGCAGGATTTCTTCGTCGATCCCGCGCTCCGGCAGGTGATCGGCCAGGGCCTCGCCAACAATCGCGACCTGCGCGTGGCGCTGGCCAACGTGCAGCAGGCACGCGCGCAATATCGCATCCAGCGTGCGGACCTCCTGCCCACGATCGGCGCCAATGCCGGCGCGACCTTCGCCAAGGCCTCGTCGGTCGAGACCTTGCCGGGCGTGGATCGCACCAGCCATATCTACCAGGTCAATGCAGGCTTCTCGGCGTTCGAGATCGACCTGTTTGGCCGCGTCCGCAACCTGACCAAGGCCGCGCTCGATCAGTATCTCGCGACCGAGGAAGGCGCGCGCGCCACGCGGATCACGCTCATCTCCGAGATCGCCTCCGCCTATCTCACGATGGCGGCCGACCAGGATCAGCTCAAGATATCTGAAGGCACGCTCGCCAGCTTCAAGCAGACGCTCGACCTCACCACCGCGCAATATCAGCATGGCGTGATTTCTGAGCTGGAGGTGCGCCAGGCCCAGACCAATTACGAGCAGGCGCGCTACGACATCGCCGCGCTCCAGACGCAGATCGCGCGCGACCAGAACGCGCTCAACCTGCTGGTCGGCACGACCGTATCGCAGGATCTGCTGCCGACGGGCCTCGGCGACCGCGCCTTCACGCTCGCCCAGCTTCCCGCCGGGATCAGCTCCGACGTTCTGCTCCAGCGGCCCGACGTGCTGCAGGCCGAGGATCAGCTGAAGGCGCAATATGCCAATATCGGCGCGGCGCGCGCGGCCTTCTTCCCGCAAATCTCGCTGACCGCGCTCGCGGGCACGCTCAGCACCGGCCTGTCCGGCCTGTTCGCGCACGGCAATTATACCTATCAGGTCGCGCCGACCGCGAGCCAGACGATCTTCGATTTCGGCCGCAACGCCGCCAATCTGCGCTACGCCAAGGCCAGCCGCGACGCCGCGCTCGCCACCTACGAGAAAGCGATCCAGACCGCCTTCCGCGAGGTCGCCGACGCGCTCGCAGAACGCGGGACGATCGACGAACAGCTCCGCGCCCGCGCCACCCGCGCGGAGGCGGCGGGCACCGCCTACAAGCTCTCCGACGCGCGCTACCGTTCGGGCGTCGATCCCTTCCTCACCACCTTGGACGCGCAACGCACCTTCTACGCCGCGCAGCAGAATCTGGTGCAGACGCGGCTGGACGCGGCCTCCAACTTGGTCGAACTCTACCGCGCGCTCGGCGGAGGCTTGCGCTCCAAGGCCCAATAGGGACTACAGTCTCCCCGGCCGGTAAGCCGGGGAGACTGTGATGCGCCGCCTGTTCGCAATCCTGTGCCTGCTCGTCACCCTGCCCGCTTCGGCGCAGGACGATGCGCTCTATCGTTTCGCGGCCGGTCAGGAGCCCGCTTGGGCCAGCCCGGAAAACCCGACCGCCGCGCGCGGCACCGGCGGCCTCGAGAATAACGGCGCCAAAGGTCACGCGTTCGACACCATCCCCGCCGGTGGCACGCTCACTCTCGCGCGCGTTTACGGCGCGGGCATCATCGACCGGATCTGGCTCACGATCGATGACCGTTCGCCCGAACGGCTGCGCTCGCTGGTGCTCGACATCTATTGGGACGATGCCAAAACCCTCGCGGTCTCGGTGCCGCTCGGCGATTTCTTCCTGCACGGCACAGGCGAGATGCGCCCGATGGAGACCGCCCTGCTGGCAAGCCCTGAAGGCCGCTCCTTCGTCTCCTACATTCCGATGCCCTTCCGCACCGGCGCACGCATCGAACTCCGCAACGAGTCCGCGAAGCCCTTATCTGCCGTCTTCTTCGACGTCGATTTCCGCCGGCTCCGGACGCAGGAGCCCGACGCCCTCTATTTCCACGCCGTCTGGCATCGCGAACGCGCGACGACGCCCGGCCGCGACTTCGAAATTCTGCCCGCCATCACCGGCCATGGCCGATTCCTCGGCAGCAATGTGACCGTGCTCAGCGACCCACGCTACGGCGAGAGCTGGTGGGGTGAGGGCGAGGTGCGGATCAGCCTCGACGGCGAATCCCAGCCTTCCCTCGTCGGCACGGGCAGCGAGGATTATATCGGCACCGCCTGGGGCGAGGGCGCCTTCGTCAACCGCTATCAGGGCGCGCCGGTGGCGGACGAGGCGACCGGCCGCTGGACCTTCTACCGCTTCCACATCCCCGATCCGATCTATTTCCAGCGCGGCATCCGCGTTGTCTATCAACAGATCGGCGGCGCGCCCAAAGCCGACGTGCTGCGGATGCAACAGGCCGGCGTGCCCCTGATCCCGATCACGATCGATCCCGGCACGCGCGCCAGATTCCGCCAGCTGCTCGATGGCCCCAGGCCGATCCCGCTCGGTGATCCCGGCCTGCCCGACGGCTGGACCAATTTCTATCGCAGCGACGATGTCGCCGCGGTGGCCTATTTCTACCTCGACCGCCCCGACGGCGTCAGCCCGCCGATCGCAGATGTCGACGCGCGCACCGCTGCACTCCGCAGCGCCGACAAACGATAGTGCGCAACTGGAATGTTCCGCTGCGCTTGCAATGACGGTTCGGACTGAAGCCTCGTCATTGCGAGCCGCGTAGCGGCGCGGCAATCCAGTCCCGCATTATTGGCGAAAGACCACGCCGCCCTTCATGACCAGCCGCACCGATTTAACCGCGGCCACATCCCTGGTCGGATCACCCTCGACTGCGATGATATCTGCCAGCAATCCCGGCTTGAGCGACCCCCGATCGTCCAGGTGCAATATATGCGCATTGCCGGAGGTCGCCGCGGTCAGCACCGCGATCGGCGCCATCCCGGCTTGCTGCATCAGGATCATTTCGCGCCAATTCTCGCCATGCGGGAACACGCCGACATCGCCGCCCATGCAGATCGGCACGCCCGCCGCCAGCGCCATCCTGAAGCTCCGCCGATTCTCCTCGACCGCGGGTGGCGCGGGCTCCTGCCCATTCCAGCCGCGATAGTGCGCCACCGCATCCGACGCCGCCAGCGTCGGGCAAAGCGCGATGCCATGATCGTGCATCGCCTTGAAGATCTCCGGCGTGCCGCCATAGCCATGCTCGATCGTGTCCACCCCCGCCGCGATCGCGCGCCGCATGCCCTCGGGCGTGACCGTGTGCACCGCCGCGATCCGGCCCGCGTCATGCGCCACCGCCGCGCCCGCGCTCAGTTCGGCCTGGCTCAAGGTCGGCCGGCTCGGTTCCTTGGGCAGGTAATGATAATCGGCGTACATCTTCACCACGTCCGCGCCGGCCGCGATCTGATCGCGCGCCGCGCGCACCATGTCGTCGACCCCGCTCACCTCCTGCGCGCCCTGCGGCACCCTCAGGCCCGGCTCGAACCCCTTCGGTCCATAGGCGCCCTCCGCCACAATCGCCTTGGTCGCGACCATCATCCGCGGTCCCGGCACGATCCCCTGGTCGATCGCTTGCTTCAATCCGACATCGGCGAAACCCGCCCCCTCGGTGCCGAGGTCGCGCGCGCTGGTGAAGCCCGCCATCAGCGTATCGCGCGCATGCACGATCGCGCGCGCGGTGCGCACCGCCAGCGGCTCGTGCAACACCTGATCGTCCCAGCTCGTCTCGTTACAGGGATGGAGGAACATATGGCTGTGGCCCTCGATCATGCCGGGCATGATCGTGTCACCGGGCAGGTCGATCACGCGCGTCCCCGCCGGCGTCGCCAGATGCGGGCCGACCGCGGCGATATGATCGCCCTCGACCAGCACCTCCCAGCCCGCATGCACCGCCGTCCCGTCGAACAATTGCGTCCCGCGCAGCAATATCGCGGGGTCCGCCGCCTGCGCCGATGTGCCCAGCATCAGCAGCGCGATCAGCCAGCCTTTGCGCATATCCGTCTCCCTTGCCGCCCGCCGTCCGGCGCGCGATACGTGCCGCCATGGATAAAGCGACGCCGGGGCTCCGCAAGCTCCTCCCTGTGTTGAGCGTTTTCCTCGCAACCTCGGCGTTGGCCCAGCCCGCCGACCTCCCCCGCCTCCAGGCCGAGGCCCAGCGCGTCACCATCACGCGCGACGATTGGGGCATCGCCCATGTCAGCGGCCGCACCGATGCCGACGCCGTCTTCGGCGCGATCTATGCGCAGGCGGAAGATGATTTCGGCCGGATCGAGGCCAATTATCTGACCGCGCTCGGCCGCACCGCCGAGGCCGAGGGCGAAAGCGCGATCTGGGCGGATGTCCGCCAGCGCCTGTTCGTCGATCCTGCCGATCTGCAGGAACGCTACCGCACCAGCCCCGGCTGGCTACGCGCGCTGATGGACGCGTGGGCCGACGGGCTGAACTACTATCTCGCCACCCACCCGGACGTGCATCCCAAAGTGCTTACCCGGTTCGAACCCTGGATGGCCTTGAGCTTCACCGAGGGCAGCATCGGCGGCGACATCGAGAGCATCTCGCTAGCCGAACTCAAGAGCTTCTATGGCGGCATGAACGAGCCCCGGACCGCGCTCGAAACCGGCCGGGAGGCGCGCGAACCGCGTGGCTCCAACGGCATCGCGATCGCGCCGGGCAAGACCGCCGACGGCCATGCCTTGCTGCTGATCAACCCGCACACCAGTTTCTATTTCCGGTCCGAGCTGCAGATGACCAGCAACCAGGGCCTCAACGCTTATGGCGCCGCCACCTGGGGCCAGTTCTTCATCTATCAGGGCTTCAATCCCGACATCGGCTGGATGCACACCTCATCGGGCGTCGACAATATCGACGAGTTCGCGGAAGTGGTCGAACGCGACGGCGGCAAGCTCTCCTATCGTTACGGCCGCCAGCTCCGCCCGGTGACGATGGTGCCGATCACGGTGAAGTACCGCAGGCCCGACGGCAGCCTCGCCGATTTCAGCCTGGTCACCTTCCGCACGCATCACGGCCCGATCGTCGCCGCGCGCGATGGCCGCATGATCGCGACCGCGCTCATGTGGAAGCCCGTACCCGCGCTCGAGCAAAGCTGGCTGCGTACCAAGACCAAGGACCTCGACAGCTACATCGATGTCGCGCAGCTCCAGGCCAATTCGTCGAACGACACGATCCTCGCCGACCGCAAGGGGGAGATCGCCTATCTCCACCCCCAGTTCGTGCCGGTCCGCGACGACAGATTCGATTATACCAAACCGGTCGACGGCTCCGATCCCGCCACCGACTGGAAGGGGCTGCACACGCTCGACAGCCTGCCCAATGCGGTCGATCCCGATATCGGCTGGGTCAAGAACACCAACAATTGGCCTTGGACCGCCGCCGGCAAGGACAGTCCGCGCGCGAAGGACTATCCGCGCTACATGGATCAGACGGGCGAGAATTGGCGCGGCGTCCATGCCGACAAGCTCATGGCCGACGCCAGACGCTTCACCCCCGAAAACCTGATCGCGACCGCCTTCGACAGCTGGCTCCCCGCCTTCGCCACGCTCGTCCCTCAGATCACCCAGGCATGGGATGCGCTCCCGGCAAGCGACCCGCGCAAGGCCGACCTCGCCGAGCCCGTCGCCCTGCTGCGCGGCTGGGACGACCGCTGGGGCTATGAATCCGAAGCGACCACGCTCGCCATCTTCTGGGGCGATACGTTGTGGCCGGACGTCGGCCCCTTCGCCAAGGCGGAGCGGATGAACGTCCCCTCCTATATCGCCGAGCATGTCGGCCCCGACGCCAAGTTCGCCGCGCTCGCCAGGGCGCGGGATCGCCTCGTCCGCGATTTCGGCAGCTGGCGGGTGAAATGGGGCGAGGTCAATCGCTTCCAGCGCCTCGACGACAGCATCGCCCCCCATTTCGACGATGCGAAGCCGAGCCTGGCGGTACCCTTCACCTCCGCCCAATGGGGCACGCTCGCCTCGTTCGGGGCCAAGCCCTATCCCAATACGAAGCGCTATTACGGCACCAGCGGGAACAGCTTCGTCGCGGTGGTCGAATTCGCCCCGCACCTGCGCGCCTGGGCGGTGACGGCGGGTGGCGAAAGCGGCGATCCTGCCTCGCCTCATTTCAACGATCAGGCCCAGCGCTACATCGACGGCAAATTGCGCCCGGTCTATTTCTACCCATCCGACCTGACCGGCCACACCGAGCGCTCCTACCATCCCGGCGGCTGAGATGTGGTTCATCCTCAAAGCCGCTCTGTCCGGCCTGATCGTCGCCACCGTGTCGACCGTGGCCAAACGCTATCCCGGTTTCGGCGCCCTGATCGCCTCGCTCCCGCTCGTGTCGGTGCTCGGCATGATCTGGCTGTGGCACGACAAGCCCGACGCCGAAAATATGGCCGCGCATGCGCAGGCGACCTTCTGGTTCGTCCTGCCCTCGCTGCCGATGTTCCTGCTCGTACCGGCGATGCTGCGCGCGGGCCTGTCCTTCTGGCTGGCTTTGCTCGCCGGCTGCGCGCTCACGATCGCGCTCTATCTGGCGATGGTGTGGATCGGCCCGCGCTTCGGCCTGAGGCTCTGAACAGGCGCTGCCACGCCGCCGCGCTGACGGCTCATGTCAGCAAACGCCGCGGCCGCGCAATGGCCCCCCGCTGGCCGCGACAGGTGATATCCGAGCACCCCCAGATATTCGGCGCGACCGAGATCGACCTTCTGGCAAACTGGGACAAGGCGGCGGATAGGAACCGAAACGGTCCAGCTTTCCCCCTCGCTTAATTCGGGGACACTATACTTAATTCCGGCGGCAACCTTCTGGCTTGACAAACCGGGCCAAATCATGTACGCACGGTGCGTTCATAGGCTCAGGCCAAAGGACAAGACCGGCGCGAAGCTCGTCAGCATGCATGAGACGGTAATTTCGCCCACAGAGTACAGATCTCGGCATGAGGCTTTAAGGGTCTCATGGCGATGCCGCCGTCGTGGAGGGGAGCTACGCGGACGAGCGGGAGGGCCTGGGGTTTCCCGGGTCCTTGGGGGTAACCTCCGGCCAAGACCGCAGCTTCCGGACGGCATCGTGTGGGGTGGCCCCGGGCGATGCTGGAGGGGGATCACCCTTCCAGGGGCTTGATTGCCACCCGGACCAAATCCCGCGGCCACCCTTTGACCGGATAGCGCGCATTGGCAGGCCTGCAGGCGCTATTTTCCGAGGACTTCGCTGTCCAGGGTCATGCTTGCAGCCTCCCCGCAGCCGACGAGGAGGCGGAACCGCGCCGGTCACTCACGCTTGCCACCAAGCCAGGGGAGACGTGCGTCTAAATTCCATCACCCCAATCCGTCATCCCAGCGAAAGCTGGGATCTCAGGAGAGAAAGGACCACCTCACATCCCTACACCGTCATTCCCGCGCAGGCGGGAATCCATATTTCTCGAACCAACCGGCTCCTGCCCAACCCGTCCGGCTTATGGATCCCCGCCTGCGCGGGGATGACGAGGAAAACCAATCGATCCGTCCCCCCGCCCCCCGGCTCAGGACAGGCTTGATCCGGGACCCATTCAGCGGCTTGGCTCCTGCTCCGCCATGGAGAACGCTCCTCTTATTGCCACCAAATAGACGGCCGCAAACAACTCTGCTTGACAGAGCTCACCCGCCCAGCCACTTTGCGACACAGAGCTCTCTAGGAGTGATTCGAATGGTGGTAAGCAAAAGCGAGGCGGCCGGCGCGCTGCGTGACATCGAACAGGCGCAGAATCGCGTCGGGGAAATGCGCAGCTATCGCCTTGCGGCGCCTTATTTGATCGGCTGGGGCCTTATCTGGGCCATCGGCTACACGCTGATGGCGTTGCGCCCGATGTCGGACTGGGGCTTTATCTGGCTGCCGCTCGACTTGGTCGGAATCGCTGTCTCGATCCTTGCCGGGATCCGCGACAACAAGAGGATGCCCGCCAGCGGGCCGCGCAACGTTGCCACATGGCGTGTGATCGTCGGCGTCCTGTTCGTCGCGGCCTATGTCGCCGCGACCTACACCCTGTTCGCGCCGCACGATGTCAGGCCCTTCATCATTTATCCCGGCATGGTGGTCGGTGCGATCTATATCGTCATCGGCCTCGCCTGGATGCCGCGCCTGGGCTGGATCGGAGCGGCAATCTTCGTCCTGACCGTGGCCGGTCTCCTCGTCCCGCGTGATTATCTGCTCTACTGGATGGCGGCGGTCGGCGGCGGCGGCTTGATGCTGAGCGGCGCCTGGCTGAGGACAGCCTGATGTCCGCGCCCGACGAGATCATCCACCAGTCGCTGCGGCTCAAGATCATGGCGACACTGAATGCCGAATGCGGCGATGGGCCGCTGGAATTCACCCGCCTGCGCAATCTGCTGAAGGCGACTGACGGCAATCTCGGCAGCCATCTCACCACGCTCGAGAAAGCGGGCTATATCGCGATCGACAAGGATTTCGTCGGCAAGAAGCCGCGCACCCGCGTCGCAATCACCGCCGCCGGCGCTACCGCCTTCAAAGGCCACGTCGCTTATCTGCGCGAGGTGTTGGACGGCGCCTGACCGTCAAGAACTCCCCCTGCCCGTTCGTGTCGCGCCTGTCGAAGCCGTCGGTAATACGGCGCTTCGACACGCGGCGCGGACGGGTCTTTTTCAGCCGAAGTGCGCCTTCAGCTCCAGCATCGCGATCGCCGCCTTGGCCGCTTCGCCGCCCTTGTTCTTCTCGTCGGGCTTCGCACGCGTCAGCGCCTGCGCCTCGTTTTCGACCGTCAATATGCCATTGCCGATCGGGATGCCGTCGAGCGTCAGCGCCATCAGCCCGCGCGCGCTCTCGTTCGAGACCACCTCGAAATGATAGGTCTCGCCGCGGATCACCACGCCCAAGGCGACGAAGCCGTCATAGCGCCCCGTTTCCGCCGCCAGCGCCACCGCCGCAGGGATTTCGAGCGCGCCCGGGACGGTGATCGTCTCATGGGCGTGCCCCGCCTCCTCCAGCGCGGCGCGCGCGCCCTGCAGCAGCAGGTCGTTCAGATGCGCATAGAAACGTGCTTCGACGATCAGGAAGCGCGCCATCAATTGTCTCCGCCGCAGGGGATGGGCCGCTCGCCGACGATCGACAGGCCATAGCCGTCGAGCGCCACCAGCGTGTGATGCGAATTGGTCAGCAGGATCATGTCCTGCACGCCAAGCTCGGTCAGGATCTGCGCGCCGACGCCATAATCGCGCAATTCCTCCGGATCCATGCCGCCTTCGCGCTTGGTGCCCTGCGCCTCGACCGCCTTGGAGAGCTGGCCGCCGACCATCGGCTTGCTGAGCACGACGATCACGCCAGCGCCTTCCTCACCGATGATCCGCATCGCGCCCTCGAGCAACCCACCGCGCTTGGACACTTCGCCGAACATATCCGCGAACAAGGCCTGCGCATGCATGCGGACCAGGGTCGGCTTGTCGGGATCGACCTTGCCTTTGACCAAGGCGATCTGCTCGTCGCCGGTCGCCTTGTTGTAATAGCTGACCGCGCGCCACTCGCCGCCCCAGCGGCTGGCGAACACCGTCTCGGCGCGCTTCTCGACGAGATGGTCGTGGCGGCGGCGGTAGGCGATCAGGTCGCGGATCGTGCCGATCTTGAGATTGTGGCGCTGCGCGAAGGCGACCAGATCGTCCAGCCGCGACATCGTGCCGTCATCGTTCATGATCTCGCAAATCACGCCCGACGGATTGAGTCCCGCCAGCCGCGCGACGTCGACCGCCGCCTCGGTATGGCCCGCGCGCACCAGCACTCCGCCCTCGCGCGCCACCAAGGGGAAGACATGGCCTGGCGTGACGATCGCCTCGGGTCCGTTCGAAGCGTCGATCGCGACCGCGATCGTGCGCGCGCGGTCGGCCGCGGAAATGCCGGTCGTGACCCCGGTCTTGGCCTCGATCGAAATGGTGAAGGCGGTCTCGTGCCGCGTCCCGTTGTGGCGGCTCATCAGCGGTAGGCCAAGCTGGTCGACCCGCGCCTTGGCCAGCGCCAGGCAGATCAGCCCGCGGCCATGCGTCGCCATGAAGTTGATCGCATCCGGCGTCGCCATCTGCGCGGGGATGATGAGATCGCCCTCATTCTCGCGATCCTCGTCGTCGACCAGGATGAACATGCGGCCGTTGCGCGCCTCCTCGATCACCTCTTCGGGCGTCGAGAGGAAAGCGTGGCGGAGCCGCGAAATCTGCGGATTAGACGACACGACGTAACTGCTCCATCCGGCCGAGATAGCGTGCCAGCACGTCGATCTCGATATTGAGCGCGCGCCCGATCGCGAGGGTACCGAAGGTGGTCATCTCCTGCGTGTGCGGGATGATGTTGAGCCCGAAGCGTACCCCGCCGCCCGGCAGGTCCTCCACCTCGTTCACCGTCAGCGAGATGCCGTCCAGCGCGATCGATCCCTTGGCTGCGATGTAAGGCGCAAGGCTCGGCGGCGCCTCGACCACGACGCGCGTACTGTCGCCCTCCGGCGTAACCTCGACCACGACCCCGACCCCATCGACATGGCCCGTCACGATATGCCCGCCCAGTTCGTCGCCCACGCGCAGCGCGCGCTCCAGGTTGAGCGGCGTGTCCTCGGCCCAGTCCCCGGCGGTGCGCGACAAAGTTTCCGCCGACACCTCGACCGCGAACCAGTCTGGTCCCTTGTCGACCACGGTCAGGCAGACGCCCGAGCAGGCGATCGACGCGCCCATGTCGATGCTGGCGGTATCGTAGGCGGTGCCGATCTTCAGCCGCAGGTCGCCCCGCCGCTCGACGCCCGTGATCCGGCCCACGTCGGTGATGATGCCTGTGAACATTATGCGCGCTCGTAGACTTCGAGCCTGTCGATGCCAAGCATCCGGCTGTCGGTGAGTTTCCAGCGCCCATGCGCATCCGCAAGTGCGCCCAGCCCGATATCGCCGAGCGCGGGCTTGCCCGCCCCGATCAGGATCGGCGCGCGATAGAGCAGGATACGATCGACCAGCCCCTCCGCCAGGAAGGCCGAAGCCGTCTGCGCCCCGCCCTCGACGAACAGATGGTCCACGTCGACCAGCGTGCCGATCTCGCGCGGCGCCGAAATCACGATCGCCTCGCGCGCTTCGTCGCCACGCGAGGATAGCAGCACGCGCTGCGGCGAGCGATCTTCAAGCCCGGCCAGTCGCACGTCGAGTCGCGGCTGATCCGCCTCCCAGGTGCCTCGTCCGATAAGGATCGCTTCGTGCCGGCTGCGTTCGAGATGGACGTGCGCGCGTGCCGCCGCACCCGTGATCCACTGGCTCTCGCCATCGGCCCGCGCGATCATGCCGTCGAGCGACAAGGCCAGCTTGAGCGTGACATGCGGCCGGCCCAGGGCCTGTCGTGTCAGGAAGCCCGCCATGCCGCGCTGCGCCTCGGCCGCAAACATGCCTTCACGTACCTCGATCCCGGCCGCCCGCAGCCGCGCGAACCCCTCGCCCGCAGTCCGCTTATCGGGATCGATCAGCGCCGCCACCACGCGCGCCGGTTTCGCCGCGACCAGCAGATCCGAGCAAGCCGGCCCGCGCGGGCTCGCATGCGCGCAGGGTTCGAGCGTCACATAGACGGCCGCACCCCGCGCCGCGTCGCCCGCCTCCGCCAGCGCCATCGCCTCGGCATGCGGGCGCCCGCCCGGCTGGGTCCAGCCGCGCCCGACCACGTGCCCGTCGCGCACGATCAGGCAGCCGACATTGGGATTGGGGGCGGTCCGCCCCCGGCCGCGCGCGGCGAGCGCAAGCGCGGCGGCCATGAAGCGCGGGTCGTCCGCGCTCAGAAGCCGTATTTCGACAGCGCGTCGTCGACCTTCTTCCATTCCTTCCGGCGCTCTTCCGCCGCCGCGCGCCGTTTGCGCGCATCGGCCCACTGATCTTCCTTGATCTGCTCGTCGGTGCGGTTGGCGGGATAATCCTCGGCATAGACGATCTGCGGCCCCTCGGGCAGCACGCCCCAGCGCGATTCGAGCACGAAGCCGGTCACGATCAGCGATGTCACGCCGAAGGCTGCCGTACCGAAGACCAGCTTGTAACGGCTGGTGCTGCTGCGCCAGACGCGACGGATGTCGTCCATCAGCGCCTTGGGTCGAGCGGGGCGGGGAAAGATGCTCATCGCACAAAGATAGGCCTTTGCCGCCCCGGTTGCCAGCCTCAGCCCTCGGCGGCAGCCTTCAACCGCGCGATCGCGCGTTCGCGGCCGATCAAAGGCAGCAGGGCTTTCATGTCGGGCCCATGCTCCTGCCCGGTCAGCGCGACCCGCAACGGCAGGAACAAGGCCCGTCCCTTGCGCCCGCTGCTCTCCTTGAGCGCGCCGGTCAGGATATGCCAGGGGTCGTCGTTCCACGACATCTCCGCCGCGGCGGCGGCCGCCATCCGCAGATAGTTCGCATCCGCCGGATCGATCGCGGGCGGATCGAGATCATGCTCGGTCACCTGCAGCCAGGCGGCGGCCTCGCTCACGGTGGCGAGATTGGGCCGCACCGCCAGCCACAAAGCCTCGCTCATCGTATCGGGCAGGCGCTCGCGCACCGTTTCGAAGTCCATCAGATGGATCGCCCGCGCATTCACGTTGCGCAGTTCGTCCAGGTCGAAGCGCGCGGGCGCGCGGCCGAAACGCGCAAAGTCGATCCCCGCGATCAAAGGGGCCATGTCCGCGACCGCTTCGACCGGATCGCTCGTTCCGATCCGCGCGAGCAGGGCGTTGAGCGCGATCGGCTCGATCCCGTCCTCGCGAAAGGCGTCCGCGCCGAGCGAACCGAGCCGCTTCGACAATTTGCCCTCGCTGCCGACCAGCAAGGCCTCATGCGCGAAAGCCGGCGCCGGCGCGCCCAAAGCCGCGAACATCTGAAGCTGGAGCCCGGCATTGGTGACATGGTCCTCGCCGCGCACGATGTGCGTCACGCCCATGTCGATATCGTCGATCACGCTCGGCAGCATGTAGAGCCAGCTTCCGTCGGCACGGCGGATCACCGGGTCCGACTGCAGCTTGGGATCGAGATGCTGCGGTCCGCGGATCAGGTCGTCCCATTCGATCATCGCGTCATGATCGAGTCTGAAGCGCCAATGCGGCCTGATTCCGTCAGCCTCCAGCTTGGCGCGGTCCGCGTCGGTGAGCTTGAGCGCGGCGCGGTCGTAGATCGGCGGCAGGCCGCGTCCGGCCAGGATCTTGCGCTTGAGCTCCAGTTCCTCCGCGCTTTCATAGGCCGGATAGACCCGGCCCGCCGCACGCAATTCCTCGAACCGGGCCTCGTAGAGCGCGAAGCGGTCCGACTGGCGGCAGGCGCCATCGGGCGACAGGCCGAGCCATTCCAGATCGGCGTGGATCGCGTCGGCGAATGCCTCGGTCGAACGCGCAAGATCGGTATCGTCGAGCCGCAGCAGGAAGCGCCCGCCATACTTGCGCGCCCATAGCCAGTTATGGAGCGCGGTGCGGATATTGCCGACATGCAGCCTGCCGGTCGGTGACGGCGCGAAACGGGTGACGACGGTGGTCATGCGGGCTCCCTAGAGCCCTATCCCACGCGGTGGAAGCGCTAGCCGAACGGCAAATCGATCAACAGCCTCGGCAGAGCGTGACCGCCGACAAATCTGAATCGGATCAAGATGTCGCGACGTCGGCCATGATTACGAGTCCGAAACATGATATGTTTTCCCGTCATCGATGGAGGGGATGATGGAAAATCTTGCACATCTGAACTGGGCGGCAGTGATCGTTGCCGCGCTCGTCGGCTATTTTCCCGGCGCGCTCTGGTATTCGCCGATAGGTTTTCTGAAACCGTGGGCGCGTGAGCTTGGCGTGGATTTGAGCGTGAAGCCGAAGGGTGTCGGCGCGAAGGTCGCGATCGGCATCATTCCGGCGCTGGTTGCCGCGACCGTCCTCGCCATGATCGCCGGACCGCATCCCTCGCTGCACCACGGCCTGGTACTTGGCGCGGAGGTCGCGGTCGGGTTCGTGGCGAGCAGCCTCGCGATCCAATATCTGTACGAGCAGCGCAGCCCGGGCTTCTGGCTGATCAATTCGGGCTATCACCTGCTGCAATTCCTGCTGATGGGGGCGGTCCTGGGCCTCTGGCCCTGACCTTCCCGCTCTGCCCCCTTCCCCGCGCGTGGCCACGCGTCTAGGGACATCGCAGGGAAGGGGAAGAGAGCCGCCCATGAAGTTGATGACCGGCAACGCCAATCGCGTGCTCGCCAAGGCGATCGCCGACTATCTTGAGATCGGTCTGACCGATGCCTCCGTCCGCCGTTTCGCGGACGAGGAAGTGTTCGTCGAAATCCACGAGAACGTCCGCGGGGAGGACGTGTTCGTGCTCCAGTCGACGGGCTATCCGACCAACGACAATCTGATGGAGCTGCTGATCTGCATCGATGCGCTGCGCCGCGCGTCGGCCAAGCGGATCACCGCGGTCGTCCCTTATTTCGGCTATGCCCGGCAGGATCGCAAACCCGGCCCCCGCACGCCGATCTCGGCCAAGCTGGTCGCCAATCTGATCACGGTGGCGGGTGCCGATCGCGTGCTCTCGGTCGATCTCCACGCCGGTCAGATCCAGGGCTTCTTCGATATCCCGACCGACAATCTCTATGCCGCGCCGGTTATCTCGGCCGACATCATCGCCCGCTTCGGCAAGCGCAACCTGATGGTGGTGTCGCCCGACGTGGGCGGCGTGGTGCGCGCGCGCGGCCTGTCCAAGCGGCTCAACAATTGCCCGCTCGCGATCGTCGACAAACGCCGCGAGAAGCCGGGCGAGTCCGAAGTGATGAACATCATCGGCGACGTCGAAGGGCGCTTCTGCATCCTGGTCGACGACATCGTCGATTCGGCCGGCACGCTCTGCAACGCCGCCGCCGCGCTGCGCGAGGCGGGTGCGGAGGATGTGGTCGCCTATGTCAGCCATGGCGTCCTCTCGGGCGGCGCGGTCGCGCGCGTCGAGGGCTCGCAATTGTCCGAGCTGGTGATCACCGATTCGATCCAGCCGCTCCAGCCGGTGCTCGACGCCAAGAAGATCCGCATCGTCCCGATCGCGCCCTTGCTGGCCGAGGCGATCAAGCGCATCTCCGACGAAAGCTCGGTCTCCAGCCTGTTCGACTGACCGATGCGGGTGCTGGTCGTCGGCGACTATGGCTTCATCGGCCGGGCAGTCGCCGAAACCCTGGCGCGCCGCGGCCATGAGGTGGTCGGCTTGGGCCAGTGTTGTGGCTGATGGCCGCAAAGCCCGATCTTTGAGGGATCACGCCGCCGCGACCTGGTCGCGCCCGCCAGCCTTGGCGCGGTAGAGCGAAAGGTCGGCGCGCGCCATTGCCTGCGAAAGGCTGGTCTCGTCGGCAAGGACGCGGGACAGGCCGATGCTGAGCGAAAAGGCAGGCAGGCCGGTCAAGGCGGGATCGGGCATCGTCCGGATTTGCTCGGCCAACGCCCCCGCCTCCTGATCGTCGGCAGTCGGCGCCGCCATCACGAACTCGTCGCCGCCCAGCCGCACGAACATGCCGCCGCGCTCGGCGACAAGCGCCTGCATGCGGCAGGTCAGGGCGATCAGCACAGCGTCGCCGGTGGCATGGCCGTGCGTGTCGTTGATCTTCTTGAAATGATCGATGTCGATCAGGAACAGGCTGGTCCGGGGTTGCGCCAATTCCTTGTCATGCTGCTTGAGCGCGGTGCGGTTCCAGGCGCCCGTCAGCGCGTCGCGCAACGCCGATTCCTTGAGTTCGCGCAACGCACGCTCCCATGGTGTGGCGAGCAGGCCGAGATTGAGCACTCCGAGCAGGACCTGATCCTGCAGCATCGGCAGCAGATCGAGCGTGGTCGAACTGAACGCGCCCCACAATTCGACGCAGATCGAGATCACATAGCCCGGCCCATAAGCCAGCATGGCGATGCCCACGATCCGGCGCGGCGCGGCGACATCCTGCCCGCCGCGCAGGATTGCGAGCGCGCAGATCACCATGCACGCGCCCAGCCCGACCGAGCCAAGCACATGGCTGACCACGCCACCGGTCGCGCCCGGAAGCAGGAAGAGCGGCAACGCCACCGCCAGCGCGGTGCCCAGTATCGGCAGCGCCATCCATTGGCGGAAAGGCGGCTTGCCGTCGAAGATGCGCATGCCCGTGACGAGCAGGAAATCGGCGAGCGCGACCAGGCCATAATCCGTCGCGCTCGACAGCGGCGTGGCGGGACCGGGCCGGAATTCGAAACCGAACAGCGCCATCGCATACAGGACCGAGCTCACCCCCCAATGGAGGAGATAGGTCTGCTCGCGGCGCCGCACCCAGAAGGTGACGAAGATCGCCGCATAAGCCGCGCTCTCCAGCAGGCTACACAGGCGCAGGGTCGGGATATTTGGTGTTGGAACCATCTAGGTCGGCGCCGTTCTCGATCCGAAGCCCTAACCGAAAGAGGCTAAAGCCATCTGGATCTGCACCGTTCCGAGGCTGAACCGGTTCCAGAATCGACCTATCGCCCGAAAGGACCGCTCCGTCCTTATCGCGATGATAGCGCTATCCAAAGCGTCGTTCCAGACGGCCAGCTCGATACGGCAAGACGGGGATGCGGACCAGGCCGCACCCCCGAAACAAAGAGCATGGACGGAAGCTGAAGGCGGGACGGCCCCGCTTTGTCAGTTCGCGTTCATCGCGGCCTGATTGCCGCTATCCTCGTTCATCATCTCGTCGCTTGCGTTGGTGTCCGCCGTGTTCGACAGCTCGGCCGAGGCATTCGCCTCGTTGGTCGCGGCCCCGTCGCTCTTGTGGCAGGCGCCAAGCATGAGCGTTGCGGCGATAGCGCCGCCGGTCAGGAACGTCCGGATGTTCATAGTAATCCCCCTATGCCGACCCCTCGCGTCGACAGGCCAAATCGTCGCCCAAAGCGGCGCTTTTGTCCAGTCTTGGTAACCATAAGCATCCCGAGGGCGATTGAGGGCAAAAGGAAAGGGCCGCCGTCGCCGGCGACCCTTCCTTTTACCGGTTCGGATCCGGGGATCAGAACTTGAAGCGCGCACCCAGCAGATAGCGCGACGAGCCTTCCTGCATGAAGAAGGTCTCGAGCTTGTCGCGACCATAGGTCCGCATGCCTTCCTTGTTGAGGTTGATGCCCTCGAAGGACACCGCGAGGTGCGGGGTGATGTCGTAGGACACGTTCAGGTCCAGCTCCCCGTAAGGCGCGGTGAACACGGGGTTATGGCTGCCGCCGACGTTGAGGTTCGACAGGAACTTCGCACGCCAGTTCCACGCAAGCCGGGCCGAGATGCCGTGCTTATCGTAGATCGCGGTTATGTTGTACGTATCCGACAGGCCGACCAGCGCGAACTGGTTGGCGGTCGGGTCCGCATTCACATCGGCACCGACATTGCCGCGCACCATCGTATAGCTGGCGGCGAGACCGAAGCCCGTATTGCCGAGGAAATATTCGCCGGCGAGCTCGAAGCCCCACAGCTTCGCATCCTTGTTGTTGATCGGCGTGTTCACCGAGAAGTTGAACAAGGGGTCGTTCGCGTCGGCGACGATGTCGACCGCGGCCAGCGTCGAGTCGACGAAGGCCTGGTTCAGCGAGCGGGTGGTGGCGTTGTAGTTCGCCAGGAACTGCTGCGTCGCCGCTGCCGTGCTGCCGCCATTTTCCTGCATCAGCGCGGTGTAGGTGAACAGGTTCACGTCGCTGAGATCGGCACCGAGCGCCTGTAGCTGCGTCTTGGCGGTGCCCGAACGCGAACCCGGGGTCGCCGCGGTCGGGTCACGCAGACCGAACAATTGTTCATTCACCAGGCTGTTGCCGATGAAGTTGTGGACGCGCTTCTCGAAGAAACCGGCCGAGAAGAAGCTGCCCGGCTTCACATACCATTCGAGCGACAGGTCGAAATTGTCCGAGATCAGCGGCGCCAGATTGGGATTGTTCTGGAAGCCGCCGGCCACGCCACCGAGCGTGGTCGGACGGCCCGGCGCGGTCACCGAGGTGGACGCGAACAAATTGCCGTAGCTCGGACGCGAGATCGTCCGCCCGAACGAGACGCGGCCGATCACATTGTCGCGAAGGTTGATCGAGAAATCCATCTGCGGAAGCAGGTTGTTGTAGCTGCCGCGGCCGGAAACCGGCTGCTGCGTGCTGGAAAGCTGGACGGTGAAATCGTTGTCCGCATTCCACACGATCGCGGTCGGAATCGCCTGCAGCGAGAGCGCGTGGACCTTGGTCTGCTCGTAACGCGCGCCCGCGACCAGGGTCGCGTCATGGTCGGCGATCTGCCCCTTCCAGGTCAGCTGACCGTAGACCGCCCAGATGTCTTCCTTGACGCGATTGTCGGCATTGCCGGTAATGGCATTGGTCTTGCCGCCGTTCGGATTGGCCGGGTTGGTGTAGTAATTATAGAGTGTGTTGTAGAGCTTGGTCGCATCCTCGGTCCGCCAGGCGATCAGATCGTCGCCGGTCGCCTTCGGATCGTGCTGGTGGAATTTGCAGACCAGGCAGAATTCCTGGATCTGCCCGGGCGCGATCGCATTGACGTCGCGCGGGATCGCATTGCCCCAGTCGCCCATCGTGAACTGGGTGTTGTACTGGGTCTGGCGGGTATCGGTGGTGCTGTAGGTACCGCCGAGATCGAAGCGGCTGCCACCCCCGAAATCCCAGCCCGCGTCGATGCGGCCCTGCTTGATCTTCTGCGTCTGGGTTGACTTGAACTGGCGCTCGACCTGGGTGGCGAGGTCGCCCACGTCCCAATGGCCATTATTATTGCCCTTGGCGGCATCGTTGGTCGAGATGGTCGCGACCGGGAAGCCGTTGTCGCTCTGATCCAGGCCCCATTGCGACAGGATCGGCGACGAGAAAGCGACCGTGGTCGAGGTCTGGCCATTCGGATTGTCGGGCAGGCTCGACGACTTGCCGACATGACCGTCGACCGCGATCGTGAAATTGTCGGTCGCGTGCCACTTCAGGTTGCCGCCGACATCCCACATCTCGTTCTTCTGGGCGCGATAGGCCTGTTCCGAACCCGTATCCTTGGTCGAGCCATTCTCGACCTCGTGCAGGTAGGACGTGGTGTGGATGTTACTGCCCGGCTGAGTGGTGAAGGTCACCACGTCGAACGGACGGTTGAACCAGTTGGACTGGTCCGAACGGCGCTCGGATTCGATGTTGCGGACGTACAGACCGTCCACCGACACTTCCCAGGCGTCCGACGGCTTGAACTGGATCACGCCCTGCGTGTTGAAGCGGGTGCGGCTATCTTCCGAGAAGTGGTAACGGAAGTCGTCCGGCACGCCGACATAGCCGCTGGTGGGCACGTTGTTCAGCTTGGTCTGGCCGTTGATGTACGGACCCGCGGTGTTGAGGAAGGCCGCCACCGGCACGATGTTCCAGCCGTTGTTCGCGACCGACGGCACGCTGAAATTGCGCTTCTGATAGCTGGCGAAGAGCGTGGCGCCGAAGGTCTGCTCCGGATTGCTCCAGCTCAAAAGGCCGGACACTTCCGGGGTCACGTGGCTGCCGCACGAGATGCAGGCCTTCGAGCTCGTGTCGTAATCAGCCTTGACGCCGATCGAGCCGTTGAGACCGCTCTGGCGCGAGTCCAGCGGCTTGCGGGTGACGACGTTGATCGTGGCGCCGATGCCGCCGGTCGGGACCGAGGCGCGGCCGGTCTTGTAGACTTCGAGCGTCTTCACGCCTTCCGACGCGAGGTTCGAGAAGTCGAACGAGCGGTCGAAGCCGCCCGCGCCGTCGCCGCCCTGGTCGCCGCCGACCGCGACGATGTTGGACGCCGGCAGCTGGCGGCCGTTCAGGGTCACCAGGTTATATTGCGAGCCGAAGCCGCGCACGGTGACGGTCGAGCCTTCGCCGTTGCGGCGGTCGATCGACACGCCGGTGATGCGCTGAAGCGATTCGGCGAGGTTGGTGTCGGGGAACTTGCCGATATCCTCCGACGAGATGGCGTCGACCACGCCCAGGCTGTCGCGCTTGATCGCGATCGAGCGTTCGAGCGAGGCGCGGATACCGGTAACAACGACTTCGTCGCCGGCCTGCGCGTCGGCTTGCGCAACCGCGGACGGTTGAGCGCCCGGAGCGGCCGTATTCGGATTCGGAGCCGCAGTCTGGGCGAAAGCGGCGCCCGGAACCAGCAGACAGGTGGCGATTGCGAAAGCGGAAGCCGAGCGCGTAAGCGCCGGCGAAAGCCGTAAGCCGTTCATATTACCTCCCTTTTACGGCGACTTTCCCCAGGCGCCGTTTCGTTAGGACAAGCAGTGTTTTCCTGCTTATCTTGCGGGGTATCATTATCGACATCGATGTCAATAAACCAGGCGTTAGCGCTAACAGGCTGGTGTGATTTGATTATCTGAAGTCCAGCCAGAAATCAGGAGTGGCAGGATGGCCTGAACCAAGCCAAACAGGAGGTAAAAGGGACGGCCGCCGCGCAGAGCGCGACAGCCGTCAATGCCCGGCTGAAAGGACAGCCTGGGGGGTTAGGAAACCCGAAGAGGGTTGCGTCAGGCCATTTCTTCGTCGAAACCGACATCGATGTCAAATTCAACCGGAAATGAAATTGCGCAACCGTTGCAAGCGCCCGTCCGGACGATAGATATTGATGCCGTGGCGGGGGCATATATCCAGCATAGCGCGACGCGGCTTTTCCGCCTTTCGATCGGCGTCTTCTTCATCGGCGGGTTCCTGTCGTCGACAATCAGCCTGTTCGTCCCGCGCATGACGCTGGTCTACGGGCTCGATTATGTGCGCGCGCTGCTGATCCAGTTCGCGTTCCACATGAGCTACCTGCTGTTCGCGGTGCCGATCGCGCTCGCGATCATCGCGATGGGGTATATGCGATCGGCCGCGACGGGCCTCGCGGTGATGGCGGCATCGTGCGTTCTGTTCCTGTGGGCGCACGGCCTGCACAGTTATGCGATGGTGCTCTTCTCCTTGCTCGCCTTGTCGGCCGGCATCACCTTCCTCCAGATCGCGGCGAATACGGTGGTGGCGGTGGTCGGCAATGCCGAAGGCGCAGCTTATCGGCTCAACCTGCTGCAGGCGTTCAATTCGGTCGGCACCGTGATCGGCCCGCTGGTCGCCGCGCAATATGTGCTGGGCAATCCGGCCACGACGGGCATCCCCGCGATCGTGGAGATCGCCCCGCCCTTCCTGTTCGCGATCCTGCTCCTGACGGCGCTTGCCATCATCTTTTTCCTCAACCGCGCCTTGCTCGACCGATCCGAGCAAGCCGACATGGTGGGGGCACGGCTCGACTGGCCGGTGCTGCTGCGCAATCGCCGGCTGATGGCGGGCGCGGTCGGCATCTTCGTCTATGCCGGCGCGGAAGTCGCGATCGGTGCGTTGCTGGTCAACTATCTGGTGATGCCGAACGTGTTCGCCGCCGCGCCGGTGGCCGCGGCGCGGATGGTAAGCCTCTATTGGGGCGGCGCGATGCTTGGGCGCCTCGCGGGCGCCTATGCGATGAAGCAAGTCCGCCCCGCGACGTTGCTGATGCTCGCGGCAATCGGTGCGGCATTGCTTACCGGCATCGCGGCGACCGCGCTGGGCGTAATAGGAGGCGTCGCCTTGCTCGCGGTTGGGCTCTGCAATTCAATCATGTACCCCACAATCTATGTGCTGGCGCTGCCCGAGGATCCCAAATTGGCGACCCCCGGCGGAACCGTGCTCTGCATGGCGGTGGTGGGTGGCGCGATCGTGCCGATGCTGACCGGCGCGCTCGCCGATCGGATGGGGCTGGCGACGGCACTCGTCTTGCCAGCCGTTTGTTATTTGTTCATCGCTGCGTTCGCACGGGCTTGTCGGGGATCAAGGGTTTGACCGTCGTAACCATCAAGGACGTTGCGGCACGCGCCGGGGTTTCACCCAAGACTGTGTCGCGCGTGATCAACGGCGAAGCGCATGTCCGTGCCGACAAGCGCGAGCAGGTGCTGCGCGTGGTGCGCGAGCTGGATTACCGGCCCAACGCCTTCGCGCGCAGCCTGTCCAGTTCGCGCTCCTACCTGCTCGGCTTCCTCACCGACGATCCGAGCTCAGGCTATGCCGCCGACGTGCAATTGGGCGCGCTCAAGCGCTGCCGCGAACGCTCCTACCATCTTCTGGTCGAGCCGATCGACCGCAACGACCCGCATTGGGCGCGCGAGCTGGCGGGCACGCTCGGCACGCTGCGGCTCGACGGCATCATGCTGACCCCGCCTTTGTGCGACGACCCCAAGGTGCTCGAGGTGATCGAGGCCGCCGATCTGCCTTATGTCCGCATCTCGCCCAGCGGCGAGGAGGATCGGTCGGGCTATGTCCGCATGGACGACCAGGCGGCCGCCGCCGAGATGACGCGCCACCTGATCGCGCGCGGCCACAAGCGCATCGGTTTCCTGAAGGGCGATCCCGCGCACAGCGCCTCGCGCAAGCGCTTCGCCGGCTTCGTCGAGGCGATGATCGCGGCGCATCTACCGATCGATCCGGCGATCGTGCTGGAGGGCGATTTCTCGGTCCGTTCGGGCGTCGAACTGGGCGAGAAACTGCTCTCCGCTAACGAACGCCCGACTGCGGTGTTCGCGTCGAACGACGATATGGCGCTGGGCGTGCTGATGGTGGCGATGAAGCATCATCTGAGCGTGCCCGAGCAGCTCGCGATCGGGGGCTTCGACGACGCGCCGACCTCCCGCCTCGCCTGGCCGCAGCTCACCACCATCCACCAACCCAAGGCGGCGATGGCGGCGGCGGCGGTCGATATGCTGACCGACCCTTATTACCGCCAGGCCGAAAGCAGCGTCGGCTTCCGCCGCTCGCTCGATTATCAGCTCAAGGTTCGCGGCAGCACCGATCCGGACGCCTAGCCCGAGGGCCGGCCCGGCGCCTGTTCGGCGCCGAGTAATGAAGGGCCGGATGTCCCCCCGGACCTCCGCCTCTCTTCGTTACTCCTCGCCCATCCGGAGCGCCGCGATAAACGCCTCCTGCGGGATGCTGACCGAGCCATATTCCCGCATGCGCTTCTTGCCCTCTTTCTGCTTCTCGAGGAGCTTGCGCTTGCGGGTGGCGTCGCCGCCATAGCATTTGGCGGTCACGTCCTTGCGCAGCGCGGCGATCGTCTCGCGGGCGATGACCTTGCCGCCGATCGCCGCCTGGATCGGGATCTTGAACATGTGGCGCGGGATCAGGTCCTTGAGCCGCTCGCACATGCCGCGTCCGCGCGATTCCGCGGCGGCGCGGTGGACGATCATGCTGAGCGCGTCGACCGGCTCCTCGTTGACCAGGATCTGCATCTTGACGAGGTCGCCCTCGCGATAGCCGATCTGGTGATAGTCGAAGCTGGCATAGCCGCGGCTGATCGACTTCAGCCGATCGTAGAAATCGAACACGACCTCGTTCAACGGCAGCTCGTAGGTGAGCTGCGCGCGGCCCGAGACATAGGTGAGGTTCTTCTGAATACCGCGCCGGTCCTGGCAGAGCTTGAGGATCGAGCCCAGATATTCGTCGGGCACATAGATCGTCGCCTCGATCCACGGCTCCTCGATGCTCTCGATCCGGTTGGGATCGGGCATGTCGGCGGGATTATGCAGCTCGATCGTCTGCGCATCCTCGGTTTTCGAATGCGACAGATGGATATGATAGACGACCGACGGCGCGGTGGTGATCAGGTCGAGATCATATTCGCGCATCAGCCGTTCCTGGATGATCTCCAGGTGGAGCAGGCCGAGGAAGCCGCAACGGAAGCCGAAGCCCAAGGCTGCCGACGTCTCCATCTCGAAACTGAAGCTCGCGTCGTTCAAACGCAGCTTGGAAATGCTGTCGCGGAGCTTCTCGAAGTCGTTGGCGTCGGTCGGGAACAAGCCGCAGAACACGACCGGTTGGACTTCCTTGAAGCCCGGCAGCGGCTCCGCAGCAGGCTTCCTGGCGTCGGTGATCGTGTCGCCAACGCGGGTCTCGGTGATCTCCTTGATCTGCGCGGTGATGAAGCCGATCTCGCCCGGCCCGAGCTCGGTCAGTTGCTCGATCTTGGGGCGGAAGCAGCCGACGCGATCGACCAGATGCGTGGTGCCCCCCGCCATGAACGCAATCTGCTGGCCCTTCTTGAGCACGCCTTCCATCACGCGCACCAGGATGACCACGCCGAGGTAGGGATCGTACCAGCTGTCGACGAGCATCGCCTTCAGCGACGCGGCGGCGTCGCCCTTAGGGGCGGGGATCTTCGCGACGATCGCGTCGAGGATCTCGTCGATGCCGATGCCCGATTTGGCGGATGCCAGCACCGCTTCGGACGCGTCGAGGCCGATCACCTCCTCGATCTCGTGGCGCACCTTTTCGGGCTCGGCAGCAGGCAGGTCGATCTTGTTGATGACCGGCACGATCTCATGGTCGTACTCGATCGACTGGTAGACGTTGGCGAGCGTTTGCGCCTCGACGCCCTGCGCGGCATCGACCACCAGCAGCGCGCCTTCGCACGCCGCCAGGCTGCGCGAGACCTCATAGGCGAAGTCGACATGGCCGGGCGTGTCCATCAGGTTGAGGACATGGCCCTTCCAGTCGAGGCGCACGGTCTGCGCCTTGATCGTGATGCCGCGCTCCTTCTCGATATCCATATTGTCGAGCACCTGGGCCGACATCTCACGTTCGGAGAGGCCGCCGGTGCGCTGGATCAGCCGATCGGCAAGCGTCGACTTGCCATGATCGATATGCGCGATGATCGAGAAGTTACGGATCTTGTCGAGGGGAGTCATAGGCGGGAGCGCCTAGCAGGGTGCGCTGATCCCGCAAAGGGCAAGGCGCGGTTCCCGCGTCACCCCAACGAAAGCTGGGGTCTCGTGAGAGGCAGGGACCGCTTGCCGCCTGAGATCCGGGCTTTCGCCGGGACGACCGCGATCACTTCTTCGCGGCAGGCTTCTTCGGCGCGGCCTTGGCCGCCGCCGACGCGGCACCGCCCTTGAGCGCCGCGAGCTCGGCCTTGAGCGCGTCCACTTCGTCGCGCGCCGCCGCAGCCATCGCCTTCACCGCCTCGAATTCCTCGCGGCTGACGAAGTCGAAGCCGCCGATCCAGCTCTTGAACTTCTCGCGCGCGTTGGATTCGGCCTCGCGCCCGACGCCCGCCATCGTACCGGCAAAGCCGTTCATCATCTTGGCGAGGTCCTCGAAGAACCGGTTTTCGCTCTGCATCTCGTGACTCCCTAGGTGTATTAGTCAGCTAAATGGGTAGGCCGGGCACGTTTGGCAATATCAGAGGTTCAACCGCAGGATCGCGTAATTGAGGAAGGTCGCGAATAGCAGCCACACGAGGTAGGGCAGCAACAGCAGGGACGCCATATGGCGCACCCGCCAGAAGAGCGCGATCATGATCGTTACGGCGATCACCAGGGCCACGATAATGACCAGCCCTGCCTTGATCCTATGCATGCCAAAGAAGACCGGCGACCAGGCAAGGTTGAGCGCCAATTGCACCACGAACGTCGCCAGCGCGGCACGTCTGCCGGGCGCATCACGGGCGATGACCTGCGCCACCGCCACGCCCATCAGGATATAGAGCGCTGTCCAGGCGATCGGGAACGCCCAATCCGGTGGCATGAAGGGCGGCAGGCGAAGCTGATCGAACCAGTAATTGGCGTAGCCAGAATTGCTGAGCCAGCCCGACGCAAAACCGAGCAGCACGATCAGCGGAACGGTGACGATCCAGGGTCTGGTGCGGATCAAGGCTGGTCTCGATGGGTTGCGGCGAGCAGGAATTCGACATTGCCTTCGGGACCGGTGATCGGGCTTTTCTCGATGCCGACAACGTGCCAGCTTTTGCTCTCGGCCCAGGCGCGTGCCTCGGCGCAGACACGTTCGTGCACCGCCGAATCGCGCACCACACCGCCTTTGCCCACTTCCTCCCGCCCCGCCTCGAACTGCGGCTTGATCAGTGCGACCAAACGCGCGTCCGGCCCGGCAAAGGTCAGCGGGCGCTCCAGCACCTTGGCCAGCCCGATGAAGCTTGCGTCGCATACGATCAGATCGACCGGCTCGGGAATCTCCGCCTCGGTCAGGTTGCGCGCGTTGGTCTTCTCCAGCACGATCACGCGATCGTCCTGGCGCAGTTTCCAGGCGAGCTGGTTGGTGCCGCTGTCGACCGCATAGACTTTCGCCGCGCCGCGCGTCAGCAGCACGTCGGTGAAGCCGCCGGTCGAGGAACCGACATCGATCGCGACCGCGTCGGTCACATCCCAACCGAAATGCCGGAGCGCGTGATCGAGCTTGATCCCGCCGCGCGACACCCACGGATGGTCGCGCCCGCGCACGTCGAGTTCCGCGTCGGCAGGCAGCTGGTCGCCCGCCTTGGCGATCTTTCTGTCGCCCAGATAGACGAGCCCCGCCAGGATCAGGGCCTGCGCGCGCGTGCGGCTTTCCGCAAGACCGCGGTCGACGAGCAATTGATCGGCGCGGATGCGGGCCATGGGATCAAGCAGATAGTCGCGTCCGCGTCGCCGCGCTATCCGCCTCTACACTTGCCACTCTGGCGTGTGCATGCGATGCTAAAATCACCAGATCGGTTAAGGGGCGCAATCGATGATCACCTGCATCCGCGAGGTTCGCAACGCCAAGGGACTGACCTTGCTCGAGGTGGCGGAGCGCTGCGATCCGCCTACCACCGCGCAGACGATCGGCCGGCTCGAAACGGGCACGCGCACGGTGAGCGTCGGCTGGCTCAACCGGATTGCGCGCGCGCTGGCGGTCGATGCGGCGGATCTGGTGCGCGCGCCTGACAGGACGGCGCTTCCCATCGCCGCCTTGCTCGCAAGCGACGGCGCGCAAGCGCCCGCCAAAACGCTTGCCGCCGCCCCGCCGCAGCCCGGCGAGGATGCGGTGGCGGTGCTGGTCGAGCAGGGCGTGGGCGATTATCGCGCGGGTGACATGATCTGGTGCGATCGGCTTGCGCCCGAACATTACGGCCGCGCGCTCAACCGCGACGTGCTGGCGCCGCGCGCGGGCGGCCGCTTTGCCTTCGGGCGGATGATAGGGCTCGAGGCTGACCGGCTGTTGCTATTGCCGCTTGCCAGCGGTGCGCGTCAGACCGTGATCGTGGCCGCGCCCTGGATCGGGGTCGCGCGCCGGTTGGTGCGCGACCTCTAGATCTCAGGATCCGGCCGGCGCGGACTGCCCGCGGGCTTTGCGCCCGGATAGCGGCCGTCGGGCGTGATGCTGAGGTCGATCACGCACATGGTGCGGAATTCGGGATGCGGGCCGCAGGAGACGCCAGCAAAACGCAGCTCCGATGAATAGACGATTGTACGGTGGCCGCGGTCGGCGACGCCGTCGTCGATAATGAGCTGCCGCACGACATCGGCGGCATCGACCGGACCATAAGCGATCACCTCGGCGACGTATCCGCCGCCGCCGTGGCGGCGCGCGCGGTCCGCGGGCGTCGAGCCGTCACTGCCTTCGTGGCCCGTACCTCCCTGCGCCTGGTCCGCCACAAGATCGGCAGCGCTGGCGGCCAGGAGCGGAGCCGGCGCGACCGGCTCGAGCGGCGCCTGATGCCCAAGGAAGGCGATGGTCTCGTCGACCACCTCCACCCCTTCCTGCGTCTCGATCTCGGTATCGACGCCGGGATAATGGAGCAGCTTGGCATGGAAATAGGTGCGATATTGCCGCAGCCCCGCGGCATAGGCCGCCGGATCGGTGCGCGCCGCATTGAGCCCGGCCAGCACCTGACGCTCAAACGGCGTCTCGGCCGCAGCGGGCGACACGCTCGCCGACAAGATCGAAATCGCGCCCAGCAAGGCGATCCGCATATCTGTCCCGATACCGTTATTAAATCGTAATGGTTCCGAAACGAGGCGTCCCGGCTGATCGAGATGCGATTTGTATCAGATAATTTGTTAAATTTGAACGAACGCGCGGAACCCGACCTTCGACAAATAGTTTCCGCGGCCCTTTGGAGATATTCTAGCGATTTAGCATATTTACATATTACGTTAATAATTTTGTCTTCCAGCCCATTTGAAAACTGGAACAAATGTTTCGGACGCGATTTATGGCCGCGTTCGTATCTTTGCGTTTGTGGGGTCTTCAATGCGGTGGGTTGGCGTATTGGTGGCGTTCGCCTTGGTACTGGATTTGCCCGCTGCCGCGCAGACGCCGGCAGGCAACGGCTCCGCGACCGCCAAAAAGCATGTTTCGGGCGCGCGCGACAGCAAGTCGCCGCTGCTGGCGGATTGCAACGAGACCGTCATCATGCCCTCGCCCCTATCGCCACGTCCGCCGTTGCAGCGTGCGACCTATTCCGCCAGGCCGACGCGTCCGCATCACCGGCATATCCGGCCGAAACGCCACGCAGCGCACAAGCACGTCGCCCGTCATGCGAGGCACCAATCGGCGCATCATCGCCGTCGTCCGACCGCGCGCCGACCGGCGGACCGGCGCGCGGTCCTGCACCGGGTCACCTATGTTAGCCCGCTCTGCGCCAAACGGAGCGAGGCTATCAACCAGATGCTTGGACTGCCCGGCTATGACGTGACCCAGCCGCTGATCGCCGCGGACAGCGGACCCGACGTCCTTCCGACCTTCGTCGATCTTCCTCCAATTATCGGGCCGGGGCCGATCGCGGGCGGGGGCGGCGGCCCGACCGGCCCGGGCCCGATCATCGTCTTCCCCGGCGGCCCGATCTTTCCCCCCGGTCCCGGGCCGATCATCGTCGGACCGCCCGGGCCGCCGGTGGGGCCGCCCGTAAGCCCGCCCGTCACGCCGCCCATCATATCGAGCGCACCCGAGCCATCGAGCTGGGCGATGATGCTGTTCGGAATGATGCTGGTCGGCGGTGCCGCGCGTCGGCGCGCCGTCCGGAAAGCCGCTTAATAGGGATCGCAGGCACTGGTATCGCCACGCTCGCAGGCGGCAACACGGCGGCGCCAATCGTCGCGCTGGCGTTCATAGGCCGCATTGGCATCGCGATAGCGCGCGAGCTTGGCGGCATCGGCGGCCTGGCGCTGCGCGACCGATCGCTGGACGCTGCGATTGAGGTCCTGCGTTTGCTGGCGATCGACGCGATGCGTCTCGTCCTCCGGCTGTGCTTGCGCGGAGACGGCAACGGGCACGAACGCCAGCCAAAGCCCAAGAACCAAACGCATGCCGGACTCTTGGCCTGTCCGGGCTTGCCCGGTGGTGAACGTCAGGCGGGCTGCGGATCGCCCGTGACCGGCGCGCCGCCCGCGAAGCGTTCGAGGTCGAGAATGCCCGCACGCTTGGCGACGATGGTCGGGACCAGCGCCTGGCCCGCGACGTTGATTGCGGTGCGCCCCATGTCGAGGATCGGGTCGATCGCGAGCAGCAAGCCCGCCCCTTCGAGTGGTAGGCCAAGCGTCGAGAGTGTCAGCGTCAGCATCACCACCGCGCCGGTCAGGCCCGCGGTAGCTGCCGAGCCGATTACCGACACGAATATGATCAATCCATAATCGGCAAGATGGAGCGGGATGCCGTAGAATTCGGCGACGAAGATCGCCGAGACCGCGGGGTAGATGGCGGCGCAGCCGTCCATCTTGGTGGTTGCCGCGAGCGGCACCGCGAAGGCGGTATAAGCGCGCGGCACGCCGAGCGCGTGCTCGGTCACGTCCTCGGTCACGGGCAAGGTGCCGACCGAGGAACGCGAGACGAAGCCTAATTGGATCGCGGGCCAGGCGGAGGCAAAGAAGCGCAGCGGATTGAGCCCGTTCGCGGCAAGCAAGGTCGGGTAGACCAGCAACAAGACGATCGCCAGGCCGAGATAGACCGCGCCCGCGAAGCTGCCGAGCACGGACAAGGTGCTCCAGCCATAGCGCACGACCGCATCCCCGATCAGCCCAGCGGTTCCGATCGGGGTCAGGCGGATCACCCAGTGGAGCAACCGCCGAAAGACCGCGAGGGCCGAGGCGTTGAAGGTCAGGAAAGCTTCGCCCGCCTTGCCGACCCGTACCGCCGCGGCGCCGATCGCAATGCCGGCAACGATGATCTGCAGCACGTTGAACGAGAGCGCGGTCGTCGCCGCCCCATCCTGGATCTGGGTCGAGGCGGTCAGGCCCAGCACGTTGACAGGAACCAGGCCCTTCAGGAAATCGAGCCAGGTGCCGCGCGTGTCGGGAACGGTCGCGCTATGCACGTCGAGTCCGGCATGCAGGCCCGGCTGGATGATCAGGCCGAGCGCGATCCCGATCGAGACCGCGATCAAGGCGGTGAGCGCGAACCAGAGCAAGGTCTGCCAGACAAGCTTGGCGGCATTCTCCAGATCGCGCAGCGCCGCGATCGAACTCACGATCGCGGTGAAAACGAGCGGCGGGACCAGCGCCTTCAGCAACTGGACGAACAATTGGCCGACCGTGTGCAAGGCCACCGCGAAGCCGGTGTCCGGCCCGCCCACAGCGCGCGCGGCGAAGCCCAGACCGAGCCCGATCGCCATGCCGGCCAGGACCTGGATTCCAAAGGAGGGAAAACGGCGGGGCGAGGTTGAACTGCTCATAAGCGGCAGGTGGTATCACCCCTCCGGCCGACCAACATAGCTTTTCTGCTGCGCCGCCAAGCGGACATCATAGCCCGCCGGGCTGGGTCAGATCAGCGAAACACCGTCAACATCGACCAGATCGGAGCCGACATAGGTGCCGACCAGCCGGACGCGCTTTTCCACCTCGTCCACCGGCGTGCGCCGCAGGTCGAGCGCGAAGCGTCCGCCGGCATCCCGGCGCAGATAGAAGCTGCCGCCATCGCGCAGCAGGAGGCCGGTTTCATCGACCCGATGACCAATTTGCATGGCCGCAAATCTAGCGAAGCTCGGGCCGTTGCGCCATTGCGAAGCGTGCATCAAAGCGCTCCTCCCATGCAGTGTTGCAGCGCCGCGACAACTTGCCGCAATCGCGCCCTGCATGCCCGATGATTCCCTATCCTCATAGTAGGATTTCTTTCTTTCCCCGACGTTGCAGAGCCGCAACAACGAGACATCCCGTCGTGCGTTCCAGCCGGCAGAACAAACTCAAACCAAAGGGAAAAACAGATGACCGTCCGTCATTTGGCTCTATTCGCGGCCTCCACCTTCGCCATCGCGGCGGCTGATGCCGCCCACGCGCAGGATAGCCAACCGGCCGCTTCGGCGGCCGATGGGCAGGCCCCCGCGCAGGAGATCGTGGTCACCGGCACGCGCGCGGTCGGCCGCTCGCGGCTCGACACGGCCTCTCCCGTCGACGTGCTGAGCAATGCCGCGCTGACGCACCAGGCAAGCACCGAGCTCGGCTCGGCGCTGGCGACGGTCGCCCCCTCGATCGATTTCCCGCGTCCGTCGGCGGTGGACGGCACCGATGCGATCCGCCCGGCTACGCTACGCGGCCTTTCGCCCGACCAGACGCTCGTTCTGATCAATGGTGTGCGCGCCCACACCTCGGCTCTGCTCAACATCAACGGCTCGGTCGGCCGCGGCGCGGCTGCGGTCGATCTCAACACCATCCCGGGCGTCGCGCTCGACACGATCGAGGTGCTGCGCGACGGCGCCTCGGCCCAGTATGGCTCGGACGCGATCGCGGGGGTGATCAACCTGCGCCTGCGTCAGGCGCGTTCGGGCGGCGCCGCGACGGTCGACTACGGTTTCTACGATACCGATGTGGATACGGCACGCGGCGACCGCCAAGTCTCGGGCGAGCATACGTTCAATGCCTCCGCCTGGCAGGGAATCGGCTTCGGCAGTGACGGCTACATCACCCTCTCGGGCGAATATCAGGACCGCAGCCCGACCAACCGCGCCGATTATGATCCACGCGTTACGCCGACCCGTATCACGGGCCGCTTCGGCGACCCGGAGGTGCATCAATATACCGGCTGGGTGAATGCCGGCACGTCGATCACCGATGCGCTGCAGCTTTATGGCTGGTTCGGCTATCAGCAACGCAACAGCGAAAGCGCGGCCTTCCCGCGCCTGCCGAGCGCGGCCGGTGCGGTCAGCGGCCTCTATCCGAACGGCTTCCTGCCTTTCATCCATAGCAATTCGCGCGACCTGAACAGCGCGATCGGGATCAAGGGCGACGTCGGCGGTTGGACGGTGGACGCGAACATCAGCTACGGGCGCAACCGCCTCGCCTACGAGACGCGCGACTCGGCCAATTACGCCTATGGCAACAATTCGCCGACCAATTTCAAGGACGGCGCGATGACCTATGACCAGCTGGTCGGCGGCATCGACGTCTCGCGCAAATATGACGTCTTCCAGTCGCTGAACGTCGCGTTCGGCGTCGAGGGCCGCCGCGAGGGCTTCAAGATCACGCCGGGCGAGCGCGCCTCCTACGATTATCCGCCGAGCGGCGCGGTTCCCGGCCAGGCGCCGGGCGCGCAGGGCTTCGGCGGCTTCTCGCCGCTCAATGCGATCGACAAGCATCGCGAGAATGGCAGCGCCTATGTCGACCTGGAAGCGCAGGTTACCGACAAGTTCCTCGCGGGCGTCGCGGGCCGGGTCGAGGATTATTCGGACTTCGGCTGGACCGGCAACGGCAAGCTCTCGCTGCGCTACGACTTCACCCCCAATTTCGCGTTGCGCGGCACCGCCTCGACCGGCTTCCGCGCGCCAGCGCTGCAGCAGCAATATTTCACCTCGGTCGCGTCGGTGATCACCAACGGCGTCCCGATCCTGACCGGCACTTACCCCTCGACCGCACCGGTCGCGGCCGCGCTGGGCGGCAAGGCGCTGGAGCCTGAGAAGTCGACCAACCTGTCGGCGGGCGCGGTGGTGCGTTCGGGCGGCTTCGACCTCACAGTCGACGCCTACCGCATCCACATCCGCGACCAATTGGGCCTGTCCGAGAATATCCAGGCGAGCTTCAGCCCGCAAGTCGCGGCACTGCTCGCGCCCTTCAACGTGTCGGCGGCGCGCTTCTTCATCAACGGACTCGCTTCGACCACCAAGGGTGTCGACGTGGTCGGCCATTATCGCTGGCGTTCGGTCGCGGCGGGCACGTTCGACTTCACCGTCGCCGGCAACCTCAATGATACCAAGGTGACCAAGGTCCCGACCTCGACCTCGACGCTCAACCCGGCGCCGACCCTGTTCGCGCGCAGCCGCATCCTCACGCTCGAGGACGGCACGCCCGGTACCAAGGTGACCGGCACTGCCGACTGGTCGCTCGACAATTTCGGCGCGACCGGGCGCGTGACCTGTTATGGCAACGTCACCCAACCGGGCACGACCCCGGCGGCCGATGCCTTCACCGGGCGGCGCGCGATCACCGATCTCGAGCTGCGCTATCAGCCCAAAACGGGCGTCCAGCTTGCGCTGGGCGTGAGCAATCTGTTCGACGTCTATCCCAAGCAATATCCGGCGGCGCTCAACTCGACCGGCGTTGTGGGCTTCCCTTATTATTCGCCGTTCGGCTTCAACGGCCGCTATCTTTACGCCCGCGCCGGCCTGCGCTGGTAACGGCGCTCCATATTCTCATGAAGCAGCCCGGCATGGTCCTCCACGCCGGGCTTTTTCGCGCCCGACCGCGATCCTTCCGTCGAGCTCGATAAGGAGGCACGCGATCACTCCGCCCCAGGCGCATCGCTGGTCCGTAGCTGAAAATCCGCTGGTCGCATTTTGGCTTTCGAGACCCAAGCGGTTTCGAACCACGGCGGCGCCTTACGCGTTGTCATTGCGAGGCGCCTTCCAAAGGAGCGCGACATGACGTCACGAAGCGAACTTCCCGGCAGTCGGCATGCGGCGCCACAAAAGATGCGCGCTATCGGCCGCGTGCCTGAAGGCGAACCGATCACGGTCAGCGTCTATCTCAAGGACCGGAGCGACGATCCGTCCCAGCCTGCGGACGGCGAATTTCGCTCGCGCGCATCGTTGCGCGAAACGCGCGAAGCGGACCATGCCGACGACCTCGCCGCGCTGCGCGGCTTCGCCGAGGCGCATGGGTTGGAGGTCAAGCATGCGGATGCGGCGCGGCGGCTGGTCCAGCTTAAGGGCAATGCCGCCGCGATCGAGAAAGCGTTCGGAACCGAACTGCATCACTATGAGCGGAACGGCGTGGTTTGTCGGGGTCGCGAAGGCGCGCTTCATTTGCCGACCGATATCATCGACAAGGTGGATGCGGTGCTCGGGCTGGATACCAGCCCGATCGCGACGCCCAAGATCGTACCGCATCGCGGACCCACACCGCCCGCGGGCTTCCTGCCGACCGAGATCGCGGCGCTCTATGGATTTGGCGACCTCGATGCGTCGGGCCAATGCATCGGCATCATCGAACTGGGCGGGGGTTATACGTCCGCCGATAATGCGGCCGCGTTCAAGGCAATGGGGCTTGCGGTTCCCGAGATCGTCTCCGTCGGCGTCGATAACGGCACCAACAATCCCGGCGATACGAGCGGCGCGAATGGTGAGGTTGCGCTCGATATCCAGGTGGCGGGCGGCGTCGCGCGCGGCGCCAGGATCGCGGTCTATTTTGCGCCCAACACCAGCCAGGGCTTTGTCGATGCGATCAGCCAGGCGGTACATGATGATACGCACCGGCCCTCGGTCATCTCGATCAGCTGGGGCTCGGCCGAAAGCAATTGGTCGGGCCAGGCGCTCACCGCGATGAACGCCGCGCTCAAGGATGCCGCCACGCTTGGCGTCACCGTTACGGCCGCCTCCGGCGATGCCTTGGCGACGGACGGGGAAGCCGACGGCAAACCGCATGTCGATTACCCCTCCTCCAATCCTTATGTGCTCGGCTGCGGCGGTACGCGTGTGGATGCGTCGGGCGGTACACTGACCGACGAAGTGGTCTGGAAGAGCAATGGCGGCGGCACCGGCGGCGGGGTCAGCGACCTTTTCCCCCTTCCGGACTATCAGGCCTCGGCCAAAGTGCCCAAGCCGGCCTCGGCAAAGGGCGGCCGCGGGGTTCCGGACGTGGCGGGCGACGCGGATCCCGACAGCGGCTACCGGATCGTGACGGGCGGTCAGACCGGCATCATCGGCGGGACGAGCGCGGTCGCGCCGCTTTGGGCCGGCATCATCACGGGATTGAACGCCGGTCGCAGCAAGCCGCTCGGGTTCGTCCATCCCAGCCTCTACGCCGACGCATCGGGCTTCCGCGACATCACGAGCGGCGACAACAAATCGGGCAGTATCGGCTTTACGGCGGGTGCGGGCTGGGACCCGTGCACAGGCCTCGGCTCGCCCGCCGTCGCACTGCGCAAGCTGCTCGGCGCTGCCACCTGAAGCCGGGGAGAGAAAGATGGCCACCGCACAACTGGCCGTTACGATCGCCGCGCTGGCAGCCGGAATCGTCTGCTTTCTCCTCTATATCTATGCCACGATCGCGGCGGTCAGGGCACGGACGGCGGCGCTGCAATCCGGCACGCTTGCGCCTTCGGACGACACCGGCATGCAACCCCGGACGATCAGCGTCGATGATCTGAGCAAACTGGCGGAGGCTCTCGGCAAGCTTGCCGACAGTCTGTCGCGCGCGAGTCCGGCGCTCACGTCCTTGATCGGCGCCCTCCTCTTCTTCGGAATCGCCGCGCTCAGCAGCGGCGCACTCCGCAGCTGAACACGGATTGGGCCTCGCCTTCCGCTCTTCACAAAGCATTTTTCGCGTAGCCGGGAATGCGAGCCTCTTCCCGACGGCTAACCGAATGCGGATTTCCTTTTCATTGGAAGGGGGCGAGGCGCAAAGCCCCGCCCCTTCGCCGTTGATCCTTATTGTGCCGCGTTCGTCAGCGTCGAGATCGCGGTCGGATCCTTCTGCGCACCGGTCGTGCGGTCCAGGAAGTCGCCCGTGTCCCAATACATCGGCACCACGCCGTGCGAGTAGGCCGAGTGGGTCACATATTTGATCCAATAGAGGCGATATTTGTCCATGCCGGGGTAGGCAGGCTTATCGTAGGCGCCATATTCGCCCATAATCACGGGCACGCCCTTGTCGATGAAGTTGGCCTTCATCTTCTGGAATTGGCCATCGGTATAAGCTTCGTTGGCCCAGGTTTCGGTTGCGGTCGGATCCGTCGCGATCGAGCCCCACTGCCAGATGTTGCTCTTGTCGTTGATCGTGAAGTCATACGGGTCGTAATAATGGACTTCCATGATCAGCCGGCCCGCGACCTTGTCCGTCGGCAGAGTGGCATTGCAGCTGATCGAGCTGTCGATATTGGTTTCATAGGCCTGCACCACCAGCGGCCGCGTGGCATTGTTGCCCCCGGTTGCACGGACCGCGTTGACGAAGGTCTGGTTGTACGAATTCTGCACCGGGCATTCGGTCGCGGTCGGCGGCCCGAACTCGCCGTCGACGCCGATCTCGTTGGTGCCGGCGAACAGCAGATGATCGTCATAGCTCTGGAATGCGGTGGCAATCTGCGTCCAGAAGTTGGTCAGCTTGGCGTTGACCGCGGCCTGTACGTCGGGCTTCGCCTGGATCCAGCCACCATCCCAGTGGATGTTGATGATCACATACAGACCGGACTTGCGCGCCATGTCGACGACCTGCTTGACGCGTGCCATCCAGAAGGGGGCGATATTCCCTTGGGCGTCGGCATATTCGGTCCATGACACGGGGATGCGGACGCTCTTGAAACCCGCCGCCTTATAGCCGTCGAAGATCGCCTGGTTCACGACCGGGTTGCCCCAGAAGGTTTCCTGTGAGGTCGTGAAAGGCTGGCCGTTCCCGTTGACCGCTTCGAGCGTGTTGCCGAGATTGATGCCGGGCGACATCGAGGACAGCACGGCTGCGGGCGAAAGCGGCGAAGAGGTGCCCGACGTGTCCGTCGAACCCGTGCCGCCCGCCCCGCCGGTGCCGGACGTACCGCCCGTACCCCCGCTCGAACCGGAGCCGGAGGAGCCGCCGTCACCGCCGCAACCCGCCAGAAGCAATGCCCCCGCGAGCGCCAGAGACAGCCTCGCGAAGCCGATCTTTCCGCGCGTCGCCTTGGTTGGAAACCCCACCTTTTGCTCTCCCTATGCAAATATGGCCTGCTCATCGTCAGGCATGATTATTGGGTTGGCCGGGCGCACCCGGCCTGCCGTGGACACCGAAAACGGGAATAAGCGGCGGTTCCTTCGCGGATCGGCGGCGGCTTGGATCCCGCTTCCGATTGCCGCTGCGCGCTCGGCCGACCTTATCTCCTAGGCCGTCCGATTGGCCGCCCGGACAATTCCTCCCTTGCCGGAAGGAATTATCGCCGAGTCGGCCGTATTTCAAGTATAAATCATATTTTTATACTCGAAATTCAGACGGCCAGTCGGGATCATCTGCTGCCTTGAATTTGGTGGGACGCAAAAGATGCCGACGGCCGCGACAACGCATGGTGTCAACCCGTCGTCGCGGCATGTCTCTGAAGAGGGAGATCTGCCTAGGCCGCCCGATAGCGGAAATCGCTCAGTCGGATCCGGCCTTCTCCGGCAGCGTAGATTGCCAGCTTCAGGCTGAGGAAGCCGCCAAACACATTGTGGTGATAGCCCGAAACCTCCATCCGTAACGGATGCTCGCTCCACGTGCGGCCGGCATCCTTCGAATAATGGAAGGTGACGACATTCTCGTCGTTCGTCAGACGCACCCTGATGCTCTTGGCCGCGAAGGGCGGGCGCATCCAGGGCTGCTCCTCCGAATATTCGAACGTCCTGACCGTACCTCCGGTGAGGCCGATGCCGACAAAGGCCTTATCACTGTAGAATTGCAGCAAACCACCCTCGGCCCCGTCGATAAGGTCGATCGTGACCTCCGCCTCATAAGAGCGGTCGGGAATGGTGAAGACGAGCGGTGCGCTGTCCGCGGGCGATTTTCCGCGGGCGGTCAGTTCCAGCCCGCCGGGGACGTATCGCACCCGCTGCATTTCGTCGGGCGCCGGATCGTGGAAGCTCCATTGGATGCCGAACCGATCGGATGTGAAATCGTCGGAGAGCGGCAGGCCCGCAGGGCCGCTTTCGCCGCCGACTGGCTTCGGCATGGGGCGCGACAGGTCGCCGCCCTTCGCGCGGAACCAGCCGTCATCGGTCCATTCGATGGGTTCGAGCAATGTCTGCCGGCCGAGCGTACGGAAGCCATTCTCATAGCCATGATAGATCATCCACCAATCGCCTGCCGGCCCTTCCACGAGCGACGCATGACCCCGCGACCACCAGGGCTCGGCGGAGCTCGCCGTGCGCACGATCGGATTATAGGGACAATGCTCCCATGGGCCGTGGATCGATTTCGAGCGCGCGGCGATCACCATATGGCCTGTCGGCGGGCCGGCCGTGCCGCCGACCGCCGTGACCAGATAGAAATGATCGCCATGTCTCAGTAATTTGGGCCCCTCCGGCGAGAAAGCCTCGACCACCCAGTCCGCCGGATATTTCCAGGGAGCGTAAGCGGGTTCGAGCTTGCCGTCGGTCGCGAGCCCATTGTCGGCGAGGCGGATCTTGCGGATGCCGTTGACGAACAGATAGCGCTTGCCGTCCTCGCCGACGACATGGCCGGGATCGATGCACCCCGGCAGGTGCAGGTCGATCGGATCGCTCCAGGGACCGCTTATGTCGTCGGCCCAGATCACGAAGACACCCTGTTGTGAGCCGGAACCGAACGGCACGGCCGGGATGTAGATGAAATAGCGGCCGTCATGCTTGACCAGGTCCATCGCCCAGATGCTGCCGAGCGGCTTCTTGAGCGCGGGGCCGATCGGCGACCAATTCACCAGGTCGCGCGAATGCCAGATGATGATGCCGGGATAGGACACGAAGGATGAGAAGGTCATGTAATAGTCCCTCCCATCCTTCAGGATCGTTGGGTCCGGGTGATCCCCCGGGATGATCGGATTCAGGAACTGGCCGTTGCCAAGGTCGGCCTTGCGCTGCCCCTCGATACCGACGCCCCAGCGCGGCCTTGCCCGCGCCGGGACAGCGGCACCCCCATCGGGTTTGCCCGCGGCGGCGTCGGCTCGGCCGATCGGCAAGGCGGCCGCGCCTGCAACCGTGAGCATGTCCTTGAAGATCGTGCGTCGCGAAATCGTCACAATGTTTCTCTTTCCCGGACATGCTGGCCAGACAGATTGATGAATCGATGTATGCTAAAAGCAGGTCAGCGCTCCGCCAAAGAGGCCGACCCGCTTTCCTGCGTTGCATTGCGGTCGCTTTGTAGCTGCTGAAAATGCAACCATATCGAGATTGTTTCGGGCCGGATAATGGGAACTGCGGAACGGATTACGACGCGCCAAGCTCGGGATATTCGCCGACTGGGCATTTAGCAGAAAGAGACGATGAAACGCAGTGAACAAAAGGTCCCCCGCATAAGGGCTCTGGCGCGCCTGATGATGGCGGCGTCCCTATTCGCGGCCGGAAACGCCTTTGCCGAAGACCTGCCGGTGCTCGGGCCCAAGCCCTTTATCCGCTATTTCGGGCCTACCCCGATAGCGGAATCCCTGTCCACCTCGGCCTGGGGCGCCGCCACGGTTGGGCCGCGCGATCAGAGCAATGGCCTCGAAGATCGGACGCTCCAGCGCTGGAATTATTGGGACGGCGTCATCCTCAAGGGCGCGGATGGCCGCTATCGCCTGTTCGGCAGCCGCTGGGAGCAGGCGAAGGGCCATGACGAATGGTGGCACTCCAAGGCGATCGAGGCCGTCTCATCGCGCCTGACCGGCCCTTACCGGGATACGGGATTGCTTTGGCCGGACAATGACGGCGGGCGCGGGCACAATGTGATCGCGCTGAAATTGCATGACGGGACCTATGCGGTCGTGATCAGCGAAACGCGCAACACCAGCGTCTTCACCTCCGCTTCCCTGGACGGCCCCTGGCGCTTTTCGGGCGAGATCAAGGTCGATCAGGGCGCCTATCACTCGCTTGCCAATGCCGGTCCCGATGGCGGCAACCTGACCGGGCCCGATCCCAAGCCATGGCATGGATCGAACGTGAATATCGTCGAACGGCCCGGCGGCGGGTTCATCATGGTCCAGCGGTCGGGCCAGATCCTGCTGAGCGAAAAGGATATTCTCGGGCCTTACCGGGTCATGGGCGACAGCATCTATCGCGGATTGCCAGGACTTCCGCAATTCCATCTGCAGAATCTGGAAGATCCGGTCATCTGGTACAGCGGCGGCTGGTACCATATCCTGGTCAACCATTGGGAACAGCGGCAGGCCTATCACCTGATCTCGCGCGACGGCGTCACCGGCTGGCGCTTCCAGGGCCTGGCTTACCGGCCGGGCGCCGATTTCATCCGTTATACCAACGGTGTGGTGAACCATTGGAACAAGCTGGAGCGGCCCGGCGTCGTTCTGGAAAAGGGCCATGTCGTCGCCCTCACCTTCGCCGTGATCGATGTCCCCAAGGAAGACGAAACCCCCGGCAGCCATCACGGCAGCAAGGTGATCGTGGTCCCGTTCGATGGGGCGGCCATGGACAAGGATTTGTCCCGCGTCCGATAGGCCGGCCGCGGGCGAATGGGCCGCTCTTATCTGGCTCCATTGATGAGCTCAGATAAGAGCGGCTCAGAAAATGGCTGAGAATTGCGAAAGCCACTTTTCCCCAGCGCACGCGAATCTCGCATAACGGCGGCTCAAGAAGCTACGATTCACTCATGACGGCTGTCAGAATTTACCGATGATATTGAAGAAGGCGCCGTGGTTGCGGTGTGAGAGGTCGGAGAGGTCGTCGGAATAATCGGTGAAGTTGTAGCCGACGCCGACTTTCAGGTTGGTGCCGAGGTGGCGATAGAGGGCGACGAGGGCGCCCATCTGGCTGTCCTGGGCGGTGGTGACCGAGAGCTTGCGCAGTTCGACCAGCGCATCCCAGCGGCGCACCACCTCATAGTCTGCGCGCACTGCCCAGAAGAGCGCCTTGCTGTCGAACCAGGGCTGGCTGTCGTCGCGCGACATGCGCAGCTCGCCCACCCGGTAAGCGAGCTTGCCGCCGACCGACAGACGCG